>Ga0315282_10000048_pt1 | contig 240989 bp, 207 predicted proteins | sample YL17G07_20_MG_FD_203693 | JGI IMG/M metagenome (GOLD analysis project Ga0315282, IMG submission 203693) | Sediment microbial communities from Yellowstone Lake, YNP, Wyoming, USA - YL17G07_20 | ecosystem: Environmental > Aquatic > Freshwater > Lake > Sediment | place: USA: Wyoming | collected... | reverse complement strand
ACTGGTCTTTGGCCCCGCCTGTGGCCTTGTATCGAACTCGTCAAAGAACGAACCGGTGTAATCCTCTGGCCTCAGGCCCCCTAACAGGCTATGGCGGGGATTTGTACCAGTGTTCGAATCGGGCAGGCCTTATTGCCGCCCTCAATGTATTTCGGGGCGGCAATAAGGCCGGCTGAGCGACCGAGTCTTCGAGGGAGTCGAAGCCGTCTCCTCTTCTCTCCTCCCCGCCGTTTCTTCTACAATCCTCCCCATGCCCCATCTCATCTATATTCTCAAAATGCTGACCGGCCATCTATACATCGGAACCACCGATGATCTCCACAGGCGATTAAAGTACCATGCCAAGGGTTTCGGTCATCGCACTACCCGCCTTGGAGGATACAAGCGGCTTATCTATACTGAGCCATTCCCCGACCGCATCTCCGCCCTCCGCCGCGAACGTCAGCTCAAGGGCTGGACCCGCGCCAAGAAGATGGCCCTCATAGCAAATAATCCCGACAATCTGAAGAAACTGTCGAAACGGCATAAGAAGTAATCGCCAAAACGGCCGTCTCCGAGGTCCTGCGCTCCCGGCAAAGGTTCCGGCCTTCTTTCAGGCCAGGGATACGAAAATCAGGCCCTGCTTGGTCTCGAACTTGATCTTGCCTTCCTTGGCCAGCCATCCCAGGGCCATGTATACGTTCTTGTCGTCCAGTCCCGCGGCTTTCTTGATGGCGGACGCCACCAAAGGCCCCTTCTCCTTAAGAACCTGCCAGACCTTGCCCGCGTTCTCGCCGATGATCGGGTTCCACATCAGTTGTTTCCTCCTGTGACCATGATACTGCTGCGTCTTCAAGAGCGTAAATCTCAGGGGTGACCTGCCCCCCGTTTTCATTGCCAGCCGGTTTATATCTGAATTTCCGAGGTCCTGCACCCCCGGCAAAGGCTCCGGCCTATCGTTTCAATCAGGACCGCCTCCCGGTCGCAGGAGGCGGCCAGTTCGTCCAGGGTGCGGAAATCCTCATCGCCCGGTTTGGCGCTCTGGTAGGCGAGGCCCGTAAGGGCGAGGGCGTGGCTGTGCGGTTACCAGGGCCTGTTCCCGCTGCCTTATCGAACAGGAACAGTGGCTTGTCACGGCAGGGCCTTCAGGTCAATAATGCTGTTCACCATGTCTCTCAAGTTGTACCTGATCAATACCTCCAATCCCCTTGTGAGCATCGTGAACGTGAAGGAAAGCCGCTGGAACCGCTATCGCGTGTGGAAGCCGCTCGGCCTCATGGTTATCGCTGGCCTTACGCCCCCCGAGTGGGAAGTCACCATACTGGACGAGAACCTTGGCATCCCCGACTACTCCGCCATGCCGCGACCGGACCTGGTGGGGATTACCGCGTTCACCTCGCAGGCGATCCGGGCATATGAAGTCGCCGCCCATTACCGCAGCCAGAGCATACCAGTCGTCATGGGGGGCATACACGCGACCATGTGCCTGGAGGAGGCCCGCCAGCACGTGGACGCGGTCGTCACCGGCGAGGCGGAGGGCGTCTGGCAAGAGGTTCTGGCGGACGCCAAGCACGGCCGCCTGAAGGCCCGGTATGACGGGGGGGTTTCCGATATCGACAAGGTTCCTATCGCCCGCCATGATCTGCTGAGTAGCGGGTACGCCTTCGGGACGATCCAGACCACACGCGGCTGCCCGCTGAACTGCATTTTTTGCTCCGTGACGGCGTTCAACGGGTCCCGTTATCGGCAGCGTCCAATACCGGACGTCATACGGGAGTTCCGGTCGGTCCGGGAAAAACGCGTTCTGCTCGTGGATGACAACCTCATAGGGACGCGTCATGACCACATCGCCCGGGCAAAGGAGCTTTTCCGCGCGATGGTGCAGGCGGACCTCCGCAAGGAGTGGCTTGCCCAGGCCACCATCAACTTCGCCGATGACGAGGAGCTCCTAGCCCTGGCCGTGAAGGCGGGTTGCCGGGGCATTTTCATCGGTTTTGAGTCCTCCACGCCGGAAGGGCTCCTGGAAATCGGCAAGAAATTCAACATGCTGAAGGGCAGGGACTTCCGCGCCTCGGTCCGGCGCATCCAGCGCCACGGCATCGCAGTCATGGGTTCCTTCATCATCGGCCTTGACGTCGACAAGCCCGGCATCGGCAGGCACGTTGCGGACGTCGCGCAACGGTACGGCGTCGACAACCTGAACGTGCTTTTCCTCACCCCGTTGCCGGGAACGCGCCAGTGGGACCAGATGAAATCGGCCGACCGCATCGCGCTCAATGACTTTCCGGAAGACTGGAAATACTACACGCTGACCTTCCCCGTGGCCAGGTACAAGCACATGTCCCTGCGCGACATCATTGGGGAAATGGTTTCCTGCGACCGTCGCTTCTATGCCCTGCCGCGGATAGCAATGCGGATATGGAGCGCCCTGTGGGGCGGCCGACAGCCACTGATCAGCCTAGTGGCGAACATTTCGTACCGGAACAATCTCAGGGTGAGCAGCCGGGCATACGAGATCTTCCTCAGGGGCCGCGGTGGCGCGGCTGATGCCGGACCTGTCGTGAAACCGGGCTCAGCTCAGTAAATAGGCGTTATCGCCTTCCCGTAGGTACCTTCATAGGCAATGTAAACACCGCCAAAACGGCCGTCTCCGCAATCCTGCACTCCCGGCAAAGGTTCCTGGCAATCATCTCCACCAGCAGCGCCTCCCGCTCAAAGGAAGCGGCCAGTTCGTTCAGGACGCGGAATTGCTCATCACCTGGCTTGGCGGTCTGGTAGGCGAGGCCGGTAAGGGCAAGGCCGTGACCGCGGACGCGGTCCATGCTCCTGATCAGCGTTGTCCCGACGTCACTGCGATCCAGCTCCACGGTTCGCGTCCTTTGCTTCCGGGTCTTCCTGGTATTTATCATGCGGTTGTGGGGACATGAAACGGGAGGGATATCAAGTTGGCCGAAATATCCGGCGGCGTAAGGTCCAGTACGACAGCCTTATGTTATCCACGGCAAGTGAAATCAGCCCAACACGGTGTGCATCCGGCCCATCCTGACAGTGACGGGGCTGACAGTGGCGGAACTTCTGATGGAAGCCACACGGGAGAATCTTCTGTCCAGAATGCCAACTGTATGCACGATCAGGGCGCAGGAGCGCCTCTGTTTGCCTACTTCCCCTCCAGTTGATTGACGAAAGAAGAGAGCTGGGGATTGTTGGGATTCAGCGCGAGCGATTGGTGGAATGATTGCAATGCTCCGGCCTTATCCCCTTTCGCGTATTGGCAGTTTCCGATCATCTGCCATGCCGCCGCATTCTTCGGATTGGCTTGAACGGCGACATATGCCTGCGTCCAAGCCCCGCTATAATCTCCCGCGTTGTATTTGGCCACTGATGCCTGATACTCGGCATCCCCTGCCAGCGTTGCCGAGACTGCCGTCGTTGGTGCGGCTGTCACGGCCGGCGATGGCTGGATGGCACTGGGCGTGGCCGCCGAACCGGGTAGGGTTCGGTAATCGGTCACCGTTTCGATGCACCCTACGATGGCCCCCGCAAACGCCAGCAACCCGACCCTAAATAGCCAACCTCCACTTTTCATGCCTTCAGCCCCTTTCCCGAATAGGTCCGGTCACCTTGAAACCTTGCCCCTATGTTCATCCGGGGTAATGTCAAAACCCAGTGGCGCCATCCCCCGGCGCGCTGGTCAATACAGTCCTTTTTGGGGGCGTTGCGTTCTAGGCGAGTATCTGCCTCAGCAGGGCGCCGAAACCCACGACGCCCAGCGCCAGCAGGACGAGCCATCCCAGAACGGGAACGAGCCCGACCAGAACCAGCAGCACCAGTCCCAGGATGAACTGGGCCACGCTGCTCAGGCTGGCCTTCAGCGCCGCGTTCACAACTGACCCGGCGTAGACTATGACCGCGATGAACCCCAGGATTCCCAGTATCTTCGCGACCACACAGAGCACAATCGCGGCACCGGAGCCGACGATCGTCACGAACAGAATCAGGGAGGCCAATTTGAACGCGATTATCCCCAGCAGTCCGTATAGGAACGCCACCGGAGCGTTCCTGGTTATCATTCTCACCATGCCGGTGATATTCAACCTGGGGACGACGTACCCTATGAACAACCACACCAACGCCGCTATTAACACCAGCATTATGATGAGGTTAAGAATCAGGTTATCCGCCCAGAATTTAACCGCCTTCTTCAGGACATCCAGCCCCGGGGGGTTAACCTCAAAGGTGCTCCGCCCCGTCTTGGACCCCGATTTCGCGTCTATCTTGTTGAGAAATACCGCAAGGTCCTTCGTGATTTCCCCGCCAGAACCCAGCTTGATCTCACCCGCGATTGAAATGACGTTTCCGTCCACCTTTCCCCGGACGTTCACGGTGCCGAGGACCGAGATGACGTTGCCGGTGAACGTCTCGCCTTCGGCGATGTTCACGTCGGTTCCCACTTTCAGGATGGTCCTGGTGGTCAGAAGCTTGTAAACAAGCGGATACGGAGCGAAACCCAACCGCATCATTTCGTGCGGGGGCAGGCCGAACGAAGCCGCAGGGACGGCCAAAAGCGAAATTGCGGACGCCGCAAAACCCAGCAGAAGATACTTCCTTAGCATCTGGCACCTCCCGGTTCCCGGTCTTCCAAGCTTGCCTTCCATTTGACCCTCATATCCACTTACCGCACAAACGGCATACGGCTGTCAAGCAGGAGGAAACGGCGCCCGCCCAATCTCCCGCAAAGCCACCGGCCGGAAGGAAGCAGAACCCGCGATAGGAACGCACTACATCTCCCTCCCCAGCCCAAACTTACCTGGACAGCTCATTTTGTCTTTTCGCCAGCAAAGCCGGATTCACCCTGAACTAGGGACCAAGGCCGGGACTTCCCCTTTCCTACCGCACGTGGCCCTTGGCGGAAAGGGCCACTTTTAAGGTGGGAAAGGACCGTCCAGTAGGATGCCCCAACCTCTGCCGCAATCTGTTGGGTGCTGAGAGCACCCTTCTCCTTCAGTACCTCGATAATGCGGGGAAGGGAGTTCCGAGTGCTATGCCGAACGGGCACGGCCTCCCCTCCCTTGACCGATTCCGGTGCCGCCTTCTCGACAGCGGCCAATACGCGCTGGAGGGATGCAGCCTTCTGCTCGGCATCCGTCACCATTCTGCGGAGATCAAGAACCTTCTTGTTAGCCGCCACCCACTGCGCTTTCAATTTCCCCCGGATTCGCATCAGATTATCAGCCATTGGACGTTATCTCCCATATTAGGGTTCGAAAAGGAATTAACCTCATTACTTCAAACCCCCATAGTTTTAATCGTTTACAGACCCGCAATTGATTGCCGATCAGCCATTTATTACCTTCATCAGCCTTGTGCGGTCCGCGAGCGAAAGGCCAACGAACTCCAGCCCCGCCCAGGCCTTCAGGTAGCCCCCCTCGTTCCGGGGCTGGCACCATACCACCCGCGCCCTTATCCGCAACGGCACCTCGCCCGGCAAGGCAGGAAAATCCAAATCAATCAATGAGGCGGGAACCAGCATCCGCGATGTCCAAATGCACACGCCGGTTTCCGACATGTCGTGGCTCTGCGCCACCAGCAGCTTGTCCAGGGCCGCGATGAGCTCCTTCTCGCCCGGCAAGGCGGCGATGCTGAACTTGAGATCCATCGCCTTCCGAACCCTCGGAGCACCTCGCCTGTCTGCCCCTTCCCCGCCGTCCGAGAACTCCAGCCGACCCGGTATTTCCTCCACGTCTATAGTTTAGTGGCGGAACCAGCTACTCTCAATCCCCGGCCCAAACTTCCTGCATCAGCGCACTATATTCGCGCGCCGGCCTCCATGAACAACATTCTTCCCGGCGCGAGGATTCCGCCGGTCTCCTCATAAGGCTGGTTGGTCAGGTTCTGGCCGGATACGCCCACCCATGCGTAGTCCCTGTAGGAACAACGGAGCGCCGCATCGCTGCGCCAATATTGGCCAAGGGTAACCGGAAGGGACGTCATCATGTCGTGGTAAGTCCTCTCCCCCGTCCATGCCTCCGTTACGCTGAAGCCGAATTGCCAAACCCCCGCCACGATATGCGCCTGCAAGCCGAAGTTGGCTTTCCAGTCAGGCTCGTAATCCAGGCGCTTGCCAGTGCCGCGATCCCTGGTCTGTTGGTATGTTCCATTGGCAAACGGAACTATCCCGAGGGGAGCCGCCCATTCCGCCCCGGCCTCCAGCCCGGCCGTTCGGGCGCTGCTGATGTTCCGATACTGCATCACGCCCCCCGTTGCGGCGACATCAATAAGGTCCTTCATGTCGTTGTAGAAACCGTCAGCCTTGAAGCTGACGCCGCCCGGAACGGCCTGCTCCAGCCCCGCGTCATACGCCCACACGTACTCGGGCTTAAGGGCGCTATTCGAGCGGAGGACGACGCCCGGTCCGCAGGGTGAATCCGGGTTGTAGAGCTCCGAAAGCGTGGGCGCCCGGAAGGCGCGCCCGGCCGAAACCCGGAGGCGGGTGGCCTCCGTCGCCTTGAAATTGACGCCCAGTTTCGGGGAGGCCGCCCAGCCGAAGGCCGAGTTGCGGTCGGCCCGGAAGCCCGGTATCGCGCTCAGCGCCGGCGTGAAGGATACCTCATCCTGTGCGTATAGCCCCGCGTTGGTGATTGAAGCGATCCGGCCCTCCGTTTTCGCGAGCACGGCCCCGGTGTCCGCGTCCGTAAGGGGGTCGAATATGGCCTGGTTCCAAAGCAACTCGCCGCCCCCAGTTAGCCGGTGCATCCCCGCCAGCGGGAACGAGACCTGCATGTTCCCCTGCCTGTCGTTATAAAGCGACTTGGCGTAACTGGGGGCAAACACCGGAAAGGGCGGGGAGGGATTCATGCGAGAGAATGCCTCGTCCCAGAACCTGTTGGTCCGCTGACGCGCGAATCCCCCGATGTTGGCGTCCCCGCCTCCGGAAAGCGGGGCGTCGATATTCAGGGCGCCAATCGCCGATTTCTCCCTTATCCTCACGTCCCGCGGGACCGCGAGGTAGGCGGTTTTGCCGTATCCCAAGTTGTCGTCGAAATACGACCCCTGCCATCCCAGCACCGCCCCACCACCAAGCTCGACATCCACCCGGGCGTTGGCCCGGCGGTCGGCGTAACCGAAATTATCAGCAGGCAGATGCGCGTCCACGAACGCCTTCTTCGCCGGATTGTAAGACCGGCTGATTATATAATCCCGCGCAAAATAGTTGTCCACGGAGCGGACGAAGCCCCCCGCGCTGAAGCTGACCGGCCCCGCGCTTGCACCCGCGCGCAAGCCGCCATCCCCATATCCAAAAGTGCCGGCCTTCCCCTCGATTTCGGCGAACGGTCCGTCCTTCTCCTTCCTGGTTATGATGTTTATGACCCCGGCGAATGCGTTGGCGCCGTACAGGCTGGAAAAGGGGCCACGGACCATTTCTATGCGGTCCACGGATTCGAGCGGAACCTCGTTGAGGCTCATGAAACCGGTTCCGGCGGCGTTTGAAGGGACCCCGTCAACCAGGACCAGGACGCGGTTGAGGCCGGGAATCCCCCGCAGGCTCACCCGGGAGGGAATCCCCGACCCCATGCCGGCCACCCTCTTCAGGTCTACACCGGATTCGCCGCGCAGGAGGTCGTCCGCGTTGAGCGATGGGGAACCCTGGATGTCCTCCCGCGTGATGACGGACACCGATGCGGGAATGTCCGCCAGCGATCTTTTCGTCCGTGTGGCCGTAACCACCACAGGGGCAATGGACGGCACGTATTCCGTGGCACTGGCCGACAGGACCGCGGTCGCGGCTTGCACGGAGCAGGGTAATGATGCCACCAGCACGAGGACGAACAGGCCTCGCAGCGCTGCGGGCATTCGCGGGCATTCTTTAAGCATTATCCCGGCACTGGTGGGTTTCATGAAAATATTCTCTCAGATAATGCCCGAAATATCAGCCGCCCGTTCCCCAGCGTTATCCACAAGGGACTCATCCCCGTCGGATGCGGCCGTTTGCACGGCCGGGTTACTTTGCCGGGGGGATACTTGACAATTCCCAGCGGGCGGGCCTACGCTTAATCCAGTACCGCTTGCCAGTACAACGCGCCGGTGCGGTTACTAATTGCGCTCGGCCGAAATGGCTAGGCAGGCTTGGTGGGTCACGGCTTGGACGCGGCATGGCCGGGTACGGGAAGGCCCTAGAAAAACGCCGAAAGACCGTGTGGTAGGGGCCTCCGCTTGGCGTGGCTCCAAGCAAGACTTGGCAAGGCAAGGCCTGGCAAGGCAAGGAAGGCCGGGGTCCGAAGGGGCTCCGGCCTTCATGCTTTCAGGGGGGCGGTCCGGAACGCTGGCGGGTGGACGGCCCCATTATTCACGGCATTTACATTGACCGAAGGTTGGAGTATAGCAAGGATGGAAAGCAAAACGGACTAATCGGGTGTCGGAGAGCCCCCGGTGGACAACGAGCCTAAGCTCCCTCTCGATCCTATCCAAAGGCCCTGCCTCCGGGAAACCATACATGCTCCCCAGAAAATGCTCCCGGCACCCCTGCCTTCATAGTATTGCGGAGGTGAAGGCGAATGGCCCATAAGAAAAGACGGGGAGGTGTTCGTAGAACTGAGGGGATGCGCCGGATTGGACCTCCGGCTCATGGAGACCGTGAAACAGGATTAAGGCGCCTAACCGCGAGCCAGGCGGCTCACAACGAGGGGGGGGAACGATGATAACGATACTAACGGCGGCTTTGGCAGGGGCGGTTGGAGCACTGGTAACGCTGATGTTTGCCGGCCCGAAGGGAGCAGGCAAGGCAGCGCAGACCATCCGGGCTGAGAAGTTTGAGGTGGTTGATAAGGCCGGGAAGGTCCGGGCTGTCTTGGGCGCGAGCGACGACAGCTCGCGGCTCTTGCTTTACGATGCATCCTGGACTGTGCGTATTGGGATGGCCGTGTTGAAGGACGGGCCGGTGCTGACGCTGTCCAACGCGGACGGGAAGCCGCGCACCGAGCTGAACGTGGAGGGGCTCAACAAACGCAGCGACTGACAGCATTGGGGATGTGACCGTGGCAACGGACCGCGAACGTGTGAAGTGAATACAACGAAGGGAGGAAAACATGAAAATGAATTTGAAGGCAATGCTGGCGACTGTTTTACGGCTCGTGGGCTGGCAACCCGCACCGCCGAAACCGCCTTCGCCGCCCGCGTCGCCTCCGCCACTGGAGCCGCCACCGCCGCCAAAGGCAGCGCCCAAGCCATGACCCACCACACCGCCTAAGTGTGGAGGAGTAGGGGGTTCGCCGACGAGCGTCTGAACGCAACGAAGGAAGGGCATCATGGCGGATGAGGCTATGACGAGCGAGGAGTGGAAGCAGTGCAAGGATGGCGCGCTCATGCTCAGGCTTCTCGGGAAAGCGGCCGGGCCGCCGGGGAGTGAGGGGCGCCGCCCGCTGGTTCTGGCCGCCTGCGAATGTGCACGGCTCGCATTGCCCAATATTCGGAATAATGAGAATCGTCCGCTAGTTGCTATCGAGATGGCAGAGGGATGGGCGCGCCGGGAAATTATAACCCTGGCGCAGGTTCGGAACGCCGCCAACAATGCCAAAGATGCCGCCGATTTCAACTATCACTCCCTTGTCTCCTTGAATGCTGCTTTGGCGGCCTACCATGCAGCCCAAGTCGCATACGCCGATCCCACATATCCCTCCGAGGTCGTCGATAAAGTCGCGACTACCATATATGCCGTTCATGTTGCCACCGATGCCTCCGGAATAACAGGCGCTGAAGCCGCCCAAATACGTGCGCTGCGCGAATGCACAGACATCGTGCGTAAGTACTTCCCGGAACCGCCAGCTAGGGTGAGCAAGTGAGCACGACAACGGGCCGCGAGCGCGTGAAGTGAACACAACGAAGGGAGGAAAAACATGAAAACGACTTTGAAGGCGATGCTGACGGCTGGGGCGGGATTCCTGTTGACGATTGCGATATCCGGTTGCGACGCTTCGGTTAGGAAGACCCGCCTGGGGCCGGTGTATGCGGCCAAGCCGGAGGGGTGTCATCTGGACGTCTACACCGATTCCACAAAGATCACTCGTCCATACGAGGAGCTTTGCCTTATTGATGCCCGGACCAGCACGATAGCGTTTCACGAAAAGACTATGTCGGCCGCAATTGATGAAGCCCGCCCGGCTGCCTGCGAATGCGGCGCCGACGCGATCATCTTCGTGCAAGGCGATACCGAAGGGAGGGGGACCGAAGTCTGGGGAGTAATCGTCAAAGCTATTCGGTACAAGGATTCGCAGTAGACGAGGCGGCGACCTAGCCGTTTCGCAGACTCCGGAACGCGTGGAAAGAAAGGCGCTCGACGGCGAGCACGTGAAGTGAACTCACGAAGGAAGGATGAATATGCCAAAGAAAGGGAAAGTCATCAAGGCAGGCGCGAAGGCGAAAGGCAAGGTCACCGTGAGGGCAAAGGGGGCAGTACGTAGATGGATCCGGAACCGACGGGGCATGGCGCGCTGGACGCGCTTATGATCGTTTCAAGAACAACCCGAGCCTCTCTTTCAACATCACCCGGTGATGCCACGAACACAAAATAGACACTAGCCTTCTCTATCATGCTTCGATATTACACCTTCGATTGGAAATTCTGATTTTGTATCTAACACCGGGGATGTTGCCTGTCAAGGATTTATGACAACCTTATGACACCTAACGGGTTATCGATGCAGATATTTCCCCTGTAACTAGGCAGGTTCCAATGGGACGCTACGCCTTCCCCTTCCTCCCGTAGTAATCCTGGAGCGGCTTCACGCCGAGCGGACGGGATTTCATGAACTCGAGCGCCGCCACGAGCGCCTGTGCCGCCGCCAGGGTGGTCACACACGGGAGCCGATGCACGACCGCCGCCTGCCGGATGGTGTAGTTGTCGTCGCGGGGCCCCTTGCCTTCGGGCACGTTTATCACAAGGTCCACCTGCCCGTTCTTGATGAAGTCCACAACGTTGGGCCGCACGCCCTCGTGGACCTTCGGGACCAGGGTCACCGGTATTCCGAGACGGGACAATATCTTCTCCGTGCCCTCCGTGGCGAGCACTTTGAAACCCATCCCAGCCAGGGAACGGGCCACCGCCACGCTCCCCCGCTTGTCATGGTCCCGGATGCTGAAAAACACCGTCCCGCCGAGGGGGAGCTTCTGCCCCGCGGCCAGCTGCGATTTGGCGAAGGCCGCACCGAAGGTGTCGTCAATGCCCATGACCTCGCCGGTGGACTTCATCTCCGGTCCCAGGACGATATCGGCCCCCTGGAACTTCTCGAAGGGAAACACCGACTCCTTGATGCCCACATGCGGAATATCCACCGTGCCGGTTATCCCCAATTCGTCCAGCGTCCTCCCGACCATTATTTTCGCGGCCACCTTCGCATAGGGGATACCCGTCACCTTGCTGACGAACGGCACCGTGCGCGAGGCGCGCGGATTAGCCTCCAGCACATACACCTGTTCGCTCTTGACCGCGTACTGGACATTCATCAGCCCCCGCACGCCCAGCGCCCGCGCCAGCTCCTCGGTGTTTTCCCTTACGCGCTTTATCACGCTGGCTGGCAGCGTAAAGGGCGGAAGGACCATCGCGGAGTCCCCCGAATGGATGCCCGCCTCCTCGATATGCTCCATCACCCCGCAGATGACCACCCTCTTCCCGTCCGCTATGCAGTCCACATCAACCTCGACCGCATCCTCGAGGAACTTGTCGATGAGCACCGGGTGGTCCGGTGACACCCGGACGGCCCTCCCCATTGACGCCTCCAGCGCCCCCCCGTCATAGACGATTTCCATGGCGGAACCGCCGAGCACGTAGGACGGCCGGACCAGCACAGGGTAGCCCACCTTCTCCGCAATCCTCCTTGCCTCCGCTACAGAACGGGCCGTGCCCCCCATGGGCCGGGCAATCTTGAGTTTGGTCAGCAGGGCATCGAAGCGCTTCCGGTCCTCCGCGATATCGATGGAATCCGAGGAAGTGCCCAGGACCGTGAATCCGGCCTTGGAGAGCGGTTTCGCCAGCTTGAGCGGGGTCTGGCCGCCCAGCTGGAGGACGACCCCCTTCACCTTCTCGCGTTCCAGGATATGGACGACATCCTCCCGGGTGAGCGGCTCAAAATAGAGCCGGTCGGAAGTGTCGTAGTCCGTCGAGACCGTCTCCGGATTGCAGTTCACCATGATTACCTCGTACCCCTCCTCCTTGAGCGCGAAAGCCGCGTGGACACAGCAGTAGTCGAACTCGATGCCTTGCCCGATGCGGTTCGGTCCGCTCCCGAGGATGGCCACCTTCTCGCGCGCAGTGGGCGGCGCCTCGTCCCCCTCGTCGTAGGTCGAATAGAGGTAGGGAGTCTTCGCGGCGAATTCCGCCGCGCAGGTGTCCACCATCTTGTAGGAGGGCAGGATACCCGCCTTCTTCCGCGCGCGCTCCACCACTTCCTCCCTGGTGCCCGCAAAACTCGCCAGCTGGCGGTCGGAAAATCCCGACCGTTTTGCCTCCCGCAGGGCCGCCTTGCCGAGTCCCGCCAAACCCCGCGCGCCCATTGCCAGCCCGGCCCGCAGGTCCCTTTCCATGGCCACTATCTCCGCCATCTGCCCCGTGAACCAGGGATCCACCCCCGTCAGGGACGAGATTTCCGCCGGCGACATGCCGGCGTCGAGGGCGGCCCGCATATAAAGGATCCGGTCGGGATGAGGCGTGGACAGGCTCTTGACCTGTTTCTCCCTTTCCCCCTCAAACTTGAATACCGGCTCCAACCCGTGCAGGCCCCTCTCGAGCGAGCGCAGGGCCTTCTGGAGCGATTCCTTGAACGTCCTCCCGATGGCCATTACCTCGCCCACCGAGCGCATCTGCGTGTCCAGAACCTGCGGCGTGTCGGGGAACTTCTCGAAGGTGAAGCGGGGAACCTTCACCACCACGTAATCAATGGAAGGCTCAAAGGAAGCCGGGGTGGACTTCGTGATGTCGTTGGGCATCTCGTCCAGCGTCCAGCCCACGGCCAGCCTGGCGGCGAACTTGGCGATGGGAAATCCGGTCGCCTTGGAGGCGAGCGCGGAGGAGCGGGAGACCCGCGGGTTGATTTCGATGATGACCATCCGGCCCGTCCCCGGGTGGATGGCGAACTGGACGTTGGAGCCCCCCGTCTCAACCCCGATGGCCCGCATCGCCCGGAGCGAGGCGTCCCGCATCAACTGGTATTCGCGGTCGGTGAGCGTCTGGGCGGGCGCCACGGTTATAGAGTCGCCCGTGTGCACCCCCATGGGATCGAAGTTCTCTATCGAGCATATGATGACGGCGTTGTCCTTCCTGTCCCGCATCACCTCCAATTCGTATTCCTTCCATCCCAGGACCGATTCCTCCAGCAGGACCTGGTGGATGGGGCTGTAGTCGAGGGCCAGCCGCGCCTTCTCCCTGAGCTCCTCCGCGTTCCAGGCGATGCTTCCGCCCGTCCCCCCCAGCGTGAAGGCGGGGCGCAGGATGACAGGGAACCCCAGTTCCTTCGCCGTTTCCAGCGCCCCGTCCACGTCCGTGACCTCCCGGCTTTCCGGCAGGTCAAGCCCGATTCCCAGCATGGTTTCCTTGAATAATTTCCGGTCTTCCGCCCGCCGTATCGCCTCGTAATTCGCGCCGATGAGTTCCACCCCGTGTTTCGCCAGCACGCCCCGCTCCGCCAGCTCGGAAGCGGTGTTCAGCGCGGTCTGCCCCCCCATCGTTGGCAGGAGCGCATCCGGCTTCTCCGCCTCGATGATCTTTTCGACCATCTCCGGCGTAATGGGCTCAATGTAGGTGCGGTCAGCCATTTCCGGGTCCGTCATGATGGTTGCCGGATTGCTGTTGACCAGGATGACCTCGAACCCGTCCGACTTCAGCGCCTTGCAGGCCTGCGTCCCGGAGTAATCGAACTCGCAGGCCTGCCCGATGACGATGGGCCCCGACCCGACAAGCAGGATGCGCCTGAGGTCAGTCCGCGCCGGCATCAGCCGTGCTCCCCGGGCATCATTTCCACGAACCGATCGAAGAGGGATATGGCGTCATGCGGGCCCGGCGCAGCTTCCGGATGGTACTGGACCGAAAACAGCGGGAGTTCCCGGTGGCGCAACCCCTCCACCGTCCGGTCGTTCAGGTTGAGGTGGGTCACCTCGGCCTCCCGCGGGAGGCTCTCCGCATCAACGGCAAAGTTGTGGTTCTGGACCGTGATGGCCACGGTGCCCGAGGCCAGGTGCATTACCGGGTGGTTCCCCCCGTGGTGGCCGAACTTCAATTTATAGGTCCGCCCGCCCAGCGCCCGTCCAATGACCTGGTGGCCAAGGCATATCCCGAACACCGGGACTCTCCCGATGAGTCCGGCCACGGCCGCGCTCACCTGCGGGAGCCGTTCCGGGTCACCCGGTCCGTTGGAGAACACGACCCCGTCCGGCCCTTGCGCAAGGATTTCCCCCGCGCCGGTGAACGCCGGGACCACGGTTATCCGGCATCCCCGGTCCGCCAGGCACCGCATGATGTTGCGCTTTACCCCGCAGTCCACGACCACCACGTGAAACTTGCCCCGCAGCGCCCCCGACGGAACGGGGGGCTGCTTCCACTCGTAGGGTTCCGCGCAGGTGACCTCCGCCACCAAATCCCGCTCCTCGATGCGGGGCACTTCCCTGGCCTGTTCCACCAGCGCCGCCCGGCGGTGTTTCCCGACCGAGATGATTCCCCGCATGGCCCCCTTTTCCCGCAGGAGCAGGACGAGGGCGCGGGTGTCCACCCCCTCGATTCCCGTTATGCCGTGGCGGACGAGATAATCCGGAAGGCTTTCCCGGCTCCGCCAGTTCGAGGGTTCCCGACAGGCCTCCCGCACGACGAAACCCGCCACATGCGGAGCCCCGGATTCCGCGTCGTCCCCGTTTACCCCGTAATTGCCGACGTGGGGTACGGTCATAACCACCACCTGCCCCTTATAGGAGGGATCAGTGAGGATTTCCTCGTAACCTGTCATGCCGGTGTTGAATACGAACTCGCCCCCCGAATCGCGGGGCGCGCCAAACGAGGCGCCGGTGAATACCGAACCATCCTCGAGGGCGATTGTTGCGGGAAGGGACGCCCGGCCCATCATTCACCCCCCCCGCCGGCGGGGCCGAAAAAAAGAAAAAACCGCCTGCCCCGGTGGCACGCGGCCTCCCTGCAACTATATATTTTCACCCCTTCGTTCTCCTTCCCGACCTCACTGGGCCGGATTAAAGGAATACAAACCACGTGAAGATTACACTCTGGCGGCCGGGCTGTCAATGCCGCCGGCCATCCCCGGCACCGGAACCGCGCCTGCCATTCCGGCCGGCTCAAGGTAGCAGGTGACCCTCTGCAGGAGGGCGTTGGCGTTCAGCATGACCGCGCCCCCGCGGGACAGCTGGTCCGCGTCGATGACCCGGATAACATCCGCCAGTGAAGCGTCCTCCGGCACGAGTTCCGCAAGCCGGTTGGGGGCGCCCCCGAGGACCCCCTCATTGAGGCGGTTGCCCTCCTTGCTCGGGAAAAGCGCCAAGTAGAGCATGTCCTGCTCCACAAGCTCGTTGAAGAAGTGCGTGCCGAGCGAGACGTCGGGTACCAGCCCATCCCGCATTGCGACTATCTCGCACAGGACGGAGGCGCGATCAATGTCATGGAAGGATACCGGTACGCCAAGCGAAGGGGTGGTGGTGCCCCACCGGCCCGGCCCAATGAGCATGAGTTTCGGAGTCCGGCCTTCCGCTCCGTGATGGACGATGCGCCCGATGGTCCCGGCAACCTCATGGCGTCGTTGCTCCGTAAGCCCGGCATACACGGCGGGAACTACATAAATAAGCCGGTCAATGGCCTCGGTCCGGCTCCGGCCGATGACTGCGCCCTTCGCCTCTACCAGGACGCGTTCGGGCGGAACTTGCGGGAGCTCGGCGATGGCGCCCTCACCCCTCACCTGAAGCGGACGGCATTGGACGAGGTTTATCAGGCAGGAACCGTCGGGGTGGAAGTTGGCCGTAAACTCGGTTTCCACCGGGTAATCGTAGGCCGCCTGGAGTTCGCTCAACATCCGGCGCATGTCCGCCACGAAACCAGACTCCCCCAAGAGCCTCTCGAAGGTGAGTACCCACTGCTGGGTCGCCGATTCCTCCGGGGACGCGCTCCGCCTCTCCAGGTCCGACTGGCGCGAGGCAAACATGCTTATGGGCAGGCCCGGAACGTCGCGCGCCACCGAGGAGAAGTCGCCCGAATCCAGCCGGTTCGAACCGAGGTTGATGAAGTCGACCCGGCGCTGGGAGTAATGCCGGAGCTCGTCGATACCCGACTCGGGACGGCGCAGGGGCGCATTCAGGGCGACGACGCGCGTGTAGTCGTCGTCCGAGCGCTCCACGGCCCTCGTGCCCAGCCCGAACACGAGGCGCAGGGCGCCCGCCGCTGGCTCAATGTACTCGCTCCAGGCCCAGGGATTGTAGGACAACCCGACCCCAGCCACCTGAGGATAGAACAGCCCTTCGTAGTCCCTTCCCGACACCCTCTGCACGAGGAGCGCCATCTGTTCGTCCCGGCCCAGCAGCCCCCGTTGGGAGCGGTAGGTCAGGGCCTTCTCGCTCATGGTGCTCGCGTAAACGGTCCGCACCGCCGAGAGAAACTTTTCCAACCGCTCCTCCCGCGTCCCCTGGTTGGCGCAGAACACGCTGTCGTACTTGCCCGCGAACGAGTTGCCGAAATTGTCCTCAAGAAGGCTCGAGGAGCGGACGATGATGGGAGACTGGCCGAAGTAGTCGAGCATGGCCTCGAACTGCTTGACGGCATGCGCCGGCAGGGCCCCGCCAGCCATCCGGCGGCGCGCTTCCTCGGCGCCCGCGAGGAACGCTCCGGGGTCCTTCTGGCGCTCCCGCTCCCACCAGAGCCCGTTGCCGACCACGAAGGTGTAGTAGACGTCGGAACCGACATAAAAGGAGTCGTGCGGCTCAAGCAGGGAGGCCCATCGGGGGTCCCGTTTGCGCAGTATGGCGCGCGCCACGAGCATGCCGACAGACTTTCCGCCGATGAGCCCGCTCCCAATCATCCTCCTTCGCATCTGCACGAGATCCTCCAGCGTCAGGTGCGCCGTGGCCAGCCGGAGCATGCGTTCGTCCCTCGACACGGTCATCCGCAGCAGCCTGCTCAGGAGTTCGGGTGACTCCGCCCGTTCGCCCCGCGCGCGCCCGTCAGCAACAGCCGCCTCCGCCTCGGCGAAGGCGGCCTCCCACAGCCCCTGCCGGGACCCGTCCCCAAGCCCCGGCCAGCGGGTGGATGCCATCACCTCGGAGACTGTAGCGCTGTCCGACACTGGCATGAACCCGTCGTCCTGCCACGAATGGAGCATGAACATGGCCGGGGCATGGCGCTGGTCGGCCTTGACGGGGAGCACGTGGAGCCGGCCGGCGTGGCGGAAGACGTCGAGCAGGACCTGCGCCGTGCCGGTTATGGAGCCCACCGTCTCCGGGGAATGGTGGCCGCGCAGGAGCGAGAAGTAGGCCAGCGCGCCGATATCAAAGAGGTAGGGGCAGGTCAGGGTGAAGAAGTTCGCGAGCATCTGGTCCGAATACCAGTCCGCCGCGAGGTCGGACAGCAGGTCGAAAATATAATATCCGCCCCTTCCCTTGTCCCGCACGATGTGGTGGATGCCCGAGACGAAGGCCTCGAAGCCGTCCTCGGGGGAGAACTCGTGGACCTCCACGCCGGGACCCGGCGCGGCCAGCGGTTCGTGGCGCGCGAAGCGGAAGTAAACCGCCTTCCGTCCCAGCCGGTTCGCGCCAGCGAGGAAGTGCGTGACGAACGGGGAGTAATCCCCCACCGTGTCCGCCTGGAAAATAACGTTGTCGCCCGCCCGCAGTCCCGTGAGGAGGCGGTCCAACCCGTCCAGACCGGTCGAAAGCCCGCCCGCCTTCTCAGTAGGCATAGAGCTTTCCGTAGGGGCGGTGCGTATAGGGGAACAGCTTGGTGAAGGGCTTCTCCATTACGGCGGCGGGCGAAATACCGAAATGCCGGCAGTATTCCTTCAGGTATTCCCCCAGGAGCTCCATGTCCGTAGCCGAGGGCGGCTCGAGGCGCACCTCCTTCCCCACGGTCCGGGGGTCCACCCCGCCCCGCACAAGAATGGTGCCGCCATGCATTCCGGTTCCGGCCAGTTCGCCCACCACGGGGCGCCCCGATTTGTCCGGATCAAAGCCCAGAACCACCAGGAGGCCGCCTGCCATGTATTCGCCCAGGAAGTCCCCGGCGCGTCCGCCGATCACCACGACGGGAAAGAAGTCGTGGTAGGCCTTCATGTGGATGCCGACGCGGTAACCCGCATTCCCCCTGACATATATGCGCCCGCCGCGCATGGAATGGCCGGCGATGTCGCCGGTGTTGCCGTGGATGACGACAAGCCCGGCGTCCATGGTATTGCCTACCCCATCCTGGGCGTTGCCCCGCACGATGACGGTGGGGCCCGACATGAACGCGGCCAGGTCATTCCCCGGCGTCCCGTGGACGGACAGTGTTATTTCCCCGGAAAGCGCATCGGCAATATAGCGCTGTCCGCAGACGTTGTCGATGACAACCTCCCGCGCACCGGCCCGCACGGCTTCCCGGATACGCTCGTTCAACAGCCGGTAGTGCACGCCCTCGGCGTCCAGCCGGACCGTCCCGGTGCGCGCTCTTTCCCTGTTCCGTAGTGTCGAAACCATAATCAGCCTCGGCCGTCAGGAGACGGCGCGGCAGCGGTTGAAGAGTTATTCATAGTGCCACCTTCGGTGGCATGGCCGGCACCCCTCCCCTCTCCCGAGTCGCGTTCGGCTGGTGCGCCGAAGGCGCACAGTCGACAACATACCGATAGCCGCGGGCGCTCATGCGCCCCAGAGAGGGCTCGCGGCATTGCCGTTGCATTCAATAGCGGTTTCCGGTTATTGAAGGCCGTCATCAGACCTCCATTCCCTCGCCGGTAACCATGTGCGCCCGGAATTCCTTCGGCAGGCTGAGGAACCCGAAATCGTCGCCCAATAGCTCCTCCTTGAAGTGCGAAACGTCGACCTTCTCGCGGATGAGCAGGCCGTAGATGCCCGCGCGGTCGATGGTGCCCAGCAGGATGGCGCCCACCACGCGGTTTTCCCGGATGATTATCTTCCGGTAAACCAGGTTCTCCAGGTCCACCCGCCGCAGGACTTCCACATGGTCCCCCTCGGCCGGGTTGGTCAGGCCGAAGGAAACCGTGGGAATATCCATCACCTGGACGGCGTTCATGGGGAACAGGCCGGGATAGATTGCCTCGCGGCCGGCCATGTTCAGTCCGGCAATCTTCCCCTGCCTGGCCGCCACGGGCCAGATGGCGATTACCGAGCGCCCTCCGGTGATGAAATCGAGGCCCTGAGCGCAGTCGCCGGCGGCGTAAATGCCCGGGACCGAAGTCGCCTGGCGGGCGTCGACGATTATTCCCCGGTCCGACACGACGCCCGTGCCGGCGACGAGCGAGGTGTCGGGCCGGACCCCCGCGGCCAGGACCAGGAGGCTGGCGGGCAGCTGGCGGCCGTTCCGGAGCACGACGCCCTTCACCTCCCCGTTCCCGATGATGCGTTCCAGCGAATCGCGCTTGTGGATTTCGCACCCGCCGGCGGCGAGCCGGCTTTCCAGGATGTTCGAGGCCTCCTTGTCCAGCGTCGTGGGCAGGATGCGGTCGGCCATCTCGACCAGCCTGACCCGGATGCCCCGGGCCAGGAAACCCTCGGTCGCCTTCAGCCCAATCAGTCCGGCGCCCACGACCACCACCCCCGTAATGTTCCGCTCCGCCATCCACGAGAGTATGGCATCGGCGTCGGCGAGCCTGGTGAAGGTGAAAACCCCCCGCATGGCCGGGTCGTATCCGGCGATGGGCGGGATGGCCGGCCTTCCGCCCGTGGCGAGCAGGAGCTTGTCGTACGTTATCGTCTTCCCGTCGTCCAGCGTGACGACTGATTTCTCCGGTTCGAGCCTGACCGCACGGGTTCCCGCCACGAGGGTGGCGCGGTGCCTGGCCAGGAAATCCTGCGGCCGGAATTGCAGGGCATCGCGGCCCAGCCTGCCCCCCAGGTAGTAGGAAATTAGCGGACGCGAGTAGGTGGGGCCCTTCTCGTCGCTCACGACGGTGATGGAGCCCTTGCTTCCGCATTCCCGGATGGCCTCAATGGCCCCCACTCCGGCGACTGAGTTGCCGATGATGAGGTATTCGGTCTTCATGGAATCACCCTGGTCCCGGCGGAGTCCACGAGGATTATCGCCTCGTTGGGGCAGTGCTCCACGCAGGCCGGGAACCCCTTCTCAATGCACAGGTCGCACTTGGACGCCACCCGATGGGCGTCGATGTCCGGCTTGATGACCCCGTAGGGACAGGCCATGATGCACATCCAGCACCCGACGCACCGGTCCTTCTCGTGGAGGACCTGCCCCGTCGCCGGGTCGCGGCGCATCGCGCCGGTCATGCACGCCTCCACGCAGGGCGCGTCGGGGCAATGCCGGCACTGCATGGCCAGGGTCAGGTGGCCGCGCTCCTCGAAGACGATTCCGGAAACCGGGCGTGTCTCCAGCCCCTTGAAGGCCTTGAGAATGGTCCGGGACCTGGAATGCTGGGTGATGCAGTAGACCTCGCAGAGCCGGCATCCCATGCAGTATTCCTCCCGGATGGCTATCCGGCGCGCCGCGCCTGACCCGTTGGCCGCCGGGGCGCTCACCAGGACTCTCCCGCATACTTGATTCCGAGCAGGTCAAGCTCGCCCCGTGTCAGCCCGATTCCCCTCAGCTGTTCACGGTTTCCGTGGAGCGACTCAATGGCGTTGATGCCCATTCCGCCCAGCATTTCCTTGATTTCAAGCGACCAGGCGCGCAGGAGGCTGACCAGCCGCCTCCTCCCGATGTCGGGGTTGAGCCTTTTTGTGAGCAGGGGGTCCTGGGTCGCGATGCCCCAGTTGCACTTGCCCGTGTAGCACTTCTGGCAGACATGGCATCCCAGCCCGATGAGCGCCGAGGTCGCGATGTAGCAGGCGTCGGCGCCCAGCGCTATCGCCTTCACCACGTCGGCGCTGGAACGGATGCCGCCCGCCGCGATGATGGAAGCCTGGTGGCGGATGCCCTCCTCGCGGAGCCGCTGGTCCACCACCGCGACCGCGAGCTCGATTGGTATCCCGACGTTGTCCCGGATGACGGTGGGGGCCGCCCCGGTCCCGCCGCGCACCCCGTCGATAGCCACGTAGTCCGCGCCGGCCCGGACCACCCCGGAAGCGATGGACGCCACGTTGTGGACCGCGGCTATCTTGACGCCCACGGGCTTGGAGTAGCGCACGGCCTCCTTGAGCGCGTAGATGAGCTGGCGCAGGTCCTCGATTGAATAGATGTCGTGGTGCGGCGCCGGCGAGATGGCATCGGTGCCCGCAGGTATCATCCTCGTGCGGGAAACGTCCTCGGGGACCTTCTCCCCGGGGAGGTGCCCGCCAATGCCGGGCTTGGCCCCCTGGCCAATCTTTATCTCAACGGCGGCCGCGGAGTCGAGGTATTCCTTCGTCACGCCGAACCTTCCGGAGGCGACCTGGACGATGGCGCGCCCGGCGAATTTCCTGACGTCCTCCGGCATGCCGCCCTCGCCGGTGTTCCAGTATGTCCCGGCCTCCGCGGCGGCGGAAGCGAGCGATTTCATCGCGTTGAGCGAAATGGAGCCGTAGGACATCGCGCTGAAAAGGATGGGCGTCGCCGCCTCCAGAAGCGGGAACTTTTCGCCGCGTTTCCTTCCGCCCCCGGGCGCCAGCCGGTCCGGCTTGCGGCCAAGGAAGGTGCGCAGTTCCATCGGCTCGCGCAGGGGGTCGATGGGCGGGTTGGTCACCTGCGAGGCGTTCAGCAGGATGCGGTCGAAGTAGTTCACCAGGGGCCGGTCGTTGCCCATGCCGGTCAGGAGCACCCCGCCGGTCGCGGCCTGCTTGATGGTGCGGTATATCGACTCCTTCGTCCACGAGGCGTTTTCCCGCGTCTGCGAGTCGCTCCGGGCGATGGTCAGGGCGCCAGTTGGGCAGAGCTCCTCGCAAAAGTGGCATCCCACGCAGCGGGACGACTCCGAGCGGATGGTGCGGGCGGAGGAATCCCACACGTGCACGTCGTTGGCGCACATCCGGACGCAGGCGAGGCACTGGATGCACAGGTCCTGGTCCCGCCGGACGGCGAAGTCGGGAGCGATGCGCGCGAGTGCCATCAGTTCCTCAGGGCGACCACGGTGGGCACGCCCCCCTCCGGCATCCAGACCGAATCCGGGGAGGGGCAGACGCACCGGATGGCCGCCTCCTCGGAAGCGATGTAATGGACGTCACCCTTGCGGGCGGCGATTAGCGGGCGGAGCTTTACCCGGTCGTTCAGCCCGACCATGTGGCGCGAGTCAGCCACGATAACCGCGAAGGGGCCGTTCACAAGCGCGGCGCCATAGACTATGCGGAGGTCCCTCGCCCTTCCGCGCTTCGCGGAGTCCGCCATGCGCTCGATGCGGTCCCAGAGCGGCGCCGCCAGCACGCCCGCGGCCGTCGCGAAGTCCATCCCGTGCCGGCGGACCAGCAGGTCGAACAGGTAGGTCATGACCTCGGTGTCGGTGGACAGAGTGCAGGAGTATCCCGCGTTTTCGACGTAACGGCGGTTGGTCCCGTAGGAGGAAATTTCCCCGTTGTGGACCAGCGACCAGTCCAGGAGTCCGAACGGGTGCGCGCCTCCCCACCAGCCGATGGAGTTGGTGGGGAAACGGTTGTGGCCGGTCCAGAGATAGGCCCGGTAGTCGGGTATCCGGTAGAACTCACCGATTTCCTCCGGGAAGCCGCGGCCCTTGAAAATGCCCATGTTCTTTCCCGAGGAGAACACGAAGGCCCCCGCAATGTCCCGGTTGATGTGCATGGTCGCGTTCATGACCCGGTCCTCCCCGCTTTTGACGCCGTCACCGGGTTTAAGGTCCAGGAAATACCGCCAAAGAATGGGGACGAACTCGAGGGTTTTGACCCTCCGGACCGGGATGGGCTCGGCGTGCACCCTGGTGAAATCCCCCTTCAGGTACACTTCGGTTTCACCCCGGGCGGCCTCCGACTGGTACATGACATGGAAGGCCCAGTGGTCCTTCAACTGGGGATAGATGCCATAGGCGGCGAACCCGGAGCCGAGGCCGTTTCCGCGCTCGTGCATGTTGCAGATGGACTTAAAGACGGCCTCGCCGGAAAACAGCCGGCCGCGGACGTCCATTATCCCCGTCACGCCGCAGGCTGACGGCACCTGGAAGTCCAAGTCTGCTAATGGCGCCTTTTCCCCACCTTTCCTCATGGCCTTTCTCCTTTAAGGTTGCAGAGGTTGGTGCGCCATTTGCCGGGACGGCATGACTTTAAACCGGACCTTTAGTCGTTTGGTAGGTCACGGCAACGGCGCACTTCTTCTCCCCTTTGGCGCCGTTGCCAGGAGGGTCGATTATTTTATAGCACGGTCCGGCCGCCGGCACAAGCCGGCGGCCGGCGCTTCCATGCAAATCAGACGTCCAGATACAGGTAGAACTCGTAGGGGTGCGGGCGGATGCGCACCGGATCGACCTCCTTCGTCCGCTTGTAATTTATCCACATTTCAATCAGGTCCTTCGTGAATACCCCACCCTTGAGCAGGAACGCATGGTCCTTCTCCAGCGCGTCCAGCGACTCCTGCAGGGAGCCGGGAACCGTTGGCACCTTGGCATGCTCCTCCTTGCTGAGCTCGAAGATGTTGCGGTCCAACGGCTCGCCAGGATCGATGCGGTTCTCCACGCCATCCAGTCCCGCCATCAGGAGCGCGGCGAAAGTAAGGTAGGGATTGCAGGATGGGTCCGGCGGCCGGAACTCAATCCGCTTCGCCTTCGGACTGTCCGAGTAGAGCGGTATGCGCACCGCGGCGGAACGGTTCCTCTGCGAGTAGGCCAGGTTAACCGGCGCCTCATATCCCGGGACCAGCCTCTTATAGGAGTTGGTGGTCGGGGCCGCGAGCGCCATCAGCGCCCGGGCATGCTTGAGGAGCCCCCCGATGTACCACTTCGCCATGTCCGAAAGGAGCGCGTATCCCTTGGCATCGAAGAAGAGGTTGGTGTCCCCCTTCCAGATGCTTTGGTGTACGTGCATACCAGACCCGTTGTCGCCGAAGAGCGGCTTGGGCATGAAGGTGGCGACCTTGCCGTGCTGTTTCGCCAGGTTCTTGATGACGTACTTGTATTTCATCAAGTTGTCCGCCATGAGCGTGAGTGGCGAGAATTTTAAGTCTATCTCGCACTGGCCCGCCGTAGCGACCTCATGGTGGTGCACCTCGACCGGAATGCCTATCTCCTGCAGTTTCAGCGTGATGACCGTCCGCAGGTCCTGCAGGGTATCATGGGGCGGAACCGGAAAGTAGCCCTCCTTCATGCGGGATTTGTAGGCGAGGTTTGGCTTCTCCTCCCTGCCCGTGTTCCAGTCGCCTTCCACGGAGTCGACGAAGTAGTATCCACTGTGCTCGTTCTGCTCGAAGCGCACCTCGTCGAAAAGGAAGAACTCCGCTTCGGGCCCGAAAAGGGCCCGTTCCCCGATGCCGGTCGATTTGAGGTAGTTCTCCGCCTTGGCGGCCACGTAGCGCGGGTCCCGGGAATACTGCTTTTTCTTTACCGGGTCCCACACCTCGCAGATGAGCGAAAGCGTGGGAAGCGCGCAGGCCGGATCCATGAACGCCGTATTGGGGTCCGGTTTCAGTATCATGTCGGACTCGTGTATCTCCTGGAATCCCCGGATGGACGACCCGTCAAAGCCTATCCCTTCCGCGAAAAGGTCTTCCTTGAGTTCCGGCGGCATTATCGTGAAATGCTGCCAGAGACCCGGCAGGTCGGTGAACTTGAGGTCCACGACCCTCACATTGTTCCTCTTTGCCAGCTCAAATACGTCTTTCGGTTCCATTTCCATCCCCCTTTTTCAGCCGATTGCCACTGACCCGGTTTCCCAGGTCCGTATCCGTACCACTTCGGCAAGGTCGAGAATAAAGACCTTCCCGTCGCCGATCTTCCCTGTATGGGCGCCGGCCGTTATGGCTTCCACGGTGGGCCGCACGAAATCTTCGTTGACCGCTATCTCAAGCTTCACTTTCTTGAGCAGTCCGCCCGCCTCCTGGTGGCTCCTGTAGACCTCGGGGATGCCCTGCTGGCGCCCCCTCCCAAGCACATTCGACACGGTCACCAGGAAAATCTCCTTTTCGGTGAGCCGGTCCAGCACCTCGTCCAGGCGGTCCGGCTGGATAACCGCTATCACGTACTTCATACCTCTCCTCCTTCTTCCGTAAGCCCCTGCCGAGGGGCCGGCGAAAATCCGTTCACGCCTTTCATTCGAGCGTCGTGTACCCGGCCTCGCGGTGTTGAGTCAAATCAAGGCCGATTTGTTCGTCCATCTGGCTAACCCGCAGTCCCATGGCAAAATCGATCAGTTTCAGCAAGACCAGGGTGGCCACGAACGAGTAGGCCCCCGTTATGGCCACCGCCTTCAGCTGGACGAGGAACAGCCCGGAACCGCCGTAAAACAGTCCGTCGGCCCCCGCCGGATTCACCGCCTTCGACGCCCACAATCCGGCCGCAAGTGTTCCCCATGCCCCACCGATGCCGTGAACTCCGAAGGCATCGAGGGAATCGTCGTATCCCAGCCTGGCTTTCATGAAACTGACTGCGACATAGCAGATGCCCGCCGCAATCAGGCCAATCCACATGGCCCCCATCGGCGTCACAAAACCCGCAGCGGGGGTGACAGCCGCCAGTCCCGCCACCGCACCGGTGATCATGCCCAAAACGGTGGGGCGCTTGGCGAAAAAGCGGTCCAGGATGGCCCATCCCAGCCCTGCCGCCGCCCCAGCGGTGTTTGTCGCCACAAAGGCGCCCGCCGCCAACCCGTTCGCGCCGAGTGCGCTGCCCGCGTTGAAACCAAACCAGCCGAACCAAAGCAGGCCCGCGCCCAGGACGGCCAGGGGAAGGCTGTGCGGCGGTGAAATCCTTTTCGGATAACCGAGACGTTTCCCCATTACGAGGGCTGCCGCCAGGGCCGCGAACCCGGCATTGATGTGAACCACCATGCCCCCGGCAAAATCCAGCACCCCGGCACCCCGCAAAAAGCCACCCATCCCCCAGACCCAGTGGCAAACCGGGTCGTAGACGAGGGTTGACCAAAAAAGCGAAAAAACGAGGAAGGACGTGAACTTCATGCGCTCCGCGAACGCGCCAATGATGAGCCCGGGAGTTATCACGGAGAACATGGCCTGGAAAATCATGAACGCCGAATGGGGTATGGTCGCGGAATAGTCCGGGTTGGGGGCGGAACCGACCCCGGCGAGGCCCGCCCACTCCAGTGTTCCGGAAATCCCCTTCCAGTCCGGCCCGAAGGCCAGGCTGTAGCCAAACAGCACCCACTGGACGGAAATCACGCAGAGGGCCGCGAAACACTGCATTAGCAGGGACAAAACGTTCTTCCGGCGGACCAGCCCCCCGTAAAAGAACGCCAACCCGGGGGTCATCAGCAGGACCAGCGCGGCGGACGTCAGCACCCAGGCGGTATCACCGGTATCGATTTTCAGGGGGGGAGTGGCCGCGCCGGCCGCCAGTGCAGCGGCCGGGGAGAGAATAGCCGCGATTGCCCCCGCCAGGCGGGCCAAAACCGCGATTTTCGGCGTTTTCATGACGAATTCCTCCTTTTTCCCAAAATAAAAAAGGCGCCCACGCGGCTCCATGCCGCAGGGACGCCTTCATCGCGTCATCACCAAGGTTTTTACTTCATTGCTACAACGGCTTCATACCGTCAAATCGGAGGCGCTTCGTCACGCCGGTAAGTTTGTACCACTCTCCTCGGCCCTTGTCAATCCCCGCTTTGACTGACATTGCCATGGGATGACAAGCGACAGGACGGAAAGGTGCAGGATACCCGGGCATATAATGGGACACGGAATCCGCCGAATCCAGAAGGAGGGCCAATGGCCAAGCTGAAGAAGGGGGTCTGGCTGCACAACCTGTCCCAGTTCAAGGGACCGGAAGAGGTCAGGGAATTCGCGAGGAAATACTCCGGGGAAGGGTTCGACCTCCTCATCCCCTGCGTCAAGAATCCCGACGGGCTCCTGGACTACCAGAGTAAGGTCGGAAACATCCGCCCGGTCTTCCGGAACTGGGACCCGCTGGAAGTCCTGGCGGCCGAGGCGCGCAGGCGGCGCATCAAGGTGCATGCGTGGTACTGCAACGCCATGGAAGGGCCGAAATCCCGCCTCCTCCAGAAGCATCCCGGGGTGACCGCGCTCAACCGCGCGGGGCGCCGCGCCGGCTCCCGCAAGATGTTCTTCGTGTGCATGGCCCGCCCGGAGGTGCGCCGCTACGAGGCCGCCCTGATGCGGGAAGTCATCGACCGCTACGACGTTGCCGGGGTGCATTTCGACTACATCCGGGTCGGCGACGACACATGCTACTGCCCCTATTGCCGCCGGACGCTGAGAAGGCTGGAGGGAATCGGCGTCGAGAAACTCCGCTTCTGGGGGAAAATACAGGAGCGCTGGTTCAAGTGGCGCTGCGACAACGTGACCAGCCTCGTGCGCGCCGTGTCCGGATACGCCCACCGGCGCCGCAAGGAAGTCTCCGCCGCCGTCTACTGCGGAGCCCCGGAAACCCTCATCTACCAGGGACAGGACTTTGCGGCATGGAGCAGGGAGGGCCTCCTGAATATGGTGGCGCCAATGAACTACAACAACAGCACCTGGCTGATGGAGCGCTACCTCCGCAACCATGTGGCCCAAAACAGGGGCGGCAAGGCCGAACTGTGGGAGGGGCTGGGCAAGTTCTGCATGAATAACCGGCGGCAATTCCAGGAACAGCTCGAAGTAGTCCGGAAGAACCGGGTACCCGGCGTAGTGATTTTCGAGCACAACAGCCTGAAATCCGCTGACTTCAGGATTCTTTCGAGGTTCTGACCGCCCCGCCCTAAAGTCCCTTGTGCTTCTCCGCGATGGTCGCGGCCAGCGCGTCCAGGGCGGCGAAGTCCTTCTCACGCGGGAGCCCCTTCGCCATGACGGTCCCCGCCACCTCGACCTTGAGCGCGGGCATGAGCCCGACCAGCTGTTCCGCCGCCTTCCCGCCCCAGCCAAATGAACCGACGACGGCGGCGAACCTCGCCTTGGGCCGGATGAGGTTCGCCAGCATCGCGGCGTAGGCGGCGGCCGGATGCGCGCCGCCCAGCACCGTGGGCGTACCGATTACGACGGTGGCCGCGTCTATGAGCAGCGCCGCGAGTTTTCCGATGTCTCCCCCGGCCAGCCGGAACACGTCGACCCGCACGCCCCTTGAGGACAGCGCGCCCTCCAGGTGGCGGACCATCAGCCTGGTGCTGTCGTGCATGGAAACATAGGCGATTACCGCCCGGTTCTCCACCCTGTCCGAGGTCCAGTCGGCGTAGGCGTCCATGATGGACGCGGGATTTCCGATGGCGGGACCGTGTGAAGGCGCGATGAGGGCGGGATTAAGCGCACGGACCTTCGACAGTCCGCCCGCAATCATCTTCCGGAACGGCATCATGATTTCCGCGTAGTATCGCCGCTCCGCCTCCATCCACCGCGGGTCGTCCTCCGCCCGCGCGGCGCCGGTAGCGAGGTGCGACCCGAACAGGTCGCAGGGGAAGAGTATCCTCTCCTCCTCCAGAAAGGTCAGCATGGTCTCGGGCCAGTGGACCCACGGGAAATGGATGAATTTGAGCGTCTTCCCGCCCAGCGCCAGCGTTTCGCCGTCCCCCACCGTGACGATGCGGTCCGCGGGAAGGTCCAGCAGGTCGGGCAGCATGTCCTTACCCTTGGGAGTCGTAACCAGCCTACTGGCGGGAAACCTGGCCAGGACGGCGGGCAGGGAGCCGGAGTGGTCCTGCTCGGCGTGGTTGGCCACGACATAGTCCAGCGATTTCACGCCCGCCTTGTCCAGTTCGTCCAGCCAGGGCGCCGTGAAGGACGGGTCGGAAGTGTCAACCAGCGCGGTCTTCCCGCCACCCCGGACCACATAGGAGTTGTACGAGGTTCCTTCGGGGAGGGGGATGAGCTCGTCGAACAGCTTCCTCTCCCAATCCACCGCGGCCAGCCAAGTCACGCTTTCACCAAGCTTGCGCGTAATCATCGCTTTCTCCTTTACGGCGCCCTGAAGGTGCCGGTCGTATGGCACCACTATTTTCCACATCCTTTTGACGACGGGCAAATCTCCGCGCCGCGCCTGGCCGTGAATCCGCGCACCGGTGATATGATTGGTATTCCACCTATGATGGCATCGGATTTCATGTCCATCGCGATATTATCCGGCCCGGCGGGGATTTCCGCGCCGGCCGGGCAGGACCATTTCCTGGTGAAGCTTCCTTCCCTGGACAACCAACCTTGAAAATCCTTTTCACGACCTTCCTGACCGCAATCTTCTTCCTGTCCGGCTTCGCCGGGCTTGTCTATGAAATCGTCTGGATACGCGAGTTCTCCTTCATCCTCGGGAACTCGGTCTACACGGTATCCGTGGTTTTGGCCGCGTTCATGGCGGGGCTGGGGCTGGGCGGCTGGGCCGCGGCCCGCTGGGGCCGCCTGGCACACTCCCCCCTGCTCGCCTACGCGGCGCTGGAAATGGGAACGGGCATGGCGGGACTCCTCCTCTATTACATGTTCCGGTGGTTCCTCCGGGGGCTGGGCCCCGTCGGCGTGGTGGACAACGAGCACATCCTTCCCTTCCTGGAGCGTTTCGTCCTCTCCTTCATCGCAATGGGCATCCCCACGGCGATGATGGGTGCCACGCTCCCCTTCCTCGTATTGCACCAGAATCCTGAGGGGGAGAAATCCGGCATCACGGTGGGCGCCCTCTACGGCGCGAACACGCTGGGCGCGGCCGCGGGCTGTTTCGTGACGGGCTTCTTCCTCATCCGGCTCCTCGGCACCGAAAACGCCACCCGCATCGCGGCGATCCTGAACATCCTGGCGGCGGCGCTGGCCTCCCTGCTCGCCCGGCTCGCCCCCGCGACGGAAGCTCCTCCGGCCGCCCCGCTGGCGGCGCCCGCATCGGATACAGAAACCAGGCGCGGCACCGAATGGACGGCACCCTACCGCCACGGAACCGCCGGCTTCCTCCTGGTCGCCCTCACGATTTCGGGCGCGACCAGCATGGCCTACGAACTCCTCTACTTCCGCCTGCTCTCCTACATCGTTGGCAACCGCATCTACGCCTCCACCGCGATGATAACGGTCTTCCTGCTCGGGATGGGCGCCGGATCCGCCCTCGCCGGCCGAGTAATCGACCGCGTGCGCCGGGAGGTCGCGGTCTTCTCGCTCCTCCAGGTCCTGATTGGGCTTTCCGCGTTCGTTGTCGCCGCCTATTTCCAGGACATCATCGGCTTTTCACGCTACCTCGAGATGGGCATGAAACCGGACGCGCCGTGGCAATTCGTGCGCATCCGCATGCTGGAGGCGGCCGCCATCATGTCCGTTCCGGCGCTTGCCTTCGGCGCCATGTTTCCCTGCGTTATCCGCTACATCGGGCGGGGCCCGGTGGGCGTTTCCCCGGCCTCCGGGCTGGCCTACGCCTTCAACACCGCGGGGTGTGTAATCGGGGCGCTCGTGACCGGCTTCGTCGCCATCCCGATGATGGGCACCATCAACGCCATGCTGGCCGCGGCGGCCGTATCGGTCCTGCTGGGCCATCGCATCCTGGCCGTGGATTGGGAGTCTGCCAGCCTCCGCCGCCGCGCCGGGGCCATCCTTGCCTCCAGCGCACTCGCGGCACTGGCCGCCGGGTATGCCCTGCGCCACTCCGAATACCCGTGGGCCCGGCCGGGCCTCCGGCGCATCTTCGCCCGTGAGGAGCCCGCGGCGCTGGTCACCGCCTATACCGGCCCGCTGGGGCTCTACATGTTCGGGGATGATACGGAGCTCTCCTTCCCCGTCGGCCCGTCCACGCCGGCCGCGACCGTCCAGAAACTGCAGGCCGTCATCCCCATCCTCCTCCATCCCGACCCCCGCCGGGTCCTGGTGGTGGGCATGGGTTTCGGGATAGCCTCGGGAGCATTCTCGATGTACGGGGGGCTGGAGCCGGTCGAAACGGTGGAACTCCTTGAAGGCGTCATCGCGGCGGACACGCTCTTCCGGGAATACAACCACGACATGATTAAATCCCCCAAGTCAAAGATAATCGCCGGGGACGGCCGCTACTACCTGGCGCACGCGAAGCGCCCCTACGACATAATCGCCTCCAACGTGTGCGGACCCGACCTGCCCGGAAGCGCGTCCCTTTATACGAAGGAGTTCTTCGAGCTGGCCAGGGAAAAACTGGCGCCCAACGGCCTGTTCGTGCTCCACGTTTTCGGGCGCAACCGTGACGTCATCATGAAAACCCTCGGCGAGGTCTTCCCCTACGTCCGGGGTTACCGCGCCTACAGCCATTCGATGCACCTCGTAGCTTCGCTAAAGCCGGTCATCCCGGACAAGGCAGTCGCCGAACGGCACCTGAAGGCATGGCAGACATTCCGCGGGGAGGCCGCGGATTGCGGGATTTCGTCGCTGGCGGACCTGGAGAAGCGCCTCGCCATGACGGAAAAGGCCTTCAAAGACGCCATCGCCGACCCCGACATACCAATCAACACCGATGAACGGCCCGTGCTCGAATACTCCTTCCAGGGAGCGGGAGGCGACCCCTTCCAGTCACGCCTCGCCTCGGCCACCCCGCCGGCCCTCATTACCTCCGTCATAACCGCGGTCGGCGATGTCCTCGTCTACGACCGGAGGATGGACGGGGCCTACGGCGCGGTCTCCCGGAAGAATCCGGACGACCCGGGCGCGGTCTACCGCTACCCGTTCACCCGCATCAGCAGCCTGCTGCGCGGCGTGGTGTTCGGCAACCTGGTCGGACCGCTGGCGGACGTGCCGCCGCGCATAGCCCTGGACGAGGACGCCGCTAGCCGCCGCTCCCAGCCAGCCCGCTTCATCACCGCGCTTAAGGAAGGCGGGTTCACCATAATGTCGCTGGCCAACGACCGCATCAAGGACCGCGGGAGGCAGGGACTCGTGGAGACGACACTCGTCCTGCGCAAGGCCGGGATACGCCCGGTGGGCGCCGGCGAAGACGTGGCCGAGGCGCGCGCTCCCGTGGCGATTTTGGACAACGGCATCCACATCGCCTTCCTCGCTTACAACCTCGTCGGGCCCGCCGATGTCTGGGCCGGGCCGGACGAAGCGGGGACGGCGAACGCCGACCGGGCCGGAATACTGGCCGACGTCCGGGCGGCCCGCCAGAAAGCCGATGCCGTGGTGGTGGCCCTGCGCTGGGCCCCGCGGAACGCCGGTGACGGGACGGCTCCCGCCGAGCCCGCCCCCGGACAGGTCTCGCTGGCCCGGGCCGCCGTCGACGCCGGCGCGGCCGCGATAATCGGCTCGTATTCACGCGCCATCGGGCGGGTGGAACGCTGGAACCGCGGATACATCCTCTACGGCCTGGGGAATATCAACCTGGGCGATGGCCGCGGACGGAGCATGATTGCCCGGATTACCATCGACGGCAACGGCAAGGCGGTCCGCCTGCGGCTCATTCCAATAAATTCGGATCCCGCCGAAGCCAAATACAGCCCCTTCCCGCTGGGGGGCGCGGAAAAGGCGGGGTTCATGAGGGTGTTCGGCCAGTACTAGGCAAGGACGGGTGCAGGCTCCCGCGAAATGTGGTAAAAGAATGTCCTGCCATGAAACAGCAGGAGCTCATCTGCCGCCTACAAACGATGGCCGTGGAGATGAACAGGCTCGTTGACCTTGCCCGGGACAGGGCAGCGGCCCGCCGGCGCCGGCAGGCCAAGACGGTGGGATACATGGCCGACCGGGACCTCTCCGACGTAAACCTGGAGCTCCTCTCCACGCTAGCCTCGCATTCGCTCTCTGCCCTCAAGAATGCCATCCTTTACGAGGAAACCCGCCAGCAGGTCATCGCCGACGACCTTACGAAGCTCTACAATTACCGCTACTTCCAGCAGCGCCTGCTGGAGGAATGGAAGCGCGCCCAGCGCCACCGGCTTCCCCTGGGACTCATCATGCTTGACCTCGACAACTTCAAGCGGGTCAACGACCAGCACGGACACGCCACCGGCAACGCCCTGCTGGTGAAGGTGGCCGACGCCATCCAGAAGTCTGTCCGGGAAATCGACGTGGTAGCCCGCTACGGCGGCGAGGAATTCGCGCTCATCCTCCCGCAGACGCCGCGCGCCACCCTGAACATCGTGGCGGAGCGGATCCGCCGCAACATCGAGGACGTCGAGGTTCCAAACGGCCGGAGCCGCCGCGTCAGCGTCACCGCGTCCCTAGGATACGACGGCTGGCCGGGCAAGGCCCGGAGCACCAGCCGTCTCGTGGACCGGGCCGACGCCGCCCTGCGCCGGGCGAAGCGCCTCGGCCGGAACCGGGCGGTCGCCGCCCCCTAATTGCGCCGCGTTTGCGGCACCGCCAACCATTAACGGCCATTAATCATGCGCCTTAAAATGCTTGCCTGCGACATTTTCCACCGCGAAATGGAGGAAGCCGTCTCGAAATCGCGGAACTCCATCGACCTGGAATTCCTTCCGCAGGGACTGCACAAGGAGGGCGCGGCCATGGTCAAGAAACTGCAGGAGGCCGTGGACTACTCCTCACTTGGAAAATACGACGCCATCCTGATGGGTTACGCCCTCTGCGGTAACGGGCTCCTGGGGCTGGCCGCCCGCGGGACCCGGCTCATTATCCCGCGCGCCCACGACTGTATAGCCCTCTTCTTCGGAAGCCGGGCGCGTTACATGGATTACTTCAACTCGCACCCGGGGGTCTACTACAAGACCAGCGGATGGATGGAACGGGTTGATGGAGGCGACTGCGGGTGCGGCGACGGGTGCTGCTCCGGCGACCAGCTTACCCTCGGCAGCGGCCCCGGCATGACCGTCAACTACGACGAACTCGTGGTAAAGTTCGGCGAGGAGGACGCGAAATACGTCATGGAAGAGCTCTCCTCCCACGAAAGGAACTACAACCAAATCACCTTCATCGAAATGGGGGTGGAACCCTCGGATGAGCTCGAGAAACGCGCCAGGGCCGACGCGGAAAAATCGGGATGGAAGTTCGAGAAGGTGCGGGGTGACATGTCGTTGCTCCAGCGGCTGGCCGACGGCCCGTGGGACGGCCCCGATTTCCTGGTGGTCCCCCCCAGCTGGCGGGTGGCCGCCAAATACGACGAAGACATCATGAAGGCGGTGCCTCCGGAGGATGCCGGCGGCTGAAGAATGAACAGGGCCCCCGAGAGGGGGCCCCGTTCGAACTTCCCTGGCTGGCCGGGGTTAGAACCTTCCCCGTCCGCCTCCGCCGCCACCGCCGCGGGGTCCACCGAAGCCGCCGCCGCCGCCACCACCACCGCCGGGACGGTTGCCCCGGGGCTCCATCGGGCGGGCCTCGTTGACCTTGATATTGCGGCCGTCAACCATCTTCCCGTTCAGGGATTCAATGGCCTTCTTGGCCGCCGCCTCGTCGTCGATTTCCACGAACGCGAAACCGCGCGAGCGGTTCGTGAACTTGTCGCGGATGATCGTGACGCGGCTGACCGGGCTGACCTCTTCAAAGGACTTCTTGAGACCTTCCTCGGTCGTGTCGAAATTCAGGTTTCCTACATACAGTTTTGCCATCTAAATGGCCTCCTTGATTTTACGGACTCAGGCGCTCATCTTCAGAGGAGGGGCCTCGTGGCCTGTCGGCGACTGCGGCTACCAACCTGAGAGAAGCAATCTGAATACCTTTTCAACTCTCGCGCGCAGGGTTGCCCCTGTTACGCGATGCAAGGGGAATTATAACATCCGCCGGGGAGAAGCGCGGGTCGCCGCGAAAAAACACGCTCCCGTAATGAAATAGCAGGCGATTTGCATCAACAGCGGGCCCCGCGGATGGATGGTATAGAGCGCCCCCGCAATGGTGGGGGTGGGTATGGTTATGAGCATGCTGGCCACAGTGGTGAAGGCGAGGATGCGCGGTCTCTCGCGGTCGCCCATAAGGTTGGACCAGTACCCCTGGAGGGCCGGATTGAAGATGCCGTATCCCACCCCGCCCGCCGCCACGCCGACGATGACGCCGACCAGCGAGCCAACCGGTGCAATGAGGTAGGCCGAAATGCTGACCGCCATGAGCGCGACGCTCGCGATAAAGAACTTGTTGATGGTCCTGAGCGTGATGAACGGGACGACCAGGAAAGTCGTCAGCAGGACGCTGGCTCCCCCGATTAGGGGAAACGACGCCAGTGCCGCGGCTGGAAGCCCGTTGCCCCGCCGGTCGGCGAAATACAGGTAATTGTAGGTGGCCGAAATCGCCAGGAAAATCGCGGTCAGCACCTGCACAACGAACACGAGCGTCATCCGGCGGCTGGCCAGCACCGTCCGGAACGCCGACCAATGGCCCCGGGTGACGTGCTCCACGTCGGCCAACGAGGGACGGAACGGCTTCCGCGGGGGCGTGGGATCGTGGAGGAACTTCCCCCGGAAGCGGACCGAGAACGCGGTGAGGACGCACGCGCATCCGAAAACGACCCGGCATGTCTTTTCAATGCCCCACATCCCCACCAAGAACCCGGAAAGGGAGCTCAGCATGCTTCCGGAGAACCAGATTACCTGGAGCACGGCGAACATTTGCATGCGCTTGTTGGACGGCGACCCCTCCAAGAAGAGGGCGGTCCAGGACGGGCTGAGCGTAAAGACCACCCCCACCAGTATCGCCCCGACCATGAAGCCCAGGTAGCCGTCCGCCAGGGAGAAGATGAGGTAGGCAAGCGGCCAGCAGAACGTGTCTATCAGCGTTATCGTCCGCAGGCGGCCGAACCGTTCCGCCATATACCCGCCAATGAGCGCGCCGCACAGCTGCGCCATAAGCTGGGCCGAAGCGATGGTTCCGACTTCAATCTTGGTCAGCCCCTGCTCCACCATGTAGAGCTGGAGGTAAACCCCCATGAAGTTGGCCGGCAGGGTCCAGAAAATGTTGCACAATCCCAGCGCCCTGGCGTTCCCCTTCAGCGACTTCCACATCTCCCGGAAATGGATGGCCTGCCGCTCAAACAGTTCCCGGGGCAGGCGCCACGCCACCCACTCGATGAACCAGGCCAGCTCATCCATGGCTCAATCCAGTTATTTCCCCGGCCATTTTCCACAACCTGCGGGCGGCCCCGTCATCGAGCGCCGCCGGGGCCGGAGCCTTCCGCGCCTTGCGCTCTTCCCACAGGCCAAAACGCAGGTGCGCAGGCGTCTCGAAATACTCCCCCGTCACCCCCTCCAGCTCCGGGGAGGAGGCGGCCCAAACCGGCAGGCGGGCCCCCTCCCGCGGCGTCTTCAGCAGGAGGCGCATGGCAAAGCGCGTCAGGGGGGAGGCCACCCGCCAGATGCTCGTCGCCGCGCCGCCGGGGCAAACGGCATTGGCGGTCACGCCAGAACCGGCCAGCTGGCGGGCCAGCTCGCGTGTGAAAAGGACGAGCGCCAGCTTGGACCGGGAGTAGGCGCTCCCCGGCCCTTCCCGGGCGCCCCGCAGGTCATCCCAGTCCAGGGTCCCTTTCCGGTGCATCACGGACGCGACATTGACGATGCGTGAGGGCGACCCCGCCCGCAGGGCCGGGAGCAGCAGGCTGGTCAGTAGGAATGGGGCAAAGAAGTTAATGGCCATGGTCGTCTCGATTCCTTCCGCCGTCAGGACATGCCTGTTCATGTTCACGCCGGCATTGTTCACAAGGACGTGCAGCTTGTCCCTTTTAGACATGAATTCGGCGGCCAGCTTGCGGACCTCCGCCATGACGGAAAGGTCCGCGAAAAGGATTTCCGGTTCCGAGCGCCCGCCGCGCCGCGCCACCTCCCGGCAGGCCGGCACGCCGTGTTCCCGGTTCCGCGCGGCCAGCACCACGTCGGCGCCCAGCCGGGTCAGCGCCACGGCGGTCTCCAGCCCGATGCCCGAGGTGGCGCCGGTCACCAGGACGGTCTTGCCCTCCATGTCGTTCATTCCAGAGATTCTATCAGCAGTGCACCGCGCTCATTGCATCCCACCCGCCCAGGTGGGAGAATACCCACCCTGAAGGGACCGGGAGACGCGATGCCGCTGATAACCGCCGAAAATATCGTGAAGACTTTCCGCATCGCCGAACGCGATTCCGGAATCGCCGGGGCGTTGCGGGGCCTCCTACACCGCCGACACCAGGAAGTCCGGGCGCTGGGCGGGGTATCATTCTCCATCGAAGAGGGTGAAATGGTCGGCTACATCGGGCCAAACGGCGCCGGCAAATCCACCACGGTGAAGGTGCTCGGGGGCATACTGGTGCCGGACTCCGGCAAGTGCGAGGTGGCGGGCCGGGTGCCGTGGAAGGAGCGCGTGGCCCATGTCCGGGGGATTGGGGCGGTGTTCGGCCAGCGCACCCAATTGTGGTGGGACCTGCCCGTCGTGGAGTCCTTCGACCTTCTCCGCGAGATATACGGCGTCTCCCCGGAAGAACACGCCCGGGTCCGCGAGGAACTCGTGGCAGTCCTGGACCTTGGCCCGCTGCTCGCGACGCCGGTCCGCCAGCTCTCGCTCGGGCAAAGGGTAAGGTGCGACCTGGCCGCCTCGCTGCTCCACTCCCCCCGCATTATTTTCCTTGACGAGCCAACCATCGGGCTGGACGCACCAGCGAAGCTTGCAGTGCGGGAGTTCCTGACCAGGCTCAACCGCGAGAAGGGCGTCACCGTGCTACTGACCACGCACGACCTCGACGATATCGAGGCGCTGTGCAAGCGTATCCTCCTCATCAACCACGGACGCATCCTCCATGACGGCGCGCTCTCCGACCTGCGCCGCCTGGTGACCACCGAGAAGAGGCTGATCCTCGACCTCGCGGACGGGACCGGGGAGGTGACTGACCCGGACGCCACGGTCATACACCGCGAGGGCGGACGGGCCGTGCTGTCCTACGACCCGGACATGGTCGCCACCACCGCGCTGGTGAGCCGGCTCACCGCCCAATACCAGATCCGCGACCTCACCGTGGAGAACCCGCCCATCGAGGAGGTCATCGCCCGGCTATACGGGGAAAAGTCCCCATGAGGGCCTACCTCGCGCTGTTCGGCGCACGGTTCCGCACAGTCCTCCAGTACCGGACCGCGGCGCTCGCCGGATTCGCCACCCAGCTCTTCTGGGGCCTTATCCGCATCATGATTTTCGACGCCTTCTACCGCTCCACCACTTCCCCCCAGCCAATGGACCTCGACCAGGTCATGACCTACGTCTGGCTGGGCCAGTGCCTCTTCGCCACCCTTCCCCAGTGGCTGGACCCGGAAACGCTGGATTCAATCAGGAGCGGCTCGGTGGCCAACGAGATGCTGCGACCCATCAAGCTGTATGACCTGTGGTTCGCGCGTAACATCGCGTCGCGCACCGCCCCCGTCGTGCTGCGGGCCGCGCCAATGGTAGTGCTGGCACTCCTCTTCTTCGGGATGCGCCTGCCGGTTTCCGTCGAAGCGGCGCTGGCCTTCCTCGTAGCCATGTTCGCCGCCATCCTGCTTAGCGCTTCGCTATGCACCCTCATGGCGACCTCGCTCCTATGGACGGTATCCGGCGAGGGAACAATGCACCTCATTTCGGTATCTGCCTGGATATTCTCGGGAATCGTCATCCCGCTACCGTTCTTCCCGGACTGGTTCCAGCCGGTCATCAATATCCTGCCTTTCCGCGGCCTGATGGATGTTCCCTTCCGCATCTGGACCGGCCATATCTCCCCCACCGCGGCCATCCTGCACATCCTTTCGGTCCTGGCCTGGGCCGGGGCAATCCACGCGCTGGGGCGGTGGATCCTGGCACGCGGGGTGCGGAAACTCGTGGTCCAGGGGGGCTGAGAAGTGAAGGGCCCCCTGCACCTCCTGTTCTCCTATGCCTCCGCCTCCGCCCGGAGCCAGATGCAATACAAGACCTCCTTCATCATGGGAACCCTGGGTAACCTGCTGTTCGCCGCAATCGAGGTGGTCGCCATCATGGCGCTCTTTGCCAGGTTCGGCAACATCCGCGGCTGGACCCTGCCCGAAATCGCGCTCCTGTATGGCATGGCTAACATGTCTTTTTCCCTGGCCGACGCCCTGGCGCGCGGGTTCGACGTGTTCCCCTACCGGCTCATCCGCACCGGCGGATTCGACTGGCTGCTCCTGCGGCCCCAACCCACGGCGCTCCAGGTGGTGGGGCTGGAAATCCGGGCGCGTTCGGCGGGCCGTTTCCTGCAGGGCGCCGTGGTCCTCTGCTGGGCGCTGGCAAACCTCGATATCGCCTGGAGGGTTTCCAAGGTAATCCTGCTCGCCTCCTCCATAGCCGGCGGGACCTGCCTCTTCGCCGGCATTTTCGTCCTGCAGGGCACCGTGTCCTTCTGGACGGTCGAATCGCTGGAGATGATAAACGTCCTGACCTGGGGCGGGGTTGATACGGCCCAGTATCCGCTCAGCGTTTACCGGGGGTGGTTCCGGGCCTTCTTCACCTACGTCGTCCCGCTCGCCTGCCTGAACTACTTCCCTTCGCTGGCCATCCTGGGCCGCGCGGACCCCACGGGAACCCCGGCCATCATCCAGTGGCTTTCACCGCTCTTCGGGCTCCTGTTCCTGGCAATAATGCTCCAGGTCTGGGAATTCGGCGTCCGCCACTACCGCTCCACGGGGAGCTGAAAAAGGGAAGGGGCGGTATGTTACCCGCCCCTTCCCGCAGATTGCATCGAGCCTACTTCGCGAACGGGTCGCGGAACCCGTTCGACTCCCGGCCGTGAGGACACGGCGCGCGCAGCGCGAACGCCACGCTCGGTCGCTCAGGGTTACCTTTACTTTGAGAAAGGATCCCGGAACACCGCCGCCCCTTCGACTCGGCCTCCGGCCTCGCTCAGGACGGCCTCACCCGAATCCGTTAATCCTATTTCTGGAACGGGTCCTTGAAGACCGCCGCCTTCCCCAGCTCCGCCTCGATGGCCAGGAGCCGGTTGTACTTGGCGATGCGCTCGGAACGGCAGGCCGAACCGGTCTTTATCTGCCCCCCGCCCATGGCCACGGCGAAGTCCGCGATGAACGCATCCTCGGTTTCGCCCGAGCGGTGCGAGATCACGTAGTTCCATCCCGCCCGGCGGCACATCTGGATGGTCTCGATGGTCTCCGTCACCGTGCCAATCTGGTTGAGCTTGATGAGCACCGCGTTGGCGCTCTTCTCCCGGATGCCCCGCTCGACGAACTTGGTGTTAGTGACGAAGAGGTCGTCGCCGACAATCTGCGTCCTGTCGCCGATCTGGGAGGTCATCTTGGCGAATCCCGCCCAGTCGTTCTCCGCCAGCCCGTCCTCGATGGATTTCACGAAGAACTTCTCCACCCAGGTCTTGAACATGGCCATCATTTCATCGGAGTTCTTTTTGCCCTGGCCGGACTTGGCCAGGTTATAGGTGCCGTTGTCCCAGAAGGATGAGGCGGCGGGGTCGAGCGCCAGAACGATGTCCTTGCCCGGCTCGTATCCCGCGTCCTTGATGGCCTGGACCAGCACCTCGCAGGCCTCCTCGTTGCCCTTCAGGTTGGGCGCGAACCCGCCCTCGTCGCCAACCCCGACCGCGTAGCCCTTCTTGGCCAGGATTTTCTTGAGCGCGTGGAACGTTTCCGCACCGTAGCGGAGCGCCTCCGCGAAGGTCGGCGCTCCGGTGGGCATCACCATGAATTCCTGGAGGTCGACGCTCGACTCGGCGTGCTTGCCGCCGTTCAGGACGTTCATCATCGGGCAGGCGATTATCTTCGCCCCCGGCCCGCCGAGGTACTGGTAGAGCGGCAGGTTGGAGTCGAGCGCCGCGGCACGGGCCACCGCCATGGAAACGCCCAGGAGGGCGTTTGCGCCCAGCTTGGACTTCATGGGCGTCCCGTCCAGCTCGAGCATCAACTTGTCTATCTCCGCCTGTTTCGTGGGGTCGAGCCCGACAAGCTTGGGCGCGATTATGGTGTTCACATTGGCGACGGCCTTCAGGGTCCCCTTGCCGCCGTAGCGCTTCTTGTCGCCATCACGCAGTTCCAGCGCCTCATTCTCGCCCGTCGAGGCTCCCGAGGGGACCATCGAGGTGGCGGCAATGAAGTTGTTCAGAGTGACCGTGACAGCCACCGTGGGGTTGCCGCGCGAATCCAGTATCTCCTGCGCCCAAACCTTCGTTATCCTTCCATTCATAACTTCTCTCCTTTTTTCATCCGCCCGCGTAGGCCGCGGCGGGCATTATTCCCGGGCCTTTCGACCCTCCCCTTGGGGAGAACATATGTTCCATCCTGCCGGGCGGAAAGTCAACGAATTAGCACCCCAGCTTCACCTTCCGCCGGTATTCATTTTCATCCAATATCTTTTTGCGGAGGCGCACGGCGGCGGGGGTCACTTCCACGAGCTCGTCGTCGCCGATGTATTCGAGCGCCGCCTCCAACCCCATCGTCCGCGGCGTGTCAAAGTGGTCCATCACCCCTTCGCCCTTCGAGCGCATGTTGGTCTGCTTCTTTTCGCGGCAGACGTTGAGCCGGATGTCGTCCTCCCGCGAGTTCTGGCCGACCACCTGGCCCTTGTAGACCTCGACGCCCGGGCCCAGGAACAGGGTTCCCCGGTCCTGGACGTGCACCAGCCCGTATAGCGCGGTCACCCCCGACTCCGAGGCCACCAGGGAGCCTTGCTCGCGCTCCTTCCACGCCGCCGTGTCCGGCCGGTAGCCGTCGAATATCGTGTTCATGATGCCAAGTCCGCGCGTGTCAGTCAGGAACTCGCTCCGGTAGCCGAAGAGCCCCCTGGTTGGAACGAAGAATTCGATGGCCACGGTCCCGCCGGTCACCTGGATGGATTGGACCTCGCCATGCCGGATAGCCATCTTCTGCATGACCGTCCCCTGGTGCTCCGCCGGCACCTCGACGGAAAGCCGCTCCCAAGGGACCAGGATCTTCCCGTTCTCCTCCCGGGTGATGACCTGCGGACGCGAGACCTGGAATTCATAGCCTTCGCGCCGGAGGCGTTCAATCATAATGGCGAGGTGGAACTCCCCCCGCCCCGACACCGTCCAGGTCCCGTCGGGGGCGTCCACCACCCGCAGGGCCACATCGGTCTCCAGTTCCCTAAACAGCCTTTCGCGCACCTGCCGGGAGGTGCTGTAGGTCCCCTCCCGGCCGGCGAACGGAGAATCATTCACGCAAAATGTCATCTTGACGGTGGGCTCCTCTATATCCAGCAACGGAAGGGCCTCGGGATTCAGGGGGTCCGCAACCGTTTCGCCGATGGTGATGTCCTCAATGCCGGCGACCGCGGCGATGTCGCCCGCCCGGACCTCCGGCACCTCGACACGCTCAAGCCCCACATAGGTCATCAAATACATCAGCCGCCTGGTGTGAACGCGGCCCGACCGGTCAATGTGGGCTACGTCACTGTTGGTCCGCAGGACACCCCGGTACACCCGGCCAGTCCCGATGCGCCCCTTGAACGAATCGCCCATGATGGAGGTGACCCGCATCTGCAATGTTCCATCGGGGTCGCTGGCCGGCGCGGGGATGTGCTCCAGGATGGCGTCGAATACCGGGGTAATGTCCTTCATCGAGGCAAGGTTCTCAGAAAGTCCGGCCTTCCCCTCGCGGGCCGAGGCATAGACGACCGGGAAGTCGGCTGCCTTGTCGCTCGCACCCAATTCCAGGAATAGTTCCAGCGTACGGTGGTGGACATCGTGGACCCGTACGCCCGGCATGTCCACCTTGTTGATGACCACCACCACCTTCATCCCGAGCTTGAGAGCGTGCTTCAGGACGAAGCGGGTCTGGGGCATCGGCCCCTCCTTGGCGTCCACCAGCAGGAGGCACCCGTCGGCCATGGAGAGCACCCGTTCAACCTCTCCCCCAAAATCGGCGTGGCCGGGCGTGTCAATGATGTTGATTTTGACCCCGTTCCAGACGACAGAGGCATTCTTGGAGAAGATGGTGATGCCCCGCTCCTGCTCCAGCTCGTTGGAATCCATGATTAACTCGGACGCGGCTGCCTCCTTCGACAGTCGCGTCAGCGACTGGCGCAGGAGCGCATCCACGAGCGTGGTCTTGCCATGGTCAACGTGGGCGATTATGGCGACATTGCGTATGCTGTTCATGTGCGGAATCCTTCGGGGTAAGGTAACTTACCCGCGGACGAGAAAGGGCGGAACGGTCGTTAGGCGTCGCACCGGATAAGGAATATTGTCAGATGGACGGCCTCCTGTCAACGAGCCTCCCGGTCCGCGCAATACCCTATACTGTCTTTGCCGGGAATGGCCCGGAAAGGGGGGAAAATGGGATTACCCGCAGGCAAAGGTGGAGATACGGACAAAAACCCGCGGAAACCGGCCGCGCAAGTGGACCGGCTTTTCCTCGACCGCTGGTCGCCCCGCGCCTTCGATTCACAGCCCCTGCCGGAACCGACCGTGGCCGCGCTGTTCGAGGCGGCGCGCTGGGCGCCCTCCTGCTTCAATGAACAGCCCTGGCTTTTCGTATACGCCACCCGGGAACCCGGAAAGGGGAAAATCCTCGAGGTGCTGAACGAGGGCAACCGCATCTGGGCGGGCCAGGCGCCGCTCCTTGCCGTCCTTTTCACGCGAAAGGACTGGACGGAGAACGGGAAGCCCAACCGTTGGGCCGGCTTCGACTGCGGCGCCGCGTGGATGTCGTTCGCCCTGCAGGCGCGCCTGCTCGGGCTTTACGCGCACGCGATGGGCGGATTCAACCGGGAGCGCGTCCATGCCGTCCTGAACATGCCGGCCGACCGCTACGAGGCGATGTGCGTCATCGCCGCCGGAAAACACGGCGACCCGGCGAAACTTCCCAAAGAACTGCGCGAACGGGAGGAAATAGGGCAAGACAGGAAGCCTCCCGCGGATATCGCCGTTCCCGTCGCCGACTGACCACCCCAACTTGGGTCAGCGCTTTCGGTAGTCGTCCAGGGTCTGGCGGATGGATTCGGGAATCGGCGTGTCCTGGAAGTCCGGAAGCAGCTTGCGGAATTTTCCTCCGTCCAGGATGAGCGCGCCGTTGAACAGGTAGCGCATTTCCAGCAATTCCCTCGCTTCGGAGTCGAACAGGGCGGTAACCTGCAGCAGCGGCCACGGGAACGATTCCACGTTCCGTGACGAAAGTCCCGCCTGCTCGGCCACCATGCCCAGGAAAACCCTCTGTGGATGCGCAATGTGCCCCGGGAAGTTGACGATTTCATAGGGGAGGAACTGGGCGGCCTTGTCCATCAGCTCCGCCGCGGCGCGGCCCACATCGGGAACGAAGGCCCATTGATGGGAAATTTCCAGCTTCCCCAGCGCGCGGGGCGTGCGACCCGCGGCGGCGGCGCCGAATATCCGGTTGACGTATACGTTGCGGACGACCGGTCCGTAGAAGTCCCCCGCGCGCAGGACGAGCGCCCGCAACTCCCCGTTGAGCGCGGCCGCCATCAGCGATTCCCCCACCCGCGCGCGGACGATTCCCTTGCGGGTGGTGGGCTGGTTTGGCGCACCCTCGGTCACCGGCGCGCCGGTTTGCGGACCAAGCGCATACACACTGCCGGGATACAGCACCGCGGCGCCCCTTTCACGGGCCGCGGTTATTACCGACCCCATGGCCTTGTCCGCCAGCAGGGCCCACCGCCACGGCCGGAAATTGATACCGTGCACTATCCACGAACACCCCTCCGCCGCCGCCGTGGCTTCGGAAGCGTCAAGTGGATCCCCCGGAACGAGTTCGATGCCCTCCGTATCCTCAAACATGCGCCGGGCCTTGTCGAAACTGCGCACCAGCGCGCGGACCTCAACGCCCTTTTTTATGAGCGCACGCGCCACCGACGAGCCGAAGGCGCCCGTCGCACCCAGGATAAGAACCTTTCCGTTCAACTGATCACCTCAATCCACTGTCCGTTGCAAAAGCGGTGCCGCGAACCCTCTCCCGCAATTCGGGAGAGGGTATGGGTGAGGGCAGATAATGTTCCTCTTCACAATTCCCATATTATATTTCTATTCCGCGGCCGGTGGGCGCAGGAAGTCTTTACCGGCTTCAATCTTCCTCCACTCCCGCTCAAGGATGGCGAACACCATCGTGTCCCGCCAGGCGCCCTTCTGGAACCTGTCCTCCCGCATCCGCCCCTCGTATCGCATCCCCGCCTTCTCCAGGACGCGTGCGGAGGCCTTGTTTTCGGCATGGCAGGTGGCCCACATGCGGTGCATCTTCAGCGCGCCGAAGCCGAACCCAAGGAGGGCCCGAACCGTCTCGGTGGCGTATCCCTGGTCCCAATGCCTGCGGTTGAACACATAGCCGAGGTCCGCACGCCTGGATTCCATACTCCCTATCCCGAGGCGGCATCCTCCAATCACCTTCCCCCCATCCTTGAGCGTAACCGCGAGCGAATACTGGGCACGGGGATCCGTTTTCCGTTCCTCCGCCACGCGTTCCTGGTGCGCCCTGCTCTCGGCCTCCGTGTTGGGACCCCATTCCGTGTATTTCACGACCTCCGGGTCCGAGGCGTATTCGTGGACGGCCGGCCAGTCCCCCTCCGCGAACTCACGGATGACGAGCCGGGGCGTTTCCAGCCGGATTTCCTTCACGCCGCCCCTTCCGCCCGGACAACCGACCAGCGCATGATTCCAAAATGGGGACCCTCATCGATCCTTTCCAGGGTCATGCCCGCCTTCTCCAGCATCCGCGCGGATGCGGTGTTGGCAACGTTGCAGAATCCCCATACCTTCCCGAGTCCGAGGGCGTCGAAGCCGAACCCGAGAAGGGCCCGCGCCGCCTCGGTCCCCAGTCCGCGGGACTGGGCCCGCCGCGCAAGGATGACCCCCAGGAAGGCGTCGGGGAACTCGGAGCTCAGGTTGAAATTGCAGGTGCCCACCAGGGCCCCGTCCTCCCGCAATGCCGCGGCAAGGTACCAGTTGGCCCGGGGCTCCTTCTCCCGTTCCCGTCCGGCCATGGCAAGAAACTTCGCGCTCTGTTCCTCGGTGCAGGGACGGTCCTGCATGTATCTCATCACCTCCATGTCGGAGGCAAAACCGTGGAACGGGGCGAAATCCCCCTCCGCGAACTCACGGATGACGAGTCGGGCGGTCTCGAAACGAACCGGCGCGGCGCAAGAACCGCTGTTTTTCCTTTCCATGAAACAACCTCCCGGAAAAGCCGGACGAACGAGGGATGATTATAACCCCAAAGAGGCCGGCCTTTCGCGCTGCGCGGAATATGATGGATGATAGCGGGGTGACCTGCTGGTCGCGTATCCCGTGGCTGCTGTTGGCGGCGCTTACCGCCTGCCCTCCGGCGGCCGGCGCGGAGCCTTCGAACCCCGGGGGGGGCGCCGCCCCACTCGGAGCGGTCTACCTCGACCACAACCGCCCGGTTGAGTCACGCATCGCGGACCTGATATCCCGGATGACCCTGCGGGAGAAGGTTGGCCAGCTCGGCTACGAGGCGCCCGCCATCGAACGGCTGGGGATACCCGCGTATAAATGGGGGAACGAGTGCGTGCACGGCGTCGTGGCCGACGGCGCCACCGTGTTCCCGCAGGCTATTGGTTTGGCGGCGACCTGGAACCCCGAACTCGTCCTGCGCGTAGCCTCGGCCATCTCCGATGAGGCCCGGGTGTTCCACCGCCGGGGAAAGACCGGCCTAACTTTCTGGAGCCCCGTGGTCAACCTGGCGCGCGACCCGCGCTGGGGGCGCACCCAGGAATGCTACGGCGAGGACCCCTGGCTGTCGGGGGAGCTGGGAACGGCGTTCGTTCGCGGCCTCCAGGGCGACGACCCGCACAAGCTGAAGCTGGTGGCCACCCCCAAGCACTACGCAATGAACAACGACGAGTCGCAGCGGAACACGGGATCGGCCAACATCGACGAACGCCTCCTGTTCTGGTATTACCTCCGGCCGTTCCGGGAATGCGTCGTCCGCGGAGGGGCGCAGTCGGTTATGTGCGCCTACAACGCCGTCAACGGCGTACCCTGCTGCGCCAACCGGCGGCTCCTCACCGGGATATTGCGCGAGTCATGGGGGTTTGCCGGCTACGTCGTTTCCGACTGCTGGGCCGTGAACGAGCTTTACTCGGTTCGCCGCTGGGTGAAGTCCCTCGAGGAAGCCGCCGCCGCCGCGCTTCGCGCCGGCGTGGACCTTGACTGCGGGCGCACCCTGCAGCGGAACCTTGCGGCATGCGTGCGGCGCGGCCTCGTGCGCGAGGAGGAAGTTGACCGCGCTCTGGCCAGGGTTCTGCGGGCCCGCTTCCTGCTCGGGCTTTTCGACCCGCCCGGAACCGGGCCTTACGCCGCCATTCCCGACAGCGTGGTGGCGGGCCCGGAGCACAGGGAACTGGCGAGGCAGGCGGCTTTTGAATCGCTTGTCCTGCTCAAGAATGCGGAAAACATCCTGCCGCTTGGGACGGTGAAGAAGCTGGTGGTGGTCGGAGGGCTGGCCACTGTGGCTTCATTAGGCAGTTACTCGGGAAACCCCATCCGGGCGTTCGCCCCGCTGGAAGGACTCCAGCAGGTGGTGCCGACCGGAACTGAAGTCCGCTTCGTGGAACCGGGCTCCGCCCCCCTCCTGTCCGGGACCCGGGATTATCCTTCCCGGGCCGCCGCCGCCGCGAAGGACGCTGACGCCGTCATCGTGGTCGCCGGCACGGACCTGACCCAGGAGAGCGAGGGCATTGACCGGAAGGACCTGGAACTGCCCGGTCGGCAGGAGGAGCTCCTGGAGGCGGTCGCGGCGGCGAACCCGCGCACCATTCTGGTGCTAATAAACGGATGCCCCCTATCCATACGCTGGGCCGCGGAACACATCCCCGCCATACTGGAGGCGTGGTTTCCGGGCGAGGAGGGCGGCATGGCAATCGCGGAAGCCCTGTTCGGCGGGTTCAACCCGGGGGGGAAACTTCCCGTAACCGTTCCCCGGTCGGCGGACGACCTTCCCCCCATGGACGACTACGACATCCGCAAGGGCCGGACCTACATGTTCGCGAAAAAGGCTCCGCTCTTCCCGTTCGGCTTCGGGCTCAGCTACACCACCTTCAGCATAAGGGGCCTGGATATTTCCCCCGCCCGGATAACGCCCGGAGGCAGCGTCGGGCTAAGCGTCGAGGTGAAGAACACCGGCCAACGGCGTGGCGATGAGGTCGTCCAGGTCTACCTCACGCCCCCCCCCGCCAGCGACCCTTCCCCCCTGCGCGTCCTCCGGGGCGCCCAACGGATTGGCCTGGAACCCGGCGAAACAAAACTCGTCCGGTTTACGCTTGGACCGGAGGAGCTGGCTTCGCTGGGCCGCGACCTGAAGCCGGAAGTCCTTCCGGGAACCTACCGCTTGGTGGTCGGCCCCAGTTCCGCAACCGGACTGGCCGGAAGCTTCGAGGTGGGGGAAGCGCAGACCCACTAGAACCCCGAAGGTTCCGCTATTCTCCCGCCCCCCCCGCGCGCCTGGCCGGGCGCGCCATCTTCGCCATCAACCGGGCCTGTTCGCCTGCCCCCACCCGCGGATCGTTCCGACGAATCCGCTCAACATAGGAAAGCGCCGACCTGAGGCTTCCCTCCTCCTCGTAGAGCCGGGCGATGTCCGCCCACAGGTCCAGGCTGGCCAGCCCGCCCCGGTCCGCCTCAACGAGGTATTCGAGTGACTTCCGCCGGTCCTGCCCGTAACAGGCCTTGCCGAGAAAATACCTGACCTCCGGGACGCTTCCGGCTATTTTCTCGAGGACCTGCGCCATCTCGTTGGCTTTCGCCGGCATGCCCATCCGCACGCATCCCTCAATCGATGCGAAAACTCCCGCCACTCCCGGAAGGGTGGGGAGCGCGGCCGGGGAGCGGCTCTCCCGCGACAGGGCGTAGAGGTAATACCCGCCCTCGTCCATGTCCACCCTCTCCGGGACCGCCAGGAGGCGCGCATGGCGGCTCCAGTAATCCGTCCAAACCCGGAGGTTTCCCTCCGTCCACGGGTAGACCGCCAGAAAGCTCCTGAAGTAAATCGCCCCCATGTTGTTGTGGACGACGTGCGTTATGCCCAGCTGGCGCATTCTCCTGGCCAGCCCGGCCGGAGAACCGCTCTCCCGGATAAGCGGATAGGCGGCGAAAGGCTCGTGCAATGAAGAAAGCACCTCGGCGCGCGGACCTGGATAGGAACGGCGCTCCCCCACCACCAGGATGCGCGCCCGGGGAGGCAATGCCTCGAGCGACCTGCCCATTCCGGCATAGGTCCCGAGCATCCGCCCAAAGTAGCGGCCCCGGTCCTCCAGGCCGGCGCCAGCCAGCCAGGCCCGCGCCATGTCCGGGGAAACCAGGAGGCGGCCAACCTGCGAGGCGAGCAGGACCGCCGCCAGGGCCGCGGCGGCGCGCGGGGCCCGGACGGCCGCCGCCGCGAGCCCCGCGAGGGTGGCCGCCCCCAGGCAGGCCAGCCAGGGGGTTCCATAGCGCGCCTGTGGGACGAAAACCCAGGCCGCCCAACCCAGCGCGGCGGACGCCAGAAGCGCGGGCCCGGACTTCCCCCCGCCGCGAAACATCACCGCCAGCGGCGCCAGGGCCAGCCAGAGCGGCGAAAGCCCGTCGGTCATGGTGGAGGTCCAAAAGGAAAGCAGTTTGCCCGTCCAGGAGGAATATTCACCCCGCAGGGCGGCCATCGACGAAAATTCCCGCAAGATATCGACGGCCGCCGCCGGCATCCCGAAGCCGGCCTTCAGGAAAGGATAGAGCGGGTCGCCGGTTTCGAGCCACGCCTTTACCAGCCACGGGCCGCCCAGCGCCGCCGCTCCGGCCAGGAACAGCGCGCTGGCGCCGCCGATGCCGCGCCATCCGGCCGCCCGGAAACGGGCCGCGGTGACCAAAAAAAGGATGGCGGCGAAAGGAAGCGCGGTCATCTTGAACGAAACCACCGCGCCCGCCAGGGCGCCCGCGAGGAGGGCCGCCGCGCGGCCCCACCGGGCAGAAAGCCCGAGGGCCGCCAGCGCGAATGGCGCCAGGAAGAGGTCGGGCTTCCCCGCCAGCGCAAGGCCCGCGGCGAAGGGAGAGGAAACCCAGGAAGCGAAGGCCACCCGCCGCCAGGCAAGTCCGGTCCCCGCAAACCCGGCGAGCGCGGCGCCCCCCGCCGCCAGCGCCGCGAGCCCCCAGAGCCTCATCCCCCCGTCGCCCCCCAACGCCAGGCCCCAGCCGCGCAGGAGCTCGCCCTGGACCGGGAGGGAAAAGACGAAGTTCGATTCCAGGGGAACCAGCTTGTGCAGGGCGAGCGCGCGGGCGGGCAGGGCGGCGTGGTACTGCAGGGCGTCCAGCCCCGTTTCAGGCGCGAGCAGGGCCAGGCCCGTGGCCGCCAGTGCCGCCGCGGACACGGCGAAAGCCCCGCGCGCCAGCAGGCCGCCCGACTTCCATTCCCCCAGGCGTGCGGACCATTCACCCCGCTTGCGCCATTCCCGGAGTCCCGCCGGCGCCGCCGCCGCCATGGCCAGTACGGCAAGCGGGGCGGCGCCGTAAAGCCCCGTTAGCGCGACGCCCAGCAGGGCGAGGCTCGCCAGCACCGCGCCAGCCAGCCAGACTGCCGCCGGACCGCGGCCCGCCCCCATCCACCGAAGGGCCGGGGCGCCAAACCCGCACAGGGACGCCTGCAGGACCAGGAACGAAGCGACCGCACGCAGGCCGGACATCCCCGAGCGTGCCGTGACGATGAGGGAAAAATCCGAAAACGCGGAGTGCACGGAAACGGAGAGGACTCGGGCCGCTTCAAATACCGGCAGGGGATGGCGGACCTCGAACAGGGCGAGGACCGCGAACGCCCAGGCGAAAACGGCCGCGGCGGCCATCAGGCCGTTCCCATCAGAACCGTGGCGCCGTCGCCAGCCTTTCCAGGGCGGCCCGGAAATCGCCCCGTTCGGGGGAAACCCGGACCGCGGCGCGAAGCTCCTCGAGGGCGGCCCCGGCCATGCCCAGCCGCTCCAGGGACAGGGCCAGGTTGAAGTGGGCCTCGCCGTCGTCCGGGTTCAACTCGATGGCCCGCTGGCCGCACTCCACGGCGCGCTCGTATTCCTGCATCAGCGACAGGGCGTATGCCCAGGCGCGCCAGGCGACGTAGGACGACTCGAGGCTCCTGGCCGCCCGCGCAAGGAAGTCCGCCGCCTCCGCCTCCTTCCCGCGCTCCGGCACGAGCAGGCTTACCCCCCTCGCCAGCGCCACCGAGGAGGACTCCGGCGCGAGCCTCTCCAGCCGGGCCACGGTGGCGGAAGTTTCCGCCGGCTTGTCCGTGAAAACCTTCAGCACCGCCTGCTCCAGCACCGGGACCACCCCAAGCTTCCGGGGAACGCGGTTGCGTCCGATCGTATAGAAGAGGAACTCGCCGGCGCGGAAATCGAACTTCGTCCACTTGCGGAGGAATTCCACGTACCGCTTCAGGACCGGGTCGGGCAGGGACAACGGGTCGTTCCCCTCGGGGGATTCGACCGCCCGGGCCAGGAAGACCAGCCCGCTGAACCCGCGCTGGCGCATCCGTATCCCCATCCGCTCCGCGTCCGGGGCCTCCCCCGCCATCCGCAGGACCGGCGTCGGGTCGATGTGCTGGTGCACCACCGCGCAGAACCGGTCGATGTAATAGCTCTTGATGCCCGAGAAGAAGAGGAACCGGGCGCCCGACGGCGAGCGCCTGTTCAACTGCTGGGCGCCCTCCCAGTATTCGGGCGCGGGGGAAAGCCCCGTGCGCAAATAATTCTCGGTGGATGCGAAACCCGACCCCGTCCAGAGCGCGTCGTAATTGGCGACGGAAACGTGCGTCTTATCGAGGATGAAGAAAGGCAAGAAGGCCAGCGTCGCCGCCACGAGGACCGTTTTTACGCCGCGTTCCCGCCACGCGGGCGCCGCCGCCATCAGCCCGGCGGGGATGAACGGCAAAAAGAACCTGATGTTCAACGACAAGGCCAGCCAGGCCAAAAAGACCGGCAGGAAGAATCTCCAACCCGGCCCCGGTGGGGCCAGCAACAATGCGGGAAGCATTACCACCAGCCAGAGCGGGCCCAATACGGCGGTGATGCCGCCGTCATCGGCGACGGACTTGGTCCAGAAACCCGTCAAAATCCCCCACACCGTGCCGTGTTCCGCCAGGGCGGAAGGCCAGTAACGGACTGCCGGTGAATCCACCCCCCCCAACACCGGTGCCAGGAATGGATACAACGGGTCACCCAGCAGGAGCCAGTTGCGCGCCGGCCAGATGAACCCCGCAAGCACCAGGCCCGCCGCAGCCGTGATTGCCAAACGGCCCCGTCCCGTCGAAACCGCCATGACCGCCACCCCCAGCGCCGCGAGTCCGCCGGTGTATTTCGTCCCAAAAGCGAGCCCGGCGAACAGCCCCGCCAGGAAGAATTCCTTCCGGCCCGGCGCGGCGGCCAGCGCCAGCGCGGCGGCCAGCGCAGCCATCCAGGCGGTCGCGTGGTCCACATAGGAAACGCCCGCCAATTGCATGCCGAGCGGCGCCGAAAGCCATACGAGCACGCTCCCCCACGCAGCCGTTTTGCCCCACGGCGACGCCGCCGTGAAAATTGCCCGGGCCGCCAGGAGCCAGCAGGCGGCGTGCATGAACTTCGCCACCTGGTCGCCCAGGAGGCCGCCCCAGCAGAGCGCCAGCGTGTAATGCATTTCCATAAGGTCCGGATAGCCAGCAAACGGGCTGTCGGCCATGACAAACCACCGGTGGGATAGCAGGTGGAAAGAGGGGAAGCGCAGGTGGTAAACCATCGCGTCCCAGGAAACCTCCGGCGTCAGCGCCAGCGGGAGCGCGGCGAGGACGGGCAGGGCGGCCGCCGCCAGCCACTTCCATTCCCCGTCACCGGGCCGGAAGCGGGGGACACGGACAACCCTCCATTCCCTTCCAATGCACAGGGGGATGGCAAGCACAACGGCCAGCACGGCCGGGTAAAGGATTCCGGCCAACCCCGTTCCCAGCACGGCCATTCCCGCCACTCCAAAACCCAGCCCCGGCCCGGCCACCCCGAGCGAGCGTCGTCTTGACTGGGAATCTGGTGCCATGCCAGGCCCGGGGACCGGCGAGCGAGTCGAGGGGCCCGCCACCCAGTGCAGGATGCGCCGTCCCCAGCCCGCGAGGACGGCGAGCCACAAAAAGGCGATGGCGAGGGCGGATATCCTGAGCCCCCAGTTCCCCGCGAAAACCCCGAAATTCAGCTGCGTGGTGCCGCACGGAAACGGCGGGAAAAGCGATGGCGGGCGCGCAACGAGATATCCGGCCAGCGCGACGAGCGCCCACCCCGCCAGCAGGGCCTGCTTCACTTCTCTCCCCTTTCGGCCATTTCCCTCTCAACCTGGTCGGCGGTGGCGGCGTATTCCGGATGGTCCGGCGCCAGCTTGGCCGCCTGCCGCAGTTCGGTGAGCGCATCGATATACCGCCCCTGCCCGGCGAGAAGCTGGCCCAGCGCGAACCGCGGGTCGGCGAACTCGGGATTCAGCCTAGCCGCCGTGCGGAACGCCTCCTCCGCCCCATCGAAGTCGCCCTGTTTCTGCCTGATTTGCCCCAGCGCGAACGACGCGAAAGGCGCGGTGGCGCCGCCGCTGCGCGCGGCCGCCGACAGCATCGGCATCGCCTCCCGGTAATTCCCGCGCCGGGCGAGGGCCATCCCCAGGTAGGCCTTGGTCGCCCCCAGCCATGGCGCGCGGCGCAGGGTCTCCCGGAGAAGCGCGGCGGAGGCGTCCTCCCGGTGCTCCAGCATCAGGTTCTCCGCGTGGACAAAGAGCATCCAGAAGTAGCTGTCGAGCGGGCGGCGCTTCTGGGGCTCCGAATAAACCTTCAGCACCTCGGCCCCGTTCGTCGTCAGGACCGGTTTCGTGTATGAGGCGAGGAAATCAGCCGCCGCTGCCAGCTCGCTTCCCTCGAACGAATAATGCCGGCCGACGTCGCGCGTACGCTGGTAGATGACCAGGACATGCGTTATGCCCTCGCGCTTGAGCCGCTTCACCAGCGCCGGGACATCCCCGCGCGCGTCGCGGAGCCAGCGCAGGAACAGCCCCGGGTTCACGTATTGGAAGTCATGGTAGACCCGCCTCCAGATGTAGTGCGCCTTGATGTCTATCATCACGAGGAGCCGCGCGTTCGCGGGAAGGTTCTTGTTCGCCGCCATCGCAAGCGCCTCGTAATAGGGGGCCGGATACAGGGACCTGGTGAGATTGTGCTCGACCGTCTCGCGCCCCAGGATGAACGGGAGTGGACCGAACAGGCTGAGGTGCGCAAGGGGGAGCCGGATGAGGTTGAGCGCGAGGAGAAGTCCGAGTATCCAGCGCGGCCAACTCCCCTGTTTCGCCGCGAACACCGCAAAACCGGCGGAGGCGAGCGCCGCCAGTGGCGCCAGCCCCGTGGCGAAGAACCGCGCGGAGGGAACAAGAACGTACCAGGCGGCAAGGAAGGCGCCGAAGAAAAGGGCCGTCTGTCGGCCATCCCTTCCCCTCAACGGGAAGACAAACAGGACGGCCGGCAGGATGAACAGGAGCTCCGACAGCATCTCTCCCGATGGCTCCCGCATCAGCCCGGAAACCACGCTGCCCAGGACGGGGATGTTCAGGCTCATCCCGGCGACCGAGCCGGTGTAGGCGGAGAACTGGAATGCCGTCTGGGGGGGAACACCTAAGAGCCGCGCGAAGAAAGGCGCGACCGGGTCACCGGTTAGCAGCGCGTTCTTGGCCAGCCATGGCGCGAAGCACGCGAACGACACCGCATAGGGACGCCAATTAAACCGGAAAAGCAGGAGCGCCGCCGGCAGGAGGATGAGGAGGCCGGTGTATTTCGCGGAAAGCGCCGCCCCACACAGGAGCGCTGCCAGCGGGCGGGCGCCGGGGCCGCGCTCCAGCACAAGGAGGAGCGCCAGCCCCGCCAGCGCCGCCTGCACATAATCGTTGTAGGCGCGGACCGCAATGGTGCCGGTGAGCGGCGGCAGGAGCGTTAGCGCGGCCGCCAACACCCCCGCGAATTCCGCCGCCTTCTGGTTACCCTCGCCCAGGACTATCCGCCGGGCGACGGAACGGGCGGCGAGCGCCGCGACAACGGCGGCCGACAGGTGGTAAAGCTTGGCCGACTCGCCGCCACCCATCCGGTCCAGCCCTCCCAGCAGCATGAGCCACGTCCCCTGCATCTCCGCGGCCAGGGGGAAGGCTGAAAAGTGGTTGGCCGGGAAGTGGAATATCCGGTGCTCGGCCACGAAAAAGGCGGGGAGGCGCAGGTGATAGACCAGCGCATCCCATGAGGTGTCGGGCGCGACCGCCAGCCCGGCCAGCAGGAGGACCGCGAGGCCGCAAACAACCCATCCCGCGGTGGTCCAGGGGTCGCGCGGCCCTTCCGCCCTGCCCGGCGCGGGGAGCCTGAAGGTGCCGCGGCGCCAAAGGAAGTTGAGTGACAGGCCGGCCGCGGCCAGGGAAAAAAGGAGCACCACGGAGGGAAAAACCAGCCCCACCAGGCCCCAGCCCAGCGTTACCAGGCTCATGACCGGCAGCCCGGCCCCCCAAAGCACGAGCCAGCCGGGGCGCGCGGCGGGCGCCAGCCAGGCGACTGCCGCGGCGCCCAGGCAAGCCTGCACCGCCAGGAGCGCGGCAGTCTTGAAGATCATCTCGGAATGGTGCTCAATCGCGTAGGCAACTCCAGCGCCTTCGGACGTATCCATCATCACCGACTCGACCAATGCCCGGATGAAGCTTACGTGGGGAAGCCAGGTAGGGGCGGCACGCAGGATGGCGAAGGCGCCCCAAATCAGCGCGAGGGCGGCCAATACCGCCATACGGGACGGCTTCTTCATCGGATTATTCTAGGCTGTTCTGAAGGGAAATGGCGGCCGGAAATCTCCCCCCTCGCCCTGCCGTCAGGCAGGGAGAGGGGCGGACATATATTCAAGGCCCATAGGGGGTGAGGGTCCGGAAACCTGGGCACTCTATTCCCTTTCCAATCCCAAACCCTCCGCGACCCTGGTCAAAACACCTTCTATATTCCCTAATACCTCGTTATTCCAGAAACGCAGTACTTGGCACCCCATCCGCTCCAAATCCCTGGTTCGTACCAGATTCGTCCGCCTCTCTGCATCATGCTGGCCCCCATCAACCTCAATCACCAGGCATCGGGACGGGCAATAGAAATCGACGATATGTGCTCCGAGCCTGTGCTGCCGCCTGAATTTCATTCCTTCAAATCGGCGACTCCGAAGTTTGCTCCATAAAAGGCGTTCGGCATCCGTTGAGCGCCGCCTCAACCCCTTGGAATGGAGAAAGGAGGTAAATTCCCTGACCGGATTGGGACTGCGCACGCGTTTCATAGATGCGGGAGATTCGTCATGGGTTTCTTGCCCCTCACCCTCCCCTCTCCCCAGGAGGGGAGAGGGTAAGAGAGGACTTGGGAAGAAATCAATGCGGGGACCGCTTCAAATCGAGCACCTTCCCGCTTCGCACGGCGATGGCGCCGGGAAGATGCGCCTCCGCCCGGCGGGGAATGCCCGGAATCACGAGCGCCACCAGCGCATCCAAATGTGCCTGCGTGAGCCGCGGGAGGTCGGCACCGGCCGCCACGGCGGCCAGCCGAAAGACGCGCCGGCGCAACGGAAGCGGGAGGCGGGCGGCCTTCTCCAGGCGGAGCCGGACCCCGCCCGCGGCCCTGCGCGAAATTTCCCCGAAGGCCTTCCGGGCTGCGTCCTCCAGGAAGGCGTCTTCCTCGCCAAGCGCCTGCGCGGCGCGGGCCAGCGCCAGCCGCACCGCCGGATTGTACCTGCGTTCCAGCAGGGGGATGAGTTCGTGCCGGATGCGGTTGCGGGAAAAGGCCTGGTCGGCATTGGAGGGATCGCGGCGCCAGCGGGCCCCCCGCAATCGCAGGAACGACTCGATTTCCGCGCGCGACCTCGCCAGGAGCGGACGGATTACCCAGCACGATCGGCCGCCGCGGGAGGAACGCCCCAGCGGGTCCTCCAGGAGCCGCTTCGGCGAGATTCCCGCGAGCCCGCTGGCGGATGAGCCGCGCAGGAACCGCATCAGCACGGTCTCCGCCTGGTCATCGCGGTTGTGTCCCACGGCCACCCGCATGAAACCAAGCTTGCGCGCCACCCGGTAGAAAAGGGAATAACGGGCCAGCCGCCCGGCCTCCTCCAGCGAACACCGGCGCTGGCGCGCCAGCGCCCGGACGTCCGTCCGCCCGACCGTGGCGCGAAGCCCGAGCTGCGCCGCCAGTTTCCGGACGAAATCCCCGTCGGCCGCCGACCCCCGGCGGAGGCGGTGGTCCAGATGGACGACATGGAGCTTCAGCCCCAGCGGGCGGGACAGCTCTTTCAAGGCGGTGAGGAGCGCGACCGAGTCCGGTCCGCCGGAAACCGCTGCCACCACCCCGTCGCCATGCCCAAGAAGCTCGTGGGCGGCGCAGTAGTCGCGGACGGCCCGCACGAATTCCCGCGCCGGGAGGCCCCGTTCCGCTGTTTTCATCAGTTCTTCTGCACGAACAACGCGAGTTCCCGGTAGATGGGATTAAGCCCCTCCAGTTTCTTCCGCGTGTTCCATATCTCCAGGCGCGCTATCTTGTTGTCGGGCACAAAAAGCTTAAGGTCTCCCAGCTTGCATTCGTAAAGGGCGCCCCATTCCGCCCGGATGCCGCGCTTCGCGACGAGGCGGTACACGGCGCGCAGATCCAGGTACCAGGGCTCCTGCCCGGTCTCTTCCTCGTATTCACGGGTGGCGCAATCCTGCGGCTCCTCGTCCCCCTCAATCGTGCCCCCCGGAAGCTCCCACTCGTGCCGGCGGCGGTTCAGGACCAGCAGGACGTCCTGTCCCCGGCGCGCCACGACCACGACGCAGGTTAACGGATTGGTCTCCCCGGGAATCTCCTCATCCGGACACGGGACTATCTCCATCAACCTCCAGCGACGGTCAGCCGCCAGCGCCCTGCGAATTTGCCCCTCGCTACCCATACTCATGAGCCTACCCGCACCGCCCAACCGTGTCCAGAGCCCTAAAAACCGGAAGGCCGCCCGCGAGGGCGGCCTTCCGGAATCGGTTCTCCGGTGATTTAGAGCGACGGCTTTGCGCGACCCTCGGCGTAAGTCTCCAGCCTATTGACCCGCCGGCCCACCGAGGGGTGGGTGCTGAAGATGTTCACCAGCCAGGACTCCCGGTCGAACGGGTTCACGATATACATGTGCGCCATGGCCGGCGTGGCGCTCTCCAGCGGCGATCCCAGCGCAGCGGCCTCGATTTTCCTGAGCGCCCGGCCCAGCGCGCCGGGGTTGCCGGTGAGCGCGGCGGACCCTGAATCCGCGGCATATTCGCGTGAGCGCGATATGGCCATCTGTATGATTAGCGCGGCGACCGGGGCGAGTACCGTCAGCAGTATGAATCCCAGCGGGTTCATCCCCCTTTCGTCGTCCCGGCTCGAATATCCGCTGAACATTACCGCCCAGCGGGCCATTTGGGCGGCCATCATGATTCCGCCCGCCATCACCGCGACCATGGCGCCGATGAGCATGTCCCGGTGCCGGATGTGGGAAAGCTCGTGTGCGATGACCGCCTCAAGCTCCACCGGCGAGAGGAGGTCGAGGATGCCGCGGGTTACGGCCACGGCCGCGTGGGAAAGGTTGCGGCCCGTGGCGAAGGCGTTGGGCGACTCGGTCTCGACGACATAAACCTTGGGCATGGGGATGTTGTCGGCCAGGGCCAGCTTCTGCACGGTCCTGAAAAGGGCGGGCTCCTCGCGGGGCGAGACTTCCTTGGCCCGGTTCATCGCGAGCACCAGCCGGTCGGAAAACCAGTAACTTCCGAAATTCATGACCGCCGCGATGACGAAGCCGTATATCATGCCCATCCGCCCCCCGAGGAAGTTTCCCACCGCGAGGCACAGGGCCATCAGGAGCAGCATCAGCACAAAAGTCTTGAAGTAATTCAGCATCTATAGACCTCCACCGCCCAGAGTCAAAGGATTTGACTAATAGGTATAGCAGGGCCCGGGGGGGGCGTCAAACTCCGAACCGCTGAAAAGGGCCTTCCTGCAACGGTTAGGGGGGGGAAACAGACGACCCCCCCGCACCTCGTTTCATCCAACCTTGACCGCTATCCCGGGAGCCCTTGCTCCCTTAAGGTAAACCTCTCGCGAGCCCTTCGACGGTCCGCAAGAGCGGACGCGTGCAGGAGCACGAGCAGGCCGCCAGGCGGCCTTCGCTCAGGGTCAACTTTATGGTAATCCCCGGGCGAGAAGGTCGAGGGGGTCGACGGACACTGCGGCTATATAAGCGGACAGATGCAGGTGCGGCCCGAGCGCGAAGCCGGTGTCTCCCATTGTGCCGATGACCTGCCCCTCGTTGACCGTCATCCCCTCCTCGGCCACGAGCCTTTTCATGTGCATGTAAACGGTGAAAACCGTCTGGCCGTGGTCGAGAACGACCAGGTTTCCATAGGTGTGGTTGCGGCCTGCATAGACCACGCGTCCGGGCGCCACCGCGACCACCGGCCAGCCGGACTGCATCGCGAAATCCACCCCGCGGTGGAACCAGGTCGCGCCGCCGCCGTAAACGCGGCGCTGGCCGAAGACAGCGGTCACGCGCCCGGCGGTCGGCTTCCGCAGGGGGCCGGACCAGCGCGCCTCGGGCGTGACCTTGCGGACAAATGAGCGCAGTTCCACCCCATCCTCCCGCATCGCCAGGGCCCGGTTATCGTTCACCTTCAGCTCCCGCAGCGCCTGCAATTTGCCCTCGCCCCGCTTGATTACCTGGAATTTCGCCTCCAGCCGCTCACGGCCCAGCTTGACCCGCACGGTCCGGATGCCCTTCTTCGTATCCAGGGGGACCGGAACCAGCGCCCGCAAACCGCCGGCGGGGTCGGGGAAAAGCCGGACCGTCCGGTCCAGCGCCGTCACGGCCCCCTCTCCCCGGATTTCATCGACTCCCGTCACGCGAACGACGAAAAAGGATCCCGGAGAAGAGACCACGGGTTCCACCGAAACGGCGGGCGTGGCCGCCGCACCAGCGGAAACCAGCAGGACCGTCCCTGCCAGGACAGCGGACCGGACAGCCGTTATCACCGGCTTGGAGTGGCCATTAGCGGCGGCGCCGGCCCGCCCGCTTCTCGCGGTAAACCCAGCCGGCCAGCCAGCCGGCCACCACGCATCCGGCCAGGGACCAAAGGATGACCGCCACGCCTCCCGCCAGCCAGGCCTTCGGCATGGCGATGGAAAGCAATTCTTTCGGCATAGCAATAACCAGGGGGGCCCAAGGATACATATATCCGGCCAGCCAGGCCACTGACCCGGCAATAATCCCGGTGCGGGGACCGGCTCCCATCCGGGGCCGGATGGCGGCGTATAACCAGGCGATGAGTATTCCAAACAGGAACTCCGGTATATGCGACCACAGGGGAAAGAGCCGCTGGACGGATAGCATCACCGTCCTATCCGCTCCAATCTGGACCGCGAAAAGGTACCCGCCCGCCAGATGGCCTCCCATGATGACCGCCCCCGCCAGGATTCCTCCCGCGACCACCCGCCAAAGACTGATTTTTCCCATAACTCTCTCCTTTTCTGGGTTCTCTACCCGGGATTCCCCTGCAGGCTTGATTCTACCGCCTTTATGGTGAAATATGCATGGGAGAGGCCTGAAATGGACACACGGAAACCGGCGGTCGCGGGAAGGTTTTACCCCGGCGAAAAGGGGGCCCTGGAAGGGGCCGTACGTTCCGCGCTGGTTCCCGCCGCGGGGGCGCGCCGGAAGGCGCTCGGGGTCATCGTGCCGCACGCCGGCTACATCTATTCTGGCGCGGTCGCCGGCCGCGTATTCGCATCCATCGAGGTTCCGGAGCGCGCCGTCCTCCTGGGGCCAAACCACCATGGCTCCGGGGCGCCCGGCGCGATTGACACCACCGGTCAGTGGGAGACGCCGCTGGGCGGCGTCCGCGTGGATTCCGGGCTCGCCCGGGAGCTGGCCCGGGCGGTTCCCGAGCTTCGTGACGACCCTGATGCCCATGTTCCCGAGCACAGCCTGGAGGTGGAACTGCCGTTTCTCCAGGCCCTGAACCCCCAGGTCTCCATTGTCCCCATCATGCTGTCGATTCCACAGCTGTCCTCGCTCATAATCATGGGGAGGAAAATCGGCTCCATCCTGAAGACCCACACGCCCTCCCCCCTGTTGGTGGCCTCCTCCGACATGAACCACTACGAGCCGCACGACGCCACACTGGAAAAGGACAAGTATGCGCTTGATGCCGTCATGGCGCTGGACGAGGAGGCACTTTGGAAAGCGGTCCGCGACCACCGCATCAGCATGTGCGGGGTCCAGCCGGTCGCGCTGATGCTGGCGGCGGCGAAGGAAATGGGGGCAAAAAAGGCGGAACTGCTGGAGCACACTACTTCGGGGCCGGTTTCGGGCGACTACGACCACACCGTCGGCTATGCAGGTGTGATTATCAGCTAGAGAAAAAGCTGTCAGCTTTCAGCCAGAATACGACAGGCCGCGAATTTCTTTTCTGGCTGACCGCTGACCGCTGAAAGCTGAAAACTTTCTGCCTACGCTCTGGGGTGAAATTTCCGGTATATCTCCGTGAGGCGTTTGCGGTCCACGTGGGTGTATATCTGCGTGGTCGCCAGCGAGGCGTGGCCCAGCATCTCCTGCACGTCGCGCAGGCTGGCGCCACCCTCCAGAAGGTGCGTGGCGAAGCAATGGCGAAGAACGTGCGGCCCGATCCGCTTCGTCATCCCCGCCCGTTTCGCCGCCTCCTGGATAATCATCCACACACGGATGCGGGTCAGCTTCCCGCCGCGCCGATTCAGGAAGACCTCCTCCCTTTTCCGCCCGGCCCGCACCCACCCGGAACGCACGCCGGACAGGTAGCGTTCCAGCCACCCAAGCGCCTCTTTCCCGCAGGGCACCAGACGCTCCTTCGAACCCTTGCCGAGCACCCGCACCCAGCCCTCCTTCATGTTGACATCAGCCAGCTTCAAGTCGGTCAGCTCCGACACCCGCAGGCCGCTCCCGTAGAGCATCTCGAGCATGGCGCGGTCGCGGATTCCCAGCGGGGTCGCGGCGTCAGAACCCCCCAGCAGTTTTTCCACCTCGGCCCCAGTAAGCACGTTCGGCAGCGCCCGGCCGGTCTTCGGGAACCTGATGAGCGCCGTGGGATCCTCGCGGGACATCCTTTCGGAAAGGAGGAAACGGTGGAACGCCTTGGCCGAGGCGACCGCCCGCATTATGCTGGTCCGGCTGTACCGCTCGTCCTCCATCCAGGCGAGGTATTTCTGGATGTCCTCCGGGGTCGCCTTGGCGGGGGACACGCTCCATTCCGAGAGCTTGCCGAGATAGAAGCGGATGTCGCGCCCGTAGGCGAGGCGGGTGTTGCCGGAGGCCCCCTTCTCCGTCTCCAGGAACAACGCGAACTTCGCAAGGATTTCGCCCGGCGCGATATTCTTCTCCTTAAACTCAGGCACCGCCGACTACTCCCCTTCCTCGCCCCGCCGGCAGGCGGGGAGAGGATTGAGGTGAGGGGCCTGCAAGACAAAGCCGGAAATTCCTCCCTTACCTTCCCGCCCCTCACCCTCCCCTCTCCCCAGGAGGGGCGAGGGTACAGAAAATACGGTTCGCCTATCGCAATCCAAGCTTGGAAACGAGGAGTTCGCGCGCCCGGGCCAGGGCCTCGGGGAGCTTTCCGGGCAGTTTCCCGCCGGCCTGCGCCATCTCAGGTTTGCCGCCGCCGGAGCCGCCCACGGCCTCGGCCGCCGCCTTCACGAGTTCGCCGGCGGTCACCCTCTTCGCCAGGGCGGGGGAAACGCGGGCCACGATGTGGCACTTCCCCTCGCCGCGGCTTCCGATGACCACCACGCCCTCCTTCAGTTCCTCGAGGGCGCGGTCGGCCAAATCACGGAGGACCGCGGGGTTGTCCGCCTCCGCCTCGGTCATGAGAACCTTCACGCCGCCGATTTCCGTGGCGCCCGAGAAGCGCTTCTCCAGGTCCTGCCGCGCCACCTTTGACTTGAACGCGCCCAGGTTGTCCTCCAGCGCCCGGTGGTCGCCCATCATCTTCTCCACCCGGGAAACCAGTTCCGTGGGCGGGCATTTGAGGAGCGCCGCTGCCTTCCCGAGGTCTTCGCGCTGGGCGAACACCATCGCCAGGGCCGCGGTTCCCGCCACCGCCTCGATGCGCCGCACCCCCGCGGCCACCGCGCTCTCGGAGACGATGATGACCGTCCCGATGTGGCCGGTCGAGGGAACGTGCGTCCCTCCGCACAGTTCCCGGGAGTAGTCCGCTATCTCCAGCATGCGGACATGCTCGCCATACTTCTCGCCAAACAACGCCATCGCTCCGCGCTTCTTCGCCTCGTCGATGGATGTTTCCCACACCGTCACCGGCAGGTTCTCAAGGACCTTCGCGTTGACCATTTCCTCGATGGCCCGCAGTTGCTCTCCCGTCACGGCCTTCCCGCTGGCGAAGTCGAACCGGAGCCGGTCCGGCGCCACCAGCGAGCCGGCCTGCGTGGCCGAGGAACCGACCACCTGACGCAGGGCCGCGTGGATCAAGTGCGTTGCGGTGTGGTGCCGCATGATGGACCAGCGCCGGGCCGAATCCACCTCGGCGCCGACCTCGGCGCCCTCCGCCAGCGTCCCCCCCGCCACGCGCACGGTATGCACGAACATGCCGCCCACAGGCTTCTGCACTTCGAGCACTTCGGCCTTGTCGCCCGGCAGGAGGAGCTTTCCGGTGTCCGTGACCTGGCCGCCCGACTCGGCGTAGAAGGGCGTGCGGTCCAGGATTACGTCAACGGTCTCCCCGGCGCGCGCCTCCTTCACCCGGACACCCTCCTTCCCCTCGCTTCCGCGGCGGACCACCGCGACCACCTTCGCGCGGAGCGACATGTGCTGGTATCCCAGGAAGGGGGTCGCCCCCAACTCGTTCGCCAGCGCGTGGTAGAGGTCGCCAAGCGCGCGCCCGCCGGAGCCCTTCCACGCCGCGCGCGCCCTTTCCTGCTGGACCTCCAGCGCCCGACGGCACTCGCCGTCAAAATCCGTGGAAAGTTTGAGTCCCTTCTCCTGAGCCCAGATGTCCCGGGTCATCTCCATTGGGAAACCGTAGGTGTCGTAAAGGAAAAAGGCCCTTTCCCCCGAAAGCGGCGTGCCGCGCTGAGTTTCCACCATCTTCTCCAGCTCCACCATGCCGCGCTCCACGGTCTCGAGGAAGCGCTCCTCCTCATCACGGATGATGCCGGTCACCGCCTCCTGCCTTTCGCGGATTTCAGGATAGGTATCGCCCATGACGTCCACCACAGCCGGGACGAGGGTTGAGGCGATTGGCCGACCCTTGAATTCTTTCCCACCGTGCAGGTAGCCTTGCCCCACGGCCCGGCGAATCAGCCGGCGCAACACGTAACCACGCCCCTCGTTGGAAGGAATAATGCCGTCGCTGACCAGGAACACGGCCGAACGGGTATGGTCGGAAATTATCCGCCGGGCGCGCAGGACGGGAAACGGCAACTCCCCCTTTCCGGCGTGCGGAATTATATCCGCTAGTCTCGTAAAAAGCGGGGCGAATAGGTCGGTCTCAAATATGCTGTCCTTCCCCTGCATGGCCGCCACGACCCGCTCAAAACCCATTCCCGTATCTATTCCGGGCTTCGGCATCGGCGGGTTCTCACCCGAGGCCGAATTTCTCATGAACTGGGGAAAAACCAGATTCCAAATCTCGCGCCAGCGGTCGCAATCGTGGACGCCCGGCTTGGCGCAGGGATGCTTGGGGTCCATACAGTGCTTGGCACCGAAATCGTAGAAAATCTCGGAACACGCCCCGTTGGGACCAGCCCAGGTGTCCAAGACGCTCCCCGCTGGCCAGTAATTGTCCTCGTTGCCTAACCGAATAATCCGTTCCGCCGGGACAAACTTACGCCAAATACGTTCGGCATCATCATCCTTCTCAAATACAGTTATATACATCCGTGCGGAATCAAGCTTAAGGACTTTAGTTAGGTATTCCCAGGCATACTCAATGGCGCCCTCCTTGAAGTAATCCCCAAAGGAGAAGTTACCAAGCATCTCGAAAAAGGTTAAGTGACGGTCCGTGGAGCCAACCCGTTCTATGTCGTTGGTCCGGATGCAGCGCTGGCAGGAAGTTGCCCGGGCATATGGTTTGTCCTTGGCTACGAAGAGCGGCTTGAACTGAACCATTCCGGCGACAGTGAACAACAGGGTGGGGTCGTTCGCCGGCACGAGCGAGTCGCTGGCCACCACCTTGTGCCCGCGCGCCCCGAAGAATCCCAGGAACGATTTGCGTATCTCAGCGCTTTTCATAGATTTCCATTTTAACAGGTGTTATTTCCCTGTAAATGCGCCAAAGTAAATACCGGCGGTTGCGCTGATTGACAACCAGTTGTACAATAGAATAGCAACAGGAGGATAACATGGCACGGACGCTTTCGATATCAGAAGTTAGGAACAACCTGACCAGGTTTCCTGATCGCCTGAAGAACGATCCCGAACCGGTCGAGATAACCCAGCACGGCAAGCCCGTAATGGCGCTGATGTCCTGGGACCTTTTTGAAAGTCTCGTCGAAACCATGGAGGTCATGTCCGATGAGGACGCCATGAAGGCCCTCCGGAAAAGCATCCAGGAAATCAGGGAAGGCCGGACCTTCACCACCCGCGAGGTAGAAAAACGGCTGGGACTGTGAATACCAAATACGAGGTGCGCTGGACAGAACAGGCGGTCCAATCCATTGAAAACACCAGGGACAGGCGAATCCAGCGACTCCTCCTAAGGAGCGGCGACTCGCTCGCGCAGGAACCGGAAAAGAAGGGGAAGCCTCTCATCGGCGCACTGGCGGGATACCGAAGCCTCCGTGTCGCGAGCCAAAGATACCGCCTTGTATACCGGGTTGAAAGGGAGCTGATAACCGTTTGGATTGCCGCGGCGGGACTGCGGAAGGAAGGCGACCGGCATGACGTTTATGAACTCGCCAAACGCCTTCTCAATCTCGGCCTGCTTAAAGGAAAGGGATAGAAACGATATTCGCCGCTAATTCCGGACTCTAATCATTACCTTCAACATCCTCCGCCCCCAGTTTGCGCAGGGCCTTGGATACGGAGTTCCACCCGAACCCCCGGCGCAGGAGGTGTCCCTCCAGCCGCTTGCGCACCCGGTCATCCAGTTCACGCCCCCGAAGCCGCTTCGCCCACTTGCGCGCCGCCTCCTCCGCCAGTTCCGCCTCGTCGCGCCCCGCCAGCGCCTCCTCGGCGGCGGCGGCCGCGAGCTCGCGGGCGACGCCGTGGGCCATCAGTTTCATCACCAGCGCGCGCCGTCCCTGTGGCTTCATGGCGGCGCGCATTGAGGCGAAGTCGCGGGCGAAACGCTCATCGTCCAGGAGGCCCGCCTGCTTGAGCCGCTCCACCGCTTCGTGGACCGCCGCCACCGTAAAGCCGCGCTCCTTCAATTTGCGCCTCATCTCTCCTATGGACTGGGGACGGCGCTCCAAAAGCTTGAGGGCGCGGATTCGGGCGGAGTCAGGGTCGTCGGGACGGCGGGCCAGGGCCATGCGGCGCATCAGGTTAATCCGGGGGAAGAGGCGTCAGATTACTGGACGGTGACGGCGCCGGTGGAGGAATCGTAGCTGAGCCCCGCCGGAATGTTCGCCATGAAGCCCTTGTCCACCAGCTCCTGGAGGCTCGAAGGATACCGGCCGTTCTGCGCACGGAAGGACTCTACCGCGGCACGGACGGGCTGGGCGGCCGCTTCGCCAAGCTTGTCCTGGGCGCGCCCAACCAGATATCGTCCCCTCTGCAGCTGCCCGCCGGCCATTTCGTGCGACGCGTCCTTCAGCGCGTTGTGCGTGACGTATTCAATGTACCTGTAGATGCCCCAGGTGATTCCCCCCATCACCAACAGAAAAAATAATAATTTTTTCATTTTCCTCCTATTTTTTTAAGCCAAGTACGGGGGAGGCAGGGACCAAGCGGAGGCGGTGTTTGCCGCACGGCTGGTGCGACCGCAGGGCGCACAATAAAAAACGTTTCTGCTACATCTGCCGGACGCGCTCCTGCGCGTCAAGCGCAGACCCGGCCCGCCTGGCAGTTGGCGGGGCGGGGCGAGCAACCTCGAATTTAGTTCGAGGTTGCAAGGTCCCGTCGGAAGGGGGCGGTAGCCCCCTCCGAGCTTATTCATTGAGCGCCGCGAGCATCTCGCGGACCGCCCGCTCCATGCCCACCAGGGTGGCGCGCGCCACGATGGCGTGGCCGATGGATGCTTCCCCGATTTCCCCTATCTCCCCGATGAAACCGGCGTTCTGGTAGTTGATGTCGTGGCCCATGTGCACCTCAATCTTCAGCCGCGCCGCCGCCCGGGCGGCCTCGGTCACCCGCTTGATTTCCGCCTCCCGCGCCTCGTCCGTGGCCGCGGCCCCGAAGGCCAGCGTGTTCAATTCCACCGTCTTGACGCCCAGCTTGCCCGCCGCCTTGACCGCCTCCAGGTCCGGGTTGATGAACAGCGACACCGGGATTTCCGCCTCGCGGTAGAGCCCCGCGTATTCCGCCACCTCCGCGGCGCGCGCTGCCAAGTCCAACCCGCCCTCGGTGGTCGGCTCGTCGGGCCGCTCCGGAACCAGGGTCACCAGGTCCGGCCGCACCGCCTGGATGACCTTGACCGCGTCAGGCGTGAGGGCCGCCTCGACGTTGAGCTTCCCCCGCACCGTCTCCCGCAGGAGGTAGAGGTCGCGCTCCTGGATGTGCCGCCGGTCCCCCCGGATGTGCACTGTGATGCCACAGGCCCCCCCCAGTTCCGCCAGCACCGCGGCCGCCACCGGGTCGGGGTCCCGCGCCTTGCGAACCTGCCGCAGTGTCGCGACATGGTCTATGTTCACCGAGAGCCTGATCACCCCTACTCGTCCCTCCCCACCGGTTCGAATTCCATCATGAGCACGCTCGGCGTGATGTCCAGCACCGTGGCCCCCTCCGGACGGATGACGTCATCCGACTTGAGCGGTATGGAAATGCGGCGGCCGCGCTGGCGCGAAAGGTCGGCGACGATCCGCACCGACTGGGGCGACAGGGCGGACATGGCCGAGCGGTGCACCTGGAACTTCACCTCCACCGCCTGCGGCGGCCGGCGCACCAGCCGCATTGTCTGCGGCATGGACCGGAACTCCAAGGGAACGTTCATGGTGATGATCATCGTCTGCTCCTGCCGTACGTATGCCCAGAGCACGATGGCGGCCACCAGCGCGGTGAGCCGCATCTGCCAGTCCTCTCTCCAGAACGCCACGGTGAGCCAGCGCGGCCTCATTTACGCCTCCCGGACGCGATTCCGCCCCGGCTGGTCTGCTCCACCAGCATTCCTTCCAGCGTCTCCGCGTCCAGCGGAGGGGTCAGTTGTCCCCGCATCGCCAGCGCTATCTTGTGGGTTTCCTCGGAGACGACGACCACCAACGCATCGGTCTCCTCCGTGATGCCCAGCGCGGCGCGGTGCCGCATACCCAGAGTATGGACCTGGCTCTTCGCCTGCGAGAGGGGAAGCGTGCATCCGGCGGCCCAGGCCCGCCCCTCGCGGACAATCACCGCCCCGTCATGCAGGGGCCCGCGGGGCGTGAAAATGGCGGCAAGCAGTTCGGCGTTGACCAACGCGTCGATGCGGGTTCCCGATTCGGAGAACTCGGCGAGGCCGGTCTCACGCTCCACCACCACCAGCCCGCCCATCTTGAGGCGCGCCATCAGCTGGGCGCCCCGCGCGATTTCGTGGTAGATGCCGCGTGACGAAGGGAACAGCCCGCGGAGCCAGCTCGGCTCCCCCAGGCCGGTGACCAGCCGGCGCAGCTCCGGCTGGAGCACGATGACGGCGCCGATGATCCAGACGAGCAGGAGGCCGTTGAGGAGCCAGGTCGTGGTGTAGAGGGACAGCCGGCGGACGAGGAACGAGGCCACGAGGATGATAAGCAGGCCGCGCAGCATCTGGAATGCGCGCGTGTCGCGGACGACGCGCAGCAGGTAAGCCAGCACGACGGCCACGACCAAAATGTCCAGGGAGTCACGCCACCCGAACCCCTCAAGCAGGCGGTTCAGGAAGCCCTCCCCGGCCGGCGGAAGCGGTTCTCCGCTCATTTCCTTCCCTCCATCATAGCCCCCGGGGCGCCCCCCGGGCTACCGGCTAACCTTGCCCCGGCTCCGCGCGCCTCACGACGGCATCGGCGACCTTGGCCACCCTGGCCATTTCCTTCACGTCGTGGACCCGCACGAGGTCCGCGCCGTTGGCGACCGCCAGCGCCACCGCCGCCGCCGTTCCTTCCAGCCGCTCCTCGACGGGGAGGTCCAGCACCGCCCCGATGAAGGATTTACGGGAGGGGCCGACCAGCAGGGGACGCATCAGCGGCTTGAACTCGGCAAGCCTCTTCAGCAGCAGGAGGTTGTGCTCGACCGTCTTGCCGAAGCCGATGCCCGGATCGTAGACGATTGCTTCCCACGCCACCCCGGCGTCGCGGACCGCCTTGCCCCGCGCGTCGAGGAACTCCCTTATCTCTTTAACGACGTCCTTGTAGGAGGGATTGCTCTGCATCTCCTTGGGCGTCCCCAGCATATGCATCAGTACCAGTCCCGCGCCGGTCTTCGCCGCCACCCCAGCCATCCCGTCGTCGAAACGCAGCGCGGAAATGTCGTTGATTATGGAGGCCCCCGCCTGGACCGCCTCGTCTGCGACGCGCGCCTTCGTGGTGTCCACGGAAATCACCGCGTCGGTTTCGGAGGAGAGCCGCTCAATCACCGGAATGACCCGCCGCAGTTCCGCCTCCTCCGGCACGGGGTCCGAGCCGGGCCGGGAGGACTCGCCTCCCACATCGATGATGTCGGCCCCCTCCGCCAGCATCCGCTTCCCACGCTGGACCGCCGCGTTCCCGTCGAGGAACTTGCCGCCGTCGGAAAACGAGTCCGGCGTCACGTTAAGTATGCCCATGATGAGCGTCCTTGCCCCGGTTTCGATGGTCTTTCCCCGGATTTTCCAGGTCACGGCATTCTCCCGGGGTTTACCGGTTCAATTGAACGGTTCATATTTCCGGCCGCAATTCTATCAGGCAAATCCGCCGCTGCGGAATGCGCCGACAGGCAGGCCTCAGACTTTCCCGCTGGCCGGCTTTCGGGAGGAGGCGCCATTTCCGCCCCTGAGAAGGTTGTTGACCTCCTCGCCATCCAGCACTTCCTTTTCGAGGAGCTTCTCGGCGAGCCGGACCAGCCGCGCCCGGTTCGCCTTCAGGAGGGCAAAGGCGCGGTCGTAGCAGGCGGTCACGATGTCCTTCACTTCCTTGTCAATCTGCTTCGCCGTATCCTCGCTGTAGTTCTTCTCCCGCATGAAGTCCCGCCCGAGGAATATCTCCCGGTCGCGCCGGCCCAGCGTCCGCGGCCCCAGCTTCTCGTTCATGCCGAATTCGCACACCATCCGGTGCGCATGGTTCGTGGCCCGCTCAAGGTCGCTCGAATCCCCCGTGGTCATCTCCTTGAATATGAGCAGTTCGGCCGCCCGGCCTCCAAGGAACACCGTTATCTCGTTAAGGAGCTGGGAGCGCGACTGGATGTAGCGGTCCTCGGTCGGGAGCGACGCGGTCACGCCGAGCGCCCGGCCCCGCGGGATGATGGTCACCTTGTGCAGCGGGTCGGTCCCCGGGATGAGCCAGGCCACCAGCGTGTGGCCGCCCTCGTGATAGGCGGTTATCTTCTTCTCCTTTTCGGAGATGACCCGGCTCTTGCGTGCCGGCCCCATCAGGACCTTGTCCTTGGCCTCCTCCAGGTCGGACATGTCCACGAACTTCTTGCTGCGCCGCGCCGCGAGGAGCGCCGACTCGTTCACGAGGTTGGCCAGATCGGCCCCCGAGAATCCCGGCGTCCCCCGGGCTATCTTCTTCAGGTCCACTTCGGCGGCCATGGGAACGTTGCGCGTGTGGACCTTCAGGATGCCCTCGCGCCCCACGATGTCCGGGTTGTCCACGACGATGTGCCGGTCGAACCGGCCGGGCCGCAGGAGCGCCGGATCGAGGACATCGGGCCGGTTGGTCGCCGCCATTATGATTACGCCGCGGTTGGTTTCGAAGCCGTCCATCTCAACGAGCAGAGCGTTGAGCGTCTGCTCGCGCTCGTCGTGGCCGCCGCCCAGCCCGGCGCCGCGGTGGCGCCCCACCGCGTCAATCTCGTCCACGAAGATGATGCACGGCGCGTTCTTCTTGCCCTGCTCGAAAAGGTCCCGGACGCGGGCGGCGCCCACGCCAACGAACATCTCCACGAAGTCGGACCCGGAAATCGAGAAGAACGCCGTGTTCGCCTCCCCCGCCACGGCGCGCGCCAGGAGCGTCTTGCCAGCCCCCGGCGGCCCCAGCAGGAGGACCCCCTTGGGGATTTTCCCGCCGAGTTTCGTGAATTTGTTGGGGTCCTTGAGGAACTCGATTATCTCCTTCAATTCCTCCTTCGCCTCGTCCACGCCTGCCACGTCCGCAAAGGTCACCTTCGGCTGGTTGTTGCCGAACAGCTTGGCCCGGCTCTTCCCGAAGGCCAGCGCCCCGGTCCCGGAGCCCTGCATCTGGCGCATCATCCCGAGGAACCAGACCAGGATGATGAGCGGGACGGCGACCTGCCCGAGGAAGGTCATCAGGGTCACCCACCAGGGCGGCTCGTAGGGCTTGGCCGATATCTCCACCTTGGCGGCCGCCAGCTCATCGTAGAGTTTCGGATCGTCGGGGGCGTAGGAAAGGAAGCGGCTCCCGTCCTTCATCTTCCCCCGCACGTTCTTGATGAGCTGGGTGGGCTCCTGGGTGATGAAAACCTCCGCGACCTTCCCGTCGCGCACAGAACGGAGCAGCTGGCTGTAGGTGACTTCCTTCTCCGCGCCGCGGGAGTTTTTGGCGGCCACGGAATAGACCAGCACGATAATGACAACCACCGTCAGCAGGGTGAGGAAATCACCCCGGAAGCCGCGGCGCAATGGATTCCTGCTGCGTGACATTTCCCTTGTTATCCCGAGTGTCTAGAGTTTATCAGCGCCCCGGAGGGCGGGCAAGGCCGCAGCTATAAGCCCGATAAACGCCAATCCAACCGCAATCCAAAGCCAAACTTCCGAGGAACGGTTGCCCCGGAAGGAGAATCCGGCGCGCAGGACGCCGGATGTCCCCAGCGGCACGTCCACCTCGACGAAGTCCGTCCCCGGAACCGCCTGGACCAGCGTGGAACCCGCCGCCAGCGCGCGCTTCGCGAAGTCGCTTTCATAGACCTTGCCGGACTGGGAAACGTCGCTGTGAATGCGGGCCTTCCCGCCCCGGTCCATCACCAGCGCGTAGGCGAAGTCGTCCCGCTTCGCCATCGCCGCGAACCGCTCCACCACCAGGAGGTCGGCGCCCCGGGCGAGCGCGCCCCGCGTGAAAGAGCCCAGCTCCTCGGCTTCAAGCGTCCAGGCCCGCACCCGGGAAGTGCGGGCCGCCAGCCGCGACTCCAGGCCCGCCCACATCACGCCCGCCGCCAGGAGGGCCAGCAGGCCCGCGAACATCCTTCCCCGGACCTTCGGGGACGCGGACAGGAGGCTCACTTTCCCTCCTTGCCGTCGATGAGCTCGAGGCTGTTCTTCGCCTTCACGTCATTGGGGTCGAGGTCCAGTATCTCGCGGTAGCGCTTGCGCGCCTCGTCCGCCTTGCCCTGCTGGTACAGCTTCAGCGCCTCGTCATGAAGGTCCGCGATGCGCTTCCCGGCTCCCTTCTTCTCCTGCCGCAGTTTCGCCTGCGCCTTGCGCAGGAGCCGCTTCGCCTCCGCGTCACCGGGGTCCAGCGAAGTCACCAGCTCCCACTCCCGCGCCGCCACGGCCCATTTCCCCTCCCCCCATGCCTCGACGCCGCGGTTGAAGTGCTCCTTCACCTGCGCCTGCCGCTCGGGGGGAAGCGGCGTGCCGCCCAGCGAGTCGAGGAGCGCCTTGGCCTCGGCGTTTCCCGGCTCGAGGGCAAGCACGCGCAGGAGCGCGTCGCGCGCCTCCGCCTCCCTTCCCGCGGCCCGCGCCTCCCGGGCCCGGCCCAGTTCGGCCGCCACCTTCGCCTGCTCGGCCCTCCGCGCCGCCCGGTCATGGAACGCCCGGACCTGCTCGTGCGACGGCTCGGTCGCCAGCGCCCGCTGGAACACCTCCGCCGCCGCGTCCCACTCCTCCCTGCGCCCAAGCGCCACTCCCTGGTCGAACATCTCCTTCAGGACGTCATTGGCGCCCAATGGCGAGGGCCGATAGACCTCCTCGTCCAGGTTCCGTATGACCTGCGCGGCGTCGGTACTCGATGGGTCGGCCGCCAGCACCATCTCGGCAAGCTTCCGCGCATCGGCCGTCCGGCTCTCGCGGTACGCACGCCACGCCTCGGCCACGGGGTCCGCCGACGGCCCGGCCGAGGAGCGGAGCGCGGGCACGTCCACGGCCGGCTTCATACCCTTCGAATCGACCAGCGCCTGCGCTCCCGCATTGCCCGGGTCCAGCTCGAGGACCACCCGGGCCTCCGCCAGCGCGTGCTCGCGCCACCCCTTTTCGAGGTAGGCCCTGGCCAGTTTCCAGTGCCTGTCCACCGCCCCGCTGTCCACGGCAAACGCCGTCCCCGCCACCACGAGGAACGCCGCCGCCATTAGTATGACTTTCATTGTGAATCCCCCTTTTTCCCCATTACGTCGAAAATACCGGGCTCGGTGTCCGTGGTTCGAGGGCCCTCTGCCGACCGTTCCGTAGTCGCCGCATGGTCCTCCATGCGTGCGACGGAGGATTCGCGGCCACGGTGCGCCATCCGCTCCTGCGGATGGCGCGAGCGAAAGGTCGGCAGCGGAGCGCGCCGCACCTCGGTGGGGTGCGGCGCGCGTGCCCGAGAACCACGGCACCGAACCAAAATGATAAATCACCATGCCGAGACCGAAACTCCGTGAAAATATTGTTTCCCTCATTGCTGAACCACGCCAAGAAGCTGGAGGAAAACGGGCCCCAGCAGGACGATGAATATCGCCGGGAAAATGAAAAACGCCAGGGGAAAAAGCAGTTTGACCGGCGCCTTGTGCGCGGCCTCCTCGGCCCGGGCGCGCGCCCGCGCGCGCATCTGCCCGGCGATGCCCCGGAGGGCCCCGGCCAGACCGGTGCCCATCACGTCGGCCTGCGCGAGCGCCTCCACCACCTCGGAAAACTCCGCGTTGCCCAGCCGCCGGGCGGCTTCCCGCCAGGCCTCATGCCGCTTCATCCCAAACCGCACGGCGCCGAGCATCCGGGCGAGCTCATCCGGCAAAATGCCGCCTCCCAGCTTGTCCGCGACCTGCTGAAACGCCGCGTCAAGCGAGAGCCCCGCCTCCAGCGCCAGCGTGGTGAGGTCGAGGACGTCCGGAAGTTCGCGCCGGATGCGCGCCTGCCGCGCCTCGTGGCGCCCGCGCGCCAGAAGGTCCGGGAGGAAGAAGGCGGCCACACCCGCGGCCGCGCCGATGAGCGGGTCCCCCGCCAGCCACCATACGAGGGCTCCCGCCGCCAGGAGCGCCGCCTCGTGGCGCGCCAGCCATGCCGCGCTGCCCGGGTCGTCCCCGCCCAGCCATCCCGCCGCCCACGCATGGAGCCGGGAAGAGGCCGCCTGCAGGAAGGGAACACGCTCCTGGACACGGCCCGCCGCCTCCAGGAATCCGCCCAGCAGGCGGAACGCGTCCCGGCCGGAAAGCGCCCCGGCGGCGGAACGGGCGGCCCCGGAGACCCAGCCCGATACGGCCTCGGCACGCAGTGCCCCCTGCGCCGCCCGAGCCAGCCCGAACGCCGCGCCACCGGCCAGCACCGCGAAGGCGGCCGCCCCCGCCGACACCCTAGGCCTCCACCCGCACGACCGCCCTGATGGCCAAAGCCCCCAGCGCCTCCAGCACCGCCGCCACCCCAAGGAGGAGCCATCCGGCGGGAGTCGTGAAGAGCGGGCGGACGAAATCCGGGTCCACCGTCCCCATCACGGCGACCAGCGCGACCGGCGTCAATCCCACGACGACCCCGGAGAGCCGGCCCTGCGCCGTGAGCGCGCGCACCTGCCCCCGCACCCTTTCGCGCTCGCGCAGGGTTTCGGCGACGCGGTCGAGGAGCGGGGCGAGGCTGGCCCCGGTCACCCGCGCGAGGTTCAGCCCCGCCACGAGCAGGCGGACCTCGGGAAGGGGAACGCGGCGCTCGAACGCCGCCAGCGCGGACTCCAGCGTCCCGCCCAGCGCCGTCTCCCCCGCCACCCGCCCCAGCTCGGCGCCCAGCGATCCGCCCGTCCGCTCCCCCGCCGCGGCGATGGCCTGGGTGAGCGACAGCCCGGCGCGCACCGAGGTGGACATGGCGAGCAGCGCGCCGGGAAGGGCGTCCCGCGCCTGCCCGAGCTTCCGCGCGGCCATTAACTTCCCCGGAAGGAGCCCCCCCAGCAAAATCCCCGCCCGCGCCGGGCCCGCCAGGAACCTTAAGCGGGCCTCCAGCGTTCCGGCCCGGGCCATGACCGCCAAGACCAGAAAGGCCGCACCTGTCCCCGCGAGAAGCGCAAAAAGGAAAACCACAAGGCGCCCAATATAACCCCTGATTTGTCCGGAGGCAAATCCCCCGGGTCCCCCCCGCTATTCCGCCCTAAATCCCAGCTTCTGGGCCACTTCCCGCTCGGCGGCGGCCCCCCGCCGGTCGCCCAACCTTTCCAGGACGCGGGCGAGCCGTAAATGCGCAAGTGCGAAATCCGGGAACATGCCCAGCCTTTCCTGGTAGTGCACCGCGGCGGAAGCCCAGCGCCGGTCCACCTCGGCCCGGGTTGCCTCCGCGAGCATCCCCTCCTGGTTCAAGATAAGGAGCGCGGACTTCCCCGGGCCCTCCAGGGCGGGGCAGTGAAACAGGAAAAGGACCGGCTGGTGCAGGACCGTATCGCGAATAACCGTCTCAAACACGGCGCCGCCCCGGGTGCGCTCGAACACCACCCTTCCCTTCGCTATTTCGTCGTAGAGGAAGAAGTCCAGGACCGCAAGGGATGATTTCGAGTTGACCAGGACGACCTGCAAGTCGACGGCCTTCTGCTTGATGTAAAGGGCGGCATCTGTTTCCACGCCGTTCGCCCAAACCCTTACCCGCTGGTCACGGCAGTAGCCCCCGAAATAGCGCCAGCCGTTGAACGCCGCCTGCACGAGCAGGACCGCGGCCACAATCCAGGGGGCGAGGCGTGGAACCAGCGCGCGAAGCCTTCCGGCCGCCAGCGCCGCCAGCAGGACAAGCGGAGCGAGCACCCCGATGGCCCGGCTGAACCGAAGGTCCTGCCGCAGTGCGGCGACTGGCAGGAGGCCGGCGACCACCCAGGATACGGCGAGGACGGCCAGCCAGCGCGGGGTGCCGGGAGTGAGCAGGGCCGCCAGCCCCAGCAGGACCGCGGCCGATTCCAGCGGGGCGAGGAGCGCGGCGCCGGGCGGATAGACCGCCCAGTAGCCCGGATTAAACTCGGGACGGCCGGGAAGGAACAGGGCGGCGAAATAGCGGGTCATTCCCGCAGCCTCGCTTCCCAGTGCGGGATGGACCATCCCGGCGCCCAGCAGGAAACCGGAGGGATTCAGGGCGAGCGCAACCAGGACCGGGGCCAGCCCCGCCGCGGCCCACCGAGCGAATCCCGCAGCCCGTGGGCGGAAACCCCGGTCCCCCCATGACCGCACCGCGATTGCAAGGACCAGCGTGGGAACCAGGCTCCATCCGGCAAAATAGGTCAGGAATCCGGAGCTGGCGAGGAGGCCGGATATGAACCCGTCCCGCCGGTAATCGGCGGGCCGTCCGGTCACCGCGATGGCCAGCAGGAGCCCCTGTAGGGGAACCAGCACCGGCGAGGTTCCGGAGCGGCTATAGATGAGGTGCCACAGCGAAAAGGAAAGGAAGCCCGCCGCTGAGATTCCGCCCAGGAATCCCGCAAAGCGTCGTCCGGCGAAAAATGCCGACACGATTGCGGCCAGCCCCGCCAGCGCGGCGGGCAGGCGCACCGCCAGCGGAGTCATCCCGAAAAACGAGACGACCGGGGCCACGAGCGCGGTCCAGAGCGGGAACATCATCCGCGGCGCGTATGGTTCCGCCATCCGTGTTCCATGGAGGAGGTCGGCGGCCTGGAGCCCGGTAATCGCCTCGTCCTGGTAAAAGCCCCGGGACAGGTCCGGGAGCGCGTAGAAACGAAGGGCGGCGGCCAGCGCGAAAAGCGCCGCCGCCGCCGCCGGGCGGGGAACGCGCATCAGTAGGTCGTGACCAGCGCGGCCGAACCTGCCGTCTTGATGGCGCGGGCCTCGCGCTCGGCGGCTTCCCTGGTCCCGAACGGGCCGATGACCACGATGTGCAGGGCAAGGTGGCCCAGCTTCCTTTCCGCGATTGCCGCGTGTTTTCCCTTGGCCTCCCACTGCTTTTTCGCCGCCGTCGCGTTGCCCATACGGGAATAGGCCCCCACCTGGACGCCCCAGCGCGGGCCGGTCACCTTCTTCCCCGGGCGGGCCTGGGCCAGCGCCTTACCCTCGGCCGCCTCCTCCGTGCCGGGATACTTCGAGGCGAGTTCCCGGAGCGCCGCCGTGCGCTCGCCCGCCGAGGCCGCCGAATTGGCGCAGCCCAGGAGGGCCTGCGGCCTGACCTCCTTCGCCCAGTCCGCGGCGGCCAGCTCGCGGTAGACGCGGCGCGCCTCGGCCAGGTTCCCCTGCCCGAACCTTATCGAGCCCAGCAGGATTCCCGCCATCGCCCGCCAGGAAGGCTGGCGCCCCCCCTTCTCGAGCTCCTCCAGCGAAGCCGCGGCGTCATCATCCCGCCCCATCTCCCGGAGGCACAGGCCGCGCCAGAACCTCGCCGCCTCCCCCCGCTCGTCGGCCGGATGGTCGGCCAGCCATGCCGAGTAAAGCTTCTCGGCCTCGTCAAAGGTGTCCTCCATCATGGCAAGGTTGGCCAGCTCCATCTCGCACTCCGATTTCACTTCCGGCGGAATCCTGTCCGACTCCAGGAGGGACTTGAAACGCTTCTCCCCCTCGTCGGGGTCGGTGGTGCATTTCGCCCACTGGGTCGAGGCGAACCAGTAGAGCTGGTGGCCTGGATACTCCTTCCGGAACTGGGCGAACTTCGCCTCCGCGGCCTCGTAGTCCCCCATATCAAAGGAAGCCGATGCCTCCCGGAAAAGGTCCTCGGGCGGCGCCGCGCATGCCGGGGTGAGCGCCAAAACCGCTGCGAACAGAAGAAGACATTTGAGGGGCTTCAGCCCAGGGGCGACTCGGGTCCTAAACGCAGCAGGGGAAATGATTGGGGGCGAGCGGTCGGCCTTCGAGCGTCGTATGAGGACCGTTTCGGAATCGCGGCGCGTTCCTACGCGCCAGCGATGGAGAACGCCCGGCCATGGTGCCGAGCCCCGTCCGGGGCGAGGCGAGGGCGAGGTCCGAATCCGAGCTCGCGCCGCCTCGGTGGGGCGGCGCGAGCGTACGCGAGAAGGCCGGCCCGAGCCCCCGGTATTGCGAAAGACCTTTCCGCCCGTCAAGAGGCTTGGGGCGGTGTTCGAAGAGGTCATGCCCGGACCTTCTCGCGGGCGGGCGCGAGCTCCCCCTGGAGCGTCCAGGTCCCCGCCGATGTCACCACCACCTCCCGCAGCTGGCCGGGTTCCGCGTCCCCGCGCCCGAACAGCACGAGCCGATTCGATGGAAGCCGTCCCTGCCAGGCCTTCCCATCCTCCGCCGGCCCTTCGACGAGAACCTCGCCCCTGGTCCCCACGAGCGACTCGTTGTAGCGGCGGCTCTGGCCGTCGAGAACAACGTTGAGCTTGGCCAGCCTCTCCTCCTTCTCCTCCTCCGGCACGGCTCCCGGGAAGGCCGCGGCGGGAGTGCCGGGGCGGGGCGAATACTTGAAGGTATACGCACCCTCGAAGGAAGCGGCCCTGACCAGGTCGAGCGTGGCCGCGAAATCCGCGGGAGATTCCCCCGGAAAGCCCACGATGAAGTCCGTCGTCAGGACCAGCCCCGGAACCGTCTTGCGTGCCTCCTCCGCCCTCGCGAGGTATTCGGCGGAGGTGTGCCCCCGGCCCATCCTGCGCAGTATCCCGTCGGAGCCCGACTGCACGGGCAGGTGGAGGTGCGGCGCCACGGCTTGCCCGTCCCGCATGGCGGCCAGCTGGCGCCCGCTCATGAAGGCCGGATGCGAGGAGGTGAACCGCAGGCGCGCCAGCCCCCGGTTCCCCCCGAGCGCGAGCAGGAGCGCGGCGAAATCGCCCTCCGGCCCGGCGGACTTGCCGTAGGCGTTGACCGCCTGACCGAGGAGCTGGATTTCCCGGACTCCCTCGGTAACTAACCGCTCCGCCTCCGCGACGATTTCCGCGAATGGCCGGTGCCGCTCCCTCCCGCGCACGGACGGCACCACGCAGAAGGTGCACCTCCGGTCGCACCCCTCCATTATCTTCAGGCGCGCCCGGACGCCGCCTTCCGCCGGGACTTGCGCCTCGGGAACACCGCGCTCCGCCGCCCCGCCCGTGGCAACACACGGCGGGGCGCCGTTGCGGGCCGCCTCCACCAGCGCGGGCAGGTCGAGGAGGCGCGCGGGGCCGAGCAGGACGTCGAGGTGGGGAAAGCGGGAGAGCAGGCCCCGGCCCTCCGCCTCGGCGACGCAGCCGGCGAACACGGTTACGCGCCCCGGCTCGGCCGCGCGCCACTCCCGGAGCCGGCCAAGGAACGAGAGAGCCCGCTGGCTGGCATGCTCCCGGATGTGGCAGGTGTTGACGACCGCCACCGAGGCGTCATCGAGCTTCGCCGCTTGCGCCAGCCCCGCCTTCGCGAGGAGGTGCGCCATGATTTCCGAGTCGCGCTCGTTCATCTGGCAACCGTAGGTCTCGATGAAAAAGGAGCCCTTTCCGCTCACCTTTTGATTCTACCCCGCCGGCGGCCTTCGACTCGCTGCGCTCGCTCAGGCCAACGCTTTGAAATGGCGGCCGGATTACGCAGCGCCCTGACGCGGAGAACGAACAGCCCCAGCGCGACCAGCTCTGTCAGCGTCGTGGCGGCGGCCGCGCCGGGATGCCCCCATGCCGGGATGGCATACAGGTTCAGGAGCGCGTTCACGGTGAGCATGGCGGCACCGATGCCCAGCACCTCGACCTGCCGTCCTGCCGAGACGAGCCGCGAGGAGGCGAGGCTGTTCAGGAGCGTGAGCAGGAGTATGGGGGAGAGCAGGAAGAGCGACGGCACGGAGGGCGCGAACCTCCCGCCATACAGCACACGGATGAACGGGCTTCCGACCACGAGCGTGGCCAGAAACGCGCCACCGCCCAGCATGAGCCCCCAACGCAGGGACCTTTTCCAGGCGCCCTCCAGCCGGCCCGCCGGCCCGGACTGGAGGGAGGAGAAGTGCGGCAGCGCCACGATCACCAGCGCCCCGAGGAGGAAATTCCCGCTTTCGACGAGGCTGTAGGAGACCTGGTAGTAGCCGATGGATTCCTGCGCCTGCCCCGGCAGGAGGAGCCACTTCATCATCAGGATGGAAATCCGGTAGGCGCACGCGACGAGGATGGAGGAAAGCCACAACGGCCAGGCCTCCCCGAGCAGGCGGCTTGCCGCCGCCCGCGTGGCCCGGAGCCTTCCCCGGAGCCGGGCCAGTGCCAGCGCCACCTGCCCGCCCGAGGCGGCCACGCTCGCGACCGCCAGCAGGGCCAGCGCCAGGCCCGCCGCCGGCTGCGCCCAGAGGACCGCCGCGAGGATGGCGCCCACCGACAGGATTCCGGGCAGGAGGTTGGCGGCTATCTGGGAGCCGCGCAGGAGCTTGGCCCGCAGGATGGCGGTGCCCGCCTGCCCCACCGTTCCCAGGAGCATCAGCGCCGCCCATGGACCCGCCAGCGGCCACAACAACGCACCCGCCGCAGCGGCAAAAGCGCCCCGGAGCGCCAGCGCCGAGCCGAGTATGGCGCCGTCGTCCCGCGGCCGCCGCGCCGCGTCGCGCGTCACGATGGTCGCGATTCCGGCCTGGGCCACCGCGTCCAGGATGGCGACCAGCGCGAGCGCGTAGCCCAGCTCGCCGAGAAGGCCCGGGCCGAGCCAGCGGCCCAGCGCGACGGAGCGCGCCAGCCCCAGCGCGAGCTGGACGGCGTTGGCCGCGGCCAGCCAGAAGGTCAGCCGGGCCATCACGGGGAAGCCTCCAGGGGCTTGGGCTCGACGGGCGGCTCGAGGGAAACCAGCGAGGCGGTGACGCGGTTGAAGATTGCCTTGTAGTAATCGGCGTCCTCCACCGGCCAATTCAGGTGCAATATCAGGCAACCGTCCCGGCGCGGAAGGTAGTAGTCGGATCCGCCCATGACGCCACGCCCCTTGTATTTGACCATGTAGGTCACCTTGATGGCCTTGCCGCCGCCCGCCCAGACATCCTCCATCTTCTCCATGTTCATGCCTATGATGTTCTTCGACGTCCCGGAATAGAACCTTTCCAGGATATTTTCACGCTCCTGGGTGCGCGGAAGCAGCCATTCCAGCCTGGAGTCATCCAGGACAAAGGTAATGACCCCTCCCGCCCCGTTCCGGTACGTGATTCCTTCCCCCCTCTGGACCATGGCATTGGACTTGTACCAGCCGGCCGGCTCCGCGTAGGAAACGCGGAGCGGATTTATCGTCACGTCGCGGTATCTCTGCGTGTCGGGACCGCATGTCCCGGCCACCCCGCCAAACGCCCACAGGCTGGCGGCGGCCGACGCGAAGCCCCACCACGGCCCCCCCCATTTGGCCTTCCCGCCCATCTTGAACGGCAGCAGCCTTCCCAGGAGGAAGCCGGAAAAGAACCCGCCAAAGTGCGCGAAGTTGTTCACGACGGGGTTGCTGGCTCCGTTCCATATCAGGTACGACCCCACCAAAATCGCCCAGAAGAACATCTGGCCGCGGGAGCGCAGGGTGACCTGGGTCTTGCGGAACACGTAGACGGCGGTCAGCGCGCCGCAAAGGCCGAACGCCGCGCCGGACGCCCCCACCGACATGGAGGCGCTCGAGAAGAGGTTGGTCAGCACCTCTCCGGAGAAACCCGTGATGAGGAATATCGCCAGCAGCCATCCCGTCCCGAAAAGCGGCTCCACCCCCCGCCCCCACTGGTAAATGCCCACAAGGTTCCCGAGGAGATGGGGCCAGCCGGCGTGAAGAAACAGCGCCGAGACCATCCGCCATGACTCCCCCTCCACGACCGAGGCCGGATGGTCGCTCCCGAATTTCAGGAGCCTCAGGTTCAACGAATATGGCATCGAGGAAAGGGCGACCATCAGGTGGGTCGCGCAAAGGACCGCCACCAGCGCCAATGTCCCCACAGCCACCGCCGTGCTCCTCTCCTTCTGCCCCGCCAGCGGGGGGGGCGGGGGAAGCGGCGGCGGGTCGCCCTTCTGGCTGAGCGCGTCGCTGAGGTAGCCGATGAGCGGCTTGATGACCCGCGGAACGCGGGAGGTCCACAGCGCCCCCGCGGCGAGCTCCACGATGACGACCTGCACGAAGCCGCGGCGCAGGAGGCGCCGGTCCTTGAGCCCCACCAGCTTGTCGCGCTTCGCCGGGTCCAGCGGGCGCTCGAACACCAGCACCAGCATCCCCACGTATTCCATGGCGTCCACGGCGCCGGGCCTGGGAACGAGGTCGAGGAGGCGCGTCAGGTGCCAGCGCACGTCGGCATAGTTCATCTCGTCGGCCTTCTTGAACGCGAAGACCACCGCCGCCCCCATGTGGAGGGTCGCGAAGCACTCGTTGAAAACCTTCGCCGGGGGCACCAGTTCCGGGAATGCGTCGCGCAGGGTCGTGAACCGGGAAGCCCCGTTCAGGAGACGCCCCGCCCAGGCGATGTACCGCCCGGAATCCAGGCTCCCCGAAGTGGCTATGGCTTCGTCGTAGTCCACCCTGCCATTCTACCTTGCGGAAAAGGGGTCAGACCCCTCCAAAAAGGGGATCTGACCCCTTTTCAGTCAGGAGCAGGGGCGGCTGATGAGGTCGAGGAATTCCTTGCGGGTGCGGGAGTCGGTGCGGAAGACGCCCCGCATGGCGCTCGTCTTTGTCGGAGAGGCGATGGAGCGCGCGCCGCGCATCTCCATGCACAGGTGCCGGGCCTCCATGACCACGCCCACCCCCAGCGGCTTGAGGACTTTCTCGATGGTGTCGGCTATCTGGCTGGTCAGCCGCTCCTGCACCTGGAGCCGCCGCGTGAACGCCTCGACGAGCCGCGGTATCTTCGAAAGCCCGATTATCTTCCCGTTCGGTATGTAGGCCACCGAGCACTTCCCGTGGAACGGCAGCATGTGGTGCTCGCACATCGAGTAGAACTGGATATCGGATACCACCACCATGTCGGACTCCGGCGCCGTGAAGACCGCCCCGTTGAGCAGCTCCTTGACATCCATCTGGTAGCCGCTCATCAATTCCCGCCAGGCCTTCGCGACGCGCAACGGCGTCTTGAGCAGGCCCTCGCGTCCCGGGTCCTCGCCGATGTTCTCCAGCATCTCCTTCACCAGCGCGGCCAGCCGCGCCTCGCGCGGGTCGGCCGCCCCGTTCGCGGGGCCGGAAACGCGGCGGAGCCGGGACTTTCCCATCAGTTCCCCCTCCCGCTTGCCACGGCGTTCATTAGTTTCATCGAGCAGAAGTCCGCGCACATCGAGCAGGCGGTCTCCTCCGCGGGGGTGTCCTCCTTGTGGAGCCTCTCCGCGGTCCCGGGGTCGAACGCAAGCGCGAACTGCCTTTCCCAGTCCAGCGCCTTCCGGGCGCGGGACATCTCGTCGTCCAGCGCGCGGGCGCCGGGCAGGCCCTTCGCCAGGTCGGCCGCGTGGGCGGCGAGCCGGAAGGCGACCACGCCCTGCCGGACGTCGTCGAGGTGCGGAAGCCCCAGGTGTTCCCGGGGAGTCAGGTAGCAGAGCATGCTCGCGCCCCACAGCGCGGCCCAGGCCGCGCCGATGGCCCCGGTGATGTGGTCGTAGCCCGGCGCCACGTCGGTGACGATGGGACCGAGGACGTAAAAGGGCGCACCGTTGCAGTATATCTGCTCGAGTTCCATGTTTCGTTTCACCTGGTTGAGCGGCACGTGCCCGGGGCCCTCTATCATAACCTGCACGCCGGCCCTGGCCGCGCGCCGGGCCAGCCCGGCCAGCGTGCGCAGTTCGTGGAACTGGGCGTCGTCGCCCGCGTCGTGGACCGAACCGGGCCGCAGGGCGTCGCCGAGCGAAAGCGTGACGTCGTGTTTCCGCGCGACTTCGAGGATTTCGTCGAACCTCTCGTAGAGCGGGTTCTCCCCGCCGTGCTTCGTCATCCGCGCCACCACGAACGAGCCGCCCCGCGACACCACGTGGGTTATCCGGCCCTCCAGGAGCGGCAGGGCGGCCCGCGTGAGCCCGCAGTGGATGGTCATGTAATCGACCCCCTGCTCCGCCTGCCTCTTCACCACCGCGAGGAAATCGTCGAAGGACCAGTCGCAGAACCCTTTTTCATGGGCGACCTGGTAGATGGGCACGGTGCCCAGCGGCACCCGGGACCTCTCCAGGATGCTCCGGCGGATGCCGTCGATGTCGCCCCCGGTGGAAAGGTCCATCACGGTGTCGGAGCCGAATTTCACCGCCACTTCGACCTTCTCCAGCTCGTCGCGGGCGTCCGCCCGGTCGCGCGACGACCCGATGTTGGCGTTTATCTTCACGCGGAACCGGCTTCCGATTACTATGGGGTCGAGGGGGCGGCCCGCGGAGCACCGCGGCACCACCGCCCGGCACGCCGCGACCTCCTGCCGGACGTATTCTCCCGTTGTCCCTTCCCGGGCGGCGGCCGCCGCCATTTCGGGCGTCACCGTCCCCGCGCGGGCGGCTTCGAGCTGGGTCATTTCGCCGCCGCGCCCGCGGGCCGGGAGCGCAGGCTGACCTTCGCGGCCAGCGCGCCGGCGATTTCCCGGAAGGCCTTGCCGGCCGGCGAGTCCGGGGATTTCAGCACGACGGGGGTTCCCGCGTCCGACGAATCGCACACCTCTTCCGCGAGCGGAATGCGGCCGAGGAACGGGAGCCCGAGCCTGCCCGCCTCCGCTTCCGCGCCGCCCTTCCCAAACACCTCGGAAACCTTCCCGCACTTGGGGCAGGCGAACCCGGACATGTTTTCGATGACTCCCAGCACCGGGGTCTCCAGCTTGTCGAACATGGCGATGGCCTTGCGCGCCACCCGGAGCGCGGCGTCCTGCGGAGTGGACACGACCACCGCGCCGGTCACCTTGGCCAGTTGGCACAGCGAAAGCTGGACGTCACCCGTCCCCGGCGGCAGGTCCACCAGCAGGTAGTCCAGCTCGCCCCACTTCACCTCGGAGAGGAACTGCCTGATGACCCCGTGCAGCATGGGCCCGCGCCAGATGACCGCTTCGTCACCAGCCATGAAGAAGGCCATCGAGATTATCCTGACGCCGTGTCTCTCGACCGGCAGGATGCCCCCGTCCCCCTCCCTGGGCTCCTCCTTCGCCCCCAGCAGGAGCGGAATGCTCGGCCCGTAGACGTCCGCGTCCATCAGACCGACGCGGGCGCCCGTGGAGGCGAGCACGACGGCGAGGTTCGCGCTCACGGTGGATTTCCCCACGCCGCCCTTGCCGCTGGCCACGGCCACGATGTTGGCCACCCCGGGAAGCACCGCGCGGGCCGGCTGGCGCACCCGCGCCGTCATGCGGATGTCCACGGCCCCGACCCCGGGAAGCGCCCTGACGGCCCCCTCGGCGTCCTGGCGCATGGCCTCCTTCATGGGACACGCCGGCGTGGTCAGCTCCATGGCGAAGGAAACCCGGTCCCCGGAGATTTTCAGGTCCTTGATGAATCCCAGCGTTACGACGTCCTCCCCCAGGTCCGGGTCACGCACGCCGCGGAGGGCGGCCAGCACCTCCTCCTCGGTCGGCATCCGCTCAGCCCCCCTTCTTCCCCTGCGGCGCCGTCAGCTCGAGCATCCGGCGCACGGCCTTCTCGGCGCGGACGCGGATGTCGTCCGGGACGTCGATTACAAACTGGTTCTTCTCCAGCGAGGCGACGACGTCCTCCATGGTGATGGCTTTCATGTACCTGCATATCTGGCAGGAGCGGTAGAAGGTGCGGTCCGGCATCTCCATGATCAGGCGGTCCGAAAGCCCGCACTCGGTCACTATGATGAATTCCTTCGCGTCGCTCTTCTTCGCCCACGCCACCATGCCCTCGGTCGAGAGGACGGCGTCGGCGATGCGGAGGACGTCCGTCCGGCACTCCGGGTGGACCAGCACCTTCGCCCCCGGGTGCTGCGCCTTCATGAGCGCGACCGAGTCGCCCGTGATGTCCTCGTGCACGTAGCAGCCCCCCTCCCACGGGATGATGGTCTTCCTGGAGTTCTGCGCCACCCAGGCCCCCAGGTTCTTGTCCGGCACGAAAAGGATGTGCTGGTTGGGGAGGGCGTTGACCACCTCGGGCGCGTTCGCCGAGGTGCAAACCACGTCCGAAAGCGCCTTTACCGCGGCGGTGGTGTTCACGTAGGCGACCACCGCGAGGTCGTCGTATTGCTTCCGAAGTTCCGCGATGCGCTTCGCGAGGGCGCCCGCCTCGGCGGCATCGGCCAGCGAGCACCCGGCGTCGAGGTTCGGCAGGAGGACGGTGCGGGAGGGGTTCAATATCTTCGCCGTCTCGGCCATGAAGTGGACCCCGCAGAAGACTATGACGTCGGCCTTGACGTCGACGGCCTTCCGGGAGAGCGCCAGCGAGTCGCCCACGGAGTCGGCCACCTCGAACATCTCCGGGCGCTGGTAACTGTGCACGAGCAGGCACGCCTTGCGCTCCTTTTTAAGCGCATGGACGCGTTCGATAAGGCCGGACAGCCTTTCGCATTCCTCGCGGGAATAACCGATGGCGCCCAGCCTGGCGAAAAGCGAGTCAACCGCCGGCATGGTCATCCTCCTGCAAGAGCAGATTATACCCCCACTTGGAAGGGCCGGCTCAGGCGGGGCCCCCGCCCCCGGCGGAGGCCGCCCCCTTCATCCCCAGCACCTCAAAAACGCGCACCGGCTCCGTCTTCCCCCGCAACTTCACCGGCTCAAGCTCGCGGGCTTCCACCTCCCTCCTCACCAGCTCGTAGGTGACCTCGCTGATGAGGACCTGTCCGCCGGCCGCTTTCTGCCCGAGCCGGGCGGCCGTGTTGACGGTGTCCCCGATGACCGTGTAATCGATCTTGGAGCCGGAAGAGCCGATATTGCCGGCGACGAGCGGGCCGGAATTGAGTCCGATGGAAACCAAAGTGGTGATCAGCCCCTGCTTTGTCCGTGCCCGGTTGAGTTCGTCCAGCGCCTTCTTGATATCCACCGCGCAGCGCACCGCCGCTTTCGCATGGTCCGCCCGCTCCGTCGGGATGCCGAATACGGCCATGGCCTCCTCCCCCACGAACTTGTCCAGGTATCCCCCGTGCTCCCTCACCATCTTGGCCTGCAGTTCCAGGTAGGCGTTGATGAGCCGGACGACGAATTCCGGCTCCATCCTTTCGGTGGCCGCCACGAACTTCTCGCGGTCGGCGAAGAACGTGAACATCGCGGTGGCGTTCCGGCGGGCGCCGCCGACCTTCATGGCTTCAGGGTTCTTGATTATCTCGGCCAGCAGGTCCTGCGACACATAGGTCGAGAACGCCCCACGCATGAGCTCCCGTTCCTTGAGCCCGCGGGCCATCTCGTTGAACGCGTCGGTGAGCTCATGCAGCTCGTCGCGCCACATGCGGCGCAGGTGCACCTTCTGCTCGAAATCGCCCTCCGCGATGGCGTTGACTCCCCGCTGGAGCAGGCGGATGGGGTGCGCGAGGAGGCCGCCTATCCACACCGTAACCAGCATGCCAACCAGGAGGACCACCGCCGCCAGGATCAGGAGGTTCGCCACCGCCTGCGCCACCTTCCGCGTGACAAGGCTCTGGGTCATGCAGAGGTAGACCGCTCCGTATACCGTTTGCCTGGGCGGTTCCGGCGCCACCACCCCCGTTTCGTCCCCTGCCGCGGCCTGCCCCGATTCCTCCGCGGGCAGTCCCGCCTCCGCCGCGGCCTGCCTCTTCACAATGGGAACCGCAATCACGAATTCGCCGTTGCGCGCCTTGCTCATCCAGATGCCCGAGTCCTGGCCGTCCTGGAGAAATCCCGTTTCGGGCTCCGGAACGAAGGACTGCCCCAGCCGTTCCATACACTGGTCCTGCGGAAGGATGGCGTCGGCGCAGGCGATTATGACCGTGGCGGAATCCACCACGGCGACCGACAGCACCCCCTCGTTACGGACACCCGCGGCGGACTCCGCCTTGCCCAAGCCCTGCAGCCCGTCCAGGATCATGCCCGCCATCGTGCGGTTTTCGAACATCTGGCGGCGCGAATTTTCGTCACCGCCGGTTTGCACGTAGTCCCTCACGAGAAGCATGAGCGCCAGCGTCTTTTCCTCCGAGACTTCCATCGGGTCAACGCACGCCGACGCCAGGTTGCGGACAAGGGCGAGGCCCCTCTCCTTTATCTCCCGGTCGAGGGTGGCGCTCACCTCGCCGCGCACGAGCCAAGTCACGAGTCCTATCACCACCGCGGTGAACGCCACCAGCAGGCCGGTGAGCTTCCAGCGGACGCTGATTGATATCTTGAACTTCTTCATCTTCCCGCTCCCGGACTTGCGGAAATCACCTCAAAAACGCGCATGGGTGCGGACCGGCCCGGCAACTCCAGCGGGGAAAGTTCCTTGAACTCGAACTTCCCCTTTACCAGGTCCTTCGTCCTTTCGCTGACGATGATTTGGGCGCCGACCGCCTCGGGGTCGCGGGCCGCGTCAACCAGGGTCTCGGCCGTGCTCACGGGCTCGCCAATGACCGTGTAGTCCAGCTTCACGCCGGGCGCCCCGAGATTGCCCGCTATCACGTGGCCCGAGTCAAGCCCCACCCCGACGCGCGGGCTGGGGAGGCCCTCGGCGGCGAGTTCGCCCTGGAGCTCCACCACGGCCTCCTTGATGGCGAGTGCGCACCTGACGGCCCGCTCCGCGTCGTCCGGCTTGCCCATCGGCACGCCGAACACGCTGCGCACGGCGTCGCCGACGAAGCGGTCCAGGTAGCCCTTGAACTCGGCCACCAGCTTCGCCTCGGTATCCAGGTAACGGTTTATTATATTGACCACCTGTTCGGGGGAAAGCTTCTCCGACATCGACGTGAACCCGCGCACGTCCGAGCACAGCATGGTTATCGTCTTGCGCGAGCCCCCGACCTTCATCGCGTCTGGGTTCTTGAGTATCTCGTCCAGCACGTCCTTGGAGACATAGGCGCCGAAGGCGCTCCCGATGAGCTCCTTTTCGCCGAGGCCCGCGGTCATTTCATTGAACGAGTCGGCGAGCGCCCCGATCTCGTCGAGCTGCTTGGTCCTGACCCGTACGCTGAAATCCCCGGCCGACACCGCCTTGACGGCATCGCGAAGCTGGTGGATGGGCCTGACGAATAACTGGGCAATCAGGAAAGCGACCCCTATGCCGAGAAGCACGAAAACCACCGCTATCTGGATTACGCGCGCCACGGCATGGGCGATGGCGCGCCGGACCAGCCCCTTGCTGACCCCGAGGTAGACGGATCCCAGGAAGGCCGCGGGCGCACCATCCGCGAGGCCGGCTGCCAGCTCACCTCCCGCCGCAACCTGTTCCGCCTCGGCCGCCTTCCCCGTTCCGGCCTTGCCCTTGGCCGGGGACTTCGCCCCGGGACCGGCCTCCGCCAATTCCCCCGGGGCACCTTCCATGGCCCTCTTGAGAATGGGCACCGCTATCACGTACATCCCGTTGTTGTCCGGGCTATCCGACACGGTTTCGAGCGTTCCGGAGGCCAGCGGCGAGGTCTGGAGCGAAGGGATAAAGGGCTTATCGATTTCGTCGAACCACTGCGCCTGCGGCTTGATGGCGTCGGCCACCGCGATTATCTTCCCTTCCGTGCCGACCACCTTGGCGAACAGCACGCCCTCATTGGTCACCTTCGCCGTGTCCTCCTTCGCGCCGGGCCGCAGTTCCTGGAGGATGAGTTGCGCCATGCTGGATGTCGCATACAGCCCCTTGGCCGCGTCCGGGTTGTCGCTCTGCTGGATTACCTCCTTGACGAGGAGCATGATGGACAGCGTCCGCTCGGGCAGTTCCATCGGTTCGATGCAGGTGGCGGCCAGCGTCCGGGCCAGCGTCAGGCCGCGCTCCCGTATCTCCCTCTCGAGCATCTGTCCCTGCTGGCGCTGGACCGCGGCCACGACAACGACCATTACAAACAGCGTGAAAACCGAGATGGCCAGCACGAATTGCGAACGGAGCCCCAGCCAGAAGCCCTTCACGCGAATCCCCTCTCCCTCAAAACCTTGATGCCCGCCCGCACCGAGTCCGCCGACTTCTTCAGGGAAGCGCGCGCCCCGGGGGTCAGTGGAAGCTCCACGATGCGCTCCACCCCGCCCGCCCCCAGCACCACGGGAACTCCGAGGCACAAATCCCTCTCATCGTATTGCCCGTCCAGGACGGCCGACGCGGGAAGCATCCGTTTTTCGTCCCGCAATATGCACGAAACCATCAGCGCCGCCGCCGCGCCCGGCGCGTAGAAGGCGCTCCCCGTTTTGAGGTAGGAGACTATCTCCGCCCCGCCCCCGCGCGTCCGGTCCGCCAGCTTCGCGATGGCGTCAGCGGACAGCAGCTCCGGCAGGGGAATTCCGTCGACCGTCGTATGGCCGGGCAGTGGAACCATGTCGTCGCCGTGCCCTCCCAGCACCATCGCCCGCACGTCGGAAGCGGAAACCTTCAGTTCCGCGCTCACGAAGTGCGCGAACCGGGCCGAATCAAGGACCCCGGCCATCCCGGCGACCCGCGCGGCCGGGAAACCCGTCACCCTCCACGCGAGGTAGGTCATCACGTCCAGCGGGTTGGTCACCACCACCACCGCCGCGCCCGGGGCGCGTTTCCGGATTTCCTCCGCGGCCGCCTTCACGATTCCGGCGTTGGTCGCCAGGAGGTCGTCGCGTGACATGCCCGGTTTCCGGGGAATCCCGGCTGTGACAACGACGGCCGCACAGCCGTCCAGCAGGGAATACTCGGTGCCTCCCGAGATTCCGGAGGAACTTCCTCCGAGCGCCAGCGACTGGGCCAAATCGAGCGCCTTTCCTTTTGCCAGCCCCTCGACGATGTCGACGAGCGCGACGTCGGCGATTCCGGCCGCCGCAACCTCGCGCGCGACCGTGGCTCCGACGTTTCCGGCGCCGATTACACCCACGCGCGGGCGGGCCATCACTTCCCCTCCAGCAGGACCATCCGGTCGCGGTGAACCACCTCGCCGTCCCGCCCCGCCCCCAGAACCTTCGCTATATCCCGGGTGTCCAGCCCCCGGATGCGCGAAAGCTCCTCAGCGGAATACCCCGCGATGCCGCGCGCGAACACCACGCCGCGCTCGTCCTCGATGGCCACGGCGTCCCCCGCGGAAAAACCACCCGTGATGCGCACCACGCCCTTGGGCAGGAGGCTCTTGCCCCGCCCCTCGATGGCGGCGCGCGCGCCCGCGTCAACGACAACGGTGCCCGCCGGCTTGACGCCGAAGGCCAGCCAGCCCTCGTGGGAGGACATCCTGGAACCCGCCGGGAGGAACAGGGTCCCCACCGCCTCGCCGCGGAAGGCCCGGATCAGGATGTCCTTGTCCGTGCCGCGTGCCACGAGAGCCGCATGCCCGGCCTGGGTCACCATCCCGGCGGCCTCGAGCTTGGTGGGCATTCCCCCGCTCCCGACGTCGCTACCCGCCCGGGCCCCCGCCCAGCGGCGCACCTCGGAGGTAATCTTCTCCACCACCTCCACCCGTTCCGCCGCGGCCTCCCGCCGCGGGTCGCCGCGGTGGAGCCCGTCAACGTCGGTGAGCAGGACCAGCAGGTCGGCTCCGCACATGAGGGTCACGAGGGCGGAGAGGGAGTCGTTGTCGCCCATGCGGATTTCCTCGACCGCGACCGCGTCGTTCTCGTTGACCACGGGAATCACGCCGCGCTCCAGCATGGCCTCGAGCGCCTTCCGGGCGTTGTGGTAGCGTTTCCTGGCCAGCAGGTCGTCGCGCGTGAGCAGGACCTGCGCGACCTTGAGCCCGCGCTTCCCGAACGCCTCCCCCCAGGCCTGCATCAGCTCCGGCTGTCCGATGGCGGCCAGCGCCTGCTTTTGCTCCACGGCGGAAGGCTTTTGCCTCAATCCCAGGAGGCGCATTCCGGAGGCGATGGCCCCCGAGGAGACGATGATGACCTCCTTCCCCCCGCGGCACAGGTCGGCCACCTGCGCGGCGATGGACAGGACGCGCTCGCGGCGCACCGCCGTCCCCTCCGGCGCGAGCAGGGATGAACCCACCTTCACCACCACCCGCTTCGCCGACGCGAAAAGAGCCGTCCTTTTTGTGTTCATAGTGTCTGGGACCCCTTAATCCTCCGGATATCAATAATAACCCACCCGGAAGGGTCTGGCAGGATGCCAAAAAAATCAGTCTGGCTGATATTCCAGTTCCAAATCCCCTATCACGACGGCGTCCCCCTCGTTTGCCCCGGCCGCCTCCAGCGCCTCGTTAACCCCCAGCCTGCCCAGCTCATCCTGGAGCGCCCTTATCCCCTTTTTCGTGCCGGTCTTCGCCGCCGCCGCCGCCCGCTCGGCTTCCTTGCTCCGAACGATGAAACGGCCGCGCTGGTCCAGGACAATCTTGACCCCCGCAACACCCCGCGGCCGCAGTATTGGTTCCGCCGCCTCGCCCAGCTTCAATTCGGGAACGGGCGCGCCCTCCACGGACTTCTCCATGGCCCGCAGGAGCGGCCCGATTCCATCCCCGGTCAGCGCGGACACCGGCAGGACCGTCTTCGCCCCCCGTTTCCGGGCGTGCCTGGCCAGCTCCTCGAAACGCTTCTTCGCCCCGGGCATGTCCATCTTGTTCCCGGCCACGATGAGGGGACGCCTGAGCAGGTCCGGGTCATGGAGGCGCAGCTCTGCAACGATGGTGTCATAGTCCTTGGCCAAATCCTTCGCGGCCTTCTCCCACCCCACATCAACAACGTGCACGATGACGCGGGTCCGGGAAACGTGCCGCAGGAACTCGTGGCCCAGCCCCGCGCCGCGGTGCGCGCCCTCGATGAGCCCCGGCAGGTCGGCCACCACGAAGGACTCCCCCGGGCCCAGCGCCACCACGCCGAGGTTCGGCTCCTTCGTGGTGAAGGGATAAGCCGCCACCTCGGGATGGGCGGCGGAAACCTTCGACAGGAGCAGCGACTTCCCGGCATTAGGCAGTCCCACCAGCCCCACGTCGGCAAGGAGACGGAGCTCCAACTCGACCATCCGCTCCTCTCCGCGCCCGCCCGGCTCCGCCCAGCGCGGCGCCTGCCGGGTGGAGGTCGCGAAGTTCATGTTGCCCCGGCCGCCCCGGCCGCCACCCGCCGCCACCACCGACTGCCCGTCCTCCCTGAGGTCAGCCAGCACCGCCCCCGTTTCGGCGTCGCGCACGACGGTCCCGGGGGGAACCTTGGCCACGATGTCCTCGGCATCCCGTCCGTGGCACTGGCTCCCCATGCCGAGCTGGCCGCGCTTGGCCTTGAACTCCGGGCGGAACTGGAAGTCCACCAGCGTGCGCATGTGCCGGTCGGACACGAGGATGATGGAGCCGCCCCTGCCTCCGTCCCCCCCGCTCGGGCCGCCGTGGGGCACGCCCTTCTCGCGCCGGAACGCCACGCAACCGCGCCCGCCGTCACCCGCTTTCGCCCGAATCTTCGCCCGGTCAATGAACATCACTAGCCTCGGCTGATATTATCGCTGTTTCCGGCGGCGTTCGGCGGCCCGGGAAGGGGCGCCGGGGGCGCGCTATCATGTATGGCGAGGCATACGCGTAACCATGGGTAGAATAAAACCATCATCAGCCCTCACCCATACCCTCTCCCGAATCGCGGGAGAGGGTTTGCGGACAGTCCTTCGCAGGCAATAGTGGATATGGATCATCGCAGGGAGTCTGACACTCTCGGGGACGTGTTGGTCCCCTCCGGGGCGCACTGGGGCGCGCAAACCCAGCGCGCGCTGGAAAACTTCGCCGTATCCGGCCAGCGGTTCCCGCGCCGCTTAATCCGGGCGCTCGCCCAGGTGAAGGTCGCCGCCGGGCACGTCAACAAGGAACTCAATCTCGTCAAGCCGGAGCACGCCGACGCCATCATCAAGGCCGGAGCGGAGGTCGCGGGCGGGCAGTGGGACGGCGAATTCCCGCTGGACGTCTTCCAGACCGGCTCGGGCACCTCAACCAACATGAACATGAACGAGGTCATCGCCAGCCGCGCCAACGAAATCCTGGGCGGTCATCGCGGCGACCGCTCCCCGGTCCGCCCCAACGACGAGGTGAACTGCTCGCAGTCATCCAACGACGCCATCCCCACGGCCATCCACCTGGCGGCGCTGGACGGCATAGACCGGCACCTCGTCCCGGCACTCGAGGCGCTGGAGGCGGGACTCGAGGCCAAGGCGAAGGAATTCGCGGACGCCCTGAAGGCGGGGCGGACCCACCTGATGGACGCCGTCCCCATGACGCTCGGGCAGGAATTCTCCGGCTGGGCGGAGCAGGTCCGCAAGGGCGTCCTGCGAATTAAGGCGGCCCGCGAAGGACTCCACGAACTGCCCATCGGCGCGACGGCGCTAGGAACGGGGCTGAACGCCCCGCGGGAATTCGGAGCCAGGATGTGCTCCATCATCAGCATGCTGACCGGGCTGGCGGTGCGCGAAGCCCGCAACCGGTTCGAGGCCATGGCCGCCCGGGACGCGCTGGTCGAGGCGTCCGGAGCGTTGAAAACCGTGGCCGTCAGCCTCTTCAAGATAGCCGCCGACATAAGGCTCCTGGCCTCGGGGCCGCGGACGGGACTGGGGGAGATAAACCTTCCGGAGCTCCAGCCCGGCTCCTCCATCATGCCCGGCAAGGTGAACCCGGTCCTGCCGGAGGTTGTCATGCAGGTGGCCGCCCAGGTGGTCGGCAACGATGCGGCGGTGACCGCGGGCGCGATGGCCGGTACCCTGGACCTCAACACCATGATGCCGCTGATGGCGCGCAACCTGCTCGAATCGCTGGAAATCCTCGGGAATGCCGCCAAACTCTTCAACGACCGGTGCGTCTCCGGCGGACCGGAACTCCCCGGAAAACCGGACAACACGAAGGGCATCACCGCCAACCGCGAGAAATGCCGGCAGTATGCCGAACTTTCGCTGATGGTGGTCACGGCGCTGGCGCCGAAGCTCGGCTACAAGGAGGCCGCTTCAATCGCGCAGGAAGCCGCGCGCACGGGGAAAACCATCCGGCAGGTCGTCCTGGCAAGGAAACTAATCCCGGAAAAGGAACTGGACGCCCTGCTTAACCTGGAGGGGATGGCGGGTAAATAGAGGCCGGGCGGGCCCGCCCCGCTCAGCCCTTGAGCAGTCCTTTCTCCCTCATGTAGGCCTCGACGGCGGAAGCATCGGTGTCCGCCAACATGTGCCCGTCAATCTCCACGCAGGGAGCCGCCTCCTGCCCGGTCTTCTTCACCATCTCTTCAAACAGTTTCTTGTCCTTGATGACGTCAAGGTACTCGTAGGAAAGTCCGGAGGAATCGAGGAAGGATTTCACGGCACGGCACCAGGGACAGAAGGGCTTGCAGTAGAAAAGGATTTTGGGCGCAGCCAAGCCGGAATCCCTACTGGGCGACTACGCTCACCACCGTGCGGCCGCGGGAACGGGAGAACTTGACGATGCCGTCGGTCAGCGCGTAAAGGGTGTAGTCCTTGCCCATCCCCACCCCGCGTCCCGGCGCCCACACCGTTCCCCGCTGGCGCGCGATGATGGCGCCCGCCCCAATCACTTCCCCGCCGAATATCTTGACGCCGAGCCGCTGGCCCGGGCTGTTGCGCCCGTTCTGCGTCGAACCCTGCCCTTTCTTGCTCGCCATGTCTTCCCCCTAACCCCTGATGATTTCCCGTATCTTCACCGCGGTGAAACCCTGCCGGTGGCCCTGCGTGTGCTGGAAGCCCTTCTTGCGCTTGAAGCGGTATATCCTTATCTTCTTGCCGCGGCCGTGCTCCACTATCTCCGCCGTGACCTTTGCTCCCGCCACGAAAGGCTGGCCGACGCTGACACCGCCTTCCGCCGAAAGAAGGAGGACGTTGGGGAAAACGACCTCGGCGCCCGGCTCTCCCGTAATCTTCTCGAGCCGGACCGTTTCGCCCTGGGAAACCTTCAACTGGTTTCCGCCTGCCTGGATTATCGCGTAATCGGCCATGGGATGAACAACCTTTTTAGCACGTCTTAGAATCGCGTACAAGTGGACTTTGCAAAAAGACTTAAGCTGTTAGCTATTCGCTGACGGCTGACAGCTTATTTTACGGGGCCGCCGACCCCGTTAGGCGCGCCAGGGCCTCCCGCAGGGGGCGGCTGGCCGGATTTATTCCAAGCCCCTCATGCAGTTCCCTCAGCGCCTCATCGCGGCGTCCGATGGATTCCAGGACTGATGCCAGGTTGCGCCGGGCCTCCTCCAAGTCGGGCTTCAGCTTGAGCGAGCGGCGGAATGCCGCAATGGCTTCGGACGCCTCCCCCCCCTGCCAGTAGAGGTATCCCAGCGCGTCGTAGAGCGCGGACGACCGGCGCCCCCGCCGTTCGGCTTCCCGGAACGCCTCCAATGCCGGGCCGTTCTTGCCGCTCTGCAGGAGGACAATGCCGAGGCGTTCGTAGGTAGCCGGGGACCCGTATTCGCGGACCAGCCCCGCGAATTTTCCCTCGGCCCGCGCCAGCGCCCGGCCGGCATCGCCCTTGGCCCGGGCTTCCTCCAGTTCGTGCTCCGGCCCGGCAAGCCATTGCTCATCCAGGCCCGGCAGGTATCCCCGGGCGGGCACCGGCTCGGCGCCTGCCGGATGCCCGTCAAACGAGAAATACAGGTAAACGTCATCCTGGTCGTAGAGACAGGAGGAGCGGGTGGTCCAGTAATCCCGCCACCGCCGCGCGGAGGCAGGGTCAAACCGGAACGTCTCGTATACGGACATCACGATGTATCCGGAGTGGGCGCAGTACAGGCCGGTCCGAATTCCCGCCTGCCGCATCCGGACGGCCAGCCGGGAGGCGTCTGCGGTCTCCCGCGCGAACCGCTCGAAGAGCGGGGTGTCGAACACCGACTGGGATATTGCGCGTGGTCCCCAATACACTCCAGTACGATATTCGCTTAACAGGAGCAGTTTTCCCGGCCGCTGGTGTTCATGCCACCAGCGTTGGGCGTGTATGCTGTAGGGCTTTCCGGGGAGCGACCGCACAAGGTATTGTTCCGACGTCTCTTTGCCGAACACTGACGGAAGCGGGTTGATTATGAAGTGCTGGCGCTGGAGCGCCCCGGCCGCATTCAGCGAGAGAACGGCCGCCGCCACCCAGGCCACCGCGGCCGGAAGCCTTCCCCCGCGACCCAGGCCGCGGGCGGCATGCGCGCAGGCGACCGCCCCCACGGTCCAGGCAGGCAGGAGGTAGCGCGCCTGCCGGGGGATGAACAACCACAGCAGGAGATACCCCAGAAACAGCAGGGTGGGAACGGTTCCCCCGCCTCCCCCGCCAAAGAGCAGGAGGAGCGGAAGGCCCCAAAGGAACCACCCTCCCATCCCGCCGCCATCGTCCAGCGTTCCCGCATTATGCACGCTTACTCCCCAGGGGACCGCCATCAATGAGGCCAGCGCCCGGACCGGCCCGCCATCAAAGGTGGGCGCGTAACTGCGGAGTTCCGTGTTGTAGCGGCCGTAGTTTTCGGCCCCCCACCACAGCGTCGGAATTATCCCCGGGACAAGCGGCGCGACCGGATTACCGGTGAAACCCCAGTTCTTCAGCCCCCAAGGGGCCGCGATGGCGAGAAACACGGCCCCCGCCCGGAGAACTTCCCGGCGCCTGGCACCCCCCGCAATCGCCAGAGCGCCCGCGATGACGGGGGCGAACACACCCGTAATCTTCACTCCCGCGCAGAGCCCGCCCAGCGCCCCCGCGAGCGCCATCTTGCGCGGCGCGCGGACCGCCCAAAGAGTCAGGGCCAGGCACCCCGCGGCCCCGAGGTCCACGTACGCCCACATCATCACCAGCTGGACATAGGGAAGGAACAGGAAAACGGCCGCGGCCGCCAGCGCCCAATGTTCTTCGAGGGTCTCCCGCGCCCAAGCGATTATCACGGCGAGCACCAGGAGACCCCAGGCGAAATGGACGAGCTTCCCCGCCTGCGGGGTCCCGCCCAGCAGCATGGCGGCCAGGTACTGCATTTCCAGCAGGGCCGGGTTGCCGGAGAGGAAATGCCAGGGCACGGCGATTACCTTGTGGTGCTCGAGGTAGATGGAGGGATGAAGAAGGTGATGCCCCAGCGCATCGAAGGAGACTTCGGGGGCAAGGTTCCCCGTCAGCGTCACCCACAGGCCCAGCAGGAGGGCCGCCGAGAACGCCGCCGTCCGGGCGGAAAAGAACCGCGCCGGACGGGGAACCTTCCACCCGCGCACGCCGTTGGCGGCCACCGCGAGCGCCGCGGCGAGCGCCAGCGGCGCGAAGGCCAGCCCCGCCAGCCCCGCGCCAAGGACGGCGAGGCCGATGGCGCCCGCACCCAGCGCCAGCGCCGCGAGCGAGGCGCGCGGTCCATGGCCGGAACGCAGCCATGCCGCCAGCGGACGGCCCGCCCCCCGCGCGGCCAGCGCGAGCAGGACCACGACAACGATGAGACGGAGATGGCCCGCCCAGGCCGCGAGCGCGGGCCCCGGCCGGATGGTGCCGTAGGCGGCGATGGCCGCCCAGACCTTTCCGGGAGAAACGGGATTGGCATGGAACCAGTTGAGCCAGACCAGCAGGGTCCACACGAGGGCGATGACTCCCGCCAGCAGGGATTCCCGGCGTTTCATATCGCACATGGTAACATGGCCCCAGTGAACGGACCCCTGCGCCGCCTCGCCCCGCTCGTGCTTGCCGCGTGGACCGGCCTGGTCCTTTTCGAATACGCTGCCTCCCCCTCCCACGCCTTCAACTTCAGGGAACTGGCCCGATTTGTCGTGCCGCTTCACGGCGTCCTCTCGTTGGAATCAGCCGCCCGCGTGTGGACAAGGCGGGCGCAGGACGCCGCGGCATGGGCGCTGGTGAACGCGGGAACCCTGGGGGCGGGAATCCTGGCGGCCCGGCTCCTCGGTTCGGGAAATTCGCTCCTGCGCGCGTGGTTCCTCGGGCTCGCCCCGATGTCCCTTCTCGGACTGGGTCTCGGACTCGCGGGGCTGTTCTCGCCCCCCCTGCTGGGGGCCGCGGCCGCCGCGCTGGCCGCCGCCGCCGCGTTCCGCCGGAGGCCGCGCCTGCCCCGCCTGCCTCCCGGCGCGCCGGTCGCCCTGCTCCCCTGCCTCCTCGCGCTACCGGCCGCGCTTGCGCCGGAGTTCGCCTTTGATTCCGTCCGCTATCACCTCGCCCTCCCGCACCTCTACCTCGGGGCACACCGCATCTTCCATGTCGACCGCTTCCTTTTCTCCGGCTTCCCCTCCGGAACCGAGATGCTCTACGGCTTCTGCCTCGGAACCGGCTCCGAGGGGACCGCGAAGCTCCTGTGCTGGCAGTTCCTGCCAATGGCGGCGCTGGCGCTATACGGAGCGCTCCTCCCCGCGCTTACGCGGCTCACGGCAATCCTCCTGGTTTCCTGCTTTTCCGCCATGCCCTTCCTCGGCTCGATGGCCGCGTTCTCCAACGCCGACCTCCCCCGCCTGGCCGTCGAGTTTGCGGCGGTGGCCTGCCTCTGGGAATCGTTCGGAACGCCGCCCAGGAAGCTCTGGCTTTCCGCCGGATGGCTGTTCGGAACGGCGATGGGGATGAAGTACCTCGGAATTTTCCCGTTCGCATGCGCGTTGCTGGCCATACCCGCGGCGGGCCGGACCGCGGCCCCCCTTCTCGTGCGTTCCCTGCCGGTCGCGTTCGTTTGCACCGCCGCGTGGCTGGCCAAGGACTGGCTGATGACCGGCAACCCGGTCTTCCCCTACCTGGCCGGAATCGCCGGCTCGCTCGGCATAGAGCCGGAGACGCTCGAACGGCACCTGCGCTACGCGGCCGACTGGCGGGCCGCCCATCCGCCCTGGTCCGCGTGGGCGCAGGCGGTCCCCCTGGCGCTTTCCCACGGCACCTATAACGGGCTTTCCGAGGCGCTGTCCCCCGCCCTGTTCATCGCCCTGGGGTTCATTCCGTTCGCTTCCCTGCGGGAACCGCGGGAACGCTGGCTGGTCGCGCTAACTTCCCTGCTTTGGGCCGCGTGGGCCTGGCAGGGCGGCGGCATATTCAGGTTCCTGGCCCCGTTCTATCCGGCGGCGTTCCTCGCCTGCGGCGTGCTGGCCTCCCGCACCCCGGTTCCCCGCCGCGCCGTCGACCTCACGTTCGCCCTTTCACTCGCCGTCCAGCTTCCCCTGGTTGCCTCAACGCAGTACCTGCTGGCCGATCCGGCCGGTTCCCTCGTCGGGGTCGAGACACGGGCCGATTACCTCAACCGCGTCCTGCCGCCCGCCGGCCGGTACCTCCCGGCCATGGCGCGCGCCTGCGCTGATGCGGGAGGCGGGCGCCTCCTCGTGCTGGGCGACCCGAAGGCATATTACGCGCCCTGCCGGTGCGTTACCGAGTTCGAGTTCGCCCCACCCCTCCTGCTGCACCTGGCGGCGGCCTCACCAGACCCGGCGCGGATGCGGGTGCGCCTCCGGCAGGCGGGCATCACCGCGGCCCTTTACCGGGCCGAGGCGGGGGCTTCGGCGGCCCGGATGTGCGACTGCCTGCCCGCGGAAGCCGCGCTGGAACGCTACGAGAGGTTCTGGGCCGCGTGGATGGAACCGGCCTGGACGGACGAGCATGTGTCCGAGGGCAGCTTCTACCAGTGTTTCCGGCTCCGGAACCGCCCCGGGAGGTTCGTCCCGCCCGCCAGCGAACTCTGGTTCAACCTGCCCGGAACCGAGCATGCCACGCAGGACATTGACCACCTGGTGGACGCGGGTAAATTCGCCGAGGCCCGGAAAATGGCCCGGGAACTGGCCGCCCGCCACCCCGGGCTGGCGGTGGCCTGGTACCGGCTCCTGCTGGCCTCGCCCGGCACCGCGGACGCCGCCCGCGCGCGCGCGAAAATGGCCGAACTGGGTTATGGAGCCCTGATAAGCAGGGAATAGCAAAAAAGTGGGGGCGGGGGTCACGGGACCGCCGCCCCAGGGTTCCGGTTAACCGGGGCCCTTACTTCTTTTCCTTCTCTGCCTTTTCTGCCTGCTTTCCCTTTTCTGCCTTCGCTTCCTTGCCGGCTTCAACCTTCGCGGGCTTGGGAAGCTTCTTGACCTTGACGCTCTTTACGACATCACCGACCATCTTGACCTGGACCGTTGAACCGACGACTATCTCGGCCAGCGTCTTGACCTTCTTGCCGGAAATGGCCGTATCGGCCGCCAGGACCAGCTCCTTGACTTCGCCCTTCGCGTTCTTGACCGATATCTTCATGGCCGCCGCATTAACGGCTTCGACCGTCCCGTTGATGGTGCACTTTGCGGGCTTCTTCGCCGGGCACGCCGCCTTATCAGCAGCCTTCCCGCCAGCCTTGTCTCCGGCGTTCTCGGCAGCCTTCTCGGCCGCGAGCGCAACGCCACAGCAAAGCAGCACTGCGACAACAGACATAATCAATCTTCTCATTGTTCTTGATCCTCCTTTTAAAAGGAAACCTTCTATCAGGCTCCGTGAGAGGTGATGTTACGCCAATGCCGGGGCACGGTCAAGGCTGCCCCCCTACTTGGGCCCGGAAAGCTCCTTTTCCAGCTGGTCAGCGAACGATTTCAGCACGGAGTTTCCGGGATTTGCGGCCAGCGAATGGCGGTATGCCTCCAGGGCGCTCGTCCGGTCGCCCTGCGCATAACGGCAGTTGCCCAGCAGCTGCCACGCCCCCCAATGGGAAGGGTCGGCCTGCACCGCCTTCTCTCCGTGCTTCACGGCCTCGGCATAGTTGCCGCCGTTATAGGCCTCCATGCCCGCCGAGTATTCGGCCTCCACCTCCGCCGGCGTCGGCTTGGCCGGGACCGTTTCCGTCGCCGACACCGGTGGGGCAACCTGCGCCTCCTGCTGGGGCCGCGGCTGTTCCTCCCGCGCCGGCACCCAGGAAAGCGTCACATACTGGCCGTTCCCCAAATCACCCACCAGCCCGAAGGCGTAATCCAGCCTGAAACCGAATGCCTTTACCCCCATTCCCATGGAAATGCCGGCGCCGGAACCCGCCGTACGCAGGCTCTGGAGGTAACCCGCCCGGGCCGACACGATGTCCGCGAGGACGCCCTCCACACCGGCGGAAAAATACGCCGGCTCGCCCCGCTGGTAGACCGAAACGTCGCCCGCCATGAGGACGCTGATGGACGGACTCCAGGACTCCCGGCCGTAGACCGGGATGGCCTCCGGCGTCATGCTGAAGAGGTAGGCCAGCCCCATCTTCACCGTGGTCGGAAGCGGCGGAGCCTCCCCCTCGAGCTTCCCGGCGTATCCGACGTTCTGGACCACGAGCCCAAGTCCGACCTTGTCAGGGATTACGTCGTAGATCCCGCCCACGTCGACCGCCCCCTCGTTCACCCCCGAACCGGCGAGCGCGTGCCGGAAGAACTTCACCGAGGCGCCGGCGCGGATTCCCGGCAGGACCGCAAGCGCGCCGCCCGCGGTCAGCCCGAAATCGGATGCATCCACGGCCGCCGCCAGCCCCCTCGTGCTCTCGATGGGCCCGTAGTTCAGCGCCTGCAGGGACACGCCGGCGGTCCCCAGCGGGAGGGGCATGGAAAAGCCGGCGTAGGTGTAGTTGATGTCGGCGACCCAGAAGAGGTGGGAAAGGACCAGGGAGGGCCGGGCCACCCGGTCCAGCGCGGCCGGGTTCCACTGGAGCGCGGTGGGATCGTCGACCGCCGCCGTGGCCGCCCCGCCCATCCCCGCCGCGCGGGCGCCGGTCACGAAATTGAACGCGTCCATCGCCGTGGAACCGGCGCCGTAGGCGGCCCCGCCCAGCAGCAATGCCGCCGCCGCAAACCCAAGTCGGATTCCGCATCCCCCCATGTCCAAATGATACATCACTAATCCCCTCCTAGCTTCCCTTCCCTTTCTTCTGTTGACCGTGTTGTTTCGCGGGGGGCCTTGTTTCCGCCACGGACGGGGAGGCCGCGGCCAGGCAGGCGGCGGCCGCCAGGACGAACGCCGCCGGGGCCAGCTGAAGCAGGAGCCGGTCCAGCGAGGTGGTGATGTGCCAGGCCGCGCCCCGGAGAGGCTGCGGCTCCACGACCGACGCGGCGTAGACGGCGGTATAGGCGCAAGCCTGCAGGAACGGCACGAGCGCCAGCCAGCGCAGGAGCGGGGAATCGAGCCAGCGGCGGAACCCGAGAAGCGCCGCCAACCCGACGGCATACCAGAGGGCGAGCCAGGTGCCCCGCAGGTGTGCCAGCATCTCCCCCGGCGCCCCGGCGGCTTCGCCCAGCAGTGCCTGCATGGTTACGCCGGGACCAAGGGTTTCCAGCGCGACTCCCCACGCCACCATCGGCAAACGCGCCGGCAGGAGCCCGGCGAGCCGGGGAAGGTTCATCGAGTAGTCGTTGGGCCGGAGCCCCATAGAAGCGGTCACGGCCTTCCAGGGGGCGGCCAGCGCCGCCACCAGTGCGATGGCGACCACGGCCTGTTTCCACGCGCCCCGGCCGCGCCAAGCCCAAAGCGCCAGCAGGAGGACCGCCGAACCCGCCCAGATGAGCCCCTCGTCCTTGTGGATGGCGGCGAGGCCGCCCGCCAGCCCCGCGGCCCAGCCGACCCCGGCGCCCCGCCACGCCAGCGCCAGCATCAGGAGGCAGGCGGTCATCCCGCACGCCACCGGAAGGTCGGCGTAGCCGCTGGAGGCCTGCTCGACCACCTTGGGGACGGTTATGAACAATCCCGTGAGGAGCCACCGGAACCTGCCCGCGCCCAGTTCCCGGAACAGCAGGGCCAGCAGGCTCGCGAGTGAAAGGAGGTAGAAAGGCGAAAGCGCCCGAAGGAGCCGCTCGTCCATCCCGCCGGACCACATCGCAAGGTAGGTCTGGACCATCGGAAGGCCCAGCGGGTAGTCGGGATGGGAATACTTGAACAGCGGCTCGGCCAGCATGGCGAACGGTATGCCGCGTTCCAGGAGGCAGGCGCGCGCCTTGAAGTTCCAGATGGCCCAGGTGTCCCAGTTGCTCCACGCCGACATGGGAATGGCGACGGTAAGGACCGACCAGGCCCCGGCGAAGGCAAGCAGTCCGATTCCCGCCTTTTCCCACGCGGGGAGCCCGGCCGGAACCTCCGGGGCAATCCCGCCGGGAAGCGCGGGGGAAGCGGCATCCCTTTTGCGGAGATGGAGCATGGCTCTCGCCGCGGCCAGCGGAACCAGCCAGACTGCCAGGATAACCGGCAGTCCGAGCTTCACCCTGGCCAGGCCAAGCACCAGCATCAGCCAGGCGGTCACACCCGCGCCCGCGAAGAACGAGAACCCGAGCCGGGCCGGCAGGTCGCGTCCCAGCGCGCCGTCAATTCCGGCCAGCAGGGACAGCGCGAAGCCGAGCGCCAGGAGGCTGGCGACACCCGCCACCCACAGGACCGGCCGGGCCGGCGCGGGCGGCGCAGCTTGCACGGTTCCGGCCGGGGCCCGGGCCAGTTCCAGCTTCCCCGCGCGGTCCACCTTCAACTTGAACATTCCGCCCAGCGCCGGGACGGGCCGGTGGAAGACCGCCGCTTCCGTCATCCCCCGCTCGCGCACGAGGCCCGCCAGCGCGGGGTCCGCGGACAGCGACAGCCTGCGCCCGTTGAAAGGGATGTTCCCCATCGGGACGTAAAACGGGCGGCCCGGATAGAGTGCGTAGCAGGCCCGGTACTGGAGGAAGGTGCCCTGCCCGGTCGGGTCCCATCCCAGGATGAGCATGCCTTCCCCGGGCTTGAGGGGGGTGACGCCGGCGAGGAACCGGTGGTAATCCGCGTCCCCGCTCTCGATTTCGGCGCGCTTGGCCGCATCGGCCCAGATTCTCGGGACCGTGCCCCACAACCCGCTGCCCAGGAACACGTAGGCGGCCACGAGCAGGGCGGCCCAGGCCGCCGCGCAGGCCGCGAGCAGGTAGTTCCCTATCTTCAACGTTTCCTCCCCCGCCGGACCACGGCGGGGTGAAGCACCGACCAGGAGCCCCACGCGATGAAACAGAGCGAAATGGCCATCGGAATCCACACCTGCGCTATCCACGGTCCCGGGATGAGGAAGAGAAGGTCCAGCGTCCCCCAGGACGGCGGCCAGCGCAGGAGGTGCCACAGGACGCCGTAGTAGGCGATGTCCCAGACGCCGAAACAGAAGAGGAAGCAGGCCGCGCGCTCCCGCCAGGACTTCCCCGACAGGAACCCGGCCGCCGCCAGCATGATGATGGTGGCCGCCTCCCTGCTTTGTTCCACCCACAGGAACGGCGGCGTGAGATGGCCCTTTCCCCCGGCCGCCGTCATCACCGCGAACTTCTTCAGAAGGATTTCCTGCGTCCGCGGGTCCATCATGTCCAGGCTTCCTTCCAGCCCGATGAGCTTGCGCAGGTATAGCGCCAGTACCGCCTCCAGCCATCCCATCGCGAGCGCAAAGACCGCCAGCGCCGCCAGCTTCCGAAAAGCGTCCGAACGGAAGGCTTTCCTCATGGCCGGGCTATCCGAGCAGTCTCATGAACAACGGCACGGTGATGGCGGCGGTAAGCGTGGTCACGAACGAGGCCGCGCCGGCCAGCCGGATATCGCCGCCGAAACGGACCACGTAGAGCGCCGCCTGCGCCATGCACGGCATGGCGGCCTGCAGGACCGCGTGCGGCCCCAGCGGCGCGCCCAGCCCGCCCCACCTGACGAGGACCAGGACCAGGGCGGGCAGGACGAGCATCTTGCCTAGGACCATCACGGAAACCGGCCGCCAGTCCCTCTTAATGTCGATGCCCTGCACGGCCATCACTCCCCCGACGCACAGGAGCGCGAGCGGAATGGCGCTGGCGCCGATGAGCTTCAGCACCTCGACCAGGATGTCCGGCACATGCGTCCGGGTAAGCCCCAGCGCCGCGCCGAAATAGAGAGCCAGCATCTGCGGATGCAGGAGGAATTTCCATTCCGGCTTTCCCCGGATCATGTACATCCCCAGCGTCCAAAAAAGGAGCATCCACCCCGTCAGGTAGAGCATTACGTAGAGGACGCCCAGCTCCCCGCTGACGGCGTAGGACAGGGGGATGGGAAGGAAGGACGAGTTGGCGAACCCGATAAGGAAGACGAAGGTAAGACCACGCTCACCCCGCAGGCCGGCCAAAGGCAGCAGCATCCATCCCAGCGCCGCCCCCCCGAGGCAAATGCCGATGGCGAGAAGGGGCATTCCGAAGAGGGGGCCACCGATTCCATGGCTCAGGCCCGCCGTCTCCGGGTTCAGCAGGAGGGCGGTCGAGGTGAAGGTCAGCGCCGGCATCAGGACGTCGATGATGAGCCGGATGAGGTCGCGGATGCCCGGGTCGCCGATGGTCTTCCTCTTCCTGAGCAGGAAGCCCAGCGCGATGAGCGCGAAGAACAGGACCAGCCTTTCAGTCACGGCGTTTCCCCCTACCGGACATCTTATCCTTCCGCGGCTCCAGTCCCCTAACGCGGTCAAGGAGCGCCCTGATGTCCGCGGGAAGCGGGCTGGTGAAATCCATTTCTTCCCCGGTCACCGGGTGCATGAAGGCAAGCCGCGCGGAATGGAGGGCCTGCCGCGGCATCGTCTTCAGGATTTCCGGGGCCCCCTTCGGAAGCCTTCCCCCGTATACCGCGTCGCCCGCCAGCGGCCAGCCCATCGTCGTGAAGTGGACACGAATCTGGTGGGTCCGGCCCGTCTCCAGCACTATCCGCACCAGCGCGGCGCCGCGGAATACCTCCTCCACCTCATAGTTGGTTATCGCCGCCCGTCCGCCCGAGGAAACCACGGCGTATTTCTCGCGGTGACGGGGGTCGCGGGCGAGCGCGGCGGCTATGGTCCCCCGGGGAGGCGTCGGGACGCCCGCGACCACGGCGAGGTACTCGCGGTGTATCAGGTGCTTCTGGATCATTTTCACCAGCTTCCAATAGGCGGCGTCCGTCTTGGCAACCACCATGAGCCCGGAAGTGTCCATGTCCAGCCTATGGACAATCCCCGGCCTCAGCCGCCCTCCCGCCGGGGCCAGCGGAACGCCCATGCCCGTGAGCATGTTTACGAGCGTTCCCCCCGGGCGCCCCGCCCCGGGGTGGACCGCGAGCCCCGCGGGCTTGTCCACGACGGCCAGGTGGGCGTCCTGGAAGACCAGCGGCACCATGCCGCCCTCCGCCTTCACTTCCGACAGCGGGAGGACCGCCACTTCACCCTCGATGACGTCCCCCTTCTTTATCCGCTTGTCGGGCTGGGCCGCCGAGCCGTTCAACCGGAGCGCGCCGGATTTCAGGAGTTCCACGGCCCGTGAACGGGAGACGGCGAGCGCGCCGGCCACCCACACGTCGGCCCGCTTGTTCGAATCCTCCCTTTCCGCGACGAGTCGCACGTCAGGCCTTGGCGGCCGGGCGGCGGGTGCGCAGGAGGAGGTAGACGCCGGCGGCGACCCCGACGGCGCTCAGGAACTGCGATACGGAGAGGCCCCCGGCCAGGACCGGGCCGCGCGGGTCGGCGCGAAGCATCTCCAGCAAGAACCGGAGCAGTCCGTAGCTTGCCAGGTACCATCCCATGATTCCGCCCGCCTGCCCGGCCGGCCGGGGACGCATCCGCAGCAGGATGAGGCAGATGAGGAGCGTCCCCGCCGCCTCGTAAAGCTGGACGGGATGCCGGGGAATCCCGTCGCCCAGCGAGGGGAACACCAGCCCCCCCAAAACCGGCCCGCCGTAACAGCACCCGTTGAAGAAGCACCCCAGCCGGCCCACCGCCTGTCCCAGCGCGAGCGACGGGGCCGCGAGGTCGCAATACGGGAGGACGGGGAGCTTGCGCCAGCGGAGCCAGGCGATTCCCCCCACGAACCCGCCGATGACCGAGCCGTAGTAGACGAAGCCGCCGCGGAGCGACGAAAGGATGGAAACCGGCGACCGGGCGTATTCCTCCCAGTTCGTCGCGAGGAAAAGGAGCTTCGCCCCGATAAGCCCCCCCGCCACGATGGGCAGGACGCCGTCCCATACGTTGTCGGAGGTGAATCCGAATTTCGGCGCCCGCTTCGCCGCCACGACGAGCCCCGCCGCGATGCCCAGCGCCATCATCAGCCCGTATACGTAGAGCGTGAACCCGCCGAAGGAAAACAGCTCAGGATGCATCGTTCATTTCATCCCAAGAGGAAATGACGGAAGGGCGAAGGGGCGGACTTTGACGACCCTCTGCCGACTGGTTCGGAATCGCGCCGGCTCCTGCCGGCCGCGATGGAGAATGCGCGGCCATGGTGCGCCATCCGCTCCTGCGGATGGCGCGAGCGCAAGGTCGGCAGCGGAGCGCGTCGCGACACGGCGGGGCGCGACGCGCGTGTCGGAAAAGTCCGCCCCGAGCCCTAATCTCAATAAGTGAATCTTCCATATTCCGTTAAAGCTTCTTGGCGCGCCAGAGCGTGTACAAGAGGAGGCATGTCCCGATGGTGATGCAGGAGTCGGCCGCGTTGTAGGTGGGGAAGCGCCAGCGCCCCGCCCCCATCTCGATGAAATCCACCACCATCCCATAGCGCGCCCGGTCCACGAAGTTCCCCAGGGCGCCGCCCAGAATCATCCCCATCGCGACCCGCGCCCCGAGCAGGTATCCGGCCTCGCGGTAGAGCCGCCAGAGCAGCCACACCGCCAGCCCCGCCGTCACGAGGAAGAACGGCGCGCGCCACTTCCACGCCAGTTCGGCGAACATCCCGAAGGCCACTCCGGGATTGCGCACGTGGGAAAGCCAGAGGAATCCGTCTATGAGCGACAGGCTCTCCCCCAGGCGGAAACACCTTTCCACCAGGAGCTTGGTCGCCTGGTCCAGGACCACCACGCCGGCCGCCACGGCGCACATCCGGGCAATGCGCCGGCGCCCGGCGGCGTCTGTCCGGCGAGGCATGCTACTTGCCGCTGTGATGCGCCATGAAGTCCCTGAACACGTCCTGGAGGGCCCGGGCGAGGTCGCCGACGACCGGGAACATGTTGAGGAAATTCAGGAGCCATACCAGCAGGACGGTGACCACCGCCAGCGTCAGGGCGCCCATCGCCCCCGCGCCGATGAACAGCCCCACGCCCCGGGCCAGCCCGGAGAGGAAATTGTTCCACGCCATCCGCAGCGGCCGGTTGGCCAGGTCGATGTAATCCTCCAGGTTGGAACTTTCCATCCTTTTTGCGAGGCGCACGACGTTCCGGTTCAGCGTCACCAGCATTCTTTCCCTTACCTTTCCGCGTTTTCTTTCAGCCATCGCTTATTTCAGCCTCCTTACGACGTCCGCGCACCTTTCGCACAGCGCGGGATGTTCCTTGTCGCGCCCCACGGAGGGGCGCACCAGCCAGCAGCGCCCGCACTTGGTCCCCTCCGGCGGCGTAACGGTTATCTTGAACTTGCCCTCGTCCGATCCCACGTCCGGCGCAGCCCCCGCCCCCAGGGTGGACACCACGGCCTGGGATACGATGAGCATTTCGGCCAGCCCGTCGCCCAGCGAGCGGGCGAACTTCTCCCACTCCCCCGCCGCCTCGACCACGACCCTTGACTCGAGCGGCATCGCCACGGTGCCCGCCTGCCGCGCCGTCTCCAGCGCTTTCAGGACGGCGTCCCGCAGGCGCATGAACATGTCCCACTGGCGCGACTCCTCCGCTTCCCTGGCCCGTTCCGGCGCCTTCGGCCAGTCCGCCATCTGCACGGAGGGCAGGCCGCCCCGGAGCGACTCCGGCATGCAATCCCAGACTTCCTCCGCGGTGAACGGGATGAGCGGGGCCAGTAGCCGCGCGAGCACGGAAAGCATCTCCGCCATGACGCGCCGGGAGGCGAGCCGCGCGGGGTCGGCGGGGCGCGACACGTACATCCGGTCCTTCAGGAGGTCGAGGTAAAAGGCCGAGAGTTCCACGGCGCAGAACCGGTGGATGGCCTGCACCGCCCGGTAGAAGGCGTATTCCTCCATCGCCCCGGTCACCTCGCGGACGAGGACCGAGGTGCGCCAGCGCATCCAGCGGTCCACCTCCGTGAAGGCCGCCTCGGGCGGGGCCGGGTCCGCATCCAGCCCGTCGATGTTCCCGAGGAGGAACCGCAGGGTGTTGCGCAGCTTCCGGTAGGCGTCGGTGACCCGGTTCAATATCTCCTCCGAGAACCGCATGTCTTCGTGGTAGTTCTCCGAGAGCGTCCAGAGCCTGATGAGGTCGGCGCCCCATTTCCCGAAGGCCTCGTCGGCCGTGAGGATGTTTCCCTTCGACTTCGACATCTTCTCCCCCACGAGGTCGAGGAAGATGCCGTGCGTGACGACCGCGCGGTAGGGCGGGCGGCCGTCCAGCGCCATTCCGGTTAGCAGGGACGCGTTGAACCAGCCCCGGTGCTGGTCGGAGCCCTCGAGGTAGAGGTCCGCCGGCCACGACAGCCCCGGCCGGTTGCGGAGGACCGACGCGTGGGTCACCCCGGAATCGAACCAGACGTCCAGGGTGTCCATCTCCTTCCGGAACTTCTTTCCGCCGCACTTGGGACACCGCGTTCCGGCAGGCAGGAGTTCCGCGGCTTCCCTGACCCACCAGCAGTCCGTGCCTTCCCGTTCCACGCGTTCGCGCACGGCCCCCAAGCTCTCCCGGGTAGCCAGGACCGCCCCGCAGGCCTCGCAATAGAAGACCGGGATGGGGACGCCCCACGACCTCTGCCGCGAGATGCACCAGTCCGGCCGCAGCCCGATCATCCCGGAAAGCCGCTCGCCCCCCCAGTTTGGATACCATTTCACCTTCTTTATCGACTCCACGCTCCGCCTGCGCAGGTCCTGGTGCTCCAGCGAAATGAACCACTGCTCCGTGGCGCGGAATATCACCGGTTTCTTGCACCGCCAGCAGAAAGGATACGAATGCTCCAGCTTGCCCTCCGCCAGCAGGGCGCCGGACTTCTTCATCATGTTCACGATGTCCGGGTTGGCGTCGAAAACGAACTTCCCCTTCATCTCGGGATACTCGTCGGTGAACTTGCCCGCGCCGTCCACCGGCGCCAGGACGGGCAGGCGGTACTGCACTCCGGACATGTAGTCCTCCGCGCCGTGGCCGGGGGCGATATGGACGCAGCCGGTGCCCGTGTCCAGGGTAACGTAATCCGCGAGTATGCCGACCGACTGCCGTTTCACGAACGGATGGTCGCACTTTATTCCCTCGAGCGCCGACCCCGGCAGCGAGGCGACGGCGTCGCCGTGCTGGCGCAATCCCGCCGCGGCCAGGACCGCGGGCACGAGGTCATGGGCCATCAGCAGGAGCTCATGCCCCACGTCCACCAGGTCGTAGATGAACCGGGGGTGGAACGCTATCGCGACGTTGGCCGGAAGCGTCCACGGCGTCGTCGTCCAGATGACGACCGAGATGGGCTTGAGCGGAACCGCCTTCTTCAAGGCGGGCTGGGCGGCGGGCGACCACTCCTTGACGCGGAACTTCACGTAAACGGAATGCGACTCGTGGGGGCCGTATTCCACCGCGTTTTCCGCGAGCGCCGTCTCGCATGACGCGCACCACAGGACCGGCTTCTTCCCGCGCGTGATAAACCCGTCCAGGATGAGCCGGCCAACGCACTCGATTTCCCGCGCCTCCAAATCTGCGTCCATGGTGGTGTAGGGATGCTCCCAGTCGCCGATGGCGCCGAGCCGCCGGAAGCGCTCCTTCTGGACGGCTATCCAACGCCGGGCGTAGTCCGCACAGGCCTTGCGCAGTTCCAGCGGCTGGGCTTCCCGCGCCGAGCGGCCCGTCTCCTTCAGGTAGTTGATTTCGATGGGCTGGCCGTGGCAGTCCCAGCCGGGCACGAAGGCGGCGTCGAACCCGCGCATGAACTTGTAGCGCACCACCGCGTCCTTGAGCGTGCGGTTCAGGAGGTGCCCGATGTGCGCGTCCCCGTTGGCGTAGGGCGGCCCGTCGTGGAGCATCCAGGGGGGCGCGCCCTTCCGGAGCTCCCGGAGCTTCTCGTAGAGGCGCAGGCTGTCCCACTTCGCGAGCACCTGCGGCTCCCGCTTCACGAGCTCCGCCTTCATCGGGAACGCCGTCCGCGGGAGGTTCAGCGTCTTGCGGTATTCTCCCCCGGCCGCCACGGTCTACCTTCCTCCCCGCGCCGCGCGCGCCATCCGCGAAAACGCGGCGGGGACCGCCTTCGCCTCGCCGTCAGGACCCTCGTATTCCAGGCAGTACCAGCCGCGGTATCCCGACTTCCTGATGATGCCCACTCCGCCCGCGACATCAAGCCCCTCGCGCGCATTGTCCTTCCCCAGGTCCTTGACGTGGACATGGACCGCCACCGGCGCGAGCTTGCGCACCCCGTAACCGGTCGCCCGGTCCTCGGGGGCGAAGTTGCCAAGATCCAGGCACGCGCCCACCCAGGGACGCGGAAGCCGTCGGAGCGCCCGGTAAAGCGCATCCGGGTTGGTGACTCCCCCGTGGTTCTCGACCGCCACGGCCACCTCCAGCTTCCGGGCGAGCGGCGCCACCGCACGAAGGATGGAACCGGTGCGGTTCTCCACGGCATCGCGCGCGCTGGAAGCGCCGGCAAAGACGCGGATGATGCGGGCGCCGACCGTATGCGCCAGCCAGAGCCACCGTCCGATGGAGGAAATCGTGGCCCGGCGGGCCGCTGGCGCGCCCAGGGTCAGGTCACCCGCCATCCCCAGCGCGACCACCTCCAGGCCCATTTCACGCGCGCGGTCCGTGGCTGCCCGCAGGGCGGCCACGCCTCCGCGCGGGAAGTGGCCCGCGACGATGTCCACCCCGGTCGCGCCCATGGCGCGGGCCGCCCGGAAGAATCCGCCCAGGTCCATCCTTCCCGATTCAAGGGAACGGTGGTAGCTCCACGAGGTGACACAGAGTTTAATACCCTTCACGATTCGTCTATTTTACCCGAAGGATAGTTAGGCTCACACACTCGTGTTCATCGACATCGCCGCGCCTCCCCCTCACCCTCCCCTTCCCTACATATCCTCCATCCCTCTCCCCGGACCCTGAGCCTGTCGAAGGGCAATGGGGGAGAGGGATAGCCGAGCGGGAACGGATACGGAGGGTGAGGGGGGCGGGCGATGGGCCGCGAATCAGAACCCGAACAGCTTGGTTTTCTTGAGAATCACCGCGCGCCTCTTCTTCTGGGCGGCCGAAAACTTTTTCTTGGCCGTCGCGCCCTTTACGGTGTCGGGCGGCTTGGAGAAGGAGAGCAGGTACTCGATGGTGGCCTTGTAGTCCGCGATTATGCGCGCCTTCGTCTTCTCGTCTTTGTCCTTGAGCATGCCGTAGAGGTACCCTTTGCCGGCACGGTTCTCCGCTTCCTGAAGCTCGTTCATCCACTGGTCCGATATCTCCGTCTGCTGGAGGCGGTTAAAATCCATCAGGAGCAGTCGGGCTCCCTCGAATTTTTCCGCCACCTTGTATATGCGCACGCGCCGGTTGCGCGGAACCCACCTGAACAGGTATTCCGCAGCCTTGCTGATGCGCTCCTTCGCAATGGCAATGTCCCTCTTCTGCCCGTCGGTTGGATACGGCTCCGCGAGGTAGGAGTCGAGCGCGAACAGGTCATCCGCCATCGTGTGCACGGTTTCCGCCAGCTTTCCTTTCAGCCCGGTCTGCCTGTCGAAAAAGGCAAAATAGCCCTTGCGCTGGGACGGCTTGCTCCGGTCAACCGCCCGGAGCCACATGAGGGGGTGCGGCGGCGCCGTGGCCGGGTCGTTCAGCCAAGCCTGGAACGCCTCCTGGTCGCCCGCCTCCCCCTGATCCATCCCGAACGGGTCAGTGGGCTGGCCGACGGAACGGGCGGAAAGACAGGCAAGGAACAGTGCCAACACCAGGTTCTTCATAAGGTTGATTCTATCTCACCGGTTGGCCCCGCCGCTTCGGGCGGGGCAGGCATGCCCGGCCGCGCTACTTCTTCCGGACGGAATCCCTCAGGTACCTGTTTGCCGAGAGGTAGCAGTCTCTTTCGTGCGCCCGGGCCGACGCCATGTCGCCCTCCTCCGCGTAGAAATGCGCCAGGACCAGGTCCGTCCAAATTACCCGGGGGACCAGCTTCCTAATCCGCTTGGCCTCCGCCAGACCGCAGCAATACGCGCATTCCGCGCCCGGCATGAAAAGCACCCCCGCCATGGGCGGCAATGTCCGGTCGGCCATCCCGAAGAGGTACATCGACGCGCAGGGACGCGCGTAACCCTCCCGGAAATCCAGCAGTTTCGCGTGGCCGGCCAGGTAGTCCACGTACAACCGCAGCATCCTGTCGTCCCACCGGTAGGCGCAGGTTGTCTTGCGCGCGTAGTCGGCCATTACCGGGCTGTAGAGCATCCAGCGGACGTTGCCCTGCCTGAACCTGGCTTCAACCCGGGACACCGTCGCGGATTCCCTGGCCGCCCGCCAGACGAAGGGAGGCCCGTAGCCGACCCCGAATACCCTGGCGGGAACGTCCCAGATGTTCTGGCCGCCGATGTTGACCAGCGAGGACTTCCCCGCTGTTTTTGAAACCTCCAATTCCATCGAGTGCAATATTGCGCCGTACGCGCCCATGTTCTTCTCCCGGTATTCCTCCGCCCCGAACTCCCCCACGGAGAACCGCAGGGGCATTACGCCCGAAAAGGAAAGGGAAACGGACAGGACGGCCCGGTACCCCAGGACGGCCGCCAACACCGGAAGGATTGCCCGGCGCAGGGCGTGCGCCGCGCTTCCCTCGGCCGTCACGGGCTTGCCAACCCAGTCCGCGATGACCAGGAATGCGATAAGGCTGGCGGCCACGTGGACCGGATAGACGAACCGCGGCGTGAACGAGCCGCCGTTCGCGCTGAAAACCAGCAGGAGCAGGCCGGAAAGCAATCCCGCGGCATACGCCCAATGGGCCGGCCGCCACTTTCCCGGGACCATCAACGGTGCGGCCGACAGCACGGGCAGTATTCCAATCAACAGCATCCGCAAAAAGCTGGCCATCAGCTCCCCAAACGAGCCCGGCCCATGGTGGTTGATGTAGGCGCTGACGGTTTCCCCGGCGTAATTCGGATTCCCGAACAAGGAAGGCAGGTAGACGGCCCCCGCGGGATAAAGGGGGTCGCCATGGCACGCATAAAGCGCAAACATCCAGGGAAGCAGGCAGGCCGCCGCCCCAAGGAGGAATATCCATAGCCTTACCGGGGTCTTGTTGCGGAACAAATGAATGATGATGAGGAGCACAAACGGGCAGAGCAGGGGAACATACAGGTATTTGGAGGAGGCCAGGTACCCCATCAGACCCCCGGCGACCAGCAGTCCCCGCTTCGACGCCACCGGGCCGGCCAGCACCCCGGAAACCAGCACGCCGGACAGCGCCAGGAAACACCCGAGGACGATCGGGTCGTTCTTGGCGTAGAACACGAACTCCCTTGCCCCCGGAAAGAGGAACGAGAGCAGGATGACCGTCGCCGCGGCGCCCAGCCGCAACAGCGCGGGGCCCGCCGAAAGAAGGCCCGCCGCCCCGGCGATAACCAGCATCGGGCGAAGCGCCCGGGCGGCGGCGTCCAGCCCCAGGGCCAGGGGGATGACGTTGGGAAGGTCGGCGCCGTGGGAAAAGGCGGCGTGCACGTAAACGTCGTTCAGGAACATCCTGTGCATGAAAAGGTACTGCTGGGGAACGGTGAAGTGGTACTCGAAACAATCCATTATGAGCTCCGGCGTCAGAAGGACGGGCAAAAGCAGGGTACACAAAAGAATTAGGCAGGCTCTTTCCAGGGCCCCGGAAGTTTTCCACACATTGGCGAGGCGGGACACCCAGAAAACCGCCGAAGCCCTGAGGAGCCGCCATGATGCCGCCGCCAACAGGAAGAGGCCGCCAAAAATCACTGAGCGATAGAACAGGCCCAGTGCCGCCTCGCCCAGCAGGAGCATGGAAACCAGAGCGTAACCGGCGAAAACCGCGGCGAACCTGGCGGGGCCCCCTGGCCGGCTTCCCGCGGCCAATTCAATCACCCTCAGTCCAAGGGCATCCGACAGGAGGAAAATAGCCAGGGCCAGGGCCAGGGAACAGGAAGAATAGGCGAGATTGCCCGAAAAGTGGATTCCCGGCAACCAGGAGGCGGGAAGGCTGGAATGGAATGCGCGGATTTCCGCAAGTGAGGGGATGCCCGTGGAAACGGCGATGGAGAGAAGCAGGATAGCGAGGGAGAGCGGAAGCCTAACGCGCATGGCCCTCATCAGCATCCGATGCGCTCACCCGCCGGACGATTTATATTCCCCCTCCCCCCTTGAATTCCTCGTCGTTCTTCTCGGCGAACATCTTCATTATTTCCCCGTGCTTCTCCTCCATCTTCCGGTCCATCTCGTCCAGCGCGCCCTCGAGGTGCTCGAGTTTCTTCATGCGCTCGCGGATGGACGCATTCTCGGCCAGCATGAACTTGATGGCGTTGGCCACCGGGTCTGGCAGGTTCCCGTGCTCCAGCTCCCTTATCTGGTCGCTCTTCACGTCCAGGCTTGCGCGGGCGGGGACGCCCACGACCACGGAATGCGGCGCCACGTCGTGCAGGACGACCGAGCCGGCCCCTACCCGCGCCCCTTCCCCCACGGTGATGGGGCCGAGCAGGATGGCGCCCGCGCCCATGACGGATCCCGCCCCCAGCGTCGGGTGCCGCTTTCCCTTCTGGAGCGAGGTTCCGCCCAGCACCACGCCCTGGTACATCAGGACGTCGTCGGCGATGTCCGCGGTCTCGCCGATGACCACCCCGATACCGTGGTCGATAAAGAACCGCCGGCCTACGGTTGCGCCGGGATGTATTTCCACGCCGGTCAGGAACCGCCCGAGGTGCGACAGCATCCGCGCGAGAAGCTTCAGCCGCTTGCGCCACATGAGGTTCGCCACCCGGTGGAACCAGATGGCATGAAGACCGGGATAGCACGTCAGGACCTCCAGCGTGCTGCGCGCGGCGGGGTCCTTGGCGAAAACCGTCCTCAAGTCCTCAGCCATCCTGGCAAACATGCCTTTATCCTACTATCAGTGCGCCGAAAAAGCCCGGGAAGGGGCGGATGGGCGGGTTCCGACGACCCTCTGCCGACCGTTTCGTAGTCGCCGCACGGTCTTCCGTGCGTGCGACGGAGAATTCGCGGCCACGGGGCCCCGTACCATGCGCTGAACCCTGAGCTTGTCGAAGGGGCGCATGGTACGGGGCGAGCGAAAGGTCGGCAGCGGAGCGAATCCGGCACGGCGGGCCGGATGAGCGTGTCGGAGGGGCCCGCCCGGAGCCCCAAACCATTTCAGGAATATTTTCGGCACTATCTATTCCTGGAAGAGCCAAGTCGAAAGATAGCGCTCGCCGGAATCCGGGAGGATGACGATGATAAGCTTCCCCGCCATGTCCGGGCGGGCCGCCACCCGCAAGGCCGCCCAGGCCGCCGCGCCGGATGAAATGCCCACGAGCAGGCCCTCCTCCCTCGCCAGCTTCCGCGCCGTGTCCCCGGCGTCCTGCTGGGAAACCCGGATTATCTCGTCCACCGCCTCCCGCCTGAACACCTTGGGAATGAATCCCGCGCCGATGCCCTGGAGCTTGTGGGGACCCGGCTTGCCCCCCGAAAGGACCGGGGAATCCGCCGGTTCAACCGCGATAACCCGCACTTCCGGCTTCCGCTTTTTCAGCGCCTCGCCCACCCCGGTTATGGTCCCGCCCGTGCCCACGCCGGCCACCACGGCGTCCACCTTCCCGTCGGTGTCTTCCCATATCTCCTCGGCCGTCGTGCGCCGATGGACTTCCGGGTTCGCCGGATTCTCGAACTGCTGAGGGAGGAACGCGTGCGGGGTCGTCCTGACGAGCTCTTCGGCCTTCTTAACGGCCCCGGCCATCCCCTCCGCGCCGGGGGTCAGCACCACCTCGGCGCCCAGCGCCGCCAGCAATTGCCGGCGTTCGATGCTCATCGTCGCGGGCATCGTGAGCACCAGCCGGTAACCGCGCGCCGCGGCCACGAATGCGAGCGCAATGCCGGTGTTGCCGCTGGTCGGCTCCACGATGACCGTATTTCCCCTGATTTTCCCGGCCTTTTCAGCCGCCTCTATCATCGCCAGCCCGATGCGGTCCTTGACCGACGACATCGGATTGAACGACTCCACCTTCGCCACGACTTCCGCCTTCAATCCTTTCGCCACCCTGTTCAGCCGCACCAGCGGCGTATGTCCTATCAGTTTCGTGATGTCTTCAGCGATTTTCATGACTACGACTCCTTGCCCCCTGGGGGGTTCAAATGTAGTAAACGGAAGATATCTGCCTTTCTTTTTCCATCTCCCGGGCCGTCAGGTCCGCCAGCGTAACGCCGTCCAGCGCGCCGGAGACCGCCGTCCGGACCTGCGCCAACACATCCCTCACCGTACAGTCCCGGTTGCGGGCGCAGGCGCCCGTACACCCGTTGCACTCGAGCTGGTCGAGGCTCCCCTCGAAAAGCTCGAATACCTCGCGCATCCCGACCTTGCACGGCTGGCGCGACAGCGTGTATCCGCCGTGCGCCCCGCGCTCCGCGGTGACCAGTCCGGCACCCTTGAGCCGCGCAATCAGCTGCTCTATGTATTTCGCGGACAGCCCCTGCCGCTTCGCGATGTCCCGAACGCGCACGGGGCCGTTGCCCGTGCCGTAGCTCAGCGCCAGCTCCAGCAGGACCCTGGTCCCGGAGCGCGCCCGCGAGGACACCTTCATGACTGCCCCTCCTTCTCGAGGAGGAACACCGCCACGTCGGCGCGCAGGTTCGGCAGGAACTTCGCCCGCCGCGTCCAGCCGCGCGCGCCCGTGCGCAGGGGTATCTCCCGCAATATCCTCATCCCCGCCTTCCGGCAGAAGTTGCGGAAGTCGGTGATGGTCAGGAGCCTGATGTTGGGGCTTTCGTACCAGTCGTGCGGGAGCCTTCCCGTCTTGGGCATCCTTCCACCGAACGCCAACTGGGCCCGGACCCGCCAGTAGCCGAAATTCGGGAACGCGACCACGCACTTCCGACCCACCCGCGCCATCTCCCGGATGAGCTGGAACGGCTTGCGCAGAACCTGGATGGTGTTGGTCAGGATGACGTAGTCAATCGTGCCGTCGGAGTATCCTGACAGTCCCTCGTCGAGATCGCCGTGATGCACGTTCTGGAGCCCCTTGCTCACGCACTTCTGGATGCACGCCTCGTCGAGCTCGATGCCCTCGGCCCTGACCCCCTTCGTGTCGGTCAGCGCCTTCAGGAGGTCGCCCTCGCCGCACCCGAGGTCGAGCACCCGGCTCCCTTCCTCGACGAAGTCGATGATGACCCGGTCCTCCGGCGAAAGCGCGGAAATGTCCACCGAACCGCGGTCGCCGGCCGCCGTCCCGGCGGAACGGGCGCCATGAATCACGGTCATAGAACCCTGTGTGGTCGCGCTGCCTATCGCGCTCCCGGACCCGGACACTTTCACGTTATGACGCGGGGTTCCGTTGGCCGGATTGTCCAGGAAGTTGCGCACGAGCGAGGTCAGCGCCACGGACTCAAGCAGGAAGGCGTCGTGGCCGTAGTCGGTCTGGATTTCCGTGTAGACGACGTCGGCGTTGTTCTTCTTCAGCGCGGAAACCAGTTCCCTCATTTGGTCGGATGGGAACAGCCAGTCCGACGAGAACGATACCGCCAGGACGCGCGATTTCACCCCGGCGAAGGCGCGCTCCAGCGAGCCGCGCCCCCGGCCCAAATCGAAGTAATCGATGGCCTTGGTGATGTAGATGTAGGAGTTGGCATCGAACCGCTTGACGAAGGCATCCCCCTTGTAGCGGAGATAGTTCTCCACCTCGAACTCGGGGACCACCCCGTAGCCGTATTCCTTCCCTTCCTGGAGCCGGCGGCCGAACTTCTGGTGCATGGACGCCTCGGAAAGGTAGGTAATGTGGCCTATCATGCGGGCAATGGCCAGCCCCTGGTGGGGCTCTTCCCCGCCGTAATAATCGCCGCCCTTCCAGGCCGGGTCAGCCATGATGGCCTGCCGGCCGACCTCGTTGAACCCGATGGCCTGGGCCGAAAGCCGGCTGGTCGTCGCGATGGGGATGGCCAGCCGGAGCGTGTCCGGATAGCTAACCATCCACTCAAGCACCTTCATCCCGCCCAGCGAACCGCCCGTGGCCGCCAGGAGGATTTTGACGCCCAGGTGGTCCAGAAGCGCCTTCTTCACCGCCAGCATATCCTTCACCGTCACTAGCGGAAACGTCAGCCCCCACGGCTTTCCCGTTTCCGGGTTGACCGACGAGGGGCCGGTCGTCCCCATGCACCCGCCGAGCTGGTTCGTGCAGATGACGAAATATTTGTTGGTGTCGAGCGCCTTCCCCGGCCCAATCATCACGTCCCACCAGCCGGGCTTGTCGTCGCCCTCATGCCAGCCGGCGGCGTGGGCGTCCCCGGAAAGCGCGGTCATTACCAGGATGGCGTTGTCCTTCGCCGAAGAAAGCTTCCCATAGGTCTCGTAGGCCACCGTGATGGGGCCGAGCTTCCGGCCGCACTCCAGCTTGAGTTCGTTGGGCGGCGCGGCAAAGGTTAATTGCTTCGTCTCCACCAGCCCGACCGAACCCGGTCCGAATTCGTGATTACTCATTCCATGTTCTCCCAAGAGGATTGACGGACCGGGTCTGGAGCGGAGCTGAGTCGCCGTTAAAGTGGGCGAAGGGGCCGACCTTTGAGGGGCGTATGAGGACCGATTCGTAGTCGCCGCCCTGTCCTCGGAGCTGGCGACGGAGAACGCGTGGCCATGGTGCCGAGCCCCACAGGGGCGAGGCGAACGCGAGGTCCGAATCTGAGCGAGCCCGCCTCGGTGGGGCGGGCGAGCGACCCGAAAAGGTCGGCCCCGAGCCGCCACGAATAAAAGTGTCGAGGGCATTCATTGGCATGCCTACTTCTGCGAGACCTTCAACGCCTGGCCGATGTCTTCGGTGATGTCCTCGACGTCCTCCAGCCCCACGGACAGCCTGATGGCGTCGGGGGTAACCCCCGTCACCTTCTGCTCCTCCGGGGTCAGCTGGGAATGGGTCGTCGAGGCGGGATGGATAACCAGCGACTTGGCGTCACCGATGTTCGCGACATGGGACAGGAGCTTCACCGAATTGATGAACTTCTTCCCCGCCTCCAACCCGCCCTTGATGCCGAACCCGACCAGCCCGCCGAACCCTCCCTTGAGGTACTTCGCCGCCGTCTTGTGGGCCGGGTCATCCGGCAATCCCGGATAAGTCACCCAGGACACCAACGGGTGCTTCTTGAGCCAGACCGCCACTTCAAGCGCGTTGGCCGAGTGCCTCGGCTGGCGGAGCGGGAGAGTTTCCAGCCCGAGCAGGAGCTCATGAGAGTTGAACGGAGAAATCGCCGCCCCCAGGTCCCTCAAAAGGGTGACCCGGACCTTGAGGATGAACGCCACGTTGCCCAAACCCGATACGTTGCTCAAGGCATCCCAATACTTGATGCCATGGTAGCTGGGGTCTGGCTCGGTGAATTCCGGGAACTTTCCGTTGTTCCACTTGAACTTACCGGAATCCACGATTACACCGCCCAGGGAGGTTCCATGTCCCCCGATATACTTGGTTGCCGAGCTGGCGATTATATCCGCCCCGAAATCAATCGGCCGGACCAGCCCGATACCGACCGTGTTGTCCACCACGAGCGGTATCCCGGCCTCGTGCGCAATCCTGGCCAATTCCTCGAAATCGGGCACGTTCAGCTTTGGATTGCCGATGGTTTCAGCGTAAATAGCCCGCGTCTTGGGCGTAATTGCCTTTCTAAACGCGGCCGTGTCATTCGAATCCACAAACCTGGTCGTCCTGCCCAGCTTGGGAAAGGTGTAATGCAAAAGCTGGTATGTCCCGCCGTAAAGGTTGTCAGCCGAGACAATCTCGTCTCCCAGTTGCGTGATGGCCAGCAGGGCGTAGGTGATGGCCGCCTGCCCGGAGGCCACCCCCAGCGCGCCCGTCCCACCCTCGATTTCCGCGACCCGCTTCTCAAAGACATCGGTCGTGGGGTTCATAAGGCGGGTGTAGATGTTGCCGAACTCCTTCAGGGCGAACAGGTTCGCCGCGTGGTCCGCATCGTGGAACGAGTAGGAGGTCGTCTGGTAAATAGGCACGGCCCGGGCCCCCGTCGTCGGGTCGGGGACCTGGCCGGCGTGAAGCGATGTCGTAAACAGCCCCTTTTTCTTGCTCATATGAACTCTCCTTCTACTTATATTCCGACCGGACAAGAACACTATCTCGGCGTATATCGAGCCGCCATATACCTACTTATCCCATCGGTATAGTAGGAAATACCACGGTTTGGATTGGCTGTCAAGGGACGAGAATGCCTGGCAACTAGTTGGTCAGGAATTAAGGAGGCGAATATCTACTCCCTTTCATGCCCCGTCAAACGGAAAGTATTTCTTTACACACCACAATCCGCTCGTCCCTCGGCCGCCCCTTCAGCACATACCTCATGCTCGTCCGGCAGAAACCCGTAACGGCGCACAAAACACGTTCCTCAATGCCCGTATATGCCTCCCGGAGCCCCTGGAAGACGGCCCGGCGCATGGCCGGGCTCAGGCTTTTCCCGCTAATTTCAAGGCCGTCTTCAGGATCTTCTTGGCCAGCTCCGCATCCGCTAGCATCTCCTTCAGGTCCTTGTTCTCCTTCTCCAGCGCCTTCAAGCGCTTGGCTTCCGGGGTCGACAGCCCCCCAACCTGGTGCCGCCACCGGAAAAGCGTCGGCTGGGATACGTTCAGCTTCCGGCACACCTCCTCCACGGGCACCCCTTTCCCGAGGTCCGCCTCGGCCTCTCTGACCATTGCCACCACTTCTTCCGGCTTATGCCTCTTCTTCAAGAGAGTCCTCCTGCCCCTTTTCGGGGCTAGACTCTCATACTAACTGGTACGGGTTTCCAGACGCACCCCACAATATCGGAAACTTGCGCCTCGGAGGACTTTGACTTCTCCACCGCGATCTTCATGGCAATTGCGTAACCTTTACAGGTAAACGAGAATATATAGTTGCAGCGCATATCATATTAATGGATAACTCCGAAAAGATTATCAATCCCGATTGCCATGTTTTCTGCGGAAAAGGCAATATCCCATTTAGGTGAAGTGCCCATTGCATAAATAATATCAGCAAACCTAATAATATCGAAACGAAGATATAGATGCCTTTTCTTGTAGATGTAGAATACATGGGAACCCTAAGAGTTCCAAAAACGAGGATTGGCAGATACAGAATCGTATCCACCAATGAATCTCCCCATTCAAGTGGAAACTGACGTACGACAAATGTTTGGACCAAGAAAACTGACGCATACAGAAAGGCCGCAATACCAAGCATTTTCATTACGTCAATGGTTTTGGAATTAGATATTTTCATGTTATCGAATTACTGATTAACGCATTTCCATTCTCTGGATAAACATTTCACGTTTGCCCTTACTACGGAGTATACGCCGGTTAATCCACCTGCCAATTTTAATGTCGACTTCGCGGCCTCACAGGCGATACCTCCTGCCAAACTCTTAAAGCTTCCAACTGCAACATCCGCAAGCGTGCTTAATTGGTTCTGTACTACTGCACCGACAGCCCTTCCTGCTGCCGGGCCGGCTACCTCTCCAGCCATGCATTTAACATATGACCAAAAACAATTCTCTTTCAGGCCGAATACATCTACCAAAGTAACGGGATTGTTTGATGTATACGAAAAGGGATTATAAACTGCCTGAGTTGTTATCTCGTTTCGGAAGAGTGGATCCACTGATAGAAATATACCTGCATGGAAATCATAATACCTGTTCCACATATATTCGATCCCTATACTGTCGTCTGTCTGCACGCCCAGCGTCCCCACGAACCCAGCGCTGGTGTCACCAGCAGAGCCATGGACGGTGGCCTTGCCAAAGGGCTCGTAGAAAGAACGCTGGATAATAGCGCCAGATTCGTCCGTTACGGCCACAACGCTCCCCAGCGCGTCAGCCATGTAATATTTCCCCTTGTCCCCCGTTACAGAACACACCAGCCTTCCCCCGGACCACAGGTGCCTGGTGGCAGGGCCCTTCCCATCCGCGGGATATTCATAGGTGGAAAGGTGCCAGGGATTGTGGAAAGGTGCCAGGGATTGACATTACACAATTTCCCGCCCGAATATCCATCCATCCTCCGCCACCTCCCCGTGGATACCACCCTAACAACGCAGGATTCGGACATCGTATCTGCCGATTTTCCTGTCGGCGGTCGCCAAGGCGAGCCCCTCGATCTGGGCCTGGGCGACCAATAACCTGTCAAACGGGTCGCCATGGTGCCGGGGCAACCGCTCCACCGCGAACGCGTGCTCCATCGATACCGGAAGCTCGGTGAAATCGGCCCGCGCAAGCTCCACCGGAAGCCATTTCGCCGGATTACCGGACAGGCGAATCCTGCCCAGACCCGCCTTGATGGCGATTTCCCACGCGCTGGCCGCGCTCACATAGACGATGGCCGAGGGATCCTCTATCGCGATCCGGGCGGCCGGTTTCAGCCGCTTGTCGTCAGTGAGCGCCCATAGCAGGACGTGCGTGTCCAAAAGAAGGTTCACGCTCCGCCGCGGAACCCCTTCAGGACGGAGTTCGGCAGGGGCGAGTCGAAATCGCCGGTAATAACGATTCGTCCCTTGAGGGTGCCGAGTCGCCTCGGGACCGGGGACCGCCGGAACGGAACTATCCGGGCCACCGGCCGTCCATACCTGGAAATAACTACTTCCTTGCCCGCACTGGCCTGCTCAAGGAGTCGGGACAAGTGCGTCTTGGCATGATGGACATTTACGGTCATTTGTGACTAATTCTAGTCAACATATATTTACATGTCAAGTGTTCTTGAAATCCCTATCCGCCCCGGACTCGTCTCTCCCGCGCCCCTTCAACCATGCCCGGGCAAGGGCCGGGATGGGAAGACCTATGGCCTAACCAGCCAAGAAGAAGTCCGCGGCGCTGATCAGCAATGATGGGAACACGCCGGTTACCAGCAAGGCGATGGCCAGAACCACGGCAATTGCGGTTGCGCCCGGAGAGGCGCGCAACGGCTTCTTGCCGGAGCCACCCTCCATGAACACCGGCACCAGTAGACGGACATAGAAACCCACCGACACCACGCTTGCCATCACCGCCAGGAACACCAGCGGAATATAGTCCCCCGTAACCGCCCCCCGGAACGCCAGAAACTTCGCCATGAATCCGGCGGTGGGCGGCACGCCCGTCAGCGAGAACATGAAAACCGCGAACGCCCCCGCCAGCAGGGGGGCGCGCCTGCTGAACCCGGCGAACGACACCGTTTCCGGCGGTTCCCCCGCCTCTTCCAGCGCGGCCACCACCGCGAAAGTCCCGAAGGTCATCGCCGCGTAGACCGCGATGTAGAATCCCACCGCCCCCAGCCCCGTATCGCCGCCGCCCAGGAAGGCGGTCAGGAGGAAACCGGCCTGCGAGATTCCCGAATAGGCGAGCATCCTCCTCATGTTGCGTTGGGTAAGCGCCAGCACCACCCCGCCCACCATCGACGCGGCGGCCAGAATCCAGAGCGATTCGCGCGCGCCCGGCGCGCCCACGGCTCCCCCCATGAGCAGCATCCGCGCCAACGCCGTGAACCCGGCCGTCTTGGAGGCCGTCGCGATGAAAGCCACCACCGGGGTCGTTCCCCCTTCATAGACATCCGGAGCCCACATGTGGAAGGGAACCAGCGCGCACTTGAAGGCTAGCCCGGCGAAAATCAGGAGGACGGCGGCGGTATCCGCCTGGCTCCAGACCTCCCGCCCGGACATCAGGAATGACCCCCCGGAGAGATACCACAGCCCCGCGCCGAACGCGATGAACGAGGAAGCGAAGGCCGACAGGATGAAATACTTGAGCGCCGCCTCCGCGCCGCCCCGGTCGCCCCTCCGCAGGGCGAGGACCGCCGTCAACGCCACCGCTGATGTCTCGAGCAGGATGAGCAGGGCCACCCAGTGGCGGGCCGCGCAGACGCCCATCAGCGCCGCCGCCGAGAGCATCAGGAGCGCGGTGTGCGCGGCGGAGCTGACCGGCGACTTCTCCAGCGGGGGGAAGGACAGGAGAAGCGTTCCCACGAGGATTCCCAATACTATGAGCTGCCCGCCGAGCGCCAGCCCGTCCAGGGTGAACATCCCTCCCAATGCGTTATCTGGTGCCTGCGCGGCGGCAAACATTCCCGCCAGCGCCACCACCGAGGCCGCCATCCCCCAGCGGACGGCGTTGCGGGCGCCGACCGGGCGAAGCAGGTCAACCGCGAGCAGGGCCATCGCGGCGAGGATGAGGACCAGCTCCGGCAGGAGCGCCCCCAGCGCGGGGAAAAGCGCGGAAGTCACGGTTGCACCGCCGTTCCCAGCCCGCCGAGGATGCCGAGCACGTCGCCCCGCACCATCTCAATCCACGGGGCCGGCCAGACCCCGATGGCCAGGATGCCAAAAACGAAGCAGGCCAGCACGAAGGCTTCCCGCGCGTTGAGCGGACGGAGGGACGCAAGCTCCTTCCGGGAGACCGGGCCGAGCATCACGGCGCGATACATGGTCAGCATGTAGACCGCCGACAGCACGACCCCGCCCGCCGTGAAAACCGCCAGCTCGGGGCTGTATTTCCACAGCCCCAGCAGGACGAGGAACTCGGACACGAAGCCGCTGGTGCCGGGGAATCCCATCGAGCACAGCGTCACGGCCAGGAAGGCCCACGCGAAGTGCGGGAGGACCCGCGACAGCCCGCCGTAGGAAGCCAAATCGCGCGAGTGTGTCCGCTCGTAGAGCAGGCCCACGATGGCGAAGAGCGCCCCAATCGCCAGCCCGTGGCTGGCCATCTGGAGCACCGCGCCGGTCATCCCCGCCACGGTCAGCGAGGCCAGCCCGGCCAGGACGTAACCCATGTGGGAAACGCTGGAGTAGGCGACCAGCCTCTTCAGGTCCTTCTGCACCATGACCATGACGCCGCCGTAGAGGATGCCGGCGACCCCCAGTGCACAAAGGATGTAGCGCGATTCCAGCGCCGCCGCCGGGAACAGGACCGGACAAAACCGTACCAGCCCGTATCCGCCCATCTTGAGGAGCACCCCGGCGAGGATGATACTGCCCGCCGTGGGCGCCTCCACGTGCGCGTCAGGCAGCCAGGTGTGCAGGGGAACCGCGGGAAGTTTCACCAGGAACGCCGCGAGGAATGCCCAGAGGAGCCAGCGCTGGGCCTCGATGGCCGGCCGCGACAGCGCCAGGATGCCGGTGTCGAAGGTGAGGACGCCGCTCCGCTTCCATTGCAGGACGGCCACCGTGATTATCGCCGCCAGCATCAGGACGGACCCGGCGAAGGTGAACAGGAAGAACTTCATCGTGGCGTAGACCCGGCGGGAGCCGCCCCAGATTCCGATGATGAAATACATGGGAATCAGGCTGGCCTCCCAGAAGAAGTAGAAGAGCAGGAGATCCATCGAGACGAACACGCCCAGCATGGCCGTCTCCATGAAAAGCATGAGGATGGTCAGGCCTTTCTCCCCCCGGGTGGATCCGCTCCACGCGGTCAGCAGTGCAAGCGGCACAAGCACGGAGGTGAGCAGGACCATCAGGAGGGAAATGCCGTCCACCCCCACCTTCCAGGAGACGCCCAGCGACGGAATCCATTCGGCGGCATCGACGAACTGGAATCCGCCGCCCGGCGTGAACCCCAGGGCGAGCGTGGCCGCGAGGATAAGCGTAAGCCCCGAGGCGGCCAGCCCGACTACCTTCACCACCGCAGGGGAGAGCAGTCGCGACGCCAGGGAAAGCGCCAGCGCGGCCGCCGCCGGCAGGAAGACGAGGATGGTCAGCAGCCCGCCGTTCACGGGACCGCCAGCAGGGCCGCGATGACCGGCATGAGCAGGAGCAGGGCGACTCCCACGATGAACACAATCGCGTAGTCGCGGATAAGTCCTGTCTGCCACCTGTCCCCCTTCGTGGAAGCCTTCAGCAGCCATTCGCCCGCGGAGTCAGCCGTCGAATCGATGGTCCCCTTTTCCACGCCCTCCTCCAGCTTCCCCGCCGCCGCGTAGAGCGGTTCCACCACCCAGCGCCGGTAAAGCTCGTCGATGTAGAACTCCCGGAACAGCACCCGGCGGACCGGCTCCAGGAACGCGCCGGCCTTTTCCAGCAATTTTCCGCCGCGCCGGAAGGACATCCACGCAAGCCCCAATCCGGCCACGAGCGCCGCCGCGGCGGCGGCCATGACCGCTTCCCCGCGCGAGGGGGGCGGGGCCGAAGCCATCCAAAGCCCGGGGGCGAGGAAGTCCCCCAACGACCCCAACCCTGCCCATGATTCGGGGAGCCACAGGAGCCCGGCAACAAGCGACAACCCCGCCAGTATGACGACCGGCCAGCGCATCAGCGGTGGCGCCTCGTGCGGCTCCAGCCCCCGCGCAAACCGCGGGCGGCCGAAGAAGACAAGCCAGAACGCCCGGAAGATGTAGAGCGTGGTGAGTACGCCCACGGCCAGCCCAGCAGCCCCCAGCGCCCAGCCGTCCGGATGGGACAGGAAGGCGGCTTCAAGGATGCGGACCTCGCTGAAGAATCCCGCGGTCAGCGGCGCGCCGGATAAGGCGAGCGCCCCGGCCAGAAAGGACCAGAAAGTCCACGGCAGGCGGCGCCGGAGGCCGCCCATCCTTCCGATGTCAGCCTCCCCCGCGAGCGCGTGTACGACCACCCCGGCGCAAAGGAGCAAGAGCGCCTTGGAAAAGGCGTGGGTCACCATGTGGAACATTGCCGCGCCGTAGGCGCCCACTCCCGCCCCGAGGAACATGAACCCAAGCTGGGAAACCGTGGAGAACGCCAGTAAGCGCACAAGGTCGCGCTGGGCCAGCGCGCAGAGCCCGGCGAAGAGGGCGGTGAATGCGCCCAGCCACGCCACGAACGCGAGCGCGCCGGGAGACAGCGCGAACAGCGGACCGCACCGGCACACCATATAAACCCCCGCGGTCGCCGTCGTCGCCGCGTGGATGAGCGCAGAGACCGGCAAGGGACCTTCCTTCGCACCGGGAAGCCAGACATGCAGCGGGAACTGCGCAGACTTCCCCACTGCCCCGCAGAACAGGAGGAGGGCAAGTGCCAGCGCCGCCCGCGATCCCGGCGGGAAGGCCCAGGGGGCATAGGTAAACACCACGCCGTAGTCCAGCGTGCCCAGCGAGCCGGCCAACATCACGAGCGCAATGACGAATCCGGCGTCACCCACCCGGTTCACCACGAAGGCCTTCAGGCCCGCCGCCGCGGCGGCGGGCCGGGTGCCCCAGAACCCGATGAGGAGGCAGGAGCAGAGTCCGACCATCTCCCACCCGGCGAAAAGGAGGATGAAGTTGCCGGCCAGCACGAGCAGGAGCATCGAAAAGGTAAACAGGTTGAGCTTGGCAAAGAAACCGGCGTAGTGGTCGTCCCCTTTCATATATGAAACCGAGTAGATGTGGACAAGGAGGGAGACTCCGGTAACCAGCAGGAGCATGACTTGCGACAGCGCGTCCCACCGCAGGAGGAAGTCCACCCGCACCTCACCCGCCTGCATGAGTGGAAAGAGGGTAATGTCGTGGATGCGCGCACCCGGCGGTTCGGCGAGCATGTGCGCTAGCGCGGCCCAGGCCAGCAGGTGGGCCAGCCCGACCGAGGCGATGGCCAGCTTGGCCACGGTACCCGCCTTCAGCCGTGAGGCGCCCGCCCGCAGAACGATGGCGCCCAGGAGCGGAAGGAACAGCGCGGCCACGACAGGATACATCGCGAATCCCATTATAAGGTTCTTCTTATGTATTCTCCGAAGATCCGCCATCGACAGCGCCTCCCTCTCCCGCTATGCGGGAGAGGGAGTCCTATGTAAAAAGGGTGAGGGATTTGGAGAAAAAAGGCCGGGCTAAACCTTGCCTCTTCACGACCCTCACCCTCCCCTCTATCCGGTCTGGTGGGGCCTCCTGGCCGCGAGGACGCGGCGCGCGAAGCGCGAACGCGAACGGGCGCCCCTTCGGGGAGAGGGCACAGAAGGGGTATGATTACCTCACCACTATGAGCCACTTGAAGCACACACGAAATGTGCCCACGCACAGATACGGCCTCTCCAACGCTGCGACCATCCTCGTGCTGGCCACCGTGAACCTCTGGTTCTACCGCTCCGGCATCGTCAACGCCTTCTTCGGGAACGACCTCTACTTCATATACAGCGTCTCCGACCTCCCGAGCGCCCTGACGATTTTCTCGATGGGATTCCAGGAGGCCATGCGCAACGCCTACCGCGTCTCCTTCTACCGGCCACTCTTCGGCGTCATAATCCGCGGCCTCCACACCGCCTTCGGGATGGACTTCACCTTCTGGCACCTGGGAATGCTCCTGGTCCACATATTCAATACCGTCCTGGTCTGGATACTGTTCCGCCGCCTTTTCCGCCGTTCCTGGCTGGCCGCGGGAGGAGCGCTCCTGTGGAGCATTGGCTGGTACAAGGCGGACGCAGTGATGTGGATAGCCTGCGCGCATGTCTGGACGAACCTCGTCCTGTTCCTGGCACTGGCCGCCGGCCCGCGCCTGCGCGGGAACGCGGGCGTCATCCTCCGGTTGGCCCTCGTGGCGCTGGCCGTCCTGATCCACGAATCCGCCTGGCCTTTCGCGGTGGTCATCGTCCTGCAGGTGTGGCTGGACCTCCGGGAAAAACCACGCCATGTCGCCGCGACTGCGGCGGGTGTCGCCGTGCTCGCCATACCCTTCGCGATAACTTTCCGGCGGATAGCCGCCGGTTCGCTCTTCCCCAATTCCGAGTTCAACCTCGCCGTAACTGCACGGAATTACCTGCCGCTGGTGACGGAACTGTTCGCCCCGTTCCAGCTCGGGTTCAACAAGGCCAACCAGTGGCTGGCTTCCCACGGCCGCCCGCCCATCGGGTGGCTCCATATTTTGGTGGCGTTCTGGGCCGCCGTTGCGCTCGGCCTGTGGCGGCTCTTCTCCCGGCTTCCAGCGCTCCCGCGCAGGCTCGCCCGCGACCGCATTTTTTGGTGGGGCGTCCTGTGGACGCTGGTCCTGCTCATCCCCAGCGCCCAATATGAGCCGTGGCTGCACGGCCGCCACGCCTACATGATTTCCGTCGGGCTGGTCCTCGCGCTCGGCCGCTTCACCGAACACTGGATTGACCTTTCCCCGAAGAAGCGCCCCACCCCCGCCCTGGTTGCGCTCCTGGTCCTGCTGGCCGCGAGCCAGGTCGCCTTCAGCCTGAAGGTGCGGGCCCACATGGAGCTGGGCAACCGGCAGGTGCCGGGGATGGTGGCGGACCTGAAGGCGAACGAGCCGCCGCCGCGGGAGGGCGAGACCTGGGTCATCACGAACTTCCCGTTCTACGAGCAGGAAGTCCAATCCTTCCTCCGCTTTGACTACGGAATAATCCCGCCGCTCAAAGTCTATCCGGGAGATGCGCCGGAACTACCGGCGGGAAAAATCAGGGTATTCAAGTACGACCATCAGCAGGTGAAACTGGTCAGGACCAGGTAGGGACTACTTCTCCCCTTCGACAATCTCCCCCACGATGTAGGTGGGTCGCTGCTTCACCTCGTCGTAAACCCGGGCGAGGTATTCACCGATGATGCCCAGCACCACCAGCTGGGTCCCGCCGATGACGCAGACAAGGACGACCGTACTGGCCCACCCGCGGGCAATCATTGTCTGGCCCTGCATGAAGCGCCAAACCACCGCGGTAACCGCCATGGCGACGCCGCCGAGCGCCACCAGGCCGCCCAGCACGATGGATATCCGCAAGGGAACGTAGGAAAAGGATGTGATTCCGTCCAGCCCGAGCCGCACCAGCTTCAGCCAGGAATAGGCCGGACTGCCCGCGACCCGCTCCGGCCGGTCGTAGGGAACGCCGGTCTGCTTGAACCCGGCCCATGACCGCAGGCCGCGCAGGAAACGGTTGCGCTCCGGCATCCGCCGGAGGATTTCCACCACTTTCCGGTCCATCAACGAGAAATCACCCGCATCACGCGGTATCTGGATGTCCGCGATGCGGCCCAGCAGGCGGTAAAAGAGGATGTATCCCGCCTTCCTCAGCCAGCCCTCCTTGCGGTTCATCCTGACCCCATAGACGACCTGGTATCCCTCCCGCCATTTCGACAGGAAATCTACGAGCAGTTCCGGGGGGTCCTGCAGGTCGGCGTCGAGGACGGCGACCGCCTCGCCGCGCGCCAGGTCCAGGCCGGCGCTGATGGCGGCCTGCTGGCCGAAGTTGCGGGTGAGCTTCGCCAGCCTGAGCTGGGGGCGGTTCGCCCGCGCCTCCCGGAGCCTCTCCCAGGTGGTGTCCCGGCTCCCGTCGTCCACCACGATTACCTCGAACTTCACGCCGGTCTTCCCCAGCGCATCGAAGAGCCGGGGAACCATCAGCGGTATCGTCATGGCCTCGTTGTGGGTGGGAATGATGACCGAAAGTACCGGCGCTTCCTCGGTCATCGTGGCTCCGGCCGCCCGCGGCCCTGGCGTGGGGAATCGCTTACGTCCATTCCCCTTATTTTCCCCGCGCTGACGCGCCAAGTCCACTTTCCCCGGCGGGTTCGTGGGACAATAATAAAAGCATGGAAAAGCCCGAATACGAGCTGATGTACCGCATCGAAACCACCTACTGGTGGTACACGGCGAGGCGCTGGCTGGTAATGCGCATCCTGCGCCGCCACCTGAAGGGGTCTTCCCTGGCCGGGCTGGATGTCGGATGCGGGACCGGCGGAAACATAATGGCACTCAATAAGTTCAGCACGATGTCCGGGTGCGACATCGCCCCGGAAGCCGTCGATTTCTGCCGGAACCGGGGCCTTACGAGCGTCGTCCTCCAGGACAGGCCCGACGGGCTGCCCTTTCCCGACTCCCGCTTCGACTTCGTGACGGGATTCGACGTCATGGAACACATCGAGAACGACGCGAGGATGCTGGCCGACATGGCCCGGGTCCTCAAGCCAAACGGGCTCATCCTGCTGACCGTCCCGGCCTACAAGTCGCTATGGAGCGTCCATGACGAGTCGATGCACCACAAGCGCCGCTACGACCGCGCCGACCTCCTCGAAAAGCTGGGCGCCGCCGGATTCGTGCCGGAGCGGACCACGCACCTGAACGCCTTCCTCATGCTCCTCATCATGCCGGTCCGCCGCCTGCTGACACTGACCAAGCGCGGCCGGGAGATGAGCTCGGACTTCAACCTCCCCCTGCCCCGCTGGCTGAATGCCATTTTTCACGTCGTTTTCTGCTCGGAGTGGGCCATCCTGCGCTTCCTGCCCCTGCCCTTCGGGCTTTCGCTCCTGTGCGTGGCAAGGAAACGGCAGTGAAGTCATACCGCGAGGAGCTCTGGTTCTCGACGCCGGACCGGGTGAACCTCGTCCACATCACCGACAAGGTCCGGGCGGCGGTCAGGAAGTCCGGCGTGAAGGAGGGCCTCTGCCTCGTCAACGCCATGCACATCACCGCGTCGGTTTTCGTGAACGATAACGAGCCGGGACTCCATTCCGACTACGTGAAATGGCTTGAGAAGCTCGCGCCGCACGAGCCGGTCTCCGGCTACCGGCACAATGACTCCGGCGAAGACAATGCCGACGCCCACATGAAGCGCTGCATCATGGGCCGCGAAGTCACCCTCGCCATCACCAACGGCGACTTGGATTTAGGTCCTTGGGAGGCGGTCTTTTATGGGGAATTCGACGGAAGGAGAAAGAAGCGCGTTCTTATCAAAATAATTGGTGAATAATTCCCCTCATACCCTCGCCCCGCCGGCAGGCGGGGAGAGGGAAGGGTGAGGGGACCGCAAACTACAGACAAATCTGGACCTTTACTCTCCTGCCCCTCACCCCACCCTCTCCCCTAAGGGGGCGAGGGTACAGACCCTACCTTGTATAAGTGTGCACGCTCGCGGTGCCGGCCGACATGTAATTCAATCCGAACCAGCAGACCAGCAGGACGGCGAATCCCCCGGCGATGAACCAGAACGAGGAACGGCGCGACATCGGGCGGTGGCAGGCGAGGTGGATATAAACAAGGTAAAGCGCCCAGGTCAGGAAGGCCCAAGTCTCCTTGGGATCCCATGTCCAATAGTGTCCCCAGGCTTCCTTGGCCCAAACCATCCCCGATAATGTGCCCGCCGTCAGGAAGACGAATCCCAGAACCACCAAATTGTTCGCGATTTGCAGTTCATCAACAAAGGAGTGCTTCAGTCCCTTATCCCGGACCCTGAGCGAGCCCGCAGGGCGAGTCGAACGGGCCCACAATCCCCGCAGGGCCGCCAGCGCGGAGGCGCCCAGCAGGGCGTAGGCAATGAGATAGACGATGACATGCGGGACGAACCATATGCTCTGGAGCGCCGGCATCAGCGTCTTGTCGTGCGCCTCGGGATGGCCCAAATTGACGAGGACGAAGACCGCGGCCATAACGAGGCAGTAGTTGCGGAGCCACCGGATGCCCCACCGCCATTCCACGAGGAAGCCGCAGGCGGGCAGGAGAGCGGCGTACCAGAGCCGCGTCTCTCCCATCGTGCGCAGGGGCGGACGCCCCAGCGATATCCAGAGCAGGACGATGAACTTCGCCACCGCCAGCCAGCCCAGCAGGCCCAGCACGGCCGAGACGCGCGGCGCGCGGAACGAAACGAGCGCCCCCAGCCACAGCGCCAGCGCGGCCCACGCGAACAACGGAAAGATATCCCAGGTGACCGTCATTTGGATCCCCGGGTCCTGACGCCGGTCACGAACAGGCTGGCCGCCCCGGCGAAGAGCATCAGAATCCCGGCATAGGCCGCGGGAAGCCAGGGATCGCGCACGGCGTCGATCACGCTCATCGTGGAGGCCTTTCCGCGCTCCACGTCGTAGGAGGACTGGTAGAGTTTCCACCCCGCCACGGTCAGGGGATGGTTGACTTGGATGACTCCCTTGCGCTCTTTCCCGTCCTTCATTAGCAGGGTGACATCGGAACGGTAGAGCCGCGGGGCGGATTCCGCGGTCACCAGAATCCCCCCCGCGATTTCCAGCACCCGGGGGCCGTAGTTGCCGCCCGTCGGGCTTACCCACCCCTCGACTTTCCTGCCGTTTACCGTGGCCCGGACCAGCGCCGCGCACGAACCTTTCCCGCCCGGCGCGGGGGCATATCCTTCCCCGGTTTTTTCCGCCGAAGGAATGAACTTCGCCACCTCGAAGGAGGTTCCGGCAACGGACCCCTTCAGCCCATCCTTAAGGTCGAAAACTTTAACCCTTTTCCCGGAAATCGGATTCGCGAACACGAGCCGCGGCGGATATTCCTCCATCCGGAAACCCTCCAGGCGCATTCCCAACGCGAAAGGAAGCTGGATGGGGTGCAGCTCCTGCTCATCATCCGCCAGTAAGGCAGTCGTGGCGGTCTTTCCCTCGTAGGCGAACACGCGGACCTGCGCTATGTCGCCGGCGCCAAACACCATCGTGGCGGCGAGCGCCCACAATCCGAGGTGGTTCAGGAACCATCCGGTCCCGCGCAGGGTCAGGGTGAATCCGCGGCGCAGGATGGCCAGCCCAAGGTTCGCCAACAGGAGGAAGACGGCCAGCCCGAACGGCCACGATGGAATTATGCGGTGCGGCCACGATGAACCGTCCTGCGGAACCATGCCCGCCACCAGCGAGAGAAGGGATACGAGTGAAAGCGAAGCTACGCTGAAGGGAACTCCCGACAGCGAGCGAAACAGAGGTGAAGCTCCCGCCAAAACCCGGGCCAAAACCAGCACGGCAACGAAGGCGCCCAGCGCGACAAGGTTCCAGGGCCGGGCCGGCATACGGACCTCCACATCACCGGTCGCGTATTGGAGGAGGATGCCGGTCAGGAGCAATCCCGCGGTCACGGTGAACGCATGGGAATATCCCCAAGGCTGGCTCCAGAAATGGCGGCAGCTCCTTACGGCCATGGGACGATTATCCTATATTGCTATCCATGCATACAGGGACCACGGGAAGCGCCGACAATCCTTTGGAACTCCTCGACCTCCTTGACGAGCAGGGGCGGGTCACCGGGACGGTCAGGCGCGGCGATGTGCACGGCAACCCGGCGTTGCGGCACCGGGCGGTGCATGTCGTGGTCCGCAACGCCTGGGGCGATATCTGGCTCCAGAAGCGCGGCTCCCGCAAGCGCATCCAGCCCGGCAAGTGGGACACCTCGGTGGGCGGCCACGTCCCCGCTGGCCACACCTACGAGGAAAGCGCGCTCCGGGAAACGGATGAGGAATTGGGGCTGAAAGTGGCCGACCCCGCCCGATTCCGGATTGCCCACGATTACGTCTGGTCCAACGAGGTGGAAACCGAGCACATCCGCACCTTCATCCTGGAGGACGAAGGCCCCTTCCTCTTCAGCCATATGGAAATAAACGACGGCCGCTTCTGGACCGTCCAGGAAATTCGCGCCGCCGTGGGCACCGAAATCCTCACCCCTAACCTGGAGGAGGAACTGAGGAGATTGGGTATTCTCGATTCTTACCCTCTCCCCAAAGGGGAGAGGGGAGGGTGAGGGAACCCGAGCACACAGTTAATCTCCTTACTCATCCCTCACCCTCTCTGCCTTAGACTCCCTCTCCCGGGGAACGGGAGAGGGAGTCCGATATAACTACTTGAATGCCCAAAGAAGCAGATAGGGCGATACCCACCGTATCGGGCCCTTCTTGAGGTCTTCCTCCATCCGGGCGATGCCGCGCCGGAAGGCCTCCTCCGGGATAAGGTTCAGGCTGGAACTGGCCTTGTTCTTCCAGAGGCTGATGTCCGTTACGGGCTTCTCGAAAAGGACGGTTTCCTCCTCCTGCTTCCCGAACCCCGTCTCCGCCATCATCTTCCGGAGGTCCGGGACGCGCGGGTAACGCGCCATGTCCACCCCGACCGACTCCGGGAAATATTTCGCGAGCGGCTCCCGGCGGCGGATAATCTCCTCCGAATCGGTCACCGTGCAAAGGATTCCCCCGGGCCGGAGGACACGGAAAGCCTCCAGAAAATACTCCGCCCTCTTCTGGATGAAATGGATGACATCCACCGAATAGACGAAATCAAAGAACCCGTCGTCGTAGTGCATGTCCTCCCCAACGCCGCATATATACTTGGCGTCCGGGACCCTTTCCCGGGCGTGGGAAAGCATCCCTTCGGACGGGTCAAGCCCCCAGGCCCGGCACCCGGTCGCCTCCCCGACCGCGCCGAGGTAGTTTCCCGTGCCGCACCCGACCTCGAGGACCCGCGAAGCGCGCCCCAATCCCGGACAATGCAACAGCGCCTTGAGAACCCCGGGGTGGACTTTGCGATGGGCCGCGTAATCGGCGGCCAACGAATCATAGTTAAGCGGCATACCCGTCCCGGGAACCCTTACTGCTAGTTCCCCCCGCTTACGGCGGAGGAAAGCTTCCCGGCGGTGTCGCGCACGGCGGACTGAATCGCCGCCACGTCCTTCCCGTTGGATGAGTCGGAATAGACCACCTTCGCCGTCTGGACCTCCACCACCCGGATGTTCAGGATGTAGGAATCCATGAGCTTCCCGAAACTGCCGACGACCAGGTAGCGCACGTTGAGCACCTTCCCGAGTTTGACCGCGCACTCCTGCGAAGTGCATCCGGTCTGCTGGAAGGCCTGTTCCGCCAGTATCTTCTCCATGTTGGCCTTCTCGACCACGTCGAAGGTGCCGTTCTTGACCATCTCCGTGCGGAACAGCTCCGCGATGATGGCGGCATTCCCCGCCGACACGTCCTGCGGCGAGAAGTCCGTGACGGCCAGCGTGGGCTTGCTTCCCCCCGGGGGGGACGCCAGCGCGCTGCCCAGGCCCCCTCCTACCCGCTGGCGCATGGTCACATCGATTTTTTCCGGCCATAGGGTATACATCGAGCCGTTTATCCAGTCGGTAATCATCCCAATCGGGGTGTAGGGAAATATGCAGCAGTTCCCCCAGAAGTATCCGGAAATCTGCGGGCGGACCGCCAGCTCGTCGTCGTTATAACCGTCCATCTTGAACCCGATGCGGTGCTCCTTGCTTCGCGACAGCGAAACCTGAGTCGGCGTATACCCCACCTTTTGCCCGTTGTCGCTGATGGACGCTCCCGCCGGGACGCTGTTTATCGGTATCTTCTGGTTCGCGCCGTTCATGAAGGTGGCGCACCCGGAAAGAACCACAACCGGGAAAAGCACCGCGCCAAAACGGGCGAATATATTCATGCGGTTATTCTAGCCTAAATTCAGAACCGGCCTGCGAACTTCGGGATACTGGAGCCTATTCACTGTCCTCCCCGCCACGCTGGCCGGTTATTTCAGGACGAGTTCCAGCCCCTCCACGCCGCGGCCGCCCGTGACCGGGACAACGACGCCACACTTGGGGCATTCGGCGGCGGGTATCGGGCTGTGCGGGTCGGCTTCTCCCTCGCCGCAAAGACCTTCGTGGCCGCACGCCGGACATTTTATAGCCGCGGGAATCACCGTAAGGTTCAGCTTCGCCCCCTCCAGTGGGGTGCCGCGCAGGAGCACCTCGAAGGTCTGCCGGAAGGCCTCCTCCGAGTGGAACTCCAGCATGCCCACCTTCATCACCACTTCCTTTACGGCCCCGGCGGGGACAGCCTTCTTAGTGGCGGTTGCGAGGAGGGATTCAACGATGTTTTTCACCAAAGCGTGTTCGTGCATTAGTCCTCTCCAGAACCCCCCTCACCCTCCCCTCCGGCCTCGCAGAGCTCGGCGATGCTAGCGGTTTGATGATTTACTGCCGCTTCGCGGCCAGCATAACCCCCCGCTTCGTGGGGGGCGAGGGTGAGATTAGGAAAGGCGGCTAACTTTTTTGAAATTCCCTTTAGTGCGTGTTCGTGCATCAGGCCCCCTTAAGTTCCCGCAGGATGTCCTTGGCGCGCCCGATAAAGGCCGGGAGTGCGGACAAAACCGCAGGGCTCATACCCTCCCGCACTACCAACGGTGTCTGTACCTCCATGGCGAGGACGCGCAAGTGCCGGGACAGCGGGAAATCGATGCCCATCCGTTTGGCCATTTCGATGACCTCCGGGAGTCCCGCGTAGTGCGGGGAGGGCGCCAGCACCTTGCGGAAGTCGGCGGCGGTGAATTCCATCAGGGTGCCCGGGGCGTTCTTCCCGGTGGCGATGCAGTCCATGATTAGCGCGCGTTCGGCGCCTTCCAGCAGTTCCATGATGGCCAGCCCGGCTTCGGCCGATTCGATTATCGCAACTCCGCCCGTTGAGCCTCCCTCTCCCGCATCGCGGGAGAGGGAGTCATCACCCGGAAGGGTGAGGGAACCGGAGGGAAAGGTCAAAGATCCCGGCCCGGTTTCTTCAATACCCTCACCCCCCCGCCGACTTGACTCTTGGTTTACTCCCTCTCCCCTTCGGGTAGAGGGGGTGCGGAATTCCGCCTCCAACTCTTTTCGGAGCTGGCGGGCCGCTGCGAGGGCTACACCATCGTCGCCTAGAATATCGTTGCCCATTGCCAGCAGGACGACCTTGGATTTCATGGCGCCAGATTTCTTGGAATCTTGAATCATTATTGCCTCGGGCCCCTCACCCTCCCCTCTCCCCACGCTTTCCCTGCTATTTCACCCAAGATACGCGTGGGGCGAGGGTGGGATTTCTATCGGCTTATCTCCCGTATGACCCTTCCAGAGGAGTCATGGATGGCGGCGATGAGCGGCATCTGTCCGGGCAGGCTGTGCGTGGCGCAGCCGTGGCAGGGGTCGTAGGCGCGGAAGGCCATCTCGACCATGTTGAGCAGGCCGTCGGACACCTTCCCGCCCTTGATGAGCCCCTTGGCCGCCTTCTCGACGCTCATGGCCATGCGCGCGGAGTTGCCCTGCGTGGCGACGATAAGGTTGGCCATCTTGATAAGGCCCTTGCCGTCCGTCTCGTAGTGGTGGATGAGCGTCCCGCGGGGCGCCTCGACGACCCCGATTCCTATCTCTGGAACCTGGGTCGGGATGGTGCGTATGTTGGTGCTGGTAATCTCCGGGTCATTCAACAACTCGTTGATGCGCTCCGCCGCGTAGAGCATCTCGACAACCCGCGCCCAGTGGTTGGCGAGGGTGTGGTGGACCGGCTTCCCGCCCAGCGTGGAAAAGTATTCCTCGTATGCCTTCTGGGATTCGGGGGTGGCCATGCCGTCGGCAACGTTGAGCCTTGCCAGCGGCGCGACCGAGTAAATGCCGCTCTGTTCGCCGTCCACAAAGCCCTTCCAACCCACCTTCTTGAGGTAGCAGAACTTCACGTAGCTCCATTCCTCGACGTGCTCCGCAATATGGTCGCGGTAGTCACGGATGTCGAACTTGGCGGTTTCCTTCCCCGCCGGGTTCACCACCCTGACCTTCCCTTCGTAGAAATTGACCTTGTTGTTGGCGTCCACCAGCCCCATGTAGTGCGTCTTGTGGGTGTAGTTGTCGGAGGTAATCAGCTTCACGTATTCGGGGTTCTTCAGGACGATGTCCTTGAATACCTGGAGCGTGAACCTGGCAAAATCCAGCCCGTCCTTCGCAACTTCCTTGAAGCGCGGAAGTTCCGAGGGGTCCAGCCCCTTGGCGACCCCGCCCGGCAGGCCCAGGACGGGATGGATGACCTTCCCGCCGAGGTGGGTGATGAGTTCCCGCAGGCGCCGGCGCATGCTTATGACCTTCTTGCCCACGTCCAGCCCGACCTTCTCGATGACCCCCAGGATGTTGCGCGAGGCGGCGGGCGCGTCCGGCCCCACGATGAAGTCCGGGCCGCCGAGGATGTAGACATGGATGGCGTGGTCTTCCAGCATGAAGATGTTGTAAACGAGCTCCCGGATTTTCCTTCCCGCGGAGGCCGGCTCCACCTTGTAGAGGTCGTCCAGCGCCTTGGTGGAGGCCATGTGGTGGGCGGTCGGGCACACGCCGCAGATGCGGCTGGTAATCTGCGGCATGTCCTCGGCGGGGCGGCCGATGGAGAAGACCTCGAAGCCGCGGAGTTCCGGGACCTGGAAATAGGCCTTCTCCACATCCCCCTTGTCGTCAAGGAATATCTCTATCTTGCCGTGGCCCTCGAGCCGGGTTATCGGGTCTACGGTTATCCTCTTGCCCATATCAGTTCCCCTTTCCGCTTCCGCGCTGTTTCATGCGCAGGAGCGATTTCGCCAGCCCGTAGCGGTAAAAGGTTCCGACCGGGTCGGGTATACCCGCCAGCGTGGAATCTATCTCCCCTTCGCCCTTCGCGGCAATCGATGAAGTCACCGCGGAAAGGAACTTGGCTCCCTGGTCGCGGACCCGCGAGGTCGGGCCAAAGCATCCCGAACAGCCCATGTTGCCCTGGACGCACAGCGCCTCGCACCCGCCGCGGGTGGCCGGCCCCATGCAAACGAACCCTTGCGCGAGTATGCACTTGTCCGGTTCCGGGGTCGCCCGGTTCGGCCTGCGGAATTCCGCCAGCGAGAGCTTCTCCGGCTTGGAATCCTTGCGCGGGCAGGTGTCACAGAGCGCGATGTCCGGCGCGAGGACGGTCCCCTTCGGCGGCAATTGCCCCGAAAGCAGGACCTGCAGGGCGCTCATCAGTATCTTGGGCGTGGGTGCGCACCCAGGGATGGAGTAGTCCACGTCCACCACCTGGTCCAGCGACCGCACCACCTCGCGGAGTTCCGGGAGGGTTACTTTCATGCCATTCGTGCCGCTCTCCAACTTCGGCCGCGTCTTCACCTCGTTCACGGTCGAGGACGACCCCTCGTAAACGAACTTCAGGATGGATTCCCGGTCGAATTGGTTGGACAGTGACGGGATGCCGCCCGATTGGGAGCAGGCCCCGTAGGCAATGAGCACCTTGCTCTTCCTTCTCAGAAGTCGGGCCATCTCCTCCTGCTCGGAGGTGCGGATGGCGCCGTTCACCAGCGACGCCAGGATGGAGCCGTCCGCCATGGCCTCCACGTCCTTCCTCTTAAAGTCCAGCGCCACCGGCCAGAAGACGATGTCCACCAGGCCGACCACCGTGAGGACGTCCTCGGCGAGGTCCACCACCGACTCCTCGCACCCGCCGCAGGAGGCGCACCAGTAGAAGGCGACCTTGGGTTTATCCGCCATGCGCGCCCTCCTTGATTTCCTCATCGAACTTCGCGAACGTCTTCGGCAGGGCCAGCGGGCCGAGCGCCTTCACCTTCGCGACCATGTCGTTCATGACCGCCTTGACCTTGTCGCCCTCGGAGGCCGATATCCACTCGAGCCGGAACCTGTCTTCCTCGATGCCCATGTCCGCGAGCAGGCGCCTGAGCATGCGGACGCGGCGCAGGGCCTTGTAGTTGCCCTCGATGTAGTGGCAGTCGCCCGGATGGCACCCCCCCACCAGAACCCCGTCGGCACCCCGCGCGAAGGCATCGAGGACGAACTGCGGATCCAGCCGGCCGGAACACATGACCCGCACGACACGGGCGTTGGGCGCATATTCCATACGGGAAACCCCGGCCAGGTCCGCCGCGGTGTAGGTGCACCAGTTGCAGAAAATGGCGACGATGCGGGGCTCGAAAGCGTCAGCCACCGGAGAGGACCCCCTCCACCTCGGCGAGCACTTCGGAATCCTCGAAGAGGTTCTGTCCTATCGCGCCCGACGGGCAGGCCGCCACGCAGGTTCCGCAGCCCTTGCACAGTGCCTCGTTTATCCACGCCTTCTTCTTGTCCGCGAGGTAGGAAATGGCGCTGTAGGGGCACAGCGGGATGCACGACTTGCAGCCGGAGCAGTATTCCTCGGTGATGTGGGCCGTGTTCGGCTCCATCTCCACGTGCCCTGCGTCGATGAGCGCGAGCGCCTCCGCCGCGGCGGCTCCCGCCTGCGCCACGGTGTCCGGAATGTCCTTGGGCCCCTGGCAGGCTCCCGCCAGGAACACCCCCTCGGTAGCCGTGGAAACCGGAGCCAGCTTGGGGTGCCGCTCCAGGAAGAACCCCTCGCCCGAGCAGGATATGTTGAATATCCGCCGGACCTCCTGCGAATCCAGCCGCGGCTCCAACCCGGTGGACAGGACAACCATGTCAACCGGAATGCGCCGCACGAAACCGGCCAGCGTGTCTTCCACGCGAATCACCAGCCGGTTCTCCTCCTCTTGTGTCATCGCCCAATCGGTGACCTCGGCAACCCGCCCCCTGATGAACCTGTTACCCTCCTCCAGCAGGCGGCCGTAGAACTCCTCGTAGCCCTTCCCGGGCGTGCGCATGTCGATGTAGAAGTTGTAGACCTGCGCGCCGGACCGCTCCTTCAACAGGTGGGCCAGCTTGAGCGAATACATGCAACAGACGCGGGAGCACCATTTATTGGTCTTCTCGTCCCGGGAGCCGACGCAGTGGATTATCCCCACGGTCGCAGGCTTCCGCCCGTCCCGCAGGAGTATTTCCCCTCCAGTGGGTCCCGACGCCGTCACCATCCGCTCCACCTCGAGCGAGGTATAAACGTTGGGATACCGTCCGTAACCGTAATAAGGGGTCCGCCAGGCGTCGAACGTCTTGAAGCCGGTGGCGACGATTATGCTTCCCACCTCGATTTCCTCCAACCTGGCCTTCTGGGTGAAATCAATGGCCTTTCGGTCGGCACAGGCATCCACGCAAGCTTTCTTGCATTTGCCGGACTTGAACTCGATGCACGTCGCCGAATCGATCAAGACCACTTGTGGAATCGCCTGGGGGAAAGGCATGTAGACGGGCTTGCGCTTGCCCAGCCCCTCGTTGAACTCGTCGGGGAACCTGGCCTCCTTAAAAACGCACGCCTTTACGCACTCCGTGCATCCCACGCAGAGCTCCTCCTTGATGTAACGGGGGCGCCTTTCCACCGTCACCCGGAAGTTGCCCACGTAGCCCTCGACCTTCGTGACCTCCGACATGGTCCAGAGGGTTATGTTGGGATGGCCCCTGACCTGCGACATCTTGGGAGTCAGGATGCAGGCCGCGCAGTCGAGCGTCGGGAAAGTCTTGTCGAATTTTGCCATGTGCCCGCCAATTGTGGGTTCCTTCTCGACGAGGAAAACTTTCTTCCCGGCGCTGGCCAGAACCAGCGCCGCCTGAATTCCCGCAATCCCGCCTCCCACCACCAGGACCGCAGGATTTATATCGACCCTTTTCCTCTCCAGTTCCCGGTGGAAGGCAACCCGCCTGACCGCCGCGCGCAGGAGATCCATCGCCTTGGTGGTCGCCGCCTTTGCGTCATGGTGGACCCAGGAGACGTGCTCCCGGATGTTGACCATGTGCATGAGATAGGGGTTCAGCCCGCCCGCCTGGACCGCCGCCCGGAAGGTGTGCTCATGCAGGAGGGGCGAGCAGGAGGCGACGACGACCCGGTTGAGGCCCTTTTCCTTGATGTCCTTCGCGATGAGCTCCTGGCCCGGGTCCGAGCACATGTAGCGGTAATCCCTGGCCACCACGACGCCGGGCAGCCCGGAGGCGAAGCGCGAAACGGCGGCCACATCGACCGTCTTGGCGATGTTTGACCCGCAATGGCATATGTAGACGCCAATGCGGACGCCTTCCCCGTTCCCGCCGCTCATGTTGCCACCCCCGCCTTTTCCAAAACCCTCAGACCGGGAACGAGGTTCCTAGTCAGGGCAACCTGCGCAGGCGTAAGCCCCATGGCGAGCCCCAACAACTGGGAATAATAGGCCACCGGCAGGGAAACCTTGCCGAATTTCCGGGAAATCTTCCCCTGATACGCCTCAAGGTTGAACTGGCACAGCGGGCAGACGGTCGCGATCATGTCGGCCCCCCGCCGCATCGCCTCACGGAAAAGGATGTTGACGAGGTAGAGCCCCACCTCCGGCAATGTCCCCGTTTCACTGCCGCCGCAGCACCTCGTCTTCAGCGGCCACTTGACCACTTCCGCGCCGGCAGCTTCAAGCAGGCGGTCCATTATCACCGGTTCGTTGGGGGAGTCGAATACGGCGTATGGCCGCGTCACGAAGCACCCGTAGTAGGGGACCACCTTGAGCCCCTTGAGCGGCTTGACAACCTTGCTACGAATCGCCTCCAGTCCGATGTCGTTGAAAAGTATTTCGAGGGGATGCCGCAACCGGACCTTGCCCCGGTATTCCAGCCCCGCCGCGCCGAGCGCTTCCCTGACCGGGGCGGCCACCTCCGGATACTCGGCGAGAAAGTGCCGGGCCTTGTTGGTCACCACGTAACAGGCGTTGCACGGCACCAGCAGGTCCGCCTCCTCCCTCTCCGCGAGGGCCATGTTGCGCGCGGAGAGCGCGAAGGCCTTTGTCTCGTCGACCGACATGTAAACGGTCGCCCCGCAGCAGTTCCAGTCATCCACCTCCTTCACCTCCACGTCCAGCAGCGCCAGGAGGGCCCGCAGCGATTCGTCGTATGGACGCCCCGTCCCCCCCATGCTGCAACCGGGAAAATAAGAGTACTTCCTCATGGGGTGGGGACTTTCCGCGGGGCATCGGCCTTCCGGACGTTGTCGAGAATCGCCCTTACTTGTCCCCGGTTCCGGACCGACTCCGGAAGGAGGCACATCCGCCCGGTCAGGAACAGCTTCAAGCCCAGCGGGCCCATGCCGATAAGTTTCAGGAGGCTTGTCTTAAGGAAAAGCACTACGACCAGGTAACTTTCGGTGGTCCGCCCGAGGTAACGGACCATCCGATAGAACTCCCGCGCAAGTACGGAAACGGGCAACCCCCTGGGTGTGACCCCCTCCAAGAGGGCCTGCCGCTTGAGCGCGTACATGATGTCCGTGACCTTTATCAGTTGCGGGCAATCCACCGTGCAGGAGTAGCAACTTGCGCACAGCCAGGGCGTCATGCTCCCGAGGACCTCCTTGCGGAATCCCGCCCGGGCCATGTTGATGAGCCGCCGTGGCGTGTAATCCATGAAAATGGAGAGGGGACAGGTTGCACTGCACGTTCCACACTGGATGCAGCGGTGCAGTCCTTCGCCGCCCGGAATACTCTCTATCCAGGCCCCGAATTTCTGGTCCAGGTCGGCCTCGAACTTGATGGTTCGGACAATGCCCGCCATCAGCCGTTCCCCCCCGGCTTCGGCAAGCGGACGAAGAAAGTGCTTCCCTTCCCCGCTTCGCTTTCCACCCGTATGGTTCCCGAATGGGCCTTCACGATCCTGCTGGCGATGGCGAGCCCGAGCCCCGTACCCTCAACAGAACCAGCGCCGCCGGCCCGACGGAATTCGTCGAATATGAAGGGCAGGTCGGCGGCCTCAATGCCCATACCGGTATCGCTCACCATTATTTCGACGTACGAACCGTTCTGTTTCGCCGCAACCACAACCTCGCCCCCTCTCCGGTTGTATTTGACGCCGTTGTCGATGAGGTTGGCGAACAACTGCCGCAGGCACTCCCGGTCGCCCGCTACCGCCACGTTTCCGCCCACGTCGGAACGCAGGGATACGCCCCGAGTGTCGGCCCGCGGCCGGGCCATTTCCATCGCGTCGGAAACCACGCCCGCCAGGCAGACATCGCCCGAGAAAGCCTCCGGTCCGGTATTTTCCAGCCTGGAGAGCTCCAGCCAATCCCTGGTCAGGCCGAGAAGGCCATCAATCTGCCGCCGCATGGCGGAAAGCAGGGACCCCTGTTTCTCCGTCAAGTCCCCCGCCGCCAGCCCCAACACCGCCTCCAGATTCTGCTGTATCGTCGCCAATGGGGCGCGCAACTGGTGGGAAACCATTGCCGTGAAAAGTCGCCGCATCCTCTCCTTCTCCTCCTGCAGTCGGACCATTTCCAGGTGCAATCTCCGCTTTTCCAGCCCGCGCGCCACGACTATCCTGAGTTCGTCCGGCGTAAACGGCTTGGGGAGGAAGTCATACGCGCCGCGCTTGAACGCCTCAATGGCCGACTCGATCGTGGCGTACCCAGTGATGACCACGGTAACAAGGAGAGGGTCGATTTCCCGGACCGCCTCCAGGACTTCCATTCCGCTCAATCCGGCCATCTTCAAGTCGAGCAATGCCAGGTCCGGTTTCACCGACTTCAAGAGTTCCAGTCCATACGCCCCGTCCCCGGCCGTTTCAACCGAATACCCCTGCTTTACCAAAACCTGCCTGCAGGAATCGCGCATCGATTCCTCGTCGTCAATGACCAGGACGCGGGGAACGGCCGTCATTGCCTCTTCTTCCTTTCGCGATGAACCTTCTCAAATACGTTACGAACGGCCATTTCCAGTTCCTTCCTGTCGAATGACTTTATGTAGTAGTAAAAAATGTCCTGTTGGCGGGCCCTTATCTCCAGTTCCTTGGTATTCTCGGCGGTGGTCATTATGATGTTCAGGGAAGGGTCGATCGCCTTCACTATTGGAACGGCCTCGTACCCCATCATTTCCGGGAGCTTGACGTCCATAATCATGCAGTCAAACCTCGCGTCCTTGATGCGCTGGATGGCCTCGGTGATTCCCCGGCATTTCTCGACATCATATGAATCCGCCAGCAGGACGGATGACAATTCTTCGGCGTTATCCGTGTTCGGATCAACAATGAGAACCCGGCCGGGCTCATCCTGCATAAGGTCATTCGCCCCGGTCAGCCGGATCCCTTGGCCCCCAGAACCTTCTCTATCCTGGAAAACAGGTCAGCCGGTGACACCGGCTTCTCCATGAATTCGTCCACGGGAAGGAAGTTGGAATGCCTGGGGTCATCCTCAATGAAACGGAATCCGCTCTGCTTGGTCACGGAAGTCAGCATGATGATGGGAATCTTCCCGAGGTTCGGATCCTTCTTCAGCTTCCTGGAAAGGATTATTCCCTCCGCCCCCTTCTGCATCAGGATATCCAGGATGATGAGATCGGGAGGTTCTCCCTCCAGCTTGCGGTCGGCCTCTTCCGTGCTGTTGGCCATTTCCACCGCGTATGGACCGCTTTCGAGGATGGCTTTAATGGCACCGGCGAAATCGACATTGTCGTCGATTATCAGGATCTTCCGCTTTTTTCCTTCAACCATGGTCCACCTCCGGGGAATCTTCCCCGCGTATTTAACTGCAATTCCCGTACCAACGCGGGATTCCGGGAGGAAATGGACGGCTTAAACGGCGAATTCCCTTTGAAAAGGGAGTAAGGGCCTTCTATCCGATGAAAAGCAAGGTTGTCGATGACCCGATATCTGGGGCAAAATGCCCCATCGGTGGGGCATTCCGCCCCAGTTCTCGCCCGCTCAGTCCTCTTCTTTTATTCCGTATCGCTTCATCTTCCGTAGTAGGGTTTTGCGGTCTATCCCAAGGAATTTCGCCGCTTTGGTCCGGTTGCCGTCGAAGGTCTCGAGCGCCTTGACGATATTCTTTTCCTCGACTTCGGCAAGATGTCCCTGCCGCCTCCGGGAGCCCTCGGGCGACCCGGCCAGCAATCCCGGGTATACGAGGTCGTTCGGGCCAATGATGCCACCTTCGGTCAGGACCACCGCGCGCTCAACGGTGTTCTCGAGTTCCCGTACGTTGCCTGGCCACTCGTAATTAACCAGGACCTCGATTGCCTCGGGCGATATCGCCTTGATGCTCTTCTTGCGCCGCTTGTTGTATTCCTGGAGGAAATGCGCGGCCAGAAAGGGGATGTCCTCCTTCCTCTCCCGCAGCGGCATCAGGTTTATGGGAACGACGCCAAGCCGGTAGTAAAGGTCGTCCCGGAAAGTCCCCTCCCTCATCATCCCCTGGAGGTTCTTGTTTGTTGCCGCGATTATCCGTACATCCACCTTCACCGGCCGCGTACCTCCGACTTTGGTTACTTCGCGTTCCTGGATGGCGCGCAGGAGCCTGCCCTGAACGCCCGGGCCTATATTACCGATTTCGTCGAAAAACAGGGTTCCGCCGTTCGCCAGCTCGAACCTCCCGTGCTTTGTCACGATCGCGCCGGTGAACGCACCCTTCACGTGTCCGAAAAGTTCGCTTTCAAAGAGATTCTCAACGAGTGCGCCGCAGTCGACCACCACGAAGGGCTTGTTGCTCCTCAGGCTTTGCCGGTGAATCGACCTGGCGATCAGCTCCTTTCCAGTCCCGCTCTCGCCCGTTATCAGGACCGTCGAATCCGTCGGGCCGACCTTGGATACCAGGTCGAGAACCGCCCGCATCGCGCCGCTCCGTCCCACCACGAGGTCCATCCCCAGCCTGAATCGGAGTTCGTCCTTCAGGTACTCCTTCTCCGCAAGCAACTCCCGCCTTTCCAGGGCCCGCCCTATCACCGCCCTCATCTCATCGGGAGTAAACGGCTTGGGAAGGAAATCGTATGCGCCCGACTTCATCGCCTCCACCGCGGATTCGACCGTCGCGTAGCCCGTTATTACTATGACTATGGTTTCGGGGTTTTCCTCCTTTATCTTCCTGAGCAGTTCCATCCCATCCATACCGGGCATCTTGAGGTCAAGAATGACCACATCGAACGACTCCTCATGCACGGCCGCGAGTCCCGCGACGCCGTCCGGCGCGGTTCTTACGTCGCCGCCGTACGAAGCCAGGACCTGACGGCAGGAATCGCGCATGACCTCCTCGTCGTCAACAACAAGAAAATTCGCTGATATGGGCATGGGTTTCTTCCTGTTCCCGGAAAGATTATATCGCGGAAGGAGCCGGCGTTGGCGCGATGGGGAGCCTGACAATGAAGGTTGTTCCCTTCCCAACCTCGCTTTTTACATCGATGGTTCCATTGTGCCCGCCGATGATGCCGTAACTGATTGCCAAGCCGAGCCCGGTTCCCCGGCCACCGTCCTTTGTGGTGAAGAACGGCTCGAAAAGCCGCCTCATGTTCTCACCGCTTATCCCGCAACCCGTGTCGGTGAACTCGATCTCAACGTGCTTCCCATCCCCCGAAAACCGCGTACCAACGGTCAGGCTGCCCCGGCCGTTCATGGCCTCGGCGGCGTTGATGATGACGTTCAGGAAAACCTGCTGTAACTGGGCAAGATCCGCCTCCAATCCCGGAAGCCCGTCGTCCAGATTCCTGGTCACCTTGATATCCTGGAAAAGCGCCTGTTTTTCCACCAGTCCCAGGGAGGATGCCAGTATCTCGTTGACGTCAACGGGTTTTTTCTCCGGTTTGGACTGGCGCGCAAAATCCAGGAGGCCCTTGACGATTTTCTTGCATCGGGTCGTTTCATTCACTATCTTCCCAAGATTCTCCCTGGCCGTCCCCTGGATGGCCGGATCTTCGAGCAGGAGATGGCTGTATACCAGGATGCCCCCCAACGGGTTGTTTATCTCGTGCGCAACGCCGGCGGCGAGCTGTCCGATGGTTGCCAGCCTGTCCGATTTCATGAGCATCTGCTGGGTGCGCCTTTTCAACTGCTCGTCCCTTTCCCGTATGGAGGAAGCCATGAGATTGAACGTTCGCGAAAGCTCTCCGATCTCGTCGTTCGAATCGGCGGCAATCCTCTGTTCCAGGTCACCCTCGGCCATGCGCTGGGCGGCGGAAACCAGCCGCCTGAGGGGACGCGTCACGCCGGCCGCGAGAAAAAAAGCGACGACAATGGCCATGGCCATTCCGACGGCCGTTATCAGGAGAAACGTCCACAAGGTCCTCGTTTTCATGCCGGCGTATTCCCGTTCCAGGATTCCCACGTAGAGAATCCCGACAATCCTCCCGGCCACGTCCCGAATCGGCTCATAGGCGGTGATATACCAGGCGTTCACAACGAAAGCCCTTCCTATCCACTGCTTTCCCTCCACCAGAACCTTTTCGAACACGTCCGTCCAAACGCGGGTTCCTATCGCCCTGGTGCCGTCCTTTTGCATGACGTTCGTCGATATGCGCACGTCCTTAAGGAAAATCGTGGTGGTCCCGACATCCTTCCCCTGATACATGAGCCCCTGAAAGACGGTCCTTTTTACCTCATCCACGATCCGACAGTCGCGGTTCAGCAGGTTCCCGCCGTACAGGACCCCCAGCATTCTTCCCTCGTAATCAAGTATCGGCGTGGCCGCCACCATCATCATTCCGGAAGTCGTTCCGGTTTCCGCCGTCGGCTTGGCCCTGGGGGTGGGGACATATGCGATACGGGCACGCCCGGCCAGCTCCTTCCCTTCCTTGCGCAATTCCGCTTCCGGGAATATCTCCACACCGGCGACCGTATCCTTGCCCGCCAAGGCCATTCTCACTATGTCAACGGCCATGACGCTGTCCCCCTTAATCCCCGGATTACGCGCCCGCACGACCACACGGCCCCGGTTGTCGGTAAGCGTCAGAACGTCGAGCCCCCGTTGCTTCCTGATCTTTTCCGTTTCGCGTTCCAGGGCGGCGGTATCGCCCTTCATCAGGATATCAATGATGTAATACCTGGCGGCGGTGAATTTAATCGCCGTACCGATGTTGTCATTTGTACTGGAAAAGATATACCTTGCCGTGCTGAGATCGTGGGTCACCTTGATCTGAGCCTGCCTGACCACGCCGGCCCCGATGAAATAGATGCCGGCCAGGATGGTCACGAAACCGGTTATTATCACGACCACCCCGAAACTGATCGCAAGTTTCGTCCTGAGCTTCAAATCGAACATATGGAGGCCCTTCCGGGTATCAGCACCCGTGCTTTGACCTTTTCAACGCCCGCCTGCGTCTATTCTACAGTCCATGGGCCTCCCGCCTCCACGCCGCCGGCGGGCCGTGCACGAATGCCGCCTTTTTCGCAGTCCAGCAGCGCCGCGATTATCTGCCGTGGTCGGACTTGCCGATGGTCTTCCCGGGTAATTCACCCTGGTTCTTGTAGCAATCTATGATCTGCAATCTCGTCATCTCGAGCCTGTCGACGATGATCTCCGAGAACCTTTTCAACAGCTCGTAACCGAGGTCATGGTCCTTCTCGCACTTTTCGCGCAGGCATTTCCCGTCGAGGGTGACCACCCTCACCAACTCCATCGCCCGGGCGTCAAACCGCCAGCGAAAAGGCGGAATCAGCCAGGACCAGCCGATTATGTCCCCTTCTCCCAGGGTCTGAAGAATCAAAGGCCCCTGGCCCGGAACGAATATTTCGAGGTTGACCTTCCCCCCCCTAACGAGGAAAAAGTCCGCCGCCTCCTCATCACGGTGGAAGAGGTACTTCCCGGAGTCATACCGCGCGTTCTTTGCGCACCCTACGAGCAATCCCAGATACCGGCTTTCCAGCCCGCTAAAAAACGGATGCGCGGAAAGCTCCGGCTCCAGCGTTTTTATTTCCGTCATGTGTTCATTCTCCTTCCGGTTCCAACCCCCCCGGGTTCCAACCGGCGATTCGCGCGTGGATCCCGGGCCATGGAAGCCGCTGGCGTCCGGACTCCCCACGCACCTTAAATCTCCCTACCCCTTTCCCGCGTTCCGACAATCCCCTCCCGCTTCCCGAAGGTCACTTCGATGCCGTTTACGCCGCGGCCGCCGGTCACCGCCGACACCCGTCCGCACTTGGGGCACTCGGCGAAGGGCATCGGATCGTGCGCGTCAACCTCTCCATCACCGCACGCGCTCTCATGGCCGCAAGCCCCGCACTTCAGGACCGCCTTCACAATCGTCAGCCGCAACGCGGCCCCCTCAAGCACCGTCCCCCTGCTCGTCACCTCGAAAGCCTGCCGGAAAGCCTCCTCCGAATGCAGTTCCAGTGCTCCCACCCTCATCACCACCTCGCTGACCGGCCCCTTCCCATCGGGCTCCTTCTCAATTCCTCCCAGGATGGTCTCGACCAGGTTCTTGACGAGGCTCAACTCATGCATGTCAAGGTTCCTTTTTGTCCGCTCGGCCGGCGGCTCCCGTTTCCGTCAATTCCCCCATGACCATCCTACAGCCCCGGGGTACCGCCCCCGCCAGAATTCCGGACAGGCCGAGAGCCACCTCCGCCGGAACAGTCTCCACCTGCGCGGCCACTATTACGACCTTCACGCCGCACATCGAACTCAATTCCTTCAGTAAATTCGAGGTCGGCATCTGGTGAAGGGAGAAATCGTCCCGCTTGTTCTCCGGCAGTGCATCGACCGGTATGGTGAACACTTCGCCCGGCCTGCGGCCCTTCACATCAACGGCATCCACGATGACCACCTTCTCCGGCCTGGGTTCCCCCAGCACAAGATCGAAGAGCACTTCCCTTACCCCCGTTCCCGCGTCCACCACTGCGACATCGCCCGGGATCCGGAAGTCGCTCGCGAGATGCTCCGCCACGGCGGGTCCGAATCCATCATCACCGAACAGCACATTCCCGCACCCGAGGACCAGGATTCTTTTCCCGGCCCAGGGGTGGATGGGACCTTCCCCCCCCTCCCTTCCGGAGGGGGGGGGTCGCGTTGTCTGGGTATTGATGTCGGACCTCCTGTCAGTTTTCCAGGACGCCCACGGTGTTGCCCGCCGCGTCCTTTATTTCGAGCCGCACGGCGATAGTCCCGTCCAGCGCGTGCGTCGCGCACGAAAAACAAGGATCGTGCGCCCGGACCATCATCTCCACCATGTTCAGGAGCTTCTCGTCGTATTTCCCCTCCTTTATCAGGGACTTTGCCGCATGCTTCACCGACATGTTGATGGGCGCATTGTTGTGCGTTGTGCCCACGATGATGTTCACGTCGGTGACCATTCCCTGCGCGTCCGTCGTGTAGTCGTGGATGAGCGTGCCGCGCGGGGCTTCCACCGAACCCACTCCCCGGGCCGCGCGGGGTTCCACCTTTTTCCGGATGTCCGTCGAAGTGATCTCCGGGTCGTTCAGGAGTTCCACCAGGCGCTCGGCCGCGTATACCGTCTCGATCAGCCTCGCCCAGTGGTAGAGAAGCGTCATCTGCGCCGGCCGCCCGAACGCCGTCCTGAATTCCTCCATCTCGGCCTGCGCCTTGGGCGTCGCCATCCTGTCACAGGTATTGACCCGCGCCAGCGCGTTGGTCCGATAGATGCCGGACGGCTTGTCCAGATCCATCGAGAACGGGCCCCATTTCTTCGCGTAGGGGAATTTCAGGTACGTCCAGGGTTCCACATGCTCGCCGATGTGGTCCGTATAATTCGCCGCCGGGAAGTCCTCGAACTTGCCATCCGGGCTCATCAGGCGCAGGTCCCCGTCGTAAAGGTTCATCGCCCCGTCCTTAACCGTCCCCAGGAACCCGGTGTCGAACACCGCCAGGCTTTTCACCACATCGAGATAGGCGGGGAAGATGTTCTTCTTGGCGAAACCGATGGCGAACAGCGAGAAGTCCAGGCACTCCTGCGCCATTCCCTTTACCTTTTCCAGCTCTTCCTTGTTGACCGGCTTGCTCCACCCGCCCGGCACCGCCGCGTCGGGATGGATGGCCTTGCCGCCCATGATCTGGGTTATCATCTGGGCCAGATAACGCACGCGCACGACCTTCTTTGCGATGTCGGGAACTTTCCCGACTATCCCGATCACGTTCCTGACCGAGTAATCGGCGTCAGGCCCCATCACGAAATCCGGGCCGGAGAGGACGAAAAAGTGGAGGATGTGACTGTGCAACGTATGGGCCATATAGGCGGCCTCGCGTATTTTCTTCGCCGCGGACGGGATGTCCACGCCGAAAACCGCGTCACAAGCCTTCGCGCTGGCGAGGTGGTGCGCCCACGGGCACACGCCGCAGATGCGGCACACGATGCGCGGCAGTTCCTCCACGGGCCTCCCGGTGCAGAACCGCTCGAATCCCCGCAGTTCCACCACGTTCACCCTCGTGTCGGCCACGTTGCCCGCATCGTCCAGTTGTATGGTTATTTTTGCGTGGCCCTCTATCCTGCTGACCGGCTGTATTACTATGGTTTTCCCCATGACTTTTCCGCCTCCTTATTTCTTCGCGGGCACGGGCCGCAGGCGGCCTTGCGCTCCGACAAAACGGTTGAACGTCGCCGCCCGGTCCGGTATTACCTTCGGGTCCAGCCCGATGGTCGAAAGCGCCCCCATCATGTCCACCATGGGGTTCGCCCCTTCCCGGATGGGGCCAAAGCACCCCCGGCAGGGCATGTAGGCCTTGACGCATCTCGGGGTCTTTTCGGATCCTCCGCACCCGCTCCGGGTCGCCGGCCCCAGGCACAGATAACCCTCTTCCATGAGGCACCGGATCTCATCCAGCTTCTTTCCGCCCTGGTGCATGGGCTCCAGCGGTCTTTTCACCGACGCCGTCGACTTCTTCTCCCGCTTCGTCGGGCAGTCGTCGCAGACGCTCCGCTCCGCCAGCTTGAACGGCTTGTTCTCCAGCAGGGCCGTCAGCGCTTCGGCGATAAGTTCCGGGGTGGTCGGACAGCCCGGAAGCCCGATGTCCACCTTCACGACCTCGGTTACCGAATAGACCCGGTCGGTGAACGGCGGAATATCGTTCCTGGGCGTGTCCGCCGAATCCGTGGTCTTCGACCCCCGGTACACCTTCTCGAAGATGTCGTTGTTGACCGAGAGGTTGCCGAGGGCGGGGATGCCGCCGTAGTTGGCGCACGCCCCGACGGCCACGAGGACTTTGCACTTCTTCCTCATCTCCTCAGCCACCTTCTTGTTCTCCTCGTTGCGGATGGAACCTGAAATAAGCCCGACGTCCGCGTCGGGTATCTCGAGGTTTCCCCCTTTCTCGCCCATCTGCCCGAAATACTTGTGGTCCATCAGGACCGGCATGTGAACGAATTGAAGTTTCGGCAGGATGTCCAGCAACGGTTCCCCGATGTCGAGTATCGTGACCTCGCATCCCCCGCAAGTCGCCAGCCATTCCTCAGCTACTTTTACGGCCATGTCTGGATCTCCTTTTCATGCTGCGGTTTGAAATCATCAAACCGGTTGTCCACCCTCCACTGTCACTTCCGTCACCTGGCGCCGGGTATACACCAGGTACACCCCGCCTTCCGAATGAAGACGCGTTTCGAAGCGGTCCTTCTCGTAAGAAGCCGCCGCCTCCCGGGCCTGGGCCTCGGTCTCGCAGGTCCGGCCGTCCCACATGAACTTCCTGCCGTCGAAAGTCATCGCGCGCGCGGGCATGACGCTCATCCCGTCCTATAGGAGCTCGGGCCGAGTGCCCGAACCTTCTCCGTGAATTCCTTCACCACCTCCGCGAACCTCGGCCCCTCCGACGCGGAGACCCACTCCAGCCTGAACCGGTCCTCCTCCAGCCCGAAATCCTGCAACATCAGCGTTATCGCCTCCGCGCGTTTCTGTGCCCGGGTGTTGCCCTCCAGGTAATGGCAGTCGCCGATGTGACAGCCGCAGATCAGGACGCCATCGGCCCCCTTCATAAGGGCGTCTATCACTAGGTTGGGATGGACCATCCCGGAGCACATCACCCGGACTATCCTCACGTTAGCCGGGTACTGGATGCGTGAAGTACCCGCGAGGTCAGCGCCGGTGTAGGAGCACCAGTTACAGCAGAACGCGATTATCAGCGGTTCGTAACCGTTATCGTCCATTTCAGGCACCCCCCAGCAGGCCGTTCACCATCGCGGCCAGCTGCTCAAGCCGGAAGCCCTTCACCGAAATGCCTTTTTTCGGGCAGGTTGCCATGCAGGTCCCGCAACCCTTGCAGGCGGATTCGTTCACCTCCACGGTCTTCTTGACTGACCCGTTGCTGACATACTCGATGAGGGCGATGGCCTTGTAGGGACACGGATCCACGCAGTAGGCGCAGCCATCGCAGTTCTCGTCGATCACCTCGGAGATGTTCGCCTCCAGTTCAATCTCGTCCTTGGAGAGCACGGTGTTCGCCCGGCTGACTGCGGCCCACGCCTGCACCACGCTTTCCGGAATGAGTTTGGGCGCGTGGGCGAGTCCGCACAGGAACACCCCCTCGGTCGCGAAGTCCACCGGACGCAGTTTCATGTGGGCCTCGAGGAAGAAGCCGTTCTGGTTCAGCGGGATCTTGAACAGTTTGCCGGTATCGGCGTTCCCGGGGTCGGGCACGGTGGCGGCCGAAAGAACCAGCAGATCGGGCTGAATGGACACTTCCCTGCCGAGGATCGGATCGTGGACCCTGACCGCGAGCTTTTCACCCTTCTCCACCTCGGGCGGGCGGTTCTCGTCGTACCGGATGAAAACGACGCCCGCCTCCCGCGCTTTCGTGTAGAAGGACTCCCGGAAGCCGTAGGTCCGCACGTCACGGTAGAGGATGAATACGTTGGCGTCCGGCCTTATCTCCTTTATCTTGAGCGCGTTCTTCACCGCCTCCTGGCAGCAGATGCGGGAGCAGTAGGGGTGCTCCTTGGTCCGGGAGCCGACGCACTGGATCATCACGATGTTGGCCGCGCCGCCCAGCCCGCCGCCCGCCAGTCTCTCCTCCAGTTCGACCTGGGTCAACACCCTGGAGTCCTGGCCGTAGAGGAACTCGGACGGCTCGTATTCACGCGCCCCCGTGGCCACGATGACCACTCCGTGCTTCACGTCCTCCGATTTCCCGCCGCCCTTTACGGTGCTCTCGAAGTTGCCGATGAAGCCCTTCGTCGCCGAAACCTCAGCCTCCAGGTGCAAGCTTATCCGCGGGTTCGCCCTCACCTTCGCCTCCAGTTGCTCCAGGTACTGCCGGGGCGTCATCCCGCCGTTCTGGCCGAGCGTGTAGTGGATGTGCCGCAGGTGCCCGCCCAGGACCTTCTCTTTCTCGACCAGGTGGACTTCAAAGCCCTGGCCGGCCAGTTCGAGCGCGGCGGTCATGCCGCTGACGCCGCCGCCCATCACGAGGACGCGCTTGTCCATCCCGATGGTCTTCCTCTTGAGGGGCTCCAGAAGCCTCGACTTGGCCAGGGCCATGCGCACCAGGTCCCTGGCCTTGGCGGTGGCCTTCTCCGGCTCATGCATGTGGACCCAGGAACACTGGTCGCGGATGTTGGCCATCTCGAAGAGGTACGGGTTGAGCCCCGCCTCCCTTATCGTGTTGCGGAAAAGGGGCTCGTGCGTCCGGGGACTGCACGAGGCCACCACCACGCGGTTGAGATCGTGCTCCTTGATGAGTTTCTTTATCTTCTCCTGGGTGTCGTTCGAGCAGGTGTACAAGTTGTTCTCGGCGTATACGACGTTCGGCAGGGTCTTCGCATACTCGACGACCCCGGCCACGTTGACCACCCCGGCGATGTTGGTCCCGCAGTGGCACACGAAAACGCCGATGCGCGGCTCAACCCCGGCGACGTCGGTCTCCGGTGGGAAGACCCGCGTCTTGATAAGGCTCCCCCGGACGGCAGCGAGCAGGGAGATGGCCCGGGTGGCCGCCCCGCTTGCCTCGATCACGGTCTCCGGTATGTCCTTGGGTTCGGCGAACGGGCCGCAGGCAAAGACGCCGTCCCGGCCGGTCTCGCAGGGGCTGAACTCGCCGGCGGAACAGAAGCCATGCTCGTCGAGCCTGACTCCCAGCCTGGAGCCCGCCTCCCGCATCGAGCGGGGCGCCACCAGGCCCGTCGACAGGACGACGAGGTCGTATTCCCCGTTCCCGGCTTTCCCCTCCTCGTTCAGGTAACCGATCCTGAGACTGCCGCCGCCCGGCACCTCCTCCACGGACGAGGGCCGGCACCTTATGTAGTTGATGCCCATCGCCTTCGCCCGTTCGTAGTATTCGTCGAACCCCTTTCCGAAGGCCCGCAGGTCCATGAAAAATATGTCGCACCGGAGTTCCCCATGCACGTGCTCCTTGGCAATAATGGCTTCCTTGGTCGCGTACATGCAGCACACCGAGGAGCAGTAGTTCCTCTCGGAGTCCCGCGAACCCACGCACTGGATCCAGGCTATCCTCCCCGGGACGGTCAGGTCCGAGGGCCTCAGCACGTGCCCGTCGAAAGGCCCCGAAGCCGACAGGATGCGCTCGAACTCGAGCGCCGTCACCACGTTCGGGTAGTGCCCGTAGCCATATTCAGACTTGAGTCTCGCGTCGAAGGCCTCATAGCCGGGAGCGAGGACCACGGCGCCCACCTTGAGGTCCGACAGGCTCTCCTTCTGTCCGTAATCGATGGCCTTCGCCTCGCAATAGACCTCGCAGATGCCGCACTTTTCCTTGAGCATGTGAACGCAGGACTTCTCGTCAATGATCGCCTTGTTTGGCACCGCCTGGGGGAACGGTATGAACACCGCCCCCCGGGAGGCCAGGCCCTCGTTGTGTTCCGAGAGTATCGGAACCGGCTCCGTGACGCTCACGTCCTTGATCTTCATCCGGCCCGTCGGGCAGATGAAGACGCACGCGCCGCAGGTCTGGCAGAATTCCGAGGGGATGCCATACGGAGGCTTCACCTCCCGCTTCGAGCCCCTTCCGGTGAATCCGAGCACGGCGGGACCCATCCGCTCGCGGCACATCCGCACGCACAGTCCGCACAGGGTACAGTCGTCATTCCCGGCCTCGAACCTGCTCTTCTCGACCCCGAGCTCCTTCGCCATCCTTCGAATCTGCTCGACCTCGGGGCACCGTGCCAGGTGCAGTTCCATCATCATCCGGCGTGTCTTCAGGACCCTCTCCGTGTCAGTCCGCACCGACAGCCCGGGGGAGACCGGGTACGTGCATGATGCCTGGATGGATGCGGGGCGGCCGGGCTCGGCCACCTCCACCAGGCAGAGCCGGCACGCTCCGTAGGGCGAAAGGGCCTTGTTGGAGCACAGGGTCGGGATCTTGATGCCGGCCTTTTCTGCGGCCCGCAGCACCGACGCGCCCTCCTCCGCCTGAACCTTCTGGTCGTTGATCGTCAGTTCCACCATGGCCTCAGTCCCGCCTTCCTTCCGCCGCGCCGCCGGCCTCGAACCGAAAGGTCGACCCGTTCCGGTATTCGAACACGAGCCTCACCTCCGGATGGCCCGCCGCGAGCGCCCTCAGCGTCTCCCGGATATCACCCACCGGCTTGCAGTCGATGTGGCCGTAAAAGAACGTGGCCCTCACCCTCGTTCCCTTCCCAGGCTCCGACTCGACCTTCAGTTCCCCCCCCGTCTCCTTCGCCGCCTGTTCGAGAAGGGAGAGTCCCAGCCCCACCCGGCGGGTTGACCGGGTCGTGAAGAACGGGTCCGTGGCCCGTTCGAGGGTCGCCTCATCCATCCCCACGCCATCGTCCTCGATCTCCACGGTAAGCTTCCCGCTATCCGCTTCGTCGGCAATCCGTATCCCGACATTCCGGGCCCTCGCCGCTATCGAGTTCTCAACGATGTCCAGGAGGTGGAGTGAGATGTCTTCCACGGCTACCCCAGCACCTTTCTGCCCCCGTCCCCGTGCAGGGCCATCACGACTTCCCCGAAATCGGCTCTTTTCATGAGCATTACAGTACAGGCCCGGCCGACTTCCTCCGGCCTGTGGGCGTCGGACGACCTGATTACGGGAAGCCCGCGGCGTCCGGGGATCGCGGCCTCCGCGCCGGGTGCCGCCCCGGCCGACAACTCCAGGGCGTCCAGTTCCAGGCCTTCCGGGATGAAACCGAGCTGGCCGGTGATGCTGAAGCCCTCCCGGTCCACGTGCGAAGCGACCGCCAGGCCGCCCATCCCGTGTATCGCGCCGACGATGTCCTCCACGGAAAGGTCCGTCGCGCCAATGAGCAGTCTTTCGTTCCGTCCCGTTATCCCGTCGTCCTCGTCGATCACCAACTGCGCGCCGAACGCCCGCTCATCATTCCGGCCGGGCAGATGGTCATACACGACCTGCTGGAACCCGGACATCCTCCGATCGTCGCCGAACAGCGCCAGCAGGTGGATCTCCTCCCTTGAACTCACCTCCATCCCCCCGACGACCGCGACGCCCTCCCTCGCCCCGGCCGCCCTGACCGCCAACGCGTTCTCCGCGGAGTTGTGGTCGCAGATTCCGATGAGATCGAGCCCAGCGGCGGCGGCCCGCCCGGCGATGACTCGGGGCGTCATGTCCTTCTCGGCGCAGGGCGAAAGGCAGGTATGGATATGAAGGTCCACCCGGTACCTCCTTAGCATCCCCTAGGCTTTTTTCGACAGCAATTCATAGATCCTCCCCGCCAGTTCGAAGGAAGTTAGTCCGCTCACCATGATCGGCACGCTTTCCTTCTCCGCCTTCTCCACCGTGTCCCCTTCGGGGGCGCGTCCGTTGGAGATGATTATCCCGGCCAGTTCCTTGAGGCTGGCGACCGCGACGATGTTCTGGTGGATCTGGACGGTTATCCAGACGTCGCCTTTCTCCGCGTTGGCCATCACGTTGCTCATCAAGTCGCTGGCGTAACCGCCTGCGACTTTCCTCCCCATTTCAGGGGCTCCTGCTAGAACCTTGAGCTCGAGCGTTTCGGCCAGTTCTCTGAGCGTCATCCCGCCCCCTCTTTCATGTGGAAAGATGCCTCGATTCTCGTCCCCTTTCCCGCTTCCGACTCTATCCTGAACTCATCGGCGCACTTCTTGATGTTCGGAAGGCCCATGCCGGCCCCGAACCCCATCTCGCGCACCTCATTCGGGGCCGTGGAGAAACCGGGTTTCATCGCCTGCTCGATGTCGGGGATTCCCTGCCCGCTGTCCGTTGCGACCACCCTGATGCGTTTCTGGTCGACGCGCGTGTTCAATTTTCCGCCCGGAGTGAAAATCACGATGTTCATCTCGGCCTCGTATGCCGCGATGGCAACGCGGCGAACGATCTTCGGGTTGAGGTCCAGCCTGAGCAGGCTCTTCTTGAGGGCACTGGCAGCTTCCCCCCCGCCCGTGAAGTCCTGGCCGGCCACATCGCAATCGATGCTCAAGCTCACGTTCTTGGCGGCCATGTCCTCGAAGATGTGGCTGGCGCGGTAACGGTGAATCTCCTCCTCGTGATAGTCAACCTCGAGAGCCTTGAGGAGGGTCCTGATTATGTTGCCCTTGGTTATTATTCCCACCAGGGTCCCGGTACTGCGGTCGACCACGGGAAAGCGCCCGTAGCCGTGCTTCTCGAACTTGTTCACCGCGTGGATAAGCGGCTCGTCGGAAAAAAGCGACACCACGTTCCTGCTCATCTTTTCGTCCACGCGCGCGTTCATTTCCCCCTCCACCAGGCACTTGATGAAATCCTCGATGGAGATGATACCGACCAGCCTGTTGTGTCCGTTCACCACGGGCGTGCCTGAAATCTTTCTGGCCCTCAGGATTTCGCGCAATTGGCCGATGCGCCTGTGGGGCTTGATCTTGACGACGTTCCTGGTCATCGCCTGCTCGACCTTCAGTTCGTAGGCGAGTTCCTGGGCCTTGGTGAACTCTTTCTTCTTCATCCCGCCTTCCTTGCCTCGGACGCTCCCCGCAGGCCCGCCTGGTACAGCCTCCCGCACGCCTCGAACATGGGCAGGTCCGTCCTGAGCAGTGGGATGTCCTTGTTTTTCGCCATCTCGACGCATTCCTTGCCGGGCTTCTTGCCCCTCACGATGCAGACGGCTTTGATGTCGACCATCTCGGCCGTGTGTATCAACTGGGAATTGGTGAGGCCCGTGAGCAGAAGGGAGTTCTCCTTCGTGAAGGCCAGCACATCGCTCAGGAGATCGGAGCCGCAGGCCGTGAGTATCCGCATGTTCATCCTGTCCTTCCCGTGGATGACCTCGGCCCGGAGAACCTCCCTGATCCGCTTCAATATCATCATCCCCTTCCTATCGCCTTCAGGTTGCAGACCTCGTAGCAGATGCCGCACTTGATGCACTTGGCCGGGTCAATGCTGTGGACCTTCTTGAGCTCCCCGGTCACCGCCCCCGCCGGGCAGTTCTTTAAACAGAGCAGGCACCCCTTGCAATTATCCGCAATGACGTAGTATCTGATGAGTTCCTTGCACACTCCGGCCGGGCACTTCCTCTCCTTCACGTGGGCGTCGTACTCGTCCCGGAAGTACCTGAGGGTGCTCAGGACCGGATTGGGGGCCGTCTTGCCCAGACCGCAGAGCGACGCATCCTTGACCGCCTGGGCCAGTTCCTCCAGCGTTGCGATGTCCTCCTCCTTGCCCTTCCCCGCGCAGATGTCCTCGAGTATGCCGTGCATCGTCTCGATGCCTTCCCGGCAGGAGGTGCACTTGCCGCAGGATTCGCCCCGCAGGAAATCCAGGAAGTACCTCGCGAGGTCCACCATGCAGGTGTCCTCGTCCATCACGATCATCCCGCCGGAGCCCATCATGGCACCGGCCTCCGTCAGCTTTTCGTAGTCAACGGGGGTGTCGACCAGCGAAGCCGGTATGCATCCTCCCGACGGGCCACCGGTCTGCACTCCCTTGAGTTTCTTGTCCTTGATGATGCCTCCGCCGATGTCAAACACGATCTCGCGCAGGGTTATTCCCATGGGGACCTCCACGAGTCCCGTGTTTTTGACCTTCCCGACGAGCGAGAAGACCTTGGTGCCTTTGCTGGTTTCGGTGCCGATCGAGGCAAACCAGTCAGCACCCCGGAGGACTATCGGGGGGACCGTGGCCCAAGTCTCGACGTTGTTGATGTTGGTCGGCTTCCCCCACACGCCTGACTGGGCGGGGAAAGGCGGCCGCTGTCTCGGTTCCGGCGCCCTTCCCTCCAGGGACGCGATGAGCGAAGTCTCCTCCCCGCACACGAACGCGCCGGCCCCCCGCTGGATGGTCACGTCGAAGCCAAATCCGCTTCCCATGATGTCCCTGCCCAGCAGGCCGTATTCCCGCGCCTGACTGATCGCGATGCCCATCCTCTTCACCGCCAGAGGATACTCGTTCCGGATATAGGCGTACCCATGGGTGGCGCCCATCCCGTAGGCGCCGATGATCATCCCCTCCAGGACGGAGTGCGGGTCCGACTCAATGATGCTCCGGTCCATGAAGGCCCCAGGGTCGCCTTCATCCCCGTTGCAGACCACGTAGCCCTGCTGCTTCTGCGCGATTATCTGCTGGCGGCAGATCTCCCACTTGCGCCCGGTGGGGAAGCCGGCGCCGCCGCGCCCCCTCAGCCCGGACTTCTTCACTTCCGCGACGATCCCCTCCGGCTTCATCTTGAGAGCCTTCACGAGAGCGGAGTATCCGTCCAGCGCGATGTATTCCTCGATCCTCTCGGGGTCAATCCGGCCACGGTTCCTCAGCGCGATGAGCCTCTGCTTGTTGAAGAAACTGATGTCGTTCATGAGCGGCACCGGCTCCTTCTTCTCCGGTGGCGTGAACATGAGTTTCTTCACGGGCCGGCCCTTCAGGAAATGTTCCTCCACGAGGAAGGAGACATCCTTCTCCGCAATCAGGTTGTAGAAAATGCCTTCCGGCTTGACCACCATCACCGGCCCCTGGGCGCAGAACCCGTTACACCCGGTGAGCACGACCTGGACCTCGTCCTGGAGTTTGTGCCTGGTTATCTCCTGCTCAAGGACGTCCTTGATCCGCAGCGAGCCGGCCGCGACGCACCCGGTACCCGAGCAGAGCATTATCTGGGTCCGGGGGGCGCCATTCATCATGAAATCCTTTCGCTTCCGATGGCGAGGGCGTATTCCTTCACTATCCGCCCCCCGGTCACGTGCTCGTCGAATATCTTCCTTATCTTGTCCTCCGTCAGGTCCACGTATTTGACGGGGGGGCTTCCCTTCAATTCCACGGTCGCCATCGGCTCCCGGCTGCACAGGCCGGCGCATCCGGAAGTGGTCACGATCACATCCTTCACGCCCTTTTCCTCGATTACCGTGAGGAGCGCCGACATGACCTTCCTCGCTCCCGCCGCTATCCCGCAAGTGCCCATGTGCACGGTCACTTTCGCCCTTCCCTCCCCTTCGCGGAGGATGACCGTCTTCTTCATGCTTTCCCTGATCTTTTCTATGTCCTCTGGTTTCAGTTTAGGCATCTTTCCCGCTCCCGTTCCCGCCGGACTTCCGGTACTTCTCCATAATCTTCGGAACCTGCGTCTGGGTAACCTTGCCATAAAGGTCCTCGTTCACCGTGAAGACGGGCGCCAGCCCGCAACAACCGATGCACCGCACGGCCTCCAGGCTGAAGAGCATATCCTTCGACGTCTCGCCCGCCGCCATCCCCAGTTCCCTTTCCAGGGACTCCATGATTTTCGCGCCGCCCCGCACGTGGCAGGCCGTCCCGAGGCACACGGAAATCTTGTACTCTCCCCTGGGAACGAGGCTGAAGGCCGTGTAGAAAGTCGCCAGATTGAAAACCTGGCTCAACGGCACGTCCAGTTTCTGCGATATGAACCTGATTGCGATCTCCGGCAGGTACCGGTACCCGGCGTCGATGTCCTGCAGGATCGAAACCAGGAACTCCTTCTTGTATTCATACTTCTCGAGTATCCCGACCAGCGTCGACAGGTCCTTGCCCTCCAGCCTGACCTCGCCGACCGTAAAGTCCGTCCGTATCCTGTTGTGCACCGGGCAGTTGGCGGTGCACAGGCCGCAGCCGGTGCACTTCTCCTCGTCGACATAGCGCGGCCGTTTCTTCACCTTGACCGTGAAATTCCCCGGTTCCCCTTCGATTCCCTCGACGTCCGCCAAGGTGATTATTTCGATGTCCTTGTGCCTGCCTATCTCAACCAGTTTCGGCGCCATCATGCACATCGCGCAGTCGTTCGTGGGGAAGGTCTTATCCAGTTTCGCCATGACGCCGCCGATGGACGGTTTGGTATCAACAAGGTAGACCTTGATACCGCTTTCGGCCAAATCCAGCGCCGCCTGCATCCCGCCGATGCCAGCTCCGACGACCAGAGCGCTTCCGACCGGCTTGCCGCTCACCCCCCGCCCCCCGGCCACCCCAGTTTCGCGAGCACCTTGTCCGCGGAAATGATGTGCCTGTTCAATCCCAGTTCCTTCACGCCGTGGCCGAAGGCGAGGCCCATCAACTGAGTGAAGTAGAGGACCGGGACCGGGTCGCCCGAACCATTGCCCCCGGCCGCCTTCATCGCCGCAGCCTCCAGGGCTACGTGGCACAACGGGCACACAACCGCGAGGCAGTCCGCCCCGGTCTCCACCGCCTCGCGCAGGATCGCGCCGGTCAGGCTGCGGGAAACTTCCTCGTCCGCCAGCATGGCGGTCCCGCCACAGCACCTCGTCCGGTGCTCAAACTTGACCGGCTCGGCTCCGAGCGCCCCGATTATCTTCTCCATCGACGAGGGAAAGTTGGGGTCGTCGCCTTTTATGTATTTCGTCGGCCGGTCCACGGCACAGCCGTAGTAGGGGGCCACCTTCAGACCCTTGAGGGGAACCTTTACTTTCTCTTTCACCTTCTCCGCGTCCAAACCGTTCGCCACGAAGTACAGCAGGTGTTCGATGTCGATTTCGGTATTGACGGGCCGGCCCACGATCTCCGCTATCTCCCTGCCCAGCGCGGGGTTCTCCCGCATCTCCATCTGCGCCTTCCGGTGGACCTGCTGGCACGCACTGCATAGCATGACCATCTTCCCCGAGCCGGCTGGAAGCGGCAGGGTCAGGTTCCTCGCGGGCAGGGCCACCGACAGGAAGTGGTCCACCGCGGACGCCTCGAACGCCCCGCAGCAGTTCCAGTCCTTTACTTCCTCCAGTTCCACGCCCAAATCGCCCAGAACCCTGAACGCGGACATCTCGTATTCCTTCGACGAGCCGTGGATGGAACAGCCGGGATAGTAAGGAAGCTTCATCGTCCGTTCCCTTTCTCCGCCCTTATCGCGGCAGCCCTGAAGATTGCACGGATCTCCTTCATCGCCCTGATCCGCGAGGGGAACATCTCAATCTTCCTCCTGAGGAACATGCGGATTCCCAAGGGGATGAATGACAGCACCCGCCGCGGGTCCATGAGGCGAAGCCACATCCACCCCATGAACTGCGGCTCCCAGTTCCTGCCGTGAAGCCTGATGGAACCGAGGAACGAGAGAGCCATCGCGTAACCCGGCCACTTGAGTCTAAGCCGTCCGGCCCCCGCCTCCCGCACGGCCATGTTCCTCAGGACATGGATAATGGAGGTGAATCTCACGTCCTGAGGGCACCTCTCAAAGCAGGTATAGCAGTTCACGCACGACCAGATGAGTTCGGAGGAGAGGAGTTCGTCACGCATGCCCAGTGCGGCCATCCGGATGATCCTCCTCGGGTTGTATTCCTCCCTAATCTCGAAGACCGGACAACTTATGGTGCAGGTGCCGCATGCAAAACACCTTGCAATGTTCTCCCCGCCCGGCTGGGAACTGATCTCCTTGTGGAATGACAAGGCCTTACCACCCACCCGGCGGACCTCGGATTTCAGCGATAGACCGGAATTCGCTTCCATGCGGCGTTCCTACCGGAACAGCCTGCGGAGGAATTCACGGTGCCGGGCCTTCCTTCTTTTCAAAGGAATTCCAAACCGGCCGCCTGCCGCCGTATCGCGGCATCGCCGTGAGTAGGAGAAAACCGGCGCGGTTAACCTGTGCAGGGCTGTCACAAGCCAATATGCTAGTGATATTGGGCAGTTATTTCAAACTGCTGTGGCGAAATGCCCCGCTTTTCTGATCTTGCCAGAACACGTGAAAAATCGGCCAATTCAACGCCGCTGGGAAGGGGGGCGCCCCTTAAAAGCGCCTGAATACGGAGGGATCGCCCGAAAAACCGTTCAGTAAGCGGTCAGGGAATGGAATCTCACCTTGGCCTCCCGCTCAGCCGAACTTGTAGGTTATACCGTGGCTCCCGCGGGGATACTGGCAATCAATATTGTCGAAGGGGCATCCCGTCCGGCAGGTGAGGCATTCCAGGCAATTGTTATAGGCCACCGTAATGCGGTCCTCCTCCCAGGTGTAGACGCTCGCCGGACAGAAGTACGTGCAGGGCCTTCCTTTCGCACCGCATTTCTGGAGGCAGACGGCGGGATCCTTGACCGTCAAATGGGATTTCTTTTCGTCGGGTTTGAAGCCTACGGTGAACAGCCTGTCCTCAATTGTGCTCATAGCGCCCTCCGTATCACGCCCAGCGCGTCCTTGATCATCCCCGGCAGCGAGCGCATGCCGATCGCCTTGCGAAAGATGCCCCACTGCTTCGCACGCTTGGTCATGCCGTCAACCTTGATGAATTCCGCGGCCGCCATTGTCGCCATCTCCGGGTACACTCCAAAGAACCAAGGTCGCCGCGCGACGTAATGGCCCAGGTTCGCGTACTTGCGCAAGTCCTTGAAGACTATGCTGGCCTCAAGCCTCTCGCGGTATGACGAAAGCGCGGAAGCGGTGAAGGCGCCTTTCTTCTTCGCTTCGATGACCGTCTCGGCCGCGAATTTCCCGGACAGGATGGCCAGGTTCGAGCCCTCCCGGTGGTAGCTGTTCACCAGTCCCGCCGCGTCCCCCGTGACGAGCATCCCTGACGTATGCACGGAATGAATCGAATGGTATCCCCCCTCGGGTATTATGTGCGCCATGTATTCGCGGCAGACCCCGCCCTCGACGAGGCGCCGGACGGCCGGGTGCGCCTTCAGGCCGTCCAGTATCTCGTAGGGCCGCCTCCCGCCCTTCACCAGTTCCGAGATGAGCACGCCCGCTCCCACCGAAAGCGAGTCCTTGTTGGTGTAAATGAACGCCACTCCCATCCGGCCGCCCGTCGCTTCCCCCACCAGTTCAATCGTGGCGCCCGCATCCCCCTCGAGCCCGAACCGGTCCTCTATCTTCTCCCGTGGAAGCGCTATGACCTCCTTGACCGCCGTGGCGAGCTCGTCCTGCCGCCAATCGGGGCGGAGTCCCGCACTCCTGGCGAGGACGCTCCCTACGCCGTCCGCCGCGACCGTGACATCCGCGTAAAGGTCCCCCTCCTCCCGATCGGTTTTCACGCCTATCACCGTCCCGTCCTTCCTTATCACGTCAGTCACGGCCGTCTCCGGGACAAGCAGGACGCCGGCCTCCGTCGCCTGCTTACCGAGCCACCGGTCAAACCGGGAGCGCAGTACGGTCCAGGCGTTGCACGGCTCCACACCCTGCGCGGGGTCAAGGACCCCGGCCTCTACGGCCCTGTCCTTTCCCAGCACCCAGACGCTCTGCTTGACAATCGGCCTTTCGAGGGGCGCTTTCTTCCAGAATTCCGGGAACACCTGCTCGGTGGCGTGGCGGTAAATGACCCCCCCCATCACACTCTTTGCGCCCGGGAACGCCCCGCGCTCCAAAACCACCACCCTGAGTCCGGCCCGCGCCATCACGGTCGCCGCGGAAAGGCCCGCCAGTCCTCCCCCGGCAACGATGCAGTCAAACTTGCGCTCCATCACGCTTTCCCTCCTACGACGCCCGCCCTCGCCTTTGCGACGGCCTCCGCAAGGGCGGGGACGACATCGAGCGCGTTACCGACAATGCCCAGGCTGGCCACCGAGAAAATCGGAGCGTTAGGATCGCTGTTGACGGCGATGATGACGTCGCTCGTCTGCATCCCCACCAGGTGCTGGACGGCGCCGGAAATCCCGCAGGCAATGTAGAGCCGGGGCCGCACCGTCCTGCCCGTCTGGCCCACCTGGTGTTCATAGCCCATCCATTTGGCGTCCACGGCCGCCCGCGAAGCACCGGTGACACCTCCCAGCGCATCCGCCAATTTGCGGATGAGCCGGAAATTGTCCTTTGAGCCCATGCCGCGCCCCCCCGACACGATGATGTCCGCGTCAGCCAGGTTAAGGGTATCCGCCGCCGCATCCCGGCCGTATTCGACCAGTTTCGTAACGACCTCGCCCTCGGTCATGTCAAGCACGCCCTTCACCAGCCGGCCGCGGCGCGTCGGATTCCGCGGGGGCATCGCCATCACGCGGGGGCGCACCGTGGCCATCTGCGGACGGAACTTTTCAGTCAGGATGGTCGCCATGATGTTGCCGCCGAACGCCGGGCGCGTCTGTTCCAGCAGTCCAGTGTCGCTTCCTATCGCCAGGCCGGTGCAGTCCGCAGTAAGGCCCGTCGCCAGGTCGGTCGCCACCGCGGACGCCAGATCCCGGCCCGTCACGGTCGCCCCCATGAGAAGCACCGCCGGACTGTATTTCCGCACCAGCGAAACGACCGTGCGCGCGAAGGGGACCGTCCGGTAGTGCGAGAGCACCTCGCTTTCGACGGAATACACGATGTCGGCGCCGTGGGCGACGGCCTCGGACAGGACGTCCGCCGTCCGGTATCCCGCCACCACCGCCGCCAGATTGGTTTTCAGGTCGTTCGCCAGCGCGCGGCCTACCCCCAGCAGTTCCCACGACACCCGTGCGGCCGCGCCATCGGACTGCTCGGTAAAAACCCACACTTCGCCGCTCTTCGGCTCGGGACCGGTGTCCTCGGCCGCGACGGCCTTCCCGGAAGCCCCCGCTCCGCCGCCGCCCCGCTCCACCGCCGCGCCTCCCGGCGGCAGGAGCAGGCCCTCGGCCCGCACCTTCTCCATGAAGGCCTTGACCGCGTCCTCCAGCGGCTCGGCCTTTACCGTGCCGCCGCCCGCGCGACGGGGCGGAGGGAAAATTTTCTTCACCTTCGTGGGCGAACCTTTCAAGCCGCACCGGTCGGCGTCGAGGCCGAGGGTGGCGGCCGTCAGGACGGGGATGTCCGCTTCCAGCGCCCTGATGAGGTTGGGGAGGGTCGCGTAACGCGGCTCGTTGATCTCCTTGACCACGGTGAGCACGGCCGGGAGGGACGACCTGACCACCTCGTGCGCCCCTTCCAGGTGCCGCTGAACCGTGATGGTCCGCTCTTTCACCGCCACCTCGAGAACCCTGTCAACGCACGTCAACTGGGTGAAACCCAGCCGGCAGGCGATTCCCGGACCCACCTGGGCCGTGTCCCCATCGATGGTCTGCTTGCCGCATATCACGACGTCGACAGGATCCTTGCCGTCGATGTAACGGACCGCCTCAGCCAGCGCATAGCTGGTCGCAAGCGTGTCCGCGCCCGCGAACTTTCCGTCCGAGAGCAGGAACGCCCGGTCCGCCCCCATGGACAGCGCCTTCTGGAGCGCTTCGCGGGCCTGTGGAGGCCCCATGCTGACCACAGTGACCATTCCGCCGCACCTCTCCTTCAGCCGGACGGCCTCCTCCACCGCATGGACGTCAAAAGGATTTACTATCGTCGGAATCCCCTCGCGGATAAGCGTGTTCGTTTCGGGGGCGACGCGAACCTGCGTCGTGTCGGGAACCTGTTTTATGCAGGCGACGACATGCATCACGCGATCCGCTCTAACCACGATTCCCCCACCATGACATTGAACCTGATGGACTTCATAAAGCAGTCAACCCTGTTGCACGCAGGGATTTGGCATCCTGTAAGGAGAAAAAGTGGAGTATTGAAGATGCCATCAGACATTGTTGCACTTGAATATGCTAATGAAAGTAGGCACGTATTTCAAGATGCTGTGGCGAAATGCCCCGCCGCCAGAACCGCCCCCACCGGACCCCGGAATCCGCAATTTACCGTGCCGTTATGGAGGAGTGCGCCGTCACCCTTCCAGAATGCGCCGCGGCGGGACACCGGCCCGCCAGGTGCTCCAAAAACTTCGCGCGGAACTTCCTGACGTGGGAGGAAATAGTTGGCGCCGCGCTTTACTCCCCGCCCCCGAACATCATGCTGATGCTCGCGGCGGCCCCGATGGAGTTGCGGGTGTCGCCGCTCTCCACGGCCCCCGCCGGCCTGGCCAGCTTGATGCGCGTGTCCACCAGGAGCCACATGAGCGCGATGTCGGCCCGGAAATCGTCGCCTTCGAAGCCCGTCCCGAGGGTGACCGCCATCAGGTCCTGCTTGAAGGAGGCCGGAACGAGTTCCTTGACCGAATCGGCCCCCAGGCCCGCGGTCGAGGCGGCGGCCGGGTCGGGTTTCGTGTAAAAACCGGCCCGAACGGGAAGGCTCCACCGCGGGAAGCGCAGGCGGTATTCCACCCCCGCCGCCGCCGAAAACGTCGAATCGGCTGTTTCCGTGGCCTTCCGCTCGGCGGGAGTCCCGAAGAACAGCGTCTCTTCCGAGGAAACCCCGCCGGAGTAGCGCAGATCCAGCGCCGCGGTCCAGTTTTCCAGGATGGTCAGCGACCCTCCCGCACCAAACCGCGCCTGCGGCGCCCGGTGAATCCGGTTGTCCCGGAGCGGTCCGCCGTCCTCCACTTCCCAGATCTGGCCGGTCATTTGCCCGGCCAGAAGCGCGCTCAGCCCGACGCTCCCTCCGGGAACCGGTCGGAAGAAATAGCCGAGCAGGAGGCCCGGCCCTGCCAGTTCCTCCCGCCGCTCCATCGTGCGCAGGGCTATGAAAACGCCCTCCTGGGAAATCGGCTCCGAGCCGACTCCCAGCACTTCCCTGACCGACCGCATGAGCCACGCGCCCCCGACCGAAAAGGCGTGGTTGCCGCCGTCAATCGCCCAGACGTATTCCGCCCCCACCGCGTAGGTTCCCTCGTCCTCCTTGAGGTAGGCGGTCCCTCCCCAGTATTGCGAGGACAGCGGGGAACCGCCGGGTGTTATGGCCAGGGTGAGGTCAAGCGGTTCCATCAGCCGAACTCCACGCCGGTCCACCTCCCACGCCCCGGCCGCGAGGCGGCCGCGGCCGAAGGACGGCGTCGCGAAACTCCAGTCCACGGGGTCGGTCGCGTCGAAGGCGCCCCGGGTCGTTTCATTGCGGTTTAGTATTCCGCCCGAGAACTCGAGCCGCCGCCACGCGATGCCCCCGGTCATCGCCCCCTCGCTCCGGCGCAGGTCCGCGGTGGACGCGGCGGCGTTGTCGGAAATGTCGGCGGTATTCGAGCCTATCCCGATGCCCACGCCGCCCATGCCCGCCAGCGGCGCCCCCGCCCGGGCGGTCACGGCGAAAAGAATGAAAGGGAGCGACAGCAGGACCCTTTTCACGTTCGCGAATTAATCATAGAGGCCTCCGGATAAATCGGCAACGCCTTCCGGCAGCGGAGATAAGCCATTTGGGAGGCGTGGCTGTCGTATCCGCCATTAGTAGCTCCCGCCGGGGCATGGCGGAGGGGAAGTGCCCTCCAGGATCGCGCGGGCCTCTTTTTTCCTGCCCAGCCGCATGAGCGTAACGGCGAGGTTACGGCGCGCCTCCGGGGAGTCCGGCGCAAGCGCCAGCGCCCGGCGCTGGGCGGTCTCCGCCCCGGCGAGCTTCCCCTGCGCGCCCAGCAGGTTGCCGAGGTTGTTCCACGCGTGGGAGAAGCCCGGATTGCACCTGATGGACTCGCGATAGGCCGCCTCCGCCTCGGGGAGCCTGTCCAGGGCCTTCAACGCCATGCCGCGCTCGAGGTGAAGTTCGGCCCAGGCCGGCTCCAGCGCCAGGCCACGCTCCGCCAACGCCAGCGCCTTCGTCGGTTCGTAGGTGTTCCGGAAGGCGATGGCGGAATACCACCATGACCGCACATCGCCGGGAACCAGCGCGGCCGCTTTCGTGTAAGCGGCGGCCGCCTCGCCGGGATGGCCGGACAGCGCCAGCGCCTGCCCCGTGCGCAGGTAGCCGCTGGCGCCCGCCAGGCGGAACGCCAGAACCACGCCCACGGCCCAGGTAAACGTGAGGCCGGGACGGAGGCGGGAAGTCAGACCTGGAGCGGCGCGCCCGCCGCCAAGAAGCATCCCGGTGAAAAGCCACGCCGGAACCATCGTGGGCGGGACATGAAGCGGAAAGCTCATCAATCCATTCACGGCGAGCCCAACCCAACCCGCCCCGGTCCCGCACCACGGGCCGGGAGCGGCATCGCGGAGCGGGGACGCCCGCCACGCCCGGGCGAGGCAGGCGAATCCCCACAGGAGGAGCCCCAAACCCGCAACACCGGCCTCCATCAGGAAGTGCAACGGCTCGAGGTGGGCGAATTCCGTATAGTGAAAGAAACCTCCCTTTCCCAATTCGTCCGCCTGTCCAGAAAGGAACACGGTGCGAAAGCTCCCGGTCCCCCATCCGCCCACCGGGTGCGCCCGCACAGCCCGTGCGGCAACCTTCCAGGTCCACAGCCGCTCCTCCAGCGCGGAGCCGGACGTGAACGCCTGCCGGGCGGCCGGATGGAGCGCCAGCCACAGCGCGGCCATGACAAGGCCGACCGCCGCCACCGGAACCAGCCGGCGCGCCTTGCCTCCGGCGGCAAGCGCCGCCACCACCGCGGCGGCGGCCAGCCAGGCGGCGCGGGCTTCCGTCGCCACGATGGCCGCGCCAATGACCAGCACCGCCAAGCCGCAAAGGAAAGAAGAGAGTCGCATTCCCGCCACGTCTCCCTCTCCCGCGAGCGGGAGAGGGAGCATCTTGCCAGAGAGGGTGAGGGAACTGGCGAAGGCGGGCCTTTTCCCTGCCTCTCCAATACCCTCACCCTCCCCTCTATCCGGCCTGATGGGGCCTCGTTCGCTCCGCATACTGCGCTCCTCGGCCCGCACAGGCGCGCCCAACCGTGTTCGCTCCGCGAACGGGCGCCCCTTCGAGGAGAGGGTATAGAGGGATGGGTTCCTGCGCCCTTCCAGCCAGAGCGAAAGCGCTAGGGCAAACGGGAACACGAGGAAGCCGCCGAGCAAATCGGGATTCCCGATGGTGGAGGCCACGCCCTTGAGGAACGGGCTTATCCAGGAGCCCGCTTCCCATCCCAGGGCCTGCCCGAGGCCGTATAAGGCGATGCCAACGGAAGCGGCGACGAACATGTCCGATGATTTTCGCGTGAAGCCGGCGGACGAACCCGCCATCATTGCGGCCGCGCCCAGCGGCAGGATCAGCAGCGCCGCCTCCGGGAGGGAGCGCCACCAGGAAGTGACCCCCGGACCCGCCAGCGCCGCCAGCGCCACCCAGGCGCCCCAGGGAAAAATCCAGCGGAAGGCCGGAGGCGTCCCGGCCGGGCCGGCGGAGACGGCGAGTCCGCCGAACACGATGAGCGCGAGGAGCTTCGGCAGGGGGAAACAGTCGTTAAGCGGAGTCCAGAACGATAACGGAAGGACCACCAGCAGGCAGAGGGCGGACAGCCGCGCCGCCGCTTCCCTCATTTCGCGGTTGCCGGTGCATCGGCCGGAACCAGCGAGGACTTGAATAGGAGCAGGGCCTCCAGGGGCGACTTCCCCATCCGCCCCTTGACGCTCACGGTCCCTTCCTGCAGGGAATCCACGAGCTTCCCTTCCGCGGGAATGAAGCGGACGGTTCCCTTGTATTCAAGCCTGAATGACTCGAGATCCGCACCCTTCTGCGCCCCCTCCAGGTTCACCCCGCCCTCCATGCGCAGGCGCGCATACACCACGCCGCCTTCCTCCTCCATGCCCTCGAAGACCCCGATGGTGACCACGCGGAAGGTTCCCCCGGCGGGCGCCGTCATCTCCTGCTCGCGCCGCCAAGTCTCGCCGGGGCTGACCGGCGCCGGCGGCAGGAGGGGAAAAGTGGAACCCAGCGAGCGCGCGACCCACGCCAGGGTGTCGGTGGCCGGCTTCGCTTGTTCGATTTCGCTCGTCTCACCCGTGGGTGACCGCATGGCCACGGTTTCCTGGTGCATCGGCACGGCGCCCATCTCCACGGCCATGCCGTTGAACTCGATGGGGGAGAGGTCGGTGAACATCCTCACCCTGCGCCAGCCGTTTTTCTCCACCGATTCGATGCGCTCCGCCATGCTGGCATGCGCCTTCATCACGACCAGCTGCGGCATGCCGAGGTTTATGACCTTTCCGCGGAACGACTGCTCGAGGGACCAATTCCGCGCATCCCCCGCCGCGCCACCGTAGGCAAGCGTGACCGGGCCCCCCGACCTGACGGCCTTCCCCGGCCCGCACGCGGAACAAATTAAAACCGTCACCAATAAGATTAATGGCATTTGGATGGAACGTACCCTCCCTCTCCCGCTTGCGGGAGAGGGAGCATCTTGCCAGAGAGGGTAAGGGAATTGGCGACAAGCTTTACCCGTGTCTCCACTACCCTCACCCTCCCCTCTCCCCTTCGGGGAGAGGGTAAGAATCTTTAGTCTTGCCCTTTTCCTATAACCACCCATCATTGCGACATCCTCTTCACCCGGATGCGGGGAAGGAAAGACCTCACTTCCGCCGCGGTCATCAGGCACGCGCCGGGCCGCCGGAAGTTGGCCGCGGCCGCCGCCACTCCCCACCTCAGGGCCTCCGCCTCGTCGCCGCCGGCGGCCGCCACGCGCAGGAAGCCCCCCAGGAGGGCGTCACCGCACCCAATCGGGCTCGTGACCGGGGAACGCCCGGGCACCGCCGGCGCGAACCAGTCACCCGCCGGTGAAGCCAGCAGGCACCCTTCGTCTCCCAGCGAAAGCAGGACGCGCCCGACGCCCCGCGCGTGCAGTTCCCGCGCCGCGGAAACCAGCGCCGGGAGCGAACCCGGCCTCCTGCCGACAAGCGCCTGAAACTCGCTTTTATTGGGCTTTATAAGCCACGGCCGGTGGTTGATGCCGGCGCGCAAGCGCGCCCCGGAAACGTCCAGGACTAGCCGGGCTTCCGCCCCGCCAGCCGTCCGCAGGAGCGCCCGGAACCGGGAGTCGCTCATGGTCGGGGGCAGGCTGCCCGAAGCGACCACGAATCCACCGCCGCGCGCGGCCTTCCAGAGGAGGCGGAACAGTTCCCGCAACTGGGACGGCCGGGGATGCATCCTCAAGTCGGTATTTATGGTGGTCTCGCGCCCGCCCTCGTCCAGCATCACGCACACCCGCCCCTCGCCTTCCACCGGAATATGCGAAAAAGAGACGGAATACTTCCCGAGGAAGTCCTTTAGAAGCCCGGCCCAGTGGGGCGGCGCGAACAGGATCGCCTCCGCGCGCCCTCCCAGCATCCCGACGGTGCGCGCCACGTTGAGCGCTTTGCCGGCGGGATAGGAGAACCATTCTTGGGCCCGGTTTACCTCCCCCAGCGCCAGATTCGGGACATCGAGGATGACGTCCCGGGTGGGATGAAGGGAGAGAACCGTGATCGGCGCGCCGCTAATCATCGGGCGCCTGGGACGCTACTGCCGTGGACCCGGCCCCCGGTCGCGGCCGCGCGGTGGCCCGCTCCAACCGCCGCCTTGTCCTGAGCCCGTCGAAGGGCCCTGCCGCCGGCCACCACCTCCGCCTCCGCCACGCTGGTGCCAGGGCCGCCTTCCACCGCGCTGCCCCGAACCCCGCGACGGGCCGCCGCGGTAACCTCCCCGGTCTCCGCGCCAGCCGCCCCTTTCGCCGCCTGGCCCCGCGCCCGCTGAAGGGCCGCCTTCCTGGAAATCACGACCATCCTGACCGGGTTCGCCTTCGGCGAAACCGTCCTGTTCAGGAAGCGGGCCCTCTCCGGAAAATCCGCGTTCCTCATTCGGAGGCCCTTCCTCAAAACGCCCGCGGCCCCGGAAACCCCGGCCACCGCCCCGGCCTCCCCGGCCGCCGCGCCAAGGACCGCGCCCGCGGAATCCCCGGTCATCGCGCTCTCCGCGCCTGCCCTGAGCTCCGTCGAAGGGCTCGCTTCCTTCCTCACCCTCTGCCGAGTCCGCCGGCACCACGACGACGCGCCGGTCGCTCCCCTCCCCCAGGCTGTAGGTGCGCACCGCCTTCTCATGGTGCAGGGCCGTATGGATGACCTTGCGCTCGAACGCGGACATGGGCTCCAGCTCCACCCGGTGGCCGGTGTTCTTGACCTCGTCCGCCACCCGGTTGGCCATGCCCACGAGCGTGCGCCGGCGCCGCTCGAGGTAGCCCGCGACATCCACGAACACCTTGATGTCGGTCCCCTCGCCGCGGTTCACCACGCGCTCCATGATGGTCGAAAGGGCGGCGAGCGTCGAACCGCGCCGCCCGATAAGGATGCCCCCGGCGCCCTGGTCCGCCTCGAGGTAGAGCTCGCCGCTGTGCTGGTGCGCCTCCACCTCCACGTCCATGCCCATCAATTTTATTATCCTGACCAGGAATTCCTTCGCGCGCTCCACCGCCTCGGGCGGGAGATTTCCGCCGCCCTTCAGGCTGACGCGCACCTTCGCCTGGCGCACACCCAGGCCGAATATCCCGCGGCTTCCCTTCGACAGGACTTCCACGTCCACCTCGTCCTCGCGGCGGCCCATCTGCCGCAGGGCCGCCTCAACCGCCTCCGCTACCGTAGCGCCTTCAGACTCTAGGCTGTCCATCGTTTGATGTCCTCCTTGACCCGGCCGGAACCATGAGTTTGGTCGTATAGAATTGCTGGCCCATTTGGATAAGGTTCTGGACCAGCCAGTACAGGTTTAGCCCCGAAGGGGCGTTCGCAAACATGAAGACGAATACCAGGGACATCCAGCGCATCATCTTGGCCTGCTTGGGATCCCCCGTCGTCGGCGTCATGGCCTGCTGGAACCACATCGTCACGCCCACCAGCCCGGGAAGGACATAGATGGGGTCCTTCGCCGAAAGGTCGGTAATCCAGAGCATGAAAGGCGCGCCACGCAGCTCGACGGCGTTGCCGAGGACGGCGAACAGGGCGAAGAAGACGGGAAGCTGGAGCGCGAAGGGCAGGCATCCCCCCAGCGGGTTTATCTTCTTCTCCTTGAACAGGCGCATCATTTCCTCCTGCTTGCGCTTGGCGTCGTCCTTGAATTTCTCGTTGATGAAGTTGATCTGCGGCTGGACTTCCTTCATCTTTTGCATCTGCTTCAAGCTTGACTGGCTGGGCCACCACAGGATGCCACGCACGATGATGGTCAGGAGGATGATGGCCACGCCGTAATTGAAGGTGAAGGAGGCGAGGAACTTCAGCGTGTAGAGGAGCCAGACGGCGAATATGCCGAACATGCCGAAATCGATCGCCACATCAAGCCGCGCTCCGGCCTTCTTGAGCACCCCGTAGTCCTGCGGCCCGATATAGACGCGCAGGGGGATGCGCACCCGCGACACCCCGGGCTTGAGACGGTAACGCAGGCCCGCCTCAAGAATGTCGGGTACCCCCTCAGTCGCGGCAAAGCCGCCTATGGATTCCACCCCCACGCAGCCGGCGACGGGAGCCGGAATGAGGGCGGACAGGAAATACTTGTTCCGGACGGACGCCCAGAAGGGCGCTTCGCCCTCCTTCATGACCGGCTTCTTGCCCGCCTTCTCCCGGAACTTGTCGCGGGCAGTCAGCAGGTCCGCGGTTCCGATGTTCTGGTATGTGCCGGGCCGGCCCAGCACCTCTTCCTCTGCCGGAGAGAGGCCGGTGCCGGGCTTCCAAACCACGTCAAGGGACGCCGGCAGGGGGCCGGTGAGCTCCAGCTCCATTACGGCCATGTGTCCCTTGTCGGGAATCGTGAACTTCTTGACCAGCGTGCGGCCGCCCCGCAAGTTCGCCGTGAACACCAGCGTCTTTTCCCCGTCGCGGGCCGGGGGCCCGGAGGCCGCCACCTGCGCCCAGGCGCTCTCCTCGGAATCGGACAGCCGGACCGAGAGCGGGCCCACGGGGGAGGCAGCCGCGCGCAAGGGCACCATTTCCTCGAAAATCGTGGTTCCCGTGGCCCGAAACCCCTTCAACTGCCAGGAAACCAGCCTGCCTCCGGTCGTGGAAAACCGCGCCAGTACGGATGACGTCTCGAGGAACACCGGGCGTCCGCGCGGGATTGCCCTGGCGGGGGAACTTGCCTGGGCCTTTTCCGGTGGCGCCTCGACTTTCTGCGCCAGCCTGGATGCGGCCGTTTCGGGGGCCTGCCGGGGAGCGGCGGCGGGAGCCGCCGTTTTCTCCGAGGTGGCCGGGGGCTTGGCCGGGGGAAGTACGTGCTTCCCCATCCACCAGGAGTAGCCGAAGATGATCAGCGTCGAAAGCACCAACGCCACCAAGAGCCTCTTTTCCGTGCTCAGTTTTCCCTCCGAATCAGGGACGCGTGGGCGGGAAGTTCAGCGGCGTGCCGCGGGTACCGGGTCCACCCCTCCGGGGTGGAACGGGTGGCAGCGGGCCAGGCGCAACAGCGCCAGCCCCAGGCCTTTCCCGATTCCATGCACCGTCAGGGCCTCTTCGGCGTATGCGGAACAGGAGGGATGGAAACGGCAGTGATGCCCCAGCATGGGCGATATCCACTGCCGGTAACCCCTCAACGCCACCAGTAATAGGGAGGCCGCGAATGAATGCGCTCCGCCCAAAAAACTTCCCGTCTTGCGTCCAGTTTTCATGCTGATTTCAACCATTACGGGCCGCCGCCACGACCCGCGACTTCGCGTACAGGTCGGACAGGACGCGCTTGGCCTCGCCGAGGCTAAGGCGCTCCGCACCCTGGCGTGCGACGACCACCATGTGACAGGGGTGCCCAAGGGCCCGTTTCGTCAGCCGGACCGCCTCGCATAGCACCCGCTTTACCCGGTTGCGCACCACCGCTCCGCCAAGCTTCTTGGATACGGAAACACCGGCGCGGAAATCCTCCGCGGAAACGAAATAGGTGTAGCATACCGGACTGCTCTGCTTTTCTCCCTTGGCCATTACGCGGATGAACTCCATGCCGGAAAGACGCTGCGACTTGGGGAATCCATTGCCGTCCGGCTCCTCTCCGCGCACAAGGTCAGTATTCACCGCACAATCCTTCCGGGGCCCACGGACAGCCGGTGGCGCCCCTTTTTCCGCCTTCTTGCCAGCGTCCGGCGTCCGCCTGGACTGGCCATGCGCTTCCGAAAGCCATGTGTCCTTTTTCGCGGCACCCGGTGCGGTTGAAAAGTCCTTCTTCCCATGATTTCGGCACTCCTTTAGCCGATTATACGCCAAATCCGCCGTTTACGGGTCAATTCCAAGCTTTTCCTTTAATTCACGCAGTTCACGCGGCGAAAGGGAGCCTGCCGCGGCACGCGGAAGCCGGTGACGGCCCAGCATGGCCCGCACTATCGCCGCCTCGGCGCGCGACAGCGTGACCGCCTCCAGCCGGTAATCACGGAAGGCCTCCCAGGTCATCGGCACCCACTCACGCACGACATTCCCGATTACCTCCGCATACTTCCTGATTTCATATTGCGCGTGCGCATCCATCCGCAGGCGCAGGAAGTTCAACAGGTTGTGCAGGTCCGTCTTCCAGTACCACTGCGTGTAGATTCCGACCGGCAGGTTGATGCGCGCCAATTCGCGCGCCAACGCCCAGCCCTTCGATTCGCCGGGCTCCCCGGGCGCGGGAGCGCCCGCATCCGGAGGAACCGGCTGAGCAGGGTTGGCCGGAGAACCGGCCAAAAATTCCTCGTAGTGGCCGTAGCAACGGAGGGCGTCCTCCCTCAATATTTCCATTATTTCCCGGGCGCGCCCGGCGGGAAGCGTTCCACCGCGGCCCTGCCGGTTGCGGGTATCCTGCGCCCCCATGACATCCTCGGCCGGCACGTAGAACTCGCGGTCCAGGACGGAATAGCGGGCGGATATTTCATTAACGGAATTATGGGTGATAATTCCATTCGCAACGAAATTATGAAACGGACCCTCCACTTCAATATCGTATGTCTCTTTATCCCCGACATATTCTAGACTCCTGATTCGCACCAACCGGCTAATTGTCAGCTTATTCCAGGCTACCCGCGGCCTCTTCCTCCATTCCGCCTTTACCGGGGGCCCTCCGAATTGCTCAACATACTTAAGCTCATCCCGGTGTACCAAGCTATGACAAGAGCGGCATAGGCTGGTCAGGTTTCCCTCGTCCATAGCAAATATGGCGTCGGCCCAAACCGGGACGATATGATGCGCATGCAAATAACCGGCTCTCTTGCGGCAAAGCTGACATGTCCACCCATTACGCTGATGGACCCGGTGCGCGGCCTGCGTAGTCCACCTTCCAATGGATTCCCTCCGAGTTGATGTACCGCCTTTCCAGAAATTGGATGCAGGACCACATCTGGCCTTCCTGATTGCTTCAATGTGTTCAGCTGACAGCATTCTCGAACCATTCCTATATGTCCTTCCCTTATTCCATGGTTCATGACTGGTCCTTCTGCCACTATTAACGAGGTGATGCATTCGAACCCACTTCCTTATGGAATCCACCCCTACTCCCGCGTTGGCCGCAATCGTGCCGATGGGAAGCTGCTTCACCAGGTATTGATCATTTAACCATTCCCTATTCCAATGAATCGGCCTCTCGATTTGTTCCCCATTTACATGGAGCCAACAGTCTCCCTTCCGCCAAGAAACAGAACCGCCTGAAAAATGCAGGCCCGTGGCGTCTTTCAGGGATTTCCATCCACTATTGAACAGGAACCTATGGTCTGCGGTTGCCTCTATACGTTTCCCGTCATCCAATAACATTCTAAAGACCGGTTTTTTGCCATTCTTGAAAACGTTAACTATCCGGGAATGTTGCATTGCTCCCGTTGATTCATTCAACTGACGAATCATCATTTTTCGGACGCGATCAACACGATATATCGGGTTACGCTGTTTATCGGGCCTGTTCCTGTTTTTTGTGGGTTGAAACCTCTTATAAACATCCTCTATCCGCAGTTTGAACAATTTACTACTCCCCTTCCGGGTTCCTGAAGGCAAATCAAAGTTGATTTCCGTCCCTTCCGCCAGGCAAGCCATCCGGTGGCGGATCCACTGGCGCGCCACGAAGACAGGCAGCTTCACGTGGAATTTCATCTCGCACATCTCAAAAGGGGTCGTATGCCAGCGCCGCATCAGGTAACGGATGAGCCCGCGGTCATCGCTGACCTTCCTGGTCCCGCGGCCGTAGGAAACCCGGGCAGCCTGGACCACCGCCGCGTCATTGCCCATGTAATCGATTACCCGTACGAACCCGTGGTCGAGTACGGGGAAGGCGCGTCCGAGCAGGCGCTCCACCCCGGGAACCGTCGCCCGCCTGGTCCGGGAACCCGGCCCCTCCGGACGGGACGGTACGGGAACACGGGAAATGCGGGAAATCCTGCCTTTCATGGGACCTACATTTTACCCCCCCGGACGGGCGCCACGGGGCGCCCGGGAGGCTCATTCCCCCTTCAGCAGTCTCTCGGCGTGCTGGATGGCCGTGTCCGAGACTTCCTCGCCGGCAACCATGCGCGCTATCTCCTTGATGCGGTCCTTCCCCCCGACCTTCTTCGCCTCGACGATGGTGCCGTGGTCGCTCACCAGCTTGCGCACATGCCAGTGGCCGGAGGCGCGGGCGGCGATTTGGGGGAGGTGCGTGATGCACAGGACCTGCCGTTTTTCACCGATTTCATGAAGCTTCTTTCCGACCACCTCGGCCACCCGCCCCCCGATGCCGGCGTCAATCTCGTCGAAAACCAGCGTCCCCACGCGGTCCACCTTCGCCAGCACGGACTTGAGGGCGAGCATCACCCGGGAGAGCTCCCCCCCCGAGGCGATGTCCTTCAGCGGGTGCGTCCCGGCCCCCACATTTGGGGCGATGTAGAACTCCACTGAGTCTATGCCGGTCTCGGACGCCTTGTAGCGCGAACCCGCCACCTCCACCGGGCCGGCTTGGTCGCCCATCTGTATCATCTTGACGCCGAAATCGGCGTTGTCCATGGCCAGCTCCCGGAGTTCCCGCGCCACCCGTTCCGCCAGCAGGTTGGCGTTGCGCTGGCGCCCCTCGGACAGCCTTCCCGCCCGGCTGGACAGCTCCTTGCGGAATTCTTCCTCCCGCGCCTCCAGTTCCCTGATTTTCTCGTCCGAGGAGGCCAGTTCCGCGAACTCCGCCTTCGCCTTTTGCAGGAACTCCAGCATGGCCTCGGTGGATTCCCCGTATTTGCGCTTGAACCTGGCCAGCGTGTCGAGCCTCTCCTCGATTTCCTCCAGCCTCTTCGGGTCCGCCTCCATCTTTTCCTGAAGGGCCCGGATTTCGCTCGCCTGGTCCAGGAGCGCGTCAAGCAGGCGGCTCAGCACCTCCGCCTGCGGCTCCAGGTTCGCCCGGTCATGCTCGGCGACGGAACGCAGGTCCGCCAGCGCGCTCCCCAGCGATTCGCGTCCGCCGCCCTCCCCCATCAGCCGTCCGTAGGCCTGGGCGAGCCCGGAGAAAATCCGCTGGACGTTGGCCAGCCGGCTCCGTTCCGCCGCCAGCTCCTCCTCCTCGCCGGTCTTCAGGCGCGCCGCCTCCAGCTCCTCCACCTGGAAGGAAAGCAGGTCGACGCGCTGGGCCCGTTCCCGCTCGCGGGAGCGCAATCCCTCCAGCTCCTCCCGGCAATACTTCCAATCGAAAAAGGCGCCCCTGACCTCGGCCCGGGACGGCAGGAGCTCGCCGAACGCGTCCAGGAACTCCAGGTGCATGGCCGGATTGAGCAGGAGCTGGTGCTCGTGCTGGCCGTGCAAATCCACCAGCAGGTCGCCCAGCCGTTTCAGGATTCCCAGCGGAACGGTCGAACCGTTGGCGGAACAGCGGCTCCTTCCGGCGGTCGTCACCGTGCGCCGCAGGACGAGCTCGTCCCCCATGAGCGGCACCTCGACCGACCGGAGCAGGGAGGTCACCTCGGACAACTCGCTGATGTCGAACAGCGCCTCGACTACAGCCTCCTCGCTGCCGACCCGCACCATCTCGCGGTCACCGCGCTCCCCCAGCGCCAGGTTCAATCCGTCTATGAGAATGGATTTGCCGGCGCCCGTCTCCCCGGTGAGCACGGTGTAACCGGGGGTAAACTCCATGCGGAGCTCCTCGATTATCGCGAGGTTCCGAATGTGAAGCTCCTTCAGCATCCCCGCGCGCTTCCCCGGCCGCGAAATACCATCAACGGCTCTGGCACCGCCATTTTCCTCCTGGACCGGGACTTCCGGCCCTGTTAATCCTACACTGTCCGGACCCTCAATAAAGCGTCAATTCGATTGTCGGGGTTCCGCTGTCCAGCTTCCACACAGCCCGGTAGTCGCCGCTTACCGTGTCCAGCTTCAATCCGGCGCCTTCCAGCTTCCAGCTCCAGTTTCCCAGGCCCTGCTGGTCCCCCGGAATCCGGAACTTCCCCGGCGAAACCTCCACCACCCAGGCCCCGATGCGGTCGAACGGAGCGGTGTATTCCTGGCCGGACGAGTCCAGTAGGGTGATGGTCAGCCGGCGCGGAAGCGCGGTGCCAACGGGGAAATCCTTTCCCTTCTCGTCGCGGGCATGAACGTTAAGGCGAAGGTTGAGCTTCCCGGGCGAGGGTGGCGGGATTGACTCCGAAACGCTCGGGCTGGCCAGATGCTCCACCTTCCTGCCGGCGGGCGCCGGGGACGTTCCCAGGTACTCGATGTACTGCGAGATGCCCCACATCACCAGCAGGACGCCGGCCGCGCCCAGAACCCAGAGGCCAATCTTCCGGCCCATCCCGGGGCCGGGGACCTGGCGCGGGGCCGGGGGCTCAGAGCCGCCCAAGGGAACGCTCATATTCCTTCAACACCTCCACGGGGTTTTCCGCCGCCATCAGGGAGGACACGGCGGCCACGCCGCGCGCCCCGGCCGCGAGGCAGTCGGCGACCCGGCCGGGAGTGACTCCCCCGATGGCGTAAACGGGGATATCCGTAATCTCGCACACCTCGTGAAGCCGCTCAACTCCCATTGGCGGGCCGTAGGCCGCCTTGGACGGCGTGGCATACACCGGCCCGAAAGTCACGAAATCCGCCCCCTCCTCCCGGGCGCGCTTCGCCTCCCCGGCGCCGTGCACGGACTTGCCGACGAGCGCGTCCGGGCCCAGCGCGGAACGGGCGGGCGCCACGCCGGAATCCGCCGGGAGATGGACCCCCGCGGCGCCGGATTCCACGGCCGCCCGGATGGAGCTGTTCACGAGCAGGCGCACGCCGGAGCGCCCGATGACGGAACGGAGGGAGCCAGCCAGCCGGGCCAGTTCATCCTCGGAAAGGTCTTTCTCGCGCAACTGGACGGCCTTCAGGCCGTTTCCCACGAGGAGCTTGAGCAGTCCCGCCAGGTCGCCTCCCCTGACAATTTTCCGGTCCGTCACGGCATAGAGGAGGAATCCCGGGTCACTGGACATTTACGAGCAATCCCGTCAGGTAGCGTGTCTCCGGCATGGCCGGGTGCGCGGTATGGTCGCGGGCCTGGCCGCGTGTTTCCACCAGCGCCGGCCGGCGCCCGGCGCGCGCGCACTCCTCCCCCACCATCTCCGCAAGCTCCGCCGCGCCCACCCAGGGCGTGCACGAACAGGTGAACAGGAACCCGCCCCGCGCGGTGACTGACAGCGCCGCCGCGTTCAGCGCACGGTAGGCGCGCAACGCCAGGGACCGGTGGGCCTTGGTGCGCGCCAATGCCGGCGGGTCCAGGACAACGAAACCGAAGCTTTCCCCCCGTTTGGCCGCTTCGGCCATCACGCTTCCCGCATCTCCCGCGACGAAGCTCGCCCGGCCGGTAAACCCGTTGCGGCCGGCCGACGCCTCCGCCGCGGCCACCGCCCGGTGCGACGAATCAACGCCGAGCAGGCTTTCGGCGCCTCCCCGGAGCAGGGAAAGCCCGAACGCGCCGGTGTAACAGCAGGCGTCAAGAACTTTTTTTCCACGCGCCACCGCCCGCAGGGCCGTCCAGTTGTCACGCTGGTCGAGGTAGAACCCCGTCTTTTGCCCGTCAAGGACGTCCGCCTCCAGCGCCAGACCTTCCGCCTCGAAGGGGACGCGGCCGCCCTCCGGCAGGATTCCCGCCAGAACGCCGCGGGCCGGCGCCAGCCCCTCGCGCTCCCGTCCACCCGTATCACTCCGCTCCACGATTGCCTCGGGCGCGAACAGCCCGTTAAGCATCTCCACCAGCGCCGTCCGCCTCGCCTCCATCCCCGCGGAGAGCAGTTGGACCACGAGCGTCCTCCCATAACGGTCCACGACTAGTCCCGGAAGGCCGTCCGACTCGCCGAACGCGAGCCGGTAACCCCCCGTGAATCCCAGCCCCTCCCGCAGGGCGGAGGCCTCAGCCAGTCTCTGCCTTAACAGGGCCAGCAGGGGTTCCTCGCCGTCGAGCAGCGGCTCGGCGGCTCCCGTTATGAGCCTCACCCGGACCCGGCTGGCCGGACTGTAAAACCCCTCTCCGACCCGGCGGCCGTCCGGCCCGGCCACCCGCACAAGCGCTCCGGGTGCCGGGTCGCCCGCCACCTTCCGGACGGTGTTGGCGAACACCCAGGGATGCCCGGTGGCGAGGCGGCGGGAGGCTCCGGGAACCAGCGTTATTGCGGGAATCGCGCCCATCAGGCTCCCAGAATGTCCCTTTAACTTGAAAAAAGCAAGGGTTTTAGGGAACATGGGAAGACTTGGGAGAGGCGACACTAATGGGATTTCACAATACCGCTTTGGGAGGCTGAGGCATGGCCGGAAAAATATTGGGCATCGACCTCGGCACGACCAACTCCTGCATGGCGATTGCGGAGGGCATCCTGCCCACCGTCATACCCAACCGGGAAGGCGGCCGGACGACCCCCTCCATCGTCGCCTTCCGTGAGGACGGCTCCACCCTCGTCGGGCTCCCGGCCAAGCGGCAGGCGGCCCTCAACCCCGCCGACACCGTCTATTCCGCGAAGAGGCTGATGGGGCGCAAGTATGAGGACCCGGAAGTGAAGAGCCTGTACCACCTGCTTCCCTACGCCATCGGGCGCGACCCCGGCAACGGCGACGTGCGCATCAGGATACGGGAGAAGCTCATTTCCCCCCCGGAAGTGTCGGCGCTGGTGCTCAGGAAACTGCGGGAGGACGCCGAACGCTACCTCGGCGGCGACGTGGACAAGGCCATCGTCACCGTTCCCGCCTACTTCAACGATTCCCAGCGGCAGGCCACGAAGGACGCGGGGGCCATCGCGGGGCTGGACGTGGCGCGCATCATCAACGAGCCCACCGCCGCGGCGCTGGCCAGCGGGCTGGGCGGCAAGCAGGACATGCTCGTCGCGGTATACGACCTGGGGGGAGGCACCTTCGACATTTCCATACTCGAAATTGCCCGCGGGATCTTCGAGGTCAAGGCGACCAACGGCAATACCTACCTTGGCGGGGACGACTTCGACGCGCGCATTGCGGCCTGGCTCATCGAGGATTTCAAGAAGAAGGAGGGAATCGACCTGCACGAGGACCCCAAGGCGATGCAGAGGCTCAAGGACGCCGCCGAGACGGCAAAAATCGAGCTTTCCTCCTCCGACCAGGTCACCATCGCCCTGCCCTTCATAACCAAGGACAAGTCCATCGAAATCCCCATCACCCGCCAGCAGCTGGAGGAAATGACCAAGGACCTGGTGGACAAGACCGAGGGCCCATGCCGGAAGGCGTTCGATAGCGCGAAGATTACGGCGCGCGACATCGACACCGTGGTCCTGGTGGGGGGCATGACGCGGATGCCGCGGGTCGTCCAGAAGGTGAAGGAAATATTCGGAAAACAGCCCTATGCCCGGGTCAACCCGGACGAGGTCGTGGCGGCGGGCGCGGCCCTCCAGGGCTCCATCATGGGCGGCGAGATAGCCGAGGTTCTCCTGCTGGACGTGACCCCGCTGTCGCTGGGCGTGCGCACCGTCGGCGACGGATTCAAGGTCATCATCGAGAAGAACACCACCATCCCCATCCGGAAGAGCGAGATATTCACCACCACCGAGGAGAACCAGTCCTTCGTGAACATCGCGGTCTTCCAGGGCGATTCCGAAAAGGCCTCGCAGAACCACCCGTTGGGCGAGTTCCAGCTAGTGGGCATCAAGCCGATGGCGGCGGGCAAGCCGCGCATCGACGTCGCGTTCGAGATAAACGCCGACGGAATCCTGCACGTGACGGCAAAGGACAAGGATACCGGCCAGAAGCAGTCCATCGTCATCAAGCCCTCCACCGGGCTCGACCGGGAAATGGTGGACCGGCTTGCCGCGAAGGCCGCCCATTCGACCACGGGTTCCATCAGCCTGGCCCCGGCCGAATCCCCGGCCAAGCCGGTTTTCACGCCTCCTGCCGCGCCGTCAGCCAAGCCGGCGTCCCCGCAGACCTTCAAGTTCCCGGTCGATTCGGATGACAGCGGCACCCCCCCTCCACCTCCTCCTCCGCTCGTCTAGCGAATTACCGGCGACTTTTTTAATGAAATGCCGCTGACAACTCCCTCTCCCGCAAAGCGGGAGAGGGAGTCCCGGCCAGAAAGGGTGAGGGTATTGGAGGACACAGAAATCACCTCGGCGCGTTTTTCCCGAAACCCCCGCATCCTTGTCTGTCCCGACTCCTTCAAGGGGTCGCTTTCCGCCGCCGAAGCATCCGTGGCGATGGCACGCGGGGCGGGCCGCGCCCTCCCCGGAGCGCGGCTTGCCGTCCTCCCGCTGGCCGACGGGGGAGAAGACACCGTGGAGGCACTCTCCCGGGCCCGGGGGCGGAAATTCCGCCTCCGTGCGCGCGGGCCGCTGGGCCGGTCGTGCCACGCCGAATTCCTCATGCTTCCGGGACGAATTGCCGTGATAGAGATGGCCCAGGCCGCGGGACTTACCCTTGTCGCACCTTCGCGGCGAAGTCCCCTCAAGGCCTCCACCTACGGCGTTGGGGAAATCATGAAGAAAGCGCTCCGGCACGGAGCGCGCCGGATAATCGTCTTTACCGGAGGAAGCGCCACCACCGACGGAGGCGCGGGAATGGCGCAGGCGCTGGGGGCCCGATTGCTCGACTCGCGCGGCCGGGACATTCCGCCGGGCGGAGCGGGACTATTGTCCCTGCGCCGTATATGCGCAAAACCCCTCCGGCGGCTTTTGCACGGCGTGACCGTTCAGGGGGCCACCGATGTGCGCAATCCCCTTCTGGGTCCGCGCGGGGCCGCCCGGATGTTCTCGCCGCAAAAGGGGGCGACCCCCGCCCAGGCAAGGCTCCTGGAAAGGGGGCTGGCCAACCTCGCCCGGGTAATCCGGAACGACCTTGGCGTTGATGTCAGGAATATCCGGGGCGCGGGCTCGGCGGGGGGAACCGGCGCGGGACTGGTGGCCTTCGCCCGGGCCAAGCTGGTGCCCGGTGCGCCGCTTATCTTCAAATATCTCGGCTTCGACCGGCACCTGCGGCGCGCCAACCTCGTGCTTACCGGCGAGGGAAGCCTCGATGCGCAGACCCTGCTGGGAAAGCTCGTGGCCCATGTGGCCGGGCGGGCGAAGTGCCGGGGCGTTCCCGTCCTCGCTTTCGCCGGCCGCGTTTCGCTTTCGTCCCGGAAAATCCGCCGAATGGGATTGTCATACGCCCACGCGATTTCAGGCAGGGGAATGAGTCGGCGCGAATCAATGAGAAGGGCTGCCGTCCTGCTGGAGCGCGCTACCGAAAGGGTGCTTTCCGGATTTTCACGGAGCCTTATTGATAGTCCCTCCTCTCCCTAACCCTCTCCTCCCTTCCAGGGAGGAGAGGGAAGGGTGAGGAGGGGAAATAGCTGGTAAGAGGGTTTTGAAATGACCTCTAGAACATGAAACTAAAACCAACCGACCAGGGGACATCAAAACGATTGTTTCCCGCCTGAGAACTGACATCGAGCCGCAATTTCGCCAGGACAATGCCGACCCCCACCGTGAATATCCCCGGATTCCCGGAACCATCCAATTGGCTCCCCCCCCGCAAGGTGAGGATGCCGTTCCATTGGTATTCCGAGCCAAAGCGCAGGATATAGTTATGGTCAACGAGGGAATATTCGACGTCGGACATTACGAGTATCACGCTCGCCCGGGAATCAGCCATTTCGCTCCCGCTGAAACGCCAACCGAAAACGGCGCCGGCGCCACAACTGGTCGGCAGGGTCGTCCCACGTGAATCCTCCAAATACCTCAAATTTGTTCCGGCGTTTCGGACCAAGGCGCCGAACTTAAGATAATCCGTAATGCGGGCCTGAACGCCTAAATCAACCGCAACCGCACTTGCCGTTGACTCCTCAAACAATTCGCTCCTTATTCCCTTGACCATTACACCGGCGGCAACGGCGTCGTTTATCGAAACGCCCAGGCCAAGGATACCCATGGTGTCCTTGTTGCCCGTAACTTCCCGGCTTTCCCCGTCATTGGATGTCAGGGTGATTGGGCCGGAGTCATAGGAAGCAAAGCCAACGGATGCCACGCCAAATCCCAAAGGGACGGCACCAATGGCATTGGTCGTAATGTCGCCGAAATACCCCTTTTGTCCGCCCAGCGAAACCAGCGCTGACGATGCATGAACTGACGAAGCCGGATTAAGCCAGACGAGCGCCGGGTCGCCCCCCAATGCCGTTGTCGCCCCCCCCAGCGCCTGCGAACGCACCGACTCCACGCGGTTCAAAGACATCACGACCGCCGGCCAGGCGTCACCCCCCGCACACAGCAGGCCCGCCAGGATCGTACCGGCCACCCACCCCCCGGTAATTCCGGCCGAATTCCGCTTTTCGTGCTTCATATCCCGTTACCGCAAAACCCCGATTCGTTGCTGCGCACGCAGTCCCTGACCCTTGACGATTACCGGATATACGCCGGGTGCGACCAACACGCCGGCGGAATTCCTGCCATCCCACACAATGGAATTCGTCCTTCCGGCCACGCCCGGGAAGGATATCCGCCTCACAGCCATTCCCCGCATGTCATAAATGCCGGCCTCGATTGGGCCGGAAGACTCAGGAATGACAATGATGGTGGCCTGCTCTCCCTTCTCCGGATTGATGTATCCGCGGGCGCCGCCAACCACCTGAATGCCCCCCGGCGCCACCGGCCTGATGGTCATGATATTGGTCTCGCTTGAGACATCCCCGCTGCATTGGGTCGAATAAACGGCTGTAACACTATTGACCATATTGAACATCGCATCTGACCCGTTCCTGAGTGTTGCATCCAGCGTAAACGCAGCTGACTCCCCCGGAGCCAGGAACGGGCCGAATATCCTGACCGCGGTTGCCTTGCCTCCCGCGTCCTTCACCATTTCCGCCGACCAGCCCGGCGGCAATCCGATGGCACCGAGGACAATCTTGTCGGCCGGCAGTTCATCGTATACCCGGATATTGCCTGCCATGGCATTCCCCGCGTTGGAGACCGTAATCAAATATCTCATCGAACTGCCCGGGATTGGAGGAACATGGCGCGCCCCGGTCCGCATGTCAATCCAATCCTGCGTTGCTTCAACTTTCGGGGCGGCCACATCCAGGGTGATTCCAGCCGTGACTGCCGAGGAAACGGACCCGCAAATCCCTTCGGCAACTACAAGGCATGTATTTTTAACCTGGCCATTGAAGCAATAGGGGGCAATTCCGTTGATTCTCACCTGGGCATGCTGGCCGGGCGAAAAAAGGAAGGCCCCGCTCCAAACAAACAGGGAACCGGAGGGATTGGTGAAAGCCAACCCAGGAACGGACGTTTGCCCGTTGAAGGTCACCTGTATCGGCAACGTGTCGGATATATTGAGCGAAGTCAGTGTCGCGGATCCCGAGTTAAAGACATCAAGGGTATAGGTCACCGACATACCTGGTGAGGGGGATGGAGTATCAACCGTAAGTTTTGTCGCGATGCCCAGGTTGGCCCTTCCATAGGAAAAACCTGCGGCCTTTCCACTGACCAGGAGACCTCCCGGGGAGCATCCGTTGTCGGCTCGAATCATGGAGCACATGGCAACTTTCTCGGGAACGCATACTTCCGGCAGCTTTCCGGAAGCCTCAAACCTCGCTGAACCACCCACTGGAATCAGCCCCAGATGCCAGGTCACCACGCTGGTGCTTCCCGTCGACACAACCGACGCCACGGAACCGGGCGGACCGGAAAACACCACCCCCTGAACAATGGTCGGAATCGAGTCCACTACCGTAACGCCGGACAACGGTAACCCGCCGGTATTACTGGCAATGCTCACGAATGAAACCGTATCGCCGATTCCCGGCTTGGTCGGCGCATCAATCTTCACGACAAAATCCAGCGGTTTGACTGAAATCCCCGTTTCGTCACTCACAACCACATCCTGGCTGCCGGGACACCCATATCGCCGGAAATAAATCGTCGTAGCACGGTTTACAATTGTCCGTGCACTGCATATCGGCTTTATCGTGCCGGTTATCGTTACAGTCAGGCTGGCCCCCGGCCTAAGGAAAATCCGGTCACTCGCCAAAACAATAAGGGCAGCCCCATTGGGGGCCAGCGAAGATGACATTCCCAACTGGGGCGGATACGCTATGCCTGTCCAAGCCAAATCCACGGGCAGGGTTTCGATAAGTTCGATGGACCTGACCGGCAAATCACCTGTATTCCTTGCAGTAACCATATAGGTAACTGCTCCCCCCGCGACGGGAGATTTGCACGATTGAAATGTATCGAGGGAGATGTTCCCGTTTCCCGAACCGATGCTGCAGATTGCCCCGCTAAGCATGCTGCAACACTGCGCCCAACCACCCACAACATAAATCACATTGTCGATGCTGGTCGCACCATGCCCCTCCCTGCCGCCGGGAAGTCCATTGTATGTAGTCCACCCACTATTCCCCGGGTCATATGAAACAACTTCACTTGTTAACCCATAATGCGTGGCTCCACCAATAACAAAGGCCCTGCCACCGTATGATACGGCCGCCAACGCCCCACGTGGCTGCCCAGGCAAATCCCCCAAAGCGGTCCAGCTATTGGTTGCCGGGTCATACACCTCCACACTGCCGGAATAAATGTTTCCTATCTTGGCGTCCGGCTTGCCGCCGAAAGTGTAGATTTTCCCCCCTAACACACATGCAGCGAGAGAATATCTGGCGAAATGCATGGGAGCCCCATCTGTCCATGTATTCTTTGCGATGTCATAAACCTCCATGGACGAGAGAACCGTCTTGCCGTCCTTGATTCCACCAATTGCATACAACTTTCCACCCAACGCCACCAAACAGAAATGGGACCGGTTGGTCCTCATGCTGTTCAGATTCTTCCATACGTTCTTTGATGGATAATACGCATCCAAGCGGGAATAATATTTGTAATTGTAGTTGATGCAATATATGTGGGTTCGGCAAAATCCACCGGCAAGATAGACTACGCCACCGGCAGAGGTGGCTGCCATGTAGGCCCGACTGACAGGGAAATCTCCCAATACACTCCAAGCTCCACTCCCAATATCAAATACCTCGGTTTTGTTTGTAGTAACATTAAAGGGGGAAACCTGATCTATCCCTCCCATCACATAGATGGTTCCACCTACGCTAGCCACGGCAATTCCGTCTTTCGAGTCCGGAGGGGAAGGCTCAACGCTCCATATCGGCTCAAGAGCATTTGCCCCGGCCGGAAACAAAACCGGAAGGAAAAAAGGAATACCCATTGCCAAGCTCCGCACCAAACGCCCCAAAGTGGGCCAACGGATAGAAATAGCCATTCCATATCCTAATGTGCATATTCCGTGCCGCAGGCGGAGAAGCCCAAAGGGGCAATATTTCAAATCTCATCGGGGTAAGCGTGCCCCAAGTTGGGGGCGATATTGCCCCATTAGCTTCGATTATTGGTGTTTTACAGCTGCCATGAGTTCTTCCTCCCCGCTATCCGTAAGAGCAGATTCGAATCTGATGTCAGTTTTATTTGACACTTTGACAGTCAGTCATTCGACGCTTAGAAAGCAGATTCTACTCAAATACTTACTTAAGACTTCTTCCGCCAGTCATCCGAATTATCTTCCATAGAGCCCGATTAACTCCGTCCTGCCGGGGATGTGTCCCTTCAAGGCCATGATGACAGAAACTATCGGTATGCTTCCTTCCTATCCCTGACTTTCATCACTTTGACCGTCTTCCCGCGGTCGTCAACCGAGTAGATAACCCGGAACTCCCCCTCGCGTATCCGCCAATCGCTCCGGGAGCCGACGATTTTCCTGCACCCGAACGGTCTTGGATTATCCGCAAGCTTCCTTATCCTGAACAATACTTTCAAAATCCCCTCTGGACAGGTGGCGGAGATCACGTTCCGCCGCCGACTCGATCAGAACCCTATACGCCAGAATGATACTCCCGTAAAAAATCCTCCAGAGGACGGAACCGCAGGCGGTGTTTCCTCATCTTTTTCAGAGTGTTGAGGTCCGCCGAATCCTCCAGCCTTTCGAGCATTTCCCGGTAAACTCCGATATCCAGAATTACAGCGGACGGCTTTCCGCTCCGGTATACGAAATGGGTTTCCCTTATTTTCTCCGCAATCCTCATGAATTCACCTCCTGCCCAACTTGCCATTTACTGTAGCACCCTAAAGCACACCGGAAAAGTTATCCAACCCAACCCCCGCCAGGTCGGGAAAGGAGCGGATCGTCTTTCCCTGCCCCAGTTAATCACCGTCCGTAGAGTCCTATAAGCTCTGTCCTTCCGAGGATGTGTCCCCGCATCTTCTCAACCACCTGGTCCTTCGTCGCCCGCGGCTTGAGTCCCGTAGGAGCGGCGAGCGCGTAAAGCGAGAAGACGTAATTGTGCGCGGGGCCCGGCGGCGGGCACGGCCCCCAGTAGCCCACCTTCTCGAATACATTTGTCCCCCAGCAGGCCCCCTGCTTGGCCCCGGTGGGCAGCGATTCCTTTTTCGTGAGCCCCTCCGGCAGTTGTCGCACCCGGACCGGCAGGTCGTAGATGAGCCAATGAATCCAGTTCCCCCCCGGCGCGTCCGGGTCTTCCATTATCAATACGTAATACTTCGTCCCCTTCGGCGGCGCCGTCCAGACGAGCTTCGGCGAAACGTCCTTCCCGTCGCAGGTATAGCGCTCCGGAATCGTCCCGCCCGCCGCGAACGCCTTGCTGTAGAGCGAAAATGCCCTCGGCTTCTCGTCCTTCGCCGCCGCTTTCCCGGACAGACCAATCAGAGAGAGGAAAAACGCCGCCGCCACGGCCGCGAAAATATACTTCTTTTTCTTGTCCATGCTCACTATCTTACCCCCTCTCCCCGCGCATGGCGCGGGGAGAGAGAGGGGTATACGGCTATGCCACCAAAGGTGGCAAAGTCCAAAATGCTTCGACACCTGCCGCGCCGGGTCCTCCCGGCGGGGGCCCGAATATCTAGAACAAACAGGTCAGGCCCACGATCTTGCCCCCTCGCCCCACGCGTAGCGCGGGGAGAGGGAGGGGTGAGGGGCCCGAATATTTAAAACAATTGGGTCAGGCTGATGGAATACGGATTTTCGAATCCGCCGGCTAGGAAGCGGATGGTATAGTCAAAGTTCCATTGGTGACGTCTTGACGGCATGACGGCAATGCTGTATTCTCCATTTGGAATGACATCGAAAGCGACCATATACCTGGACCCGAAGCTCCACCGGGCGGCCAAAATAAAGGCGGCGGAAACCAACCGGACGCTCTCCGACGTCATGGCCGAGGCCCTGCGCCTCTCACTGCGGGAGGATGCCGTAGACCTCGAGGCCATACGGAAACGCGCAAACGAACCTTCGCGCAGCCTCGAAGCGGTGATCAAGGATCTCAAGCGCGACGGACTCCTATAAAATATCCCTCCGCCGCAGCGCGGAGAAGGAACTTCGCAGGATTCCGAAAGCCGAAATGCCGAGGGTATTAGGCAGGATACGCGGTTTGTTCGCCCAGCCCCGCCCGCCCGGATCGGTCAAGATGAGCGATTGCGATTATTATCGGATACGCCAGGGCGACTGGCGGGTCGTTTACTGCATAGACGATGAATCCCGGACCATTGACGTCATTAAAATAGGCCACCGTAGCGAGGTCTACCGCCGGAACTGATTCCGCCGTGGTAATTCTGCTTCGCCCCCTAGAACAGGCAGGTCAGGCTTACGGAGTGCGGGATATCGAATCCGCCGGTCAGGAAATGGAGGGTGTAGTCAAACCGATATCGATAGGTATTTTCAGCGGTTTCCCGCCTAATATCAACCCCGATTCCCGCCGAGACATTCCCTATCTGTTTGGCCGGCCCCAGCCTGCCGCCACCGCGCAACATCAGCACCCCGCCCAATCGCAATTCGGCACCACCGCATAATGTCGCCTTCGCCCGCGCGAAGCTGTGTTCAATGTCCGCCGTAAGCAGGAGCCGGTTGGGGGAATCTTCCGCTTTCCCCCAAAACTCCCCAAAGGCCAGGCGGAACGCCGCACCTGCCCGCGCCGTGGCCGGCTGGCTTACGATATCCTCCAGATATTTCATGGTTGGCCCGAAATTCTGAAGCGCCACGCCCCCGGTCATGAAATCCGACCAGTCCGCCTGCGCCCCCCAATCGGCCACGATTGAGGCTGCACTGAATTCCTCTAAAAAATTGCTGTGCATCAATTTCAATTGCAATCCCTGCCGATAACCCTCACCCATTTCCCCCGCAACCCCGACCAGCCCCATGAAATCCCGCTGGCCAGTCACTTTCCGGGAAGTCCCGTCAGACGCATTGAGCGTGACACTCCCGGTATCGTAGCCTCCTCCTCCACAAAACACATAGGTACCCCAGGCTGGAAAACCCAGAATGGCTTGTCCGGTCATCTCCTCGAACAAACCGCGCTCCCCGCCCAGGCACAACGCCCATTGGCCGGTTCCGGCGGCGGCCGCCGGGCTCGTCCACACCATGGCTGCATCCCCGGACATCGCCACCCCCGCCCCCCCCATCGCCTCCGACCGGGCTGACTGAACCTTGTTCACGACGTTCACCAGGGGCGTTCCCGCATACGAAACACCGCCGAAAAACAGGAAAGCTGCCATGCTGACGACAATCCACGCCCAATCTGCCTTAGGAATACGCATAGGGAATACCGGTACCCATTCTTTCCCCTCTCCCCGACCCTTCGACGGGCTCAGGGTTCAGGGTAGGGTGAGGGAACTGGAGAGCAAGGAATAATCCTGCCTTCGCCAGCACCCTCACCCCCCGATTGGATTCTCTGGCTTGCCCCCTCTCCCCTGAACCCTGAGCCCGTCGAAGGGTCGGGGAGAGGGGGTCGGAGGCCATTTCCTTCATGCGTGAGTGAGCTCGTTCCTTCATCGGCCTGATAATAGCGCTCCTTCCCCCATGGAACGGAGCCAGATTACCGCGCGACCGCCAGCTTGTCCTTGTATTTAATTCCCGGTGCCTCAACGATAACCGGGTAAAGTCCGGGCGGAACACTCTTCCCGGAGGTATCAGTTGCATCCCATTGAATCACCTCACTCCGGTTCGCCTGTCCTGCACGTTTTATCTCCTTCACTAAGAACCCCTGCATGTCGTATATCCGGACCCTGATTTCCCCCGCGCCCTTCGGTGTGACTATTATTGTCCCGTGCTCACCGTACATCGATTTGATATATCCAAACTTACCGCCCAAGATGCGGACGGTTCCCGAAACATCAAATGAACCGGCGGGCACGTAAGCCCCTCCCGCGGGGACGAACTTTTGGATGCGGTGATTTAGAAAATCCGCGACATACACCGCCCCCTGCGAATCGACGGCAACATCATGGGGAAGGATGAATTGACCCGGGTCATCGCCCCAACTTCCCCACTTTGTAATGAACCCTCCGGTTGCATCCAGTTTTTGAATACGAGAATTATTGGAGTCGGCGATGAATACGGAACCGCTTATGTCGAATCCGACGCCATAAGGCCAGTCGAACTGTCCATCTCCTGACCCCGGGACGCTGTTCCATGACCACCTCGCGATATATTGTCCGTCAGATGTAAACTGCTGGATTCCATTGTCCAGGTCCAGAACGTATACGACCCCCGTCTTGTTTACCCCGATGGCAATAGGTTCGCAAATCGCCCCCTCGTTGAACGAACAGCCGCCGCCGCCCCAGACTGTTGCATACAGTCCGTCCGGCCCCAATTTCTGAACACGGTAATTACCGGTGTCAGCCACGTAGATATTGCCCGATGAATCCGCCGCTATGTCCATGGGATTGGCGAACTTCCCCTGTCCCCCCGGCCAGAACCACCAATACGACTGGAATCCGCCGAACTTCGACACGAACGCGCCGTCGGACGTGAATTTCTGTATCCGCCAGGGTTCCCCCCCATCCCCTGCCCAGTCAAGCACATAAACGTAACCTTTTGCGGTGGTGATTGAGAACGGCTTCTGGAACAGCCCGTCTGCCCGTCCATATGATCCCCACGCCTTTACGAAGGCTCCATCATTCTTGAACTTCTGTATGCGGTTGTTCTCATAATCCGCAACGAAAATGTAATCGCTCTCGTCTATCGCCAAGGAAATCGGATTATGGAACCAGCCGTTCGCGTCTCCAGCCGCCCCCCATTTCGAGATGAAGGCGCCGGCGCTTGAAAACTTCTGGATCCTGTCGTTGAGCCCGTCGGCAACGTATATATTCCCGGACGCATCAAGAGCGACGTCAATGGGAAAGCTGAATTCGCCATCGCCGAATCCGGCCGTACCATCACCTCCGTTCCTGCCCCACTTTCCGAGAAAAACCCCATCGGAACTGAATTTCTGTATGCGGTTGTTCCGGCCATCGGCCACGAATACATTCCCCGAGGTATCAATCGATATGCCGTATGGATTGTTAAACTGACCGTCGGCGGTTCCATAACTGCCCCACTTGGCAACGAAGGTGCCATCGGAAGAAAATACCTGGACCCGGCTGCCATCAACAACATAAACACTCCCGGATGGTCCTACAGCGACATCCAACGGCCAACCGAATTGGCCATCGCCGGTACCTGCAGAACCCCATTTGGTTATGAAAATACCGTCCGAAGTGAATTTCTGAACCCGGTTCATGGACAGGTCCGAAATATAGACGTTCTCCGAGGAATCCACGGCAAGACCCACTGGATAGACAAGTTGGTCGTCACCCCAACCGGACGTTCCCCATTTATTGATGAAAACACCGTCGGCATTAAACACCTGAACGCGGGTGTTGCCGCGGTCCATTACATATATTTTCCCGGATGGCCCAACGACCACCCGCCACGGATCGCTGAACTCGCCGTCACCTGCCCCGAATGACCAGTCGGTCCTCCCCAAGCGCCAAATCAATTGACCGGCTTGATTGTATTTGCTCACGCGGTTGAGTCCGGTATCCGCCACATAGACATTTCCCGATGCGTCCACGGCCACGCCATGAGGCTCGTCAAAATACCGGCGTTCTGGAATCACCGGCCACATCCGGTCGAAGTTATACAATCCAGCCACTAGAGCGGCAGGGAGCCCAGACGCAAGGATTACCACTGCGAACGTTTTTACAACAAGGGATTTAGCCATTTTTTCATCCTCCTGTCTTCCGCTTGTAGAATACTTTCACTTTTCAGCAGTCCAAGGTTGCACTTTTCATGCCGCTACATAACAAGGAGGAATTGCGCTTAATAATCCGTTTGATGGGATGCAACCATCACACTTGTGCCGATTACATCGCAGAATGGTTACTCAGCCTTCAACCCGTATTTCTTGATCTTCTCGTGCAGGTTCCGCCGGGCCAGGCCTATTCGCTCTGCCGTCTTCGAGATGTTGCCCCCGCATTCCTTGAGAACCCGCGATATGTATGCCTTCTCGAAGGCATCGTGCGCCTCGCGAAAGGTCATCGTGGTATCCACCGTCGAACCCTGAGCGAGCGTTCGCATCGCGCGCGCCGGGTCCTCCCGGCCAGCGAGTCGAAGGGCACCAATGCCCAAGTGGTCGGGAGCCACTTCCTCCCCCTCGCATACGATGACCGCCCGTTCCATGACATTCCGCAGTTCCCTCACATTTCCCGGCCAGGGGTATGATTGCAGGGCCTTTTTCGCTTCCGCGTTGATTCCCCGCACCCCTTTGCGGTGCGATGCCGAGAACCCACGCAGGAAATGCTCCGCCAGCAGGACGGTGTCCTTCCCCCTCTCCCGCAAGGACGGGAGCGCCACGCTCACCACGTTGAGCCGGTAATAAAGGTCCTCCCGGAATTTCCCCTCTTTCACCATCCCGGTCAAATCCCGGTTGGTCAAGGCTACGAACCTGACCCGGCTCTTCTGCGGCTTCGTCCCGCCCACCCGCAGGAACTCGTGGCCTTCCAGGACGCGCAGGAGTTTCACCTGAAGCGCGGGCGGCATGTCGCCTATCTCGTCCAACAGGAGGGTCCCGTCGGAAGCGGCCTCCACGAGTCCCGGTCGCATCGCGTCCGCGCCGGTGAACGAGCCTTTCTCGTGGCCAAACAGTTCTCGCTCCAGAAGCGTTTCCGGCACCGCGCCGCAGTTCATGGCAAGGAACGGCCCCGCGGAGCGGGGGCTCTCCCGATGAATAAGCCGGGCAACCAGCTCCTTCCCGGTCCCGGTCTCCCCGAGTAGCAGGACCGTGGTGTCGCTGGCGGCCGCTTTCCTTGCCAGCTCCACTGCCTCCAGTAATGCGGGGGCGTTACCGATGATTTCCCCTCCCCCGCCCCGGCGCGCCACCTCGTGCCGGAGCGCCCTGTTCTCATTCATCAGCGCAGTCTCATCAAAGACGCGCCTCAATTGGATTTTCAATTCATCAAGGGAGAACGGCTTTATCAGATAGTCCACCGCCCCCTCTTTCATCGCCTTTACCGCTGTTTCAACCGTGGCGTAGGCGGTCATGATGATGACCCGGGTCCCGGGTGAACAATCCCGCAAGGCCTTCAGGACCTCCAATCCGGAGATGTCCTTCATTACCATGTCCACCATCGCCAGGTGCGGCTGTTCACGCTCGGCGATTTCGCAGGCCTCCTTCCCGCCGCCCGCCGTGAAGACCACGTAGCCCTCCTCGGAAAGGACGTCCTTTAGGTAGGAAAGGATGTTTTCCTCGTCGTCAACGACGAGGACGCGGAACATCTTGGGACTCATAACTGCCTCCCCTTTATACCCTCTCCCCGAAGGGGAGAGGGGAGGGTGAGGGTATTGGAGAGGAAAGGGAGAATCTTTCCTTGATTCTTCACTACCCTCACCCGCTCTGCCCAAAGCTCCCTCTCCCGCTTGGCGGGAGAGGGAGTTCCCGGGCTATCAGGAAAATGGATGGAGGGCACTCTATTCATCCCCGTGGAACTTCCAGTGTCACGCGCGTTCCCTTGCCCGTTTCGCTTTCTATCGTAATCGTTCCGCCGTGCCGACCGGCAATTTCCTGGCAGATGGAAAGGCCGATGCCGGTCTTGCCCGGTCGCGTCGAAAAGAACGGTTCCATTACTTTATCCTTTATTTCCGTTGGTATTCCCGAACCGGTGTCTGAAACGGTGACCCGCACGGACTTTCCTTCCGCCCCCGTTTTCACTGTCAGCGTCCCGCCACCCGGCATCGCCTCAAGCGCATTCAGGGTGAAGTTCAGGATTACCTGCCTTATCTGGTCGGCGGAGACGGTGGCGGCCACCCCTTCCCCGTATTCCGTAACGCACTTGACCCCCGCCTTATCGGCCTCATGCATGACGAGTTCGAGCACTTCCCCGGCCAGGGCATTCAAGTCCACCGGGACCCTCTCTTCGCCGCTCTGCCGGGCGAAACTGCGCAGGTTCGCGAGGATGCGCCGCATCCTTTGCGCCTCGGTAATGACGATGTCGAGCTTACGGCGCGTCGGGTCGTCCTCCGGAAACTTGGTGGCGAGGTGCTCCGCGTGGCCCAAAAGGGCAAGGAGCGGATTGTTCAGTTCATGTGAAACGCCCGCAACCAACTGTCCCACAGAAGACAGTTTGGCCGAATGCACCAACGTCCTCTGGGTTTCGTTGAGCGTCCGGGCCATGGTGTTGAACTGCCGCACCAGGTCGCCCAGTTCAGCGGGCGCATCGCCCTCGGGAACGGTCTCAATTTCCCCCGCCGCCATCCGGTCAACCGCCGAGGTAAGGTTCCGGACCGGCCGGGTCACCCGGCTAAACGTCCAGCCGTAGAACAGCGCGGCCAGCCCCAGCAGGAGGAAGCCGCCAGCCACCGACATGGCGACAGCCCGGCGACGCACCGCGTTCACCTCCTCGACTGGCAGGAACATCCGTATCGTGACCGCCGTTTTCCCCGGAGTAAGGAATGAACTTTCCACCGGGTAGAACCGCCCCGGGGGAACGGCTCCGGCCATCGTTCCCGCGACCACGCGGCCATTCACGCTCACCTCGACGTCAGCCTGAAGCAGCCCCTTTAATTCCCCGGAAAATGCGCTGTCGAGCCGCCTTCCCGCCATCACCGCATTCGGTGCCGCCTTCTCGGGAGCGAAGCCGGCCACGATGACACCATCCCCCGCCGCAAGAAGGCACGGTTCTGGTGGGAGCTTCCCACCCAGCGCCATGAATTCCTCCCGTTTGACGGATTTCCCCAGCGCTGAAACAACTTTCCCGTCCTTCCTCCGGAAAACTGCCGCCGAATCGAGGGGGGTATGCTTCCATGCCGCGCTTCGGGCGCGAATGTCGCCGTCCAACATCCCCAGGACCGAGGCCACCTCGCGAAGCTCCTGCGCCCGCATCTTCAGGGAATTCTCCGTGATTCGCTGGAACTGCCGCCCGGATTGCCTCAGGACGGCGGCCGCGGTCCCCCGCACCAGCAGGACCATCCCCCCCATGACCGCCGCGGTTACCAGCAGGGCGACCACAAACAATGGAAGCGCCAGCCGCAGTTGAAGTTTCATTTTCTTCCACCCTCTCCCGAGAACGGGAGAGGGATGGGGTGAAGGTTGTGTAGGGGCGGGAAAGGTGCCGCATTGCCTTCGCCAGTTCCCTCACTCTTTCTGGCAAGGACTCCCTCTCCCCGTTGGGGAGAGGGAGACGATTTCGACATCAAGATACTCAATCTTTTTAGCTCCGGTTTCATTCTCGCACACCCGCCGTCATGACAATTCTTTCTCGTATAGCGAGAGAATCCAGCGGCCCTGGTCGACCGAGCCTTCCCCGCGGAGGGTGAAACCCATGCCCTCGTACCACCGGACCAGCCACGGATTCTCCTTCCAGCAGTCCAGCCGGAGGAAGCGCTTGCCCGCCGCCAAGGCCATTTCCTCCGCCCGCCGCACCATTTGGTTTCCCAGCCCCCGGCCGGAAAACTCCCGCCGTATCGCGAGGCTGTGCAGGTAGGCGCCATCATCGGGCCGGTCGCCCCAAAGCGAGCGGTCGCGGGGAGTGAGCGAAGGAACGAGAGTGAAAGTGCCGACGGGAAACATCTCTGCATCCGGTTTCCTGTCCCCCCTCACCCCCCCCTCTCCCCCCGCCAATGCGGGGGGCGAGGGAAAAATATTTAAAAAGGGGGCTTCCCGCTTCAGAAAAGCAAAATACAGCTCACCGCGGGCGGCGCGCTCCAGCATCCAGTCCCGCATGCCCTTGGATTCCAGCCAGGGCATCGGCCACTGGTCAATGCCCCTTGAGGCGAGCCAGCGCGACGCCTCCATAAGTATCCCCATCGCCTCGCCCGTTTCCCCGCTGCGGGCGCGCACCACCTCCAAAACGTCCCCCGGCATTTTCCCCGTCATGGCCACCCCCACGATAGCAACAACAAAGCGGCGCGCGTCATCGATGACGCGCGCCGCCCCTGCCGGCTTCCCGGACGCTCAAATAGCCGAAAGCCACTTCCTCGCGTCGTCGCACAGCTTTCCAGTGCCTTCCCAGTCCTGCCGCGACATCGCCTGCACCAATTCCTCCCGTGTCTTGAGAAGGCGCTTACCCACCTCGCCGTCCAGCGCGGCCGGCTTCTTTCCCTGGACATCCATCACGAAGGCGTTCAACTGGCGTACTCTCTCCTCCAGCGCAGGCGGCACCGCGGTGGGCTCTATGCGGGGCGGCGGGACGGCCTGCAATGGTTCGCGCGCCTCTTTCACCACCGCCTCGAGCTCCTGGCCCAGCGTCCCCTCCATCTGGTTCTCCAGCTGTTCCACGGCGGCGGCGCCCCGGAGCAGGACAACGAGCAATGCGCGGTCCGCCACGGGCCAAACGTATACCTGCCGGTCGTCCCCATGCTCAAAGAGCAGGGCGAATCCTTTCTCCCCCATCGACTCGGCCAACTCGTTGGTGCTGGCGTTGCACCCGGCCGCCAGCGCCGAAATGGCCTCGATGTTAACGCCCGGCGGCTTGCGCGGAATGTCCACGATGCGTCCGGCCTTGTCGATGAGGAGCGCCGCGGCCTGCGGGATGGTTTGCGCAATCGCGTCCAGCACCCGGATGAGCCGCATGCGCGCATCCGAAGTCAGCGTGAACCCGACATTGGCATCAGATGACGACAGCCCCATGTCAGCCCTTCTCCAGCCCGGCCAAGGCTATCTGGCTGGCCGAGGCAAACAGCTCGCCGAAACGCGGGAGCCGGTTGGGGGAAAGGAGGTCGACCTGCTTCAGGTATCCCTCGAGCGGACCGCGGAAATAAGTAATGGCGTCGCGGATGGCGCGGCGGTTCACGTTCCGGCGGCATACGAGGACGACGAACCGGCGCGCGTCGACACGGGCCGCCCGGAGTATCCACCGCTGGCCCCTCTGCATCAACCCGGTGAAACCCACGCTTCCAAGGTTGCTGGACAACTCCTGCGCGGCGGTGAAGTTGGTGGCCAGGAGCGCGCCCAGCGTCTCCTGGTCGGAGGTGGATATATCTCCGCTCGATGCAATGATGCCGGTTCCCTCATCAATAAGCATGGCTCCCACGGCGCCCGATTCCTGCATAAGCCGCGCCAGCGTCTTCTTGAAATGGGCCGCGTCATCCTCGCTGAAAACCGAGGTGCGGAACAGTTCCCCCATCCCCGCCTCCAACCCGGGCGTCCAGAATCGTGTCAGCGCCATCTTGGCGGCCGCGAGGAAGGCCTCCGTTACCCCCTCCCCCGTTCGGGCCACGGTCGGGAACGAAAGGAGCTTGCGCTGGTTGAACCGGCGCTCGGCGTCCTCCAGCGGAATGGCGTTTGAGAGGTCACGCTTGTTGTATTGGATGATCATGGGGATGGTCTCGAGCCGCTGGCCCATCTCCTTAAGGTTCTTCTCGAGCAGTTCCAGCGCCTCCCAGTTGTCCTGCACCCGTTCGCGCTGGCAGTCCACGACGAAGATGATGGCGTCGGCTCCCTTGAGGATGAGCTTCCGGCTGGCCTGGTAGTAGTCCTGTCCCGGCGTCGCATAGAGGAGATGACGGAACTTGTATTCGCCCGCCAGCATCTTCACGGGGAGGAGGTCGAAAAAGAGCGTGCGCTCCGTGGGGGTCTCCAAACTGATGAACTTGCCGTGATGATGGGGAGGCAGGTGGTGGTTGAGATACATAAGGCTGGTGGTCTTCCCGCACTTACCGGTGCCGTGGTAGACCACCTTGCAGATGACCTCTTTTGTGAACTCGTGGATTATCGCCATAAATGCTCCGCGCGCATTATGACACGCGCCTCCCCTTCCTCTAATTATTCTAGCGCGCCCCCGCCCCTTCCGCCCCCGCGATGAACACCTTCCCATCATCGTATTCCACCCGGTAGTCCCGGATATATCCCTTCATTTCCCGCACTTTATCGGGATGTTTCGGATCGCCGTAGCGGCCAGCAAGCCAGCGCGCTCCCGCGGCGATTTCACGCCGAATCGCGCCGTCCCTGAACCCGTCCAGCCCGGCCACCCATCCCTTCCGGTGCGAAAGGTACAGGAGGCCGGGATGCCCCTCGTCCAGCGCAATGACGAGGTCGCCGGGCGAAGTCCTCGCCTCCAGGATCGGCGCCAGCCGGCAGATGTCCGCCATCGTGCGGTGCTCATCGCGCGTCTCGAAGTATCCGCGGACGACGCCGACCGCGACAAATGCCGCGGCCGCCAGCGGGACAAGCCAGCGGGGGCGGCGCGGCAGCCGGACGAACCCGCGGGCCATCACCGCCGCCGCCGCCAGCACGAACGGGACCTGGTAGTGCTCGTGGACGCGGCTTCCCGGTGAGACGACGGCGGAATAGACCAGGCACCCGGCGAGCCACCAGTCGAACACCCGCTCCGCGGGACGGCGGACCCGGCTGAACAGCCCCAGCAACAGTACGGCAAAACCCACCCAGGTGATGTGCTTCTCCGCCACCCGCTGGAAGACGATAAGGTTCCAGAACTTCCAGGAAACGGCCAGCCGCCAGTTCCCCCACTTGTCGCTCCCGTAGCTCCAGTCTCCGAAGAACGAGTTGCCGCCCTCGCGCAGGAGCACCCCCGACCAGGCGTACCACGCCATCACGGAGGCGAGGACGAGCGCGACGGAAGCCCACAGTTGCGGGCGGAACAGGGCGCGCTTCTTCAGCAGGACGAGGAACACGAGCGGGAAGGCGAGGTGGATGAGCGCGATTATCTTCATCAGCCCCGCGAGGGACGCCGAGGCGGCGAATACCCAGTACCAACGCCTCCCGCGCCCGTCCAGCCAACCCCGGAATGAATAGACGGCCAGCGCGCAGCACAGCAGGACCGGCGCCTCCACCCGGAAGGCGCGCGACAGCGAGGCGTACTGGGGGAACACCGCCAGCGCCAGCGCCGCCCAGAGGCCCGCCACCGGGCCCATCATTCCGCGGACGAGCAGGAACATGACCCATATGGTCGCCAACGAGGCTGCGATGGAAACGACCCGCCCCAGAACCTCGTGGACCCCAAAAACCTTGTAGAGGATCGCCACGGAATACTGGTAAAGAGGGAACTCCATCTGGACCACGCCGGTGCCGGTGCCGCTCCAATCAACCTGGGGCCGGAGGAAACGCATGCCACCCTCGAAATAGTTGCGGGAAACGGCGGCATTGTCGGCCTGCCGCCACGACACCGGCGGCGCATTGAAATACGGGAGCCGCTCCGCCAGGGCCAGCAAAAGGATGGCGATTATGGGGAGGGCCGTTTTGCCGGATTTCCGTTTCACCCTGCCATTATATCCATCAAGTAGAATATTCCCCATGGGGACGCACCTCATCAGCTTCACCTTCGACGACGGGTTCGAGAAGTCGGGCCGGAACCTCGCGGCAATGTTCGAGGAATTCGGCCTGCGGACTTCCCTCAGCATAATCGCCCGCGGCGCCGAGCCGGGGTTCCCGCCCCCCGACGAGTGGCACAACGCCCCGCGCGGCTCGTGGGAACTATGGAACGAGCTGGCGGCCCGCGGCCACGAGATAAACCCGCACGGGCTCGACCACACGAATCCCAGGTCTTTTCCGGAGGATGAAAACGCCCGGAAGCTGGAAGAATGCATAGCGATTTTCCGGGAAAAGCTCGGGGGATTCGACCCCGCCAAGTCAGTGTATTGCTGCCCCTACAATTCGGTGACTCCCCAATTCGAGGAACTCCTTAGGAAGAAATTCCGCGGCTACCGTCCCGGCGGCAACCCGGTGAATCCCCCCCCGTCCAAGGCGGCCAGGCGCATCAATTGCTGGAGCGACGGCCCCGGAAACGCCGATGCAAACCTGGAGGCCCTTATCAACCGTTTCCTTTCCTCCGCGGGCGGCTGGCTGGTGCTGGGCATGCACGGATTGGACGAGGAAGGCTGGGGTCCGCTATCCTCCGGTTATCTCCGGAACCTGCTCAAGCGCCTTTCCTCGGACAACCGGGTCGAGGTCATCGGACCAACCACCGCGCTGGCGAAATACTCCTGACGACGGGTTTCCCCGCCCAGGTTACATCTTGTCGGTGTTGACTATCTTCCCGTTGCCGGCGTCCACATCAATTTTCAGGAGCTGGTTCTTCCCCTTGAGCGCGATTTCTATCCCGTAAAACAGGAATCCGCCCTCATCGTAGATATAGACTTCGTAGAATTTCCCGGGATTCTTCCTCTCGGCAATCTTCATGGCCTTTTCCAGGGAGACCTTCGCCATGTAGGGGAACTCCGTCTTCGCCGCGTTCCCCGCCTGCAGTGTACCGGTAAAAGAGGCCTTCTCCTTCTTCTTCTCGCCCTTTTTCTTCTCGACGAGCGGTTCCACGCTGACCACCTTCCCATTGCCGGAATCAACGGTTACGACCTTCTGCGTCCGGTCAGCCTGTACGACGGTGGCCATGTGGAAGAGGTATCCATCGATGTTTTCCATGGCCATCCAGGTGATTTTCCCCGGAACCTTCCGCGTGACCACCTTCATGACCCTTGAAAAAGGAACCTTTGCCTTGTTGGCGAAGACGATGCCGCTGTCGCCTGCCCCCAATTTGAGTGTCCCCGTCAATCCCGCCTTTGCCGTCCCCGCAAAAGACAGCAGAAGTAACGCCATGATTCCCGCCGATATCATCCTCATTTCGTCAGGTTCGAGCATCTCCGCCTCCTTATTTTCCTGTTTGCCTTGCTCTGACAGCAATATATTTATCACCGTCCCCATCTCAATTGTCAAACCGGCCGTCCCCACAGATTATAATGTCACTGCAACAATGAAGAAGGGAGACCGGATGGAGCGGGCGCTGATTGCCTGTCTTGTCGTCGCAGGACTCGCGGCATCAGGATGCGCCGGCGGATATCCCGCCGGGAAGGCGGCAACAATGAACACACCAATTCTTCCCAGGGCGACGGCGGCGAAACTGCCCCGCTGGCGGGGCTTCAACCTGTTGGAAAAGTTCACCCTGGAATGGGGGGAAAAGAACGCCCCCTACCGCGAGGACGATTTCCGCATGATTTCGGGCTGGGGCTTCAACTTCGTCCGCCTGCCCATGGATTACCGGTGCTGGATAAGGGATGGGGACTGGCGGAAGTTCGACGAAAAAACGCTCGGAGAGATAGACCAAGCGGTTGGATACGGGAAGAAATACGGCGTCCATGTCTGCCTGAACTTCCACCGCGCCCCCGGATACTGCGTGAATCCCCCTAAGGAGCCCCGCGACCTCTGGACGGACCGGGAGGCGCAGGAGGTTTTCGCCCTGCACTGGGGAACCTTCGCGCGGCGCTTCCGGGGCGTCCCCAACGAGAACCTGTCCTTCGACCTCGTGAACGAGCCCGGCGACATTGACCCGGCAATCTATTCAAAGGTGATGCGCCTCGCCGTCGCCGCCATCAGGAAGGAGGACCCGGACCGGCTCGTCATCGCCGACGGCGTCTCCTGGGGGAACAAGCCGGTCATGGAACTGGCGGACTTAGGGATAGCCCAGAGCACCCGCGGTTACGTCCCGTTCCAAATCAGCCATTTCCGGGCGTCATGGATTGAGGGCTCGGACCGGTGGCCCGTGCCCGGGTGGCCCATCATGCCGGGATTCAATATCCATCTCTTCGGCGACATGAAGCCGGAGATGAAGCGCATCCTCGCCTTCAACGGCGGGATTCCGTCGCCGGCGGAACTACGCGTCCGCGTCCTGACCGTCTCCGGTCCGGGTACCCTGGCAATCCGGGCGGACGGCGCCACCGTCTTTTCGCACGAATTCAATCCAGGCCCGGGCCAGGGCGAATGGATGAAGGCCGTCTACCGGAAGGAATGGGACGTCTGGCAGAACATCTACGACCGGGTCTACACGGCTCCCCTGTCGGCCGGCGCGAAGCGCGTGGAGCTCGAACTGGTCCATGGCGACTGGCTGACGCTGGCGGGGCTGGACTTCCTGCCGTCTTCCGGTCCCACCGGCGCGTTGTCGTTCCGGCCCGGCTCGGTGGAATGGGAACCCCAGCCCGGCGAGTTCACGATTGACTCCTCGGGCAACCTGACCGTGCCCGGCGGCAAACCGGCCTGGGACCGGGAAAGGCTCTGGCGAGAGCAAATCGAGTCGTGGAAGAAGCTCGAGGCAAGGCGCGTGGGCGTCCATGTAGGCGAATGGGGCGCCTTCAGCAAGACCCCGCACGCCGTCGCGCTTTCCTGGATGCGCGACTGCCTTGAAAACTGGAGGAAGGCCGGCTGGGGCTGGGCGCTGTGGAACTTCCGCGGAAGCTTCGGCGTCCTGGACAGCGAACGCGAAGACATCAAGTATGAGGACTTCGAGGGGCACAAGCTTGACCGCGAGATGCTGGAACTCCTGAGAAGCCATTGAGGCTATCCAGGAAAATACACATTTAGCGGATGGTCCCCCAGCCAAAACCTCCCTCTACCACGGAACCCTGAGCGACTCGGCGCAGCCGGGGAGTCGAAGGGAAGTGGGCCCTTCGACGGTCCGCAGGAACGGACGCGTGCAGGAGCACGAGCGCGGACTCGCTCAGGGTCCAGAGGGAGTCATGGCCAGAGAGGGTGAGGGGCTTGGAGAGGTAATTGCAGGTCTTCCTTTGCTCTACACTACCCTCACCCTTCCCTCTCCCGCTTTGCGGGAGAGGGAACAGACGCGGGCCAGGACCATCAGTCTTTGGCGCCCTCCAGCGATTCCATGGCGGTAAGGGTCGGTTCGTCGTTCGGGTCGAGCTGAAGGGCGTGCCGGTACCAGCGGCGGGCCTCCGGATAGGCGTGCCGGCGCTGGGCGATGAGGCCGAGATTGTAATAGGCGCGGACCAGCCCCGGGGCATCCTCGTCCGCGCTCAGGAACCGCACTCCCGTCAGCAGTTCCACCCGCGCCTTGCCGTCCTCGGGATTCTTCCCGGACATGAGTGCCACGGCCAGGGTGATCCGGTACCGCCCTTCCTCCGGCGCCAATTCCACCGCGCGCGCCGCTTCCGCCCGGCCGTCCGCAATCCGGTCCGTCTCGAGGAAGATGAGCGCACGGTTGTGCCGGGCGGCGGCGTCGTCGCCGAGGAGGTTGATGACGGCCTGGTACTCGGTCATCGCCGTATCATAGTCGCCCTGGTCCCAGGCGAACTGCGCGCGCGAGAAATGGCCCGAGGCGTCCACCACCGCCTGGGCAGGGGACACCAGGAAACACACCGCCAGTGCCAGCGCCGCCGCTGGCAGAAACGCCTTCCCCGTGTTTTCCAATGTCCTATTCATGGCTCTCATATGAATATTAGCGGGCCGGAAGGATTTCCTCATCAGCCTGTTCAGGAACATTGATATACAGCCATTTTCGTCATCGGAGGATGCCCAATCTTTAGGCCCTAAGTGTTGCACTTACTCCTTGAACTCAGGGACTGCTGATGGCTAATCCTCCTCCACCCAGAGGTGGGGCATGAGCCTCCTATCAACCCTTCGACTCGCTCACTGATGCGCCAATCATGCAGGGCATTACCTCCCCCCTTAAAACGACGCTCGCTCAGGGTGATCGCCGCCTAATCTTCTTCCACCCAAGGATGAGGCATGAGTGGGCGGTCAACCCTTCGACGCGCTTACCAAGCCTCAACCATGCGGGGCATTACACCGCTTCCTAGAACGACGCTTGCTCAGGGTCGATCGGCGTTAATCCTCCTCGACCCAAGGGTGAGGCATCAAACGCCGATCGAACTGGGCGAGGGCATAGTGGTCGGTCATTCCGGCGATGAAGTCGCACACCTTCTGCGGCAGGGGCGTATCCGCCGGCCCCTCCGCCGGAACCGCGTCCGGATGCTCCATGTAGTGGCGGTGCAGCGATTCCAGCACCCACTTGGCGCGCGCGGACGCCTCCAGCAGTTCCGTCTGCCGGTACATCTTCTCAAGCAGGAACGCCCGCTGGGCCTCCAGGCCGGCCTCGACGGTTGATGACATCCGTATCGCCGGGCCGCCCTGGCTGGATTCCACGATGTCATGGACAAGCGTGTTGAGCCGGGAAGAGAAGGTCTTTCCCAGCACCCGCATGACTTCTTCCGGGATGGCCTGCGCATCCACAATGCCCGCCCTGATGGCGTCATCAAGGTCGTGGTTCGTGTAGGCGACGCAGTCGCACAGCGACACCACCTCCGCTTCGAGGGTGAGTTTCGGAACGCGTTCCCGGACCTCCGCCAGCCTCGCCAGCCCCTTGGAATGCCACCGGATGCCATCCCGCACCTCCGAGGTCAGGTTCAGCCCCTTCCCGTCGTATTCGAGGGCCTCCACCACGCGCAGGCTCTGCACGCTGTGGTGGAATCCCCCCGGGTTCAGCCTGGCCAGCACCGCCTCGCCCGCGTGGCCGAACGGCGTGTGGCCGAGGTCGTGGCCCAGCGCGATGGCCTCCACCAGGTCCTCGTTCAGCCGCAGGGCCCGGGCCACGGTGCGGGAAATCTGCGCGACCTCCAGCGTGTGCGAAAGCCGCGTGCGGTAGTGGTCGCCCTCCGGCGACAGGAAGACCTGCGTCTTGCCCTTCAAGCGCCGGAACGACTTTGAATGCAGGATGCGGTCGCGGTCGCGCTGGTAGGGAGTGCGGATGTCGCATTCGGATTCCTGCCGCGCCCGCCCACGGGTTTTCGCGCTCCGGGAAGCGTGCGGCGAGAGCGTCATGTCCTCGAATTCCTGAGTACGCTCCCTTATTGAAGCCATGTATGAATTGCTCCTTCCGGAATTTTAATATGTTCGGCCAAGCCAGCAACTCCCTCTACCGCGATACCCTGAGCGACGCCGCGAAGCGGCGGAGTCGAAGGGAAGCGGGAGAGGGAGCGCCTTGCTGGAAAGGGTGTACGGCTTTGCCACCAAAGGTGGCGAAGTCCAAAATGCTTCGACCTCTGCCGCGCCGCGTCCTCGCGGCGGGGAACCGGCGAAGACAGGATCATCCTTTTCCCTACAATACCCTCACCCTGCCCTCTCCCCTGAACCCTGAGCCCGTCGAAGGGTCGGGGAGAGGGTATACAAGGAAATGCACTGCGGTTTCCGCCATCTGTTCGTGGTATCTCCCTACTCCTCCGGCTCGGCCGTCTCGGCTATCCTCTCGATGGACTGCGCGCGGCCGCTCTTCTCGTCGATGTCGAGCAGGACTGCGTTAAGTTTGACCTTCCCCGGGGCCATCTTCAGCCGGCCGTGCACCTGGGTGAGGAACCGGCCCAGCGCCCCCTCTTTCTCGAAACCGAGGACCCCCTCGGCCGGGCCGGCCATCCCCGCATCAGATATGTAGGCCGTCCCGCCCGGCAGGATGCGCTCATCAGCGGTCTGCACGTGGGTGTGCGTGCCGATGACCGCGCTTGCCTCCCCATCGAGGAAGAGCACGAAGGCCTCCTTCTCGCTGGTGGCTTCTGCGTGAAGCTCCACCACGACCACGGGCGTCTCCTGCTTCAGGCGCCCGATTTCCTGCTTCACGTTCCGGAACGGGTCGTCCAGCGCCTCTTTCTGCATGAAGACGCGGCCCTGCGCGCACAGGAAACCGGCTTTCAACCCGCCCGAGGTGCACACTGCGGAACCGCGGCCAGGCGCGCCCGGCGGGTAGTTGAACGGGCGCACGAGCCGCGGGTTGGCATCGAGCGCCGGGAGTATCTCACGGCGGTCCCAGACGTGGTCGCCGACTGAAACGAGGTCCACCCCGGAGACGCCCAATTCATCGACCATCGCCGGAATGAGCCCGTATCCATCGGCCGCATTCTCGGCGTCCGCTATTACGAAATTGATGCCGTGCTTCTTCCGGAGTTCCGGCAGCCTCCGGTTGACGATGCGGCGGCCCGCCCTTCCGACAATATCCCCGATGAATAGAATCTTCATTGCGCGGTATGATGATTCTACCACCGGAGCGAGCCGAATAATGGAAAGGAAACCCTTCGCGGGAACTTTTGAGCGCATCGATGACTTCCGCTGGCGCCTGCCGACGGAATTCATGGACGGGATGCGCGTGCCCGGGATAATCGTGGCCAGCCGCCGCCTGCTCGAGGACATACGCTCGGAACAGACCCCCCAGCAGGTGGCCAACGTGGCGACGCTTCCCGGCATCGTCACGGCTTCGCTGGCGATGCCGGACATCCACTGGGGCTACGGCTTCCCCGTGGGCGGCGTGGCCGCGATGGACATGGACGGCGGCGTAATATCACCCGGCGGAATCGGCTATGACATCAATTGCGGCATCCGGCTCATCCGCACGAGCATCGCGGCGGAGGAAGCCCGGCCCCGGCTGAACGAACTCATGGACGCGCTTTTCGCGGCGGTGCCGGCGGGGGTGGGCCAGGAGGGAAAGATACGGCTTTCCCCGGAGGACGAGAAGCGGGTCGCGCGGAAGGGGGCGGAATGGGCCGTCGAGCGCGGCTTCGGGTGGGCGGAGGATTTGGCGGTCACCGAGGACGGCGGCGCCATGCCCGGCGCTGACTTCGATGGGATCTCCGACCGGGCGCGCGAGCGGGGTCTGCGGCAGCTGGGAACGCTCGGGTCCGGCAACCACTTCCTGGAGGTGGACGAGGTCGCGGAGGTTTTCGACGGGAAGGCCGCCGAGGCAATGGGGCTCCACCTGGGCCAGGTGGTGGCGATGATTCACTCCGGCTCGCGCGGCTTCGGCTACCAGGTATGTGACGACTACCTGGGGAAGCTCGGCAAGGCGGCGGGAAAATACTCCATCGCCCTTTCGGACCGCCAGCTGGCCTGCGCCCCGCTTTCGTCGCCCGAAGGCAAGGCCTACCTCGCCGCGATGGCGTGCGCGGCCAACTACGCGTGGGCCAACCGGGAGGCGCTCACCCACTGGATGCGCGAGGCGTTCGAGAAGGTGTTCCGGGCGGGCGCGCGGAAGCTGGAGATGGGCCTCGTTTACGACAACGCGCACAACATCGCCCGCATCGAGGAGCATGTGGTGGACGGCAAGCAGGTGAAGCTCTGCGTCCACCGCAAGGGCGCCACCCGCTCGCTCCCCCCCGGCCACCCGCTGGTTCCTGAGAGGTATCGCGCCGTCGGACAGCCGGTCCTGATTCCGGGTGACATGGGCCGGGGCTCCTTCGTGCTGGTCGGTGCTCCGGGGTCGATGGAAAAGACCTTCGGCTCCACCTGCCACGGCGCCGGACGGGTCATGTCGCGGACGGCGGCGCTCAAGGCCGGGCGCGGCAGGAACATCGAGAAGGAGCTCCACGAGAACGCCGGAGTGGTGGTGCGCTCGCGCGAGCGCGGCACCATCGCCGAGGAGATGCCGGAAGCCTACAAGGACCCGGCCCTGGTGGTGGATGCCGTGGAGGGAGCGGGGCTCTCCCGAAAAGTGGCAAAATTGAAGCCTATGGGCGTGTTGAAAGGATGAGTTTCCGGTCTGATTCGGCCCGGTCAGCACCTCCCTCTCCCCGAAGGGGAGAGGGAGTCATAGGCAGAGAGGGTGAGGGAACTGGAGAATGGGGACAAGTCTTTTCTCTCTTCTCGGGTTCCCTCACCCTCAGGCCTCGCAAGGCTCGGCGATGCTAGCGGATGAATCATTTATTGTCGCTTGGCTTCCAGCATATCCTCTCCCGTTCCGGGAGAGGGTAAGAAGATGATGAATCAATGAAGGAACACGTTCTCGCCATTGACCAGGGGACGACGAGCACCCGGGCGGTGCTGGTGGACAGCCGTGGCAGGTTTGTCGCCAGCGAATCCGCCCCCATCCGGCAGTTCTACCCAAGGCCCGGCCTCGTGGAACACGATCCGGCGGAAATCTGGCGGTCGGTCCTCCGGTGCGTCCATGGCGTCCTCGGCCGCCGCCGGCCCCGTATCACCGCCATCGGTATCACGAACCAGCGCGAAACGACCGTCCTGTGGAACCGGAAGACCGGGAAGCCCCTGGGCCGCGCCATCGTCTGGCAGGACCGGCGCACCGCGCCGGATTGCGCCCGCCTCCGGAGGGCGGGGGCGGAAAAGGCCGTCCGCGAACGCACTGGCCTGGTCCTCGACCCCTACTTCTCCGGGACGAAACTCGCATGGCTCCTGCGCAACATTCCGGGCGCCGCCGCGGCCGCGCGGGCGGGGCGGCTGGCCTTCGGAAACATCGACAGCTGGCTGATCTGGAACCTGACCGGCGGACGCGTCCATGCGACCGACTACACCAACGCCTCCCGCACCATGCTCCTGAACCTGCGCGCGTGTTCCTGGGACCCGGCGCAGATGAAGTTGCTGGGAGTCCCCCGGTCGCTCCTGCCGGAGGTCCGCGCCTCCGCCGGGAAGTTCGGCGTGACCGCCCGGCACGGCGAATTGCCGGCGGGAATCCCCATCACGGGCGTCGCCGGCGACCAGCAGGCCGCGCTTTTCGGGCAGGGGTGCATCCGCCCCGGCGAAATGAAGGTCACCTACGGCACCGGCGGTTTCCTGCTGGTCCAGACCGGCGGCAAGCTGGTGCGCTCCCGGCACGGGCTGCTCACCACTTTTGCCTGCGGCCCGCGCGGCGAGCCATCCTACGCACTGGAAGGCTCGGTTTTCATCGCTGGCGCGGTAATGCAATGGCTCCGCGACGAAATGAAACTCATAGCGTCCGCCGCCGAGGGCGACCGCTGGTCCAAATCCGTCCCCGACACGCTGGGGGTCTATGTCATCCCGGCCTTCACCGGGCTGGGGGCGCCCTGGTGGGATGCCGAGGCGCGCGGGACCATCACGGGGCTGACCCGGGGCGCGGGCCGGGCGCACCTGATACGCGCTGCCGAGGAATCCATCGCCTACCAGACCGCCGACGTCGTGGAGGCGATGGGACGCGACATGGGCCGCCGCATCCGGGAACTGCGGGTGGACGGCGGCGCCTGCCGCAGTGACTTCATCATGCAGTTCCAGTCCGACATCCTGGGCGCGCGCATCGTCCGGCCCCGGACAATCGAAACCACCGCCGCCGGCGCCGCGCACCTCGCCGGGCTGGGCGCGGGGCTCTGGTCGCCCGCGCAACTGGAAAGGATGCGCGCCGTGGACCGGGTGTTCTTCCCCCGGATGGCCGCTGCGCGCCGCGCCGCGCTCCTCCTCGGCTGGCACGCCGCCGTCGCCAAGACGCGATTCAAGCCGTGAAATCTTACTCGCAATTATTTGCTACCCTCGCCCCGCGCAACGCGCGGGGAGAGGGGAGGGTGAGGGGCTTACGGCTCGGGGCGAAGATTCCGGCCCTGTGTTTCGGGACCCTCACCCCCGCCCTCTCCCTACCGAACCCTGAACCGTGTAAAAGGGTGATGGCAGGGAGAGGGTAAGAGAATGAACCTCCACCAGCGGCTGGCGCTTCCGCTGTTCGCCGCCGCCATCGCCGTCACCCTGGCCGGCGTGCTTGGCGCGATACTGCTCGTCAACCGGACCTTCCGGCTCACCACCGCCATACAGGAAAGGCAGGTCGCCCGCGTCGTGGAAAACGTCCTCACGCTCCGCCAAAACGAGCTCGCCGCGGTCGCGACGGTCATGGCCATCCTTGATGGCGATGCGCGGACCCGGCTCGGCGCCTGGAAGCACATCCGGCTGGACTCCGCCGCCATCCTGGATGCCAAGTCCGGCCGCGTGCTCTCCTCCGATGGTGTTTCGCTCGACCCCACGGACCTGCGGGCGCTTCCCGCGGCGGCCGGCCGGACTCCGCTTCTCCTGCGCGGCGGAGGGAAGCTGTTTCTCGCCGCCGTGAAACCGGACCGCAACCGTTCGGGGTTGGCGGTCCTGGCGGCCGTGCAGGTAAAGCCGGAGCTGGCCGCCTCGCTCAAGGGGCTCCTCCAGGGCGACGTGGCCCTGAACCTCGACGGGAAGGAGATGATTTCAACGGCGGCGTCCGCCGGAAGGCGCGAATCGGCGCTGGTGGCTCCCTTGCGCACCCCCGGCGGCGGCGAAGTCCTCTTCCAGGTATTCGTCCCGCGGAATGACATCAACCGGGAGAGGAGGAACGCGCTGGGAATGGTGGTGGCGGGCGGGGTCATCCTCCTGTTCGCCGGCCTTCTCTTCTACAACTGGTCGCTGTCCCGGGTGACCAAGCCCATCCGCGAACTCGCGGCCGCGGCCGACCGGATTGCGTCCGGGGACCTGGCGGCGCGGCTCCCGGAGGGCGCCCCGGCGGAATTGGGCGAGCTCATCGGACGGTTCAACGACATGGCGCGCCGGTTGCGGGAGGCGCAGGAAAAACTCGTGCACTCCGCGAAACTCTCCACCGTGGGGCAGATGGTCGCGGGCGTCTCGCACGAACTGAACAACCCCCTGCTGGGCCTCATCACACACGCCGAGGTGCAGGCGACCAAGCTGGGCACGGACTCCCCGGGACGGGCCGAACTGGACGTAATAATGAAGGAAGCCCAGCGCATGAAAAAGATACTGGGCGAACTGCGGGACATGTCGCGCCCGGGTTCGGGTGAGCGGGTGAGGCTGGACCTCAATGCCGTGGTCAGGGATGTGGCGGGGCTCCTTCGGCACCAGTGTGCCAAAGCGAACATTACGATGGAAACCTCCCTCGCTCCCGGCGAACTGCCGGTTACGGCCTCGCCCGACGGAGTGCGGCAGGTTCTGCTCAATCTGGCCCTGAACTCGCTGGAGGCCATGCCAAAGGGCGGGACGCTGAAACTGTCCGCCAAGGCGGAAGGGCCGCGGGCGCTGGCCTCCGTCGCCGATACGGGGACCGGGATTTCAGGGGAGAATATAAGGAAGAGCATGGAACCGTTCTTCACCACCAAGCCGGGCCGGATGGGACTGGGGCTCGCCATCAGCCGGGAAATCGCCGTGACGCACGGAGGCCGCATCTCCCTCCAAAGCAATCCGGGCCAGGGCACCATTGCCACGCTGGAACTCCCCTTGGCATGACTCAATTCACGTTTAATCATTTTCAAAACAACTCCCTCTCCCACATAGTGGGAGAGGGAGTCATGGGCAGAGAGGGTGAGGGAATTGGCGGAGGAAGATTTTACTTTTTCCCCCAATACCCTCACCCCCGCCCTCTCCCCTTCGGGGAGAGGGTGCCGGAAAGGTATCCAGCATGAACGCGGCGGCGTTCCGCATCCTCATCGCTGACGACGAGGAGTCCATCCGCTCCGGTTTGGGCGCCGTCCTCAAGAGCGAGGGATACGAAGTAATCACCGCCTCCGGCGGCGCCGAGGCCTGCGAGGCGGCGGAGCGGGAGACCGTGCACATCGCGCTGGTGGACCTTACCATGCCGGACATGAACGGCATCGAGGTTCTGAAATGCCTGAAGGAACGCTCCCCCGGAACCCGTGTCATCATCATCACCGCCTATGCCTCCGCCGAGACTGCCGTCGAGGCCATGAAGCAGGGGGCGCTGGACTACCTCATCAAGCCCTTCACGACCGACGAGCTCAAGCTCCAACTGCGCCGGGCCGTCGGCGAAGTGGCGCTGGCGGCGGAGAACCAGGCGATGCGCCGGGAATTCGCGCTCCGCTTCAGCGAAGAGATAGTCGGCGAGGACGGCGCGTTCAAAGCCGCGCTCGCGCTGGCCCGGCGGGTGGCGGCCGACACCGCAATCATCCTGATTACCGGGGAAACCGGCACGGGCAAGGAACTCGTGGCCCGCGAAATCCATTCCGCCAGCCGGTGTTTCAGCGGCCCCTTCCTCGCCATAAACTGCGCCGCCATCCCGGAAACCATGCTGGAGCGCGAACTCTTCGGCCATGAGAAAGGCTCCTTCACCGGCGCCGACGCGGCCCGGCCGGGGCTCATCGAGGCGGCCGCCGACGGGACGCTTTTCCTCGACGAGATAGGCGAAATGCCGCCGTCCCTCCAGGTCAAGATTCTCCGTGTCATTGAGGGGCTCGACTTCCTGCGCATCGGGGGGACGAAGCCGGTCAGGGTTCACGCCCGCTTCGTGGTCGCGACCAACCGCGACCTGCCAAAACTGGCGGCCGAGGGGAAGTTCCGCGAAGACCTCTTTTACCGGCTCAACGTCATCAACGTCAAGCTCCCGCCCCTGCGCGAGCGCGGGAATGACATTGGCCTGCTGGCGAAACATTTTCTCGCCAAGTTCGCCGCGGAGAAGGGGAAAAAGGGGATGACCCTTTCACCCGGGGCCGCGACGAAACTACAGGCCTATCCCTGGCCCGGCAACGTGCGTGAGCTGAAGAATGTTATCGAGCGCGCCGTAATCCTGGGCCAGGACGGGGAACTGGCCGCCGACTCCCTCGCCCTGGAGCCGGCCGCCGGGGGGGACGCCGCCGCGCCCGACTTGTCCGCGCTCTCCTTCCGGGAAGCGCACGACGCATTCGAAAAGTCCTTCATCGCGCGGTGCCTCAAAGCCAACCGGGGAAACATCTCGAAGACCGCCGAGCGCATCGGCCTGGACCGGAAAAACCTCGAGGACAAAATCAGGAAATACGGGCTGAAATAACGGGACCAAATATTCTTGGCGTTTCCGGGATTTTCGTGGGTAGCTTTTGGCCAGAACCTCCCTCTACCGCAAAGCGGGAGAGGGAGTCTGGGCCAGAAAGGGTGAGGGAACTGGCGGAGGCAGACTATTTCTTTTCTCTCCAGCACCCTCACCCTCCCCTCTCCCGCACTGCGGGAGAGGGCCAGAAAGAGAACCGAACCTCGATGCTAGACCGCCTCAATCCTCGCCCGGTGCCCCGGCGATGACGCCAAGCGGGCGTCGGTGGTGATTAATGGCGCATCCAGAACTTCAGCCAGCGCGACGTAAACGGCATCATACGCGGTCAGGTTTTTCCTCAGTTCCCAGACGCGGGGAAGCAGGAAATCGTGCGGATATCGCGCAAGATTCAAATCCCCGAAGTCCTGCAAAGCCTCGCTGGCCCTCTCCGGCGAAATTGCCCCCGCGGACTCATACTTGCGGAGAACCTGCGCGACTTCCAGGTCAACAAGGTGGGGGGCATGCGGCGTCTCGCCAGGCGCGAAAATACGGCTTTCAACCCTGGCCGCGGCAGGGGTGCGTAGAATGATTTCGAGGACTGCCGAGGCGTCGAGGACTATCAGTGGGCGTCCCGGATTGCCCGAACCGCTTTCGGGGGTGACACATCAAGCCGCACCGGGGAACGTCCGGCAAGCCTTTTACGCAGCTCATCCAGGGTGGGACGCTCAGCCGTCTTGCTCATCTCGTTGAGAAGGTAATCGGAAAGCGACATACCAGCCATCGCCGCGCGGGCCTTCAGCCGGCGGTGCAGTGTTTCCGGGACGTTGCGGACCTGTATCATTCCGGGCATGCACACAGCATACTTGCATGTGCTCCACATGTCAACCTCCCCCGCTTCACGCGAGGCGGGGGCGCATTCGCCCCGCCTCCGGGGCGCTCCTGCCCCACCTTTCCGGGAAAACCCCCGCATATTCCCGTGAAACCCTGCGGCACGGAACGTGCAGATATATAGCTGACATGCGCATGTCCTTCAATAACTGGAAACCGCTATTGCCGCAACGGCAAGGCCGAGAACCCTCTCCCGCAATTCGGGAGAGGGTATGGGTGAGGGCTGATTATGGTTTTCTACCACCAATGTTTAGTGTTTGCTCCTATCGAGAGGGAGTTTGGTTTACCACCGCCCGTTACGGGCATAAAGGGGAAATAACACAGGATGTCTGAAAGGACCGGCAGGGAAAAAACGTTCCGTAAAACGCTGGCCGCCGCAATCTGTGTGACCGCACTGCTGGCGGGAACCCGGTCCTGGAGTTTTGTCAGCGTCTCCACAACGAAAACACACGCACCGGCCTCGCCCGCAAACGGAGGACCGGTTACTTATACCCTAGTGGTGACCAACACCGGCGACGAGCCCATTACGAGCCTCGTAATATCAGACACCCTTCCAGCAACAATCAGCTATGTCTCCCAAACCAGCACCCCCGGGCTTGCTTTTAATCAGGCTGGTTCCGTCCTTTCGTGGACCGCCACCGGAATTTCCATCCTGCCGGGGAACAACGCCACGGTCACCATCAATGGCATCACCGCCCTCTGTTTCACGGGCCTTGTCGGGAATACCAGTTTCATTACCGCTACGGGTTCCACACCCGTTTACTCCAAGATCATCGACCCCGGATTCATCCTTTCGGGCATGGCGGTTTCCCTGAATATCACCAAAACACGCATTCCGGCGTCGCCGTGCAACAACAGCCCGATCTCCTATCGCATCGACGTCCAGAACACCGGCACATCAAATATAGCCAGCCTTGTAGTGGTGGACACCCTTCCGGCGCAGATCACCTATGGAAGTGAAAACCATCCTGCCGGACTTAACTTTGCAACAATGGGAAGCCTGCTTTCATGGAGCGGGCCGGTGACGATTACCCCCGGACAGGTCTTGTCCATAACCATCACCGGCACAACCTCCGCCGCCTTCACCGGAAACGTGTCAAATACGGCATGGGCATACGGCTACAACGCCTGCGCCGACGGCCAAGGCAAGTCGAACGACAACTTCAGCCTGCCCTGCCCGCCGCCGCCGGCCGTCACCGTCCAAAAGACCCATTCACCTACCTCTCCGAGTAACGGGACGCCGGTTATATATAAAATCCTGGCCACCAACACCGGCACGGATGTAATCACGGAACTTAAGGTAACAGACACGCTTCCTCCGCAGATCACTTTCGGAAGCCAGACCAGCAGTCCGGCGCTCGCATTCTCTTCGATAGGAAGCATCCTGTCCTGGAGCGGTGCGGTAACCATCAATCCGGGCGAATCTGCCACGATTACCATCGACGGGAACACACCACCTTGCTTCACCGGCCCGTTCATATCCAACACCGCCTTCATCGTCGCCACGACCGTCATGGGAACAACACAGTGGAAAGCGTTGGATGCCGGGTTCACGATTACCAACGAGCCCGTCACTTTCACTGCATCTATTTCGCATTCGCCGGCCGCCCCCTGCAACAACAGCCCGGTCACTTACCGCATTGACATCAATAACACTGGCTCCACGACCATAACCAGCATAGCCATCATGGATACCCTGCCGGCACAAGTCACCCTTACGGGCGAGGAACATCCGGCCGAGATCCTCTTCGGCCAGCTCGGATTACTGCTGGCGTGGGGGCATATCAATCCGATTGCGCTGGCTCCCGGTCAGACCATGTCCATCACCATCACCGGCATGACATCAACCGGCTACACAGGCACCGTATCCAATACGCCCTGGATTTCCGTGGGCTGTTCCGGTTCGGCGATCTACCCGTCCGATATCTTCACCCTGCCCTGCTCGTCCGGCGACGCATGGGATCCGACAGACGACACTTCAGCCGGGGCCACCGTGCTGGTGCCCACGACCACCATCCAATCCCACGGCCCGCACATACTGGATGCCACGGACATCGAGGACTGGTATCGCATCGACATGGTCGCAGGGACCATATATTCATTTGACACCGTCGGAGGTAGCGGGGACGACTACGCGGAACTCTATAGCGACGCGGCGGGCACCATACTCATGGATTGGGACGACGATAGTGGAGGCGGCATGCAATTCTCCCTGACCTTCATAGCACCGGTGACCCAGACCTATTACCTGAAAGTACGCACCTGGTCGCCAGGCAGTAATTGGAGCGGCTCGTTGAGGTACCAGATAGTAACCCCACTGCCGGGAGACGCCTGGGACCATGGCGATGATATTCCGGCGGGGGCCACGACGCTGGTGCCCACGACTACCCTCCAATCCCACGGCCCCCATACGCTGGACGCCACGGATATAGCCGACTGGTATCGCATCGACATGGCCGCCGGCACCACCTACATTTTCGACACAACGGGCGGAAGCGATGACGACTACGCGGAACTATACAGCGACGCGGCGGGCACCGTCCTTGTGGCGCAGGACGACGACAGTGGTGGTGGCTACCAATTCTCCCTTGTATACACCGCCGCAACAACCCAAACCTATTATCTAAAGGTACGAGCTTACACGCCCGGGGACAATTGGAGCGGTTCGCTGAAATACCGGATAATGCCGCAAACCCCCATACTGGAAGTTAATAAATGGGTGTCTCTTTACAGCGGCAACGTCGAATTCGAGGTTTGGGTTTATAACAGCGGGATAGGTACCGCCACGAATCTCCTCATCGTGGATACCTTGCCTGCCGGTTTCACTTTTACCGGTTATACATTCTGGTCCACCGACCCCACGGCCAATCCCGTGTGGAACGGCGCGACTTCCGGCGTCCTCGCCTGGTCGGTTACCACCACCCTCCAGCCATCGGACTCTTTCGGAATCGACGTCCAGGGAACCTGGTCCACAGTCTGCGCGGGCGATACCCTGTCAAATACGTGCTGGGTGGAGGCGAGGAACTGGTACGGCTCGGAACAATACACGGCCTGCGATATGTCCACGGACATGACCGCAGCCACCTCTTTCTCCAAGCAGGTAACGCCGGCCAATCCAGCCAACAACAGCATGGTTACCTACACGCTTAACTTGTATAGCAATGTAATTATGTCCGCCCCAAATATCCTAATTGTGGACACCCTTCCACCGGAAATTACCTTCGTCAGCGAGGACCACGGCAACTATCCCGGAATCACCTTTGTTCAAAACGGCCAGGTTCTGTCCTGGTCCGGACCTGCCGATCCATGGATGTCCATAATGCGGCAATGGACGATAACAATAACGGGTTTGACCTCGGCCAGTTACAGCGGAAACGTCTCCAATACCGCGTGGTATTCAATGGAAACATTGTTCTGCGGGATTAACCACCAGGGGACCGCGCAGGCCTCGTTCGACCTTCCCGGTCCGCAACCGACGGCCATCACCATCCAAAAGACCCATTTCCCCGCCTCGCCCGGGAACGGAGGACCGGTCGCCTATAAAATCGTTGTTACCAATACCGGGACAGAAACAATCACCAACCTGAAAATCGTTGACACCCTCCCGGGAGCACTTTCCTTCGACAGCGAGTCATCCACACCTCCGTTGGTTTGGAATGCTATGTTCACGGTCCATTCCTGGGAGGGACCAGTCACAATCAATCCGGGGAACAGTGCCACCGTCACAATCAACGCCACAACCTGGGATTGCTATGACGGTTTCCTCTCCAACACGGCCTTCATCGTGGCAACGACCGCCAGTGGAACAACACAATGGAAGGCGGTGGATACGGGGTTCACCCTTTCCCGCCCGATTGCCGCTGTTACTGTCGATCAAACGCGCATTCCGACGTCCCCATGCAATGGCGGAACCGTAACATGGCGGATTGATATTACATCTACCGGATCAGCGACACTCACTAATGTTTACATGCAGGACACCCTTCCCGCGCAAGTCACTTTCAGCGGCGCAGACTATCCCGGATTCATGTCCATGTCGACCTTTGGGCAACTGCTTGAATTCAACAGCAACAGCCTTTCCTTCAGCCCGGGACAGGTCATGTCCGTTACGGTGACGGGGACCGTTACGATTGCCTATTCCGGTGCAGTCACAAACAGCACATGGGTAATGGCATCCTACAATTCATGCTCCTACGCGGAGGTGCAAGATAACGACACCTTCACCCTGCCCTGCGGCACTCCGCCCCCGGCCGTCATCACGGCCGTGAAGACCCACACGCCGGCCTCGCCCATGAACGGCGGGCCGGTGAACTACAGAATCCTGGTGACCAACACCGGCGCGGCGACGCTGACGAGCCTCATAGTATCCGACACCCTGCCGGCCACCCTAACTTATTCCTCTCAAACCAGCTCCCCCGTGCTTCGTTTCAACCAGGTCGGTTCCATCCTTTCGTGGACCGCGACTGGCATCTCCATAGGCCCAGGCAAGAGCGCGACAATAACCGTGGGCGCGACGACGCAGCTTTGCTACAACGGTTTCGTCTCCAACACCGCGTTTATCGTGACCGGTTCAGCCACCAGCACGACCATATGGAAGGCGCTGGATTCCGGGTTCACGCTGGCGCCGCCGTCCACCTCCGTAGCCATCCTCAAGAAGGTGACGCCAACCTCTCCGGTCAACGGCGGACCGGTGCAATACACGATACTGGTCACAAACACGGGTGCCGCCACCATCCTCAACGTGAAGGTGACCGATACCCTGCCCGCGCAGGTTACCTTCGGGAGCCAGACCAGCAGTCCGGCGCTCTCCTGGAACGGTTCCGTCAACCTCGTAGGGTGGGAAGGCGCGCTGACCCTCGGCCCCGGCAAGTCGGCCACAATGACCATAGCAGGAACCACCTCGGCTTCCTACGCGGGTAACATATCGAACACGGCATGGGTGTATGCGACCAGCGTATGCGCAACCGCACAGGGAGCCGCCCAGGTTTCCTTCCCGTTGACCGGCCCGGGCACAACTACGCCCTTTATTTCCGTAACCAAAACCCATACGCCGGCCTCGCCCGCTTCTGGCGGTCCCGTCACCTACTTCATCACCGTCACGAACACCTCCGCGGCCGTCATCACAGACTTGAAATTGGTCGATACGATTCCTCTGCAATTCACCTATGGCGGCGAGATCCACCCAGCGGGCCTGACCTATTCCTCGATTGGGCGGGTGCTGTCATGGAACGGTTCGGGCCTTTCCATCGGCCCAGGGCAGGTCCTTAGCGTTACGGTTACCGGCACGGCCCTGGCCTGCACTAACGCCAAGGTCTCCAACACGGCTTGGGCCTGCGCCTGGAACTCGGCCGGCCAGTCCCGGGCCAAGGGCATCGACTCCGGCTTCTCCCTCGCGGGCGGCGGGGCGCCAACGATAACCGTCACGACCACCCACAAGCCGACCTCGCCCGGAAACGGCAAGCCGGTGTCCTGGCTCATCGTGGTGCGGAACACCTCCACCTCCACTGTCACGAACCTCAAAGTCGTGGATACCGTTCCGGCCGCGGTTGCCTTCATGTCCGAGGACCACCCAGCGGGAATGGCCTGGAACGGCCTGGCCGGCGTGGCGGCGTGGGAGGGCGCGGTCACCCTCGGCCCATCGAGATCGCTTTCCTTCACCGTGACCGGGAACACCCTGCCCTGCTACTCCGGCGTAGTGCCTAACACGGGCTGGGCGTGGGCGGGTAACGGGTGCGGGGCTGTCCAGGCGCGCGGGACCGACGCGGGCTTCATGCTCTCCGCTACCACGCTTATAACGATAGTGAAAGCCGCTATTCCCCCCGCAGTCCGGCAGGGCTTTCCGGCGCGATACCGCATCGTTCTAACCAACTCCGGCACGACGACAATAACCGACCTCGCGGTTGCCGACACCCTGCCCGCGCAGGTCACCTTTACCTCCGAGGACCACCCGGCGGGACTGGCCTTCGCTTCGGCAGGCCAACTGCTCTCATGGGATGGCGCCGGCCTTGCGCTGGGACCGGGCAAGACCCTGACCATCACGGTGACCGGAACCACCCTGTCCACCTATGCCGGGACGGTGCAAAACCGGTCCTGGGTGTTCGCCACCGGGATATGCGGAACCGTCCAGCGGACCGCATTGGCCAACCTGAACATCCAGGCGCTCACGCTCTCGCCGGCCATCTACGTTACCCTTACCCCGGCGGCCCCCCTGGCAGGACAACCGCTCACCTATGTCTTCACCCTCGTCAACAACGGCAATACCACCGCCACGGACATTACCGTCACCGATACACTGCCCGCGGCTGTCACATTCACGGGCGAGTCCCATCCGGCCGGGCTGGCCTTCAACATCACGGGACAGCTTCTTGCCTGGGATGGTGCCCTTACCCTCGCTCCCGGGAAGAGGCTCACCATCACGGTGACCGGAACCCTGGCGAATACGACCACCGGGAACATCACCAACATAGTTTGGGCGCGGCTCAGGGACCCCCTGCGCACCGGCCAATACACCGCCCGGCATGTCGCCTCGGTCAGGATACCGCCCGGCACCGTCACGATAATAGGCGGCCCCAACGGATACATCGAACCCGCCAAGGGGGAGCAGGCACAGATAATGGTACGGCTGGAAGTCCCCGGCACCATAACCGTGAAGCTGTTCACCATGGCGGGCGCACTGGTCCGCACCTTCAGCCTGGCATCCGCCGGAAGCATCACCGAGGTGTTCTTCTGGGACGGAACCAGCAGCTCAGGCTCGCCGGTGCCGGCCGGCGTCTACCCCGTCGTGGTTACGGGACCCGGGGTCTATTATCGAGGTAAAATTATAGTGGTCCGATAGAGAGAGAGCATTGAATACGACGCGGAATCCAGCGAAGCCCTGCCCTGACATCAAATATCGGAGGCGGGGCTTCCCCTTACCGGGCCTCCTGCTGGCCCTCGCCACGGTCCTGCCAGTTCCGGCCGGGGCGATGAACAAAGTGCAATCGGTGAGTGCGCTCAACAAGGCCGAACCGGCCCGCGCCAAGGGATTGGCCGGCGCCGCCGTGGCGCTGGGCCGCGACGCCAGTCTTATATGGATAAACCCCGCTTCCCCCGTCGGCACGGACTCCCTTTCCCTGTCCGTCGGGGGCCAGCAGGGAATGTTCGGCGAGAGGTCCGGCCAGACGGTCGCGGCGGGTCCCGTCGAGCCCGGCATCCTAACCGCCGGGTTCGTCTATTACGACACTGGTTCGGTGGACCTCCAGAATCCAGAGGGACGGACCTGGCAAGTCATCGGACAGCAGGACTTCCTTGGCGCACTCGGTTTCGCCATGCCCTTTACCAACAGGGCCTCGGCGGGATTTTCCGTAAAATACCTGCACTCCGAACTGGCCGAAAAGTTCGTGGCCTCCAGTGTGGATTTGGACGCCGGCATCCAGTTCCAATACACGGATTCCTTCAAGGTGGGCGCCTCCCTCAGGAATGTCGGAACCGGATACAAGTACAAGAAGGAGAAGACCCCTCCCCCCTCCACGGTAACCGCCGGCATGGCCATGATTTTCCTCCCCGCAGCAACCTTCGGCTATAGCCTCTCCTCGCAGGATATCTTCCTCCTCGTGGTTGACGGAGAGGCCACGGCTTCCGGGGAGCCGCTGTCACTACGGGGAGGCGTGGAATACCAGACATTCGGAATGCTGACACTCCGGGGAGGCGCCCGCTTCAGCGGCGAGGAAGGAATGCGCGCCTACTCTGCTGGTATCGGTATACTGGCGCGCTTCAACACGGGTGAAAATACACTGACGGGACACCTCGATTATGCCATCGATCTCGGCAACTCCCTCATCGGCCTGCCGCAGATGTTGAACCTGACCGTGGAGTTCGGTCCGCCCCCCGCGTTACCCGCGCCCGCCCAGCCACCGGAGACGCCCGCGGATGAGGATTCCGTCCCCGCACCTGAACAGCCGCCTGCGCAGGCGCCGGAAAGCCTCGCGCCGGAGGAGCCGCCATCCACAACGCCCGCCGAGGCCGCGCTTCCCGCAGAATCACCCTCCGCTACGCCCACGGAAATCCTGCCGCCCGCGGAACCGCCCTCCGAAACACCGGCCGGGGCCGCGCCAGCAATCCGGCGGGATGTCATGATTCCCGAACCCATGCCGCTCCCCCGGCCCAACATCGTGCCGGAAGAGTCCCCGGCGCCCGGGAAGCAATAGAATCAGGTTTTTTCGCTTCCGCAAATGAGACACTCGCCGAACGCCTGCCAACGTGAAGTAGAAATTCCGCCCCTCTCCCCGCGCAACGCGCGGGGAGAGGGAGGGGTGAGGGGACCGAAGGCGAGGGGAAAATCCCCTATCCGTGTTTCGGAACCCTCACCCTCCCCTCTCCCTGCCTAACCGTGAGCAATATCGAAAAGTGGCAGCAGGGAGAGGGCAAGAGAACGTATGTATCATAGATAGATGAAACTCCAATCCCGGCTGACGCTCCCGGTGTTCGCCGCGGTCGTCACCGCCATGGTGGCGGCCATCGCCGGGTCTATATTCCTCGTCCGAGTCACCTTTGGTACGGCGCTGGAGGAACAGGGGGCGCACCTCGGCCAGATAGCTGAAACGGTTCTCAAGGGGCGGAGCCGTGGCCTCGCCGGTGTGGCGGCGGGCTTGGCGCGGGGAACCAGCGACTTCCCGGGTCGCGCGGCGGCGGAACGGAAACGCGCCCGGCTCGATGTGGCCTTCCTGAAAACGGGTGGAAGGACAATCTGGGCGTTCGGTCCCCGGGTGGAAAAAGCGGACCTCGCGGCGCTGGAGGCAGGAAAGCTGGCCACTCCGCTCCTGTTCCATGCCGACAAGTGCATCGTCATCGCCGGCGCGGCCCCCCTTCCGGACGGGAGCGGGATCGCCGTGGTCGGACAGGTAATCGGCAGGGAATTCATTACAGCCCTGCGGGAGCTCCTGCGGGCAGAAGTCACGCTCTCCGGGGAGGAACACGGCCAGGTCAACTCATTCAAGGAAATCCCCAGCGAGCAGGATTACCGGCCCAGCCGATTGAACCTGCGTACCCCCTGCGGCGCCCCAGTCGTCCTCACCATCCTGATGCCGGCGCGACGGGCCATGTCCGCGCTCTCCACCGCCCTGGCGGCCACCATCATCGGCGGCCTCCTCATCCTCGCGGCCACGATGCTCTTCCACTACTGGACCGTCCGCCGAGTCACCCGGCCCATCCTCGACCTGACGGAGGCCTCAAGCCGCATCGCGGCCGGCGACCTCGACGCTTCCCTGCCCGCCGGGGCCCCCGCGGAACTCGGCTCCCTCGTGAGACAATTCAATGACATGGCAACATCCCTCAAGCAGGCGCGGGAACGGCTCGTGCACTCGGCCAAGCTTTCCACGGTAGGCGAGATGGTGGCCGGCATTTCGCACGAGCTGAATAATCCCCTGAGCGGCATCATCGGACACGCCGAATACCTCGCGGGGAAACTCGCTCCCGGCGCGCCCGGCCGCGAGGAGATTGACGTCATGCTCGCCGAGTCGAAGAGGATGAAACGCACATTGGCCCAGTTGCGCGGCCTCATAAAACCGGCCGAAGCCGAAAAGACCGTCCTGGACCTAAACAACCTGGTGCAGGACGTGTTCGTGCTGGTGAAGCACGACGCCGCCAAGACCGGGGTGAAATGCGACATAACGTCCGCCCCCGAACCCATAACGGTAAACGGCGTGCCAGACCAAATCCGGCAGGTCCTGCTTAACCTTGCGCTCAATGCGGTCCAGGCCATGCCGGACGGCGGAACGCTTTCCGTGCAAACCTCGGTGATGGAGCGCAACGGGAAGCGGGAGGCCCGCCTGTCCATATCCGATACCGGGCGGGGCATGTCTGCCGCCGAGGTTGCGCACATATTCGAGCCCTTCTACTCAACCAAGCCCGGGAGCATGGGGCTGGGATTGGCCATCTGCCGGGAGATACTCAACCGGCACGGCGGCACGCTGATAGCGGAGAGCGCAGAAGGGCGCGGGACGAAAATGACGGTTGTCCTGCCGGCCGCGGATGGAGGGGCATGACCGTGCCTTTCCCCCTCACCCTCCCCATCCATGCCTCCGTCTGCCATCCCTCTCCCCCAGTGGGGGAGAGGGATAACCCGGGACGCAAAGATGGGGAGGGTGAGGGGGATTTAAGATGAGCCCCGAGATGGCCCGCATATTGGTCGCGGATGACGAGGCGAGCATACTCTCCTTCGTAAAGAAGGCGCTCACGGACGAGGGCTACAAGATATTCACGGCCTCAGGCGGCAAGGAAGCATGCGATATTGCCGCGAAGGAAGACCTGCATCTCGCGCTCCTTGACCTCGTGATGCCCGACCTTTCGGGAATGGAGGTATTGAAGTTCATCCGAACCAACTCACCTTCCACCCGGGTCATGCTGATGACCGCCTTCGCAACCGCCGAAACCGCCGTGGAGGCCATGAAGGAGGGCGCGCTCGACTACCTGATAAAACCATTCGCCCTTGACGAGATGAAAATGCAGGTGAGGCGGGCGCTGACCGAGGCGGCGCTGGTTGCTGAAAACGCGGCGCTCCGCCGCGAGATAGAGCGCCGCGCCGGCGCCCCCGACATCATCGGCGAGAGCGCCCCCATGCGGGAAATGCTTGGCCTCATCAGCCGAGTGGCTGGGACCGACACCACCGTCCTCATATCTGGCGAGAGCGGGACCGGCAAGGAGCTGGTGGCGCGGGCGCTCCACAACGCCTCGGCGCGGCGGGCGGGGCCGTTCCTCGCCGTGAACTGCGGCGCCATTCCCGAAACCCTGCTCGAGCGCGAACTTTTCGGGAACGAAAAGGGATCCTTCACCGGGGCGGACGCCCTGCGCCCCGGCCTCCTCGAGGCGGCCTCGGAGGGGACGCTCCTCCTCGATGAAATCGGCGAGATGCCCACTCCCCTCCAGGTCAAGCTCCTGCGCGTGCTCGAGGGCCACGAGTTCCTGCGCGTAGGCGGGACCCGCCCCCTGAAGAGCCGCGTAAGGTTCCTCTCCACCACGAACCGCGACCTGAAACGCTTCGTCGCCGAGGGGAAGTTCCGCGAGGACCTTTTCTACAGGCTGAACGTAGTTAACATCAAAATGCCCCCCCTGCGCGAGCGCGGAAACGACGTTATCATGCTCGCCAAAAGGTTCCTGGAACGCTTCGCGCGTGAAAAGGGACGCCCCGTGATGGATTTTTCCAAGTGCGCGCTCAAAGCCATGCAGGATTACCGCTGGCCCGGCAATGTGCGCGAACTGCAGAATGTCATCGAACGCGCCGTCATCCTGTGCGAGGGAAGCGAGGTGACGGCTTCCGACCTCGCGCTGGCCCCGCCCCAGGGCGCCACGCCCGGCGCCGGGCAGGCGCTGGACCTGACCGGGCTCCCCTGGCGGGAGGCGAGGGAATCGTTCGAAAAAACTTATCTTTCGCGGGTACTGTCCGAATGTGGAGGCAACATCTCGAAGGCGGCCGAACGAATCGGACTTGACCGCACCAACCTCCAAGACAAGGCGAAGAAATACGGATTACGGGGGAAATAGACCTCGTGAGGCGAAACCGCCTCACCTTGTGGCGAAGCCGCCGCGTGAACCCCTCCCCGGACATCGAAAAGAAGGGGATTTCGGCGGTACGGCTCTTGCACATAGACATCCGGGGACTTTGGGCAGGATCGAGCGGGACGCCGCCGGGAGTAGCGGCGAAGGCGGAAGGATGATTTCCCGGGGCGGGATTGAATCACGGAGGAACATTTTGACATCCCTCACAACCGCCATATTTTCAGTGGCCTTACTACTGCTTATCCCGTCCGGAGCCCGCCCCGCCGCGTCCGTCAATCCCGGTGAAGTCAAGGTGGTCGGCGGCATGCGCGGATTCATCGACACGACCGCGGGCGAGCAGGCCGACATCCGCCTGTGGCCCACCGGTCCGGGAGAGATTACCGTGCGCATCTACGACCTGCGGGGCAGGCTCGTCCGTGAAATCCGCCGTTCCTGCCCGGGTGGCCACGCCGAGTCCGTGACGTGGGACGGTACCGATTCGCGCGGCGCCCGGGTCGCGCCCGGCGGCTACCCCCTCCGCGTGACCGCCCCCGGCATAAACTTCCGGGCCAAGCTGGGGGTCCTCCGGTGAGGAATATCCTGGCGGCCCTGGCGATTCTCGCCCTGCCAGCCGCGGCCGCTTCCGCCGGGACGGAGCCGGTCAACGTACTCACCCGGGCCCCGGCTACCCGCGCCGACGCCATCGGCGGTGCGGCGACCGCGCTGGGCCGCGACGCCGGGCTCGTCTGGCTCAATCCCGCCGCCCCCGCGTTCACAACCAACTCCTCGCTAACCCTGGCGGGCCAGCGCGGATTCTTCGGCGAGGTGCTCGGCCAGGGGCTCCTGACTTCGCCGTTCACGGGGGGCGTCCTCGCCTTCGGAATCATGTATTACGACGCCGGAACCGCGGCGCTCTACACCTCTGACGGAACCCCGCGCAAGCTGGACGTCCAGCAGGACTTCATGGGGTCGCTCACCTGGAGCCGGGCGTTTTCGCCCGCGCTCGCGGTAGGGGTCACCCTCAAGGGCCTGAACAGCATCCTCTTCGGCGAAAACACCTCCGCGGCATTCGCTTCCGACGCCGGCGCCCAATTCAGGATCAATGACTGCCTGAAGGTGGGAGTGGCGCTCCGCAACATCGGGACCCAACTGCAATACCATGAGGACCGCATCAGCCTCCCCTCCTCCTTCCGCGCTGGCGCGATGCTCGGCACCTGGGTTGGGAAACGCGACGCCCTCCTCCTGACCAGCGACGCGGAAACGCCGCTCCGTGGGGGCGAGGTGACGTGGTGCGCCGGGGCCGAGTACCAATGGCACGGCATGGTTTCCCTGCGGGCCGGTGCCCATATCCTGCCGGGCACAGAGCTCGGCCGCTGGACCGCCGGTGCGGGCATCGTGTTCCGGCAATACCGCCTCGACTACGGCGTCCAGTTCGGTGGCGGGTTTGACGCCCCGCACACGCTGTCGCTGACGATGGTCTTTCCCCGCTTCATCCAGTCGGTGACGGTCCCGGCAGTGCGGCCGGCGGGAACCCTTCCGCCACCTGCCGAGATGCCCACCCCCGGAGAGAACGAACTGCTGCTTCCGGAAACCACCCCGGGCCCGGGGAGCGGCGGGGTGGGCGACGACCTCAATCGCGAGCTGGATGAGTTGATGAAGAACAAAAAATGAGGCGACCGGGGCGAACGTCCATGTCCGGCATCCCCGCCCTGCTCCTGTTGTCCGCCCTGCTGGCCCTTTGGTGGGATTTCGGGGGCGTCCACGCCTTCCACCAATCCGATTCGCTGGTGCCCGTGATGATGAGCCTGTGGAAGTGGACGCCGTTCTACTGGGGAGAGGACCGCTTCGGCACGCCGGTGGCGGCACTGGCCATCCCCTTCCAGGGGCCGCTCGCCAACCTGCTCGTCCAGAACTGGCTCACCGCGCTCCTGGGATTGCTCGGCCTCATGCTCCTTCCGGCCTGCGTGCTTCCCGGGAAACATTTCCTGGCAATGGGCGCCGCCTCAGCCGCGCTATTCACGGCGCTCACGCCGCCTTCCCTCCTGCGGGACTGGCTCGGAACCGGCCAGTGCTACGGAACGGCGATGGGCCTTGGCGCGGCCGGGCTGGCGCTTCTCGCCGGTAGGGAACGGCCCGGAAAGCCCCGGCTGGCGGCTTCCTTCCTGCTCATCATCGCCGCGGTGTGGGTCAACTCCGCGGCGGCGCTAATCCTGGTCCCGCTCGCGCTCGGCGGCCTGCATTCCGGAGCCGACCGTCCCCGGACCCGGCTGACCGGGGCGGCGGCGGGCGCGCTGGCGGCCGTCGCGGGAACGCTGGGCGTCTGGTTCATCCTGCGTCCATTTCTCTTCCGCCACGCCTATTTCGTCACGCCATTATCTGAATGGCCCGGAGCCTGGGGGAGGCTCGCTTGGGGCGCGCTCCGGGACGGCCTGGGTTTTCCCCGGGCGGCCCTGCTCGCCGCCGCGTTCGCCTCCGGGATTGCGCTCCTTCCGGCGGCGCTCCGCCGCAACCGGGCGGAAGCGCGCGAGACCGTCCGCGGCTCCGGCTTCCTGCTTGCCGCGGCGCTGGCCTGGCTCCTCGGTACGGGCATGAGCGCGACCATCGCCGGAAGCGGCGGCGCCTTCCGTTACGCCGTCCCCGCGCTGGCGCTCGTGATTTCGTCCGCCGCCGTCCTCCTGTTGGGCGCGGCGGTCGCCGCCCGGCGTGTTCGCGGCTCCGCTTTCCCGGCCACCCTCGCCGCGCTGGTTGTCGCCTTCGCCGTCCGCTCCGGGTTCCCTTCCCCCGGCCGGCCGCGGGCCGACCTCGACCGGTCGCTCGGCGCCGACACTTCCGACATAATCCGGCTGGGCGTCACGCATGTTTCCGGCAACTATTCGCTGGTCTGGCCCGCCGTTTTCCACGCCAACCTGATCCTGCGGGAGCGCGGGGAGGCGCGGACCGTGTGGGCCATCGCCCCCCGCGCCCGGCCGACCCGGGCGATGTGGAGGAAAGGAAAGCCGGACGACTGGCGCGTGGCGGTCTTTCGCACGGACCCTGGCCGGTTCAGTGAACTCGCCTTCCAGCGTCTGGTCCCCGCCGGGGAGCTGGCCCATACCGACCGGCTCATCGTCATCCGCCCGCGGGAAGAAGCGGGGCGTAAGATAAGGAAATGAAGCGAGACCCCCGCCTGCTGGAATCCGGGAAGTTCGACGTCCTCATCATCGGCGGCGGCATCGTCGGCTGCGCCATCGCACGCGACGCCGCGCTACGGGGAATCAGGGTCGCGCTCGTCGAGAAGGGCGATTTCGCCTCGGGCACCTCCAGCCGCACCTCCAAGCTGATTCACGGGGGCCTGCGCTATCTCGAGCACGGCTACCTCGGGCTCGTGCGCGAATCGTGCCTAGAACGCCAGCGGCTCCTCAAACTGGCGCCGCACCTCGTAAAACCGCTCCGGTTCCTGCTCCCGTTTTCTTCCGGCTCCGGCTGGCCCCCCTACCCTATCCTCCGGGTGGGGCTTTACATGTATGACATCTTCGCGGGAGGCACCCGCATCGGCTGGCACCACGGCATGTCCGCTGCGGAACTGGTCCGCTGGGAGCCCGCGCTCGCGGGCGGGACATCCTCGGCGGGCGTCTCCTACTACGACGCCGTGATGGACGACGCCCGCGTCACGCTGGAGGTCGCGCTGGCCGCTTCCCAGGCTGGCGCCGTCCTCGTGAACCACGCCGAGGCGGTTTCGTTCCTGCGCTCCCCCGGCGGCGCCGTGGCCGGCGCGGCGGTCCGCGACGGGTTCGATGGAACCGTGCGGGAAGTGCCGACGAAGCTGGTGGTGAACGCCGGAGGGCCCTGGGGCGACGGCATCCTGGGCATGGCCGGCCGGGCCGGGAAAGTCCTGCGTCCCACCAAGGGAGTCCACCTGATAATGAAAAAACAGCTGACTTCCAGCGCGCTTATGGTCCGGGCGCAGGAGGATCGGCGGGTATTCTTCGTTATTCCCTGGCAGGGGCTCACCATCATCGGCACTACCGATACCGACTACTCCGGCGGCCTAGACGACATCAGGGCCGACGGGGAGGACGTCCGCTACCTGCTGGAACACGCCACCGCGGTCCTGCCCGGCGCGCGGTTCAGCCGGGAGGATATCCTGTGCACCTACGCCGGCGTCCGGCCGCTCCTGGCGGGAGACCCCAAGCACCCCTCCGCCACTTCCCGGGAACACCGCATCTGGGAGGAACCGAAGGGATTATTGTCAGTTCTGGGCGGCAAATTCACGACCTTCCGGGCCATGGCGGAACAGGCGGCGGACGCGGTCGAGCGCGCCATCAGCATCCCGCACCGCCCCTCGCCCACGCTGGCCGCACCCCTGCCCGGGGCCGTGCCCGGGCCCAAATTCGCCGGGACGGCCCCCGAGGGTGAGGCGGCCAGGCTCACTGCCATTTACGGAGAGCGGGCCTCCGAGGTGCTGGCCATCTCCACTGCAACGCCGCACGGATTCGCTCCGCTGTGCCAGCACACCGGCCGCACAAGGGGCGAGGTGGCCTACGCCGTCCAGGCCGAAATGGCGATGACGCTCTCCGACATCATGGAAAGGCGCCTCAGGCTGGCCCTGACGACCGCGTGCCGGGGTTCCGACGCCGCGGAAACGGCTGCTATGGTCGCCGCCCCCCTATTGAAATGGGATGAGGAGGAAAGAAAGAGGCATATCAATCACTACCTTTCCCGGCTGGAAACAACAAAGGCCTGACTGTCCCGCGCTACAGGGAAAAGGAAAAGCCGAGAAGCAAGTGCGGACCTGAAAAATCAACGGGGGCGGGAGTCCCGGTTTGGTCCGTAAACTCCTGGCCATTCCAGAAATCGTTCCTTCCATCCAGGTTCACGTCGGCATCGCCCTGGAAAACGAGCGCGGTCGGGGCGACCGCTAGGTATCCCGCCTCCAGGTAAACCTCCCACCAGGACAAAATCCGGTAGCCAATGGAGCCGCCCACCTCGGCGGTCGGGGCGGAAGCGGCCAGCGGATTGTTCGTCCAGCAATGGCTGTTTCCCCCCGTCCCGGTGAATTTGCGGTCCGCATGCAGGTTTCCGCGGAGAATCGTCCAGCCGGCGGAGGCGTTGGCCCGAAGGAGGAATCCCCGCTTCGTCTCCGATTCCATCCAGAATCCCCCCAAAACGGGAACCGCCACCACCAGCAGGTCCCAATACTGCTTGAGCGTTTCCCCGCCGGTCCCCGTCATGTCAATCGAGGAACAACTCCGGAACCAGTTCGCGCCCAGCACCACCCGCCATCCCCAGCCGTCGCCAACGCGGCGGTCCAGGTGAACGGCCCCGGCGGGGGCGGCGATGTCCCGCCCACACCAGCTCAGGTGCGAACCGGGCGCGGCGCCGTACGAGGTCCGGAACCGCGAAAATTCCCTGTCGGCCAGGTCCAGCATCGCGTCAGAGATGGACCCCGCGAGGACCGCCCGGACTCCGCCATTCACCGCCAGCGTCCAATCCCCCGAAGCTTCCGCGCGCGGGACGGCACCCCAAGCCACCAGCACCGCGGCGAACATTCCCCGGATTACCCCGCCGGTCATGACGCTGTCATCCTTCGACTCACTTACTTATATTCCATATAGGTGTGACATTGGTCAATCGGAAAAACATGACGCTCGGAACCCTGAGCTTGTCGAAGGGCTCAAGGGGACCGCTATGAAGCGGTCACCTTGAAATCCTCGCAGGCCAGCGCGGGGTCGTCCACGATGGCGAGCGCGCCGTTGCCGTGGGCGGCGAGCATCCCCCGCAGGAGCTTGGAGTCCTCGCGCAGGTAGGCGCCGATGCGCGGGGACACCCGCACCGAAACCGGCGGCTTCCCGCCCGACTTGAGCGAGCGCATCACCTTGCGCGCGACCAGGATGGCGACCGAGGCCGGTGAAAGGGTACGCCCCCGCCCGCCGCAGGCCGGACACGCCTCCGTCAGGTGATGGTGCGTCGTTTCGTCCACCCGCTTCCGGGTCATTTCCACCACCCCGAACGGCGACGGTGGCGCCACCTGCGTCTTCACCCGGTCCCGGCGGAGCGAACCCTCGAGAACCTCCATGACCTGCCTCCAGTGCTCCGCGTCGGGCATGTCGATGAAGTCCACCACGATGATTCCGCCGATGCCGCGCAGGCGCAGCTGCCGCGGCACCTCCTGCGCGGCCTCCTGGTTGGTCCGCAGGGCCACCTCTTCCGCGGAGCCCTCCTCGGCCGGCGAGCCGGAATTGACGTCAACGACGGTCAGCGCCTCGGCGGAATCGATGACGAGCGAACCGCCGCCGCGGAGCCACACCCGGCGGTCCAGCGTCTGTTCCACCTCCGTTTCCAGCCCGGCGCGCCAGAACAGGCCTGACTCCTCCGGGACGATTACCGCCACCAAATCGGGGAACTTCTCGCGGGCAACCTCGCGCAGTTCCTCGCACGCCGAAGGCGGCGCCACGCGGATGCGCGCCGGGGCCGCGCCCGCGAGGTCGCGCAGGGCCCGCACCCGCAGGGGAACTTCCTCGCGCAGGCAGAGCGGCGCCGGACCCTCCTTCATTTTCGCCTCCACCTTCCTCCATTCGGCCGCCAGCCGCCCGGCCTCCGCGCGCAGGGCCTCCTCCCCCTTCCCGGCCGCCGCCGTGCGGGCCAGGAGGCCCAGGCCGGCCGGCGCCAGCACGGGAAGGAGGTTCTCCAGGCGCTCCTTCTCCTTCCCGTCCTCGATGCGGCGGGACACCTTCACCCCGGCGACGCCGGGAGTGAGGACGACGAACCGGCCGGGCAGGCTGGCCATCCGCGTCAGCTGGGCGCGCTTGCCGTTGAGGGGGCGCTTCACTATCTGGACGAGGACCGTCTGCCCCCGCGCAATGGGCGACTCGGTCGACTCCGGCTCGCGCATGGGCAGGAAGGCGGGCTCGGACCCGCCGATTTCCACGAGCGCGGCGCGCACTCCCGGAAGTATGGCGAGCACCCGTCCGGCGTAAATCGAGCCCACGCGCGGGATGTCGCCGGGGCGCTCGAGGAAGAACTCGGCCAGCGAACCGCCCTCACGGACGGCTACCCTTTCTTCCCAGGGCTCAACTTCGATGTAGATTTCAGAGTCAGTCATCCATTGACTCCCTTCCCCCCTCACCCTCCCCTCTCCCCCCTACGGGGGGAGAGGGAAAGAGAAGGATTGGCTCGACTTCGATATAGATTTCCGAGTCAGTCATTAGTGATTCCCATTCCTGATCAACTCATCCCTCTTCCCCCAACGGCGGGGAGTTCGTCGCAAAAACCGCTCCTCACCCCGCGCCGTTGCACGTCCCTCTCCCGGGGAACGGGAGAGGGTAAGAAAAACGCTCATCTACGGTGCTGCCTCCCCACATTCAGGACTATACCGAGGAAGATCGAGCTCATCAACAGCGACGAGCCGCCGTAGGAAAGCAGTGGAAGCGGAAGCCCGGTGACCGGCACGACACCCATGTTCATCCCGAGGTTGACCACGGTCTGGAACGCCAGGAGCGAGGTGATGCCAGCGACAATCCAGGCGCCCGCCGCGTCACGGGCGCGGTGCGCCACCCGGAGCGCGCCAAGCAGGAGGACGACATAGACGAACAGGACGACAAAGCATCCCACCCACCCAAACTCCTCGCCGAGGACGGAGGCGATGAAATCCGTGTGGTGCTTGGGGATGAACTGGAGGCGGTTCTGGAGCCCGTGCCCCCAACCCTTCCCGAAGAGCCCCCCCGAGCCGATGGCGATGGTGGACTGGATGACCGAATAGCCGCCTCCCAGCGGGTCGCGGTACGGGTTCATGAAGTTGAGTATGCGCGCCTTCTGGTAGTCCTTGAGGAACGCCCACACGAAGGGCGCCACCGCGGCGACCGCCGACCCCGCGCCGGCAAAGACATAGCCGGGAACGCCCGCCGCCACCCACACGGCCAGCATGATTACGAACACCAGCATGGCCGTGCCGAGGTTTGGCTGGCCCATGATGAGCACCATCGGCACCGCGGTCACCAGGAGCGTCGGTCCCGCCCATTTCGTCCAGCGGGTCCGTTCCGGCATCGCCGCTATCATCCTCGCCGCCATCAGCAGGACGCCCAGCTTGGTCAGTTCGCCCGGCTGGAAAAAGAATAGGCCCAGGGAGAACCAGCGCCGCGCGCCGAACGAGGTGTGCCCCACCGCGAGGACCAGCGCAAGCAGGAAAAGGCTCGTACCGTATATCCACGGCGCGATGCGCAGGAGCACGTGGTAGTCCACGCTTGTCGCCAGCACGAGGACGCCGAGCGCCAGGGCCAGCCACACCGCCTGCTTGATGGCGACGAGCGGGAGCGGAAACGCCCCCTCCTGCCCCGGCGGAAGCGTGGCGGAGAGCACCAGCGCCCACCCCACTGCCATCAATATGAGCGTGCAGAACAGGACCGTCTTGTCCAGGCTCTCCCAGAAACGCGCCAGCCGGTACATAAGCCTAGCCTCCCTGCGGCCCTTCGACCGGCACGGACTGGATCGGCCCCTCGTCGCCGGGCAGGGGCTTTCCCTGCCGCAAGGCGTTCCACATGCGGAGAATGGACCGGGTTATAAGCGCCGCCAGGTTGCCGCCCGCCAGTCCGTGTTCGATGAAGGTCGCCACGACGACCTGCGGGTCCGTCGAGGGGGCGTAGGCGGCGAAAGCGGCATGGTCGTCGCCGTGGGGATTCTGGATGGTCGAGGTCTTCCCGGAAACGTCGAGGTCATCCAGGTGGCAGCGCCAGCCGGTCCCCGAACGGATGTTGACCGCCCCCCACAACGAGCGTTTGAGGAGC
>Ga0315282_10000047_pt1 | contig 241414 bp, 194 predicted proteins | sample YL17G07_20_MG_FD_203693 | JGI IMG/M metagenome (GOLD analysis project Ga0315282, IMG submission 203693) | Sediment microbial communities from Yellowstone Lake, YNP, Wyoming, USA - YL17G07_20 | ecosystem: Environmental > Aquatic > Freshwater > Lake > Sediment | place: USA: Wyoming | collected... | reverse complement strand
TTGAGCGTGACAGCGTTCGAGAAAGTCCCATTGAATCAATTGTTTACCGAAACGGACGATCATGATTCGATGGCCGATGACGCTAACCAATTATCTTTGTTCAACTTATGATTAGACAGCCGTGATAGATAATATAAATATTCTCGGCAAAATCTTCGAATGTTAATTGTAAGTCTATTGTTTACAGCATAATGTTCAATATTAACTTAAGGTGATTGATGATCCAATCGGCGGCCTGAACCCGCCTCTTCCCAAAATTCATGCTTAACCTTTGGGCCGGATCTTAAGTATTAGATAATGAGGGGCGAACCTACAGTTGCCTTACGTTAAGATCATTCGCCCATATTTTGCGTCACGAATTACATGCGTCAGGGAGGGACGTGCGATGGGCATTAACAACGAAGTTCGCTTGAAAGGGCTTCTTTTTCGGGCCATTTTGCCTTATTGCGCTCTGACCTTATGGGCGACGATTTCAGCCGCCGGCCAGCAGTTCGTCCAAAATCCCGAGAAGCCCTTGTCCAAAAACGCCGGCCGGACGATCATCCTGAAAGAAGTCATGAGAATCAGGGATGATGGGAAGGAGACGATCTTTCGGGGCCCTTACGATCTTCAGGTCGGCGAGGACGGGGCGATTTATTTCTATGATGATTTCGTTCTGCATAAGTACGATGAAAACGGAAAGTTTGTTGCCAAGATGGTCCGGCCCGGCCAGGGGCCTGGTGAGGCGAGCATGAGGACGACAGCCGTTATCACGAAAGACAAGATCATCGTCCTGGCCATCTCGCCGCCGAAATTCATGGTCTTCGATCGCGCCGGACGGCTGCTCGAAGAAGTGAAGACAGACGTCATTCACACAGACGGACATTTCGGACTCGGCGGGAAAATGTGGATCTTCCGACCCATCATGCCTCCTCTTGAGAAAAGACCGGTGAACGGCGGGGAAATGGATGTGCCGATTAATCTCGAGGAATTCTCCCCGGACCTCGAGGAGACCAAAAAGGTCGTAGAATTTTCACGACGGTTCTATTTTGTGAATCAAGGCATCTGGTATTGGTGGGCGAACTTCGGTTATGCCACGAGAGAGCCTGACCAAATTTTCGTCCATCACACTTCGGAATACAGGATTGTTCAGTTCAACATAACGAAAAAAGTCATAGAAAGGATTTTCAGCCGAAAGTATAAGCGTGTCGTTGTGCCCAAAGACCCGTCTGTAAAAAAACCCCAGGGATATACCTTGTCTTCGAGGAAATATTATGATGATATCCGGACTCTACTTGTCCAAGGTGATCGATTGTGGGCCGTGACATCGACAAAGGATGCCGGAAAGAACCGTTTGGTGGACGTCTTCGACAAAGACGGACGCTATATCGACTGCTTTTACCTGAAGTTTCCGGGCGGATTTGCGGAGCGCTATGTTAACCCGGGCTTCATCGTCGTCCGCGGCGCTTTTCTCTATATGATTGATGAAGATGCCGAAGGCTTCAAAAGCATCGGCAAGTACAAGGTCGAGGATTAAACTTATTTTTACTGACGCCCGCAGGAAGGATTCTTTGGACGCCGCCCAAGTTTTAGTGGAGAAGTCTATAAGCCAAGATTCTTGGGTTGCCCTCGAGGTTGGCATCATCGTCCGAAGCTTCGGCATAGAGGCAATTCCCCCGAGATCCGATGATCCTTCGAGAGAACGGTATCTCGCCGACAACGAAATGACCGCCGGTGTCATAAATCTCAAGATGCTTGTTGACTTGGGCGACAATAAAACCCTTCTCGAGACAAAAGGGACCGTTCACGATGAGGGGCGTTACTCCTTCTTTCGTCACTATCCTAAAAAGCTTGGTTGTCCGAGAGAATGAGGTAATGTGACTTCCGTCGGGGGCGAACTTCCGGATTCGATAAAATAAAGGATTCATTTCGTAAATAAAATCATCCTTGTCGATGTCCATGCCGTCGTTTCCGGCCCAGAATTTCACCTTGAGCGCCTCTTCCGGAAAAGGAGCGAATGATGATATTTTACGGCCATCTCTGTCATATCGAAAAATCGTATCGGACGTGTCCGGCTTCAAGGGATTCGCCTGGCTCCTGTACATGTAAACCTCGTCTTTGCTGTTGAGGTGAAGAAAATAGAGTATTCGCGGCTGACCGAGGATCGCATGCTTAAATCTCCATTCCTTGTCGTAGACCGAAATCCGATTTCCGCTGAAATCGGCCACCCAAACATCTCCATTCGCGCCGACCGCGATGCTGACCGGAGTTTGATATTCGCCGGGACCCTGACCCCGCCGGCCTAGCTCACGGATGAACTTGCCTTCTCGAGAAAATATGTAGACCCCCCTCGACTGCCAGCCATCGGCGATCAAATAGCGTCCTTCGGTATCGACTGCCAGGTCTGTGATGAAAGAAATGGCGCACTCAGGAAGGGTCTCGAGCTGAATGTCAGAGACTTTTTCGAAGGCGTCTTCAACCGTTTTCGCGGAAACGAGCAACTTTCTCGTCTGATCGAATGAGACATCTCTCGTTATCGCGAGAAATACAAGACAAACCACAAAGGGAACGAAGCGGACGAACTTTCGAGCAGAGTCTGGAGAACTACACATATCAAGTCGCCTCGTCAATCCCCTCCTTCTCGCCTCATGATGCCTCGATCTCCCCGAATTGTCAACTAGAGGAATTTCGTTTTTTGCGCAACGCGATGATCCCTCCCGTAAAGCTCGGAATCGATACCGCCCGCTTTGCCCTGAACCCGAATGCCGGACTAACGCTGTTCTGGGCGCGCCCTAAGGAGAAGCTCTACTTCTCCCAGCGGGCCCGGAAGCATTTGAGGACCTTGTATCCGTCCTCATTTTCCACGATGAAATAAACTTTCCCGTCACGCCAGAGCAGAATCTCGTGCGCGATGGGAACCTTGGCGACAAAGCGCCCTTCGGCGTCGAAAACGTCCCAGTAAAATTCTTTTTTCACCCGTCCCTTTTCATACGTCCGCACCAGGAGCCGGCCCTCGTCAGCCAGGACGAAATTGCCGTAAGGAGGGAAAACCTCCGGGAACTGGATCATGTCTTTGACATTGACGCCGGAGATGTTTGGGATCAGCTTCAGCATCTCGTCTTTGTCCTCTTTGGTGATGGCGACGGGATCGTAATCCCGCCTGATTGTCTTGACGAGCTTACCCTCCAGGGAGAGAACTTTGATCTCATAGCCTCTTCGGCTGCCAAGATACAGACGGCCTTGGCCGTCCAACTCATAGAGCAGGGTCATCGCCGAGAACGGATTGAGCTTACTCTGCAGGGACATCGGGAACTCGACGGCCGCCAGCTTAATTTTCGGATTGAGGTCCTTATCGTACGTCTTGACGTCCATGAACACCTTGCCGGCATCGCCCAGGCCCATGGAACGAGCGACGATCAAGCCCCGGCCGTCCATCTTGATCCCGGAGAGTCCAAGGGCCTTCGCCGTAGAGATATGCCGCAGAAACTTTCCGTCGAGGGTGAATACGGCCAGACGCTGGTTGAGGGCGTCTTCAACGAGGATTTCGTTCTCCGGCGTGACGAAGAGCCCCACCGGCTGGTTCAATTCGCCCGGCCCCTGGCCTTTCCTGCCGAAAGCCCGGAGGAACTTGCCCCGGACGTCGAAGATTTTGACCCGATTATCTTTCATGTCGAGAACGTACGCCGTCCCATCTTTGAGGACATCCAGGGCCACGACCTCGACGAACGATTCTTCAGGCGAATCCCCGCCGCCGACGGTATAGATCTCTTCGAGGATGAGCTTAGTCGCCGCGCCCTTCGGTGGGTCGGGCTTCCGGCCGTTCGTGACGACCGTGACCTCTTTCTCGGACCTAACCTTAAACTGGCCGGCCCGGACAGAGGCGAAGATGACGACCGACATTGCGACTAAGAGACAAAAAATGAGAAACGATTTAACGCCGGTTTTCATGGCGATTCCCCATTCGAATCCTTAATAGGACACTTTCTTGTGATCCCGATAGGATCCGTGTTAAAAGATTTTCCTTTTTTTCGTGGCATGGCATATCTCGGTTTGGGCCTGGAATCCAGCGAAACCATTTTTTTAAGAGTTTGGTTTTCGGCTGCGCTGGATGCGGCCGCATTTTCGCCCCTATTATCCCGTCAAACCATCGTAAGGAAGCATAGGTCAAGACGTCAAACAATGTCAAGAACGGGTTGATAACTATCAACGCAACTTGACATCATAAAATCCATTAAGAATAAAGGAAGTTATGATAATTCTTTTTTCTAGAGTCAGAATGTAGAAAATACGATCACTAGTTTCTTGAGCTTCCCGGCCGACGCAGCCAAAGCGAATTTCTTATCTCCCCCAGACAATTGTCTCAAAGAGAGGACAGCCCTGTCCTTGAGCTCTCTTTGAGATGGCGCTCGCGGCAAGCCATCCGCCCTGCATTTATGCTCTATCGTCTAGGTTCAATCAGCCGGCACAACATATCTAACCATTTCAGAAACACTCAGCTTCAAGAAGCGCTCCTGAGTTTGGATCGCTTTGGCTTCCCCGTCGCGCTCGATAATTCTTAAGCGTCTTCCTGACACACGTATAATTATCGATTCTGGTTCCCCCAATTTCCATGCGGCTATCACCCAGTCCTTCCCTTTTTCAAACCTGTAAATATATGCGGCGTCCTTCTTCCCATATTCTTTTAAAGGAAGATCACGAACGAGCGAGGCCAAAGTCTTACAGGCTTTATAGGCCGGCTTCGGATTCTTGTCTTTCCGAACAAGACCGAAATTGAATTCAGCTTCGGTAAGGTCTGTCCCGTCATTTTGAAAGTCATACCAGAATACCCGCTGCATTGTCGGAGAACTTCTCGCCAGGAGGAAAGTTCGCGTTAGGTAGTTCGCCTGCTGGTCCTCACTAACGCCGCTGGCTCCCTGATGGGTCGGGTAGCCGATTTCCGTGATCCATATGGGTTTCTCCCGGACGATGCTCTTTAGCTTTTCGATATCACCCAAAAGGCGTTGTTCGGGCGCTGTCGGGTAGCCATAGGGATGAAAGGAAACCGCGTCCATGAATTGGCCGCCCCCTAAAGAGAAGATTCTTCCGATAAAATCCACATCCGTCCCGGAAGTTGCACAGCCGATCACGGTGCATCCCGGATCCGCTTCTTTACAGGCTTGATAAGCCTTTTCGAGGAGCTTCAAATAATCATCGGCTTTCGGCAGCGGCTGCCAAAAGGTTGAGGCATTGGGCTCATTCCAGATTTCGTAGTGTCGGACTCCCCGCGTTTTGCAGCGCTTGATCACTTCCTTGCAGTACAGCCCAAACGCCGCCCTTTCCTCATCGGTCGCCGGGCCACTTTTTTCCCGGCTCATGTACAGAGGGTTGCCGAAGTCCAGGATCAGAAGAACCTGGATGCCTCGAGCCTGAGCGGAATGTAGGTAATTGTCATACTGCCGGGGAAAATCAAAGACGCCTTTTTTCTTTTCGACTTCGGCCCAGTACACCTCATCACGAATCCAATTGATACCGGCTTGCTCGATGAGGTCGAGAACTTCTTCAACATCAGGGCGGAATTGGCCAAAATGCGTTTGGACTCCTAAGAAGTGACTGCGCACCCGCGGCAGATTCCGCGCTTGAACGGCATATGATTTTGCCGTTATCTGCGGAGCCGCAAAATCCATAAATGCCGGCAAACCGATAGCCGACAATGCGGCAGATTTAATGCTTTTTTTAAAGAACTCCCGGCGGGATATTCTATTTGCTCGGCGCTTCTCCCTTCGGCAGGATATCTGGCTCATGATTTCATTCATACACCTTCAATCTAAGAGGTTTTTCCGGCTGAAGTAAAAGACAAGAATTTCGTTTTGAATGAATCTTAAATGCCCTTTTCTTTTAGCTTTTTTATCGCATCGGCAATTTCCGCTTGCTGCTCTTCGATGATCGCGATCAGCTCTTCCGGCGTTCGCGTATCTTCTACGCTTTTTCTATTGGGATTAACGGCCTTGATGTCATAGTTTCTCGCCTCAATCTCTTCCATAGGCACTTTCCAGGACTGCTCGCTCGCCGCCCGCTCGGGTAACAACCTAAAAAAGTCCTCAAAATGCTCCAAGGTCAGAGGCTGCTTTTTGGTTATATTGAGGTCTGACAAATCATAATACCAGATCTCTTTCGTCGCCTCGCCCTTAACGAAAAATAAAAGATTCGTCTTGCTCGCTGCTCCCGCATTTAGAAATACCCTCGGCGGGAGGCTCACGATACACCACAGGTTGCACTCATTCAGCAATTTGCGTTTTGTCTGGACAAACGCATTCTCGTTTGTCCTGAACAGCACTCCCTCATCCATCACAATTCCGCACCGCCCTCCCTGTTTCAAGCTATCCATCACGTGTTGAAGAAAAAGCACCTGAGTCGCAGAGGTCTTATAGGCAAAGCGCGTCTGGGCGTCCTTCCCCTCCTTCCCGCCAAAAGGAGGATTGGTGAGCACGACGTCGAAAAGCGCCGGCGCTCCCGCGAACAATCCCCCATAAACCTCATTTCCAGTCAAAGTGTTCCCGTGCCAGATGTGCGGTTCATCAATGCCGTGGAGAACGAGGTTTGCTAAAGCTATGGGATAAACCAGGTTCTCTTTTTCGCGGCCGTAAAATGTCTCTGTTTTCAGGGTTTCAATCTCTTCGCCTGTCTTTGCCTTCGGCTGCATATACTGGTAGGCCTGAGCAAGAAAACCTCCTGTCCCGCAGCATGGGTCATAGACCTTTTCCCCGACCTCGGGATTAACCACCCTCGTCATGATCCTGATCACTTCACGCGGCGTAAAAAACTGGCCGCCGTCGTTATTCTTCTCTCCCATTTTGAGGAGCAATCCCTCATAAACCTGGGAGAGAGTGAACATATGCTTTTCGTCCACTTGCTCGACGCTTAGCTCGTTGATCTTATCGAGAATGTCAAGGAGATTGCGTTCTGTATCGATGCCCGATTTCTCCACGGAAGAAAAGACTTCGCTGCTGATTCTCTGGCGGGATATAGCGCCCGGCTTATCCTTCATTTTTCTCAGCGCGGGCAAAAGATCGCCGTTCACAAAACTCATGAAACCCCCAAGAGTTCCCAATTGAAGCTCGGCCCTCTTTTTCCCACCAGGAGCCGCCCAATCCCTCCAACGATAGGGATATTCTAACGTCGGCACAAACTCTGCTCCGACGGCCTTTGACTGCTCCGCCTCTTTTTCTTCTCGTTCATCTAGGATGCGGAGAAAAAGCATCCAGGTCAGCTCCGGCACATACTGAAGCGCGCCGGCCCTCCCCGACCGCCTCATGATGTCGCAGATGCTCTTGACATAAGAATTCGCAGATTGAGGCGTTGCGAGTTTTCGTGAATTATCTTTTGCGCGCACCTGATTTTCCTCTTAGTCTACTCTAAAGTAGACTACTTTAGAGTAGACTAAACTTTCATTTGAAATAGCTATTCTTCTCTAGCCAAAAAATATCCAGCGAAAGCGGCATTTTCGGGTTCCATCTTTTCTCATATCCTATCCAGAGCATATAAATATTCATCTACTCCGCTCCATTTGAGCTTAATAAGTCTATCTAACGCTGCCAGCGCTCTATCCTCTTCGTCTGGATAGCATTCAAAAATTGTATTTATTATATTTAAGGGCGATTTGGAATGGCTGGCGGGGATATAATCTCGCATATTGTAAAAATCATCGCTTTCTTCAGAAATGATGTTTTCTAGCAAATTAAAAACCATTAAAGGATCTATCAAAATGCTTTTTTCTAGATATTCAAGAATGTAATAAAGAACTCTTCCTCTAAGCTTGGACTTCTTAATTATTTTTTTGATAATATCTGCAATTTTTGCCAAATCATCTGGCCTTGCCGCCATAAATAAAATAGTTAACTCATGCCTCAATTCGTCTTTTAGATCCAATAATTTGTCGATAACTCTTAGGCATTTATCTACATTTTCTTCATACTTAACCTGATTTGCTAACAACTTAAGACTTTCTTCTTTCCCTTTGTCTATTAAATCTCTATCGGCAAAAAGGTCGACTAGTTCTTGTTCCCTGGCCAGTCCTCTAAAATAAAATATGGTTTTTAAAACGGCATATGCCTCGCCCAATTTTCCAGCTCTTCTTTCCTTAAGCATCGATAGAATTCTTTCAATAGAATCAACTTTTTCTTTGGGACAGTATTGTAGAAATCGGGTTACAGATTCGGTGTACTCTTCCGCATTATCATTGAAAGCATTAATGAAAAGCTCAAGACATTTATCCCATCCCAACGGTTCTAAGGCGTCAGGAAGATAACAAACTAAAGATGCTCGGACACTAATTGTCTTATCTTTAGAAAGCCCATCTAGTATTTCTGCTAATATTTGCTCGTTCGGTTCTTTATAAAATCTCCTAGACAAGATAATGCACAATTCAGCTAGTGCTCCTCTCGTAGAGTTAATTCCCTCGGAAAGAGCGTCATTTGCGTATCCCTGCTTCCTATATTCGAGGAACGTATCTCTGTCTGGATCTTCTGCATTTGAAAGAAATACTAAGCTGTCTTTTAGCCTTGCATAATATTCGTAAGAAAGATTATTAGCTATCTTAATTAGTGTCCAGACTATATTTAACTGTAAATTTTGTCTCTTATATACCGTAAGGATTATGTCAACTATCCAATTTATGTCATCTTTTTTTATACCTTTTTCGGTAATTTTGAAAAAAAACGATTCAAGGTATATATCGTTCGAAGCATTCATTGATAGTTTCTCTATTACTTCCCTATAATGTGCAAGATTCTCTATAAAGACGCCAGCAGCTTCTTGGGCTAATTCCTCAACTCCACCTATCATTCTTTTTTGCTCGAAATTTGAACTCTGTTTTAGATTTATATTATCAACTAGAAGCTTATATAGCTGTTCTTTATTCATTTTCTTTAGTTCTTCTGCTGAAATAGGAGATAGAACGCGTTGGAAGCCGATCATTCTTATGGGTGGAGTATATTTATATTCTTCAAAGCCAAATTTATCTTGAATATACTTGATCTTTCCCTTTACAGTTTCATCGCGGAACTTATCGGGAATATTATTTAGCGGTCTCCAGATCCAATTAAAAGCTAATTTCTCATCTTCGAAATCTAGGGCGATTATTTTTCTCGCAATTTCTTCTTGTTCTTTAGAAGAAAGAAATTCAAAGCATTTATTCAATGTCCTCATGAATATTTCGGATTTTCTGATTAGCGCCTCATTATGAAGGTTGCTATTTAGGATATCTAAAAGAAACGAAAATATCTTTTCTTTAAAGTAGGAAACATTTAATAGCTTACATAGAATCGACAATTGCCTTTGTGTTTCCCATCTGCTTCTTTCAAGATTCTCAAGAATCAATTTTGATTCTTGATTCAGTTGCGAGCAAAAGTCCAATATTTTAGATTTATACCAATCATAAAAAGCCCTCAATCCTGACCCAATTTGGCTTTCTGAATAAAGCAAACTAAGGGGAGAATCAAGCAAGTTTCTATTTCCTAGAGAAGAAGAAAAAACCTTTTCGAAAAAACCTGTACAAGATATCAACACACTAAATTGAGTTTTTTCGTAAATCGGTTCTAGGACTTCGCTAAAAGAATCGGTTAGGCTACCTCGAGGGAAACCTACTTTTATATCTTTGTTGGATAATTCTCTCGAAATTTCATCAAAAAATAATCTCAGAGCTCGTTCTGGGAAATATTTGGCAATTCTATTGCAATTAATTCCAATTTCATAATACCCATTAATAATCTCTCTTTTTATCAAAAGTTCAAGCAAATCAACGTATTTTGCTATCAAAGAGTTATCTAATTCAATTTTTGCCAATTTTTCTGATATAGTATAAAAAAAATTATCAACTGTACGATTATTCTTCTGATCCAATAAGATTGATGAAATATCGAGCACTTCTTTTGGAATGTGCTTGGCAATGCTAGAAATAAATGACAAGGCAATTCTATACTCGATATTCGAATCATCATCTTTCTTTATTGCAGGAAAAATAAGAACATCCTTTAATACTTCGTACCAATTTGGATCCGGGCTGCTATTAAAAAATTGTATTAAAAAGGTGTCTTTTTCCTTAGCCTTCCTAAAGATATTGGTCAGAAAAATGGCTTCATCACGGGTTGGATTTTCCCAGGAAGCCATATTTGAAAGAATTGCAGCTTTTATATGCATCCTGATATCTTTTGCCGACTTTAGGTAATTGACCTCTTCTTTTAGCTTTCGGTCAAAAAATACTTTTTCTAGATCATGAAATAGCCGATTTTCCGAATTCGATCTCAAAAATCCAAGAATGTGTCTAAGCACGGGCCTAATAAAAAGGCTTTGATTATGTTCTAGAACAAAATCAACTATAGACTTTTCTCCTCTTATCACCGACCAAGCAGAAAAATAATCAATAAGCGTTTGATGAGTGAAGGTTAAAGTTTTATTTTTATCATCAATCTGAATAATGGCAGTGATGCCAGGTCTCTCTGTTTTCCTTATATTTTCAATCAACGGAATGTTATATAGGGGATAGGAAAGCCTAGTTGACCTATTCTTGATCATAAGAGAGGCCAAGTCGGAAAGTAAAATCATTTCTTGATTTGTTAAAGCTAAAACTTCGAATAATCCCGAATAAATCCCATGAAGAGTACAAATGTCCTTAAGAACTCCTCCCTTTTGGACAATCTCAACAGCTATTTTCAAATGAAGAGGCGTTTTTAGAAATTTCCTTAGTTCTTTTGAAATCAAGTTGATAGGATAGCCTGATCTAGAAAGAACTCTATTAATAAAATCATCAGGCAAGGTTTCTATGAAAATCTTCTCTGACCAGTCCTGTATGTTCATTGGATACAAATGCTCTGCTTCAAAACTTCTTGAAGCACAGATTACAGTCATCCTCTCTATTGTTTTTAGTCTATCAACGTAATACAGCCAGTCTTGAAGCTCCCTTCTGCGACTATAGGCTAAAACATCGAGAGAATCTAACAATAAGACCTTGAACTTTTCCGTAGCCTTTGCTTCTTCGAATTGTTTAAAAACTCGTTCTGCAGAATCATCTTCTTTTATGTAATCTGCGCGAATGCCAATCAGACACTCTGTTTTTCCTTTGTATTCATCATATAATTGGCTCATAAAAACACTTTTGCCACTGCCCGGCTGGCCAACTATAAGTCTTACCTTACTTTTGTCTGTTGGAGCCAGGGACTTTTGGACTATTTCTTTTACGCTGGGAAAAAGATATTCCTCACCTGCGATATGTCTAATCATATTTAAAAGCCCCTACTGAATTTTTCGAATTCTTTTGAGGAATCTTTTTCTCTGTTTATTAACTTTCTTGCCCATTGAGAAAATTTACTACGAAATACCTTCTCTAAATCGACTGGGGAAGGAATCCTATCTTCGATCAATCCTTCGGTTTTTACTCTCGATATAAATTCATTGGTATTTGTCAAATCCATGGGTTCAATTTGTGACGGCCTTATAGAAAAATCGCAATGGAAAATCATTATCTCTTTTCCTACTTCGTTTGCCAATTCATATTCATGTTCAATTCCAGTTTTCCCATCTTCATGAAAAGTCCCCAGACTGTTCTTCAAAATTAGTATGATCAAACGACAGTCTGGATCAATGATGTGGGGATCAATTTTATCTCTTTGGGGATTTCCCAATCCAGGCAGGAAATCTCGCCAACAAATAGGACTAAATCTATAGCCGTCTCCAATGAAATGATTGTCGTTTTCTTCAAGAATTATGTTTTTGACAATCTTGTATTCTTCTTCTGCGTCAGCAGCATGGCTGATAAAGACTTTTACATCTTTCACAATTTCCCTCTAAATGCTTTTTCTAAAATCTTTTGCGGCAAAATATTGATGACTACGAATTGCTTTTCGCAGGCAGCTCGGACACGTTCTACGCCTTGCATTAGTTCTTGGATATTTACTGCGATTTGGCGTTGTTCAGGAAGAGGAGCAAGAGGAATTTCAAGGCCAAATAGCTTATCTCGTTGCACGGCAGCTTGACCTATCCACCTGTTGCAGATAAATTCAAATACTCGATTGCACCACTGTAATTGTAGCCATAGTGCGAGATATTTAGAATCAAGGTCCGCCTGCAAAGGACGTATTCGAGTAAGATGATTGCTGTAAACAAAAATATCTTTTTCTAAATCAAATAGGGCAGTTTTGCCCACTAGTTCTGCACTATTTGTGTTGTTGAAAACAACGTCCCCAGGCAAAAGTCTATATTTTTCTATTTGTTCTTTTGATGCAGGAACCTTGAGAACCGATGATATATCTATTTTGCCTTTAGTTGTGATATTGTTCATCCTTAGCTGAATCGTGCCTCCCTTACCTGATCTTTTCCCACATGCAAAACCCGATAACGCTTCTTGGATTATTTCTCCTAATTTTGCCCAGCGCCAGCCTTCAGGGAGCGGATATAGGTTCATGCCGCGAAAAGTCTCCTTTTTGTTTCGATGACGATATCTTTTGGCTCGCCCAAAACCTTTAACGCTGCAAGGCCGCCGGCTTTTTTAACGTCAGGAGCGCTGAAGACATGAGGATTTTCAAGCTCGTCCGTTCCCCCTTTTTCGAACTGCTTGGCAAGAGCGAGGAGAGCGGACCTTGCTCTATCAGGCAGATTCTTAAACCAGGCGCCATGTTTATAGCTCAAAGCCAAAACACGTTCTTTGCGATTCTTTGGAGCCATTCCATATCCGATCTCGGCGAGAATATCATAAAGGTCATAACCTTGCTGATTCAGTAATACCCGTAACAAGCGCAGCCCTTTCCCATCTTCGGGTAGGACGTCGATAAGCTCCTTTCGTGTCTTTGGATCTATCCAGCACTCTCTAAAAGCATCAACGGTCCTGACTTCCCTGGTCAGCCGAGAAGCGATCATCTGGCTGTATTCCTCAATCGAAACCATCGCCAGCTTCCCTTCTTTTGGAATAACGATATATTTGCCGGCAGGATTAACCCGGACATCGAAGCCCTCGACCCGGATTATTCTTTCTTTCCGTTCTTCGTCCCGTTCCTCCGGCTCTCGAGTTGGCGAGGGACGAACTTTGAACCCTCTTCCTAGAAGGCGGGTCGCATTTGTGTAATCATAGACCCGGAACATAAGCTTATTGGTCGGCAAATCAATTCTTGATCCTCTTCCCATCATCTGCTGAAACGAAATCGGCGAGCGCACAAATTTGAAAAAGACAACATTCCGAAGCACGGGTACATCGACTCCGGTCGTAATCAGATCCACCGTTGTGGCTATAATATGGCTTCGGCCCGAGCCGCGGAGGTCGGCGATGTATTGGCTTCCGCCGACTGAGGCTGTGCATTTGAAGGCATAGGGTTCGAGACGCTTTTGGCTGTTTTTAGCGCACCAATCGGCATAGAGATTGTTAAGCTCTGCCGCTACGGCATCGGCATGGGTGTCGCGGACACAAAAGATGACCGTCTTCTGGTGTGGCCCGCCTGTCTCGAGGAAAAGATCAAAAAGGTCTTTGCACCAGGCTATCACCCGGTCAGGGAGCTGGATGAGGTCTTCAAAAGAAGTTGCTTCATAGCGGCCTCGCGTCTGAGTAACAAGTATTGGTCTTCCAGTAAGCGCGTCAGTAACCTGTTTGTCTTTTAAGTCTTCCGGTGAGATACCTTTTTTATCCAGGTCTGTTTCGCGCCTAATAATTTCACAGGCTGGAAGATAGCCGTCTTCGATTCCTTGGGCCATATCATATTCATAAACCGGGTCGCCGAAATAGGTTAAGTTATTAGCCGTAATCTCCTCATCTACGCTGCGTTCTTCATCGCTCCCGCCTTCGAAGGAACGGGGCGTTGCGGTAAGCCCAACCTGGATAGCATCGGAGTTTCGGCGGAGCACGATACTCCACTTTCCCCAGGCGCTGCGATGACATTCATCGATGATGATATGGCTGAAATAGTTTTCGGGGTAATTTTCGAGGAAAAATTTACCTTCTTCCTCTTCGCCGGCGACATTAAGAGTCTGATAAGTGGCGATGAGGACACGGGCGTTTTTCTGAGGATTCGAGGACGTGACCTCGGCGGCGTCCGAGCCGAAAACATTCTGGAATGCGCCCAGTCCCTGGGTGCGCAACTCATCCCGGTCACAGACAAAGAGGGCACGACGGAGCTGGCCGGCATCCGCAATCTTCTTGAGGAGATGCACGGCAATAAACGTTTTTCCTGAGCCCGTTGCTAAAAAGAGAAGGGCTCTTTTATCGCCCCGAGCGATTGTCTCTAATACGGCCCTGATGGCGGCATCCTGATAATAACGGCGGCTTGCTTCGCCACCAGGATATGCAACAAGAAAAGCCATAGCTTTTTCGCTGTCGAGAGAAACACCTAAATAGGACTCATAGCGGCGGCGGAGGTCGGCAGGGGCTGGGAAGGCAGCGAGAGGCAAAGGTCGTGAGGTTTTGCCTGTCAAGCTGTCGTATTCAACATAAAGATGCCCGTTCGATGAGAAAACAAAAGGAACATGGTTAAGGCGGGCATATGTCTTTGCCTGCTCTAATCCTTTATCTGGAGGTTCTATTTCCTTTTTTGCCTCAATGAGGGCGAGAGCAATCGGTTGGGAGTTCAGGTTGACTTTGATCCGGAGAAGATAATCGATTCTGCCCCGCTCGCGGCGGCGCGGTTTTCCTTCGATGACATCAATTCCCCGGTCCGTCTCCTCGCGGCGGATCAAATCTTCTGTCCAGCCGCACCCATGGAGAGCTGGGTCAATGAGTTTTGCCCGGGTATCAGATTCGCCGAGAGACAATTCCAGCGCTCCTCATATAATTAAACTTAAACAGGTTTGATTTAGCACTCTGTCCCCAGATTATGGAAAAATATTATCAGGCTAAGCCATTCATGTCAAATGAGATAAAACGCGATCATTTGCTGTGACAAGCCAAATGTCGAACGGGCAGGTTTGGCCCTGATCAGTCTTCGAGCAAATTCGTCGCGCGCGCAGGCCGGAATCTGTTCAGCGGAAAAAGGAAGGTCTTGATCTCGCAAGGCCTAAGCTCGAAGTTAATCGGGGATTTATAGAAAGGGAAGGTCATCGTCCCCTGAGTTGGCTTCCCGTGAAGCTCGATCAGCCGAAGCACTACGGCGCCGCCATTCTCGGACATTTTTAGGACAGTGGCCGCGACATTTGAAGCAGACATCGAAAGAAATTCCCTCTGCCCCTCCATCTCGCCTTTGTGCCTGTCCGTCAGGATAGCCACCGGCGGCATTCCGAAGGCCTCCGCCTCTCTGGCAATCCCGGCGTCTGTCCAATCCCCCTGATGGGGGAGGAGGGCATAGGAGAATTCGTGTGTGCCCGTGTCCATCAAGCGATAGTTTTCGCTTTCGGTCAGGGTTTCCGGGTCGTGTTGGGACCAGGCCGCGCTGTGGAGGATCGTCAGACGGATTTCGCCGTCCTTGACGCTGTAGCCGCATTTGCTGTCGTTGAGGAGGGCGATCCCAAAATTTCCTTTGTCGTCCGAGCCGCTGATATCCACCCACGTCTGGCCGGGTTCTTCCATGCCGTTCATCGGCCGTTTGATGAAGCCGTATGGAATGGAATAAGTGAGAGTCCCGTTTTTCAGGACCGATGGAAAAGCCAGCTTCAACACCTTATAGTATTCCTGCCAATCGACGAGAAATCGGCAGCAGAGCTCCGGCCTGTCTTTGTAAAGCATGAAATCTTGAACGATCATGCTTTTTCCGAAGGTCGATCGGGCCTGGATGCGGCTGCGCTCGGGCCCGTTCTCAATCCGGGTCCACCTGGCCTGCCCGAAGCGCCCGACTTCCTTATCGTAGGAGACGATTTTGTGCCCCCAGGTGTCGCCCGTATCCTCGAGGACGATAGGAACCGCCGCTTGTGCGCTCAGGAGTTCCCGGCCTCGCGTTTTGTCAAAATAAGAACGGATGGCGCCCGAAGCAGGGTCAAATGTGATTCGCACGAGCCCGTTTTCCATGCTGTAGTTCTCGCTTCCGCCAGTTTCCGGAGCGCCAGATGCTTGAGCAGCCTGGGCCTTTCCAAAATCCAAGTAATAGAGCTTATAGCCGAGCGAGGGGAATTCATCCTGAAAGACAAGGCGGATGCGGCTTCCGACTTTAACGCCGGCCGTCCGGATCTCCTGATAGGGAATTTGTTTTCCGTCGAAGGTCAATAACGTCGGATGGCCTTCCCGCAGGCGTTCCGTCTCAACTTCGATGGGCTTCTTCAATTTCCAAGAATTCGGGTTAAAGACGAGGAAGGGAGCGCACTCCGGTCCGGCGCCGACCATTGTGTTGATTTTGAGAGCGAAATCCAGCAGGGATTTCGTCGTAATCTCCTTGGCTTCGGACAGAGCAAAACTGTAGTCGTTTTGCGCTTCTACATAGGCCTGTTCGATGGCGGAGCCGGCGAGAATATCGTGAAACTGGTTGAAAAGGATCTTCTCCCAGGATGTCTTGAAGCGGTCAGCAGGATAACGGGAGTCGCCAAAAACGGCATCGAGGGCGGCGATTTTTTCCGCTGTCAACAGCGCCCATTCGCTTTTCCGGTTCCAGGATTTGACTTGGGCGGCGGCCGAGTAGCAGCCGCGGGCATGATGCTGCAGTTCATCGGAGACCATGGGAAAGGATTTCTGATCGGGTTCAATGGCGGCCAAATATTTATCCAGAGTCGAGAACCGCATCCCGGGATATTTAAACTTTTGAAGCGCTTTGATTTTTTCGATGGCGGCCACGGTGGGCCCGCCGCCGTGATTTCCCACTCCATAAAAAACGGCGAAGGCGCTTAGATTCGACAGGGTGGGGGCGAAATGCCGGCGGGTGGATTCGACCTGCTCTTCGAGGCTGTCCTCCGTCCCGTTATATGAGCCCAGGATTTGAGCGGTCAGAAGTTCGGTTGCGTCCGGGCCTTTCCAAAGGAACAAGGGAGCGGGAAGCTCGGGTTTTTCGGATGGCGATGGGCGCATGAAGAAATAGGCTTTGAGCCCCTGGCCGGCAAGAATCTGGGGAAGCGTCCAGGGATGGCCGAACGTATCTGGATTAAACCCGACCACAGCCCGCCTGCCAAAATTCCTCTCGAAAAATTGCTGCCCGTATAGTCCCTGCCTGACAAGCGATTCGCCCAGGGGACAATTCGTGTCGGGCTCAACCCACCAGCCGCCGACGAGGTTCCAGCGGCCTTCCCTGACTCTTCTCTGGATTTCTCCGAATAGGGCCGGGTCGGTCTCTGCCGCCCATTTGTAGAATTGGGCCGAGCTTGAGATAAAGGCAACGTCGGGATATTCGCGCATGCGGTTCAGGGCTTGGCGGAAGGTCGCCAGCACCTCGGCCCGGCCCTCGTCTTTCGTCCAGCGCCAGACGGGGTCGATGTGGGCGTGGCCGATCATGTATATGGCCGGTTCTTTGGTTTGGCCGGCATCGATTGCCGGAGATTTTAAAACCAAGCCCAAGATAAATACGGCGGCCAGGATAACTGCAAAAATTTTTCCCATCGGCATAGTTCCTTTTATTAAAATTATACGGACAGGGACATGCCGTGACAGAACCCGTCCGTTACTTCTTCGGATACGGCGGCGTCGGCGGGAACTTAAATGGGTTCTTCTTGATATTCTCCAGGATGACTTGGATGGCCTTCTCTAGCTGCGCGTCTCGTCCCGCCATGACCGAGGCCGGGTCATTGTCGACGAGGACATCCGGATCGGCGCCGTGGTTCTCGATCAGCCACTTGCCTTCACGACCGTAAAAAGCGTTGTTCGACTGCTCGACGGAGCCGTTATCGATGGTTGTCTGCCGGTTCAAGATACCGACCAGGCCGCCCCACGAAGGCACGCCGACAACCGTCCCGAGCTTCCGAGCTTTGAAGTCTTCGACAAACGCTTCTCCATCCGAGCCGTTATTCTCGTTGGAGATGACGACATACTGACCCTTTCCTACTGAAGGAGGATAGCTAAAGGGTACCATATTGCGGAGAACATTGAAGGCCGTGATCTGCCGCTCGAGCTTGTCGATCAGGAAATATTCGGTCCAGCCTCCGGAATTGCGGCGCACGTCGATGATGATACCGTCTTTGTATCTAAATGCCCGCCAGAACTTGTCGAACTCGCCAATCCCGCCGGAGCCCATGGCATTGATGTGCATGTAGCCGACTTTTCCGTTGGTGGCTTTATCAATCTTTTTGATGTTATCCGTCAGCCATCGGTAATATCTCAGGCTCGAATCGCCGCGAATGGGTTCGACCTCATAAGTTTTGGCGTTCACGGCCGTCGGCTGGCTGTTAACCGTGATTTTGATCTTTTTTCCTGGCGTCACCTGGAGGAGCTTGAAATAATCGTCGCCTGCCTTCAGGTCCGTGCCGTTGATAGCGATCAGGTAATAGCCTTCCGGGATATCCATATCCGGCCTGACCAGCGGGCCGGTCAAGTTGAGGTTGACCTCGGTAGGTCCGTAGATTTTATCGATTTTGTAAAACCCGGCTTTGGAATCCGGCACTAGGTCAGCCCCGAGCAGGCCTGTAAAGACCATCGAAAGAGGCGTCGCCGCCGGGCCATAATCTCCGCCGCCGACGTACGTATGGGAAACACAGAGCTCCCCGACCATCTGCGACAACACCCAGTTCAGCTCGTCCCGCGAAGAGAGATAGGGAATATAGGCGCGATATTTTTCGCCCATAGCCTTCCAGTCTCGGCCGTGCATATTCGCATCGTAGAAGAAATCGCGGTACCAGCGCCAGGCATCGCTGAAGATCTGGTTCCATTCCTGTTGGAGATCGACTAGATAGGTCATTCCCGATAGGTTGAGTCGGTCGCCCGCATTCTTGGACGCATACGCCCTATCCGCGGCGGTAGTCAAGATATCGGCTTCCCGGCGGATGATCAGCTGCTCGCCGTTCGTGGAGACGACGAATTCGCGGATCCTATCGCTGAGGACCGTTTCTTTCTTGTCGGCCATGTCGAAAATATGGAGCGACCATTTTGTCGCTCCGCCGGGCTTAAAGATCTCTTCGTATTCATCTTCCGTGAACTCCGGCACAGAACACCAGATCGCTTTGCCCTTTCCAGCCTTGAGGAAGAAATAGTTGCCGGCCGAAACGGGAAGCGGGAACGTCCTTTTCTGGATGCCCTCGACATCGATCCGGAAAGGCTCGGGCTCGCCCTTCTTTTCGACTTTTTCGCCCGTCCCGGCGTCGATAAAAGGCGGCTTCTCGCCGTCGCGGAGCTGGACGACCATCACCTGCTGCGGCGTGGCGATGATGTGATTGTCCTCATAAAAATCCATCCGCAGGTTGAAATTACGGCTGGACAAGTAATAGAGATACTTGCCGTTGGCGTCGAAGCTGGGGTTGAGGTTGTCGTAAAAGTCATCGGTCACGGCATATCGCTTGGCCTGTTCCAGGTTGTAGAGGAAGACCTGATTGTTGCGGTTGAACTGGACGAAGCTGTAGCAGACCCACCGGCTGTCCGGCGACCAATTATAATCGCTAACCTCCCAATAGAATTCGTCGTTCTTCATCTGGTTGGATTCGTCGATTTTCGTCAATTTTTTCGTGGCGACATCCACATAAAAAATGGCGAAATCCTTGTTGCCAAAAAGAATCTTCTTTCCGTCGGGTGACCAGAGGAGATGATAGACGAACCGCTCGAGGCCTGTCGTCAGCTGTGTCCATTCGCCGCCCTCGACCTTCTGCGTATAAAGCTGGTAATCGCCCGTTTTGTCCGAAAAGAAGGCGATCGTTTTGCCGTCCGGGGAGACTGCCGGATGCATTTCGTGCGTTCCGGGCGTGTTGGAGAGGTTGTTGGCCGGCTCCTTGCCGGTGGGAACAGCGAAGATGTCGCCCCGCGCTTCCAGGACGGCCAGTTTTCCGTCGTTCGAGATATTGACGGTATGGATATAATCCCTGGGATTGATCACCTTGTTGCGGAGGGCCCAGCGGTCGGATGGAACCATGACCGGGATCTTTTTCGATTGGTTTGTCTTGACGTCGAGGACATGGATGTATCCGTCCTGCATATAGACAATGCTCTGGCCGTCGGTGGCCGGCATCATGACGTCGAAATCGGCGTAACTAGTGACCGGCTTGATGTCCTTAGTTTTGAGATTCTGCGTGTAGATGTTGGAGATGCCATTGGTCCTATCCGAGACAAAATACATCTGATCGCCGACCCACATCGGGTAGCTGTTCTTGCCGACATAATCCGAGACCGGCGTGAATTTCTTTGAGTCGAAGTCGTACATCCAGATGTCCTGGTACTGCCCGCCCTTGTATCGCTTCCAGTAATACTCTTCGTTGCCCTTGCGGCAATAGAGGATCTTTCTGCCATCGGGCGAAAAGCTGCAGAGCACGCCGCGGTCGAGAGGGAACCGTTCCGGCGCCGAGCCGTTCTTGTTCACGAAATATAGATTGGGGTCGCGGCCGGCCACGTTTTCGAACATCGAGCGCACGACGATTTTTTCGCCGTCCGGCGTCCAGCCGAGGACCTGGGCCATGCCGGGATTGTAAGAGAGCCTTTTCGGCGCTCCCCCCTCGGCCGGCATGAGATAGGCGGCCTGGCTGCCGTCGTAACTGGCGGTGAAAGCGATCCATTTGCCGTCGGGAGAAAATTTGGCGTACGATTCTACGCCCGGGAAGGTCGTGATCCTCGAGGCCGTTCCTCCTTGGGCACTGACGAGCCAGAGGTCGCTCTCATAGGTGAAAACAATTTTATCTTTGTGGATACTGGGATAGCGCATGAAGCGGCCCTCTTCAGCGGCCAGGGTAAAAGAGAGGAGAATAACCAGCATCGCCAAGAATGTGAAAACCTTTTTCATAGTCATCGGTCTACCTCCTCGCGATTAGAACCCTAATTCTTTGATGATATGGGATGCGCCGGAAAATTTCTCGGTCACGAACAGCACCCAGCGTAGGTCCACGGAGATCGAACGCTGCAGCTCGGGAATCACATAATAATCGCCGATGACGCTTTCGTAGGTCATGTCGAAGATGATCCCGACCTGCTCGCCTTTGGCGTTAAACGTCGGCGAGCCCGAGTTTCCGCCCGTAACGTTTGTCGTGTTGAGGAAGCAGGCAGGAACTTCTTTGAGCCTCGGGTCCATATAGCGGCCGAAATCCTTTGCGGCGTAGAGCTTCTTGATTTTATCGGGCACGATAAACGGAAATGTGCCGGTCTCTTTCTCGATGACTCCCTTGAGGGTCGTCTGCGGTTCGTAATAGACTGCGTCCTTGGGGGTGTAGCCCCGGACCGGGCCGTATGTGAAACGGATCGTGCCATTGGCATCGGGGGGGTATGTTCCTCCCTTCCGGGTGAGGACGGCCTCTTCATAAGCCTTCTTGAGGTCCGAACGCTCCTGGCCCATGGCTTTGCTCTCTTCGCGCATGACCTTCAGCTCTTTCTCGAGCTCCCCGGCCAATTGGATAAAAGGGTCGCCGAGCTTGGCCAACGCCTCGGGCTTCAAAGATAGAAGCTCAACCCGCTTTTCGGGCTTGGCCAGGATCGTTTTCGCGTAGAGCCCGCTCGCGTAATCATCGATCGCCTTTTCGTTTCCGGGCTTGACGACCGTTCGCAGGGCGACGGGTATTTGGTCTGGGGGCGCAGCCAGGAGCTTTCTGAGCGTATACTTGAAATAGGCTTGGTCGGTCCCGATCTCATAGCCCCGCTCCGCCAGCTGGATGTTCATTTTTATGTATGGCAGGTTCCGGTCCTGGTACTGAGGCTCCCGGTCCTTGTCCGGCTTTTGGAGTTCCTGGACAGTCCGGTAGATCGAATACGCCTGGGAGAGCAGAGTCGATCCGCCCAGGACCGTGCTGAGCTGCATGCTCTTCGCTGAAAACGCCTCGTTTTTCTTGATGAACTGGGCTAGGTCGTCCACGACCCGGCCATACTTCTTTTGGCGGGAGGGGTCCTGGTTGACCCAATCCAGGAAAGCTTTTTCCTGAGCCTTCTTCTTCTCGATTAGGCTGTACTTCTCCATGCCTTCCAGCTTGCCCTGGAAATTTTTCATCCCGTTGTACATGCCTTTGAGCCGGCTGGCATAGCGGATCTCCACTTCCTTGTTGTTTTTGCCGGCATTCTCGAAGAAGGCGATCATGTCCTGTATATCTTTGATCCTCTTGGCCATGGCAGTCATGTCTGCCTCGAGCTCTGCCAGCGTATAGTTGCGGAAGGTCATGCCGGGGTATCCCATGACAAAAGTGAAATCTTCGGGCTTGACGCCTTCCAGCGAGATCTTCGACACGGATTTTGGCCGATAAGGAACATTTTCGGCGCTGTGATCGACACCCAAGCCATCCTTGGAAACATAGGCCCGCAGGAACGAGAAATCGCACGTGTGACGCGGCCACATCCAGTTATCCACTTCGCCGCCGAAATTGCCGAGGTCCTGCGGAGGGGCCAGGACGAGGCGAATATCTTTGATCCTCTTGAAGGTGTAGAGATAATACTGGTTGCCGCTGTACATGGACGCGATCGTGCAGCGCAGATCTTTCCCGGCTTTCTCGGCCCGGGCGATGAGCTCTTTGTTGATTTTTTCGAGGGCGTCGTACCTCTGGCGGGGAGTCATCCCAGGTTTCAGGACGGCCAGGACCTTGGGGGTGATTTCCTCATATCCCAACAGTACGTCGGCCGTGTAGCCTTGGGCGGGGATTTCCTGGTCACGGGTCATGGCCAGGAAGCCGTTTTGGATGTAGTCCTTCTCCTTGCTCGAAGCCCGCTGGATGGCGCCGAACGCCACGTGGTGGTTGGTCAGGATCAGGCCCTCGGAACTGACAAACTCACCCGTGCCGCCTCCCAGGTTGACGATGGCGCTCATCAGGCCCGTCCCGTCTTTTTTGTAGAGGTCTTCGGGGTTCATCTGAAGGCCCAGCGATTTTAGGTTGAGGTCTTTCATCTGGTGGGGCATCCACATGCCGTCGTCGGCAAAGGCCAGAAAGGCCAGGCTTAAGCCCAAAATGAGAAGCAAGAATCTGTGAAGGGCTCTTTTCATATTATCATCCTCCTGAAAGATCTGCGGCCCCCCATCCGCAATGAGTTTTTCGAAAGATTCGGTGAATCTTCTATTTAATGCGGTAAAACCACATCAAGGGGAGCCAGAGCTGATGGCCGTAGGGCAGCTTCTTGTGGTTGACCAGGACTTCGGTCGTCTCCCATTCGTGGACGAGGTTGAACAGCTCGAATAAGTCTTCGACATCTTCAGGCGTATAGATGGCGGAATGGCGGATCCATTCGCCGCTTCCTTCCTCTTTATAAGTGGGGTTGCGCTTGGCGAGGGCTACGGCCTTTTTATAGCCGGGAGACATCTTGTAGCCGAAGACAATGGTGATCCGGAAGGACTTGGCTGATGTGCTGGGGTAAAGAATATCCTCCAGCTTCTCTTTCATGGCCTGGTCGTCGGTCATCGAGACATAGTTTACCATTTTCGTATCTGTGATTCAAACCGGATCACTTAAAGTGAGCATCTCCATTTCTGTGATTGCATAAAGCAGGGAATCTGTGGGTCCTGTCGGACACTCTTGGAGGGAAACCCTTTTGTGGGTTTCCCTCCAACGATCGCTTCGCTCTCTGCCTCCTTTCCAAGGAGCATTCGGGGATGACCTTATTATTGGATTTCGATGATTCGAGGACTAGGCAGGCCGGGCAGTATCGGCGCCACCCACATCATGAATGATCTATATTCACGGAAACGGAGATGCTTCCTCGCTTATGCTATAATTTCGTTTTGATTATTCATAGCGTTTATTCATCAAAGAAGGAGGAGGAATGATTCTCGTGACAAAAATTAAAGCAATGTCTCTTCTGGCCGTTCTCGTAATTCCTTTTTTTGGGAAGGCCGCAATTGCCCAGGAGCTATCCGACTTGGCTCAGATCAAGCCGGGGCGGTCACGGGCGATCACTTCAGCGGACCCGAATCCCAATAGCAACGCCGACCGCATCAAGATTGTCGCGCCGGGCGAGACAAAAGTGCTGGCCGACATCAAGGGACCGGCGGTCATCCGCCATATTTGGCTGACGTTCAACGAGGCGCGGCCCAACTGGCTGGAAGCGGGCGGTTCCGCACGCCCCGATGAAATCGTGCTCCGCATGTACTGGGACGATGGAAAAGAGCCGGCCGTCGAATCTCCGATCGGAGATTTTTTCGGCGCCGGTTTCGGAATGCGGCGCGAGCTCCGCTCGGTTCCTGTCCAGGTCGAGGGCGGTGACGGCTACAACTGCTGCTGGCCGATGCCTTTTTATAAGCACGGCTTGATCACGATCACCAACGAAAGTCAGAAAAATGTTCGCAGTTTTTATTACCACATCGATTACACGGAAGAGGGGAAACTCCCCGATCGGGCGGCCTATTTCTGCGCCCAGTACCGGAATGAATTTCCGGAAAAGACCGGCCGGGATTATCTCATACTGGACGCCCAGGGCGAAGGCCACTATGTGGGCACGGTGATGTCGGTGCGGTCGCGGAGCCCCTTCTGGTTTGGCGAGGGCGATGCGAAGTTTTATGTGGACGGGGAGAAGAAGCCCACCATCCAGGGCACGGGAACCGAGGATTATTTTCTGATGGCCTGGGGGCTGAATGAGACTCTTTTTCCCTATTTCGGCTGCACGTACATGAGCACGGATTTTGAAGACCTGGGGACTCGATACTGCCTCTACCGCTGGCACGTCGCCGACCCGGTGAGGTTCACAAAATCTCTGCGCTTCGAGATCGAGCACAAAGGCTGGATCAGCGATGATGAAACCGAGAGCGGAAAGGTCGAGGGACACGTCGAGCGTGAGGACGACATGGCCACCGTGGCTTTCTGGTACCAGGTCGGCCAGCCCAACCGGTTCACGAAGCTCCCGGCGCTGGCCCAGCGGCTTCTCCCCAACCTGGACATCGTCATCGAAGGCAAGACAATGCTGCCGACGGCCAAGCATTCACCCGGATTGCTCGAGCTCCAGAAGGACTTCGACTGGACTGGCGACGGCCAGGTGTTTTTCAGGCCTGTGGACGACAAGCCTCTGCTTGAACTGGATTTTCAGGTTGAAAAAGAAGAATACCGCGGGCTGATCCTAAGATTCACCTACGCCGAGGATTATGGGGTCTACCGGATCTTCCTCGATGGGAAGAACGTGCGCCAGCCGGCGGATTACATGGCCGGGCAGAAAATCGCGGATTACGACTTTTATTTACCCTCCCTCCAGGTCAAGGACAATTACCTAGGAAGCTTCAAGCTTTCGCCCGGGAAACATACGCTGCGCCTGGAAGGCGTCGGCAAGAATGTCCTGTCCAAGGGGAATTTCGTCGGGCTGGACTCGGTGCGGCTCCGCGAGCGATGGAATAAAAAGCGAAAGCTTCTGCAGTAAGCAAAAGCAGTAAGAAAAAAAGGCGCGGTTCCTGGATTGAACCGCGGCTGTTCTTGGCTTTACTTATATTCTGGGGCGACTTTCTGCATGTAATCCATCACCCGCTTTTCCAGTTCGGCGGCGCGCAGGGGCGCCAGCTTGCTGACGAAAGTTTTGTATTCGTCGTTGGTCACGCCGAATTTTGCGTAGACGGCTTCGACCTCCTTTTGGGCCTGTTCGGGTTCGTCCTTGTATTTTTCATAGATGAGCGCAGATCGCGCTTTGATCTGGATGTAGACATCCTCATTCATCCTTGGCGGAGGGGCCGGCTTGGCTTCCGTCTCGGTCTCTTCCGTGGGCTGTCCCGCATCCGCCGCGGCTTCTTCGTCTGTCCCGGATCGCTTGGAGCATCCGGGCAGGCTGAGCACGGCCAATAGAACCGCAAAAACAAAAAGGGGAATTAAAACTTTTTTCATGGCCATTCCTTCTTCAAACTGATACTTATTCAATAGCCGTCCCTGTCGAAATTGTCAAGCCGCAGTTTACTTCAGGGATTCTTTTAAGTATAAGTTAGAGGAAAGCTTCATCACCGAGGAGGACCCATGACCGATAGCATAAAAAATCCAAGCCGGAGGGATTTTCTCAAGACCGGAGCGTTGGCCGGGATCGGAACCGCGCTGGCCGGCCTGAAACTTTCATCTCCTGCGGAAGCGCGTCCAATAGGCGAAGGACGATCGCAATTCAAAGTTCTCCCGATCGACCCTGTTCGCGTCGGGTTTGTCGGAGTGGGGGGGATGGGTTCGGCCCATGTCCAGAATTTTTTGAACATCGACGGCGTCCGGATCAAGGCCATCTGCGATATCGTCGAGGCCAAGGTCGAACGAGCCCAGAAATGGGTTGTCGAGGCCGGCCAGCCGAAGCCCAACGGCTATTCCCGCGGACCCCGAGATTTTGAAAGACTGTGTGCCGAGGAGGACCTCGATCTTGTTTTTACGGCGACGCCCTGGGAGTGGCATGTGCCCGTCTGCCTGGCCGCCATGAAAAACGGCAAGCATGCTGCCACGGAAGTCCCTGCCGCGATCACGCTGGACGAATGCTGGGAGCTTGTCGAGACCGCGGAGAAAATGAATAAGCATTGCAACATGCAGGAAAACTGCTGTTATGACCGGATCGAGCTCATGACATTGAACATTGTGCGCCGGGGAGTGCTCGGCGAGGTTCTCCATGCCGAAGCCGGCTATCTCCACGACCTTCGCGATGTCAAATTCAGCAATGAGGGCGAAGGACTCTGGCGGAGGGCGCATTCGATCAAGCGCAACGGGAATCTGTATCCAACCCACGGCCTGGGGCCTGTGGCACAGTGCCTGAACATCAACCGGGGCGACCAGTTCGATCATCTCGTGTCGATGAGCGGCCCAACCAGGGGTTTGCACCAATATGCCGTCGAAAAATTCGGCCCGGATTCTCCCCAGGCTAAGGAGCGGTACGCCCTTGGCGACGTGAACACGAGCCTGATTCAGACGAAAAACGGCAAAACGATCATCCTCATCCATGACACAAACCTGCCGCGGCCTTATACCCGGATCAACCTCGTCCAGGGGACCAAAGGAATTGCTCACAAGTGGCCGGACAGAATTTATGTCGAAGGGCGGGCCGCCAAGCCGCACGAGTGGGATGATTTCGAAAAGTTTGCCGCGGAATTCGAGCATCCGCTGTGGCAAGCCCTGGCCCAGAAGGGCGAGGGGAGAGGGCACGGCGGGATGGATTTTATCGAGGATTACAGGCTGGTCTGGTCGCTGCGCAAGGGCGAGCCGACTGACCAGGACGTCTATGATGCGGCAGCCTGGAGCGCGGTCATCGACTTGAGCTGCAAGTCCGTGGCCAAGAGAGGCAAGCCGGTCGATTTCCCGGATTTTACGCGCGGAAAATGGAGAACCAACCCGCCGCTGGACATTATCACGGCCTGAGCCTAATTCCTCGACGGCTCTTCATCCGCTTTTTTATATAAAATCCTGTCAAAAAAGCAGCCTTTCGGCGATCTTAACAAAATTTCTACATAATCTTTACAAAATCTTGACAACTTTGGATTGGCGAGGACTTATCTTATAGATCGATCAGGGATAGATCGAATGAACGCGATGTAGAGAAGAGTCGGATGAGCTGCCTGGAGAAGCCCAAAAACTGTTAAGGAGGGATGGCATGAGAAAATCATTAGTGGTCATGATGGTTTCGGTTTTTCTCATAGGCCCGGTTGGCTTGATGTGCAGAGAGGGAATGGAAGTTTCGTTGTCGCAAGAGATAAGGATTCCGGCGACGAAAAGGCTTCTGTTCAACAATGTTATCATCCTACCTCAGAAAGCCGGCGTCCTGGCAGGAACCTTGGTCGGAATTGACGGTGATGCTGTTGTCATTCTGAGAAAGGGTCAAGAGGAGAAAATCGCCTGGCGCGACATGAAAACGATAACGATCGAGGTAGAAAAAAATAAAAGACAGGGCATCGTGCTGACCATGCTGGCTGGGATCTATCTTGGGAACGTTTTTGTCCTTCGGGATAAGTCTCAGCCTTCATTTTATTTAGGTAGCCATAATGGTGATTCGGCTTGGTGGTATGTCTGGAATGAAGCGATCATCGTGGGTGCCAGTTCCGGCCTCGCGTTTATATTGGGGGGGCTTTTTGGACAGGCTGAAAAAATCTTTGAATTCATAGGTAGCGAGAAGGAAGATCTGCGAAAATGGGAGGCCCTCAAAAAATTCATCCTGGGAACGGAAGGAGGCCCGAAGATCCATCTTTCGGCCCAAGGAAGCTGGGTTTTTCCGAAGTTAACCAATCGTTATCGATCCTTGTTCCAAGATGCGGGCTTTAATGTTTGGAGGACGCAGTATTACTATGACGGACAGGATTTATGGCCGGCGAGTGAATTTAACATGCTGCGAAAGATTCAGCTCACTTATTCGATAGGGCCGAATGTGGAAATCGGCGCCGCGGTGTGCTTTCTTGGCGAGCCATCGTTATACGGCGAAAAGAAGATAAGCTATCAAGCCTATGATCCATATTGGAACTATTGGTACACGAGTTATCAGTATTGCTATGTGAACCAGTCGCTGTCTTCAACAGGATATTTCGTCGTGGGCGTCTACAAACCATTCCTGAAAACTTTGCCCAAAATCCTTTCCTGGAATGTCGGGCTCGGCCTGGGCGTATCCCAGATCAAGCTGCTCACCACCGTTTCCGACTTATATTACGACGCCTACGGATCCCTCAGATTCGAAATATCAAAGGCGCAATTCTGCTCCCTCTTTTTCACAGAACTGAAATTGTATTTGTCGAATGCTCTGTCTTTTGGTTTGACGGCGGATTATACGATGGCCCCGGCGCTCCAGGCGCCAGCCCTTCCGGATGTGGGAATTCCCGCTCAAAAACTGCGGGTGGGAAACGGGAGCGTCGGTTTCACGCTGGGCTTCCATTTTTGAGGCAAGGAAAATATTGACAATTCCAAGAGAAGGGATTAATTTTCAATCGAAGGGGAGGAAACAATGAAGCTAAAAAAATGTATTTCCTTTTTTACGATCGCCGCTTTTTCAATTTTTACCTGGTCTTGCACCATCTATTCGACAAATAAAATCAGCCCCGATCAGATTGCCGGAAAATCGAACAGGGGCGTCCAAGTTTTGCGGGTCATGAAGACGTCGGGAGAGATTATCGAATTTCCGAAAGAATATCCCGGTTTTATCTACAAAGAGGCTATCGTGAGTGGCAGTCCGGGAGGTTCGATCCCCCTCTCTGAGGTCGAGTTGATCTGGATTAAAGAAATAGACGTCGGACTGTCAACGGCAGCAAGCATAGGAGTTGTGGCTGCCGTCGTCGGAGTCACCGTCCTCGGAATCTATCTGATCTGGTGGTTGACGAAAGAGACTTCCTGCCCCATTCTTTATGCTCAAGACGATATGGGTAATTTTCAGCGGGAGGGAGAGCTCTACAGCGGAGCGATTTTCAAAGAGATCAAACGAACCGATTATTTGAAACTGCACCATTTGACCGAGAAGAACAATAGTTTTACGCTTAAAATCTCGAATGAAGCGGATGAGACTCAGTGCACGGATGTCATCAAGCTTCTGGTCGTTGATCATCCGAAGAAAACGGGAGTGTTTGTGGGGTCCGACGGCATCGTTCATACGGTTCGGAATCCCCTCCGGCCGCAATCGGCCCAGGATTTGAAAGGGACAGATTTTACAAAAGCGCTGACCGCTTCCGACAATCGGATGTGGAGCTCGAATCCTGTCCATAAGAACCCCGACAATCCAGAGGACCTGAAATCCGGGATCGTCCTCAAATTCCCGAAACCGCCGGGCGCAAAAAAAGCCAAGCTTGTTGTCAGGATTGGAAACACTTTTTGGGTCGATTATTTTTTGGCACGACTTTTTGGCCTCACGGGGTCAATGATGGAATCCTGGTATCAACAGCTCGCCCAAGGGCCTCAAATCAGGGAAAAAGCGGAGAGCTTCATGAGGCAGCAGGGATTCTCTATGAGAGTTCAACTGATGAAAGCGGGGGCATGGGAGGATTTAGGCTATTTCTATCCGACGGGCCCTGTTGGGATGAAGGATGATATCCTCGAATTTCCGCTGGATCAGGAGGCATCGAATCAGATGACCGTTAAATTGGACGGAGGAACGTTTTTCTGGATGGTCGATTATGCCGGAGTCGATTATTCAACGGATCTTCCCGTTGAAATCCATGATCTGGCTCCCATCGAAGCCATCGATGAGAACGGCCACGATGTTAAAGAATTCCTCGCCCTTTCCGATGGCAGCGACTTTGTGATGCCCAAGCCGGGAAATTTTGCCGTGCTGAAGTTCTCGATCCCGGCCAAGAACCCTGAGGCGGAGCGGTCCTTTATCTTAAAATCCGAAGGATATTACCTTGTCCATTCCCGGAAGGAAGGCTTGCCCGACTACCAGACGCTTCTGGCCATTCAACAGGATCCCACTTATATTTTGAAATTTTCACTGCAGGAATTTGCCAAAGCTATGCAGTCCAAGGCTCGGCCCCTTCAGAAATGAATCAAGGCGAGGAAACCTGAAGCAGCTTTTTTAGATAATCAGCATGCAGTCGCCGTAGGAGAAGAAGCGGTAGCGCTCGCGGACAGCTTCTTTGTAGGCGCTCAGGATGAGATCCCGGCCGGCATAGGCCGAAACGAGCATCAGGAGAGTCGACTTGGGCAGGTGGAAGTTTGTCAGCAGCCTGTCGACAACCTGAAACTCAAAGCCGGGATAAATAAAGAGGGAGGTATTGTTCGTTCCGGGCCGGATTCCTCCATTCGCTCGATAAGCGCTTTCCAAAGTCCGGACGACCGTCGTTCCGACGGCAACAACCGGCCGCGATTCCACTTTGGCTCGATTGATCGCTTCTGCCGCGTGTTCGCTAATCGCGTACGTCTCCTCGAGCATCTTGTGCTCTTCGATACGCTCGACGCGCATGGGTTGGAATGTGGCCAGCCCGACATGGAGAGAAACTTGTTCGATCTGGACGCCCTTGTTTCGGATTAAATCTAGGATTTGAGGAGTAAAATGAAGCCCCGCTGTCGGCGCGGCGATGGCGCCCTCTTTCTCTGCGAATACCGTCTGGTATCGCTCGAGGTCGTCCGGCCTCAGGCCCGCGTTCGTTTTTTTTCGTTTAATGTAAGGCGGAAGCGGAGCAAACCCGATTTTCTGAAGACGGCCCAAAATATCCGCGTCGGAGAATATTAAAAGGCGTCTTCCCTCCTCGCCGCCTTCGATGACCGTTGCCTCAAAGTCCGGAGCGAACGTGATGCGGTCCCCGGCCTTGATTTTTTTTGCCGGGCGGCAGAGGACCTCCCAGATGCCCTTTTCTCTTTCCTTGATAAAAAGGAATTCGACTTCTATTTCGTCTTTGTTTCCCCACACCTTGGCCGGTATGACTTTGGTGTTATTGAGGACAAGCACATCGCCTTTCTGAAGATAGCCGGGAAATTCGCTGAACCGCGAGTGGAGGATCCGCCCTTCCTTTCGCAGGACGACCATCATCCGCGAGGCATCGCGCTCAGGAAGCGGATGCTGAGCGATGAGCTCTTTGGGAAGGTCATAGTCAAATTCGGAAATTTGCATTATCGAGTCTTTCCATAATTAATAAGAGGAGCACAAAATAGTTTGCAGTTATTGTTTCCTAAAAAAGTTGATCGCCCATCGCCACTGCAATCTATTAGTCGCTCCTGGTTATAATATCGAGATTGAAGCGTTCGGAATTTGGGGGCACGTACTGAATTAAGAAATTCCGGTACATGTCCCCAAATTCTCCATTCGAAGGATGGCGATCTTCCCTTTCAGTCTTTGAACAGTTTCTTCTGGTGAGGGGGGCGTTCCGAGGGCGTAGGGGCAAAGCCTAAGTGCTGGTAAGCCTTGGCCGTCAGTTTTCGGCCGCGGATCGTCCGTTCGAGAAAACCGATGCGCATCAGAAAGGGCTCATAGATGGACTCGATGGTGTCCTTCTCCTCGTCGATGGCCGCGGCGATGGTATTAATTCCGACCGGGCCGCCGCCGTAGTTTTCGATGATCGTCATGAGGATCTTGCGGTCGACGTCGTCCAAGCCCAAGGAATCGACTTCCATCATATTCAGAGCGTCCTGAGCCTCTTTGGCCGTGATAATGCCTTTCCCTTTCACATCCACAAAATCCCGAACTCGTCTCAAGAGCCGGTTGGCAACGCGCGGCGTCCCCCTCGACCGGAGGGCGATCTGCTCGGCGCCCTGTTCGTCGATCTTGACTTTGAGTATCGCCGCCGATCTCAGGATCACCTTTTTCAGGTCCTCGTCTTTGTAATAATCCAGGCGGTGAATGATGCCAAACCGTCCGCGCAGGGGCGCCGTGATCCGACCTGCTCGCGTTGTGGCGCCGATGAGCGTGAATTTTCGCAGTTTCAATTTATGGCTGCGGGCGCTCGGCCCCTGCCCGATAACGATGTCCAGGCAGAAGTCTTCCATAGCCGAGTACAGAATCTCCTCCACGGAAGGGTGAAGCCTGTGGATCTCATCGATGAACAGGATTTCTTTCGATTGAAGGTTGGATAGAATGGCCGAAAGGTCGCCCGTCCTTTCAATGACGGGCCCGGCGGTCGGCTTGATCCCAACGCCCAGTTCTTTGGCGATGAGATAAGCGAGGCTGGTCTTGCCCAATCCCGGAGGCCCATAGAGGAGGACATGGTCGAGGTGTTCGTCCCGCTTTTTGGCGGCCTGGATAAAAACCCTGAGGTTGGCTTTGATGATTTCCTGGCCGACGAATTCATCGAAATTGCGCGGCCGCAGGCTGTCCTCAAAAAGAAGGTCTTCTTTCGTTCGAACGGGCGTCAGGACGGCCGGCATCGATTCTCCTCGATTCATACTTTCGCCATTCTTTTCAAGCATTCTCTGAGCAGTTTCTCAATTTCCGCATCGCTCCCCATCGATCTGATCGTCTCATCCACGATCCGCTCGACCTCTTTCCTGCGGAACCCGAGGTTCAACAGCGCGGAGATTAAATCTTCCTTTTCCTTCGATCCTCTGACGGCTAGGAGCTTTTCTTTTTTCTCGATCTTGTCCTGGAGTTCCATGGTGATGCGCAGGGCCGTCTTTTTCCCGATGCCGGGGATGAGGGAGATCCTGGCCACATCGCTTTTCTTGATGGCATCGACGAGCTCCCCGGCCTCGATCCCGCTGAGCACGTTCATGGCCAGCTTGGGGCCGATTCCGGAAATGCCGATGAGCTTGAGAAAGAGCTCGCGCTCGTCCTTCGTCATGAATCCATAGAGGGACAGCGCATTATCCGTGAGGTGCGTGTGAATGAAAAGCTCGACAGGATCGCCGATTTCTCCCAGCTTGAAATACGTCGAAAGGGGAATGGCCGCGCAGTAGCCGACGCCTCCGATGTCCACGACGACCTGACCGGGCGTCTTCTGAATGATGGTCCCTTTGAGATAGGCGATCATATCGTGAGCATTTTAAAACAAAAAAGGCATGAAATCAAAAATAAAGCTTCAGATCTTCGATTCTTCGATATTTTTCTGATACAGACGCGTGTTCATGTGGCAGAAGGCGCAGGCTAGGGCGTCGGAGGCGTCCTCCTCAACGGCCGCATCGTCCATATGCAAAAGCGCCTTGACCATGATATTGACCTGGTTCTTATCGGCCTGGCCGTATCCGGTCACGGCTTTTTTGATTTCGAGAGGAGAATACTCGAACAACGCGCTGCCGCGTCCGGCTATCGCGACCAGGACCGCACCCCGCACCTGTCCCAGCGTGATCGCCGTCTTGATGTTTTGGGCATAGAATGGGTTTTCGATCGCCACGTCCTCAGGACGATATTGATCAATGATTTTTTCGATGGCCAGCTTGATCTCGTTCAGCTTGTTGTGAAACAGAAGACGCCGCGAAGGCTTGATTGTGCCATAACCCAAAACGCTGTATTGATCGCTCGAAAATTCGATGATCCCGAACCCCGTGGATTGACTGCTGGGATCGAGCCCGAGTACCCGCATCGATACCGGCGTTAGGCGGCCCCATACTTGGCGATTTCTTCTTCGTCGATGTCGAAGTTGGCCGATACGCTCTGGACGTCGTCGTGGTCCTCGAGCTCCTCGACGAGCTTCAGGGTCTGCTGCGCCTGCTTGCCCTCCAGATGGACGTAGTCTTGGGGAATGTAGCCGACGTTGGAGGCGGCGATCTCGATATTGGCCTTTTTCACCGCTTCGAGGACAGGCTCATATTTTTCGGGGGACATGGTGATTTCCCAGTTGCTGCCGTCTTCCCGGATATCCTCGGCGCCGGCGTTCAGGGTGATATCCATGAGCTGCTCTTCCGAGGCCTTGGCTTGTTCGATATCGATGTAGCCCTGGCGTTTGAATCGGTAGGAGACGCACCCGGATTCGCCGATCCGGCCGCCGTTCTTGGTGAAGATGTGCCGGATCTCGGAAACCGTCCGATTTTTATTGTCGGAAAGGGCCAAGACGAAAAGAGCGACCCCCCCCGGGCCGTAGCCTTCGTAGATGATTTCCTCGTATTGAGAGCCTTCCAGCTGGCCCGTGCCTTTCAAGATGGCCCGCTTGATGTTATCGGCAGGCATGTTGACCGCCCGGGCATCCCCGACGGCTTTTCGGAGGCGCGGGTTCGCGTCCGGATCTCCGCCGCCGGCGCGCGCGGCCACCGCGATCTCACGAATAATCTTGGTGAAGATTTTGCCGCGCTTGGAGTCCGCCGCGGCCTTTTTATGCTTAATAGAATGCCATTTAGAATGACCGGACATGGTGTTCTCCTTCGGAAAAGAATCTAAGGGATTTTAGCATAAAAACAAGCCCCTGGCAATCTTGGGTCCGATTGCGGCAACCTCACTCAAAATCCTGAACCGCGTTCTCCGATCTTTGTCTTCCCCGCGAAGAATGATAAAATCGGAGTTCGAGGTCCTGGATAAAGAAAAATCACTATGAAAAAGCCAAAATCGCAGAAAAAAGTCGTTGTCGCCATGAGCGGAGGAGTGGATTCGTCGGTCGCCGCCGCCCTGCTCAAAGAACAGGGCTATGAGGTCATCGGGGTCACCATGAACCTCTATTCGCTGCCCAAAGAGGTCTGCCGGTTCGAAAACCTCAAGAGCTGCTGCGGGCGGCAGGCCCAGGAGGATGCCAACCGAGTGGCCGTCGCCCTTGGCATTTCTCATTACGTCGTTGATTTCAGGCGCGAGTTCGAGCAAACGGTGATCGAGGATTTCAGCCGCGAATACCGCCGCGGCCGGACGCCCAACCCCTGCATCCGCTGCAATCAATTCATCAAGTTCGACCTGCTTCTGGAGCGGGCAAACAAGCTGGGGGCGGACCATATCGCCACCGGCCATTATGCCCTAGTCGAATGGGATCCAACCGCGAGTCGCTATCTTTTAAAAAAGGGAAAAGACAAGGACAAGGACCAGTCCTATTTTCTTTATACCCTGACACAGAAACAGCTGGCCCAGACGATTTTCCCCGTCGGCGGCCTAACCAAAAAGGACGTCCGGACGATCGCCGCGAAATACACGCTTCCCGTGGCCGACAAAGAAGAGAGCCAGGAGATCTGCTTCGTCCCGGACAAAGATTATGCCAAATTATTGAAGGATAGGATTCCAGAGGCGTTCCGTCGCGGCCCGATTCTGGACCTTGAGGACCGCGTCCTCGGATTGCACGACGGGATCATTCATTTCACGGTCGGCCAGAGGAAGGGAATGGGGATCGCCGCGCGCCATCCTTTGTATGTCCTGGCGATCGATGCCGATAAGAATGCGATCGTTGTCGGAAAAAACGAAGACCTTTATCGAAGCCGGCTCGAAGCGTCCGGGGTGAATTTTATCTCCATCGAAAAACTCGATGAGCCCAAGCCTGTCCAGGCTAAGATTCGATACAAGCACGCCGAAGCAAGAGCGACGATTTTTCCGTCAGGCGCGGCAGGCATCCGGGTCGAGTTCGAAAAGCCACAGAGGGCGGTGACCCCGGGCCAGGCGGTGGTGTTTTATGCGGGAGACACCGTCGTCGGGGGCGGAATAATCGATTAGAGCACGAGGCTGATCATGGCGATGCTGCAGGCTGCCACGACCAGCGCGATTCATAAAGAATCATTTTGAAAGTGCCATAACACCCTCTACTAAGTTGACGCCGCTCAACTTAACTGATATGGTTTTCTCAACGGGAAAGAGGGAATGAGCGCCATGAAATGCCCGAGATGTCAGTCTGATAACACCGATACCGCGCGGTTCTGCAGCAACTGTGCTACGCGGCTCACGAGCGCGCGGTGGACAACTCCCTCAAAAACAATATCCATCCAACAGCCCTCGAAGGTCATAGCCGGAGGCACCGTTATCGCCGGAAAGTATCAGATTCTCGAGCCGATCGGAAGAGGTGGAATGGGGGTTGTCTACAAGGCGGAAGACACAAAGCTCCAGCGTACCGTCGCCCTGAAGTTCCTGCCTGAAGAGCTGGCCCACGACCATCAGGCCGTCGAGCGTTTCCAGCGCGAAGCCCGGGCCGCCTCTGCCCTGAATCATCCCCATATCTGCACCATCTACGATATCGACGAACACGAGGGACAGCACTTCATCGCCCTAGAGTTCCTGGATGGGAAGACGCTCCGGGAGTATTTGCTGGGCAAGAGGCTGGAAGTGGATCAGATCGTCGATCTGGGGATTCAGGTCGCGGGCGGACTGGAGGCGGCGCACGCTAGAGGGATCATTCACCGGGACATCAAGCCGGGCAATATTTTCGTGACGGAATCGGGACAAGCCAAGATCCTGGATTTCGGGTTGGCGAAGCTTCTGCCCGAATGGAGGCCAAAAGCGGGGGGGAAGATCGCCGCCGGCATGGCGACGATGACGGCGGAGGAACTCTTGACTAGTCCCGGTGCCGCCGTCGGGACGGTGGCCTATATGTCGCCGGAGCAGGCTCTGGGCAAGGACCTGGACGCGCGGACCGACTTGTTTTCGCTGGGCGTAGTCTTGTATGAGATGGCTACAGGAATCCTCCCGTTTCGCGGGGACACGTCGGCGGCGCTCTTCGATGGGATTCTGCATAGAGTGCCGACCCCGCCGGTGCGGCTGAACCCCGACCTTCCGGAGGAGCTTGAACATATCATCGAAAAGGCGCTCGAGAAGGACCGGGAGGTGCGCTACCAGTCGGCCAAGGAGATCCTGGCTGATTTGAAGCGCCTGAAGCGCGCGACAGAATCGGGCAAAGTGGCCACCATGGCCGGGGTACCGATCGGAAAGCCGCGGGTTTCCAGGCGCCCGGCCGTGCGCCGGGCGCTCATTTTGGCAGTTGCCGGAATAGCCGTAATAGTTTTGGCCGCCGCTGTCCTGCTTTTTAAGCCCTGGCGAATTGGCATGCTACGCGTCACCCAGGCCAACAGCATCGTCGTCCTGCCCTGCAAGGTCTATGGAGCCAAGGATGCGGACTATCTGACCGAGGCCATACCGGGCTCACTTTCGACATTGCTTGGGAAGGTGGAAGGTCTGGAGACAAGGGCGCCGATCACTAACTCCGAATTTGAAAGCATACGAGGCGACCTCGGCAAAGCTGCGGCTCTCTATCAAGTGCAGCGTTTCGTCCAGCCTTTCGTTACGGTCGAGTCCGATCAAATGACGCTCAACGTTCAGTTGCTCGATTCAAAGACTCTCCGAATCCTATGGAGCAAGGAATATCCCGGCCGCCGCGCGAATTATCTTGAACTGGTTCACGGCACTGCCGAGGATCTCCGTCAGAAGCTGCTGCCTGCCTCAAAGCCTGTGACTTCCGTGTCGGGGCTGGCGGCGAATTCGGAAGCCGAGGTTCTGTTCCGACAGGCCAAATACTATTCACACCAGTACAACCACCTAAACCGGCAAGCCGATTTTGACCGTGCCTTCTCTGGCCTGAAACGCGCGCTGGAACTTGACCCCAAGCTGGCTGATGCCGCTGCTGAAATAGCACAACTTTTTCTTAATAAAGCCGAATTTGGAGGATCGGCAAATGAAGCACTTGCTGAAGCGGCATCCTGGGCACGCCGGGCCATCGAGATAGATCCGCGCTGCGGCCTTGCCTGGGCAAGATTGGGCACAATCGAATTTTACTCATTTCGTCCTGACAAGCACAAACACCTGGAATATACCCTGAAAGCCGTTCATTTCGCCCCGCGCGACCCTTCATCACACAGTTCATTTGGCAATGCCCCGATGCCCCAGACATTGAGCCTAGAACCGGCCATCGAAGCTTATCGTTTGGACGCACTCGATTTGGTTGACGGGGCAAGTATCGGCTGGACTCTCTTCGTCGTAGGACGTTCGGCGGAAGGGCTGCGTTATCTTGATGAAATCATGAATATCGAACCTGAATTTGTATGGGGAATGCTTGCGAAGTCCTTTTTACTAGCCGATCTAGGCCGCACAGCCGAAGCGGCAGACGTGCTTACGAAGGCGCAAAGACAGATTTCCGAAGGCAGCGTATTCGCACCGTGGGTTCTTTTCGCACAGTGCGCCTTGGCGCTTCAACAGGGGGACTCTAAGGCGGCTGACCCTCTATTGAAGGAGATTCTTAACCGAATTAACGATCCCAAGACTAGGCCGATGGAAGTCTCTACAGCGGTTGTCAATATTCTACCGTTTTTAGTCCGCTACGGCCGGATGGAGACGACGCTTAAAATCCTTAGCCGCGACCTGGAGGCGGGGTACTTTCCGATTTACGATGTGCTTGCTCTCGACCCTCGCCTGGAATCCTTGCGGCGGGATACACGCTTCAAGCCGATTCTCGAGAAGTTCCGCGAAGACTTCGTGGATATTATGAAGGTGCTGGCCCAGGTTCGTTCCCGCGGCGAGCTTCCCCATTATCTCGAAGCCCCTTTCGCCGACCTGCTCAAGAAGCTCCAAATCAAGTTGTAGATCGGCGGCCGCACGAGCAAGGGGCAGGTCTTCTTTCTTCATTACCTTTTCCAAAAGCCGAATGGCTGACGACAAATAATCGGCAATAAACGCAGGCGTTCTCCCAGCTAAACGATCCAAATCTCGATTTTCCCCGACAACGAATCGCCAATCTGGGTTGTTCTGTCCGCAAATGTCTTTTCAATTGGCATTACTATTTGCAATATTACTTGCATTTGGTAATTCTTGGAGCTATAATCCAAGCGCCATGATTAAAGCCCGTCATTTCTGGCTGAATCTGACCGAGCAATCTTGGAAGAAGAGGTCCGTTCTCTGGCTTTCCGGCGTCAGACGGGTCGGGAAGACATTTCTCTGCCAGTCCTTGCCTGACACGGAATATTTCGATTGCGAGCTGCCTCGGACCCGCCGTCTTCTGGAAGATCCCGAAAGTTTCCTGGGTAGCCGGAAGGGAAAAAGGCTTATTCTCGACGAGATTCATCGCCTGGCCAATCCATCTGAGGTTCTTAAGATCGCAGCCGATCATTTTCCCGATGTTAAGATTATCGCCACCGGCTCGTCCACGCTCGGGGCCTCCTCCAAATTCAGGGATACGTTGACCGGTCGCAAAGTCGAAATCTGGCTTACCCCCATGATCTCTGACGACTTGAAGGATTTTGGCCGCGCCGATATGAAGCACCGCCTGCACCGCGGCGGACTGCCGCCTTTCTTCCTGGCTGAGGGGAGTCCTGAACGTGAATTCCAAGAATGGATGGACGCATACTGGGCTAAGGACATCCAGGAACTCTTCCGTCTCGAACGCCGTTACTCATTTACCCGCTTCTGCGAACTCCTTTTTGCCCAGAGCGGAGGAGTGCTCGAGGCCACGAAGTTTTCCAAGTTGTGCGAAGCGAGCCGCACGACGATCAGCAACTATCTAGCGATTCTTGAGGCCACCTTCGTCGTTCATGTGATCCGGCCCTTCAGCACTCACCGCGCCACCGAGATCATTTCTGCGCCAAAGGTTTACGGCTTCGACACTGGATTTGTCTGTCATTATAAGGGATGGGAAACCCTTCGTTCTGAAGACCTCGGACTCCTCTGGGAGCATTATGTGCTGAACGAAATTCATGCCAAGCGCCAAAATCGAGACATCCGAACATGGCGCGACAAGCAGCGCCATGAAATCGATTTTATTTTACAGAGGAATCCCCGGGAGATCACCGCCATCGAGTGCAAATGGTCGGCCGGCCAATTTGACCCGGCCAACCTCAAGGTTTTTCGTCGGTTGTACCCCCAGGGGCCCAACTTTGTTGTGGCCCAGGATATTGACCGAACATACCGCCGGGATTATCGAGAAACGAAGGTAGATTTTGTCGGTCTCGCGGGCCTGATATCAGCTCTCTGCCGAGGAAGTCGCTCAAGCCATCATGGACATAGCTGAGGCGGCTACGCCATAATCTGTCATCGCGCAAAGCGAACGCGTTTAGGGGCGAAATAATCGATTAGAGCATGAGGCTGATCATGGCAATGCTGCAGCCCGCCACGACCAGCGCGCCGATGAGCCCGACAATCAGAGGCTTGAGCCCCACAGATTTAAAAGCCTTGAAGACAGTATTCAAACCGATCCCTGCCATAGAGATGATAATCAAAAACCTCCCCAGCCAGGTTAGACCGTCGACTCCGGCCTTGGAGAAATAGCCGGCCGTATTGAGTCCAGCCATTATGAAATAGCCGAACAAAAACCAGGGAAAGGCCTTGGCCCAATTCACACGCTTCTTTTCCTTTTTCGCTTCTTCCATTCTGGCCCGCGTGAACCAGGCGGCGATCAAGAAGGCCAGGGGCGCCATAAAACAGTTGCGGACAAGCTTGACGGCGGTGGCCGTCTTTCCGGCCAAATCCGAAAAGATGAACCCGGCTCCCACGACCTGGGGTGTGGCATGGATGGCCGTGCCCGCGAACACGCCGAAGGCGATGTCGCCGACACCCATCGCCTGGGCGATTTTCGGATAAAGAAGAATGGCCACCAGGCCCCAGAGCGTGATCGTGCCGATGGCATAGCTCGTTTCCTCTTCTTTGGCTTTGATCAGGGGAGCTGTTATCGCAATTGCGGACCCGCCGCAGATGGTCGTGCCGACAGAGAGCAGGGTGGAAAGAGTCGGGGGGAGCCTAAAAAGCCTGCCGAGAGCATAAATCACGAAATAGCTGACCGCCATCGTCACCAGGATAATGGAGAGCATTTGTGCGCCCTGCGAGCGCAGGTCCTTGAAATTCAGCGTGGCCCCGATGAGGACGACGCCCCAGATCAGGAGCTTTTCAAATGATTTAATACCGGCGTGAAATAGTCTGGGAACCAGCCCCAGATTCCTGGCCAGGATTCCCAGCACGACAGCGATAGCGGTGGCTTCCAACGGATGTTTTCCTCCCGCCACGATCAAGTTGGAAAGAAACATGGAAACGACACCGACGGCCGACATGAGGATCCAACCGGGGATATTCTCTTTTTTCATCGTTTGTGTACCTTAAGAGGAAGAAAAAGGAAGGCGTATTATAGTGAGCGAGTCCCGCGGACGTCAAGGCATAAAAAATATTTCGAGCGCTTCGTCCTTAATTATCTCTTGCGTTCCCGGGGCTTGTTGGGGACCGTGATGGCTTTCGATACTTCGGAGGGATAGCCTTGATCATTCATGACAATCAACCTGACGGTATACGTTCCCTGTTTGGGAAAGGCATGGAAAATCGTCATGCCGCTCCCCGAGGTTCCATCACCAAAAAACCATTTGTAGGCGATGATTGTTCCATACGGATCATAAGACGCCGAGGCGTCAAAGCCTTGAATCCAAGATGTCTTGTCGCTCAGGGACAGAGTGGTGAACAATGCAGTCGGTTTTGAAAACACCACGATTTCTTTAATGGCAAACGCCGTCCTCATGGAATTGTCGGTAACCTTCAAGGTCACCGGGAACGTTCCTCTTTTATTAAACGTATGACTTATGATTTTGCCCGAACCCCAGGTGCCGTCCCCGAAATCCCAGTCATAGCTGGTCAGGCTGCCATCCGGGTCATAAGAGGCCGAGGCGTCAAAATTGACCTGTAAAGGAGGAAGTCCTTGGCTGGGATTCGCGGAAAATAGGGCAACGGGGTCATTGGGATTTTTCAAAGAAACGCTGATGGTCACCGAACTCGTCTTCTCTGTGCCAATGCCATCCGTGATGGCCAATGTGGCAGCATAATTTCCAGGCGCCGAATAAACGTGAGAGACATATTGTCCTATTCCGGATTGGCTGTCGCCGAAATTCCAGCTATAGCTGTAGGGAGCTGTGCCGCCGCTTCCAATCCCGGTGAAATTAACTGTCAAAGGAGCCGGCCCTGAAGTCGGGAGAGCATGGATATTGGCACTCAAAGGAGGATTGCCTCCCACAGATACGTCCGCCGAGGCATCGGCAGTCGCAGAGGCGCTGTCTGTTACGGTCAAGGTCGCGGTGTAGTTGCCGGTCGCGGTGTAAGTATGGGATGGATTTTGGGCCGTGGAAGTATGGCCGTCTCCGAAATTCCATTTGTAGGTGTAGGGAGCTGTGCCGCCGCTGGCGCTTCCGGAGAAATTGACCGTCAGAGGGGCTTTGCCTGAAGTCGGAGTAGCAATGGCGCTGGCGCTGAGAGGAGGATTGCCTCCGGTAGATATTTTTACCGAAGCATCGGCAGTCGCAGAGGCGCTGTCTGTTACGGTCAAGGTCGCGGTGTAGTTGCCGGTCGCGGTGTAAGTATGGGATGGATTTTGGGCCGTGGAAGTATGGCCGTCTCCGAAATTCCATTTGTAGGTGTAGGGAGCTGTGCCGCCGCTGGCGCTTCCGGCGAAATTGACCGTCAGAGGGGGCGCGCCGGATTTCGGCGACGCATTGGCACTGGCGCTGAGAGGGTTCGGGCCGGTATATTCATAGGCGCCGATATCCCAACCGGTACCGATGGGTCGGGGATTGCCGTCGTAGTCAATGGTATTGTCGGTGAGTGCGGCCCCGGTATTTATGCAGGGTGAACTCGATTGCAGATGATAATTTCGCCCCGCCGCATCAACAAACTTGGGATTTACTCCCCATAAGTCATGCGGCTGAGGTGTCCCAAAGGGATTGGTCCCATCGGAATTGTAAGTGCAATTGTAGCCGATGTCTAAGCCCGTGTAGGTCGACCCTGAAATGTATATTGCAGAATTCACTTGATCGTAGACGATGTTATTTTTGACCGTAGAATTTGGGCAATTTTCTAAGCTTATCCCAATCGGCCAGCATGATGGGGGGTAAGTCAAGCTGCCAATGAAGGTGTTGTTTTGGAGCTTCAAATGATGACAGGTTCCTCCATTTCCCCCCGTTTCCGTTCCTCCGACCGCAATCAAGATATTATCCCTGATCGTGATAGAGCTAGCGTCGCTCAACGTGAAAGCGACACAGCGGGCGCCTCCATAACTATAATCAGTCAAGATAACGAGGTTTCGTTCGAACACAACATTCGTCGCGCCTCCGGGATGATTCGCGTCCGCGAACGTTTGAAATGCATCGATATGGGGCAAATAACCCTGGTTTTCAGGGTCACTGTACGAAATGTCATGAATATAATTCTTTCGGAAGATATGGCCGGACCCCCAATACATAATCCCATTGGCATCGCCGCTGGGGGACCAATTGGTTGGCGTGTGATAGGAAATCGTCGCCCATATTTCGTTATTTTCAATTAGATGGTTGACGCCGTTGATTTCGATTCCATTCAAAGCATTTCGCTGACATCTGTTGTTCCTGATGAGGCATGACGCCGAACTCGCTGTGGCTACGATTCCTCCCGTGGGGCAATAGTAAGCAAAGTTATTTTCGATAATGCAGTTGGCTCCTTCGACCCAGATGCCGTATCCCTCTGCAGTCCACGTGGGTTGAGTGGCTGTTACCTTGAATCCCTTGATCTGGATGTAATTGCCCTTGACCGTAAAACCCTGACATTGAACCGTCCCCTGGGCCTGGAAGCTAATCAGGGAGCCGCTGCTTCCTGAACTGTTGATGACGACCCTTTCATTATAGGTTCCCGCATTGACGATGGCCGTATCTCCCCCTTTCAGGGTGATCGCCGCTTTCCGGATCGTCTTCCACGGAAGCGATTGTGTGCCCGGATATGAATCACTGCCGGATGCGCCGTCCACATAATAAATGGTTCCGGCGTCTATGTTTATCCATTTTTGTAAGGATTGGCTGGAGAGGATCTGCGCATCGGCATCCAAGATGATGCCCATCGTGGCCGCCGTGAGCAGAGTCGTCAAAACGAAAAATTTTACGATTTTGCTCATTGTCTTATCCCCCAAGTCAATTTGGAGGGGAAGACCCCTTCCAACGGGCGCCGGGAATACCCGGCCGCCCTGCCTCCCCTTCTCGGGCGGGACTTAACCCGCCCTGCGACCAAGGGGGCAACTCCCCCTTGGATCCCTCTCGAGCAGTTCCCCGTGGCTTGCCACGGGGAACTGCTCGTCAATGAACCTTCTTAAGTATGGCCCCAATCGGCGTCCGGTGTCAATATCAGGCAAGGATTTTTCTGATGGGCTGGATCGGGTCGGTTCCGGCTGGAGGACATGAACGGACAGTCCTCTTGACATACCATAGGGGGGTATGGTATATTGAGGCTGGGAGGCAGAAGATATGACGAAAGCTAATCCTTCGCATCTCGAAGAACTCGGGCGCCTGAAAAAGATCGAAGGCCAGATCAAGGGCGTTCAAAAAATGATCCAGGACGGCCGCTATTGCATCGATATCTTGACTCAGTTGAGCTCGGTCGTGGGGGCGATCAAAAGCGTTGAAGAGAACATCATCAACCGCCACCTCCGGACATGCGTGGCGGACTCACTGGCAAACCGAGGCCGCAAGGAACAAGAGAAGAAAGTCGAGGAAATCATCGACATCCTCATCAAGTTCAGAAAACACGAATAAAAGGAGATTTCCGATGGCTATCGATATCCTTATCGAAGGGATTGTCTGCGCTTCCTGCGTCCAGAAAATCGAAAGTGCCTTGCTTGAGAAAAAGGGTGTTCTCAAGGCATCCGTCAACTTGGCGACCGGCAGGGCCAGGGTGGAGTATCTCCCGACGGAGATTGGCGTGGAAGAGATATGGGCGACCATCGAATCGGCGGGCTACAAAGTGATCAAGCTTTCGGGAGAGCTCGATGAGGACTTCGAGCGGAAAGCCCGAGAACAGGAGTATAAGAAGCTCAGGCGAAAATTCTTCATCGGCCTGGCCTTCAGCGTCGTCATTTTTGTCGGGAGCTCCCCCCATTTCTTTCCGTGGATTCCCTCGCTTCTCAATAACTATGTTCTTCTCTGGGCCCTGACCACGCCCGTCCAGTTCTGGATCGGCGGGCAGTTTTACAAGGGCGCCTGGGGCGCGTTTAAGCACAGGAACGCCGACATGAATACGCTGATTGCCGTCGGCACATCGGCCGCCTATCTTTATAGCGTGGCGGCGACCGTTGTCCCGTCGTTTTTCAGGGCCGGCAACCTCCAGCCGGATGTCTACTTCGACACATCGGCGGTGATTATCACTTTGATCCTTTTTGGGCGGATGCTCGAAGCCAGGGCGAAAGGGCAGACGTCCGAGGCCATTAAAAAGCTCATCGGGCTTCAGCCGAAAACGGCCCGCGTTATCCGCGAGGGCGGGGAAGTGGATATTCCCGTTAAAGACGTCCTGGCCGGAGATATCGTGGTGGTCCGGCCGGGCGAAAAGATACCGGTCGATGGGATCGTGAACAAAGGAAGGTCGTCTGTCGATGAATCGATGATCACCGGCGAAAGCATGCCCGTCAAGAAAGAAGAAGGGGCCGAAGTCATCGGGGCCACGATCAACAAAACGGGAAGCTTCGAATTCCGGGCGACCAAGGTCGGCAAGAACACCGCGCTGGCCCAGATCATCCGGCTCGTCCAGGAGGCCCAGGGCTCCAAGGCCCCGATCCAAAGGATGGCCGATGTCATCGCTGGCTATTTTGTTCCGATCGTCCTGTCGATCGCGATCCTCACCTTCGTCGTCTGGTTTGATTTCGGGCCCCGCCCCGGCTTGACCTTTGCCCTGCTGAATTTTGTAGCCGTGATGATCATTGCCTGTCCCTGCGCCTTGGGCCTGGCTACACCGACGGCAGTCATGGTCGGGACTGGAAAAGGCGCCGAAAATGGGATCCTGATCAAGGGCGGCGAAAGCTTGGAAACGGCCCACAAGGTAACCACCGTTGTTTTTGATAAAACGGGGACGCTGACCAAGGGTGAGCCCGAGGTGACGGACATCCTGGCCCTCGCTCCGTTTTCAGAAAAAGAAATATTGCGGCTCGCCGCGAGCGCGGAAAAGACATCCGAACATCCGCTCGGCGAAGCCATCGTCAAAAAGGCCAATGAAAAAGGCTTGGCCATAGACACAGCCAAGAATTTTCAAGCCTTGGAAGGTCTGGGAATTGAGGCCGAGATCGAAGGGAAAAGGGTTCTCGTCGGGAATGAAAAGCTGATGGAGCAGCGCGGGGTCGCTTCGGGGCCGTTGGCGGGGAAAGCCCACGAGCTGTCTCTCGAAGCTAAAACGCCCGTTTATCTGGCCGTTGACGGCCGGCTGGCTGGGCTGCTGGCTATTGCGGATATATTGAAAGAGAATTCTGCCGACGCCGTCCGAAGATTAAAGAAGCTGGGGCTCCAAGTGATTATGTTGACGGGCGACAACCGGAGGACCGCCGCGGCCATTGCTGGCAAAGCGGGAATCGAGACGGTCATCGCCGAGCTCCTTCCCGCAGACAAGGTCCGCGAGATCAAGAATCTCCAGGAGGCGGGGAAGAGGGTGGCCATGGTCGGGGACGGGATCAACGATGCTCCGGCGCTGGCCCAAGCGGATATCGGCATCGCCATCGGCTCTGGCACGGACGTGGCCATGGAAGCCGCGGACATCACCCTGATCAAAGATGACCTGCATGGCGTGGCCAACGCCATCGACCTAAGCCGGAGGACCATTCGCACCATCAAGCAGAACCTCTTCTGGGCTTTTATCTATAATACGATTGGCATCCCGGTCGCCGCCGGCATCCTTTACCCGTTTTTCGGCATCCTCCTCAACCCCATTCTGGCTTCGGCGGCGATGGCCTTCAGTTCGGTGTCCGTAGTCTCTAATTCGCTGCGGCTGAAGCGGATGAAGCTGGACGTCTCAGGAGGAGGGAAATGATGGGAAAAATGATTGTCACGATCGCCGGGCTGGCCCTCGTCCTCTTCGTCAATTGGTATTTTTTCCTGTCCAAAAAAAAGTAGACCTGACGGACACTCTTGGAGGAGAACCCTTTCAAAGGTTCCCCCTCCAAGAGTGTCCCTTGACTATTTTTATCATTTAAGTAGAATATAAGGGTTCGGCTTGCCTGTTTGACTGTGTCTTGGAGGCAGGTCCGGCCCCGAAAAACAATAAATATTGGAGGTTTCAATGATCAAGCGTTTGAAGATTCTCTCGTTCCTTCTGGCGGTGGCCTTTATCGTCGTCATGGCCGGGATCGCCCAACAGAAGGCCGAGGACACGGCCAAAGACCCGGTCTGCGGCATGTCGGTGAAAATTGCCGGCGCGAAATATACCTATGATTACAAGGGCACGACCTATTATTTCTGCAGCGAAGGCTGCAAGACTGCGTTTTCCAAGGAGCCGGACAAATATCTGGCCAAGAAAGACGTCACGAAGCCCATGGGTCAGGGAATGCCAATGGGCGGCGGCATGCACGGTCAGCAGATGCAGATGAAGCCCGGCGAAAAGATGGGCGGCGCCATGGAAAACTGCCCGATGATGATGAAAGACCTGGAGAAAAAGTTCGAAAACATCAAAGACGGCGTCGTGATTACCCTGACCTCCAAGAACCCCGAGACGGTTAAAAAGATCCAGGAGCACGCCGCGATGATGAAGGAGGGCAAGTGCCCCATGATGGGCAAGGGCGGCGATGCCGCCAAGACGGGCACGGGCGAAGAGGGCTGCCCCATGGCCAAAGATTGCCCGATGAAGAAAAAGTAAAAATCATCCGTTTTCAAACGAACAATTTCCGTTGAGGGGTGCCTTTAGCGCCTTGCGCGCGAGGCTGAGAGCAAACCCGCAGAACCTGATCTGGGTCATACCAGCGGAGGATGACGGAAAGAGCTATTTCTAGAAAGCCGTTTTCCTTGGTTAAGGCCCGGGCAAACGGCTTTTTTTTAAGGGGAGGTCGGCCATGTTCGAACCCGAGGATGTCTGGAGCGATGTGCAGCGGATCCGGAGCGAGGCGCCTCTTATCCATAACATCACGAATTACGTGGTGATGAACACGACGGCCAACGCGCTGTTGGCCCTCGGAGCGTCTCCGGTCATGGCCCATGCCATTGAGGAGGTCGAAGCCATGGTCGGCTTGGCCAGAGCTCTCGTCATCAATATCGGCACTCTGAGCGGACCCTGGATCGCAGCTATGCTCAAAGCCGCCTCGGCGGCCAAGCGGCGCGGCATTCCCGTTGTGCTCGATCCTGTCGGTGCGGGCGCAACGCGATATCGCACCGAGACTGCCCTGCGGATCCTTACCGATACCCCCCCGGCGATTGTTCGAGGCAACGCCTCTGAGATCAGGGCGCTCTATTATGCCGAATCCGAAACCAAGGGTGTGGACAGCCGGCATGACGCGGCTGCCGCCGCGGAAGCAGCGCGAGGGCTCTCGAAAAAATGCGGCTGCGTCGTGAGCGTGAGCGGCGCCGTGGATTTGATATTCAACGATGATTCCGTCGTCCAGGTCGCCAACGGGCATCCGATGATGCCCCGTGTGACCGGGCTGGGCTGCACGGCCTCGGCGCTGACGGGCGCATTCGCCGCCGTCAACCCATCAGCCTTCGAAGCTGCGGCGCATGCTATGGCGGTGATGGGGATCGCGGGCGAAATCGCAGCCGGCAAGTCGCCGGGGCCGGCCAGCTTTCAGATGCATTTCCTCGATGCTCTCTATGGGCTTCAAGAGGAGGACATCCGGAAGCGTCTGAGCATGGAGCGGGCTTGATAAAAGGTCCCGATTTTAGCCTTTATCTTGTCACAGACCGGACGCTGTCGCTGGGGCGGCCGCTTGAAGGGATCGTCGAGGCTGCGGTCCGCGGCGGCGTCTCCGCAGTTCAACTGCGCGAGAAGTCCTGTTCGACGGAAGAATATATCGAGACGGCCCGCCGCATCAAAAGGGTTTTGCGGCCCTTCGGCGTTCCCCTGATCATTAACGATCGCGTGGAGGTCGCTCTCGAGGTCGGAGCGGCCGGCGTCCATCTTGGACAGGGCGATATGCCTCCTGCGGAAGCGAGGAAATTATTGGGTCCGGACGCTGTCATCGGCCTCTCCGTGGAGACGCCGGAACAGGCTGATGAAGCCGATCATTTGGACGTCGATTATCTCGGTGTCAGCCCTATTTTCCCGACGCCGACAAAAACGGATCTAACGACGGCATGGGGGCTTCAAGGATTGCGCTTGCTGCGCTCGCGTCATCAGCTGATCGCCATCGGCGGCGTCAACTCGTCCAACGCCGCCGAGGTCATGGAGGCAGGCGCCGATGGCATCGCCGTCGTCTCAGCCATCTGCTCTGCTCCGGACCCCGAAGCTGCCGCCCGCGAGCTCAGAACGATCGTGAATCGATCGCGAAATCGGAGATGAGTTCCTGCCTTCTGATTCCCGTTCTTGTCTCGCGTTTTTCTACGACGCCAAAATGATTGACTTTTTTTATGAATTGAGATATAAAAGTCGTGTCTGGAGTGAGAGACAGAATTTGCAGATACTATCTGCTTATTTATCTGATTGAAAATTTGTAAAGGACGAGGTGGAAATGCATACCGTTAAAGACATGCTGAAGGAAAAGGGATCGAACGTCTGGACGATTTCGCCGGAAGCGAAAGTGATCGATGCCCTCAAGCTTATGGCGGATAAAAAAATCGGCGCGCTCGCGGTGATGTATAAGAACCAGGTGGTGGGCATCCTTTCGGAACGAGATTATGCGAGAAAAGTGATTCTCAAAGGCAAATCGTCGCTGGACACACCCGTCAAGGAGATCATGACCTGCCAGGTCTATTGCGTCGGCCTCGAAACGCCCGCTGAGGAATGCATGGCCCTGATGACGCAAAAACGGATCCGGCATTTGCCGGTCATTGACAAGGGGAAACTGGCCGGCCTGATTTCCATCGGAGATGTCGTCAAATCCGTCATCTCCGAGCACAAAATTACGATCGGTCATCTCCAAGATTATATCCAGGGCAAGTATCTCTGATATTCTTTTTTTTCTTCGAGCGCCGGCTCGTCTTTCTGATCATCAAGGGACAGGCTGCAGCTTGGGCAGGACGGGCGCGGGAAAAAGGGGACTCCTCAATCGGAAAGTGCGTCTAAATTCGAGACGACGTCTTTTGTTGCGGCGATGATGTCCGGAAGGCGCCGCTTCATGTCCTCGCTGAGATCCTCGTTCAGATGATAGAGATGCTTCGCTTCGACGGCAATGATTTTGACAACTCCGGGCATCTTGAGACCCAGCTGCCTCCCGATCGTCAAGGTCTGAGGGATTGAGACATAGTGGGGGGAGGGCCCGGGAATGTCGCGCACATCCTTTGCTTCGAGGAGACGAATGCGCCCCGTGACGGGGTCGGGCTTGAAGATCGTATCGACGATCACGAGCGCATCGTAGCCCACGATCACATCTAAGAGACCGATTCCCGACAGCAGGCTTTCCACGAATTCCACCTGGCAGGCACTCGGCGGTCGATAAAGGGCGGCGGCCCATTCTTTCTTTAAGCTTCGGACAACCTCGAGTCCGACTCCGTCGTCACCATAGAAATCGTTGCCAAGACCTAATACGAGAATTTTCAAACAGACGCCCCTCCCGGGGGAGCTTTGGGAAGCCGGACCGTGAACGTACTTCCGGTTCCGGCTGTGCTCGTAACATCGATCTGGCCGTTGTGCGCGTCGACGATCTTTTTCGCGATCGCCAGACCAAGTCCTGATCCCTTCATCTTTCCGCTTGCTCCTCGGCTAATCTGGAAAAACTGGTCGAAAATGAAAGGGAGGTGTTTTTGAGATATTCCAATGCCCGTATCTTGAATCTCAACGATGACGCTATCCCGGTCTTCTTTGAGGCTGATGCGCACCCGGCCGTCGGGCTTGTTGTATTTGATGGCGTTGCTAAGGAGATTCGTGAAGACTTGTTCGAGCGTCTCCGCGTCTCCAAGAGCCTCGGAGGCGAAGCCGGGAACGCAGGCCAATTCCAAGGAAATACCGTATTCCTTGGCCAGCGGGAGCATGAATTCCAGAAGTTTTTCCAGCGTCTTTTGCAGGTTGAGGGGCCTGAGCTTGCCGACGAGCTGCCCCTTGTCGATGCGGGCCATGTCCAGCCAGTCGTTGATAAGATTCAGGAGCCCGTCGAGACGTTCTCGGGCCCTGCGGATCATCTCCGCAGGCTTTTCCCCAACTTGGCCGACGATCCCCGACAGGATGACCTCAAAATACTGTTGGATCGCGATCAGAGGACTCCGGAGCTGGTGAGAAACCATGGTGATGACGTTGTCCTCGAGGAGTTTTTTTTCGCGGCGCAGGGCTTCAGTCTCGAGGACGAGCCGCCTGCGTTCCAGAGCGCGGGAGAGAATCAACCGCAATTCTTCCGGAGTGAACGGCTTGGGAAGAAAGTCGTAGGCTCCCTTTTTCATCGCCTCTACCGCCGAATCGACAGTCGCGTAGCCGGTGATGACGATGGCCATGATTTGGGGATCGATGAGCTTGAGATTTTCCAAAACCTCGAACCCGCTCGTCCCCGGCATCTTAAGGTCGATGATAACCGCGTCAGGCCGAAAATCCCGGATTTTTTGAAGTCCGGACGCGCCATCGGCGGCGGTCTCAATGCGGTACCCGCTCTTGAGGAGAATCTGAGTGCAAGCATCTCGCATGGACTCTTCGTCGTCGATGATCAGCACCAAGGGCTCTTGCATATCCAGAAAGGCCTCCCTGCCTTTGTCTGGCGCGTCCTGCGGCTCGCGCCGCATCGCGTGCTCGATTACTTTCTCAACAGCTTATCGATCCGGTCGAGAAGATCTGCCGGCTTGACCGGTTTGTCGATATAATCATCCGGCCCGGCCATCCCCTGTTCTTCTCCCTTGAATCCGAAGCGGGCGCCCGCGATTTCTTTGACTGCGGATACGAAAATGATCGGGGTGTTCTTCACGGTCTCGAATTCTTTTGAGGTTTTAACAGCGTGACAGAGCGAATATCCGTCGAAAAGACTGTCCATCATGATGTCCAGAAGAACAAGATCCGGTTTTTCGGACAGAATCTTCTTTTTCCCTTCCGCGGCGTCAGACGCCGTGATGACTTCATAAGCAGCCGATTTCAGAATCGCTGTGAGCGCTTCGCAAAAGTCCGGATCATCATCGATCATCAGGATTTTTTGGCGAGCTTTTGTCATTTCGAATCCCTCCCTTCCAGGCCGAATTTCTTGATCTTTGCCCATAGTGTTTTGCGGTCGATCCCCAAAATCGTCGCCGTCCGGCTTTTGTTTCCTTCCTGGTCGCGCAGGACGGTCTTGATATATTCTTTTTCGATGTCGGTGAGAGTTTTGAATTGACCTCCCGACCACGTCAAGGCCGGGATGCCCATGCTGATCCCGTGGCTGACGATATCCTCGACCTCGATTTCGCTTCCCCGGCAGAGCGCGGCTGCCCTTTCGATCGTATTTTCCAGCTCTCGAATGTTGCCAGGCCAGTCATACTCGGTCAAGGCGAGCATGGCCCGGGTGGACACTGCGGAAATAGTTTTGCCTGCTTTTCCACCATATTTTTGGAGAAAATAATCGACCAGAAGCGGGATGTCTTCCTTTCGTTCCCTGAGAGGCGGGAGGTGGACGGGCACCACGCTCAGGCGGTAGAACAGGTCTTCGCGGAAGTCACCACGGCTTACGGCCTGGGCCAGGTTAACACTGGAGGATGCGAGTGGGCGGATCCTGACCTTGATGGGACGGGAACTGCCCAGGCGTGTCACTTCCCCTTCGTGGATAGCCCGAAAAAGCTTGCTTTGGAGGTTGAGGCTGATATGGGAAATTTCATTAAAGAAAATCGTTCCTCCGTTGGCCAGCTCAAACCGGCCGTGTTTGGTCTCTCGGGGGCCGGGCAGGGCCCCCTTGGCGTGGCCAAAGAGCTCGTCTTCGAGGAAAGGCTCGGCGAGGGCGCTGCAATCCACGGTGACGAAGGGCGCGGAATGACGGAGGCTGCGTCTATGAATTTCCCGCGCCAGGAGCTCCTTGCCTGTTCCGCTTTCTCCCGTAATGAGCACCGGGGAATCTGTGGGGCTTGCCCGGGCGACGAGATCGAGAACATTGCGTATGGCTTTGCTTTGGCCGACGACCCGATCGAATTGCCGACGGGCTTTGAGTTCGCCGCGGAGGAGGATGTTTTCCAGGATCATCGTCCGGTTGTCCAGGGCTTTCTTGGCAACGACGCGAAGCTCCTCGGGGGTGAACGGTTTGGCCAGGTATTCAAAGGCGCCGAGCTTGATGGCTTCCACTGCGGATTCGATCGAACCATAGGCGGTGATGATAACGACAGGCGTTTCCGGGCTCGCTTCTCTCATCTGGCGGAGCACGGATAAACCCTCTTGGTCGGGGAGTTTCAGGTCGAGGAAGACGATCTCGAACGTCTCCCCGCTGAAAAGCGCCAAGCCCTCCTGTCCGTTTTCTGCTCCTTTGGGCTTGTAGCCTTCCTTTGCCAGGACTTGGCTCATGGAGTCCCGCATCGCTTCTTCGTCGTCGACGATAAGAATATGGATGTTGTCGCTCATGAGACTTTCCTCTTGATGGGCAGCCTGACCGTGAACGCGGCCCCCTGACCGACCTCGCTTCGAACATCAATCGTCCCCTGGTGTTTTTTGACGATGCCGTAGCTGATCGCGAGACCGAGGCCCGTTCCTTTGCCGACTTCTTTCGTCGTGAAAAATGGCTCGAACAGGCGCCTCTTATCCTCCTCTTTAATGCCGTGGCCGGTGTCGGCGATTTCGACAAGAACTTCTTCCCGGTTTGGATCGAGCGAAGTCCGGAGCGTCAAGGTTCCATTCCCGTCCATCGCCTCGGCGGCGTTGAGGATGATATTCATGAACACTTGTTGCAGCTGACCGCCATCCGCAATGATCCGCGGACACATCGGCACATAGGACTTTTCTAAGTGAATATTCTGGAAGAGCGCTTGACCCTCGGTCAGGGCCAGGCATTTATCCAAGAGATCATGGATGTCGGTTGGGGCCATTTCCGGCTCTTTGGGACGGGCGAAATTCAGGAGCCCTTTGACGATATCCTTGCAGCGGGTCGTTTCTCTCACGATTTTCTTGAGGTTCTCGGAATGCGGGCTGCCCTTGGGCGTGTCCTCCAGGATGAGATGGCTGTAGATAAGGATCCCCCCCAAGGGATTATTAATTTCGTGGGCGATGCCCGCGGCCAGCTTGCCGATGGACGCCAGCTTCTCTGACTGAATGAGATGCGCCTGGATCTCACGAAGCTCCTGCGTCCGCTCTTCGACCTTTTTCTCCAGCGTTTTTCCCCATTCAACGAGTTTCTCGTTGGCCTCCCGGAGATGTTCGGTCATCTGGTTGAAGGATTCGGCGAGCGCCCCGATTTCATCCCGGGAATTCACCTCGACTTTGTGAGACAAGGTTCCTTTGGCGATTTCCCGGGTCGCGGCGGCCATCCTCTGGAGGGGGCGGATGATTCTGGCCGTGGAAAAATAGAGCACGAAGAGAAGGAAGACGACGCACAGGCCGGCCATGATCGCAAACGTCCCCATGACCCGGTTGGCAGTATCGAGATAGGGCTTTTCGAGCGTCCCGACATAGAGTATGCCGATGGTCCTGCCGGAGACGCTTTTTATGGGCTCATAGGCCGTGAGGTACCAGTCGTTGACGACAAAGGCCCGGGTGAGCCATGACTTCCCCTCATCGAGGACCGCCGTTTTGACTTCCTGCCAGACAAGAGTCCCGACGGCTCTCTGTCCCTGCTCATTCTTAACGTTCGTGGAGATGCGCAGATCATTTTGAAAGATCGTCGCAGTCCCGGTCTCCCGCCCTTTATACCGTTCTCCCTTGTAAACGATTTCCTTGACGCGGTCGACGATTTCGTAGTTACGATTGAGAAGAATGCCCCCGTAGAGGACTCCGATCAGGGCGCCGGTCTCATTGAGAACCGGGGCAGCCGCTTTGAGCATCATCCCGCTCGTCTCCTGACCTTCGACGCGAGGGGCCGCCATCGGGGTGGGGATGATGTCCATAAGGGCCCGATCGGCCAGGGTCTTACCTTCCTTGAGCAGCTCCCCTCGCGGGATGATTTGCGGCCCGGCGACGGTCTTTCGTTCAAGCGCCAGGCGAGCGATTTCATCTTGCGATTCGGCGTCGCCTGCGGTATCCAAGGAACGGGTTCTCAAGAGGACCCGACCGTCTCGGTCAAGCAGGGTCAGGATATCCAGGCCGTTTTCGCTACGTACACGCCCCAGGTAGTTGATCAGGATATTTTTCTCGCCTTTCTGCAGGGCATTCCGGATACCCTCCCGGGCTGCCGTCAGCGTGACGATTTCCTTGATGGTACTGACCTTCTCATTGAAGACCATCCAGGCTGAGGCAAGGTCATGGCGGACCTTGGCTTGAGCCTGGGAGAGAAGCGTGTTTCGGACGAGCCGGGAGCCAAAGAATAGGGACAGCATTCCGCCGAGGACAATGATGGCGACAAAGCTCAGAATGAGCTTTGTCCGCAAAGAAAATTGAGGACTTCTCATACGGCTTTCGCTCTTTTATCGCTATTATACCAGAGAATGGGAATCTCTTGTCACCTGTGCAGTTGCCTGAGAAGTTCTCCTCGATGGCCACGAATGTTGATGATCAGGGACACGTTCCCCGGCCAGGCGTGTGTCCCGCAGGCATGACAGGGGTCATAAGGCCGGAAGGCCATTTCGACCATATTGAGAAGGCCTTCTGATATCTGCCCGCCCTTGATGAAAGCTTTCGCTGCTTTCTCGATGGACATGTTGATGGCAGGCGCATTGTTTACCGTGGCCACGATGAGGTTGGCCTCAGTCACGATCGCCCGCTCATCCGTCTTGTAGTGATGGATGAGTGTGCCCCGGGGAGCCTCGACGATCCCCACGCCCTCGGTCGGCATTTCCGTCGGGATGGTGCGGATGTTCGGGTCAGTGATGGACTTATCCTCGAGGAGCATGACCATGGTTTCGGCAGCCTGGAGCGCCTCGATCAGCCGCGCCCAGTGGAAGGCCAGGGTGTTGTGGGCCGGTTTCCCTCCCAGGATCTCATACATCCGGTCGTGCTCCGCCTGGGCCAGGGGAGTGGCCATCCCGTCGGAGACGTTTAGCCGGGCTAGGGGAGCTACGCGGTAGACACCGCTGTCGTTCCCCTCGACGAACCCCTTCCAGCCGACTTTTTTCAGGAACGGGAACTTGATGTAACTCCAGGGCTCGACGTGCTCGGCGATGTGCTGGAGGTACTCGCCGGGTTTGAACTTGGCAAATTCTTTTCCTTCGGGCGTCACGACGCGGACGCTCCCATCATAAAAGTTCACCCTGTTTTTCTCATCGACGAGTCCCATGTAGTAGGTCTTGATCTTGTAGGCGTCACCCACGACGAGGTCCACGTAGCCTTTGTTCTTCAGGACGACGTCATCGAAAATCTTGAGGGCGAACTGGGCGAATTCAACGGCGGATTTGGCCGTCTCCAGGAATTGAACCCTGTGCTCCTCATCCAGCCCTTTGGAGACCCCCCCGGGGAGCCCGCAGACGGGGTGGATCACCTTGCCGCAGAGATGATTGACGATGTCCCGGCACTCCCGCCGGACCCGGATGACTCTGCCTCCGATCTCGATGCCCACTTTGCCGATGACGCCGAGGATGTTGCGCTCTCCGGGCGGGGCCTGAGGCCCGACGACAAAATCCGGTCCGCCTAGAAAGAAGAAATGGAGGGTGTGGTCCTCCATCATGAAGGTGTTGTAAATGAGCTCCCGAATCTTTCGGGCCGTCGGCGTCGGCTCGACATGGAAGACGGCGTCCACCGCCTTGGTCGAAGCCATATGGTGGGCCGTGGGGCAGACTCCGCAGATGCGCGGCGTGATGCGAGGCATCTCCTCGACCGGTCGTCCGACCGCAAACTGCTCGAACCCCCTGAGCTCAGGGATCTGAAGAATAGCCCGGTCAACGTCTCCCTTGTCATCAAGAAAGATCTCGATTTTGCCATGACCCTCGAGACGGGTGATCGGATCGATGGTAATTCTTCGCGTCATTTTATGGCCTCCATTCGTTTCCGCCCTAGGATCGACTTGGGCAGGCCGAATCGATAGAACGTTCCGGCCGGGTCGATGATGGACTCGACAATCTTGTCCATCTCTTTCTCATCATTGGTGTCCAGGATCGACGCCAAGGCCGAGAGGAATTTAGCGCCCTGGTCGTAGACCTGGTCGGTCGGGCCGAAGCAGCCCCGGCAGGGCATGTTAGCCTCGATGCAGCGCTCGCCGCATCCGGTCCGGGTGGCCGGCCCCATGCAGATGACGCCCTGGGCCAGGAAGCACTTTTCCGGGTCGAGGATGATCTCCCAGGGCCGCTTGATCTCCTTGACGGCCAGTTTCTCGGGTTTGGTTTTGTTCCGCTCACAATCGTCGCAGAGGGATTTATTGGGCGAGAGGACAGCTCCTTTCGGAGGCAGGTTCCCTTCCAGAATGGCGGTGACGGCGTTGAGGATCAGGTCCCGCGGGGGCGCGCATCCCGGCAGGTAGTAGTCGACGTCGATGACCTGATCCAGGGCATAAACGGTGTCGAAAAAGCTGGGCAGGGTGAGTTCCTTGCCGTCTACGATCGATTTTTCGAGCGGCACGATTTTTCCAGGATTATCCGTGGACGGGGTCGTTTCATAGGCCCGCCGGAAGATCGTCTCCTTGTTCCAGAAATTGGCCAGCCCCGGGATCCCGCCCATGTGAGAACAGGCGCCGTGGGCGACGATGAGTCCGGATTTTCGGCGCAGAAGCTTGACCATCTCCTCCTGCTCGGAGAGACGGATGGCGCCGTTGATGAAGCTCACGGCGATCGATTTGTCAGGCATGGCCTCGACGTCTTTTTTCTTGAAGTCTAAGGCGACTGGCCAGAAGACGATGTCGACCGCAGCTACGACCTTGAGGATGTCCTCGGCCAGGTCGACGATAGACTCTTCGCATCCTCCGCAGGAGGCGCACCAATAGAAGGCGATCTTCGGCTTGGCGTTACTCATGATGCTCACCTCTGTTCCCGTTGAGATTCAAAGGGCCCAATCCCCGGATCTGCTCGGTGAATTCGTTGCAGACTTGCTGGAATTTCGTTCCCTCAGAAGCGGAGACCCATTCCAGACGGAACCGCTCTTTTTCGATGCCGAACTGCTCGAGCACTTTGGAGAGGAGCTTGTGCCGCCGCATCGCTTTATAATTGCCTTCTTGATAATGGCAGTCACCCGGGTGGCAGCCGGAGATCAGAACTCCATCCGCGCCTTCGCGAAAGGCCTTCAACACGAACTGAGGATCGACGCGGCCGGTGCACATGACCCGGATAATCCGGATATTCGGAGCGTATGTCATCCGGGCCGTGCCGGCCAGGTCCGCGCCCGTGTAGGAACACCAGTTGCATAGGAACCCGATCAGCCTGGGCTCAAACTGTTCTTGGTTCATGTTTGGCTTTCCTCCATTGTCTATTCAAACGAGAAAGATCCCTTCGATCTCGGCAAAGATTTGTTGGTCGCGGAAATGCTTCTGGTAGGACGCCCCGCTGGGGCAGGCGGCGACACACGTTCCACATCCCTTGCATAAAGCGTCATTGATGACGGAGATGCCATTGTCTTTGTCATAAGTGATGGCCGTAAACGGGCACAGCCCGAGACAGATCTGGCAGCCCGAACAAAGTTTGTCGTCGATGACCGCCGTGATAGGCTCGAGTTCGACCTTCCCCATGTCGGCCAGGGCTAAAGCCTCCGCAGCCGCCGCGCCGGCCTGAGCGACCGTGTCGGGGATGTCCTTCGGTCCCTGGCATGTTCCGGCGAGAAAAATCCCGTCGGTAAAGGACGAAACAGGCGCCAGTTTCGGATGGCGTTCCAGGAAGAATGTGTCTTGACTGCAGGAAATGTTGAATGTCTTGGCCAGCCGGTTGTGATCGAAGCCCGGCTCCATTCCTACGGCCAGGATGGCCATATCGAGGGGAATCCTGCGCACGGCGCCGAGCAGTGTGTCTTCGACGCGGATGATGAGTTTGCCCTCTTCCTTTTCCGTCATGGCCAGAGTCGAGATTTCGGAAACTCGCCCGCGGATGAATTTCGTCCCCTCTTTGAGCAGGCGGTGATAGAATTCCTCGTACCCTTTGCCGAAGCAGCGCATATCGATATAAAAATCATAGATCGTCGCCTTGGTTTTTTCGCCGAGAAGGTGGGCGAACTTCAGGGAGTACATGCAGCAGACGCGGGAACAATAGGCGTGGTAGTTCTCGTCTCGCGAGCCGACGCAGTGGATGATCCCCACGGATTTGGGCTCCTCGCCGTTCGCCAGGAGGACCTTTCCGCCCGTGGGGCCCGAGGCGTTGACCAGCCTTTCGAATTCCATGGCCGTGATGATATTCGGATAGCGCCCATAGCCGTAAGCCGGGATCCGGCGGGCGTCGAATGTTTTGAAACCGGACGCGATGATGATGGAGCCGGCCTCGATCTCTTGGATGGTGTCCTCCATCTCATGGTTCACGGCGTCGCGATCACAGACTTTGGCGCAGACCTTGCACTTGCCCGTTTTGAAATGAATACAGGCCTCTTCGTCGATGAACGGAATCATGGGCACGGCCTGACGGATGGGAACGCGGATCGCTGTCGTCGGGCCGAGGTACATCTCGTCATGAATGACCTTGCGGCCGTATTTGTCCTCGACCGTGATGGCGCCTGTCGGACAGAAATGAGCGCAGGCCGTACATCCGATGCACGCTTCCGATTCCTCCCCGAAGGGAGTGGACACGTGACGGTCCGTTCCTCGTTCGATGAAGCTGATGGCGCAGGCGCCGACGATTTGTTCGCAGGCTCTGACGCAGAGGCCGCACAGGATGCATTTTTCTTCTGGATCCTTGACCGGAAAACGGGGCTGATCGATTCCCAATTCTTTGGCGATTTCGCGGAGAGGCTCGGCGGCCGGAGCCCGCGCAAGAAGCATCTCGACGTTGAGACGCCGAGCCCGTAAAGCCCGCTCCGACGCGGTCCGGACGTCCATGCCCTCTTCGGCCTTCGTGTTACAGGAGGTGAGAAGGTCGTTCTTTCCTCTGAAGGCGACTTCCACGACGCACACCCGACAGGCCGCGTAGGGCTCGATGACGGGATGAAAGCAAAGCGTGGGGACCGGGGCTCCCGCTTTTTTCGCGGCCTGGAGGATGGTCGAGCCCTCGTCCACTTCAACTTGTTTTCCGTCGATCGTCAGATTCACCATAGCGTTCCTCCTCAATCAACCTTCACGGCGCCGAAGGCGCAGACATCGTAGCAGACGCCGCATTTTATGCATTTATCCTGAAGGATGGCATGGGCCTCATTTTTCTGGCCGGCGATGGCCTCCGAAGAGCAATTGCGTCGGCAGACATCGCAGCCACGGCCTTTGCCGAGGCAGAGGCTAGGGTCGATCGTGTACACATTGAGCAGACGGCAGACATGAGCCGGACATTTTTTATCTTGAAGGTGCGTTTCATACTCGTTTCGGAAATAGCGGAGCGTCGTCAGGACGGGATTGGGCGCGGTTTTTCCCAACCCGCACAAGGCTGTATCTTTGATGGAATGAGCCAGGTCTTCAAGGAGCGCCAGGTCATCCGGCGTTCCCTTGCCTTCGGTGATCTTGGTCAGGATCTCGAGCATGGCTTTCGTGCCCTCGCGGCAGGGTGTGCACTTTCCGCAGGATTCGTCCTGAGTGAAGGACAGGAAGTAGCGGGCGACATCGACCATGCATGTATCCTCGTCCATGATGACCATTCCGCCCGATCCCATCATCGAGCCGGCCTCGCTGAGGCTTTCGTAGTCGATGGGCAAGTTGATCTTTTCCTTGGGAATGCAGCCGCCCGACGGGCCGCCGGTCTGGACAGCTTTGAACGCCTTCCCGCCCGGAATTCCGCCGCCGATATCGTAGATGATTTCTCTCAGGCTGATGCCCATCGGAACTTCGACGAGGCCGGTGTTATTGATTTTGCCGACCAGCGAGAAAACCTTGGTGCCCTTGCTGGTCTCGGTCCCGATGCCGGAATACCACTTCGCGCCCCGGTTGATGATGGTCGGGACGTTGGCCCAGGTCTCGACATTGTTGATGCAGGTGGGCTTCCCCCAGAGACCGCTCTGGGCGGGATAGGGGGGTCTCTGCCTCGGCTCGCCAAGCCTTCCCTCGATGGAAGCGATGAGAGCTGTCTCCTCGCCGCAGACGAACGCGCCCGCTCCTCGTTTGATCTGAATATCGAAATTAAAGCCGGTGCCCAGAATGTCCTGTCCGAGAAGGCCGTAATCGCGCGCTTGTTTCAAAGCTATGCTCAGCCGTTTTATGGCCAGCGGGTATTCATTCCGGACATAGACAAACCCCTCCGTCGCTCCGATGGCTTTGGCGCCGATCACCATGCCTTCAATGACCGAGTGGGGATCGGCCTCGAGGATGCTCCGGTCCATGAAAGCCCCCGGGTCTCCTTCGTCGCCGTTGCAGACGATGTATTTCTGTCCGCCGTTCGAGCTCAGGGCATTGCGGACGAGCTGCCATTTGAGGCCTGTGGGAAAGCCCGCCCCGCCGCGTCCGCGGAGGCCGGACAGAGTGATTTCAGCGATGATCTTCTCCGGTTTCATTTCAGCCAGAGCCTTGACGATCGCTTTGTATCCGTCGCGGGCGATATACTCTTCGATTTTTTCAGGGTCGATGAGGCCGCGGTTGCGGAGGGCGATGAGGACCTGTTTTTTAAAGAAAGGGATGTCGCTGAGCTTCGGCACGGGCTGCTTGGCCTCGGGAGGGGAATACATGAGCTTGGCCACGGGCCGGCCTTTTAGAAAATGCTCCTCGACGAGATGGGGAACATCTTTGACGGCGAGTAGCTGGTAAAAAATGTTGCCCGGCTGGACGACCAGGATCGGACCCCGCTCGCAAAATCCGTTGCAGCCCGTCGGGACGACCGCCACCTCGTTCTCGAGACCGTGCTTGCGGATCTCCTTCTCTAAGGCTTCCTTGACTTCGTAGGAATGGTTGGAGACGCAGCCCGTTCCTGCGCAAACCATTAAATGCAGTCGATAGGTTTTTTGGGTTGCTTTTTCAGCCACGGCTTTCCTCCTCAGTAATCTGTCTTCTCGCTCCCAATTCCTAGAGCGTAGGCCTTCACGATCATGCCGCCCAGGACATGCTTCTCGAAGATGTCTTTGATTTTTGCTTCGCTGAGGTTCACATATTTCACGGGCGCCTGGCCGGCCAATTCTACGGTGACCATCGGCTCCTGGCTGCACAAACCCGCGCATCCGGAGCTCGTCAAGAGAATGTCGTGAAGCCCTCTATCTTCAACCTCTTTCATCAAGGCTGCCATAATCGTCCGCGCGCCGGCAGCGATCCCGCAGGTTCCCATGTGAACATTGATTTTTGCCTTGAATTCGCCGCCCTCTCGGATCATCACGGCACGGCGGGCCTGTTCGCGGATCTTTTCCAAGTCTTGGATAGTCAGTTTCGGCATGGGCGCTCCTCCATTATTTTTGGTATTTCTTGAGAAGGCCTGAGACTTTCGTCTGCGTGACTTTCCCGTGAATATCCTCGCCAACCATGACCACGGGAGCCAATCCGCAGCAGCCGACGCAGCGGATGGCGTCTAGGCTGTACTCCTGGTCGGCCGAGGTTTCTCCGGGCTTGATGCCCAGCTCCCGCTCGAATTTTTCGATGATGCGCTGCGCACCCCGGACGTGGCAGGCCGTCCCCAGACAGACATGAATCGGATGCTTGCCCTTCGGTTTCAAGCTGAAAGCTCTGTAGAAGGTCGCCAGACTGAGGATGCGGCTCAGAGGAATGCCGAGCTCTTTGGAGACCTCCTTGAGCGCCGGCTGGGGAAGATAGCTGTAATCCTCTTGGATATCCTGAAGGATGGCGATGATCGAGGTCGGGTCTCCTTGATATTTCGTCAGGATTTCTGAGACATGATGTTCATTCATAAGGTCCTCCTTATTTGATGGATCCCATCCTGGATGTCTTTTTTAATCATAGCGACGACATGGGGCGTCGCTAGCGATATTCCGCCGAGTTGAGAGCGGAGTTCCTGTGTGTCAAAGATGTAGGTCTTTTCGTCAACCTGATGCACGTAGCGAATATCGAGAGTAGGGTGGGCCACAATCAAGGTTGCCAGCGTCTGAGGGATGTCGCCCAGAGGCTTGAGATCGATGTGGCTGAGCTGGAATGTCGCGCGAACCTTCGTGCCAAGGCCGGGTCGGGAGCGGAGGGTCAGGCTTCCCCCCGCGGCATCGGCAGCCTGGGCGAGCAAGGAAAGACCCAGGCCGATCCGGCGCGTTTTCTTCGTGGTGACGAAGGGGTCGAGCGCTCGAGCTTGCAATTCCTTATCCATTCCCGCGCCGTCGTCGGCAATTTCGAGGGTCATCCGGTCGAGACGATAATTTTCCTCGATCTGAATGTCGAGCCGTTTGGCGCGAGCTTCGACAGAGTTTTCGGCGATGTCCAAGATATGAAGCGACAAATCTTGCATGGTTTCTTCAGTGAATGATCGCTCGCCCTCCGCTGCCTTTCAGGGCCAGCCTGATTTCTTCGTACGTTCCCGCCTCTAACAGAAACGCGGTCGTAGCCTGGCCGATCTCGCTTAGGAAATGGGCGTCCGAAGAAGAAATCAGAGGAACAGCCGAGCCGAATTTTATTCGCCCCTCCTCCAGAGAAATCCGGTGGGAGATCTCCAGGGCGTCCAGGTCCAAGCGATCAGGAATGAATCCGAGCTGCCCGATGAGGCCGAAGCCCTCCCGGTCGATATGAGAAGCGACGGCTAAACCCCGAAGGACATGGATGAAGCCCACAACTTCTTCCAAAGTCAGCGTCGTCGCGCCAGCCAGAAACTTCGGGTTGAAGCCAAGGACTTCATCCTCGCCATTGGCGATGATTTGTTGGCCGAAGACGGATTCGTCGTTCTCCCCTGGCAAGGACGCGTAGACTCTCTCCTGCATAGCCAGGGCGGTATCGACTTCGTCAAACAGGGCCAGGATATGGACTTCTTCTTGGGAGGTGATCTCCAAGCCGGGTAGGACGCGGAGTCCGAGCGGGCGGGCGGCCTCGACCAAGGCTCCGGCGTTTTCGGCGGAATTGTGATCGCAAATGCCAAGGATATCGAGGTCTCTTCGCCGAGCCGCCGCGACGATGTTTCGTGGCGACATTTCTAGATCCGCACAAGGAGAGAGACAGGTATGAATGTGCAGATCGGCCTTGAATCCCCTCAACGGTTGTCCTTCTTCAACATGCCGTACAGGACGCCTGTGATGGCGAAGGCAGGCTCCGCCGTTCCGAGAATGATGACGTTTTCCTCTCGAGCTTTTTGCATGGTCACTTCGTCCGGTTTGCGGCTGTTGACGAGAATAATCCCCGCAAGGTTTTTGAGCTTGACGATGGCGACGATATTCTCGTGAACCTGGCAAGTGATCCACACGTTTTTCTCCTTGCCATAAGCCATGACGTCGCTCAGGAGGTCGCTGGTATAGCCTCCGCTAACGGTGACGTCAAAATTCCCCTGGGCTTGTAGGGTGTTCAGGGCCAAATGCCCCGAAAGTTCCCGCAGTGTCATGATGTTCCTCCTTGATTAAATTTTATTTCAGATTTCGGACCGGCCTGGCGAAGTGTTCGGCCGGCGGTTTTCACGATGCAATCTTCAAGCTGGGACTCCCCGCGGACCACATCTTCGGCAAAGGCCAGACAGGTCGGCGATCCGCAGACGCCGCAATCGATTTTCGGAAGAGCTTCGTAGAGAGCCTCTTTTTTTCTGCGCTTGATAATCGCCTTGGAGATATTTTCATCCAGGGGTTTAATCGGCCGCGGCTCGATTTTTTCCTCCCGCAGGAAAAAATTTTCCTTGCAGAGCCGGCGAACCTCTCGGATGTCCGGGCAGGCTTTGATTTTCTCGAATTCGAGGGTCTCGATAAGTTTGAGGATTTTGTTGTAGGAGATATAAACGTTCTCCACGGTCAGCGAGCCTCCGACGCAGCCCTGGAGACAGGAATAGGCTTCGATAAAATCGATATCGCTCAGCTTTCCCCGTTCAATATCGTCGAAAACCTTGATGATTTCCGCCAGGCCGGAGACAGCCAGAGAATTTCGCAAGCGAAGCGTTCGGCAGATTCCGCCGGCCATCGCCCAACCGATCCCCAGGATGCAAATATTCTCCAGGCTCTTCCGATAGCTTTCGTGCGGGACGTTTTCCAAGGCCGTCCGAAGCGGGCCATAGATGTCCGCTATGGCAATGGCCCCGTCGAGATGAGATCGTTTTCTTCCCGTGGGCTGTTTGATGGAAATCATTTTGGAGGGACAGGGCGTCAGATAGAAGGTCCCGATATCCTTTTCCTGGAGCTCGTATTGAAGCGCCTTGGCCTTTTTAATTTCGCGGGCGGCAATCTCTCGCGGCATATCGATCGGAATGATATGAGCAAGAAGGTTCGGATATTTCACTTGGACCAGGTGAACGATCACCGGGCAGGCGTTCGAGATCAAGGGCCTGGGACCCTGATAGTCTCGGAGATATTCCTGGATGGCAAAGCTGACCATGCCGCAGGTTTGCGCTTGATCAAAAACGTCGTCAAAGCCGATGCCTTTCAGCCCGCTGAGGATTTTGTCCGGCAGGATTTCCCGGCCGAACTGGGCGTAGACCGCCGGCGAAGGGATGGCAATCGTATGGCGGAATTTGGTCAGCTCGCCAAAGGGATCGGTCAGAGGAAGGATCGCCTCATGTGGGCAGGCGACAATGCACTCGCCGCAGTCAATGCATCGTTCCTGAATGATCCGGGCTTTTCCGTTTTTAACACGAATGGCTTGGGTGGGACAGGCACGCAGGCATTTCATCCGGCCTTCGCATTTTTGCGTGTCAACATAAACGGAGGAAACCCGAGGAGTCATGCGCCGCCCTCCTGCTTGTGACGGAGGTCGAAATAGATATCGAGGTTGGTGCCTTTCCCGACTTCGGAGGAGATCTCGAACCGGTCGGAGTTTTTCCGGATGTTGGGAAGGCCCATGCCCGCTCCGAATCCCATTTCTCTCATCTCCGGCGTCGCTGTCGAGTACCCTTCCTTCATGGCCAGACCGATGTCAGGGATTCCGGGACCCCGATCCCGAAGTCGCAAATAGATCAGGTCCGGCGTGACATAGAGAGTCATTTCTCCATGCTCGGCATACATGACGATATTCATCTCGGCCTCATAAGCGGCGATGGCGACGCGCCATATGACGGCCGGGCTGATGCCGATGTCTTCCAGAATGTCCTTCACGGTTGTCGAGGCATTCCCAGCCCGGCTGAAATTCCTTCCCGTGATCTCAAAAGAATGAGAAAAGGCGTCCTTCCCGTAGACATCGGTCTGCCGTTCGGCAGTCTGGGACGGAGAGACTCCCGGAAGCCCGTGGCTGTAAAGGATTCCGCAGGCTTCATACATCATACAATGGGTGGAGAGGACCGGGATGCCCTTGGCGGTGGCTTGCTCCAGGCATTCTTCGTCCGGCTTTTTTCCCCGGACATAGACGATCGCTTTCGCCCCGATGATGTCCGCTGTCCGGACGGATTGAGCGTTCGTCAATCCTGTGAGGAGGATCTGTCCCGGCTTTCCGAAAGCCAGGACGTCGCTCATGAGGTCCGAGCTGCATGCCGATTCGATAGTTTTTTCGAGATGTTCGTCCGTTCCCCAGACGAGATCGGCCTGAAGAAGGATCTGGATGTCCTTGAGTTTCATGCGATTGACGTCTCTTTGTCCACCCGTTTGATGATCATATTGCCTTTGCGGATGATCCGTTCCGAAGGCGTCACGGTCGTCGGGCAATTTTCCCAACAGGCGCCGCAGCCGTTGCACTTGTCGATGTCGACGTAGCGGGCTTTCTTCCGGATTTTCGCTTTGAAGTTCCCGATGTATCCCGATATCTCCTCGACTTCGCTCCAGGTCAGCAGTTCGATGTTCGGATGCTTTCCGACTTCGCTCATTTTCGGCGTGAGGATACAGGCTGAGCAGTCGAGCGTCGGGAATGTCTTGTCGAGCTCGGACATATGTCCGCCGATCGATGGCTGCTGCTCCACGAGATAGACCTTTTTGCCGGATTTGGCGTAAGTCAAAGCGGCTTGAATTCCGGCGATCCCGCCGCCGATGATCAAAACCTCGGGGCGCACGGGAACCTCTTTCCTGGTGAGAGGATCATGAAGGGCGACCCGGCGGACGGCCGCAGAGATAAGGGCCTTGGCTTTTTTGGTGGCGTCCTCCGGCTTCAAGGTGACCCAGGAGACCTGCTCGCGGATATTCGACATCTGGAAATAGAAAGGATTGAGTCCGCCCTCGGCCGTCGTGCCGCGGAACGTCGGCTCGTGCATCAGGGGAGAGCAGGAGGCGACGACGACGCGATTCAAGTCATAGTTTTTGATGGATTGTTTGATCAGTTCCTGGCCGGGGTCCGAGCACATGAATTTATATTCTTTGGCGACCGCGACGTTGTCCAGCTTTGCGGCGAAGGCAACGACATCCGCCACGTCCACTTTGCCGGCGATGTTGGTGCCGCAATCGCAGACAAAAACACCGATTCGTGGCTGTCCGTTCAGGCTCATTTGACACCTCCGTGGCCGAGCTTTTCCCAGAGCGGCTTGAGCGGGACGATCGACCGGGAAATACCCAGGTCTTCTTTGGGAATCCCGAGGGCCAGGCCGAGAAGCTGGCTGAAATAGAGAATGGGCATTTGGATATCCTCTTTATAGCGCTTGACGATCTTGCGTTGGGTGATCTCAAGATTGAACTGGCAGAGAGGGCAAATCGTGACGACGACATCCGCGTTTTTTCTTTTGGCCTCCTTGAGGAGGATATAATTCAAACGCAGGCCGACGTCTTCGATCGTCCCCGTAAGAGATCCGCCGCAGCAGCGCGTCTTGGCCGCGAAATCCACGGCTTTTGCCCCGATGGCTTCCATGAGGGTATCGAGGGTCGTTGGATAATCTGGATCGTCGAAGTCGGTATAGGGACGGACGAGTTGACAGCCGTAATAACAGGCGACCTTCAGTCCCGACAGGGGATTGCGGACCATGGCTTTGATGGCCTTTGGGCCGATGTCCTTCACCAGGATTTCCAGGGGGTGTTTGACCTCGACGGTGCCCTGATATTCGCATCCGGAATTTTTGAGAGCTCTCAAGATTTTGGCCGCTTTTGGCTGCCGGCTGGCTAAAAATTTGTTCGATTTTTTCAGGGTCAGATAGCAGCCGGCGCAGGGGGCGACAATGTCTTTCCCCGTCTTCTCGGCGAGCGATAGATTGCGTCCGCAGATAGCCGCGGCCATTGTGTCGTCAACCGAGAAATAGGCCGTCGCCCCGCAGCAGTTCCAATCCTCCAGCTCTTGGAGCGGCAGGCCGAGTTCTTTGAACACGGGCAGGATGGATTCCTCATAGGAACGCGAGTTTCCCTTTAGAGAGCAGCCCGGATAATAGATGTATCCGTTCATCAGGTCCCCTCCTTGATGGCGCTCAAGAGAGACTTGAGTTGTTTTTTATTTTTTATGGATTCTCTCCGGAGCGACATCCGGCCGGCCTTCATGAGCTTGAATCCCAAGGGGGCCATTTTGAGCATTCCGAGAGGATTGCGCGATTTGAGGTAAAGGTTGAGGATGAGCCACATTTCGGAGTTCCGGCCGTGCTTGGCGATGAGGCGCGACATCTCCCGGTCCAGGACCGGGATGGCGAACCTTGCGGGGTAGACTTTCTTTTCGATGGCCTTGCGTTTGAGGGCGTACATGACATCGGTGATCTTGATCTTGGCCGGACAGCGAACTTGGCAGGTGTAGCAGGATGGGCAGAGCCAGATGGTGAAACTCCGAAGTGCCTCGTCGGCAAAGCCGTTCTTCACCATGGCGATGATTTTGCGGGGCGGATAATCCATGTAGATGGACATCGGACAGGAACTGCTGCAAGTTCCGCATTGAATACATTCATCGAGCTCCGTGCAGCCAGACATGCTTTTAATCTCATCCAGAAAACCCGTATCCAGCTCTTCTTCGTATTTAACCCTTCTTTGAATTTTCATATCGCCTCCTTTTCATGGAACAAAGGCTCATCTCCAAGCAAAATCGTAGAACCCGGCCTTCACAAGCCGGAAGGACGATAAGGATAATAGAAATTAGCTTTCTACCTTTGTAAGCTTAATCCTTATATATGAATCTAAGACGAAAAAAAGCATTTGTCAAGAAAAAAGTGGAAAATTGCCTCATTTTAAATGGGGTATTATGCCACGTTATCGTTTCTTTATGCTATTGTTGTAGCATTAAAACAAGCCTCCTATTAAGCGGGTTGACAATTTTCAGAAAGCGGGGGGATTATCTCTATTAGAAATGTACGGTCTCGAGCATTTTCTGGCGCTCTTCCAGGATTTTCCTGTATTCCAGAGGGTGGAGCGTCCGCAGCTCGTGTCCCGTGATCTTTCCGTTGAGCCAGATCTTGCTCATGGGGAAGACCTCGGGGTTGAGGTGGACGTTGTACATGTGCCAGATGATGACCGCCAGGAAGGCCAGCATGGCCTCGTAGCCGTGGACGATGACAAAGATGTCGTGGACCCAAAGCGGGAAGAGCCTGAGGGATAGCTCCACCTTCCACATGAAGAACCCGCTGATGATCATGACGAACGATCCCCAGGCGACAGCCAGGTACTCGAATTTCTCGATAAAATTGTAGCGGCCGAATTCCGGCTCCTTTTCGAACAGCCAGCAGGGATGCTTCTCCAAGAATTTTTTGAGGACGCCTCTTTTATAGAGAAACTGCGTTAGGCCGAGGTTATGCCAGAAGAGATCCCACGCGTCCCGGATATCCTTGAACTTCGGGATCATCTCCTTGAAATTATTCCGGCCGCGCTTCGTGAAGATCGCGTAAAAAATATGCCAGATGATGTTGATAATCAGGATGACGGCCGCCACGCGGTGCATGATGCCCCGGATGTAAAACGCTTTTTCGAAGGAGAACAGGGATTTGAAAATCTTTAGCTCGTAAAATATCAGCGGCAGGCCCGTCACGATCAGGATGAAGAAGGTCAGGATCAGGAGAAAATGCTGGATCCTTTCGGCAAGGTTCATCCGCAAGAAGATTTCGTCGTCACGGATGAGGTCGGAGGGGGTTAATGTTTCCATCGGATTCGAATCCTGTGATAAAGATCGGCGGCGATAAAGATCAGAAAGATGGCGATCAAGCCAGCGATCACGACAATATAAAAGATCTTGGCGAAGTAGGCCCACTTGTTCTCTGTTTTCTCGGACACGACGTGAATTTTTCCCTTGGCAAAATTCGTACCGGCTCCCGGATGGCATTTCCCGCAGGTCTTGGACAAGTTGGCCGGGTAAATCAGGGATTTCGGATCGGAGGATGTCCGGATATCATGGAAGCCGTGGCAGCTGGCGCAGTTGGCGACCCGCGTCTCCCCGAATTTCGAGGCGGTGCCGTGATAGGAATTCGAGTATGTTTTCAGCCGGGAGGTGAGAAATCCGTACTGCCGGGCCAGCCGTTCGTCATCATGGCAGCGCGTGCACACGCCGGCGACCTTGGTGGCATAGACGGGGGAGGTCAGGTCTTCCGGCGATTGGATATTGTGCTCGCTGTGGCAGTCCGTGCAGACGGGCACGTCCTTGCTGCCTTTGACATAATCCTTGCCGTGGACGCCCTCCAGGTAGCCTTTTTCGATGCCGACATGGCAGATGCCACAGGTGCGGATAATGTTTTTCCGCGACACCCGGGATTGGGGATCGGCGATGCTGCGGGCGCTATGTCCGCCATGGCAGTTTGCGCAGTTGGCCGAAAGCGTCAGTCCGGACTTTTCCAAGGCTTTATAATGGGCGCTCCGTTTGTACATTTCGATAAAGTTTTTGCCCCGTTTTGTCTTCACCCGTTCCAGGTGGCAGGTTTCGCAAGTGTTCGGCAGGTTGATCGGGAAAATCGTGGATTCCGGGTCATCTTTACCCCGGATTTCGTGCGTCCCGTGGCAGTCTTTACAGGCGACCGTGATCGGGTTTGTTGCGTCGTGGGGCTGGCCGTGGACGCTGGCCTTGACCTGCACGGCATCTTTGTCGTGGCAGGCGGCACAGTCCACCGGGCGCAGCTTCTCGACGTGTGGGAAATCTTTCACCTTTTTGAGGTCGGCATGGCAGTCGACACAGGATATTCCGGCTTGGCCATGGACGGACGCCTGGAATTTCTTCTGGTCAACGAACAGCGGTTTTCCGGCGCCAGACTTTAAGCTGGAATCGCTGTGGCAGCTCAAACAGTCGTCATTGGATAAAGCGATCGAGGCGGGGGCCAAGGCCAGGACGGCAATCAGGCCAAGGGCAGAGCCGGATAAAACGGACTTCCTGATCATTTAGTTTTTGAACGCTTGGCTCTTCGGATGAGCTCGGGGATAAACCAGACGCCGGTCAGGGCCACGACGACCAGCAGGACCCAGAGCAGGACTTTCTGGACATAAAACGGCGCGCCCGATTTTTTCTCGTTGATATCGCGGTGGATTTTAGCTTTGGCGATTTTTTCGGACATGCCCGGGTGGCACTTGGCCTGGCCGCAGGTCTTGGCCAGGTTGGCCGGATTCACCTTGGACAGAGGATCGTCGGCGGGGCGGATGTCGTGGACGCCGTGGCAGCTCGAACAATTGGCCTCCGCCTTGTCCCCGAAACCGATGGCGATGCCATGGAAACTTTCAATGAATGTTTTGATCCTGTCCTCGGGAACGCCGTATTTTTTCATGATCTCCGGCCGGGCATGGCAGGCCGAGCATGTATCCGGGATTCGCGCCTTGGATGTCGGCGATTGTTTGTCTTGGGGGGACGCCACCGTATGTTCGCCGTGGCAGTCGACGCACACGGGGGCGTCGAAATTGCCTTTCAGGGCCTCCCGGCCGTGGATGCTTTGTTTATATTCATCGAAGATGAGGCTGTGGCATTTGCCGCAGGTCTCCGGGTTCTTGGCGGCCAGGTGTGGCTCTCCAACTCCCTGGATGTTATGGACGCCGTGACAGTCCGTGCAGACGGCGGCAAAGGACACCAGGCCTTTTTCGAACACGGCTTTGCCGTGGACGCTTTGCATGTACTCCTGGTAGGGCGATTCGGCGTGGATATGGTACTTCACGATAACGCTCATGTTTTCATGACACCGCGAGCAGATGAGCGGAATATTCTTTCTATTAACGGTGGATTCGGGGTTCTGGACCTTCTTGATATTGTGCTTGCCGTGGCAGTCCCAGCACTTGGCGACATCCTGGACGCCCCGCTGGAGGAAAGCCTTGCCATGGACGCTGTCCGGGTAATAGACGGGGCTTTCTCCCGGTTTCAGCAGGTGGTTTTCCCGGTGGCATTTCGCGGCGCAATTTGCGGGCGGAATATCTTTTTTCTTTTGGTGGGGAAGTTCCTTGGTTCCTCCCGTCGAGACGATTTGGTGGCAGTCCGTGCAGGACAGGTTGGCGTGGACCGAAGCCGACAGGGAATCCACAGTATGGCAGGAGAGGCATTTCTGGTTAGCGGTTCCATCGGGCTTCAAGGCCTGAGCCGGCCGGCCCACGGCCAGTCCGGTCAGGAGGGCGCCGGCCAGGAGTCCCAGGAGCATTTTCTCAATCGGACACGTTTTCATAAAAAATCGTTTCCTAATTGTTCATATGTCTTCAGGCGAAAGACAGTCATCGTCCTTCCGCCAGAAAAGAAATACCGGTCAAAAAAAGATGGACAGGCGAAATTATTTTCCGGGCACGGGGTGCTTGATCTTGTCCCAGGCCGCCGCGAAGTCGTATGTCTTTCCATGCGCATTCTGATGGCAGGTCAGGCACCACGTCTTGATCGCGTCCGCGTTGCCATAGAGCTTGAGTCCGTTCTTGACCGCTTCATCCTTATTCTTCATGATGCTCAGCGTTTTGTAGGCGCCGCCGGGGCCGTGGCAGACTTCGCAGGTGACGCCCTCGGATTTGAGGTCGGCCGCTTTTTCAAAGAGGGGGGCGTGGCACTTCAGGCATTTGGGATCATTGGCCGGGTCTTTGACACCCAGGGCCTGGGCGTTGGCGGCCGCCGCGGGGGAACTCATGGCTGCAAACGACTGGGCATGATTGCTCATTTCCCAGATCGGGTACTGCTGCCCCTGCTTTTCGGTTTTGTGACAGATCTGGCATTTCTGGGCGCCGACATACGTAGCATTCTGGCTATACAGACTGGCGACGAACAGACAGAGTGTGATGACAATGGCCGGAGTGAGGACCTTGTTCATGATGCCTCCTTCTAGGGTCTCGAGAACGTCCCATTTTAGCCGAGAGGTTCCGCCTTGTCAATCCGGAAAATTAGGATTTCGATAAATTAGATAAGATAAATAGGATCGGGTCAGGGCCGGGCGCCGGACTTTGTCATATTCCGGATTTTCAGGAAGAGGGCCGCGGCAAACAGGGCCAGGAAGACCGTGGCGATGACCAGGCCTTTTCGCCGGAATTTGGCCTCCTGAAGGGCCTTCTCGCCCGCCAACCGGATGTCGGCGAGGATCTTTTCTCCCTCGCCGATCTTCTGCCGGATGTCTTCGACGGCTAGGCTGTGGGTCAGGTTTTTGGCGGAAACCAGGAGCGTATTCACGTCCTGCAGATGGAACTGCGGCTCGCTGACTTCAACACCCTTCTTCTCGGCCAAGGCCAGGATGTCTTCATCCTGTCGAAGCTGTGTTTGAATAGCGGCGAAGATCTGGCCCAGTTGGGATGCGGCCTGATAGCCTTGGGAACCGGATTCATGGCACTGGAGGCAGACGGATGTTTTCTCCGTGCCGAGCATGTCATTGGACGGGGAGAGGATTTTATGGTTGCTGTGGCAGGCTTCGCATTCGGATAATCCCATCTCATCAAAGGCCTTCTTGTGAGGGCTTTTGGAAAAAAGCTCGCCCGTTGAGGGATGGCACTGCCGGCAGATCGAGGCGATGCTCTTGACTTCGGGCGGAAATGCGCCGTGGTTGCCGTGGCAGTCATTGCAGGTCGGGGCGGACATATCTTTTTTTTCAAACAAGGCGCGCGCGTGAACGCTTTGTTTGTACTCGTCCAGCTGGTTGGTGGGAATCTTGTAGTCTTTCATGTAATCGGCGTTGGCATGGCAGCGGCCGCAAGTCTGGGGGATGTTCCAGGGAAAGATGAGCGATTTGGGATACTTGGCCGTTTGAATGCCGTGCACGCCGTGGCAGTCCGTGCAAACGGCGGCCTTGGCATCGCCCTTTTTGAGGAGCTGGCCGTGCCGGCTCGTCCAATATTGGCTCAGCTGATCCACCCGGAGACCGGGGTTGAACGACCTCATATAGGCGGCGTCGGCGTGGCAGGAGGCGCAGAATTCGGGGATTTTGGCCCTCTTCGGCGCGCCCTTGAACGATTTATCCTTGGCCAGGTCTTCATGATCCTGGGCGGGGTTTCCGCCGTGGCAGTCTTTACAGCCCAGGCCGAATTGTTGATGGATGTCTTGTTGGAAGCCGTCGGCCGGGGCGCGGAGCTCGCCCTCGAGCTTGCTGTGGCAGTCGAGGCAGCTGTTTTTCTGCCCGAGCGCGAGCAAGGGAAAACCCAATAGGCAGGTCAAGACCAGGGGCAATAGCGTCTTCTTGGTGGCTGTCGTATTTTTCATTTTCCTAGAGTCCCCGGACCGTATAGGTCAGGACGGTCATCACGGCGATGTAGAGAAAAACGAGGAGCCCGATCCATGTGAAAACCGGGCTGCGCTTCTCCAGCAAAGCCCTGCGGTCCAGATAAGGCATAAGCATCCAGAGGATGCCTCCGATCATGAAGGCCAGAATCGCCAGCCTCTCGCCCTCGATGAAGATCACGTGCGAGGGGAGGAGCTTGAGGGTCGTGAACATGAAGGTGAAGTACCATTCGGGCTTGATGCCCAGGGGGGTCGCGCCGAACGGATCCGCTTTTTTCCCGATCTCCCAAGGTAAGAAGACGCAGAGGACGCCGATCAGGACCAGGATGAGAGTCCAGCCCAGCGCGTCCCTGTAAATAAAGTCGGGGAAAAACGAGATCTCCTTGACCTTGGCCTCGTCGACGCCGATCGGTTTCGACATGCCCAGGATTTGGACGAGCAAGACGTGGGTTCCGATGATGAGGAAGGCAGCCATGGGAAGAATGGCGACGTGGAACCAGAAAAACCTGGATAGCGTCGCCTGCGAAACGGTCGATCCGCCGAGGATCACAGTTTTCAGCCATTTCCCGATGAGCGGCAGGCTTCCGGCGATGTCCGTGCCCACCCTGGTGGCAAAATAGGACAGCTCATTCCACGGCAGGAGATAGCCGCTGAAGCCGAAGGCCAGGAAGACAAGCAGCAGGAAGAATCCCGTGATCCAAGTCAGCTCCCGGGGCCGCCGGTAAGCCTTCAGAAAGAACGTCGAGAACATGTGGACGAAGATGACGCCGATGAGGATATTGGCGGTCCAGCTGTGGACCGAGCGGATGAGCCAGCCAAACTTGACCTGGCTCATGATGAACTGGATGCTTTCGTGGGCGGCCTCGATGGACGGCGTGTAGTAGAGAAGGAGAAGGATGCCCGTCAGAATCTGTATTCCGGTCAGAAAAAGGCAGATGCCGCCGAAATAATACCAGAAAGAATAGGGATGTTCGGGGACCTTCTTTTTTTTGGAGAAATCCAAGAGCCCCTGAATTTGAAAGCGCTCGTTCAAGTATGCAAATATATTCTGGCCGAGTTTTTTCATCCTATGCCTTTTTTGAGACGAAGATATCCTCGCCCGCCACTTCCACTTTGTAGGACTCCAGCGGAGCGGGCGGCGGCCCGGAGATCACGTTCCCGGCCAGGTCGAACCGGCCGTTGTGGCAGGGGCAGAACATCGTGCCCGTGTCGTTTTGGTAGGTGACCGTGCATGTGAGATGGGTGCAGACGGCCGAGAAGGCCAGAAGTTTGCCGTCCTGCGTGTTGATCAAGATGGCCGGCGACGAGCCGAATTTGAATATTTTTGCTGAATTCGGGGCCAAGTCGCCCACCTTTGCGGCAGCGACCCTTTTTTGACCTGCCTCGGCCTGCTTGGGCGGCAGAATATACCGGACGACAGGATAGAGGAACGCCGCGACGGTGGCCACGAGCGACCCCCCCAAAAAACCGTTGATGAACGTTCGTCTATTCATTTTTTGACGCAGCGCCCAAAGATTTAATTTTTTTCAAGGATTTTGTCAAGAAATCTTCTATAAAAGCATGGTTGTGGATTCCCAGGCTGCCGTCCTGCTCGATGGCCTTGAGCATTGTTTCCACGGCGGCCGCCTGAGATTTCTGCTCGTTCGTGAGGGCGGTCTTCCCGGCATCGAGCAGGGCCGCCCGCACATTCTCGATCAGGCCCTTGATGGAATCGCGCCATTCCTGGAATTTTTTCCGGTAGCTTTCTTCGCCGTGACATTCCAGGCAGGCATTGGCCCCGGGCCGGACGACCTGTTTCTGCTTGTCCAGATGGCAGGCGGTGCAGTCCGTGTCGGCCGCGGCCATCACGTCCTTGGGTATTTTCGCGTCGGCCAGGCTGCCTCCTTGATAAAACGTCTTTTGCATTTCGTGGCAGCTGCCGCAGTCCTTCTTGGCGTCTTTGTGGTGGCAGGAGGCGCACGTGCTTTTCGACCCGATAAACTCACCGTGTTTCTTGGCGTTGGAATGACAAGCGGCACAGGTGAGATTCTGGACGATCAGGTGGCTCTTATGGGGAAAGCTCATGCCGAAAACCGGCGACTTGATCTCCTCGATTCCGGCATGGCAGCTCAAGCAGGCGTTTGCCGTCTTTTGGGGCATAAAAGACGTGCGGTCGGGCTTGTACGAAGACCCGGCCAAGTGAATGGCGTCTTCAATCTTATCCAGAGAAACCGAGAGCAACTCCTGGGAGTATGTGATGTTATGGACGCTCTTGCCCCTCTCGACGACATCGATATTGAACGCGGCGTCCTCGAGCAGGCTTTGGGCCGCTGTCCTGTCTTTGTTCACACCCTGGCGGACTTCCTGGACGGCCCGCTGATAAATGGCGTTGATGGTTTGTAGCTTCTTCTGTGTCGATGCCTGCCAGGCCGCGAGGATTCTGGAAAACCCGGCGCCGTGGCAAGATTCGCAGGCCTTATCTTTGGAGATCGAGGTCTCGCTTTTGACCAGACGGCCGCCCGTTTCCTCGTGAAACATGTGGCAGCCCTTGCAGCTCAGCCCCTTTTGGAGCATGACATTGGGCATGGCATGAGAAATTCCTTTTCCGCCCTCTCCCGTGTACAGGATTTTTTGGGCCTGGTGAGAGCCGGTATGGCAGGTGCGGCAGTCGGTGATGGCCTCGATGTCCTTGACGATTTTGTGCTGGATGGCCAAATGGCACTGGGTGCATTCGATCTTGTGCAGGGTGATGTGATTTTTGTGGATGAGGTCTGTCTCATTGTATTTATCAAGGCGATCTTTTTCGAAGTGGCATTTGTAGCAGTTTTCCTTGGGCACGACTCCGTCGCCGATGATGACCTGGCTGTGGCATTTGTCGCATTTGAACCCGCCGGCGAAGACCGCGGTGTGGTTGTAGCGGGACGTCTTTTCCGAAACCAATTGTTCCCGCTTGTGGCAGTTGGTGCAGGTGCCCACCTGGGGATTCTGTTCGCTCTTCTTAAAATGGCAGATGAAACAGCTGCCCTCGGTGACGGTGATATGTTCGCCCTGGACGATCTGGGAATGGCAGCTCGTGCAGCGAAGCTGTTTGCCGCGCTTGAGGTCGGAAAAATGGATCTTGTGGTCGAAGGCCACCGTCTTGAATTTCACCGGGCCTTCGAGGAGTCTTTTGTCGTGGCAGCCTTTTTGGAGGCAGCTTTCGTCCTGGATCTCGGCCCAGGGCTTGGATTTGAGGTAAAGCTTGGTCCAGTAGCGGCCGACCATGACTAGGCCTTCCATCTTGGCCCGCAGGGTCGACCTCAGTCCCGGCGGATAATGGCAAACCTTGCATTCGATTTTGCCGTGGGACGAGGCCTTCCAGCTCTGGTAGAAAGCTTTCATGTAATGGCAGACCGAGCAGAATTTGGACGTGGACGTCAGCTCGACGGAGGCGACGAACAGGACGAGGAAGATGCCCAAGGCCGACAGGAAAATGATGAGTCTTTTCTTTTTCTTGCTTTTTTTAGTGGGCGCGATGGGTTCTTCAGATGGCTTCTGTTCTTCTGTCACGGATGAAGATTCCTTGATTATGCGTAGCTGTGGAGTCCGGCCAGCAGATAGTTGACCCCGAAATATGTAAAGAGGGCGGCCAGGAATCCGATGATGGCGATCACGGCCGAACGCTTTCCCTTCCAGCCCATGACGATCCGCGTGTGGAGGTACAGGGCGAAGACAAACCAAGTGATGAGACTCCAGACTTCCTTGGGGTCCCAGCTCCAATAGGTACCCCAGGCTTTATAGGCCCAGACCATGCCGAAGACAAGTCCCCCGAGCGTGAACAGGGGGAAGCCGACGGCCACGCAGCGGTAGCTCACGGAGTCCCATTTGTCTTTTTTATCAGCCTCTTTGGCGGCAAGATACATGATGCTGGAGATGAAGGCGACGGAAAAAAAGGCTTCTCCGATGAGCGTCACCGAGACGTGGAGCCAGAGCCAATAGCTCTGGAGCGCCGGAACGAGGGGAGTGGCTTCCTTGGGCATTAGCGGCGAGGAGGCCAGGGCGACCAGGCCAATGACTATCAACATGATGTAGGGGCCGATTTTGGGAATTTTGAATTTTTTATCGATCGTGACAAAGGCCAGGACCGAGGCCCAGGATAGGAAGGACAGCGATTCGTACATGTTTGTGAACGGCGCATGCCCGCTTTCGATTGTCCGGACGATGAGTGCCGCGGTGTGAATGACCAGGCCGGCGATCGCCAGGGCCGATCCTGTCTTGGCCCAGGTGGGCTTTTTGGAAAATATGAACCCCAGGTAAAAAAAGGCCGAGATGATATAAAGAATGAAGGTGATAGCGAATAGGGTGGATTCGTTCATTTCGATCTCCTTGCCGCGGCCATGATTTTTTCAAATTCGGACTGGAAGCTGTCCCGGCTCTTGGCTGCGATACCGCCGGCGATGACCTCTGTCTTACCCTGGCTCTCTTCAAGGACCGCCTTGATTTCCCAATGCGGCCAATAGAAGGCCAGGGCTAGCCCGATCATGGTCAGGGCACACCCGATCCAGATCAGGTTCGCGCCGGGGTCCTTGGCCGCTTCGAGGACCGAATACTGGCCGGCCTCGAAACTCTTGAGCTCGAACGAAAGGTCGGTCTCCTTGGCGGCATGGATCCGGTCCATATCCGGAAAATTGGCGAAGATCCAGCCGGAAAAGACCTTCTCGCCGCCTCTGGTGCCTTCGACAAAGGCGGCCGGGTTGTTGGGCTGGAGGGAGCGCGTCTGCGGTTCATTCCCTTCGCCGAGGACAAAATCGGGGATGAACCGCGCCACCGAAATGGATGTCTGGTCCTTATCGTCAAGCTGGACTTTTTCGCCGACCTTGAGCTTAAGCTTCTTCAAGAACGCCGGGTCGCTTTTTTTCTTGGTCCAGATTTCAAGGGAGGGATTGTCCCAGTTCCAGCCGTAGCTGGTCTGGTAAAATGAATATCCCCGGTAGGTCAAAGGTCGGTTTACGACAATAGTTTTAGTCAAGACAGATTTCTGGTTTTCGATGACCGCGACCGCGCTTTTCCAGGCCTTGACGCTTCCGTCCGGGTAATGTTCGGTGGTGAATTTGTCCAGGCGGAGTTTAAAAAAGGCCTTCGGAACGGGAAGGACCTCTCCTTCCTTCAAAGCCAGCTCCTTTCGAACGCTCGTCAGGCCGCTGATGATGCCCCCGGCCAGGATGATGAGCAGTCCGAGATGGACGAAATCCGAGCCGAAGATGCCCAGGATTTTTTTTCGGGCCAGCAGGTGGGCTTTTGAATCCTTTTCGGCAGTCCTCAACCGGTAGCGGGAGCATGCCAGCGATTTTGCGAGCTCGGCCTTGACCGCGGAGAGGGGGGCGTTCTTCTTGTAGCGATCTTTGATCTTCAAGGCCAGCAGGCTTTTGGCCTCAATTTGGACATGGGGCTTGACCGCTTTTCGCCATTTCGGAGAGAGGCGGGTGAGCGTGCAGACGATGATGTTCAAGGCGAAGAGGCCCAGGATGGCGAGATACCAGATCGAATGATAGAGCCGTGTCAATTGGAGGCGGATAAGGAGGCCGGAGAGCTGACCGTACCGGGCTGCATATTCTTCCAAGCTTCTCTGCTGGGGGATCAGGGTGCCCAGGACCGAGGCTACAGCTAGGATGATCAGCAGGACGATCGCCAGCCGAATCGACGTAAAAAATTTGATCAAAACCTTAAAAATCTTGATCAAGACCTTCATTGTCCGTATCCCTTCCTGTCTTGCCCGGCATTCGGGAAAAAGACTAGCAATTTTATAGGATTATCGTATTTTTTGCAAGATGCATCACGGGCTCATTATCATTTTTTTCTCAGGTCGGCTGCGATCGCCTTGATTTCCGTGAAGTATGGTTTCTGCCAAAGCATCCAAGGTATGGGTTTTTATAACATTCAAGGACAGTCAAAGTCAATTTGAAGGGGAAGACCCCTTCCAACGGGAGCCGGGAAGACCCGGCCGGACACTCTTGGACGGAAACCCTGGAAAAGGGTTTCCTTCCAACGGTCGCTTCGCTCCCTGCCTTCCTTCCAAGGAGCATTTTCCGATGAATTTTCGCGTGGGCATTGGAATCGAGTTTGGGAGCCGGGGCATGAAACCCCGCCCTGCGACCAAGGGGGCGACTCCCCCTTGGAACCGCTCGTCAATTTATGACAGACTGATCTTTAGCTTTTTGACCCGGTATCTCAATGTGTCACGCGAGATCTTGAGGAGTTTCGCTGCCCGGGACTGGTTTCCGCCCGCCTTTTTCAAGGCCTGAATGATGAAATCCTTTTCCAACTCCTCGAGCGAAGATCCTTCACCGGGAAAGCTGATTTTGCCCATGTCGGAGAGAGGGAGAGGGGTTTTTTCGATTTGAATCGGGAGATATTTGGCGGAAATATAGGGCTTGTCCTCGAAGATCATCGCCCTCTCCACGGCATTCTTGAGTTCCCGGACATTTCCGGGCCAGCTATAGTCCAGGAAGATCTGTTCGGCCTCTTTTTCCAGGCCCTCGATTTGCTTGCCGAATTTTTTATTGAAAAGCGAGATAAAATGCTGGGCCAAAGGAAGGATATCCTCTATTCGCTCGCGCAGGGGCGGGAGGATGACGGGACAGACATTGAGCCGGTAGATCAGGTCGGTTCGAAATTTTCCCTCCCGGGAAAGCTGGGCGAGATCGTGGTTTGTAGCGGCAACGACCCGCAGGTCGACTTCGATGTCTTTCAGGCCGCCCAGTCTTTTGAAAGAATGAGTCTCCAGAAAACGGAGAAGTTTCGCTTGAAGAGGGAGGCCCAAGCTGCCGATTTCGTCCAAGAACAAGGTGCCTTCATCGGCCAGCTCGACCAGGCCTTTTTTCTGCTGTTTGGCGTCTGTGAACGCCCCTCTTTCGTAGCCGAACAGCTCGCTCTCCAGAAGGTTCTCGGGAATGGCGGAGCAATTGATGGCCTGAAAAGGCGCGTCTTTGCGGCGGCTGAGGTAATGAATCGTCTGGGCGAAGAGGTCCTTTCCGGTTCCGGTCTCACCCTGCAGGAGGATGATCGAGGCTTCGCTTTCGGCGATTTTTTGGGTCATGTCCATGACCTGGAGCATGACCTTCGACCGGGCGACGATCTGGCTCGGATGGAAATAGCGGGATTCTTTTTCTCGAAAATAAGCGACTTCTTGTTTCAGGTCGTACGCTTCCAGCGCATTTTCCAGGAGGCCCTGGAGCTTGGCCAGGTCGATAGGCTTGGTTAGAAAGTTGTAAGCCCCGCGCCGCATCGCGTCCACGACGTCCTCGATCTCGCCGAAGGCCGTGATCATGATCACGGGCAGGGAGGGCCATCTTTTCTTGAATTCCTCCAATAAATCCGTGCCCTTGACATCCGGAAGTTTCACGTCAAGAAGAACAAGGTCGGGCGGCTCCTCCTCGGCGCGGACGAGGCCGGCCTGGCCGGTTTCGGCTTCGACGACGCCATAATTCCACTCCGCGAATTTTTGATGCAGGGTCCAGCGGATGAGCTTTTCATCATCGACGACCAGGATTGTTTTCTTGCGCATGGTCAACGGCCGACGGCGGGGATGCGGATGAAAAAGGTCGTTCCCTTCCCGGTCTGACTCTCGGCCCGGATGCTCCCGCCGTGGGTTTCTATGATCTTTTTGCTGATCGACAGCCCCAGGCCTGTCCCGCCCTTTTTGGTGGAAAAGAATGGGTTAAAAATCTGGTCCCGGTCTGCCTCCGGGATGCCTTGTCCATTATCGGACACTTGGATCTGGAGTTCGCGGTCGGGGCCCTGTTGCATGCGGATCTCGATCTGACCTTTTGTCTGTATAGCAGAAATGCTGTTGAGGATCAAGTTCAGCAGGACGTCCTGGATCTTGTCCGGATCGATATAGGCCTGATTTTCCGGCCCGAGACCTTCAAAATGAAAATCGATCTCTTTGCCGGCCAACTGGGTCTTGGCCAGCCGGATGGCGTCTTCGGCACAGACATTGGGATTGACCCACCGAAAATTGGGGGCTTTGGGCTTGGCATAGTCAAGCGCATCCTGAAGGATGGCAATGATCTTATCGATTTGGACAAGGACTTCGCCGAAGATTTCCTTTTGCGGGTCAGGCGCCGGCGTTTTTTGATTGATGATTTCGACGGCGCCCCTGATTCCCGACAGAGGATTTTTGACATCATGAACCAGGCTGGCCGCCAGCTCCCCGAACGAGGCCAGGTGTTCCGCCTTTTGGATCCTTTCGTTATAGAGCTCTTGGATTTTCCGATGGGCGTCCTCGAGCCTTGTGACCATCAGGTGAAAGCTTTGGACCAAACTTCCGATTTCGTCGTGTTTTGCGGCCGCGGGGGGCGGCGCCAGATGGCCGACCTGGTAGGACTCCATCTGCTTTTGGAGCTGGGAGATCGGACGGTTGATGATCCGCTCAAAGAGACGCAAAATGATGAACGTCAGGAGCGAAAGAGCAGCTAGGGCCGCCACCAGCCCCTTCCATTGGTTTTTCCGCAGCAGCGATTCGGCTTCGGAATTGTCCACCTCCACTTCCAAGATGCCCGTGATTTTTTCCGATGCGGTATGGCAGGCCAGGCATTCTTTTTTGTTTTCGATGAGGCTGAAGCTCTGGGCCAAGGATTTGGCCTTGACCATGGAGATTTCGGAGGGAATATTTCGGGACAAAAATTCTGCCAGACGATCCTGGATTTGACCCTCAAGCGGTGTGCCCGCCTCGTCCGGCTGTGTCGAACGCAAGATCTTTCCCTGCGGAGAAAGAATGCGGATTTTCTGGATGGCCGCCGAGGAGGCGATCTGCTCCATGATCGACTGGACTTCCATCTGGTGGCCGGCTTCCATGGCCCGAAAAAGGCTGGCATTGACGAGCGAGCTGACGATCTGGGCTTTCTGCCGGCTGGTGGCGCGGATGAGCCTTTTTTCTGTTCCGATATAGATGAACGTTAGAATGATGGCCGCAAATACTCCAAAGACGACAATGTGGAGAAGGACCTTGCTCCGCAGGTTCCACTGTTTGGGGGACAGCGTCTTTTTAATCACACTAAAATTATAGAATACCTAAGAATTAGAGGCAAGCCGAACCCCAACCGGGAGAGGGCAGCTCCGGGCAGGAATACGATATCCGAGGAGGGGGAACGTCGGTGGTTACTTCGCCTTGGCTTTTTTCTTGGCCACGGCGACTTTTTTATCAGAAATTTCCAGGATGTCTTGGAGAGTGATACGGTTGAAATAGTCCTTGAGGAGATCTGTGGCTGCCTTCCAGATCTCATATGTCCCGCAGGTCTTGATCTTGTCACAAAATGTCTCATCCTCGACGCACTCGACCAGGCTGCAGGATCCTTCCAGGGCCTGGAGGATATCGCAAAGCTTGATCTCCGAGGGTTTCCGGGCCAGCGTGTAGCCGCCTCCCGCGCCGCGGATGCTTTTGACCAGGTGGTTGATTTTAAGGGGGATGATGATCTGCTCGAGATAGCGTATGGAAATTCCTTCTTCTTCGGCGACGCTTTTGAGGATCACGGCTTCCAGGTTGTGTTTTTGATGGCGGGCGAGATTGAGCATGAGTCTCGTGCCGTATCTGCCTTTTGTCGATAGCTTAATCATTCACGACTCCTTTAATAATGGCTCAGATATGGGATGACACGTCTTCAGCTTAGCCTAGACGAACAAATATTACAACATAATTTTATAGATTTTATAGAATTAATTGGAATAGGGGAGTTTAAACGATTTTCCCGGCCCGGACAGCGCCGCGGCCCGTGACGAAGGTCAGACGGTTCTCGCCGACCTCGATGCGGGCAGAGGCCGAGGTCCGGATGTCGAATTTGAGAAAGGCCGTGGACGAGACCGGCCGGAAGGTGTTTTCCGGCAGGCCGGGAACGGCCTGGATCCCCTGCAGGACATTCTTTCCCCAGGCGTAGATGAGCAGCGGTGCACCGCGTTCGAAGTGGACACGGGCGTATGTCGCACCACCTTTTAAAGAAGGAACCGTTCCCAAGATTTCGACGTTTTCGAATTTGCCGAAACGGGACTTGCGCATCTCCCACATTTCGGTTTCCATCGTCTTGATCCTGTCCAGGGGCAAGCGTCCAGCGAACGCTTCATAAAGAGGCTCATAAACTCCCTCGGCGCTTTTTTGGATGATGGAGGCCGTTTTTTGGCTCAATGCATCGAGAGCTTTTTCGTCTCCCGCGTCGTTCGACATGAGCAGCAAGAAGGCGTCCTTTCCCTTGCCAGAAATGCGGAGCCGCGAATCGCCGGCCGTGACGTCGAGCTCGCCGCCGGTGGGGAGCTTGTAGGTTCCGGCGTATTTGGACATTTCCGACGCCGATCGAGAAACCGTTGGCGGAGGGAGCGGAACCTCTCCTCCAAAGACGAGGGTCTGGATTTTGTCCCGAACCACCTCGAACAACGGCGTCAGTCCATAGGACTGGTTGCAAAACAGGATGGTCACGATCCCCGCGTCGATATAGCGCCTAATCTCTGCGCTGTTGCCAAGGGTGCTTCCTCCGTCGTGCTGGATCAATGTGCCGCGCGGCGTCTTGAGAATATCCCAGCCGTAGCCGTAGTCGTTCAGGAATGGTGTGAAGAGCTTTTTCTTCGCTTCCGCCGAGAGGATTTTCTCGCCGAGGAGAGCCCGATGCCAGCGAAACATGTCATCCGTCGTCGAGAGAATGCCGCCGTTGCCGATCAGGTTCCAGTAAGGATAATTTTTATCGAGGGGGATGCCGTTGTCAATCTCGCCGTTATACCAGTGGGCGACGACCATGGGGCTCCAATCGGGGATCCGGTAGCCCGTGGAATTCATCCCCGCCGGCTTGAACAAATGTTCAAGGAGGAATTTCTCATACGGCTCGCCCAAAACAAGTTCGATGACGGCAGCCAAAAGCGTGTAGCCGAGGTTTGTGTAGCGGAATTCCGTGCCGGGCTCAAATTCCAGGGGCTGGGCGAGGATTTTTTTCACGGTTTCATCACGGGCCGCGATTTCATAATCTCCGCCGACATCTTGGACCAAGCCGGAGGTATGGGTCAGGAGGTGATGGAGGGTGATCTTTTTCTTATCCTCGGGCACGTTGTTCAGGTATTTGCCGAGGGGATCCTCGGTTCGCAGTTTTCCCATCATTTCCAGCTTCATGATGCCTGCCGCCGTGAATTGCTTGGAGATCGAGCCCGTGCTGAAAACGGTTTGGGCGGTATTGGGAATGCCCTTCGACCGGACAGCCATCCCATACCCCTTGTTCAAAATCACTTCACCGTCTTTTGCGGCCAGGAGCGCGCCGGAGAAACCAAACGGAGTGATTCGAGTCAGGTAAGTATCGAGCTTGGCTCCCAGATTGCCCTTTACCAATTCCGCCGGCACGGCGAGCACACCGTTGAATCCAAGGATGAGGAGGAAAGACACGGCCAGGCATTTAGAATGATTCTTCATGATGTCGCACCTTTTTATTCTTGTCTTTATCAATACTAAATTTTATCACGGACGGTTGCAAATTTTTTTTGGCAAGGGTTTCCTTCCAAGAGTGTCCGGCCGGCCTTGACACATCCCGTTTGAGATTAGAAAATAAGGCCTTAAGGACATCGTTTTCCACGCCGAGACAATTGGAGCAAAGAGATGACTAAAGAAATCCTCTTGGGCGATGAGGCTGTCGCCCTTGGCGCGATCCATGCCGGCCTGACCGCGGCGTATTCTTATCCAGGAACGCCCGCTTCGGAAATCATGGAATACCTGGTCAAGGCCTCCGAACGGGAAAAGAAATATATCGCCTCCTGGTCCGTCAATGAAAAGGTAGCCTATGAGGAGGCGCTTGGCGTATCTTTCGCCGGCAAGCGCGCGCTTGTCTCGATGAAGCATGTCGGGTTGAACGTGGCGGCCGATCCGTTTATGAGCTCATCCCTGACCGGCGCCAACGGCGGCTTCGTCGTGGTCGCGGCCGATGACCCCGGCATGCACAGCTCTCAAAACGAGCAGGACAGTCGATTTTTCGCCCGGTTCGCCCAGATCTTCTGTTTTGAGCCTTCCGATCACCAGGAAGCTTACGATATGACGCGCCAGGCCTTCGACCTTTCGGAGCGCATGAATATCCCGGTCATGGTCAGGATAGTGACCCGCCTTGCCCACAGCCGCTCCGGCGTGGAGTCCGGCGAACCGCGTCCCCAGAATGGTCTCCATATGGGCGACCGGCAGTGCTGGACGCTCCTCCCCATGAACGCCCGAGTCCAATTCCGGCGGGTCCTCGAATTGCAGGCTGATCTCCTCAAGTTTTCGAATGCATCCACGTTCAATCGCCTGGAGCTCAACTCGAAAAACACTTCGCTGGGAATCATCGCCTCCGGAATCGCTTATAATTATGTCTTGGAAAATTTCAAGGATGCGAAAGAGAAGCCGTCGATCTTAAAGATATCGACATATCCCATCCCCGAGGATTATGTGAAAACTCTCGTCCGCCATGCTGGGACCATCCTCGTGGTCGAAGAAGGCTACCCGCTGATCGAGACGAGTCTCAGGGGGCTCTTCGGCATCGAGGGGAAAAACCTGATCGGCAAGCTCAGCCGGCATCTGCCTCTAGCCGGGGAGCTGTCTCCCGAAATCGTCCGCCGGGCTATGGATCTCAAGCCGCTCCCAAAGCAGCAGCTCGGAGATTTCAAGCTGGCCGGCCGGCCGCCCCAGCTCTGTCAGGGCTGTCCTCACGCCGATACTTTCAATGCTTTAAAGAAGGCCTTGGAGGGCTACCAAGGCTCCAATATCTTCAGCGATATCGGCTGCTACACGCTCGGCTATTATCCGCCCTATAACGCCGTCAACAGCTGCGTCTGCATGGGGGCGAGCGTCGGCATGGCCAAGGGCGGGGCCGAAGCCGGCATTCATCCTTCGATTGCCGTCATCGGCGATTCGACCTTCGGCCATTCCGGCATCACTGCGCTCCTCAGCGCTGCGGCGTTTAACACGAACATGGTGTTGATCATCCTGGACAACTGCACGGTGGCCATGACCGGAGGCCAGCCGAGTTTCGCCACGGGTGAAAGACTTTTGAAGATCGTCGAAGGGGTCGGCGTTCCTAAAGAGCACATCCGGGTCATCGAGCCTTTGCCCAAATACTTGGAGAAGAACGCCCAGATCCTCAAAGAAGAGATCGCCCATCCGGGGATTTCTGTCGTGGTGGCGGTCCGGGAATGCCTTGAAGAAGCGCGCAAAAAACGGAAGAGGTGAGTCGATGAAGCCGGAAAGAAAACAAGACATCATTCTAGCGGGAGTGGGCGGGCAGGGTATTTTATCCATCGCCTTTATCATCGACAACGCCGCGCTCAAGGAAGGCCTCAACATCAAGCAGGCTGAAGTCCACGGCATGGCCCAGAGGGGAGGGGCTGTCCAATCGCACCTACGGCTTTCCTCCGACCGGATCTGGAGCGACCTGATCCCCCGCGGGGAAGCGGACATGATCCTTAGCGTAGAGCCTCTTGAGGCACTGCGCTACTTGGATTTCCTCCATCCGGCGGGAACGGTTGTCACGAGCATCACACCCTATATCAACATTCCGGACTATCCGGACAGAGAAAGCCTTTTGGCAAGGCTCCGGAGCATCCCAGGCAGCATCATTGTGGATTCAGAGAAATTGGCGAAAGACGCGGGCTCCATCCGGACGCAAAACACGGTGATGCTGGGCGCGGCCTCGAGATATTTGATACTCCAGGAGGGGAGCTTGCTGGAATTTGTCCGCGTCCTCTTCGCGCCTCGCGGCGAGATGATTCTTGAGGCCAACTTAAAAGCATTTGAGTTGGGCCGCGTGGCTGCGCTATGAGACTGCATGAGGCGGCGCACCCAGCGATGAGATAAAGGACTTAATCATGGCCATCAATTTCAAAAATATCGACAAAATCTTCGAAAAAGCCGAAAAAGACGGCCGGGATTTTTTGCTCGAACATGAGGTCTATAGGGTGCTCAAGGAAGCCGGCATCCGGACGCCGAAATGTGTTTTCGTTGCCAAAGGAAAAAAAATCACGAGAAAGGAACTGGTCGGTTTCAAGACCCCCGAGCTCGTCTTGAAGATCGTCTCTCCGCGCATCGTCCATAAAACGGATGTCGGCGGAGTGATGTTTGTCAAGAACAGCCCCGCCGCGGTCCAGGCGGGCTTTCAAAAGATGCTGGCTGCCGTTCCCCGGAAATTCCTGGCTTGGGTCAAGAAATATGAGAACCCGGGCCCCGGCGGGGCGCTGTCGGGGGAAGCCGTCGCCGAGGACATCCGCGGCATTCTCATCTGCGAACAAATCGAATACGAGAAATTCGGCTTCGGCTCTGAACTGCTCATGGGCATCCGCAATTCCAGGGAGTTCGGGCCCGTCGTCACGTTGGGCGCGGGCGGCGTGGAAGTTGAATACTTGAATGAGAGGATCCGGGAGGGGAAGGCGACATCGATCGGCTCAGCCCATCTTCTCCAGAAAAAAGACGTCCTTTCCCACCTCGAGCCTCTGGCCGTCTATGACAAGCTGGTCAAGCCGTTCCGGGGCAAGGCGCCGGCTCTTGCCGCGAAGGATCTCCGCGACACCTATTTTCATTGGCGGGAGTTGGCGGCCCACTATTCTCCATTCAGGCCCGGCCGCCGCTTCGTCATTGAAGAAGCCGAAGCCAATCCCTTCGTGGTGAAAGCGGGAACGCTCATTCCTCTCGACGGCCTGTGTCGCTTTTCGCGTTCACATGTCGATATTAAGAGCCGGCCGATCGCCGCAATCAGGCATCTCCTGCACCCAAGGTCCATCGCCGTGATCGGTGTTTCCGAGCGGATGAACCTCGGCCATATCATCTTGAATAATATTTTGGGGCAGGGCTTTTCCCGGGAAAATGTCTATGTCGTCAAGCCCGGAATCGCCGAGATCGAAGGCTGCCGCTGCGTGGCGAGCGTGGCCGACCTTCCAACAACGGTCGATCTGTTTGTCCTGACCCTGGCTGCCGAGCAGAGCTATGAGGTCATGCTCGACCTGATTGAGCACGGAAAAGCCCGCTCGGTGATCATCATCGCGGGAGGCATCGGCGAGAAAAAGGGCACGCGGGGCTTGGAGGAGAACATCGTCAAGCTGATCGCCGATAGCCGAAAAAAGGGCAAGCTCACGCCGGCTGTCAACGGCGGCAACTGCCTCGGCATCTATTCCAAGCCGGGAAAATACGATACGACATTCGTTCCCGAATACAAATTGAAGTGGCCCAAAGGTCCTAAATCCAACCTAGTTTACATCAGCCAGAGCGGAGCGTTTATGATTTCACGGGTCAGCAAGCTCCGGAATCTTGAGCCTCTCTATGGGATTTCGCTTGGCAACCAGATCGACCTGCGCGTTTCCGATTATCTTCAATACATGAAGGACGAGGAAAAGGCAAAAGTCATTGCGGTCTATATCGAAGGATTCAAACCCGGCGATGGATATGCTCTCGCGGAGGCCGCTTCGAAGATCCTCCGCAAAAAGGGACGCTCGATCGTCATCTATAAGAGCGGCCGGACGCCTGAAGGACGGCTCGCCACTTCGAGCCATACCGCTTCGGTCGCGGGCGATTACGGTGTCTGCAAAGCGGTTCTCGAAGAAACCGGCGTCATCGTGGCCGACAGCATCTTTGAGTTTGAAAATTTCCTTAAAGGCCTGATGTGCCTGGCCGGCAAGAAAATCGGAGGGAACCGCGTCGGATTGATCAGCAACGCCGGTTTCGAAAGTGTCATCATGTCGGACAGCCTCAAGAACCGGGAGACGTTGGCGCTGGCTTCTTTTTCAGATGCCGCCAAGGAGCGATTGAAAGGGGTCCTCGGGCCGCTGGGCATTGACCGGCTCCAGGACATCAAGAATCCGCTTGATGTCACGCCGATCGCTGACGACGAGGTTTTTGTCGAATGTGCCAGAGCGATGCTGGAAGATCCGAACGTGGACTGCGCCGTGATTTCGCCCGTACCGATGACGATCGCCATGCAGACGCTCGCACCCGGGTCCGGACATGTCGAAAGCATTGACAATCCGGAGAGCACGTCATCGCGCCTGATCGAGCTTTTCCTGAAGACGGAAAAGCCGTTTGTGGTAAATATCGACGCCGGCGCAGATTATGATCCCATGGCTGCGCAGCTCGAGCACGCCGGGATTCCGACGTTCCGCCGCTCGGACGACGCTGTGAAATTTTTGCGCAAATACGTCAACGCCGATCTGAGAATCCAGAAGCTTTACGGCCGCTGATAGAGACAAACGAAAGTCGAATATTTTATTAGGCGGGGGACATAGACCTAAGGTACGTGTCCCCATTTTTTGGGTTTTGTGATACAATCAAGCCGATGAAAAGAGCTGTTCTGCTTGCTTTTATCATCCTTAGCCTTGGGGGAGGGGCTGCGTCCATGGCTCAAAGCCGAACGACCGAGAAAAACGATCTCCGAGCATTTTTGCCGAACGAAATCCTGGGCTGGAAGGCGGCCGGCGAAGACCTGCGGTTCGATCCGCAGACAATCTTCGATTATATCGACGGCGGCGGCGAAGTGTACCGAGCCTATAATTTCCAGCGGCTGTTGGCCCGCCGCTTCAAGAAAGCAGGCCAGCCGGATATCATCGCGGATTTCTTCGAGATGGGGTCATCGTATGATGCCTTTGGAGTTTTCACCCAAGACCTCGAAGGGGAGGATTGCCCCATCGGTCAGGGATGCACGGACAAGGGAGGACTTCTGTCTTTTTGGCGGGACCGCTATTTTGTCTCGCTCACAGCTGAGGATGAAACACCGGAGGCGAAACAAGCTCTGAGGGCGATGGGGAAGCACATCGCCGCGGCGATCGGAAAAGACGGGCCGAAGCCGGCGCTGGTCGATCTCGTGCCGGCCGGGATGGCCGCCGAAAAAAGCATCCATTATTTTCACAACCATCTCATCCTCAACTATCATTTTTTCGTCAGCGATGACAACATCCTGATGCTCGACCAGAAGACAGAGGTCGTCTTGGTCAGAATGGGAGAAAAAGGGAACAGGAGCTACCTGCTTCTCGCGAGCTACGCGGACGCGAAAAAAGCATCTCAATCTTACGCCAGCTTCGGAAAAGCGTACCTGCCCGATGCCGTCGAGCCGGGCCTTGTCCAGACAGAGGACAAGAAATGGACCGCGGCGCGCGTCCAGGGCAAATTTATGACAGTCGTTTTTAATGCCCCGACCGCCGCCGCCGCCAAAGATTGGCTGGCTAAGGTTGCGGAAAAAACTCAAGAAAAATCATAAGGAGGGCGATGAAATGAAAAAGAAAACGATCACGCGCAGGGACTTCTTAAGGGTCGCAGCGGTGGCCCCGCTCGCCGGCGCGTTGGCGTGTGCTGCGCGCGGCGTCCCGCCTCCGAAAGCAGACCCGCTCACGGATGTGCCTTTCTCTCCCATTCCCCCTGGAGAAAAGGTTTATCCGCATCGTTCGCAAAAAGCTCGCGCCCAAAAATCCCGCGTGGTTCTCGTCCGGGATCAGAATGCGGTGACGGACGATCGAAAATTCAGCGCCGAGGCCATCCAGAAAATGCTGGATGACGCCATGACGGCATTGCTCGACGAGAAAGATCCTGTGGCCGCCTGGAAAAATATCGTCAAGCCCACGGATATCGTGGGGGTCAAAACCAACAATTGGCGATATCTCCCGACGGGCAAAGAGGTCGAGCAGGCGATCAAACGGCGGGTGATGGACGCCGGTGTCCCGGAAGAAAAAATTGCCGTCGCAGACAGCGGAGTGTTGAACAACCCGATATTCAAGGAGGCCACGGTTTTGATCAATGCACGCCCCGCCCGCTGCCATTACTGGGCAGGCATGGGAAGCTGCATCAAGAACTATATCCAGTTTGTTCCTAACCGGTCCGATTACCACACGGATGCCTGCGCCGACCTGGCTACGATCTGGTCACTACCCCCGGTCAAGGACAGGACCCGGCTGAATATCCTGGTCATGCTCACGCCTCTCTTCCATAACATCGGGCCTCAGGGGTTCAGCGAGAAATATCTCTGGCCGTATAAAGGACTGATCGTCGGCCGGGATGTCGTGGCCGTGGATACCACCGGATTGAGTATTATGAAGGCTAAACGGCTGCAGTTTTTCGGAGAAGAGCGGCCGTTCGAAACGTCGGCCCACCACATCGCCCTGGCGGACACGAAGCATAAGCTGGGCACGAGCGACCCGGCCAAAATCGAGCTCATCAAGCTCGGCTGGAAGGACGACATCCTGATTTGACAAGAATGGGGTCAAAGCTACTCATTACGCACTCTGTACTCTTAGGAGTGTTGTTGAGATAGAAACGCCCAAATTTTGGGCACTTGCGTAATGAGTAGCTTTGACCCCGGTCGTTGATAATATGCCGATCTACGAATATCGTTGCCAGGACTGCCGGAAAAAGTCTTCATTTCTGACGCTCTCGGTCAACGCCAAGCTCGAGCCGAAATGCAAGCACTGCGGCAGCGCGAAGATGGAGAAGCTTGTCTCGCGGGTGGCGATTTTTCGCTCGGAGGAAAGCCGTCTCGAAAATCTGGCCGACCCTTCGAAGCTCGGCGACCTGGACGAAAACGACCCCAAGAGCGTCGCCCGCTGGATGAAAAAAATGGGAAAGGAAATGGGAGAGGATATGGGCGAGGATTTTAACCAGGAGGTCGAGCAGGCCGCCGAGGAGGCCGGGAAAGCGAAGGACGAAGGGGAGGGTGGAGGAGGAGGGGATGAAATATAAACGGATCGGGGCTGCGCTGATCATTGTTTTAATTCCTTTTCTGGCCGATGCGGGGCCGAAGGCTTCGGCTGCTCAGAAGGCGGCGGAGAAAGCCGGCCGGCACGGAGGTTTTACCGGCCCGGGCGTTCCTGATTTCGTTCCGCTTCTCGCTGATTATGTCGCGCTCGGCGTCCGGACTGGCGATGGCCGGACTGACATCCCTAAATTAATGGCGGCGCTCAATAAAATAGGCGCCAGGGATTACCTGCATCTGGTCTGGTCCAAAGATCTTTATCCCAATTCCTGGGAGGATTTTAAGCTCCTGGCGCCCGAATTCCGGAAAGCGGGGCTCAGGCTCTGGCTTTATCTCGCCCCGCCTTCAGAGCCGCCCGCGCCGGAGCCCTTCGGTCATGATTACATTCGATGGGCCAGCGAATGCGCCAAACTCGCTAAAGAATATCCCTGCATTGCAGGCCTGTGCATCGACGACTTCAACGGGAATGTCAATAAATTCGCGCCGGGTTATTGCAAGGACATGATGAATGCCGCACACAAAATCGCTCCCCGTCTGGCCTTGCTGGTCACAAACTATTTCGGCTGCTACGAGGACACCATGGCCGAGCACGTCCGGGCCGGCGCCATCGACGGCGTGATTTTCCCATATTTTCTTCCCCAGAAAAATCATTCGGACACGACACTCCTCAAGTCCCAGATCGAAACCTTCCGCAAATGGCTCGACGAGCAGACGCGCAAAGGCGGCTTCTCGAAGACGATGCCATTGGTCGTGATGATCTATGCGACGAAGCATTCCCAATCGTCCGATTTGCCGACGCCCGCATTCATTCGTAAATGTCTCGAGATCGGCTTGGAAGCAAGGGCGAAAGGGTTGGCGGACGGTGTTTGTACCTATTGCCTTCCCAAGGACACGTCGGAGTTCACGGATGCCGTGGCAGCGGTTTATAAGCCCTGGCGCGCAAAAAATAAATAGATATTAGACCATCGGGGGAGAGCGCCATGTTCAGAAATAATCCCGGAATCTTATTCTTGACGATTGCCGCATTTGTCTTTTTTGGCGGCGCCGCGAGCTACGGACAGCAAGAGGTGGTTGTCGGTGCAAAGGGCCAGGTTGCCGGCATTGAGAATTCTTTTGTCAAAATCGATTACGACCTTGCCCGCGGGACCTACAGCGCAGTCGATAAGAGAAACAATTCTATCTGTATTTCGGAGGCGATCACGAGCATCGGCGTTCTGAATTCATCCGACCCGGGATTCAAGCACGCCTGGCAGAGCGAACCGGCGAAAGATGCACTTGGCATTGGCAAAACTCTGAAGATCACAAGCTCCAAACCCGGCTTGCCCTCGATTGTCCTGGAGATCACGCTTTATACAAATAAAGGATTTATCGTCCTGACAGCGGGCATTGATAACAAAACCGGCTACCCGATCCAGGTTAAAAGCATTCATCCACTCGATGCCAAAGCCTTTTCCGGGCTCGACCTTGATGCGAACTTTAAGATGCTGGATGGAAACGGGGGAGGCGAATACACGCGTGTGACCTCCGAGAACACGCTCAGTTGCCGGAACAACCTCCTGGTGACTTTCGGAAAAGCGGGCGCGAGGAGGTCCCTCGTCGTCGGCGGGCTGACCTATAATGATTTTGAAAAATTCGCCAAAGCTTCTAAGAATTCAAAGGGTGCGCCAGCCGCCGCACAAAACTTCCTGCGCATTGACGTTTGGAGCGATGACCCGGTGGGCAAGCTGGTCGATCCGGGAACGCGCTATGTTCCCAACGACAAATATTTTGTGAATTTTACCCAAGACAATCCGTTCACCGCACTCGAGGAATATGGCTTCGCCCTGCGCGCCGCCCATGCTATCAAGCTCAATGTCTATGATTTTCCTTCGGTCTGCCTCTGGTATGTAAGCGTCGAGGAGTATGGCGGTGGCCCGGCGATCAATGATTCGACGGGCGCCGTGTGGGAGATCGAGCAGGCCGCTCGGAGAGGCTTTCTGAGATATTCGCCCGTGGCCATCCGGCTCGTTCCGGACAATTATGCTGTCAACAACGAACAGGGCTGGTGGGATGATGCGCATTTCCAGCGGCTGGGGGAGTCAAGCTTGATCATCGGGCCGCATTACAAACCTCCCTATGAGACGACGAAAAAATGGGGAGAGGCAGTGACGACGCGCGGCGGCATCCCTTTGCTTTATGTTCAGACTGCCCGGCGCTCGGAAGATTACTGCCTTGAGCATCCCGACCATCTCCTCTTCAACAGCCCGTTTGTCAGGTTCACCCGCCAGCCCGAAGGCCGGGAAATCTGGTGGTATGGCGATGCCATGCCCCTCTGGGGTTATGACTTCACTGATCCGCTCTTTGTCCTTCACATGCGCGAGGTTTATGCCAATTTCAAGAACGGCGGGATCCGGGGCTTGATGTACGACTATCCGAGCACGGGCTGGGCCTTTGACGGCGGGTTCGAGGACAAATATGCCACGACGGCGTCGGCCTATCGCAATATTTTTAAGCTGGCCTACGAAGGGTTGGGAGATAATTGTTTGCTTGACGAGCGAAACTTGGGCCGCGGCTCGGACGCAACGCTCGGCCTCGTCGCCTCGCAGCGCGTCTGGGGGGATACAGACAGAATCAATCCGGCCATGCTCACCCGGTGCGGTCTGCGATGGTATAAGAACCGTGTCGTCGTCAGCTACGACATGGACGCCAAGAACCCGTTTCACTGCGTGCCGGATAATTTGGACGGCGTCCGTTCGATGTTCACCATGGCTTATGTCGTAAGCGGAAGGCTGCTGCTGGGCGCGAGCTTCTCAAAGATGACGGACGAGCAGCTTTTTGTGTTATCCCGGGCGTTTCCCTATCATTCGGCCCCAAAAAGCGCACAGCCCGTGGATGCATTTAGGGGAGGAGATTTACCGCAAGTCTATGACTTTGAGGTGAATTCCCAATGGCACCAAGTGACTTTCTTTAGCACGGCCTATGACAGCGCCGAGTGGAAGAAGGCCGGAGACGGTTCGAAACTCCAACCCCTGGGAAAACCGATAGCGGCCACGGTCGGAGTGGATATCGGCAAAGATTCGGCCTCGGGCGGATTGGGGCTCAGTCCAGGAAAAAAATATTATGTCTATGACTTCTGGAATGAAAAGCTCGTGGGCATTTTTCCGGGAAGCGCAAGGCTTGAGCAACCGCTCAGGCCGGGCGAGGCCAGGATGATGTCCGTCCATGAAGTCGAGAGCCATCCGCAATTCCTTTCCACGAACAGGCATATCATGCAGGGCTATGTGGACATGCCGCGCTATGAATGGGATGGGAACAAAAGGGAACTTCGAGGGATATCAAAAGTTATCGGCGGAGAGATTTATAAAGTGATAATCGCTCTCAACGGCTGGAAGCCCAAGGCTGTCAGCGCAACCGCAGCGAAGAGCAAAATCCGAGTGATTGACGAAAAGGCCGGATTGGCCGAGCTCAGCCTCGACCGCCCCCAGAACGGCGACACCAATTGGATTGTTAGTTTTGAAAAATGAATGAGAAAGGACGCGGACACGAATATCAGGTCAGGGGTCTTTTATTAAGAAACTAAGTTTTTCGTGGATCGAATCCGGTTCTTTCAGCATTTACCGGCTGTGTTGGATAGGAGGATGGTATCTATGACGGCAAGCGAGCTACTTTTTCCATTAAATAAGCACGACTATCAGTGGCGCATCGTATCCATCAACCACCTGGATGAACTGTGCGAGGAAATCGAGGGGCCCCACAAGCAGGTTTTTTATGATGAAGGATTCTACCAGGAACGAATTGCCCCGATTGTCTTTAAGCTTCCTGAGGATTTGCAGGATGCCAGATCGCTGGTCGTGGTGACGAGCCCTCAGCCTCAATTTCGGGTTTTTTTCACGTGGACCGGAGATAAGCGGCCGGCCCTCCTTCCGCCGACTTATGTCCGCTATAAGGCTGTTAAAGCCCAGGCTAAAGAATTGCTCGAAGGGATTCTGGGCCCGGCAGGGTATCGCGTCGCGCCGGCCTTCCTTCCGGAGAAATTGTTAGTCGCGCGCAGCGGGCTGGGCGCTTATGGAAAAAACAACATCTCTTATGTCCCCGGCATGGGAAGCTTCCATGAGCCCGCGGTTTTTTATTCGGATATGCCTTGTGACGAGGACAATTGGCAGGAAAAGCAGATATTGAAGAGATGTCAGAAATGTACGGCATGTGTTCGCCTTTGCCCGAGCGGCGCGATCACTACCGAGCGCTTTCTCCTCCGCGTGGAGCGATGTATTACTTTTCGGAATGAAAAACCCGGCACGATTCCCTTCCCGGCCTGGCTGGACCCCAGCTGGCACAACTCGCTGGTTGGATGCATGATCTGCCAGCAAGTCTGCCCGGAAAACAAGAAATTCTTAAAATGGATCGAAGCGGGCCCGGAATTCTCCGAGGAAGAGACCGGCTTGATATTGCAGGGGATTCCTTTCGACGAGCTTCCCGCCGAAACTGTAGATAAGTGGAAATGGCTCGGCCTGTCCGAAGACTTCGATGTTTTTCCCCGAAACTTGCGAGCCCTGCTTAAAAAATAAGCGAATCTACTTGTTTTTAAATCGAGCAGTCCAGTTGAGAATGACCTTGATGGGCAGGGGAGTGGTTTCAGGGAGGGGTGTGGTGAGGAGGAAACGCCGGCCGTCGGGGGCGGGGATATAGTTGGATAGTGTCCCTGTCTCCTGCCGAAGTTTAAATAGATGAATAGGTGGCGCGCTTTTCCAGGTCTGAGCGGTTTGAACAGAAACGGTCATCAGCATTCCTTCGGCATTGATAAAATATAATTCCTTTCCGTTTGGGCTCCAATGAGGCGACGACCCGCCGGCGACGGAGATCTGGTATTTGCCTTTTTGTCGGCCCATTCCCTGGACATAAATCTCCGACCGGCCGGATTCGTTTGACACATAGACCAGCCATTGGCCGTCGGGAGAAACTTGCGCGTTGTTTTGATCTCCCTGTTCTTTGACCAGAGTGGATAACTTCCTGTCTCCTGTCAATGGAAGAGCAAAAATATCATAATTGCTTTTCGGGTCCCAGTTGTCGAAGACGATTGTTTGTCCATCCGGAGAGAAACTCGGGTTGCCTAAATTCCTAGATCCGGCCCCGGAATATAGCGACTGTTTCTCGCCTCCCGTCACAGATTGTTGGTATAAGTTCCTGCCGGATTTGAATATGAGCGTTTCGCCGGAAGGTGACCATACAGGATAGAAATAACTATCAGGACCTGTCGTAACGAGGGTGCTTGCGCCCCCAGAAAGATTCCATATCCATATATCAGTTATGCCGTTATCAGTGTTTGTGACCTCGAGGGCAAGTTGATTTCCATCCGGTGAAAGAACAGGATCTCTATACACTCCAGGCGACCCGAGAAGCTCCAATACTTTACCTGAGCGATCGACCCAGCTGAATTGGTTTTTTCTTAAGATATTGTTGTGGTAGATAAGTATTCCACTATTCGATACCGAGAAAGCGCCTCTGTTCTCGACACCAACCCATCCGACATTTTTGGCAAGAGGGATCGATTCTCCTTCGGCTTTTAGACGCGATTCATCAAAGTGCCGGGCAAGCAACGTTCCTTCTCGAATTGTGATGATAAGTCCGGGCAGCCCATAGGCTTCCGTATCAGCATCTATGACTGATCTTTGAATCCCGGATTTGAGGGAAGCCGTATAGACTCCGTTTTTTGACACATCGAGGTTATCGAACATGTAGAAGAGAAAATTATCGCCATCCGGAAGAAACTGAGGGAAACGGTGAGATAGCTCGTGTTCGCCTGTCGGGTCGTCCAGCGTCGTGACTTTGGCAGGCACGCCGCCTGAAGCCGGGACCCGGTAAAGCGCAGTCCTTCCTTCGGGAGCTAAAAGAATCACATCATCAGGGTTCCAAGCCCCGCCGCGCCCGTTAGCTGCGTCACAGATAACCAGCGGCACGCCGCTGGGCGGCTCCATTTTTTTCAGCTTGCCCTGGGCAAAAAAGGCGATGAATCGGCTGTCGGGAGACCAAAAGGGAAAAATGGCGCCTTCTGTCCCGGGAATGGGCGCGGATGTATCGGTGTCAAGTGGTCTAAGCCATAAATGACTCTGACCATCGGCTCCTGTAGCCGAAAAAACGATCCGGCGCCCGTCGGGGGAAATGCTGAGCGAAGTAAGCGTCGTCTGCGGCGGCAAAGGAATTTCAAAACTTACTTGAGGCAATTCGGGGGACGGGGACTTGCGCAAAAAAACCGAAGCTATGAGCGCCGCCAGCAAAAGCAATACCGCCCCTCCCCATACCACTCGCTCCCATTTGGGAACTCGCCGAACGGAGGGGATAGCAGAAACCGTTCCGGATTCATGCAGCCAAGCGAGCTCACGCCGTATGTCTGCGGCCGACTGCCAGCGCTCATCCGGGTCTTTAGCGAGACAAGCGCGCACAACGCGTTCGAGCGACGGCGGTGTGAGCGGCTGGCGCTCCGTCATCGGTGCCGGATCGCGCTCCAGGATGGCCGCAATCAGACTTGCTTGGCTTTTTCCTTCGAACGCTTTCCGCCCGGTCACCATTTCGTAGATGACAAGACCCAGGGCAAAGATGTCAGATCGCGCGTCAACATCCTTCCCCTCCAGCTGTTCCGGTGCCATATATTGGATTGTTCCGAGGATGGTCCCTTTCGTTGTCACAGTGAGGGTTCGCGCGGAGAGAAATTCTTGCTTGGAAAGGGAGACTTCTGCTCGAAATTTGGCCAACCCGAAGTCGAGAAGTTTCGCCCCCGCTTTTGTCAGCATGATGTTTCCTGGTTTCAGGTCGCGGTGGGTAATCCCGCGACGGTGGGCGGCATCTAGTGCATCGGCGATTTGCACGGCGATTCGCAGGGCTTCATCCAGTTTGAGCGCACCCCTGTCCAGCCTTGAGGCGAGCGTTTCGCCCTCGATATACTCGAGGACAAGAAAATCGTTGCCCTCGGAAGAGTCGTACTCGTAGAGAGTGCAGATGTTTGGATGATTGAGGGCCGAGATGGACCGCGCTTCACGCTCGAATCGGGAGCGGAGATCGGCATCGTTGGCCACGGCCGCGGGCAGGACTTTGATGGCTACGGTCCGGTCCAGACGTGTGTCGCGGGCTTTGTAGACTTCGCCCATCCCGCCTTCACCGAGCTTTTCGGTGATCCGGAAGGGGCCGAGCGTTTTTCCGATCAATTGAGGAACCCTTTTTCATGAAAGAGGATATGGGAATATCCTTAAAAAGTCAATTCGACCAACGAATGGAATTGGAGAGATCGGTTTATGGGGCTTTTGGCCGTCTGTAACAATAATACGCTCGGGTGGCCTTCCTCGCGATCCTTTTTGTGTTCTTGACATCGATCGGCAGCCGGCAATAATATCGTTTCGTGATGGAATGTATTGGATCCACGACTACCTGTTTTTCCCGGCTGCTGCCTTGATCCCGAGATAATGCCCATGGCCAACATCATTTTTCTCCAGCGATTTGCGGAAGAGTGGCTGGGGCCTATGTATATTTCCTCGATGCTAAAATCCCGCGGCCACCAATGCGATGTTATGATTGAAGCCCTGGAAGACAGCGATTATCTTCGAAAGATCTGTGCTTCATCCCCGGATCTCATCGCCGTGTCCTGCTTGACAAGCGACTATCATTGGGCCGTATCCAGAGCCCAAGACATCCGGAAACGTTCCAAAGCCCCTGTCATCCTGGGAGGAACCCATCCCACGCTGAACCCGGATGAGAGCATTTCTGATTCGGCCATCGACATGATCTGTATCGGAGAAGGCGAATATCCTATGGCCGAGCTGGCCGATGCCCTGGATCAGAGTAGGGACTATTCGGGGATTGCGAACCTCTGGGTCAAGAAAGACGGAGCCATCATCAAGAATGACGTGCGGGCATTGATCGAGGATCTGGACCACCTGCCTTTTCCGGACAGGGAACTCTATCGGAAATATCCTTTTTTTCGGAAACGGGGAAAACGGCCCATTCATTTGAGTCGAGGATGCCCGTATGATTGCAGCTACTGTCACAATGCCGGCAAAAGACAAATTTTCCGTGGAAAGGGCGGCTATGTCCGTTGGCGGAGCCAAGATAATATCCTCCGGGAAATCCAAGAGATCGAACAAAAAAGCTTCATCAAGGTCCTCCACGTCATCGACGACAGCTTCGGCCTCAACAGCGGATGGCTCATCACGTTCCTCGAGAAGCTGGCTGGGACCTCCCAAAAAAGACTGGTCCTGCAGGCCAATATGCGGGCCGACATGGTCACCGAGGACCTCTGCCAGAGTTTTCAGAATTATGGCGTCTCCAGGCTGCGGATCAGGATTGCTGTTGAGACGGGGAACGAAGACTATCGCCAAAAAGTCTTAAAAAAAAATATTCGCAATCGCACGCTGCTCAAGGCCGCCCATCTGTTCAACAAATACAAGATCGGCTTTATCACCTACAATATGGTCGGGCTTCCGGGAGAATCCCTGAAGCTGGCCCTGGAAACCCTTCAGCTCAACATCCAGCTCCAACCGGGCCTGGCCATCTGTTTCATCTACCAACCTTACCCTGGGACAGAACTGTCTGCCTATGCCTGTCGGATCGGCGCTCTGGATTATTCTGCGCTCGAGAATCTCGGCCGGCGGGAATTCGAGGGATTTTATGATTCCCGGAGTCCGCTCCGGCAAAAGGATATTGAGAAAATCGAAAATCTCCAAAAAATTTTCAGCCTGACGGTCAGACATCCTTCCCTCGCTCCCTTGTTCAGGGTGATGATCAAATACCGTTCTGCCTCGCCCTTTTTATCCCTGATCTATAAGATCTATGTGAGAAAGATCATATTTCAGAGATTACTCAAGGACCGGTATTGATAAAAAATCCTTGGGATTGACCGATGCCGCCAACACGATCGCAGCGCAGAAAAGCGAATTCCTATCTTCTCCAATCAGTGAGAGCTGCCTATCAAGTCGACATCTTTGACCATCACCGAAAGTTCCCTGCGGTCGTCGCTCGCGGGGAAGACCTCTGCGGGGATCCAGAATTCTTCGGATTCGAGAATGATTTCAGCGCTATGCCTCCCGATGTCCTTGAGGGAAAATACAATTCTGTCCCACGTGTTGTTTTTTAGGACATAGGATTTTTTGCGCTTGCCCTGCCGGATATGGATCTTTGTCTTTTCTGAACGAGGATGGCCTTGTTTGATCAGGAGCTCAAGGCTTTTCCCGTCTTGTTTCAAGACCAAGGCGGCTCTTTTCCCGATCCAGCGGTATCGATCTTTCCCATCGTCTTCAAGCGGATACCAGCCGTGCAGGAGCTCAAAAGGCTCCGCCTCGCGCCCGGGAAATTTTTTTCCATAATCATCGACGACTTGAAACGCACGGCAGATGCGGCAGACTTGAATCGGAAAAAGTCCTTCCCAGTTGATTTTTTGCAGTTTTTGGACCTTTTTCGATGTCCAGATGGATTCGACACCGCGCGACTCCGCGTTTCCCACGTCCATTTTCCCGTCATAATCGACGCAGCAGAGCGTGCAGCCTCCGCCGGCCAGGACGGCGAATTGCTCGCTGATCGAATTGCAGTTGGATTTGAACCGTTCGACATATTTGATGGGATTGACGAGGTAATCGCAGAATGTGTTCAGCTCTTTGAAGCTGAGAATCACGCCCGGCAGGATTTCACAGTGATTGTCCCTGACGCAGGCCAGAGGATCGTTTTTGTAGGGGCCTTTCAGGCCCTCGAGATCCACGGGCTGACTGCCCAATCCGTACTTTTCGGAGATTTTTCTGCCGAAATCCTTCCATTCGTCGATGATGGCAAATGCTTTTTCATTGCTGTCGATAAGAGGAAATAACGTCCGCGGATAATTTTTCCCCTTGCGGAATTCATTGAAATGCTTGGTGTTCATGTAATGCAGCTCGATCTGCGTCTTCGAGTTTTTGGCGAATTTGGCTTCGACAGTATCCCGGATATTTTTCATGTACGTTTGAAAATCCGGCTTTCCCCGGCGATGGTTCCGGTATGTCTCAGCGGAGTGGGTTTGAATCCCGATCACCAACTCTTTTATGTCCGCGGCGTAGATCCGCTCGTGGTTTTTTTCGTTGAGGAGAGCGCCGTTGGTGAAAAGGCGAACCGGCAGATTTTTTTTGCGCATAAATTCAAGGATTTCGAAGATCTGAGGATGCAGGAGCGGCTCGCCCATGAGATGGAGCTGAATGGGCTCGGAGGCCAGGTTCTTGCTGGCGATTTCATCCATAAGGCGGACGGCCAAGTCTGTATCCATGAATTGCCGCTTCCGGGTCATGACGGCGTTGGGACAAAAAGTGCAGTTAAAATTGCAGTGGTTGGTCAGCTCGATAAACACAAATTTAATAAGAGGTTTCATCGGAAAAAACCCGAGATCTATTTTATAGGAAAACGGCTGCCAAAGTCACACTTCATGCAGTATGGTGGGGGTTCCAAGGGGGGGAATTCCACTTGGTCGCAGGGCGCATATATTATCGCGCCCGAGAAGGGGAGGCAGGGAACGAAGCGACCGTTGGAAGGGGTCTTCCCCTCCAAATTATCGTGGTCCGAAGATTTTTGTCCCTATTCTGACCATGTTGGCGCCTTCCTCGATGGCCACGCGATAGGAATTGGTCATTCCCATGGAAAGGTATTTCATGTCCATGCCGGGAAGGTTGAGGGCTTTGACTTGATCATAGAGATTTTTCGTGACCTTAAAATAGGGGCGGGAATTTTCCGGATCGCCCTCGAAGGGACCCATGGTCATCAGCCCTTCAAGCTTGAGGTTCCTGAATGCCGCGATTTCCTTGATCAGCGCCTCGGCGTCCGCGGGGCGCATTCCGAACTTCTGTTCTTCCTCGCCGCTGTTGATTTCGATGAGGATGGACATGATTTTTCCCCCCGCTGCACACCGCTTGTCGATTTCCCGGGCCAGTTCCACGGAATCCACGGTCTCGATCATGTCGAAAATATCTATGGCCTTTTTGACTTTGTTTGTTTGAAGGTGGCCGATGAAATGCCACTTGACCCGCCGCCCGACCTCAAAAAATGCGGCGGCAGCCTCCTGGACGTAGTTCTCGCCGATGATCTTGATCCCTGCCTCAACGGCCTCCAGAATTTCCTCCGGCGTCTTGGTTTTAGCCGCGGCAACCAGTTCCACACCCGGCGGCAGTTCGGCCAGAATTTGTTTAACGTTGTCCTTGATGACGCTCATCTTCCTCATCTAGTTTATCAAAAATAAAACCGGGATCAAACCTCAACAATCAATTTGGAGGGGAAGACCCCTTCCAACGGGCGTCGGGAAGACCCGGCTGCCCTGCCTCCCCTTCTCGGGCGGGGCATGAGCCCACGCCCTCCGACCAAGGGGGCGACTCCCCCTTGGAACCCTCTCGAGCAGTTCCCCGTGATAGGCCACGCGGAACTGCTCGTCAACAAATCGTCAAAATAAGATATTCCCAGAAAAGTCCTTATCAAGCAGCCCTCAATGTTGAATGTTGAGGTTTGACCCCGGTTGGCTTTATAATCCTCTACAAAGAGAAGTCGCGAGAACCATGAACAACGATAAGCCCCCGGATCGTTCCATTGGCTGGGATGATGTGGAAATCGCGATTGCGGGAAGCGGCGTCATGGGCTCGCTCCTGGCCCAGGCCTATGCCCAGAACGGGGTGAATGTCGGGCTCATCGGCCGCAGGGAGGAAAGCCTCAAGCGGGCGCAATATATCATTCAAAAAGAACTCCACGCGGCCATAGAAGGCAATATTTTTTCTCCGCTGCAGGTCGAAGAGATCCGGGAGCGGATCTTATTTACACCGAGCTATGAGCCGGCCTGCCGAGGAAAAAACCTAAAACTCGTCTTGGAGACGGCGACCGAGGATATCCTCGTCAAGAAAGAAATTTTTAAAAAATTGGATGAGCTTTGCCCGGCCACGATCGTCTTCGGCACGAATACATCTTGCCTGGACGCCAACCTCCTGGCCCGCGAAACCCGGCGCTCCGACCGGGTCGTTTGGATGCACTATTTTTTCCCGCCGCATAAAAACCACGGCGGCGAATATGCGCCGCTGGAGAGCACGTCCAGGGAGACGTTGGAAACCGCCGCTCAGCTCATGAAGCGGGCAAGAAAAACGCCGACGCCGCTCCTGAAATATCGAAAAGGCGGCGCTTCGAACACGATCTTCGTAGCCCTCCTTTTGGAAGCCGGGCGGATGGTCGATGAAGGTCATGATATACCGAGCATTGAGGCCGCCGGCAAGACGGCCTTCAACATGCCGTTCGGTTTCTTGGGCCTGGCAGATACCGTGGGCCTTTCCCTATCGATTTCTTGCTTGAGGTCTTTTTCGGACGGCTCCGTTCCGGCCGACCCCTTCTACAAGGTCTACAATAATTTTTTCTCGCCGCCCGAGATTTTCGACACGATGCAGCAGCAGTATGCATCGGCGCCGAAAAAATCCGCCGTCCGCTGGGTCCGCGAAGAAGACGCCCAAAAACCGCCGGGCAATCCCCAACTCGTGGACATCCTGATCAAAAGATTTCGCGCCGTGGCATTTATGACCGCTGTCGAAGTTGTGGACTCGGGCCTCATCGAGATTAAAGAAACCGACAAGCTCTGCCAGCACGCCTTCTACTGGCATGCGGGTCCTTTCGCTATGATGAATAAGATGGGCATCCAGGAAGCTCTTCGCCTGGTCACGGAGCGAATGGAGCTTTCTCATCGCAAAGAGATCAATTTTCCGATCCCCATGCTTTTCATCGAACAGGCGCGGCAGGGCGCGCCGTGGCCATTATGACTTTGATGAGGCAAATATGAATATCCGCGAACAGCTAGAAGATATCGAAGCGAAAATTCTCTCTCCAAAAGCCTGCCTGAGCCGCAATTCCAAGGGGCGCCTGCGCGAGGAAGCGCCGCATTCTTTCCGGACGGCGTTCCAGCGGGACCGCGACCGGATTCTCCACTCCAAATCGTTTCGCCGCCTGAAACATAAAACCCAGGTCTTTCTGGCTCCTTTCGGCGACCATTATCGGACACGGCTGACGCACACCTTGGAAGTGTCTCAGATCGCCCGGACGATCGCCAAGGCCTTGCGGCTGAACGAGGACCTGACCGAGGCCATCGCCCTCGGCCACGACCTTGGCCATACGCCCTTCGGCCATTCGGGCGAAGAAACCCTGGCCAGGCTGCTCCCGGGGGGATTCAGCCATTATGAGCAGAGCCTGCGCGTCATAGACAAACTGGAATATGACGGCAAAGGGCTCAACCTTACGTTCGAGGTGCGGGACGGCATATCCAAGCATTCCAAGGGCCGCGGAAAAATTTTTGATAAAAAAAAGGAAGACCTACCGTCGACCTTGGAGGGACAGGTCGTGCGGGCTTCGGATGTGATCGCCTATGTCAATCATGACATCGATGATGCCCTGCGGGCGGGAATTATCAAGGAAGCCGATATCCCCAAACAGCTTGTCAGCGTGCTGGGCAAGTGGCATGCCTCCCGGATCGATAAGATGGTCGTCGATGTCATCGAGGCCAGCCTCAAGTCGAACCTGGACAAGATCGCCATGAGCGACGAGATCATGAAAGCCGTCATAGAGCTCCGGGATTTTCTTTATGAGCGCGTCTACTTCAATCCATCGGCCCGCGAGGAGCTGCGGAAGACGGAAAAAATTCTGGCGGACCTCTACGAATACCTCTGCAAACACCCGGAGGGCTATATCAAGAGCTATCCTCAGGGGGATCCATTGGAAAAGCGGGTCGTCGATTTTATCTCGGGCATGACCGACTGGTACGCCCTTTCCTTATTCGAAAAACTCTTCATGCCCCATGCCTGGGAGGAAGTAGAGCGGTCTTAGCCCACAAGCGTTTGACTTCTTGGTAGGGAGTTGATACTAATATCAACGCAATAAATGACATCTCCGTTCGGGCGGCGCTTAGGCCGCCCCTAGCCCCCGGGCCCCGGGGAACCAGTCCCGTCGGTTCCCCCCGTCGGAAAAGCGACGGGGCCCCCCTCCGCTACGGGGGCTTGAGGACGGCCTAACCGCCGCCCATACATTGTCACTGTGTTTATTACGTTTGTATAAGCTTAGGCAATGTCCCTTGAAGCTTCTGATTCGGGAGAATAATGATGGGCAAAAGGTCATCGACGTGCTTGATTCTTAAGGCATTCATTCTGTCGGTTTCGCTATCTTTCATATTTCTGCCTGGGCAGGCGCTATGGGCTCAATCTGTAGTCAAAATCTGGGAAGAGCCGCTCGTCATTCCAACTTACCTTGTCCAAGCGCCCGAGCCCAATCCCATTTTTTATAACGGCCGGGCTTATCAGGGCGCCAAGGGACCCGTTTATCCCTATCCTTTTTGGGACCGCCTGACGGACATCCGCAAAGATTTAACATATCAAGCCGTTTATCTCGAGAACAAATACGTCAAGATCTGCGTCCTGCCCGAAATCGGCGGCCGCATCTTCTCGGGGCTGGACAAGACCAATAACTATGATTTCATCTATCGCCAGCATGTCATCAAGCCGGCTCTCATCGGCATGCTCGGAGCCTGGATATCGGGAGGCGTGGAATGGAACATCCCCCACCACCATCGGGCGACGACGTTCATCGCTGTCGATCATACGATCGTGAAAAATTCCGATGGAAGCGCAACGATCTGGACGGGAGAGCTTGAGCTCCGCCACCGGACACGATGGCTAGTCGGCTTGACGCTCAAGCCGGACTCGTCCGCCATCGATGTCACGGTCAAGATACTCAACCGGACGCCGCTGGCGCATTCCATGCTCTGCTTTGCCAACGTGGCCATCCATGCCAACAAGGATTATCAGGTCATTTTCCCGCCCGACACGGAATTCGCCACCTTCCACGGCAAGAACCAGTTTTCGCGTTGGCCCGTTTCGACCGAGATCTATAACCGCCAGGACTACACGAAGGGCGTGGATGTGAGCTGGTGGAAAAACCATGCGGCCCCGACGTCCTTTTTTGCCTGGGAGAATGAAGGCGATTTTCTAGCCGGCTATGACCATGGAAAAGAAGCCGGAATTGCCTTTGTCGGCGACCATAATTTTGTCCCCGGGAAAAAGCTTTGGACATGGGGAACGGGGCCGGAAGGCAAGCTTTGGGAAAAAATATTGACCGAGACGGACGGCCCCTATGCCGAGCTTATGATTGGCGCTTACTCGGATAATCAGCCCGACTACAGCTGGACCCAGCCCTATGAGGTCCGGACGGTCCGGCAGACTTGGTTTCCGATCCGCAATATCGCCGGCATGAAGGCGGCCAATAAAGACGCCGCCTGCAACCTGGCCATGACGGAGAAGGGGACGGCTGCCGTCGGCTTTTACACGCCGTCAGAATATCGAGATGCAAAGGTCATGCTCAAGTGGGGCGAAAAGACAATTTTTGAAGAGATCATTGCGATTGGCCCGGGGCAACCATATTTTAAAGATGTATCGGTTCCTTCGGGAATCAAAGAAGAATCCCTCGCCTTAGTCTTGCTCACCTCCGATGGCAAGGAACTCATCAGCTATAAGCCCCAAAAAAAGCCATCGAAACCGATGCCGTCTCCTGTCACGCCGCCCGCCGCGCCCAAGGACATTCCGACCACTGAAGAGCTATACCTCACCGGATTGCGGCTGGAGCAGTTTAATAATCCGGCCTTCGAGCCTTATCCGTATTATGAAGAAGCCCTGAAGCGCGACCCGGATGATTACCGCGTGAACACAGCGCTCGGACTTTTATATTTGAAGCGAGGGATGTATCCGGAGGCCGAAGGGAAGCTGCAGAGAGCGGTGAAGCGCGCTACAAAAAATTATACGCGGCCCAAGGACGGGGAAGCCCTCTATTATTTGGGCGTTGCCCTGAGGTCGCAGAGCAAACTCAAAGAAGCGGAGGACGCCTTCTTCCGGGCGACATGGAGCGCAGCCTGGGAAGGAGCGGCGTTCTATCAGCTGGCTGAATTGGCCTGCACAAAAGGAGATTTTTCGAAGGCTTTAAAACTTGTGGATTCATCTTTGGCGGCAAACGCCAAAAATACAAAAGCCCTCAATTTAAAATCGGCGCTGCTGCGAAAATTGAAAAAATTCGGTGAGGCAAAAAAGATTACTTCGGAAATCCTGGCTTCTGACCCGCTGGATTTTTGGGCCGGCCATGAGCTCTATCTGGCCCTGAGAGGCGACGGACAAAAAGAAGAAGCCGATAACGCCGCGGCGGCCCTACATGTACGAATGAGAGTTGAGACTCCCATTAATCACCTTGAACTGGCCGTTGATTATGGGAATTGCGGCCTATGGGAGGAAGCCATCGAGGTCCTGACCCGGCTTACAGAATCGAAAGGCAAAAGCGCGGCTTTATTCCCCCTCCTCCAGTATTTTCTCGGCTACTATTGGGATCAAGAGGGCGGTGCGGAGAAAGCGCGGAGTTGTATCCTGCGCGCCGCCGTCATGCCTCCGGATTATTGTTTCCCGTATCAATCGGAATGCCTGGACGTCCTCCGCTGGGCACAGCGCATCAATCCTCAGGATGCGCGGGCGCCCTATTATCTCGGCAATTACCTTTTTGACCTTCAGCCGGAAAAAGCGATGGCCGAATGGGAAAAATCCGTAGCGCTCGATAATTCTTTCTCCATTTCCCACCGCAACTTGGGGCTGGCCTATGCCCGGGTGAAAAACGATGTTCCTAAAGCCATCGCTTATCTAGAGAAAGCCGTAGCCTGCAATGAAGACGATCCCAGGCTCTATTTTGAGCTTGACCAGTTGTATGAAGCCGGTCAGTCCGATCCTCAGATGAGGCTGGCGCTGCTCGAAAAGAATCATAAGGTTGTCTCGCTCCGGGATGATTCATTAGCGCGTGAAATTCTGCTGCTCGTCCAGCTCGGCCGCTATGACAGGGCCATTGAGCTTCTCAAGTCCCATCATTTTCATGTCTGGGAAGGCGGCGGCGAGATTTATAGCGTATTTGTGGACGCCCATTTGCTCAGGGGGCAGGATTTTATATCCGCTAAAAAGTACCGTCAGGCGCTCGGGGATTTCGAAACGGCTCTGACATACCCGGAAAACCTCGAGGTGGCCGCGCCGGCTTCAGGGGGGGGCTCGGCGAAGATCTATTATTGGATCGGGATGGCCTGGGAGGCGCTCGGCGAAAAGACAAAAGCGGGCGCAAGCTTTGAGAAAGCGGCAGCGTTCAGGCATGGTTGGTCTGAATTGGGATATCATCAGGCGCTCGCTTTTCAAAAGCTCGGGAAAGAAACCGAGGCGAATAGGATTTTCGATGGGCTGATTCAGTTCGCCAACGAAAGATTGAAGGCCGCCCCGGCGATGGACTTTTTTGAAAAATTCGGAGAAAGACAGTCGGCGACTGGGCAAAATGCCCAGATGCATTATCTGCTCGGCCTGGGCTGTTTAGGAAAAGGACAGAAGCAGGAGGCGGGGGCCGAATTTGAAAAAGCCCTTTCCCTCAATATCAACCACATAGGCGCCCGGCGGCAGTTAGCGGCCCTAAAGGAATAAGGAATGCCGAAGAAAAAAGCTATCTCGATTTTTGCCGGCGGTTGACGGACAAATTGATGGCCAAAGCAAAGGTCGAGGACGGCCGCATGAAATGGATCCAGGCCGAGCACCGCACCAGGCCTGAGCTCCTCATGGCCCAGACAGGCTTGATGCAGGGGGCTTCGGGGATCGGGCTTTTTCTTCTTCACCTGGATGTCTTTGAGCAGAGAAAGCGCCCCACGATCAATCTCCCGGATTCCGTGTTCATCGGCGATCTTATGTTAATAAAGTAACTCTAAATTCTTAGAAATCCTAGGAGGATACGCCAATGCAAAAAAAGAAGGACCGCATCGAAACCAAATTGATCCATGCCGGAGAAATGGAGCCGCGCATATTGGGCGCGGTCAGTATGCCGATCTTTCAGTCGGCCATGTATGAATATTCCAGGGTCGCCAGCTATCATGACATTCCCTATATCCGGCTCAATAACACGCCGAACCATATCGTCCTTCATAAAAAATTGGCAGCGCTTGAAAATGCCGAAGCGGCCATTGTCACTGCCAGCGGCATGGCCGCGATTTCGACGGCGCTCCTGGCCGTTCTCTCGTCTGGCGACCATCTGCTCGCCCAAGAATGCCTCTACGGCGGCACCCACGATTTCTTGACCAAGTATCTCGACTCTTTTGGGATCACCTTTGATTTTATCGACGGCGAAAACCCGGAATCCTGGAAGCGCAAGCTCCGACCGACGACCAGGGCTATATACGTGGAAACCATCAGCAATCCTTTGATGCAGGTCCCCGACTTTAAGGCCGTGGTGAAATTTTCCCGGGATCATTCTCTTATCTCCATGATCGATAACACATTTGCCACGCCGATCAATTTTCGGCCCGCCGAATGTGGATTCGACCTTTCGCTTCACAGCTGCACGAAATATCTCAACGGCCATTCGGACATCGTCGGCGGGGCCGTGATTGGACGGAAGGAACTGGTGGAAAAAATCCTCCACAAGCTCGACCACCTCGGCGGGTCCATGGATCCCCATACCTGCTATCTCCTCCACCGCGGCCTAAAAACTTTGGCTTTGAGAGTCCGGCACCAAAACGAAAGCGCCAGGAAAATCGCTCGGTTTCTCGAAAATCATCAAGCTGTCGAAAAAGTGAACTACCCGGGCCTTGAAAGCCATCCGAGCTATAAGCGGGCTTCCAAACTCTTTGATGGCTTCGGAGGCATGATCAGCTTTGAGCTGAAAGGGGCAGTGGCTGCCGCGGAACGGTTCATGAAAAGCGTTAAGATTCCGATTATTGCGCCAAGCTTGGGCGGCGTAGAAACGCTCATGACCAGGCCGGCGACGACCTCGCATCTGGGAATGACACCCGAAGACCGGCGGAAACTCGGAATTTCGGACGGCCTGATCAGATTATCTGTAGGGATTGAGGCGACAGAAGATCTCTGCGAAGATTTTGACCAAGCTCTGAGCGGATTGAAATAATTGAGCCTCATGGAAACAAATCCAGATACGCCGTCTTTGCGAGCCGCTCTTGCGGCGTGGCAATATCCTCTTTTCTCGAAGTTTCTCCTTTTTATTATTCACCTATCGCTCATGATACTATGAGACCGATTGTACCGAGGATGTCATGAAAAGAAGAATTTTTCTTGAAACAATGGGGGCGGGCTCCCTGGTGGCCCTCTCCGACCCGAAGGGGAGCTGGCCGCAAAGTGCACCGGCCCAAGGAAAAAACGAAATGGCCGGCCGCATGGATCCCAGGATTGAGGCGAATCTCGAGAATATCCGATGGAATTTTTCCCAGATCAAGAAACATGTCAAAGTCCGCGTTATGGCCGTCGTCAAAGCCAATGCCTACGGTCATGGATTGGTCGACGTCGCCATAGCCCTAGAGAAAGCCGGAGTCGATGGGCTGATGGTCGGGAAATTGACCGAAGGCTTAGCCTTGAGAAAAGCAGGCCTACAATCCCCTGTGCTCAACTTCGGGCCGTTTGGCAAGGAGGATTGCGAAGCCATTGTGATGAACAACCTCAGCCAATCCGTTTATTCCGAAGAAGCGGCTTCTCTCCACGAAGCTGCATCGAGGTTCAGGAACAAAGCGTCTGTTCATATCGACATTGACACCGGCATGAGCCGAACTGGAATTCCGTATGACCGGGCTCTGCCCTTGATCGAGAAAATCGCGGCGCTCTCGCAGATAAAAATTGACGGGATCGCGACGACCCTGACCGAGGATCCGGAGTTCGATAGGGAGCAGCTCAGGAGATTTCGTGAAGTCTGTTCAGCGGCCGAAAAAAAGGGGATCTCGTTGGGCTTGAAGCATGCCGCCAGCAGCGCAGGAATTTTTGAATCTCCCGAATTCTATTTGGATATGATCAGGCCGGGGATTACCCTTTATGGATATTATCCGAATGCGCAGACTCAGAAAGAAGACCTGCTTCAACTCAGACCGGCCTTGAAGCTCATGGCCAAGGTCATATTCATCAAAGATTTGCGGCCCGGCGATTCGCTTTCTTATCATAGAGTTTTTAAAGCGAAGAAAAGGATGAGGGTGGCCACGGTGGGCATCGGCTATTCAGACGGATACCTTCCTCAGCTTGGCGGCAAAGGCTTCGTTTCTATCAAAGGGAAAAAATATCCTGTGATGGCAGCCGTCACATCTAATCACGTCATGGTCGATCTGAACAATGACCAAGAGATAGAAGTCGGTGACGATGTTACGCTTATCGACAATCAGAAAGATACAGGCCTGACCGCCGATGTCCTCGAAGCCCAAAGCGGCGTTTCGGATTATAAAATCTTGATCGGCCTGAATCCTCAGCTGCCTAGAAAGTATCAGGGGTAAAGCAGGCTTGATATAGATATCTAGAAAATATGCTATATTTCTTGACATTGGCTCTAAAATCTGTTATTTTTTTGAATCCAGAGGCTAGAATGAAGAAGAAAATAGGAACAGTGATGGAAGAACGCCTCCTATGGGAAGCCAAAAAAGTGGCTCTCGAGAAAAAAGAGCAACTGAGCCGGATTTTTGAGGAGGCGGTCTCGGAATACCTGGAAAAAAGGAAGAAGGAAAAGTCAAAAAAGGGGATCGTTTCCAAAACCCTGGGCATAATCAAACTGTCGCCTGATAAACTGAAGGAAGTCATGGATGAGCCGGGAATATATGACGCTTAAAGACATTCCTCAGGGAGCAGAAATTTTTATCGATGCCAATATTTTTATTTATCATTTTACGGGAAATTCCTCGGAGTGTTCAGAAGTTTTAGCCCGTTGTGAAGATGGCGAATTAACTGGTGTGACTTCGGCGATCGTCACCGCAGAGGTTATGCACCGGATGATGTTGGCCGAAGCCAGCCTCAAGAAACTCGCAAAAGCTCCACAAATCGTCAAAAAGCTCAAGGAAAGGCCCGAGATCGTCTGCCGACTGACCGATTATTTTGTGGTCGTGCAAGCGATTTTCGAAATGGGGATCAAGGTCTATCCTTTGGCGCCGGAGTTGATTTTGAACAGCCAGGTTATACGCTCCCGCTATGGACTTATGGTCAACGAATCGTTGATTGCCGCAACGATGAGGGAGATAGGTGTCGAAGCAATGGCGACGAACGATGATGGATTTTCCAGAGTGGAATGGATCAAGATCCATAAGCCGGGAGACGTGTAATCTACCGGAGAGACTTTTCGAATTGAAAATAAAGATTCATTGTCTCGTCACAGTTTTGATATTTCTTACTCCTATTCAAGCATTTTCCTCCGCTCAACAAAAAAGCGATTGGAAAGGAACAATTAAAGAAGAAAAAGGTGTGATCCTTATGTCTGCCCAGAAATATTAAGGTCTTTAATAGGGAAGGAAAGTACCTGAGAACGATCGGAAGGAAAGGTCAAGTCGGCTCGATAAAGAGCACATCCCTCGAATGGAAAAGGGAAAAGATGTATGTCATCGAAGAGGATGAAGCAGGATATCAGGTTGTTAAACGATATAGGATTTATTGGCTTAATCCAGCAAAAGCAAATTAATTAGGCTTGTCTAGCGTTTTTTTCCAACTTGCCTTTCTCTAAAAGTTTGTTTATCTTAGGGCGGATGTCCGAGCCGGTCGTCGAAGTCCAGGGGATCACCAAGTTTTTCAAATCCTTCAAAGCGGTCGATAACGTCTCGTTCGACGTCTATCCGAGTGAGATCGTCGGCATCGTCGGCCCGAACGGAGCCGGCAAAACAACGATCATCCACATGCTCCTGGGACTGACCACCCCCAATGCCGGTACCATCAAGATCTTCGGCCTAAATTTCAATGACCATCGCGAAGAGATCCTCGAGGAGGTCAACTTTTCCTCAACCTATACCTCGATGCCGTATTCGCTCACCGTCCGTGAGAGCTTGAAAGTCTTTGGCTGGCTCTATCACGTCAAGAATAGCGACGATAAGATCGACGAGCTTCTCAAAGTTTTTGAGATCGCGGACACCAAGAAAATGCAGGTCCGAAATCTCTCCACCGGCCAGCTGACTCGGCTCAACCTTGCCAAGGCCCTCATCAACGACCCAAAAGTGCTTTTCCTGGACGAGCCCACGGCCAGCCTTGACCCGGATATCGCCGACAAAGTCAGAAAATACCTCCTTTTGATCAAGCGAGAAAAGAAAATCTCCATCCTTCTGACATCTCATAATATGAAAGAAATGGAAGAGGTGTCGGACAGGATCATTTTTTTGCACAAGGGCAAGGTCATTGCCTCAGGCAAACCCGAAGCTGTTGTCCAGAGTTTCCGCGGCAAGAACTTGGAAGACGTTTTCCTCAAGATCGCGCGGGAGAAGCAGGCATGACTGCGCACCGGATTTACGGCATTTTTCTGAGAAACCTCTACTTGTACAAGAGAAGCATCCCGCGGCTCATGGAGATTTTTTACTGGCCGCTTCTCGACCTTCTGCTTTGGGGTTTCATCACGCTCTACCTGTCGCGGTATGGAAAAACGTTGCCGAATTTTGTCGCCTTCTTCGTCGGAGCGCTCATCCTGTGGGACATCCTTTTCCGGTCGCAGCTCGGGATCTCCGTCTCGTTTCTAGAGGACATCTGGGCGCGGAATTTCCTGAACATCTTTGTCTCGCCCCTGACTCCGATCGAATATGTCGTCTCCCTGATGTTTGTCAGCCTGTTCAAGATCCTTTTGGCCGGCACGATCATGTCGCTTCTGGCCTGGATTTTCTATTCGTTCAACATCTTTGTGATCGGGATCTCGCTAATCCCGTTTGTCTTGAACCTCGTCATCCTGGGCTGGACCATCGGCATTTTCACGATGTCGCTCATCCTGCGCTTTGGACAGCAGGCCGAGATCCTGGCCTGGGGAATCGCCATTCTCTTCCAGCCAATCTCCGCTGTCTTTTATCCCGTGTCCGTCCTGCCCCGTTTTTTGCAGGCCGCGGCCCGTTTCAATCCGGCCTCATATGTCTTTGAAGGCATGCGCGAGATCATTACCACTCATATCGTGCCGCTGCAGAAGCTGCTGTGGTCGTTCGGCATCAACGCCGTTTTTCTAGTCGCAGTGTTCGCCTTTTTCTCTCGGATCTTGATGGCGGTCAAGAAGCGAGGGCTGCTGGCCAAAATCGGCGAGTAAACTCGTATTGTGGACAAGCAAGAAAAAAATTATAATTGGCCCTTCTGAACTCATGATTGGAAGGGAGGACATGATTCGATGAACCGCCGCGAAGTTCTGGAAAAAATCGCCAAGCGTCTCCGCATTCATTCTTTGATGATGACCTGGAAGGCGGGATCGGGACATCCCACGACCTGCCTGTCGATGGCAGAGCTCGCCGCCTGCCTATTTTTTCATGAGATGAGGTTCAATCCCAAGGATCCCGAGGACTGGGGCAATGATGAACTGATTCTCTCCAAGGGACACGCCGCCCCGATTTTGTGGGCCGCCTACGCGGAAGCCGGCATCATCCATCTCAAGGACCTCATGGATTTACGAAAAATCTCGAGTGACCTGGAAGGCCACCCCACACCCCGGATGAAGTGGGTCAAGGCGGCAACGGGCTCGCTGGGCCAGGGACTTTCCGTCGGCGTCGGGATGGCGGCGGCCATGAAGCTTGGCAAATCTCCGGGCCGGGTGTTTGTGGTGATGGGCGACGGCGAATGCGCCGAGGGCGCGGTCTGGGAAGCGGCCAATGCGGCGGTTTATTTGAAGCTCAAAAATATTTGTGCCATTGTCGATGTCAACCGGCTGGGCCAGTCCGACCCAACCATGCATCAGCATGACCTGGCGGCCTATGCCCGGAAGTTCAGGGCTTTCGGCTGGGACGTTGTGCAGGTCAATGGTCATAAAGTTGATGCCATTCTGGAAGCGTTCAAAAAGATCGGGAAAAGGGGGAAGCCGACCGTGATCCTGGCCAAAACGATCAAGGGCAAGGGTGTATCCTTTATCGAGGATAAAAATGGCTGGCACGGCAAGCCGCTCAAGGAAGACGAGCTCCAGGCAGCCCTCAAGGAGGTCGGGCCGATGCCCGACGTGGACGCGTCGAAATTCGTCCGGCTCCCCAAGCGGGTTCCTCCGCCGAAGCTCGTGAAGACGTTCGGCTTTGAGAGAACCGCTTATAAAGATAAAACGGCCACGCGTCTGGCCTTCGGGTACGCCCTTCGCGAGCTGGGCAAGGTCAACAACGCCGTTCTTGCGCTGGATGGCGACGTCAAGAATTCCACCTACACCGATAAATTCTTCGAGGCTTTTCCCGAACGGTCTTTCCAATCGTATATCGCCGAACAGAACATGGTGGGCATGGGTATGGGCATGGCGGCCAAAGGATATATCCCGTTCATGGCCAGCTTCGCCGCCTTTTTGAGCCGGGCCCACGACCAAATTCGCATGGCCGGCTATTCTTTTTCTAATATCAAGCTATGCGGATCCCATGTCGGCGTGAGCATCGGCGAGGATGGGCCTTCTCAGATGGGCCTGGAGGATCTGGCCATTTTCAGGCCGATCCCGGGGTGCATCGTACTTTATCCGAGCGATGCTTTTCAAACAGAAGCCTTGGTTGAGGCCATGGCTCGGCATCAGGGGATCTGCTATCTGAGGACGACGCGGCCGGCGACGCAGCTCCTTTATTCCAAGGAGGAGCAGTTCCCGATCGGCGGCTCAAAAGTCTTGAGAAAGGGAGCGAATGATGTCGCGACAATCATCGGCGCCGGCATTACCGTGTTTGAGGCACTGAAGGCCTATGAGGAGCTGAAGAAAGAAAACATCGAGGTGCGGATCATCGACGCCTATTCCGTCCAGCCTCTCGATAAGGAAAATATCTTGAGGGAAACCGCTGAAACCAAGGGGCGCGCGATCGTCGTCGAGGACCATTTTGAGAGCGGCGGCCTGGGCGATGCCGTGGCGGCGGCGTTGGCCGGAAAAGCAGTGATCAAACATCTTTGCGTCCGGGAGCTGCCCAGGTCGGGGAAGCCGGATGAGCTTTTAGATAAATACGGCATCAGCGCCCGGCATATCGTGGGCGCGGTCAAAGAATTTATCGCTGGATAATAATTGGGGTCAAACCTACTCGTTACGCACAATTCTCTCGGGGAAGTTGCGTAACGAGTAGGTTTGACCCCGTTTTTATTCGGTTTTATTTTTTCAGTAGGATTTCTTCAAAGAATTTCAGGGCCGACTCGTCGCCCGTCTGTCCCAGCCAGAAAATCGCTTTTTTCCGCACCGAGGGGCTCTTGTTTGTTTTGGCGATGTCGATAAGCATCGGGACGGACTTGTCTTTTGGAAGCTGGCTGATGGCGAACACGGCTTGGTCTTTCAGTCCGCTCTCCTCCTTGGGTTCGTCGATAATGTCCTTAAGCGCCTTGATGCTTTCCGCCGAGGCTTTCTGTCCCAGCCAGAAAACGGCATTCTTGCGGATGTCCTGATTCGGCTCAGATTTGGCGATCCTGATCAGCTCTTCAACAGCTTCTTTCTGCTGGCTGAGCTGGAGGGAAAAAACGACTTGTTTTTTAATGCCCGTGTCCTGAACCTTGGCGAAAATCTCCTTGAGATAGGAAAGGCTTTTTGAATCTCCGTAATTGCCCAGCCAGAAAACGGCCGATTCCCGAACTTTACCGGGATAGCTCCCCAGCGCGACTTTTTTCAGGAAATCAGGCGCTTTGGGACCCGGGTGGCAACTGCTTATGAAAACAAGAGTGCCTTGAAGATGCGTTTTCGAGCCTTCCGCTTCAAAACATTTTTCGACGAGCGTCAGGCTTTCGTCGTTTGTCGCCCGGCCCAGCCAGTAAACGGACGTATCGGAAAAGTCGTAGCTCTGGTCCGGGTCCAACAGCGAAACGTCAAGAAGGCCGTCTTTTTGCGAATGAAGGAACAAGAGGGCGGCCGGGGCGGGGGCGTCTTCAGATTTGCTTTCTACACCCACTTGGTTTTTGCCTTTGCCCGTTTCCTCAATCTTAATTTTGGCTTCTTTCGCGCCGATCACAAAGCCGTCTGAGACCCGTCTTTCAGATCCCCGATGGATCTTATGCCGGCTTTCGAACAGATAGGCCGTGAAATACAAATCTCCGGCCTTGGCTTTTTGGGCTTCGCCGCGTGCCGATTCAATTTTTTTATCCAGCCCTGCCGCGTTCCCGCTGAGGTCAACCACTTTGCCTTTCAAAAAGCCCGGAGCTTCGCCTGATAGAAGACCGGGTTGTGCCGCCAAAGGAAGGACAAACAACAAAACAAACAAAACGGCACAAGAAGACGGGATCGCCACGGCGCAAGCTGCCCGGCGATGATCTTGTCGGATTCGCCGCTCCGCGGAGTTTCTCCCGAGGGCATTTTTTGAGTCATCTCTAAGAGGAATCAATTGTCTTCTCCTATCTCGAATTTACTTATCCAGGATTTCCTTGAGGAATTTCATGGCTTCTTCGCTCTTGCTCTGGCCCAGCCAGAAGATGAGCTGTTTTTTCAGCTCAAAGTCCTTTTCCTTCCGGGCCATCGCGATCATGGCCTGGACGGCCTTGGGGCCGTGGTTTTGAGAAACTGAAAAGATGACCTGTCTTTTGACCTTGGCATCATCCGTTTTGTTGTACACGTCCAGGAGGAGGTCCAGAACGTCATCGCCCCCTCTTTGACCGATCCAAAAAATGGCGCGCTCTCTCGCCTTCGGGTCTTTGTCATTTTTAGCGATCTCCATCAGTTTCGCCCGGCCTTTTTCGCTGTTGTTCTGGGCAAAAGACATGATCAGACTCTCTTTGAGCCTGGCATCCGACATCGTATTGTAGATCTCGATCAGCGAAGTGACGCTTCCTTCGTCCCTCTTCTGGCCCAGCCAAAAGATGGCCTTTTTCTGCAATTCCGGGTCTTTTTCGTTCTTGGCGATCTCGATGAGTTTGGCTTGGGCTTTTGGATGATTGCTTTGGGCGAATCCGAAGAAGAGGCGCGCCTTGAGCTTGTTGTCCACGGCCTTCTCATAGATCTTGAGAAGGGCATCCAAGCTGGCGTCATCGTGTCTCTGGCCCAGCCACATCACGGCCATTTCCTGGATTCTTGGAGAAGGATCCGAAATCGCTAATTCGGTCAGGAGCGGCAGGACCTTGGCGTCGCGAGATTGGCCGAGGACCATGAGAGCTTTTTCCCGGAGTTCGGGCCTCTTTTCGTCTTTGACCATTTTTTCCAGAATGGGGAAGGCCTTCTCTTTATCCATCTGGAGCAGGGCGTCGAGGGCGACAAGCTTGAGCTCAAGGTCTGGGTCGGATGGCTTTTTTTGCTCGGCCCCCAGGCCGCCACGAATACCACCCAAGAGGCCGCCTTCTACACCGCCTTCAATGCCGCCAAAGAGGCCGCCTTCGACTCCTCCATACGCAGCCCCATTGATATATTTCTGATATTCCGACAATCCGCTTTTCGCCAGAGATCCGGCAATCTGGATCTGGAGGATTTTGGCGTCTCTGGCCCAGGAGTTTTCGGGCATCTTTCCGAGAAGCATGTTCAGAGGTTCAATCGCTTGTTTCCTCTTCTCGAGCTGGAGTTCCATGCTGTCAAGCGATGCGGCGAGCCTGTCCATGCTGTAGCCGAGCCAGTAGAGCGACTCTCCATAATAACTGCTGTTCGCATATGCTTTTTCGATTTTCTCCAGGTCGCTGATGGCCTTCTGCCAGTTTTTCTCATAGATGGCCTTTTTGGCCTCCTCGTAAGCGATCCGAGCTTTTTCGTAAACATCCTTGGTCTTTTCTTTTTCCTGGGCGGAAGCGAAGCCGCCGAGGATGAGGAAAAAGGTGAGGCAGAACATGATCCATTTTGCTTTTTTCATAGCGTTCCTCCTAAAGTGTCTTTAGAATTTCCATCTTAAACAGGATCCCTCTCTGATTGATGAGGTCCTTGATCAGGGCGGGAGCCTGTCGTCCTTGGCTTGGCTGGTTGGCAATTTCTTTCAAGACAAGGTCCAGGTCGTCCAGAAGCTCGGCCGCGGCGGGGTCTTTTTCGGCCAGGATTCGCTTGAGCAGCAAATTCTGGAGGAGAAGCCCGCGAACGATTTTTTCGTCAACGGCCAGAGTTTTCGTCCCCTGTGCGCCCGGTGTATAGTGGGCATATTCGAGCAAAAGGGGCTTGAGGTCTTCAAGGTGCGAACTCAGAGTCGGTGGAAGGGCCGCCGGCGATATGGTCGTTGGCGATTTCGTCTGGATCGGCTGCGGGGACGGCGCTAACCAGTATTTCCCGATGATGATCCCGATGACGAGGATGGCCGCAATGGCCGAGCCGGCATAGACCCAGCGCCAACGCGGGAATAAAAGCGCTTTATCTTTCGCCGGAGTCCTCGATATCCCAGATTGGATTCTCTGCCAGGAGCTTTCCCAATTCGGTTCGTGCGCCGGGGCTGGCTGGTGTTCGTCCAGCAACTTGAAAACTTTTTTTGTATAGTCCAGCTCTTCAGCACACGACCTGCATTCTTGAAGGTGTTGCTGGAGGGCCGCCCGGTCTTCTTCGTCCAGTTCGCCATAAAGATAGAGGGTGATGTCGTTCTTGGCTTTTTTACAGTCCATAGCCGTCCTCCAAAATAAAGCGCTTCAAACGTTTTTTCAGGATCTCGATAGCCCGGAAGAGCTGCTTTTTGATATTGCCTTCGCTGGAATTCAGATAGTCCGCAATCTCTCTGGTCGTATACTCCTGGTAATGCCTGAGGACAAAGATCATCCGCTGTTTCGGCGAAAGCTTATCCAGAACCTGGTCGATCTTTTCACGGATTTCCTTGTTTTGAGCCGTTTTTTCGGGGTTGGAATGATGGGGATTGGCGTGCACATTCGCGGCCTCCTGGGCATCCAGCGAATAGGCATCCCTGACCTTACTTTTTCTCAAGGCATCGATGCAGGCGTTGACGCATATCCGGTTCAGCCAGCCGCGGAAACTCGCGCCTTTATCCGGGTTGTACCTGTGAAGCGAATGATAGGCCTTGATGAATGTTTCCTGGAGAACATCTTCGGCATCCTCGGGATTTTTAAGATAATGATAGGCTAGGGAAAAGACCTGCTGCCTGTTGTCCTCAAAAAGCGCCCGGAAGGCCCCCGTGTCTCCGCCCTGGGCCATCCGGATGAGTCCTGTTTCGTCCATCTTTTTTATCTTTATATATCAAAACGGATAGGGAGACACTTTCGTTGACAAAAATTTCGAGATCGAATTGGAGCAAAGATAAAGATTCGAAATGAGTTAGATATATCTTAAAGCTATTTTTTCGGAGCCGTGATCGTGATATCAATCACATGGACTGTTCCTAGGGTGGACAGCGGCTTGTCGAAATCTTCCTTTTTGCCGACCACCAGGATCTGGACCTTGTCCGGCTTGAGGTATTTCTTGGCCACGCGCAGGACATCGGCTTTGGTGACCTTCTCGACGCCCGCCTTCTGTTTTTCGGTGAAATCGAGCGGATAGCCGAAGTAAACGTAAGTCAGCATCCGGTTGAGGACCTGGGCCTTGCTCTCGAAGTTGAAGACATAGGAATTGAGATACCCATCCTTGGCCTTGGCCAGTTCCTCGTCGCTCACCTCCTGCTCCATGATCCGCTTGATCTCCTTGAGCATGAGCTCGATGGCATACACCGTGGATTGCGATTTGGTCTGGGCGCCGCAGCTGAAAGCGCCGGGATAGATATAGCCGGCGCCGTACGCTCCCCAGACGCTGTAGGCCAGGCCTTCGTCGGTGCGGATCCTCTTGAACATGCGCTCGAAGGACAGGATCTGGTTCATGATGTCGAGGGCGGGGAGGTCGGGATTGTTCATCAGGCCGCCGAGATGGCCGAGCATGATGTTGGACTGGTTGACGTCGGGCTTGTCGACGAAATTGACGGTATATTTGTCCTCCGCAACGACCTTGGGCCAAGGCTCGGCCGCGGCTTTGCCCTTTTTCCATTTGCCGAGGGCGGCCGCGAGCTTGGCGATCATGTCCTTGGTCTCGAAGTCGCCCCAGACGGCCATGGACGCATTGTTGGGATAGAAGTAGGCGTTATAGAAGTCGACAAGGTCCTGCCGGGTGATCGCCTCGATGTTGGCGTACTCCGTGTGTCTGGCGTAGGGGCTGTCCTTGCCGTAGATGAGTTTGCTGAACTCACGGGACGCGATCCCGCCGACAATATCGTTTCTTCGGGATATCGAAGTCCTCTGTTGAACCTTGGCCAGGTCGATCTTGTCCTGGGGAAAGGCGGGATCGGTGAGGATGTCCGCCAGGATCCCCAGAGCCTTGTCAAAGTCCTCTTTAAGGACGGAGACCGAGATGGTGCCCGAGGTCGGGCCGATGCCCGTCGATACGGCCGCGGCCAGCGTGTCCAATTCCTTGTCGATCTGGTCGCCGGTTTTGGTCTTCGTTCCGCCGGTCCGCAAGACCGATCCCGTGATGGCCGCCAATCCGATCTTGGAGGCCGGCTCGAGAACCGAGCCCGTCCTGACCATCGCATAGATATTGATCGTCGGAAACTCGGGATCTTCGACGAGGAGGAGTTTCAAGCCGTTAGGTAGCTCGGCCTTTTGGACATTGGGCATCTTGATCGGGTTCAGAGGGCCGAAGACGAACTTGTCTTTGGGGTTCTTCTGGGCGTAAGAGGCGCCGAATATGAGCGCCAGGAGTAAAAGTCCGCTGAAAACTTTTTTGGCTGTGATCTGTTTTCTCATGATCGTCTCCTTCGTTTCCGTTCACTTCTCAGTAACGATCTCGCCGATGGTCCGATTAGTCTTGATGAGATACTGGTTGGCGACGCGCTTGATGTCCTCGGCCGTCAGAGCCTTGATCTCGTCGATCTGGTCGAAGGCCTTGCCGTAATCCCCGAGGACGACGTCGGCGTAAGTCAGGAGCGCGGCCATGCTCGGGTTGGATCTCAGCTGGGCCAGCGCGCTTTTGATGGAGCTTCTCTTGAACTTCGTCAGCTCGTCTTCGGTCACGGCATCCTTTTTGATCTTCTCCAGCTCCTCCTCGACGGCGGTCTGACACTCGGCCGCGGTCTTACCGGCCGCCGGCATGACGATGACGGCGAAGAGGTTGGGAAATTTATCGCTGGGGAACCCACTCACAGACTGGACCATAGCGGCGATCTTCTTGTCTTTGACGAGCGTCGTGTACAATCTCGAGGAACGACCTTGCCCAAGGATGTTGGCCATGGCTTCGATAGCCCGGCTGTCCTTGTTCCGGGCGTCGGGCACGTGATAGCCGATGAGCAGGAAGGGCTGGGACTTGGCCGACACGGCCACCCGCCGTTCGCCCCACTGTTCCGGCTCCTTCGTCCGGACGGGCTCCGGCCGGGAGCCGCTCGGGACCCGGCTGAAATAAGTTTCGGCCAGCTTGAAAACCTCGTCCGCTTTGACGTCGCCGACGATGCCCACGGTTAGGTTGCTCGGGCTGTAGAATTTCTTGAAATAATCCTCGACGTCCTTGCGGGTGATGGCCTGCAGGTCCGACATATGTCCGACGACCTCATGGTGGTAGGGGTGAGCTTTGAAGGCCACGGCCATGAAGTCCTCCATGAGTTTGCCGGTGGGCTGTGTTTCGACGCCGAGCCTGCGCTCTTCCATGATGACGTCCCGCTCCTTGTAGAATTCGCGGAAGACCGGGTTCAGGAACCTGTCCGATGTCACAGCCATCCAGAATTCGAGGCGGTTCGAAGGGAGGTAATTGATGTATTGAGTGGCGTCATTGGACGTATACGCGTTCACTCCTGCGTCTCCTTCCCGCATCATCATGTCGAAGTACTCATTGTTGACAACATAGTCCTTGGCCTTTTTTTCGAGGTCGGTGAACTTGGCCTTGAGCTCGGCCACCTTCATTCCGTCCGGGCTCGGTTTGGTTTCTTCTCTTTTCATTTGATCGTAGGCGGCGTCCACTTCACCGAGAATCTTGGATTCCGCGGCATAGTCCTTCGTTCCCACGATTTTCGTCCCCTTGAAGGCCATATGTTCGAGAATGTGAGAAATGCCGGTGATGCCGTAAGATTCGTTGGCGCTTCCGACATCCGCGTAAACATGGAACGAAACGATCGGAGCGTCGTGGCGTTCGAGGACGATAAATTTCATGCCGTTTCCAAGGGAATGAATTTTGACCTGCTTTTTTAATGCATCGAATGTCTGAGCCTGGGGGGAAAGGGTGAAAGACACAAAAACCGCCAAGAAAAAAACCGAGAGAAGACATATCCTTGACTTTCTAATCATGCGGTTAACCTCCTTGGGCAAGCTTGATTGTTTTTCAAAATATACCACGGGCAAAATATTATGTCAAAATTGAGTGTGTTGCTGAAAATTCAGGATGGACAAATGATGCCCTTTTTTGTTTAAATGAACTTAATAAAACATGTATAACAAAGTCGATCGAGCGGTCACGGAAGAGCTGGAGGCCATTGCCGGCCGAGAGAATGTCATCGCCGATCCCGACAGGATGCTCGATTATGGACATGACGAATTTTCGCTCCGTGACATTAGCAGAGTTCCGGATCTCGTGGTCAAGCCGAGAAAAACCGAGGAGGTTGCTGCGGTTCTTCGGCTGGCCAATGAACATAAAATTCCGGTCACTCCCAGGGGCGGAGCCACGGGGCTTTGCGGCGGCTGCGTGCCTTCGTTAGGCGGGATCGTACTCTCTCTCGAAAAAATGAACCGGGTTCTGGAGATTGACGCCGAGAATCAGATGGCCGTCGTCGAGGCGGGCGTCACCCTGCGCGATTTTGAGCAATCCATCGAAGACGCCGGATTTTATTTTCCGCCTCATCCAGGCGAGGAGAGCGCCATGATCGGGGGGATGCTCGCCACGAATGCCGGAGGCAGCCGGGCCGTCAAATACGGGGTGATCCGGAATTATGTCCGGGGCCTTGAGGTCGTCGTGCCCACGGGCGACATCATCCACCTCGGCGGCAAGCTGCTCAAGAGCAGCACCGGTTACAATCTGCTCCAACTCTTTATCGGCTCAGAAGGGACGCTGGGGGTCATGACAAAGGCGACTATCCAGTTCCTGACCAAGCCGGCGGTGACACGTTCGCTGGTCATTCCCTTTGATGCCTTGGAAAAAGCCATCGAGACCGTCCCCCTTTTGTTCAAGAAAAAGATCGTGCCGCTAGCCTTGGAGTTTGTCCCCCTCGACGTCATCAAAATCTCGGAAGAACACCTCCATAAGAAATGGCCATGCTCACAAGGCGAGACGCATCTCCTCATCATCCTGGATGCCCAGAGCGAAGAAGAGATGGACCGCCTGTCCCAGGCCGTTGCCGAAACGGCCCTGGAGAATGAAGCGCTCGATGTTTTCATCGCCGATACGGCCAAGAAACAGGAAACCGTCCTCGACATCCGCAGCAAGATCTACGAGGCAATCAAAGCGCAAACGATCGAAATCCTGGACATTTCCATTCCGCGGGCGGAAATTGTCAGCCATGTCAAGAAGGTCCAGGACGTTTCCCGAAAATATGATATCTGGCTGCCGACCTTCGGCCATGCCGGGGACGGCAATGTTCATACGCACATCATGAAAGCCCGCTGCGAAAACGGGGTGGTCGTCCCGCTCGCCGAAAGCGAATGGCGAGACAAAGCCGATAGGGTGCGGGAGGAGCTTTATGCGGACGGCCGGGCCAGGGGAGGGGTCATTTCGGGCGAGCACGGCATCGGCCTCATCAAAAAGAAATATCTAGCTTTCAGCCTGGGGCCGAAGCAGGTCGAGTTGATGAAAGGCTTGAAAAGGGTTTTCGATCCCAATAATATTTTGAATCCCGGCAAGATTTTCGATTAAGACATGAAGATTCTCATTCTCGGCGGGACGCGTTTTTTCGGCTACCACATTGCCCACCGGATGATCGCGGACGGCCATGAGATGACGCTTTTCAACCGGGGGAAGACGGCCGATGATTTCGGCGACCGCGTCCAGCGGATTCGCGGCGATCGATATGACCATGACCAGTTTTACGAACAGCTGCGGCATCGGACCTTTGATGTGGTCGTGGACATGCTGGCTTTCAAGGCGGAAGACAGTCAGGCGGCGGTCCGGGCTTTTGAGGGAAATATCGGTCATTTCATCCATATCAGCACGGGATCGGTCTATGTTGTGACCAAGAATTTTCCCTGTCCTCTTCGCGAAGAGGACTTTAACCGCGAGCTCTGCCCGCCGCCGAAAAAAGACGCCGAGATGTGGCTTTATGGATATCACAAGCGAAGATGCGAAGAGGTCCTGCGGGAGGCTTTTCAAAAAAACGCTTTTCCGGCGATGATTCTTCGCCTCCCGATCGTCATGGGAGAAAGGGATCATACGCTCCGGGCCTACTCCTATTTTCTCCGCATCGGGGACGGCAGCCCGGTCATCCTTCCTGACGGCGGCATGAATGTGTTCACCCATATTTATCAGGGGGATATTGTCAAGACGGTGGCTTCGAATTTGATGAATAGAGCGAGCTTTGGTCAGGCGTATAACCTGGCAATGGACGAGGTGATGAGCCTGCGAAGTTTTGTCCTCAAATCGGCCGAAATCTTGGGGAGAAAGCCCGTGATCACTGACATCCCCTGGCAGGTTTTGGAAGAAGCCGGGCTGGGGACGTCCTTTTCGCCGTTTTCGACCCGCCGGCCGTTCGTCCTATCAACGGAAAAAGCCAGGCGGGACCTGAATTATTCCTCTACGCCGGTGGAGACCTGGCTGGACAAGACGATTTCCTGGTTCGTGGATGACTATAAGGGCGGAGCTCCTGAAAACTATCTCGCGAGAAAAAAAGAAGTTGCATTTGCCCATAAATACCGGGAGGCCGTTCGGTCCTTAAAATCAGATTGAAATTCAGCCGGCTTTTCATTATAAATAGGAACGTTAAGGGACGAAGGAAAATCCGGAAACACATCCCAGAATTTTCTTGAAGGGGAAACATGGAAAGAATCACAGAAATTTTTGTGATCCTGGAAAACAAGCCGTCCATGCTCGGGGACCTGTGCAGCTACCTGGCCGAGAACGAGATCAATATCGAGGCCATCGGTGTTTTCCATGACACGGCCAAGCTTTACGTCAAGAATGTCACCAAGGCGATGAAGCTCCTGTCCAAGGCGAACTACACGACCGAGCTCCGCGAGGTCCTCCTCGTTGATCTGGAAAACCGGCCGGGCGCCCTGGCCGAGGTCACCACCAAGCTCGGCAACAAAGGCATCAATATTGAATACTGCTATGGGACCCTGAGCCGCAAAGGGAATGCGACCTCTATCATCCTGGATGTTTCGAATATTGATAAAACCACGGAATTATTGAAAGGGTAAATAGCCAAGAAATTTCTTCGAGGAGAATCCCCGCATGAAAAAGCGAATGATCCAATCTATTCTGGCGATCCTGTTTTTGCTGTTCGCCGGCGCGGGCTATTCGACGGCCCAGGATATCAAGAGCGTGGTCAAAGAGCTCTTCCCGATTCTTTCGTCCACGGGAAATGAGGATGCCCTGGCGGCGAAAATCGAACAGTCTTTGCCGAAGAACGCCGCCAAAGAAAAAGACCCCATGGGCAATCTTTATGTCCGGTTCGGGAAAGGCGAGCCTAGGCTGGCCGTGCTGGCCGCTCTTGATGAGTTTGGCTATATTGTCAGCGGTATGACTCAGGATGGGTATCTGAGATTGGACAGGGCGGTCCAGCCGCCTCACTCTCAATACGATTCTTATCTGCTCGGCCACCCGGTCATGATCTCGACGTCAAAAGGGCCCCTCCAGGGGATCGTAGCCCAGCCGGCTATGCATCTTTTGACGCGCGAAAGAAGGGATGAGCTGGCGAAGAATTTTTCACTCGATCTCGTTTTCCTGGACATCGGAGCCCGCTCTGAGGAAGAGGCTCGGGCGAAGGGCGTGGAAATTCTTGACGCTGTGACGTTCTGGCCGGACCTAAGCGAGCTGGCCAATGAAAGGTGGGCCGGTCATGCCCTCGGGTTGAAAACAGGATGTGCTTTGCTCTTGAATTTGGCCGTTGAGATGAGCGGCATGAAGCTGTCCCGAGAAGCCTCCTTGGGCTGGATGGCCCAGACGAAATTCCCCGTTCGCGGCTCTCGGTCAGCTTTGGGCGCCATGCGGGCCAAAAAGAAACTCCAGCCGCAGAAAGTGCTTATCCTGGATGTTGTGGCGGCCGACCGGGACGAAAAAAGCCCTGCACTCGGCAAAGGCCCCGTCCTCGTCCAGGCCAAAGAGGAAGCCTCGAAGCTCAAAGACGCGATCGATACGATTGCCCGCGAAAAAAATATCCCCCTGCAATACCAAACGGGTGTGGAGTCAACCCTTATGAATCCTTTTTTGGGCGATACGACCGAAGTGTTGACGCTGGCGCTTCCCGTGAAATTTTTAAATACACCGGTCGAGGTCGTGGATTTCAAAGACGTCAGGGCGCTAAAAGATCTTATTCTCAGCGTGATTGGCTCCGGGAGGGCAAAATGAGAAAGTATACGATCTCCATTCTTGGTTTGGCCCTGATTTTCTGCGCCCCTTCCCCCGCCAGCCAAAGCAAGGCCCCGGATCCCTCCTGGGACTTGTTGAAAAAAATCGTCCTCATCCCCGGCCTTTCCAGCCAGGAAGGGAAAGTTTCGGATTTTATTCAGTCCACTCTGCCCGCATCACTCAAAGTCGAGCGCGACGCAAAAGCCAACGTTTGGTTCACGGTGGGCGAGGGGCATCCTCATCTACTGTTCGTGGCCCATTCGGATGAACTGGGATTTGTCATCGATAAGATCACGCCGCAGGGAACGGCGCTTTTAAGGGCTCGCGGCGGGCTTTTAGCCCAAACTTGCGAAGCCAGGCCATTCGTCATTTATACGGCGAAGGGGCCTGTCGACGGGATTATTCAGCCTCGGCCGGATTATTATCAGAGTCAGTCCTCCACAAGGGCCCAAGGCCAGAATCCCACTCAGGGTCAGAGCGGCGCGGGACAAAACCCTGCGCCGAGTTCTCCGCCGAATCCGGCTCAGAAGCCGGCTCCTACCCCGGTGCGGCCACAAGCCGCGCCCGAGGCTTTTGAGCTGTATTTCGGCGTTTCCTCGGAACAAGAGGCGCGGGCTTTGGGCGTTGCCGAAGGAAACCAGGTCATTTTTAAAAAGAAGCTCGTTGATCTCGCGCCGGATATCATGGCGACGCGCGCCGTGGATGACCGGGCCGGCTGCGCCGCCCTGCTCGCCGCCGCGCTCCAATTGGACTGGACAAAGGTCAGCGGAAAAGCGATCACTTTTGCCTGGGATGTCGAAGAGGAAATCGGACTGGTCGGCGCTCAGGCCCTTTCAAAAATCCTCAAGCCGGATTATGTCTTTGCCGTCGATACGTTTGTGTCCACGGATTCCCCGCTGGAAAACAAACGCTTTGGCAACGCGATTCTAGGCAGGGGCGCCGTCCTCCGGGCCATCGACAGCAGCAACATTATTCCGAAAACCGAGATCCGGAAAATCGCGGAACTGGCCAAGAAATACGCGATTCCCCTTCAAATTTATAATTCGCGCGGAGGGAATGACGGCTCGGTGTTTGTCCCGGAGGGCGCCGTGGATATTCCGCTCTCCTGGCCGGGAACCTCTGCCCATTCTTTTATCGAGAAGATCGTCAAAAGCGATCTCGAGGCGCTGACCAAGCTCATCGCCGTGATCGTCGAGGATTGGAAATAAAATCCCGAAAGAAAACCTGATGGCTACTTGCGAATGGTGCGAATCAGATTGATAACAAAAAAAGGAGCCTAAAATGAAGGTCAACAAAGGAATTCAGGTCGTTTGTCTTCTCTTGATCGTTCCTCTCGTTACCAGGGCCTCTGAGGGCTCCTCCGGCGAGCCTCGCTTCACCTTGAAAATCTCTGGGGGCGCCAATTATCTGGAGGTCGGAGATTATAATGCCGATCAGAGGAACCAAAATGAAGCCAGGAAGGCCTATGCTCTGCGCAAAGGCTACGGATTTAGCGGCGGATATGAATATATTCATCATGGGCTAGATTTGGAAGCGGAAGTCTGTCTGTATTTAGCTCCTCGGCTGGCCGTCGTTCTGGGGACCGATTATATCAGAGCCTGGACAGATCCTAAAACAAGTCGACAGACTGTCGACTGGACTCCTTATCAAGTCACAAGCGTTTTTTCCATGGATACGAGAATCAACGCCATCCCCATTCTCCTAGGATTGAAGTATGAAATTCTGCTTTCCGACAAAATAGGAATTTTCTTAAAAGGATGCGTTGGCTATTATTTCGCCAACTATTCGGGGATATCCCGGGAGGATCAGTCGGGCGACGATAAAGGATATGATTGGTATATTTACAAAGAAGAAGGTCGAAGCGGCGGATTTGGCTTCCAGGGAGGATTGGGATTTGAATACAGAGTGAATCGGAAACTTGCCCTTGTCATAGAAGGCTGCGGCCGACATGCGAATATCGACGGATTCAAGGTCGATTACAGAGACGAGTATTCTTACGGCCTCAGCCGGTCAGGCTCCGGGACGCTGTATTATTATGAATGGCAAGACCTGCCAACAGGCAAATGGTACCCTAGTATGACTGTCATGAAAGATGCCCCCTCGGACCCTATGATGAGAAATGTTAGAGAAGCCGTCATCGACCTCTCCGGGTTTGCTTTGAGGGCAGGAATCAAAATATATCTTTAAGAAAAGCTTCTCTCTGTCTTTTGTCTAACGAAAAGATCGTCTAGTCTTTATCCGGATACAACAGCCCGTTGAGCAGGAACTTGTATGGGCCGCGGGACTGGGCCTGTACCGGCAAGAGGGTCAATTTATTAAACTTGAAAGGGCGCCCTCTGTATGATTACATATGATTATCTAGTTAACACGAGGGCGGCCATGAACCAACAGAATCCCATCATCACCCTGCGTGACCTGAAAAAAAGTTACGACGGCACGACCGACGTGCTCAAGGGGATTGATCTCGATATCGCTCCCGGGCAGATCATCGGGTACATCGGACCCAACGGCGCAGGAAAAACCACGACCGTCAAAATCATGATCGGCATGATCCCGGATTTCAGCGGGGAAGTCAGAGTCTTCGGCCTGAATATCTCTGAACATGCCCAGGACGTCAAAAAGCGCATCGGCTATGTGCCGGAGACCGCCGCCCTCTACGAGACTCTCACGCCAAATGAATTCCTGCGCTTCCTCGGACAGATCCACGAAATCCCCGGGCCGGAAATCCAGAAGCGCGCCGCGGACATGCTCCATCTCTTCGGGCTCAAGGAGAACGCAGACGCCCGGATGACCTCTTTCTCCAAGGGGATGAAACAAAAGGTCCTCATCATCGCCAGCCTGATCCACGATCCGGACATCCTGTTCATGGATGAACCGTTGTCCGGCCTGGACGCCAACATGATGGTCGTCGTCAAGGAAATCCTGTCGCGCCTGGCGGCCAAGGGAAAAACGATTTTTTATTGCTCGCACGTCATGGACGTTGTGGAACGGGTCTGCGACCGGATCGTCATCATCGATAAGGGCGCCATCATCGCCGACGGGACGTTCGACGAACTGCAGGGTATGAACAAAGGCGAGTCGCTGGAGAGAATCTTCACCCAGCTCACAGGGAGCAGCGGCCAGGACCGCCTGGCCGAGGAGTTCATCTTGGCTTTCGAAAGGGGCAGGAAGCCGTGACGGACTTCATTATCAAGATCCTGGACGCGTTTCGCCCGCTCTTTGAGATTCTAAAAGTCGATTATCCCAAATTCAGGGAGCTCCTCTGGGTTAAGCTGACGATCGACAACCGGCAGGAAAAATCCGTTGCCCAACGCAAGTCCGACAAAGAAATCTCCAACTCCATGATCTGGGTCATGTTCATTTACGCCTTCATGGGACTCTTTGCCGGGCTGCTCCTTGTTCCAATCCCGTCCCTGTTTACCGCGCTCGTCATCATCCAGGCGATGATCATGGTCATGACCGCGGTCGCCCTGATCTCCGACTTCAGTTCGGTGCTGCTCGACACGACGGACAATGCCATCCTCCTGTTTCGCCCCGTCGACGGGCGAACTCTGGCCATGGCCCGGATCGTCCATATCACCCTTTATATGCTGATGATCACGCTGTCGCTCTCGCTGGGGACACTCGTCGTCGGGACCGTCAAATACGGCCCGGTGTTCACCCTGACCTTCCCCGTCTCTCTCGTTTTTTCGGTTCTGTTCGTTGTCTTCCTCTCCAATATCTTTTACCTGCTCTTGATCAAAATCTCGGGAGAGGAACGGTTTCGGGATATCATCCTCTATTTCCAGATCTTGATGGCGGCCGTCGCCCTGGGCAGCTACCAGATCCTGCCCCGGCTGATAGGTGCGTCTCTCCTGAAGGGCTTCTCGATTGAAATCCGGTGGTGGATATACCTCGTCCCTCCCGCCTGGGTCGCGGCGCCGGTCGATGCCGCCGTCCGCGGAGTGATATCCAAAGAGGCCCTGTTCCTGACGCTGATGGGGATCGGGCTGCCGGTCCTGTTCGTCGTCGCCGTCGTCAAATATCTTGCGCCCGGATTCAATAAGGCTCTTCTGGAACTCGAGAAGACGGGTCCCGCCCAAGAGAAAAAAACATTAGGCCGAAGATTGCCGATATTCTTTTCCCGGATCGCGACTTCCCGTCCCGTTGAACGGGCCGCATTCCAGCTCGTCTGGTTGATCTCCAGCCGGGACCGGAAATTCAAGCTGAAGACTTACCCGACCTTCGGCTACATGATGATTATCGCCGCCGTTTTGACCCTGCAGAGGAAGGGAGGGCTGGCCCAGACGCTCCAGAATTTGCCCAACACGAAGCTCTATCTCGTTTTCCTGTATGTCGGATGTATGCTTATTCCGATGACGCTGTTCCAGATGAGGCTGAGCGACCAGTTCCAGGCGGCGTGGATTTACCGGTCTCTGCCTATTGCCAGGCCGGGCGATCTCTTCAGAGGCGGAGTCAAAGCCATGGTCGTGAAGTTCGGGGGGAGCATATTCTTCCTTCTCTCCATTCCCACGCTGTTCATCTGGGGACCGCCGGTGATCGATGACATCGGCCTGGCTTTCGTCAACATGATTTTCACCAGCTACGCTCTTTCTTTAATCGTCAAGAACGAGCTTCCTTTTGCCAAGCCCTACGGGGTCGCCCGGGAGGCCCAGAAAGGAATCGCGGGATTCCTCCTACTAATTCTCCCGGGCTTTCTGGGATTTGTCCATTTCGGGCTGACCTTTATTCCCTACGGGGTTCCTGTTGCCGTGCCGCTCATCGCTCTTCTCATTTGGCCTGTGTCAAGGATCATCGACAGCACCCGCTGGGACATGATCGCTCCTGTTTGAGCGGGCAATGGTCCCTGATTTTTTCCGAGACAATCCTAATCTTTGTCCGGATACAGCAGTCCATTGAGCAGGAATTTGTAAGTCCCATGGGACTGGGCCCTGTTCTGGCAGCGAATGCCGATAAGAATGATCCGGCCGTCCTTGTATTTTGCGTCCACGACCGCGGCCTTGCGGGCGATCACCTCCGGCCCGAGCAGCCAGCCGCTCATCAGAATATCGTCTTCGGGATAGCTGGCCACGACTTTTCGGTCCCAATCGAACCCCGGCGTGGACGTGTCCAGGGCTAAGCTGTTGACGAACATGGCGCCGGCTTCTTTGGGCATGCCGTAGCCGATCGGCGTCTCGTTGTCGACCAGGATCTTCAAGATCGACGTCGGGCAGAAGAATCGCGTCCGGTCCACATTCTGAAGGGCGTTTCGCGCCGGGACGTCGAACTCGTTGAAGGCCAGGGTGCATGCCTGATTGAGCAGGACGATGACGCCGCCCTTTTCGACAAAAATTTTCAGGGCATCGACGCCTTCCTGGCCGATTCCGCCTTCATATTCCGGAGGTGTCGTTGAGGCCGGCTGCCGGACCTGCGCGCCTCCAGGGCCTCCTCCGGGCGTGCCGCTCGGACCGCCCGGGAATCCGCCCCGCTGTCCGGACCTAATTGTCGTCCCGCTTTCGTCGGAGAAGACGATGACGTCGTAATCGGCGCGGAGGTCAACCTTCTTTTCCTTCGTGCCTTTGATGTCTTCATTGTGGAGGGTCTTGTAGGGGATGTTCATATCATCAAACATATAACGCGTCCAGCCTTCGTCCATATTGCCGCGCCAGGATTGGTAGAGGCCGACGCGATGGAACTTGAGCGGAGACTTGGCGATGTCGGCGACATCGTTGAGGTCGATGACGGCCAGGTGATATTTGGCCTGGAGGGCCGGAAGTGCTTTTTTAACATCGGGCGAGTTCTTGACGACAAAGCTGCCGGCCGGAATATCCATTCCTTTTTTATTGACCTTGGCCTTGGTCCTCCAGACCTCGGCCTTGGCATCCTTGAGGAGGGCGAAGACGACCGAATAGGAGGCATTGATGTGAGAGCCAAGGAGCACATGATCCGCCCCTCCCTGATTCGCCGGGACCGGCGGATAAGGGACTTGGGCAAGCTTCTCGAGCTTGACCTCGAAAGGCTCCCTGATCTCTTCGCAGGCGACTCCCATTTGGAGAGGGAGTGTCCAACCCGCGTTGTCGTATGGAGGTTCCGGAGGGCCGCCCGGATATTGTCGCATGTCGGGATATTTCTGCTTCTCGAGGAGCGCCCAGGCATAGGCTTTATACGGCTGGGCCGTCCTGACCACGAACGAGCCGGCCGGGAAAAATTTCCCTTCGGCGACGAAGTCGGCCTTGGCCTGTTGGATTTCGACGCCGCCCATCTGGAGCACATCGAGCATCTTTAACATGGTGGGATAGTCATGTTGTTTGGCCGAAATGACGAATGCATACGGCTGGTCCTTGTCCACCTGTTCCACGGAATTCTTGTTCATCTGATAAAAGCTGAACAGAAAATCTTCCTTGTGGATCGCTGCCGTCTTGACCAGGCTCTGGGTGAAAATCAGCTCATAATCCACGATATCGCGCAGCCTCCACCAGCCGCCCCGCCAGGGATCCACGAAATCCATCATCTTTTCATAGTAAGACTTTGGGATTTCGGTCGGCTCTATATAAATCGGAGTGGCCAACCGAACCGAGGCCGCCTCGCTGAGAATGCCGATGACGTTGTGAAGCCAGGGCGTGTCATCGCAGGCGCCGATGTACCAGCCCGTGTAGCTCCTGCCGTTCACGACACCGCTCTTACCGTTCTGCTGCAGGTCGTAGGCCATGGCCGTGCCGAGGAGATTGGCGGTCCGCCAGACCATCGGCTGGATATTGGGCAGAGGCGGGTCCATGTAGGGCGGGATGAAAAGCCGGGCGCCCGTAGAGCCCATCTGATGCTGGTCGATATGGATCTGCGGCAGCCAGTCCTGGTACTGGACCCTGGTGACAGCCCTTGTCTCGGGCAGGTTGAGCATGAACCAGTCGCGGTTGTCATCGTGGCCGGCGTAGTAATGGTAGAGCCAGGGCATCGAGCCGAACTCATATCTCGTGCCGAGATATTTTTTGTACCAGTCGATGACCATTTGATTGCCGTCGGGATTGTGGGTGGGGCAGAGGAGGACGATCACGTCGCTCAGGATCTTTTTAGCATCAAAAGGAGTCTTTCCTGTGACCAAGTTATAGGCAAGCTCCATCGAGGCTTGAGACGCGGCGATTTCGGTGGCATGCAGGCTGCCGGTGATGAGAACGATCACCTTTCCTTCTCTGGCCAGCTTTCTGGCCTCTTCGACGGGAAGCGTGCGGGGGTCTCGCAATTTCTTGACAATCTCCCGATATCGATCCAGCTTGGCCATGTTTTCTTCCGCCGTTATCACGGCCATGATCATGGGTTTCTTGAGAGTGGATGTGCCGATGGTCAGCAGTTTAATCCGGGGTGATTCCTGGGCCAGTTTTTCGAAATAGGCCTTGATTTGGTTGTAGTCGGCCAGTTTTTTGTCGGCGCCGACTTTGAAGCCCAGGAACGCTTCCGGCGTCGTCTGGGCATGAACGAATGCGGTGAATAAGAGGATGGCAAGAAGACCGATAAAAGATTTCTTTAGGGAAATTGCTCTTTTCATACAAACCTCCTAGAGTGTGAAATAAAAGATTTTTATCACTTGCCAAGAGGCCTGTCAAGACGGTCAGCAGAACTGATAAAGATCCGGCAAAGATTTGACAAATCCGCTATCCCCGGTTAGGATTTAATTTCAATGATGTTCGTCCGACTCAACTCAAGATAAGGAAAATGGTATGACCGACAATCGACAGAACTTCCGGGCCCTGCGCTGGATGGCCCCGATTTGCGCTGTGTTCATGGCAGTATCCTCGGCCTTTGCCGTCCAGGCTTTGCAGTCCCAGGAGGAGGAAGTCCAAAAGCTGCTGAACCAAGCGGACAACTATTCCCAAAAGGGCGATTACAAACTGGCCATCGGCGGCTACCTGGAAGCGGCCGCGCTCGCCCAGAGCAAGCCCAATCTATCGCGGGCCTATTTTGGCTTGGCCCTCAGCTATTTTTATCTTCGGGACATGGCCAACTCCGTGAAATGGATGCGGAAGGTTTCGGAGGTGGATCCCAACAAAGAAATCTCAGAGTTATTTTACCCCAAGGGCTTTGCCCAGCTTTTTAACCAGGTGCAAAAAGAAAGGCGGGAAAAGCTCGCCGCGGAAGGCGGCGGGGAAGCTGCCAAGCAGGAGGTGCGGGAGAAGGCCGTCGAAACGCAGAAGCCTGTCAAGCAGGACGCTAAAAAAGACGAGGCTCCTCCGGAAAAAGCCGTTCAGCCTCCCGCCAGGCAGCCCGAAGCCGCTGTCGAAACAGCCGCTCCGGCCAAAGTAACGACAGGCGGGCACTGGGAGATCGGCGCCCATTATTCCACGTGGGGACTGAATCTCATCAAGGGGTTGTTTGAAAAATCGCTGACGAATGAGCTGGGCAAGGATATTCAGAATGAAGTTGTGAAGTATGTCCAGGGTTTGCACGGAGGCTTGGTGAAATCCAGCTATTCTCAGACACTGAGCTTCGATACATCCGGCTCCAATTACGGCCTTGAGGTCCGATATTATTCCAAGGGAAGAGCGGGGACGTTCAGCTTTGGCTTATCGTTTGAAAAAACACATATCAAGCTCGCCGTGGCCGGGACGGCCAAGCAGGATTTCACGAATGGAAGCTTCGCGGCGGTCAATGCCAATGCGTTTATCGAGACAAGCCCGTTCACGACCAATTTCAGTTTTCGCTGGGACTTCAACTCGGGTCACATTGTGACGCCGTACTTCGTGGCCGGGTTCGGATTTTCCTCCCTGGAGGGCACATACAGCTACACGTGGTCCGGGGATTACCAGAAAGGGTCGGATAAGCAGGGGATCGGAGATTCCCAGACCAAAAATTTCGAGCAGCTTTCCCAGGATATCGATTTTAATATCCCCAAGACATTTATCGTGCTCCAACTGAATTTCGGGATCAAAGCGGAAGTGTACCCCAATGCGTTCATCCTGGGAGAGGCGGGGATCTGGGATGGATTGATTCTTCGCTTCGGAGCCGCCTACCGCTTCTAATCCGCGTCGGGTTTCTTTCAGAAAAGCCGTCGATAATTTAAGAGATCGGGTGTATAATAAACCGCTTGACCGTGCTAGACGGGGAGCTAGCGGTGCCCTGTTGCCCACAACCCGCTATAGTGGGGTCGAAGTCCTTGCCGAGGCCGAGCCCTTTCTGGACCGTGGCCCTGCAAGTGGCGATGAGGGTCGGGGCCCTGAGCAAAGAGCTTCCTGTGAACCCCGTCAGGACCGGAAGGTAGCAGCGGCAGCAGGACGGCCTCTTGTGCTTCAGTCAGCCTTGCCTGAGTTAACTGCAGGGACAACGCAGGGAGAGCATGGTCGAAGCCGGGTGCACGGTCTTTATTTAAAATTTGTGACCCGAAAAAAAACGGAAAGGAGAAGAGGATGAAACGGACTCCATGGCTCTTGGTGATTTCAGGATGTGCGTTGGCCATCCTGGCTGCGGCCAACTTCGTCATGGCTCAAGAGACGGACGCCGAAGGCTGCAAGGACCATCCGCTGTTCACACGGATGAAGAATTATTATATTACCAACTGTGGAAAAAATTTCGATGCCGTGGAATTCACCATCGCCGACGGCAAGACGGAGACCGTCGAAGGCGATAAAACCGTGATCGACTACAACTTGAAGGAAGGTGCCCAAGCCCCCAGCGGCCTCCAGATCATCCGCAATTACGAAACTGCCGTCAAATCCCTCCGGGGTGCCACACTTTACCAGGACGCCAACGCCGGGGCGGCAACCTTCAAGCTCGTCAAGAACAACCGTGAGATCTGGGTCTCGATCGCGACCTATAATGGTACCACCGGCATCCAGCTGATCATTCTTGAAAAAGGGGAAATGGTCCAGGAAGTGACGGCGGACGCCATGTACGATGCACTCAACAAAGACGGCTTCATGGCCCTCTACATCAATTTCGACACGGGCAAGTCCGATATCAAACCCGAGTCTACGCCCATCATAGACCAGATCGCCGCTCTGATGAAAGCCCATGCGGACCTGAAGATCAGCATCGAAGGCCATACGGATAACGTGGGGACGCCGGCCTCGAACAAGACGCTCTCCGAACAGCGGGCCAAATCGGTCATGAACGCGGTTGTCCAGAAGGGGATCGCCGCCGGCCGGTTGATGGCTGTGGGCTGGGGCCAGGACAAGCCTATCGCCGACAACCGCGGCGAAGACGGCCGGGCCAAGAACCGCCGCGTCGAAATCGTCAAGAAATAATTTTTTCTGTGGGGCGGTATGGGGACGGCGCCGTCCTCTTACGCGTTTTTATTGATAGCTAATTTTGCTGAGGGCCGTCAAATCGTCATTCTTTCTGAACGGCCTCAGAATTTTCATTTTGGCCGCCTTTTCCGAGGTTTCAAACCCAGCTTTTTCAGGAGTCCGCGGAGTTCCGCTTTTCCTTTTTCTTCGATCGGAAGAAGCGGCAGCCGACATGGGCCTCCATAATAGCCCTGCGCATCGAGGGAGAATTTCAAGCCCGGGATGCCGTACGTCTCCATGATAGCCTTGTTGAGCGTGATTAAATCGTGTTGGAGCCGGGCGGCTTCTATAATTTTGCCTTCGTTGAATAATCGAAAAATTTTGACACAAAGGGCGGGCGCCGCGTTGGCCACGGATAGAATTGCTCCAGAGGCTCCCATGACCAGGCCCGGCAGAAAAACGCTCCCCGACCCGACGAGATAACTGAAATCGTCAGGGACTTGAGGAACGACCTCGCCGAGAAAGGCTAGGTTTCCCGAACTCTCCTTGAGGCCGATGATGTTGGGATGCTTGGAGAGCTCGATGATAAGCTGGCTTTCAAGCGAGATGCCTGTATTTTGGGGAATGTTATAGATGATGATCGGCACCTTGGATTGATCGGCGACAGCTAGATAATGTCTATTTAGGACTTCCCGCGTCATCTTCGACTTATAATAGCTCGGCGGCCGGACCAGGGCGGCATCGATCCCCAGCCCCGCCAGTTGATTTGTGAATTCAATCGTCAGCTTGGTGGATTCGCGGGCCGTCCCGGCGACCACGCGTTTCCCCCGCCCGGCGGTTTCCTTGGCTGCCGCGACCAGGCTTTTTGACTCTTGGTCTGAGAGCGAAACGCATTCGCCGGTAGAGCCGAGGACGACGTATCCCTCCAGGTCAAAGGTATTGTATTTCCGGACGTTATCCTTGAATTTTTCAATGGCAAGTTCCTCGCCGACAAACGGCGTTACAAGTGCGGCATAAATTCCTTTGAATTTTTTTTTCATGGAGCGGTCTCCTCGACGATCATAATCTCTGACAATGATTATCGCCCTCGCCGCCCGATTTCGCGTTCGATGGCGTGCAGCTCCGCGTCGCTCATGCCGAAATAGTGGCCGACTTCATGGAGGACGACCTCCTGCACTTTTTCCTTGAGCTCCTCGTCCGTGGCGCTGATACTCTCGATGGGTTTCTGATAGATGACGATCACATCGGGCGGGAGATTGCCGTAATAAGGTCCCCGATGTTTAAACGGGACGCCGTGGTAGAGGCCGAGAAGGCTGCCGCCCCGGGACGTCCCGACCTTGCGCTGCGTTTCGCCCGAGGGATAGTCCTCCACGATGACGGCCAGATTCTCGATATACTTCTTGAACTTTTGGGGGAGGGCGGCCAGGGCTTCTTCCACGAGCTGCTCGAATTGTTCTCTGTCCATGGGGGCTTTATTTTTCGATTCCCACCCGGGCCGGAACGCCTTTTCGATAATAATGCTTGCGCTCTTTCATTTCCGTGACCAGGTCGGCCCTCCGGATGAGCGCGGCCGGCGCATAGCGCCCCGTTAAGATGACCTCGATGTCGCCCGGTTTTTGGTCGAGAAAATCAAGGACCTCTCTTTCCGAAAGGAGCTTGAAGAAGAGGGCGACGTTGACCTCGTCCAGGATGACCAGGCTGAATTTTTTTGAGAGCATGGCGGCCAGGCATTTCCGCAAACCCACTCGCGCCCTCCGGATGTCTTCATCGTCGGGATTTTCCGTGACATGGATGAATCCCTTGCGGCCGAACTGCTCGATCGTAATCAGGGGCGAAAGTTTTTTGACAGATTCGAGCTCCCCGTACGGGTGCCCTTTGAGAAATTGTCCGATATAAGATTTTAAGCCGTGTCCGGCGGCCCGCACGGCAAGCCCCAGGGCCGCAGTCGTTTTTCCCTTCCCGTTCCCGGTATAGACCTGGATAAAGCCTTGGAAGCCCTTGACTTTCTTTTTGGCGGCCATTTTTATTTTTACTATATGGGAATCCAAACGAGGAGTCAACGGCTAGAGCGCTTATTTTCGATTTGGATGGCTTGTGTTATAATCCGGGCGATGTTAGACCCAAAATTCGTCCTGGATAACAAAGACTTTGTCCTGCGCAAAATTGCTTCTCGGGGGATCGCCATCAACCTGGATGAATTCAGCCGTCTGTCCGAGGAGAAAAAACAGGTCCTGAGGAGGGTCGAGGAGCTCCGTTTTGAACGGAACAAAGCTTCTGAACAGATCGCCCAAGACAAGCGGGAGAAAAAAGATGCCTCGGACTTGATCGCCAGAATGAGAGAGGTCGGCGACCGGATTAAAACGCTCGAAGAGGAGCTCCGGCAGATTGATGAGAAAATCCGCCTGACCCTTCTCCATATCCCCAATCTCCCCCACGATTCCGTGCCGGAAGGGAAAAGCTCCGAGGACAATGTCGAGGTCCGGCGATTCGGCCAGCCGCCCGAATTTTCGTTTCCTCCCCAGCCCCATTGGGACATCGGGACCCAGCTAGGCATTCTGGATTTTGACCGGGCCGGCAAGATCGCGGGGTCGAGATTCACCGTTTATCTGGGCGCCGGCGCCAGGCTGGAGCGGGCGCTGATCAATTTCATGCTCGATATCCATACGCGGGAGCGGGGATACCGCGAGGTCATTCCGCCGTTCATAGCCAATGCCGAGAGCTTGACAGGGACCGGAAATCTCCCCAAGTTCGCCGCCGACCTTTTTAAACTGGAAGGCACCAGCTGGTATCTCATCCCCACGGCCGAAGTCCCTCTCACCAACTATTACCGGGAGGAGATCCTGGATGCGGCCATTCTGCCGCAGCGGTTCGTAGCCTATACGCCGTGTTTCAGGAGCGAAGCGGGATCCTACGGAAAGGACATTCGCGGTCTCATTCGCCAGCACCAATTCAATAAAGTCGAGATGGTGACTTTCGCCTTGCCCGAAAAGTCATTGGATGAGCTGGAGAAAATGACATCGGATGCGGAGGAGATATTAAAAAGGCTGGAAATTCCCTTTCGTGTCGTGGCCCTCTGCGCGAGCGACATGGGTTTTGCCAGCCAGAAGACATATGATCTGGAAGTCTGGATGCCGTCGCGGAACAATTACATGGAGATTTCTTCATGTTCTAACTGCGGCGATTTTCAGGCCCGCCGGTCCAGCATCCGCTTCCGCAGGGAGCCCAAGGCCAAGCTCGAGTTTGTCCACACGCTCAACGGCTCCGGCCTCGCCGTGGGGAGAACGGTCAGTGCCATCCTGGAAAATTGCCAACAAAAAGACGGCACGGTCATCGTTCCGCCCGCCCTGCGTCCCTACATGGACGGCCTGGAACGGATATCCTGACGAGCGGTTCTCTTTTCAATATCGAATTCACGAAACCGCCGGATATGATCAATCAGGTCAAATCCTGTACGAAGCTTCACGGTTTGCGGAGTCAAATAGGCTTGCAGGGCATTCGATCTGCGGATACAATAAATGAAACCCCGCGGAGGGATGGCCGAGTGGTTTAAGGCGGCGGTCTTGAAAACCGCTTTCCAGTTTCCTGGAACGGGGGTTCGAATCCCTCTCCCTCCGCACCTTTATGGAGGGACACGTACCTGCTTCCAGAGGCCTCCCCTAATTCTTATTCGCCTTGAACAGCGTCCAGGCATTCGACTTCATATCTTTGAGGAATTTCCCCTGCCATTGATATTCGGGATGCTTCTCAAAGAAGGCTGCCGCTATGAAGTCCTGGCCGCAGGGATGTCCCATTCTTGCCCAGATTTTCATGTCCTTAGCCAGGGAGGCCGTTGTGACTTTGCCCTGAACCGTACCGCCCGGGAAATAGGGTGACCAGGAAAATTCCGGGCAGCCTTTTGGGTCTTCGTCGACATGCCCGCAGAGGACATTCCCGTTGGCGGCCGGCGCCCCGGCGCTGGCATCGAGGTGATCCGCTTCAAAAGCCTTGCCGGTTTCGGCATTGATCTTTCCCTTGTTTTCCTCCATAAGCTGTTCCCAGCGGGCTTTGCGGACCAGCACCGACTGGGCCGTATCCTTGGGATTGAAGGTCGTCTCCTCGGCGATGAATTTTTCGTCGCTGGCAAAGTTGGAGCCGATGAAATAGCCGTCCTTCGTCCTCCACACGGGTTGATTTTTTAGGCCGAGCTCGAGTTTGGCGATCTCGTTGGTCTTTGTGTCCCCGACCAGCCAGTCATTGGCATACCCGCCGTTGTTGTCCGAGGTCATGATCTTGATAAAATCATCGATGGAATTGGCGTATTGGGCCGCCTTGCGGGCCCGCATAAACTCCGGTGTGCCGCTCGCTTTAAAACCTTTGAATTGCGAGATCGTTGTCTCTGTGTAAAGAATCCCCGCGCTGTTGATCACAAAATCGTCGCCGCTGTGGATATAGCCGGGGAATGCATCCATGAGGATCCGAAACCCTTTGTTGGGGACGATATCCTCGATGACCCGCCAGCGTTCGCCGATGATATACTCCACCCATGAATTGTGCCCCATCACGATCTTGCCGTCTTCCGTGTAGCTGCCGGTGGCGATAAAAGCGCTGCAGGATCCGGGCGCTTTATTGCTGCCGGCGCCGGCCTTGATCTTTTCGTCCAGAGAGGGAACATAATACTGGGCCAGCTCAATCCAGCCGTTGAGGATCGTGATATCGATCCGGTCGTAATTTTTATCCGGCAGCCGGGCTTTCAGCCCCGCGGCGATTCCTTCGATTTCGGCCTGGTATTCCGGCTCCAGCTTGGGCCAGAACATCCTCTCGGCGGCTTCGCGGTAGAATGTCCAGTCCTTCTTCGTCGCTTTTGGCAAGTAGAAGGCGAACGTCTGCAGCGCGTCATCGATCTCCGGAGCGAGATGGTAGCCGTGCTGGAACCCGATCTCCTCCGGCGTCCCCTCGAGGTGGACGAAGATCCAGCCGTTTTGATCTTCTCGGGCGGAATGGCCAAGCTTGGCTTTCGTCCCCGTCGAGCAGGATACGGCCAAGATCAAGGCCGCAATGGCCAAGAGAATTACGAGAGTTTTTTTCGGGTTCATGGTTTCTCTCCATCGTTCGATTTCCCAGGATTGCCTCCTGCGATTAAAGAACTGATACAAACCTAATAAATAAAGTGACAACGTATGGGCGGCGCTTAGGCCGTCCTAAAGCCCCCGTAGCGGAGGGGGGCCCCGTCGACTTTTCTGACGGGGGGAACCGACGGGACTGGTTCCCCGGGGCCCGGGGGCTGCGGGCGGCCTAAGCGCCGCCCGGATGGGGATGTCACTTTAATTATTGCGTTGATATTAGATAGTATAATCATTTTGTTTTATCAAGCATTTTTTATTGACCCTGGTTTTTGCTTGTGATAGATTGAAAAAAATTTCAAGGAAACGGAAGACGACGAGACCCTTCCCAACACTTGGCGAATCCTGGAAGCGGCATGGCGATTGACGAAGGGATGATTTTGGAAATCCCTCCGAAAAATGGTAGAATAAGCCGGCCTTCCAGGTTTTCGCGGAGAGGTGCTGGAGTGGTCGATCAGGATCGCCTGCTAAGCGATTGTCCTAGTGAATGCTGGGACCGTGGGTTCGAATCCCACCCTCTCCGCCAGTTCAAAAAGGATTTTCGACCCTCCTTTAGGAGGGGATGAAGACGATGACGATCAGGATTAAGTTTTCGTTGATCGGACTGCCGCTGCTCGTCGCCGTTTGTCTCTTAATTTTCTTGGGGACTCTGTATTTCCAAAAACGGCAGGCTCTCTCCGATCTTGAATCCAAGATCCAGGTGATGGGAGACCTAGCCGCGTATAACCTTAGCCTCGCTCTGCCCGCCAAAAATCCGAGGGATGTCCAAGAAGTTATTCAGAGCCTCCGCCAGAATGTCGACCTGGCCTATATCATTCTTCTCGATAACTCGGGGAATGTCATCTCCTCCTATATGAAGGCCCGGGCCGAGCAAGCGAATTACCGGTCGGTGGACAAGGACCATCTCTCGCAAGACAAATCCATCATGAAGGGAAAAGCCGTGATTCATCGGCAGGATCAAACGCTGGGCGAGCTCTATTTGGGATTGACGCTCGATTCTCTCCGCCTTGCGCGAGAAACCATGAAACGAAATCTTCTCCTGATCATCCTGATCATTTTTCTGCTGGGAGCGGCGGCGATTTTTGTCGGCGGCTCGTTCATCACCACGCCCCTGCGGCGGATGACCCGGACCGCACGCGAGATCGCGGACGGCGATATGAGCCGAAGAGCCGTGGTTTCTGGCAGTGATGAAGTGGGACAGCTGGCCCGCTCGTTCAATGCGATGATCGACCATGTCCAAGCCAGCTACAGGCAAATGGAGGCCACCAAGCAGAGCCTGGAAAAGAGAGTGAAAGAACGGACCAAGGAACTCCAGTCCGAGATCGGCGACCGCCGGAAGGCCGAGCAGGCCCTTCAAGATGCCAATATGAAACTCCAGCAGTCCGTTGAACAGTTGGAGCAGCGCAACGCCGAGTCCAAACTGTTGAACGAACTCTACGACTCTCTCCAAACCTGCACTTCGGAAAAGGAGGTTTTTACCGTTTGTGCGCAGTTTGCCAAAAGGCTCTTTCCTGAGTTCGAAGGGATTTTCTTCGTCTATCGGACCAGCCGAAAAGTCCTTGAGCCTGCCGTCGTCTGGGGCGAATCGATTGCCGATTTTGATGTCATGGAGCCGGATGAATGCTGGGCCCTGAGGCAGGGAAAACCTCATGTCGTGGAAAAACAGAATGCCGGTTTGATCTGTCCCCATATGGAAAACGGCGACAAGCTTTTCCAGCCCTATCTTTGTATTCCGCTCGTCACCCCCGATGAGATCATCGGGCTGTTGAACCTTAGATGTACCCCGTCTTTTGTTTCGGCCGGATTGAGCCTTGCCGAAATCGGCCAGCATCGAAGTATCGAGGTCACCCAGCTGCTGGCCTTGAACTTTGCGGCGCGCATCGCTATGACTTTGGTGAATTTAAGCCTGCGAGAAAGGCTGCGCCAACAATCCATCCGCGACCCGCTGACCGGGCTGTTCAACCGGCGGTTCATGGAAGAGACCCTCGAACGAGAAATCTCCAGGGCCTTGCGGTCCGGGACGCCGCTCGGCATCATCATGATGGATATCGACTATCTTAAAAGGTTTAACGATACCTACGGCCATGAAGCAGGGGATATGATGCTGCGGTCCCTGGGCAGTTTCCTCCAGCAAAATGTCCGGAAAGGGGATGTCGCCTGCCGTTTTGGAGGAGATGAATTTGTTCTTATCATGCCGGGCGCCCTGACGAACATCGCCAAAGACAGGGCGGAACACCTGGTGAAAGACGTCCAAAATATAAAATTGACCTTTTCCAACAAAGGTCAAGGCAATATTTCCGCCTCTTTCGGCGTGGCTGTGTTCCCCGCCCATGGAAATTCAAGCGTAACCCTCATCAAAGCCGCTGATGAGGCCCTGCTCCTGGCCAAGAAAAAGGGACGCAGCCAGGTCGTGGTTGCCGGCACTTGATCCGTCTTTAAGTTTATGCAGGCCTTTAAACCGGAAAATCGGGGGTGTGCCATGAAAATAAGGTTATTGAGAAAGGGAAGAACGGCGGCCCAAGTTATGATGCCCGTGCTGGCCGTCTTTTTCTTATGGGGGGGAGCAATCCGCGTCGAACAGGGCCCCGCGGCAAGTTCTCAGGATGACTATGGGACAGTTTTAAAAAAGTTCGAAGCCCCTCCGGCCGAATACCGCAGCGCGCCTCTTTGGGTCTGGAACGACAGGGTCACGCTTGGCCAAATCGATGAGCAGCTGGCGGATTTTAAGGCCCATGGCATCGGCGGCGTTTTCATCCATCCTCGGCCGGGCCTCATCACTCCTTACCTATCTGAGGAGTGGATGTCGCTGTGCCGCCATGCCGTTGAGGTCGGAAAAAAGCTCGGCATGAAGGTCTGGCTGTATGATGAAAACTCTTATCCCTCCGGGTTTGCCGGGGGCCATGTGCCGGCCGCCATGCCCGATGCGGTCCGCACGGGGCTGCGGATGACGACAGCGGCGGAGCTTCCCACGGCGTTTGAGCGCGAGCCCTTGCTTATTTTGCGAAAGACGGCTTCTGGTTTTGAGGAAGTCGCGGCCAAGATGCGCCAGCAGAATCCCGGGCCCGGCGCGTATTACATTTTTGATCTGAATAGACAGGCGCCGAACCCCTGGTACGGCGGCTTCACCTATGTCGACCTCATGCGGCGGGACGTCACCGAAAAATTCCTGGACGTGACGCTGAATGCTTATAAGCGCGCCATCGGCGATGAATTCGGGGGCGTCGTGCCGGGAACGTTCCAGGACGAGGCCGAGATCTCCCCGGCCGGCGGCCGGGATATGGTCGTCGTCAATTATACCCCCGCTCTGTTTGACCGATTCCAGGCCAAATGGGGATATGATTTGCGGCTCCAACTCCCCTCCCTTTTCGATGAGGTCGGCGACTGGCAGCGCGTCCGCCACAATTTCTATGCGACGCTCCTAGGTTTGTTCCTCGACAACTGGGCCAAGCCCTACTATGAATATTGCACGGCCAATAACCTTATCTTCACCGGCCATTACTGGGAGCATGAGTGGCCCCGGCCGGTGAACAATCCTGATAGTATGGCCTTCTGCGCCTATGCCCATATGCCGGGAATCGATATTCTCATGAATGATTTTCAAACCGACACCCATGCTCAATTTGGAAACGCCCGGGCGGTCAAGGAGATCCGCAGTGCCGCCAACCAGTTGGGGAAAACGCGCACGATGTCCGAGACGTTCGGTGCCGGCGGCTGGGACATGACCTTCTTTGACCAGAAGAGGATCGCCGACTGGGAATATGCGCTGGGCGTCAATTTCCTGAACCAGCATCTTTCCTATGTGACGATCAAGGGAGCTCGGAAGCGCGACCATCCGCTCTCGTTTTCTTATCACGAGCCCTGGTGGCATACCTACAAAACCTTGGCCGATTATTACGGCCGCCTTTCTGTAGCGCTCTCTTCCGGCCGGCAGGAAAACCGCATTCTGGTTATTGAGCCCACAACGACGGCCTGGATGTATTATTCGGCGCGGGGTGAGACGGAGCGGATCAAATTGATCGGCAATGATTTCCAGAATTTTGTCGACCGGCTGGAAGCGGCTCAGGTCGAGTATGATCTGGGAAGCGAATCCATCATTAAAGACTTCGGCCAAGCTCAAGGCGGAAAATTTATCGTCGGGCAGCAAACCTACGATCTGGTCATCCTGCCTCCGGCCCTGGAAAATTTGGATGTTTCGACGGTTGAGCTTCTGGATAAATATGTGGCCGGCGGCGGCAGGATCCTGTCCTGGGTCAGCCCCCCGAAATATATCGAAGGAAAAGTGGACGACAAGCTCGAGAAGTTAGCCGCTCGGAATCCGCAGAACTGGCTTACTGCGTCTGAGCCGCCCGGCCTGAAAAAAATCGAAGAGCTATGCCCGCCCAGGCTCGTCTTCGAGTTTGTGAACGCTAACGGAACAACGCCGAACTTGCTCTTCCATCATCGGCGGACGCTTAAAGATTCGGAGTTGGTCTTCCTGGCCAACACAAGCAGCAAGGAGGGACGCTACGGCAGCATCCTGGGGACTGGCCGGTCTTGCGAGCAGTGGGATCTTTTTACGGGGAAGGCTTCTCCGTATCCGTCTGAGCGGGAAAAGGGCCGGCTGAGCGTGAAGTTCGACCTACCTCCCGGCGGCAGCCTATTGCTCTGTTTCAAGCCGGGCGAGGGCCCAAAGGTCCCTCATCGAGGCGATCGAACATCTAGCCTGCAGCCCCAAAAAGATATTTCCATCAAACGCGACGCCCCGAATGTTCTCACCCTGGATTATTGCGACCTCACGCTTGGCGGGAAGACTGAGAAAGACCTCTACTTTTATGAGGCCCAGCTAAAGACATATAAATACCACGGGCTGGACAGGAATCCCTGGGACAGTGCCGTGCAGTACAAGACGAACATCCTGGACAAGGATAGGTTCGCTCCCGATTCCGGGTTCGAGGCGGCGTACAATTTTGAAGTCGCCGGTGGCGTAAATGCCGGCTCTTGGCAGGCCGTCGTGGAAAGGCCCGAGCTATTTCAAGTTTCCATCAACGGCCAGAAAATCACTCCTTTAAAGGACCGCTGGTGGCTGGACCGCGCCTTCGGGATTTTCGACATCGGGGCGTTCGTCAAGCCCGGGAACAATCAAGTGATGCTAAAGTCCTCTCCGTTCACGATCCATAGCGAGTTGGAGCCGATCTATGTGCTGGGCGATTTCGGGCTTGCCGGCCAGGTCAAGGGCTTCAAGCTGGTGCCTTCTTCGGAGCTGAAACTGGGCGCCTGGAATACCCAGGGATTGCCCTTGTATCCTGGCCCCATGAGCTATAAGAAGACATATTACCTACGCATGAATGAGCTTCGGAAGAACCGGTTCTTTGTCGAACTTGGCCGCTGGCTGGGCGCCGCGGCCGAAGTCAAAGTGAACGGCAAATCGGCCGGCGTGATCGCATGTCAGCCGTTCCGGCTCGATGTCACAGACTTCCTCACCTTGGGCAACAATGATGTGAGTGTCGTGGTCTTTGGAACGCTCAAGAACACGCTCGGACCTTTTCACAACAATCCGCGGCTGGGCATGGCCTGGCCGGGTTCATTCCAGCAGGGCGCCAAGGGCGGATATCCGCCCGGGTCGGCGTACAGCGTCGTCGGCTACGGTCTCTTCGACGATTTCAAATTGATGTTGGAAAGATTGCGCTAAAGAAAGAAAGGGACGATGAAGAGCTTTTGGCGCTATCTCGGCGGCACGATCATCAAGCCCCGGGCGACATTCCGGACTCTGCTGGCGGATCCCAAACAAGTTTCAAAAAGTTTCAAAGCCGTCCTATTCATCGGCTTCCTCTACACCATCACCGTGGCCGGCTTTGCGGTCAGCGGCGCCCTGATCTCGGCTCCGGCCTTCATCAATCTCCCGCCGGAAAATTACTATTTTTGGGAAATGTTCTTTGCCGCTCCCGTGGGTTTCATGGCCTGGATCGTGGCAGCCGGGTTTGGTCATCTTCTGAGCCGGTGGGGGAAAGGGACCGGGACCTTTGAAGGGACGCTCGCTGCGCTCGGGTTTGCCGTGGCCGTGCCGCAACTCGTGACCTGGATCCCTGAGACCGTGTTGGCTATTTTTCTGCTCCTCGGGACGAAGCAAGAGGAGTTTATGGAGCGTACGGCGCAGCCCGGCTTCTGGCAGACTTTTGTGATCGCCTACCAGGCGGCGGCGATCCTCTGGCTGCTCGTTCTTGTGATCACGGCGGTGGTCGTCAGCCAGAAGATGCGCTGGCGGCGAACCTTGCTCGTCGGGCTGCTCACCACGGTCGTCTTTATGGTCGTGATGTTTATCTTTATCCGATGATTTCCTATTCTGGAAAGCTAGACGAGCGGTCCCATGATTGACGTCAAAGAGCATGTTTACCAGGATGACCCCAACGAAGGCCATCCGGATGTCCGCACCAAGCTTAAAAATGTTTCTTATTTCTTTATCGGGAACGGAAGGATCCAGGGCGCCGTCCAAATAGCGCCGGCCGGAGAAGGCACACCCGTCGGCCTCCTGGTCATGAATCCCGAGCAGCTCAGGAAAAAGAGGGAAGCTCTGACCATGGACGCCCATTCCGGTCTGGAAAATACGATGATTCGGGTCCTCGACGGTAAAGAGTTGTTTAAGCCCGAACCCGGCGCTGTTGAAGCTCGTTGGTCGGAGATCCATAAAATCCCCGCAGTCCATATCCGCTGGCAGAATCGAGCCATGAAGGTCGAAGAATATTTTTTCTGCCCTGAAAAAGACGTGCCGGCCATCCTCCGTGAAGTCCGTCTCAAAAGCCGCAGCCGCCGGAGGAAAAAATTTTGTGTGCGGACGGGGGTCGGTCCGAGGATCTTGGAGAAAAATCTTTTTTTGCAGCCAGGCGACGAAAAACGCCTTTTTATCCGTTATTCCCTGCTTGCGGCCAAGGATGAAATCCTCGTGGATTTTTCGGGAAGGTCAAAACTGGGCCGCGAAATGATCGCGCATTGGGAAAATATGTCACGGATTGCCTTTGGGCATTCGCTTCTTGATCATTATTTTCAGGCGACCAAGTCCCAATTGCCCGCCGTCATTTCATGCACTGGCCGCGTCGATGGCGGCGTCTGGCAGTACAACCGGGAGTGGCTGCGGGACCAGGCCATGGTGGCGCTGGCCTTAACGATGATGGGCGACGAGACACTCGCCCGGACGATGTTCAACCGCCTGTTCGAAAAATTTGTCACGCCTGAGGGCGATACCATCGATTCGAGCGAGAAACGCGACCCGGACGAGGTGGAGCTCGACCAAAACGGCTTCCTTCTTTATACCTTTAAGGATTATGTGCTGTGGACGGGCGATCTTCAGATGGCCGAAGAAAAATGGGACAAGATCGTCGTCACCGCTGAATTTCCGTTGAAAAGGATTTTTCGCCATGAGTCATCCGGGCTCTTAACCAACCGCAGAGAATTCTGGGAACGTCACCGCGCCCACGGGATCGAACCCGGCCTTGAACTCGTCCACCAGCTTTATACTTCGGTGGGATTGTCGGCGGCCGCCGTCCTCGCGCGCATGCTGGGACACCGGCAGGACGCCGCCCGTTGGGAGTTCGAGGCGGCCAGGATCAAGCAGGCCATCCTCGAAAACCAAAAATTCCGGCTTTCGGATAAAAGAGGATTCATCAAGCGACGGGGGTTGGACGGCCGAGTTCAGGAAAAAATCTGGCCTGTGCGGGATTCCGGTCTCCCGCCTGAAGCGCCCCTGGCCATGCCGGGCGATCATTTCCTGAATCCCGATGCGTCCACGGCCCTCCCCATAGCCCTTAGCTTTATTCCGCCGGATTCGCCGCTTTGCCAAACAACTCTCGCTTCGCTGGAGATTCTTTGGAACCAAGCCTGGAAGGGCGGAGGCTACGGCCGGTATCATGCCAGCTCCGAGCCCGATTCAGCAGGCGCCTGGCCTTTTCCGTCGCTGTTTGTCGCGCGGGCATGCGTGGAGACAGGAGATTTTCAGAATATCTGGCGCATCTTGAACTGGCTGAATACCGTGCCTGGCGCAAAAGCCGGGTCCTGGTTTGAATTTTATGGAAAGCGGCTGGCTCCTCCTTTCCCCCAGGTCGGGATTGTGCCATGGAACTGGGCCGAATTGGTGATCCTCTTTATCCATCATATCCTCGGAGTCCAGCCGCAGGAGGATTCCCTCCGCATCCGGCCGCGGGTTCTTCCCGGGCTGAAACACATTTACGCGTCTTTCCCCATTCGAGGACGAAGGCTCGAGCTTGATTTCAGGAAGGCAGCGAAGGGAAAATCCGCCAGCTTCCTGACGAACGGCAAGATTGTAAAAGCCTCTCCGGGCGAAGTTCGTATCGCTTATGGTGATCAGAACCTCCGGGTTCAGGCCGGTCTGTAATTCTGATCAGCCCGATTGAAAAAGCATGGATCGTTGCATTAAACTAGATCACTATGCCAAAGAGTTTTCTGCATGACTGACATAGCGCCGCCCAACAAGACAGTGGTCCTGGTCGTTTCGACCGTGGCCGCGTTTCTCACCCCATTCATGTCATCATCCATCAACATTGGGCTTCCTTCGATCGGCAGAGAATTCGGAATGACGGCCGTGGCCCTGGGCTGGGTCGCCAGCTCTTATCTTTTGACGACGGCCATGTTCCTTGTCCCCTTCGGCAAGTTCGCAGATATCCATGGCAGGAAAAAAGTCTTCGGCTGGGGAGCGCTTATCTATGGGCTGGCATCTTTCTTGTCTGCCCTTTCACCCTCTTCCGCTTGGCTGATCGGCTCCAGAATCGTGCAGGGAATGGGCGGGGCGATGTTCTACACGACGGGTGTTGCGATTCTCACGTCCGCTTATCCTCCAGGCGAGCGAGGAAGGGTTCTGGGAATCAATGTTTCGTCAACGTATATCGGCCTTTCCATCGGCCCGGTGCTGGGCGGGTTCCTGACGCAGCATCTGGGCTGGCGGAGCATCTTTTGGCTGAACGGAATTCTGGGGCTGGTTCTCGTCGTGCTCGTTTTTTGGAAACTCGAGAGCGAGTGGGCCGAGGCGAAAGGTGAGTCGTTCGACCTGTCCGGCTCGCTAATTCTGGGCCTGACCCTGGTGGCCATCATGCTGGGATTCTCACTGCTTCCCCGAATTCCTGGCGGCGCTTTGATTTTGGCGGGGTTCGTCGGCGTGCTCATATTTGTCCGCTGGGAGCTCAGGACGGACAACCCGGTTCTCAACATGAGCCTCTTCCGGCAGAACGCCGTTTTTGCCTTTTCCAACCTGGCCGCCCTGATCAATTACAGCGCCACGTTTGCCGTCGGTTTTTTAATGAGCCTTTATCTACAATATATCAAAGGGCTCAGCCCGCAGAAGGCAGGCCTGATCCTGATTGCCCAGCCGGTGGTCATGGCCCTCTTTTCGCCCCTGGCAGGCCGCCTTTCGGATCGCATCGAGCCCCGGCGGATTTCTTCGGCAGGAATGGGCCTCTGCGCCCTGGGGCTTCTATTGCTGTCGTTTGTCGGACGGCAGACGGTCCTGGGTTTTATCAGCGCCAGCCTGATTGTCCTCGGCCTCGGCTTCGCCCTCTTTTCTTCGCCGAATATCAATGCCGTGATGAGCTCGGTGGAAAAGCGGTATTATGGCGTCGCCTCCGCCATGCTCGGCACGATGCGCATGACCGGACAAATGCTGAGCATGGGTGTGGCCATGTTGATCTTTGCCATCACCATCGGCCGCGTCCAGATCACGCCCGCTTATCATCCCCAGTTTTTAGCCAGTCTTAAAACGGCCTTTCTCTTCTTCACGGCGCTTTGTATCGGAGGTGTTTTTGCCTCGCTAGCGCGGCGGATCCAGTCAAAAGACTCAAATAAGTGAACGATTCTTAAAACATAGGAGCGGGAGAGGGGATATGCCCGGATACCATATGCAAAAAAAAGAAAGAGAAATTCAGGACCCGAAAACCATCGAGGAAATATTAAGACGGGGCAAATATGCTGTGATCGCTCTGTGCCGCGAAAATCGCCCGTACGTTATGACATTGAGCTACGGATATGACCCCACGAAAAGAGCGCTATATTTTCATACGGCCCACAAGGGTTTGAAGATGGAGTATATCAAGGCCAATCCTGCGGTGTGTGCGACGGTCCTCGAGGACGGGGGATACGTCATGGGCGAATGCGCCCATGCCTATCGCTCTGTCGTTTTTCAAGGGACAATGCGCGTCGTCGGCACTCTCGAGGAAAAAAAATATGGCATGGACGTCCTGCTGGGCCATCTTGAAAAAAACCCCGAGGTCGTCAGGAAAAGATCGTTGGCGAACGAACAGTCGTATGCCAGAGCGGCCATCTTGAGGCTGGACATCCTGGAGATCACCGGGAAAGCGGGCCGATGATGAGTGCAAAGACGGCGCGCCCACCCAAATAAAAGCTTGCCAAATTGCCCATAATCCGATATATTATATAGGAATAGAAACTAACAAGGAGGCGATGGCCCATGACACCCAGAAAAATCAACGAGCATATCTATTCGGTCGGAGCCGTCGATTGGGACCGGCGGCTTTTTGATTCTTTGATCCCGCTGCCCGACGGCACCAGCTATAATGCCTACCTCGTCCGGGGCGGCGCGAAGACCGTCCTCCTCGATACCGTCGATCCCATGAAAACCGATATTCTACTAGAAAATCTGAAGAAAGAGGCCCGCCTCGATTATGTGATCGCGCATCATGCCGAACAGGACCATTCAGGCTCGATCCCGGCCGTGCTGGCCAAATTCCCCGAGGCCAAAGTCGTCTGCACGCCCAAAGCCAAGGGGATGCTCATCGACCACCTGGCCGTGGCCGAAGACAGATTCGTGACGGTCGGCGACGGGGAAACGATCGACCTGGGCGGCCTGACCCTGGAATTCATTCATACGCCCTGGGTTCACTGGCCGGAAACCATGTGCACATACCTGCGGGAGGACCGCGTCCTTTTCAGCTGCGACTTTTTCGGCTCCCATCTGGCCGCCTCCGACTTGTTTGTCGCGGACGAAGGACGCGTTTACGAATCGGCCAAGCGCTATTATGCCGAAATCATGATGCCGTTCCGGACGATCATCCAGAATAACCTGGAAAAACTGAAAACGCGGAAAATCGATTTCATCGCGCCCAGCCACGGTCCCGTCCATAACCGGCCGGAATTCATCATCAACGCTTACAAGGATTGGATCTCGGATACGCCGAAAAACGAGGTAGTCATTCCTTACATTTCCATGCATGGCAGCACGCAAAAAATGGTCGAATGCTTGGTCAGCGCGCTGGCCAAACGGGGTGTGACGGTTTCCCAGTTCAACCTGGCCGACGCGGACATCGGGAAGCTGGCCATTGCCCTTGTCGATGCAGCGACGATTGTCCTGGGCACCCCGACCGTGCATGTCGGCCCGCATCCGAACGTCGTCTATGCCACATACCTGGCCAACGCCCTGAGGCCCAAGGCCAAGTTCGCCTCGGTCGTCGGCTCCTTTGGCTGGGGTACCAAAGCGGTCGAGCAGATCGCGGCGATGATTCCCAACCTGAAAGTGGAAGTCCTTCCGCCTGTCATTTGCCGCGGCCTTCCCCGAGACGCCGATTTTGCCGCGCTCGAAAAATTGGCCGATACGATCGCCCAGAAACACAAGACCCTTGGACTGAAATAAGCACGGCTGCCGCCTTCGGTGCCGCGCCACTCCCCCTTAAGCTTTTTTGCTGGAATCGAAATCTTCCCTCTTTCTTTCGGCAGTTTGACAAAACATGCCGAAGGGTGTATTTGATATTTATTTCACAAGGAGGAGGGAATGAATAGCCTAAAAAAACCCTTGCGACGGACTTTTCTTTTGGCCTTCCTCATGATGGCCCTGGGCATCTTTCTGGCCGCCCAGAGCCTGGAGCAGAAAGTCGCGTTCAAGAAGCTTTCGAACGGTATGACCGTGATCCTGGTCGAGCGCCATGGAGCGCCGGTCTTCAGCACGATCTATGGGTTCAAAGTTGGCTCCGTGGATGAGACTCTGGGAATCACGGGGACGGCCCATCTCTTCGAGCACATGGCCTTCAAAGGCACGCCCAAGATCGGCACGACGGACTACGAAAAAGAAAAGCCGATCATGGAAAAAGTGAACCAGGTCGGCCGCGAATGGAGCCTGGAGCTTCTCAAAGGCGACAATTCCGACAAAGCGAAGGTAGCCCGTCTTAGAGAGGAACTGACGAAGCTCGAAGCCGAGCAGAAAAAGTATATCGTCAAAGACGAAATCGATGTCATCTACACTAATGTCGGAGGCGTCGGGCTCAATGCTGGAACGGGGACCGACCAGACGTCCTACGTCATCAGTCTGCCCTCCAACGAGCTCGAGCTTTTCTGCCTGGTGGAATCCGAGCGGATCAAGAACGCCGTCCTCCGCGAATTTTACACCGAGCGGAGCGTCATCCAGGAGGAACGGAAGCAGACGACCGAAGCCGTTCCCACGCGGATGCTCTATGAAATGTTCATGGGCGCAGCTTTTATCGCGCATCCCTATAACCATCCGGTTGTAGGCTGGGCCTCGGACATCAACTCCGTGACCCTAGAAGAAGCCCAAGCGTTCAAGAGCAAATTCTATACCCCAAACAACTGTGTCCTGGCGATCGTGGGCGATATCTATCCTGAGAAAGCTTGGCCCCTAGTCGAAAAGTATTTCGGCGAAATCCCCCGCGGCAGCGACCCGCCGGTCCTCAGGACGATCGAGCCCAAGCAGATCGGCGAGCGCCGCGTCAAGATCGAGTTCGAGGCCGAACCCATGCTCGTCTTGGGATTCCACAAGCCAACGTTCCCGACCAAGGAGGACGCGGCGGCAAGTGTCTTGTCGTATGTCTTGACTTCAGGCAGGACCTCTCGGATGTACAAGGACCTCGTCCAGGACAAACAGATTGCAGTCTCGGTCAGCGCGGGCTCGGGGCCAGGCACTCGGTATCCGAACCTGATGACGTTTAGCGGCACTCCCCGCTACCCGCATACGGTCGAGGAGCTCGAGACCGCGATCATGAGTCATATCGAGAAGGTCAAAGCCGAGCCGATTACAGAGCGGGAGCTTCAGAAGGTCAAGAACAACATGGAGGCGTCCTACATCCGTTCTATGAGCTCCAATATGGGGCTGGCCATGACGCTTATGCGATACCAGCTCCTCTTCGGCGACTGGAAGCTCTACCTCAAGTACAAAGACATCATTACTAGCATCACGGCCGCGGATGTCATGGATTTTGTCAAAAATTACCTGACCTTGGAGAATAGGACTGTGGCTTATCTCGTCAGGAAAGCCAAGGCGTCCTGAAGGAAAAGGGAGAACACAGATGAACACAAAGACCATTGTCAAAGGATTGATCATTGCCGTATTTCTCACAGCCCTTAGCCTTCCGGCCATACCGCAGAGGCATCCCCGTGAGCTGGGGCCGGCTCCCGAGCTTAAATTCAAGTTGACCAAGCCCGTCCAGTTTATTCTCAACAACGGCATCCAATGCTATTACATGGAGGACAAGGAGCTGCCGCTCATCTCTCTCAGGGGACTCTTCAGGGGCGGAAGCCTTTACGAGCCAGCCGAGAAAGCCGGACTCGCTTCTCTTATGGGAACGGTATTGCGCACCGGCGGCACCAAGAGGCTGACGGGGGACCGGATCAACGAGGAACTCGAATTCATCGCCGCATCCATCGAATCCTCCGGCGGCACGGAATACGTGTCCGTCTCGGGCAACTCTCTTAAGAAGGACTTCGCCAAGCTTGTCGAGCTTTACTCTGATATTATCATGAACCCGGAATTCCGCCAGGACAGGATCGACCTGGCCAGGAACCAAACCATCGAAGGGATGCGGCGGCGTTGGGATATGCCCATGCAGGCCGCGATGCTCCTTTTCAACGAGAAGGTGTTCGGCTCTGATTCTCCGTTCGGACGGAGGGCTACCCCCGCGACCGTCAAGGCCGTCACCAGGGAAGACCTGATCGCTTTCCATCAGAAATACTTCGCTCCCAACAACTTCACCTTGGGGATTGTGGGGGATATTTCCCTGAACGAGGCTAAAGCGGCCCTGGACAATGCCTTCCAGGGCTGGGCGAAGAAAAAGGTGACACTCCCGGTTGTCCCGAAACTCACAGAGATAGCGGACGGGACCATCTATTATGCCTATAAAGACACTCCCCAGGGCAACGTCTTTATGGGCCACCTGGGAATCACGCAGCTGAGCCCCGATGAGTTCAAGGTCGAGGTCATGAATGACATTCTCGGCGGAGGTGGGTTTACGGCCAGGCTGATGAAAGAGCTGCGTTCAAATCGAGGCCTAACCTACGGCATTTATGGGGGCGTTTACGAAGGCATCGCGAAAGATAGAGGTCAGTTCCAGATCGGCTCTCAGCTCAAGGCAAATAAGTTTGTCGAGGCCCTCGAGGTCATCAAGGGAATCATCAAGGACATGCAGTCCAACCCAGTGACTGATGAGGAGATCGCGACGGCCAAGAACTCCCTGGTCAACAGTTTTGTCTTCCGCTTCGAACAGAAGGGTCAGATCCTGAGCCAGTTTATGAGCTTGAAGCTTGAGGGATATCCTGATAACTACCTCGAGACCTACATCGATAACATCCGTAAAATCACTAAAGCGAATATCCAGGAGGCTGCCAAGAAGTACATGAACCCCGACAAGATGACCTTCGTCATCGTGGGAGACGAGAAGAAATTCGACAAGCCGCTCTCGACGTTTGGCAAAGTCAAGACCCTCGACCTCAATAAGATCATTGCCGAGGAAAGGGGAGAGCAGAAGTAGGCCATTTTTCTTTTGGCTTTTAGAAAGGTCAAGGACGACGGGGATTGATTCCCAGCGATTCACAGCGGCCGGCGGCGAATCTTCCCCGCGTCCTCGGGCTGATCAGCATCATCGGCATCGTCGTGGGAACGATGATCGGCTCGGGGATCTTCATCGTCCCCGCCTCCATCGCGGCCGAACTCCAAGCGCCCCTGCTGATGCTGGCGGTATGGATTGTCGGCGGCGTCTTGAGCTTTTTTGGGGCGCTGTCCCTGTCCGAGCTCGGGGCCGCTTTTCCCCAGGCCGGCGGCATGTATGTCTATCTCAGGGAGGCGTACGGCCCGCTGCTCGCGTTTCTATTCGGTTGGACTCTTTTTCTGGTCATCGATGCGGGGAGCATGGCCACCCTGGCCGTCGCTTTTTCATCCAAATATCTTCCTCAGTTCTTCAGGCTTTCCCTCGGGGAGACAAAAATCATCGCGGTTTTGCTCATTTTTATCCTGGCCGCGATTAATTACCTTGGAGTGAAATGGGGGGCATTTGTCCAAAATCTTCTAACGGTCATAAAATTCGCCGGCCTGGTCGGCGTCATCGCCGTCGTGTTCATTTTTGCCAAGGGGAGCGCCTCGCATTTTTATATGCCTTCCCTGCGATCTTTTTCGAGCGGGCTCGTCGGCCAATTCGGCGTGGCTTTGGTGGCGGCGCTTTGGGCCCTGAAAGGATGGGAAGTGGCCACCTTCAGCGCCGGCGAGGTCAAGAATCCGGAAAAGAACCTTCCGCTCGGGATTTTCATCGGCACCCTGCTTGTCATCCTGCTCTACCTGGGCGCCAATCTTGCCTATCTCTATGCTTTTCCCGCGGGCGAGCTTGCCAAATCCGGACGGATCGCCAGCGATGCCATGAATTTTGCCATCGGGCCGGCGGGAGCATCGATCATCGCTCTCATGATTCTTTTCTCGATCAGCGGCGCCTGTAACGGGCATCTTTTGACCGGGCCTAGAGTCTATTTCGCCATGGCCAGGGACAAGTTGTTCTTCAAGAAAGTCGCCGAGGTCCATCCCCGCTTTCTGACGCCTCATTTTTCCATCATGGCCGTCAGCCTTTGGAGCGCCCTTCTGTGTCTGTCCGGGACTTTTGAGCAGCTTTTCACTTATGTCGTCTTCGGGCTCTGGATCTTTTTCGGCCTGACGGTCGGGGCGGTTCTTATTCTCCGGAAGAAAATGCCGAACCTGCCCAGGCCTTATAAAACCTGGGGATATCCCATCACCCCCGCCCTGTTCATCCTGGCGGCGCTCCTAATCTCGGTGAACACGCTGATCAACAAGTTCTGGAATTCGTTTGCCGGACTTGCCATCATTGTGCTTGGAGTCCCAGCCTACCTGTACTGGAGGAGGAAAGCCGAGCGATAGGACACTCCGTTATTTTCTGCTAAATTTCTTAAAAAAGTCCCAAATGATATCCGTGGCATGAATTCTGTCGACCCTGGGCCCGATCCAGCGCTCAGGAAGGTTAGAATTCCCTCCGCCCGGCCAGCCGTGTCCCTGGCCTTCGATATACAGTGCCGTCAGAGCGACAGTGTCTGTTTCACTGCCGTAGCGGACGATTTTCACTCCGTCCTTGTCCTGGACGACACCAGGCGGGCTTTTGATACCAAGCGCCGCCGCCCATGTTGTCAGCGTTTGTTCGACAGAGGGATTGACTTTTTGAGACCAAGGCGTTTTGACATCTCCTCCGGAAAGAGGAATGAGAGGGTCTTTAGTGCCGATGATGTAAAGCGTGGGAAGGGGACGGGAGGGTCTGGGATTCTGAATCCAACAATGCCCGGCGACCGGGGCCATGGCGGCAAACCTGTCGGAGAGTTCTGCACCCAATCGGAATGTCATTCCGGCGCCGTTGGAATGGCCGGTTATGTAAACGCGATTGGCATCGATATTCACTCGCCTGGAAAGGTCATCCAGCAATGCTCTGACAAAGGCCACATCGTCGATTTTCGACCGCTGGCTTTCGGGACGAAGCTGACCGTCGTTCCATAACCGGGGATTGAGGATGAAACTGGCCGGCCATGCGGGTCGGGCAGGCAGGCCATCGGGGGCGGCAGCGACGAAATTTTCCCGCTCGGCTTTTGCCGACCAGCCGTTTTTCTCGAGAGAGCTCTCTCCGCTCCCGCCTGCGCCGTGAAAAATCAGCACGACGGGGATCGGCTTCCGGGGGTCATAGCCCGAGGGCACATAGACTTGACAGCGGCGGTTTCGCGATTCGGTCCAAATTGTCACGGTCTGCCGCTCCGGCTTCAGCGGTTCTTGGGCCGGCAATTTTTTAAAAAGGATCATCGGCAATCCTACAAATAACAAAGTGGCAAGGATGAACGCCATCGACTTAGCATTCATGGCGCCCTACATATAACATTTTTCGGAATCCATGCATATCGTCAGAATGAAAAGATGAGAAAAATTATGGCCGGCCGAAGAAGAGCAGAATGTCCACGATTTCGTCGGGGCTGAGGGCCGTCCCATCCTGAGGGGAATCGACGATCCGGAAGTTGAAAAACGGGCAGTTTCCTTCATACCATTTAGTCATCGGCCTCGCTAAAATTATTCTTTTTTCCCGCTCTTTGTCATTCAACAAACCGCCGAGCCCTTTGAGGTTGATTCCTTGTTCAGGGTCGACACCAAGGATGAACCGGGTATTGCCATAATTCGACATCAAGAAGCCAAACCCATCTCCGAGCTGCGGATGCTCCTTGTCGCACCTAGCCCATTCCTTAGCCAAAAAGCTCCTCGGATTGAAGACGATGAGCCCTTCGACTTTTTTCCGTCCGGCGCGGTCGGTCCGGGGAAGCATGAGGCTGAGTGTCTGTCCTCGGGCCGAGTCGGAAAGATAGGCGAAATAGTCGTTCTCGACTTTTCTCATAGCGCGCTCGTAGCGGTCGATCCCGGCAAAGAGTTGTCGGCATTCAACGATGTCATGGGCCTCCTCGGCTTTGGCGTATAAGAAGCGCATGAATTTCAACCCTTCGTCGAGACGGTCGTGGTTGATCTCCTCTTCGCTTTTTTTGGCGCCGGAAAACAAGGCGCGGAGGATCGCGTAGGGTGTTCCTGCGAGGTCGATATATTTGGGCAGGGAGGCCGAATCGACGAGCTTCGTATAGCCGGCTATTTTTTCCATCGAGGCATCGACACGGCCCGTTTCCAAGAGCTTCAAGACAAGAAAGATCGAGGCCAGGGAGTCAAAATCGGGCAAACGGTGGGTGATGATCGTCAGTCGGTCGACGACATGGATGTGGTCGAGAACCAGGTGAGGATGCTTCACGATCAAGGACGCCGTGCACTCGGCCTCGGCTTCGGGATGATGATGATCAATGACGCCGGGAACGGTTCCCATCCCGACATCCAGGACCAGCGTGCTATCCTGCGGCTCGAATCGCTGTCCGTAGTTGACGAATCGATACGTCACTTCCACCTTAGTGCCGTCCTCTCCCGCTTTTAAGAAAATTCACGATTTTGGCGCTTCCGGAAGGAAAAGGGAAATGCTGGATCGCCTTCAAGGAGACCCATCGGTGAGAAATCTTTTTGAGCTTCGGCTCGCCTTTGAGCGTGCATTCATAGGCGTGGAGCATGACTTCGAACTGGGTATAGGCGTGTTTGACGGTCATCAAAAATTTCGCCTGTTTGACTTCAACCCCCAGCTCTTCGCGGATTTCCCGGGCAAGCGCCGCTCTCAGGCTCTCTTCCGCCTTTTTCTTTCCGCCGGGGAATTCCCAGAGGCCGGCCAGAAGTCCCGTCGGAGGGCGTTTCTGGAGCAGGACCTTGCCGTCTTTTCTAATGATCCCGACAACGGCCTCGATTTTGTGATACGCCCTCTTCTTGGGGCGGGGGATGACTTCCTGTTCGCCGCGCTCAAATGCCAAACAGAATGTTTGGACCGGGCAGAGTAAGCAGAGTGGATCTCGGGGCCTGCAGGCTAGGGCGCCGAGTTCCATCAAGGCCTGATTGAATGTCCCGGCATGTTTTTTCGGGAAATGCGGCTTGAGCCGATCGAGCAGAATTCGGTCATGCTTCGCGTCGGCTTGGCCCCGGATTCCAAAAATCCGCATTAACACGCGGCGGACGTTGGCATCGACGAGGGGATGGAGTTGATCGAAGGCGATGCTGAGCACCGCGGCCGTTGTGTAGGCCCCGAAACCGGGTAACTCCCTCATCTCCTCGTAACGAGCGGGGAATTTTCCCCCCCTTTCTCGAATGAGAATCTTCGCGGCGCGATGCAGATTCCGGACTCGCTGATAATAGCCGAGTCCCTGCCAGGCCTTGAGCACTTTTTGCAGGGGCGCTCGGGCCAATGATTTTATGTCGGGAAAGAGCTTCAGCCATTTTTCATAATAGGGGACGACGGCGCCGACGGTCGTCTGCTGAAGCATGATTTCCGAGACCCAAATTTTATACGGGTCGTGAGTTGTTCGCCAGGGCAGGCGGCGTTTGTGGACGCGATACCAGGCGACGAGCTTTCGACTAAAAGCCTGCTGTCTCGGAGTCACCCGCGGCTCTCTTCATCCGGCGCTTTTCTACGATTAAGATGGAAACCCCATTTATCCCCGTTCCGGCAAGGGGAAAAAGCGGAATTTTGTCTCGGGATCGGCTACTTCTTTTTTTCGGGCTCTTTCTTTTCCGGCTCGGGAGCTTTCCAGGCATTGGCCTCTTTAGGGAATTCCTCCAGGAATGAAGAATCGACTTTGAAGAGGTAGTCCAGGCGGGCGTTTTTCAGGACAGCCTGCTTTTTATCCTTGTCCACGTTTCCGACGAGGACCGTGAAGGACTTCTCCACGGGCTTTTCTCCGGCCTCTTTTGTCCAGATCGTGACTTCGGCCTGGGGTTTGTCCAGCCCGTATGCGGCCAGCCCCTTGGGCCCATCGATATATTCGGCGGCCTCCAGGCCTTCGATCTTCCGGACGAAGGTGTCGATCTTCGTGCCGTCCGCCTCTTGTTTTTGGGCGGCGTCGAAGTACCATTTGTCGTTTTGGGCCTTGGCGAGCGTGAGGCTCAGCGCGCCTTTTTTGATCGCGACTTTGCTCGTCTGCCAGGTGTTGAAGCTGACGACCTTGTTCTCCCGGAGCTCATCGGCCTTCTTCTCAAGGTCGGCCAGGACATCGCTTTCGGGAACGATGATCTTCGTCGACTGGGATGTCGTCACATAGGTTTTTTCCTTGTCCTTGTGGAGGGCGAATGTCAGCTCTTTGTTGGCGGCGGGCATGGTCAGGATGATCTGGTATTCCGGTTTGTCCAGCCCGAGTTTTTTCAGCTCGTCAGCCTTTTTATCCTCCCCGATAAACTCCTTGGCTTTCAGGTTGGACAGCGTATCCAGGATGTTCGTGATCTTGCTTTCTTTGGCCAGGGCTCGGAGCGGTTTTTCAAAGAACCATTCATTGTCCTTCTTCTGGGCGTCCCATTTGGTATCCTTGGCCTGGAGCTTGATACTCTTAACGTCTCCGGTCTCGAATTTGAAGATGTCTTTCTGCCGGAAATCGAAGAGTTTCTTATCAAGAGTGCTCTTCAATAGGCTGGCCAGGAGGACCACTCTTTTATCGCCTTCTTTTTGAGCGAAGAATGTTTTATCCAGAGGGTTTTCCATGCCGATTAAAACCTTGACGGGCAGGGTGTTGCCCTTCGTCCACAGCGCAACTTCTTTCTGGGGGATCTGGTATTTCTTGAGGTCGGCGTTTTCCTTCTCAACGACCCTTTCGATTTTCAAATCCGAGAAGCTCTCCGCCAGCTGGTTGACCTCGTTATTGTCGGCCTTCGCTTCCAGCGGCTCGCTGATCATCCACTCGCCCTTGTCGTCTTTTTTAAAGCTCAGGGTTTCGCTCCCTTTTTTCAGCGTGATTTTTTCGACATCGGCCGATTTCAGCGCCACTAACTTTTCTTCCGGGCCGCCGGCTTTTTCCCCCTTGCCCTTCTGATCGACGAAGAGGATGACGGCCAGCAGTCCTAAAAAGACGATCAACAATATGAGCGTGGTTTTGAATTTCACAGCGACCTCCTCTGGATCCAGATGGAAATGCCGAAAACGAGGACGATCAAGGGCAGAATGATGACCGACACCCAAAAGATGAGCTTGCCCTGTGATGGCGAAAGCTGGATGGCCCGCGGGTTCGATGTCCTAGGCAGGATCGAGATCAGGTCCGATTCCTCGGTCAGCCAGTTCGCCGCGTTGAGGAAGAAATTGCCGTTCCCGGCCAGGTTGTAATAGCGGTTCGAGGCAAAGTCGGAATCGCCGAAAACGGCGATCCGGCCCTCTTTCGGAGAGGACGCGCCGGTCTCTGTTTTGGCTTTGATGGTCGCCACAGCGGCAATGGCGATGGGTCCGGCCTTGTCCTTGTTTTTGTCAAAAGAGATCTCTTTGAGGGTCATTTTCTCTTTGAGCTTGAAATCCCTTTTCGACCATGAATTGCCGCTGGTTTTGCCGAGGACCTGGGACGTGGAAACGCCATCGGGCTTGGGGTCGATCGTTTCCACCAATCGAGCGAACGGAAAGAAAGTGGCATAGCGGAAATTTTTCGTGATTTCGTGGGATTCGTACTCGCCGATAGTGGGGATGAAATAATCGCCGCCGATGAGGCGTGACATGGAATCAACAATGATGTCATTCTCCAGGCGAAAGCCGAACTTGGCCAGATAGGGGATGAAGCCGGGGGCAGTCTGAGGATCGATTAAAAAGAAGACCCGCCCGCCCTCTTCAATATATTTTTTGATCGTGTCCAACTCATTGGGGAGGAGGTCCTTCTGGGGGCCGGGAACGACGAGCAGAGCGCAGTCTTTGGGGAACGTATCGGCAAGCGCCAATTGCAGCTTCTTGACATCATAGGCCAGCTTCCCCAGCTCGTCTTTGACAAAGGAGTATCCGTTCTCATCCGTCACTTCGATGCTGTGCTCGCCGTGCCCTTCGAGACAATAGATCACTTTCTTCTTTTCGCGGGTGACTTTGATGATGGCGTTTGTCACTTCCTCTTCGGTGGCGGCGGTAATCCGGTTCTCCTTATCCGCGCATTCAAAAATGCTCGTGCCGTCCGTCGTGATCTCATAGCGTTTGATCAAGCCGGGATTTTTGTCGGGGTCGATAAACTCGTACTTGATCTTCGGGGATTGATAGACATAGATCTTGAGCAAATCCTCCATCCGAGAGCGGCTCATGTTGCCGTCCCGGAAAAAGCATTTGATGTTGATGTCGTTCTTCAGGTTTCTGGCGACCTTGATCGATTGGTCGGACAGGCTGTGGAGCTTGGCTTCGGTGAAATCAAAGCGCTTGTGGTGCCGGGAAAAAAAGAGGTTGACAATGACCAAAATGGCCAGGACCAGGACGGCGACAAGCAGCGCATTGCTCGAGTAAATGAACGATCTGCGCTTGAGTCCCTGCTTGAGCTGGGAGACGTTGAGCCCGATATAAATGCCGATGGCGACGATCCCAAGAGCGGCCAGGACTATCGCCACGATTTTCTTGTAGGGCCAAACCCTGAGGGCCACAACGGCCAGGAAGAGAAGGGCCAGACCGATGTAGTTGAGGTTTTTCTTGATCTTGTCCATGGCTTACCTCCACCGCTTGGATTGGATCACGGAATGCGTCAAGAACAGCCCTAAAAACGAGAAGCTGACGTAATAAACGAGGTCGGTCGTATCCAGGATGCCCTGGGTCATGTTGTCGAAGTGCTGTAAGAACGAGACATAGTTGAGGACGTCTTTCCAAATGCCCGAGGCCGAATACGAAGCCCAGTTGATGATCCAGAACAGGAGCAGGGCGCCGAAAGTCAGGATGGCCGAGACGATCTGGTTCTCGGTGAGCGAGGAGAAAAAGATGCCGATGGCGATAAACGCCGCGCCCATCAAGAACAATCCCAGGTAGCCATTGAGAACAGGAACGACCTCGGGATTCCCGTAGAGAAAGGTGAAGATGGAGAGAAAGCCGGTCAGAGCGAGCATGGCCAGGAGGACGATGAGCGAAGCCAGGAATTTTCCCAAGATGATCTGGCTGATCGAAAGCGGCGACGTGTAAAGAAGCTCTTCGGTGCCGATCTTTTTCTCTTCGGCAAAGAGCCGCATGGTCAGCAGGGGCAGCATGAGCAGGAGGATGATGCTGATATTGTGGAACAAGGGATTGTAAACCATCTGATTGATGTTGAGCTGCTGGTAGTAATACTGGTTCTGGGCCATCTGCATCGATTGGTTGTTGAACCACCAAACCATGCTGTAGAAGAAAAAGCCCACCAGCAGCAGGAAGACCGTGATGACCACATAGGCAATGGGCGAAGTGAAATAGGCCCGCAGTTCTTTTTTGGTAACAACCCAGATGTTGTTCATGGTTCGACATCTCCCGAAATGATTTTGAGATAAAGTTCTTCGATGCTCATGGCCATGGGCCGCAACTCGAGCAGCCCGAACTGCCGGTCCAGGATGAGCTTGGCGATGTCGTCCCGCAGGTCCTGGCCCGGCTTCCACTCGACCTTGAGCTCGTTGTCCTCGCGGTTGACTTTTTCGACTCCGGGAACGGTCCTCAGCAAAACCGCGGCGTCCTGGATGCCCTTGCGAACCTTGACGATTGCGCCTTCCTTTGTCCGGAAGGACGCGGTCAGTTCTTCGAGCGATCCCGAGGCCATGAGCTTTCCTTCTTTGATGATGACGACGCCATCGCAGGTCTGGGTGACCTCGGCCAGGATATGTGTGGACAGGATGATGGTATGCTCGCCCTTGAGGGACTTGATCAGCTGGCGGATCTCGATGATTTGAGCCGGGTCGAGGCCGATCGTCGGCTCATCCAGGATGAGGACTTGAGGGTCATGGACGAGGGCCTGGGCGATGCCGACCCTCTGTTTGAAGCCGCGGGAGATATTTTTGATCAAGCGGCCTTTAACCTGGTCCAGCCCGCTGACCTTGATCGCTTTGCCGACCGCCTCTTTTTTTTTGGCCGAGGGGATTTTTTTGATCGAGGCGACAAAGTTGAGGTATTCTGTCACGGTCATGTCCGGGTAGAGCGGCAAGACTTCCGGCAGATAGCCCATGATCTGCTTAACTTCGTTCGGCTGCTCGAAGACGTCGAATTTTCCGATCGATGCCTTCCCATCCGTGGCCGGAAGGTAGCCGGTCAGGATGCGCATGGTGGTTGTCTTGCCGGCCGCATTGGGACCCAGGAACCCCCAGATCTTGCCTTTTTCGACCTTGAAGCTCAGGTCGCTGACGGCCAACAGGTCACCGTACTTTTTGGTGAGGTGCTCAACGGCAATCATTCACAAACCTCCTTTCTCTGGATTCGGGGACACAGTCCGAATTTCCGGATTCGATGTGTCTGACAGAATCCTTATATCCGAACCTTTAAAATAAAACCTTCGAGATCATCCTATGGTTTCACGGTCGATCCCGAATAGAACCGCCGTTCAAACTAATTATTATAATAAATTTAATTCTGAAGGCAAAGCCTTGTCCGCCGCATTACATTCTCTCCGGCACGGGGACGCCCATGAGGTCGAGCGCCCGAGCGAGGACTGCCTTGGCCAAATAGATGGTAGCGATCCTCATATTTTTAACCGCCTGATTGTCTTCGGCGAGGATCGGGTAGCGATGGTAGTAGGCATTCAATTTCTGGCAGAGGTTGAAGGCAAATTTGGCCAGGTGGGAAAACTCGAGAGATTCCACGGAGTGCAGGATTTCTTCTTCGAGCTGGGCGGCATAGATGATGAGATCCCAGAACGAGGAACTCTCTTCCGGGGCCAGGCTTTCGAGAGGGAATTCCAGCCAAACCGCGGCCTCCGGCTTTTCCGGAATCAGGCGTTTTTCGATGTCCGCCAGGCTCACACCCTCACGGTCTTCCATTTTCCGGAAAATGCTATTCAGCCGGACCGCCGTGTACTGGAGGTAAGGCCCCGTCTCTCCCTCGAAGCTGAGAGCGTCGTCGAAATCAAATATGATCAGTGAGTTTCTGGCATATTTCAGCATGAAATAGCGCAAGGCCCCGCAGGCGATTTGACGGGCCGTCAGCTTTTTCTGCTCGGCCGGCAGCTCTGGGTTTCTATTATCAACCTCGGCCAAGGCTTTTTCCATGAGCCTGTCGAGCAGGTCATCGGCTTTGACCCCCAGCCCTTTCCGGCCCGAAACCTCCAGGAATGCTCGCCCGGCTTCTTCCTGACTGACCTGGAAATTTAATTCTTTAAGGCTCCGCGGCGAGAGGGCGACCATCTCATAGGAAAAGTGATTGGATTTTTCGGCTTGGCGGAAGAATTGGAGAGCCCTCAGGCCCTGGACAACGACTTTTTGGAGATAGGACTGTCGTGTATCGATGACGTTATAAACTTTGCTTCCCCCGCCGAAGGCTTGGCCGCTGTCATTCGGCGTCGCCGTGCTGATCCAGAGCGTGTGGCCGTTGTCCTCGAGGAACGGCTCATAATAGAAGTCCTTTTCCAGCAGCCCGAACTTCCAGAGCTGGTAGGCGATGTCTTTTCCGACATACGTCACGGTTCCATCCGAGCGAACGATGATCTTTTCTTTTTCGGCCTCGTCCTCGAGTTTCATGACCCAGCAGCCTTGATTCTCGCCTTCCGAGACATAATGGATCCCCTGTTTTTCTTTGAGGAGGCCGAACGCCTTCTCCCAGAATTTCAAGCCGAGGATCGAGCTTTCGCAGGGGAGGACATCATAGGTTACGCCAATCCTTTTCATGGTAGCCAGATGGGCCCTGAGAATGCGGCAGGAGACATGATGGGCCAGGGCAGTCTCGGGATTTTGCCCATGCTCGATCCTTTTGAGGATTTCGGCCTTGCGAGCCTGTGTTTCGGGATGGTTGTCCAGATAGGCGACGGTTCGCGAATAGAGGTCCCAGCAGTAATAATCGAATTTCTCGATGGTTTCCAGGTCGGCCAACGATTTTTTCTCCAGTTCCAGGAGTCCGAAGACCACATCGACGACCTGGACGCCGGTATCGTCGATATAATTCTGGACTTCGACCGTCTCGCCTTTGTCTCTCAAGCACCGGACCAATGTATCGCCCAGGCAGGCATTCCGGAGATGGCCGATGTGGGCGGCCTTGTTGGGATTGATGTTGGTGTGTTCGACAATGATCTTCGTTTCTTCCGGCCGGAGCGAAGATGTCTGAATGGATCGAAGCTTGTCTCTAAAGAAGTTTTTTTTCTCGAGGAAGAAATTGATATATCCGGCGCCCGCCACCTCCATCTTTTCGACGCCGGAAAGACCCTCGAGGAGGGCAAGCATTTCCTGGGCGATCTGCCGAGGATTGGCCCTGAGCTTTTTCGCCAGCGGAAAGGGGAGCGATAGCGCCAGGTCTCCCATCTTCGGCTGGGGCGGATAGAGGAAATCGATGTCGGAAGGCGAGAGCGGATAGTTGCCCCTCAGCTTCTCGAAAATATCGGCCTTCAGTTGCGCCTTGATTTTTAACATCGATAGCCCTTTATTATACTCAAAATAACTGTTAAAAATCATCCCCATTTATCAACAGAAGAAACTTATCTCTGCTTACAAAAATAGGTCTTCTTAAAATAAAGGAGGAACCTAAAGGCGTTTCCCATGTCTCACAATCTCCCGTATCAAAAAAATAGGATATTATAGGACACCTATTTAGGACATTATGGGACAAACCTATAGGACGTTTGAGTGACGTTTTTTAGCCAGGCAGACGATGGAGCTGCCGAGCGGGAGGTTGATGTGCCTGCATAAAAACGCTTCGAGTCGGAGGATGGCGTAGAGAATGGCGTTCAGTTGCGGGTGGACGGCTTGGAGATCGGATTGAATAGCTTTGTTCCGCGGGGGCGCAAGATTTTCCATGAGCCGGATGGTCAAAACGACTGGAAAAAGGAAAAAATTGAAATAGCTCCCCCGCACCAGAGAAAAACCGGCCCGTTCCAGCCGGGCCTTTAATGTTTTTTTCCTGTATCGTTCTCGCGCGTGGAAAGCCAGGTCATGACGGCCACTCAGAATCTTAAGAGCACTGTCGGACAAAAGCAGGAAGCCGCCGTTTTTCAGCAGCCGGTTGATTTCTCGCAGAACCTCGACATCATTTTTAATGTTCTTGTGGTAAAGGACGTCGAGCAAGGCGATGAAATCGAAGCTCCGGTCTTTAAAGGGAGGCTTCTGGATATCGGCCCGGGCTAATTTTTTCAAGCCCCTCAGCCGGCAAAAGCCGAGGGCGTCTTCAGAAAAGTCACAGCCATACGCCGTTCCCAAGGCTTCAAAGAACTTGAGGTTATAGCCGGTACCGCAGCCGGCATCGAGCAGGGTGAGCTTTTTATCTTGTTTAAGGCGGGGCAGAAGAATGTTGCGAAGAATGTCGCGGCGGCCACGAAACCACCAAAAATTTTCCTCGAGCTCGAAGTGCTTCCGGTATTCGGCTTTTTCCATGGTTAGCGATTGACAAGAAGCCTGGTCATGGCGAGTCTCTCAGCGCGGCCGTCTTCCAGATGATGAGATCGCCTCGTCGCTACGCTCCTGGCGATGACACAATTATTCTTTTTATCACCTGGCAGACTTCTTGGATCTGCCTTTTCGTCAGCGCCAATCCCGAAGGGAGATAGAAGCCTATTTGGGAGAGTTCTTCGGCCACAGGAAAGGACAGCCCTTGATACTCCCTCTCTTTGGCAAAGACCGGCTGTTCGTGGACGGGAATGAAAAACGTCCGGGTATCGATGCCTTCAGCTTTGAGCTTTTTCATGAACTCATCCCGGGCCAGGCCGAATTCTTTTTCCACGAGAACCGCGTACATCCAGTAGACATTCCTGGCCCATTCCTTTTGGCAAGGGAGACCGAGCCCCCGCACTCCCGAAAGAAGCTCTTTATAGGCGGCGGCCATGTTTTGCTTGATCTCGATGTATTTTTCAATTTCCTCGAGCTGGGCGGCCCCGATGGCGGCCTGGACGTTGGTCATCCGGTAGTTGAAGGCCAGCTCGGTATGAAGAAATCTTTTTTGAGGAGCATGGGCCAAATCTTTAAGGCTCCGGGCCCGTTCGGCCAGCTTGTCATCGTTTGTGACGACCATCCCGCCTTCACCGGTCGTCACAATTTTATTGGCATAGAAACTGAAGCAGCCGATCTCTCCGATCGCGCCCGCATACTGAGCTTTTTTGGGATTGCCGTCCGGATAGAACAGGGCCCCATGCGCTTCCGCCGCATCCTCCACGACCCGCAAGGAATATTCTCTTGCGATAGCCATGATCGGATCCATAGGACAGGGATGGCCGTAGAGATGCACGGGCAATATGGCCTTGACCGTGGCATTCGTCCTTTTATTGACAAGGACTTTTTTCCGCGGATCGAAGCGGCAGCCTTTTTTTATGAATTCGAGGATTTTTTGCGGGTCGATATTGAACATATCCCGGTCCACATCCACGATCGCCGGCTTGGCGCCCGTGTAAAGCACCGCGTAAGGAACGGCGATCATGGTCAGCGCCGGGATGACGACTTCATCCCCGGGGCCGATGCCCAGGCTGGCCAGGGCAAGATGAAGCGCCGTCGTGCCGCTGGTTGTCGTTACGGCATGTCTGACCTTAAGATAGCTGGCGAATTGCTGCTCGAATTTCTGGATGTATGAGCCTGCCGAGGAGATCCAGCCGCTTTGAACGCAATCCGTGACGTATCTCAGCGTGTTTTTTGCGATGAGCGGTTCGTTGACGGGGATCATGTTCGGTCAGAAGAATTCTTTGTCATCGAAGCCGGCATAGGGGCCCTGCTTGACTTCGATGATTTTGGCCGCTTCCAGGACTTTGACTTTGTGGCCGCCTCGGGCGAGGAGAACGGCGTCCCCCGGCGTCATGATCACCGTCCTCAATTTTTTTCTTTTGTCGTTATAAAGCTCGACCTTGATCTTGCCCTCCAGCAGGACCAGGACTTCCTGCGTCCGAAAAATCTCCCGTTTGACCAGTTTATGGCGGTGGCGCTTGACGATTTTGCCCTTGGCATGGACGAGCATCCCCAATTGCTGGGAGAACTCTCCGGGAGTGAAAAAATTCGGTCCGGGTTTTGAAAAATCTTTGCGGAGAACGATGGCAAAGATATGATCGCCCTGCGTCACTTTCATAAGTCCTTTCATGATTTGGTCATCCCCGTCATTGATTTTATTTTGGTGAACCTGAGCTGGATTGTCAACCAGACGTATTTCCATCCTTTTTCTAGGTAGTCAAAAAAGCTCCGGCCCGTTTTTGAGGCACCCGTCCGGCGCTCGACGCACATATAGGGGATTTCGGCAATTTTGTAGCCCAGCTTCCGCGCCCGATAGATCAAGTCAATGAAATATTCGCCGTAATCGCCTCGGAGCGGGATCTTGTTCAGGACTCTCCTCTTTAGGGCAACGAAGCCGCTGGTATAGTCCTTGAACGAGCGGCCGAGGACTCGCTGGATGAACCTGTTAAGGGTCAGGCTCATCAGGTAGGCGAGGAGGGTGTCGTTGCTGCCGGCGACGATCTGGACGCCGCCGCCCTTGACGAACCGGCTGCCGACGAGCACGTCCTGTCCCTGGGCGATCCCGTACAGCAGTTCTTGGATCTTCGACGGCGGCATGGAGAAATCGCAGTCCGACCAGACGATGATCTCGCCCTTCGAATAGGCGATCCCCTCCCGGAGTGCCGAGGCCAAACCCTTCTTGTCAACCCGGCGCAGGAGATAAAGTTGGGGAAAATTTTTTTGCATGTCCTCTACGACCTGCCACGTGCCGTCTGGAGAATTGTCATCGACGACGATGACTTCGGTATTCTGGGGTGTATATTTGAGGATTTCGAGGATCAGGGGGCCGATATTGTCCCGCTCGTTATAGGTCGGGAGAATGACCGAAACGTCCCGCTGCGGCCGTTCCTGCGCACTCATCGCCGAATATTTTACTTATTCCGGGCCTCGAATTCTACATTTATTATTTGAGCTTGTCTTTGGCTGAGCGAGGACTAACGGACGGAAAAAGACTTTCAAGCGGCTCTTAAGAATGATTCCTTTGCCCTCTTTTAGCGAAGGGCAAGGCGCAAAAAATAAAGTGGGGTGGTGCCGACCGGGGCGCCCCGTCGCCCGGAACGGAAAAATTTACGCTTGCCTTCTGCGATTTATATATCTCGAATATCTCTCCAAATTTTTCAGTGAGGACGAGGGGGGCTGGTCGGCGACAGGACCCCCTTATCATTTAAAAAGAAATGCCGGCCCTGAGCCTTTTTTCTTCTTGCAAGCCATTGAATTCTATGGTAGTAAATTATTTCACAGCCCGGAGAAAATCATATTACTTAAATAAGGAAGCCTCTTATGAAAACAACCCGCCTTAATGCCAATCATAAAAAACTCGGCGCTAAGTTGATTGAATTTTTCGGCTGGGAGATGCCGGTCGAGTACAAGGGGATTATCGATGAGCACCTGGCTGTCCGCACAGCCGCCGGCCTATTCGACGTCAGCCATATGGGAGAGATTCTGATAACGGGAAAAGAGGCCTTGGCCTTTGTCCAGCATCTGACCCCCAACGATGCCTCGCGCCTGGCCGTGAACCAGGTCCAATACACGGCCTTGACGACTCCCCAGGGAACATTTGTCGATGACATGTTGGTCTATTGCCTTGACCCGGAAAAATATTTGCTCGTCGTGAATGCCGCCAATACGGATAAGGATTATCAGTGGGTTATCACCCATCTGGCGGGGTTCAAGGTGAAAGCGGAAAACCTCTCCGATTCGTACAGCCAGCTGGCCTTGCAAGGTCCCAAAGCGGCGGAGATTCTCAAACCGCTGACGGATGTTCGATTGGACGAGATGAAATCGTTCTGGGCGGCTTGGGGAAAAGTGGCCGGGATCGATACACTCGTTTCCCGAACCGGCTACACCGGCGAGGACGGTTTTGAAATCTATACGACCGCCTCGAACCCCGGTGTCATCTGGGATGCAATCCTCGAGAGCGGCAAGTCCTTGGGAATTCAGCCCATCGGCCTGGGCGCCCGGGACACGCTGAGGCTTGAAGCCAAGCTCATGCTCTACGGAAACGACATCGACGACAAGACGACCGTCCTGGAAGCCGATCTGAAATGGATCATCAAATTTAAAAAAGGGGCATTTCTCGGCAGCGATGTCCTTCTAAAACAGAGCGAGGGGGGCATCCGGCGAAAGATCGTCGGCTTCGAGCTCTTGGACAGAGGAATCGCCCGGCCCCATTATCCCGTGTTTGTCGGAGGCGAAAAGGTCGCCGAAGTCCGCTCGGGAACGTTCGCGCCCTACCTCAAAAAGAGCATCGGGCTGGTTTATTTGCCGATCGAGAAAACAGAAATCGGCACCGAATTCGAGATCGGGATCAGGGACAAAAAAGTCAGAGCCAGAGTCATCCCGACCCCGTTTTATAAGAGAAATTATTAGATTCCAAAAAAGAACTCATAAGGAGGCCGTGCCATGTATCCCCAAGATTTTTATTACACGAAAGACCACGAGTGGGTCCAGGTTAAAGGCGACCAGGCCCTGGTTGGGATCACCGAGTTTGCCCAGAAGCAGTTGGGCGATGTTGTCTATATCGAGCTCCCCGCCGTCGGCACCCAGCTCGACGTCCATCAGACGATCGGGTCGATCGAGTCGGTCAAAGCCGTTTCCGAGGTGTTTTCCCCGATCAGCGGGGAAGTGGTCGACGTCAATTCCGAGCTGAACAATTCTCCCGAGCTCGTCAATCAGGACCCCCACGGCAAGGGCTGGATCCTCCGTCTCAAGGTCAAAAATAAGGCCGATGTCAATTCCCTGATGAAAGCGACCGAGTACGAAAAATTCTTGGAAGGACTCGAACACTAAAATGAGCTATATCTCTTTGAGCGATCAAGACAAAAAAGAGATGCTGGACAGGATCGGCGTCTCTTCGCCGGAAGAGCTCTTCTGTTGTATTCCGGAGGATATCCGGCTGAAGAAGGGCCTTAATCTTCCGGCGGCCATGCCCGAGCCGGAGCTCCTCCGTCACTTTGAGGCCCTCGCTTCGAAGAATATTTATCCCAAGTATCTTTCGTTTCTCGGCGCCGGATCCTACGTTCATTTTATTCCTACGGTCGTCGATTATCTGAGCTCTCGGGGCGAATTTGTCACGCCCTATACCCCTTACCAGCCCGAAGTCAGCCAGGGCACCCTCCAGGTGGTCTTCGAATACCAGACGCTCATCTGCCAGCTGACCGGGATGGATATCGCCAACGCCTCGCTCTACGACGGGGCTTCGGCGTCCGCCGAAGCCGTGCTCATGGCCCATCGCCTGAACGGAAAAGCCAAGGTCCTGGCGGCCCGCACCCTTCATCCCCAGTATCGCGAGACGATCGGCACATACACAAAGAACTTGGCCGTAACCGTGGAAGAAGTCGGCTTCGGTGGGAATGGCGAGATCAATCTTCAAGAGCTGGCCAAAAGGCTGGACAAGGATGTCTCGGCCGTGATTCTCCAGTCGCCGAACTTCCTGGGCATCATCGAAGACTTAAAAAAAATAGGCGAGCTCGCCCATAACCACCAGGCGCTTTTCATCGTGGCTGTGGCCGAAGCCGCCTCGCTCGGCATCCTGGAAGCGCCGGGGAAGCTTGGCGCCGATATAGTTTGCGGCGAAGCCCAATCGTTCGGGCTTGCGCCGAGCTTTGGCGGGCCCTATCTGGGCTTTATGGGCTGCATGAAAGATTTTCTCCGGCAGCTTCCGGGCCGTATCGCCGGACAGACAAAAGACGTGGACGGCAACCGCGGCTTTGTCCTGACACTGTCCACCCGGGAGCAGCACATTCGCCGTGAAAAAGCCACTTCCAATATCTGCACGAACCAGGCTTTGTGCGCCTTAAGGGCGACCATTTTTCTGGAGACATTGGGTCTGCTGGGCTTGAAGGAGATGGCGCTGCAGAACATCCAGAAAGCCAACTACGCCGCCGACCGGCTTGCGCGGGTGAAAGGCATCAAAAGGAAATTCGCCGGGAAATTTTTCAATGAATTCGTGCTCGAATTTCCAAAAGATTTGCAAAAAGTGAACGACGATCTCAAGCAGAAGGGAGTCGTCGGGGGACTGGCCCTCGGCCGATTCTATCCCGAGCTCAAAAATTGCGGACTCTTCTGCGTCACGGAGGTCCATCAGAAAGAAGAGATCGACAGGCTGGCCTCGCTCGTCGAGGAGGCGTTACGATGATCCGCGAACCCTTGATCTTCGAAATCAGCGATAAAGGCAAACGGGCATTCGCTTTTCCGAAACTCGATGTGCCGGCAAAGTATGATGTTCTCGGAGGGCTTCCTGTCCGCGAGGATATCCCCGATTTTCCTCAGGTTTCCGAGGTGGAGGTTGTTCGGCATTTCACCCGGCTGTCCCAGGCGAACTATTGTGTAGACATCGGGTTCTATCCGCTCGGGTCCTGCACGATGAAGTACAATCCCAAGGTCAACGAAAAAGCGGCTTCGCTCGCGGGTTTTGTGTCGTCCCATCCCTTGGCGCCTCCGGACCTGGTGCAGGGAAACCTGGAAGTTCTTAAGAGAATCGCGGACTATCTTTGCGAAATCGCCGGCATGGATGCCTTCACGCTCCAGCCCTCTGCGGGCGCCCAAGGAGAGCTAACTGGCATGATGCTCATCCGGGCCTGCCTTGAGGAACGGGGCGACGCGAGGAAGATCGTCCTCATTCCAGATTCGGCCCACGGCACGAATCCCTCCAGCGCGCATCTCTGTGGTTATCGCGTCCAGGAGGTCAAATCCAACCAGGCGGGTACGGTCGACCTTGAAGATCTGGCCCGCAATATGACGGACGATGTCGCCGCGCTCATGCTGACCAACCCGAACACGCTCGGGGTCTTTGAGTGGGACATCAAAATAATCGCTGAGATCGTCCATGCCAAGGGCGGGTTTCTTTATATGGACGGCGCCAACATGAATGCGCTGACCGGCATCTGCAGGCCTGGTGACGCGGGCGTGGATGTCATCCACATCAACCTGCACAAGACATTTTCCACACCCCATGGCGGCGGCGGCCCGGGCGCCGGGCCCGTCGGCGTGAAAAAGGCCCTTGAGCCGTATCTGCCCATTCCCATGATCGAAAAAAGAGGCGAACAATATGCCCTGAATTTTGACCGGCCGAGAACGATCGGCCGTGTTCGCAGCTTTTACGGAAATTTCCTCGTTGCCGTCCGAGCCCTGGCCTATATGTTGACGCTCGGACCGGAGGGAATCAAAGAGATCGCCGAGATCGCGGTCCTCAATTCCAACTACATCCGCAAGAGTCTGGAGAAGGACTACCATCTCAAATATGACTCGCCGACCCTTCATGAGTGTGTCTTCTCGGACAAAATCCAAAAGGAGAACGGGATTTCGAACATTGATATCGCCAAGCGGCTGATCGATTACGGCGTCCATCCGCCGACGATGTCCTTCCCGCTGATCGTCCACGGCGCTTTGATGATCGAGCCGACCGAGACCGAAAGCAAGCGCGACCTGGATATTTTTATAGACGCCATGAAAAAAATCGCTCAGGAAGCGAAGGAGAACCCGGAGATCCTAAAATCGGCGCCTCACCAGTCCTATGTCCGCAGGCTGGATGAGACCGCGGCGGCGCGGAACCCGGTCCTCAAATGGGAGAGAGAAAAGAAATCATGAGCCTGCAGAACCTGATCATGAGCCTGCAGAAGTTCTGGGCCGCCCAGGGCTGCTATCTGGCTCCCTCCTATGACCTTGAAGTCGGCGCCGGCACCATGACGCCCGATACGTTCTTCCGGGTGCTCGATAAGCGGCCCTGGAAAGTGGGCTATGTCCAACCTTCGCGTCGGCCGACAGATGGCCGCTATGGAGAGAACCCCCACCGCGTCCAGAAGCACCACCAATTCCAGGTCATCATCAAGCCCTCACCGGACGATATCCAGAAAATCTATATCGACGGCCTGGTCTCCCTGGGCATCCACCTGGAGGACCATGACCTTCGCTTCGACGAAGACGATTGGGAATCTCCCACCATCGGCGCCTGGGGCGTCGGATGGCAGGTCATGCTGGACGGGCTCGAAATCACCCAGTTCACCTATTTCCAGCAGGCCGGAGGAATCGAAGTCTTTCCCATCCCCGTCGAAATCACCTACGGGCTCGAGCGGCTGGAGATGTTCCTCGAGGAAAAAGACAATATCTACGACCTGAAATGGTCCGATGATGTCAGCTACAGGGACCTTCGGTTCGAGGAGGAAAAACAATTCTCGGAATACAATTTCAACCAGGCCACGGTCAGATCCCTGCGGGAAAATTTTCGGCTGTCCGAAAAGGAGGCGGCCAAGCTCATCGAAAAGAACCTGCTTCTTCCGGCCTATGATATGTGCCTGAAGTGCTCGCACTTCTTTAACCTTCTGGATGCGCGGGGTGCCATCAGCGTTACGGAGCGAGTGAAGATGATCGCCCAAATCCGCGCCCAGGTCAACCAGATCGCCTTGAAATACACGAGCCGCGAGGAGAGCGCCTGATGGAATTCCTGCTGGAGATCAACACCGAAGAAATGCCGTCTTCCCACGTCAAGATGGCCCTGGACGACCTCCAAGAGAAATTCCGCAAGGAACTGGCAGCGGCAAAACTTGCCGTGGCGGAGTTCTCCTTCTACGGCACCTCCCGTCGCCTGATTGTTGTCGGCGATATCGCGGAGAGACAGGAGGACCGTGAAGAGATCGTGACCGGGCCCCCCAAGGCAGTCGCGTTTGCCGCGGATGGGACGCCGACGCAGGCGGCCCAGGGTTTCGCTAAATCGAAAGGCATCGCTGTCGGCGAACTTCAGGTTGTCAAGAGCGCTAAGGGCGAGTACGTTGGCTTTAAGAAAATCGTTCAGGGAAAATCCACGGCCGAGATTATGAGTCAATTCATTCCCCAAATCCTGTCCTCGATGTCTTTCCCAAAAATGATGCGGTGGGGAACAGGATCGCTGAGGTTTTCGCGGCCGGTCCGGAATATCTTCTGTCTCTTCGGCGGACAACCGCTTTCCTTTCAGCTCGAAGGACTGGCCTCAACGGATTTCGTCTATGGCCATAAGTTCCACGCGTCGCAAAAAATCCAGGCTAGGTCCTTCGCGGAATACCGGGCGGCCCTAAAAGAGAACCTGGTGATCATCGACCAGGAAGAGCGCAAGACGATCATCATCAATCAGATCGAGGCCAGGTTGGCCCCTCTTGAGGCCCAGCTTTATTCCGACCCCGAGCTACTGAATAAGCTGGCCAATGACGTGGAATATCCGTTTGTCTTTATGGGTTCTTTTCCCGAAGACTATTTGAACTTGCCTTTGGAAATCCTGAGCACGGCCATGCGGGAGGGGCAGAAGCTCTTTTCCGTAGTTAAAGAGAAAAAGCAGCTTCCTTTCTTTTTAGGGGTGGCCGATTCGCCCGGCGATGCCAAGGGGTTCATCCAGAAGGGCAATGAGCGAGTGCTCAAAGCCAGGCTTGAGGATGCCAAGTTTTTTTGGGAGCAGGACGTCAAGATCAGCCTGAAAAAAAGAGCTCCCGGCCTGAAGCATGTCCTTTTCCAGGAAAAACTGGGGAGCTATGACGACAAAGTCCAGCGCTTGAAGAAGATCGTCGCCTATCTCTGCGAAAAAGCCGAGGCCAAGAAGGTCGAAAAAGACGCCGTTGGGGCAGCCGAGCTTTGCAAAGTGGACCTGGTCACTGATATGGTCAGGGAGTTCCCTTCACTCCAGGGAAAGGTGGGGGGGCTTTATGCCAGGGCCGAAGGCCTGCCTGACGCCGTGGTCCAGGCGATCTACGAACATTATCAGCCTCAGAGCCTCGATGACGAATCCCCTTCTTCACTGCCGGGAGCCCTTCTGTCCCTGGCGGATAAGCTGGATTCGATCGTGGGAGTGATGGGCATCGGCATTCAAACCACGGGCTCCAGCGATCCTTTTGGCCTCCGCCGCAACGCTCACGGAGTCTGCAAGATCATCCTGGACCTGCCGCTGAACATATCCTTCACGAGGCTCCTTGATAAGGTATTTTCGACATATGGGGACAAGGTGAAGCGGCCGAAAAAAGAAATCGTTACGTATTGCCAGGATTTCTTCATCAACCGCCTCCGCTATATCTTTGAAAAGCGAGGATTCAGATACGATCTGGTCAATGCCGCCCTGAATGCCGGCATCGATAATATTTATTATTCCGGACTTCGCCTCAAAGCGCTCGATGCGCTCAAATCCAGCCCTCAGTTTGAACCGCTGATCCTGATGGCCAAGCGCGTCAATAATATCATCACCGGACAGCCTGCGTTTGCCGTCAATACGGGTTTATTTGTGGAGAAAGAAGAACGCGAGCTGTATTCCATTTTTTCTATCATCAAGCAAAACATCACGCCGATGGTCGCCAAAGGCGATTTTGCCCAAGCCCAAAAGATTATCTTCCGCCTCCAGCCCTGCCTCAATAATTTTTTTGACCATGTCCTGGTCATGGCCGAGGACAACAAGCTCCGCAGGAACCGCCTGGCGCTGCTCCAGGCGATCAGCAAGGTGCTCCTCCAAATGGCCGACTACTCGCAGGTGGTCGTGGAAGGGGAGAAGCCGAAAGCCCAAAAATAGGAAGGTCACCCCCTTAATCACGAACTTCAGGGCTGTCGACCGGACCTGGAGAAGAGGACTCTGTTTTTTGCGATAGCTTATCCGAGTTTAAAAATTATCATAAGAATTCTAATGAATAACAGAATCCAGCCTGCGCAAACAATAATCCATGCAATTTTTTTGGCGACACTAACAAGGAACATGAATAAGGTTAATATGATCAAGAATCCAAGGGGATCGATAATACTGTCTGGGAAAATCGTGCGTGGAAATATCGGCTGAACGAGCTTGATGATCCCTAAACCAATCTCATGGGCAAGAAAATAAATGAATGTGAGTATCTTGTGAAGGATCACATTCAGAGGTTTCAAATTCGTTGTTTCTTGCACGAATAAACTATTCATTTTGTTCGGGCCTCCCTTGCCAATAGTATTTCCTGTTATTTATATAAACAAGGCGTGAATTCAAAAATACAGCATCAGATAAAGTTTCTGTTCGCTGTTTCTTTTGTGAACATCCGGAAAATCTCGAATGTGGCTGTCCTTGCGGTATAACAAATATTCAATTCCAACGCTGAGATTTCGGAACAGTTTGACTGCGATTCTGGGTTTGAATATCTGGATGTATTTGTTTCCAGACGCTCCGATATACGTATGAAGCCAGTAAATGTAATAGATCGCCGTCACTTGTCCCCTATTCGCAAGATTAAAAGTGCCCTCAAGTTTGGCTTCGCCGCCGCCGGAATAATCATAATCCTGGGTAGGGAGCCCTTCCTCCACAATATTAAAATATGGCGAATCGCTTGCGGCGAGAGGGACGAGACCGAGATGGACTGCGGTTTGAAGATTAGAATTCTTGGAAAACTGCCACTTCGAAATGATTCCTCCACCGAAACCCAGAGCGCTGACTTCGAAAATCTTGCTGTCCCAATAGTTATAATGTTGAAATGCCCCAATCAGCATGTCCAGATTCCCAGAGTGAACGGTCTTGCCGAATAAAAGACCATATCCGGAGACATTGTCCAGATATTCCTTTCCTATATTTTTTCCGTAACTGAGATCGATCCGAAGCTTGAAGACATCAAAAGGCTTTCGGGGTCGTATTTCAAACGGATCTCCATAATCAAGATGAATCCCGAGCAATGCATTAAAGCTGCCCGTCCCGAAGGCTGTTACCTTATTGAACCAATGCGCCCCGGTGAACAACGCAATATTGAGCGGTTCTTTCTGATAGACCTCTTTCGGAGTGACTCTTGTCAGCTTTCCCTGCAAAAGCCTGCCGAAAGCTCTCCCGGGGCTAAGAATCGCAGCCGCAAATTCCCGGAAAAATCTCTCCACCCCGGTCGTTCGATCATCCAGGATATTCGAACTTAATCTGTAAAGGATTTCTCCAAATAATGCGCCGCTGGCAGTCGTGTTGATAAGATCGTTATACGACGGCAGCGTCGTTTCCCCGAAATACTCCCACGTCAAACTGCCCAAAAAGGCAAAAGGCACCGATGCGAAGTAACTATATCCGTTTGCACGGGCGGAATTAAAATAAGCGCCCCCGGAATAGGGATGAAAGAAAAAATTCATCCCTAACCTGTCTGTATCCCATACCCAGCCCGTTTTTAAGTTATTCTTCCAGGTCTTAGGTCCTATGTGCGAAAAAGAATAATTAAAAACAAACCTATCAACCGCCCAGGTAAAAATATCCGCCGTGACTACCCTGAGAGCAACCGCCCACAGAGGAGATTTCTTGTTATACTCCGGGTCGTCATCCCGCAACCGAACGGGCGCCTCGGTAAATGGCTGTTGTTGGAGGGAAAATGCTATGGGCCCAGAGCCGCCGGCATTCACGCCGACGGTGTTTGTTCGAAAAGAAGATAAACAAAAATTCGCAGCATAGGCTTGCGGGGGTTGAGGCAATCTCGGTCGGGGAGGATCGTTGCTCTCGGATGTTAGGCGCCCGTACGCGAGTGAGCCGACACTGATTAAGGCCGCGAGAAAGACTAAGGCCATCAGCGCGAATTTCCATTTTAGCCCGCAAAAACGTTGCCTTTCTTGTTCCGTCACCGTATCCTCTTTGATCGAAACACTGAGATTACTTTTCTGAGGGGATATCGAAGATTGCTGCAGCCCCAGTCAAAAAAACCGACACAGGGATCGCGCATCTGCGATTTATGGGCTGCCTTTTCTTCATCGTCGGCCCCGACAAGATGCTTCTCGGGGCCGACGTAAAGGGCTTGGTTAAAAGCTCGACTCACCCCAGCCCTACTCCTGATTGATCTTTTTCTTTTTGCCTGGCGGGGCCTGCGTAACCTTCTTGCCCTGCGCGACCTTTTTGACCAGCTCGGCGTCGTTATTATGCCGAACTGTCAACTGCTGCGTCTCGGCCTGATGCTGTTTCTGCAATCCGGCAATTTTGGTCTGGTAGTCCTGCTGGATCTTCGCTTTTGTAGCCGTGTCGTGGATTTGCGCTTGTTCCGCATCGCGCTTCTGTTGTATGTTTTTGATCTCTTGCGCTTGGCTCAAATCCAAGAGTCTCTTTTCTTCAGTCTGCCGCCTCTGAACGGCCGCGGCTTCCGCGTCGATGGTCTCTTGTCCTCGGGGGTCGAAGACCTTGGCCGGAGCCAGTTCTTGCCAGGCCTGGTCCCTGTTCAAATAGACTTTTGGTTTTGCGGCTTCATTTTGCCGGATGGCCGGCCTGAACATCTGGATCACTTGGCCCATGATGCTCGTGCGTCTCGGCTGCTGGGTATCCTGTAGCCCGTATCTGGGGACGGCCCGCCCGGTGATTCGACGGACCTCATCAAGCCCGATTCCTTCATTGATGATCCTGTCGTTGCGGGTGTAGATGTTATTGTGCATAGATGTATAGTTGACGATCGTCCGGTTGCGTTCAAAAGGAAGGACATAGGGATTAAGATCCTGGTCCTGAAAGTGCGGGCCTTGGATGAAGACCCAGAAATTGAGGGGAATATCGATCGAAAGCGAATTGAAATTCATTCCGACACTGAACTGGACGCCAGGCGGAAGAGGCGCCCAGCCCATGTATTGGTCGTTCGACCTCCAGGTCACCCAGGCGGGGCCCCAGACCGTGCCGGGAACCCAAAACCAGCCGATGTCGTTATCCCAGCCCCAGCGGCCATAATGGAAGGGAATATCTCCCCATTCCTGGTCCGAGATCCAGGTCCAGCCGTAATCGGTCCAGACCCAATGTCCGTCGCTATAGGGCCGCCAGCGGTAGCCCATATGCCTGGGGATCCAAACGTAGCCGAAGGGGTTGAGGACGATCCAGTTTCCATAGGGGGACAAACGATCATAAAAGTAGGAAGTATCTTCATATCGACCATACTGTTGAGGACTGCGAGAATACTGTTGAACACTGGGGTCAAGGTAACTTCCCCCGCCAGGAGGATAGCCGACTTCAGGCGAAGAAAAATACCCTGCGCAGATCGCCGTGATCACAAGAATCACGGGAATAATCCAGAGACCTTTTTTCATATTGGTTCTCCTTTAGTTAAATAGAATGTGCAAACTTTGTGCCAATTCATTTTCGCTATTTCCTCTCCGTTTTCATGAACTCGGCTTGCTTTCAAAGCCCTGATAGCCACGACATATGGGGTGAAAAGGATGGCCCGGTCCTAACAATCATTTCGGGACAGCTTGGCAGGCAATATGCTCTTTTATAGGAAATGTGCTGTTTTATAGGACAATTCCTTAGGCGGGAAAACAGCTCAATTTGTCTAAGCGGAGGCTTTGAATCGCCGGTCACCTGAAATTCCGCCTTTTTCTAGAGAGGAAATCAATTTCCTGACATTCTGAGAGCGCGGAAAGATTTTGGCATGAATACTGCACTTAGACAGGTAGCTTCTCCCGAGTCCATCGTGCCGTCCAATAACGACTGGGAGCAGGACAGCGAGAGGCAAAAGAAAAAAAGGAGGTCAATATGCTTGGGGCTATTTTAATCATCCTGGTCGTTTTGTGGGCTCTGGGATTTTTCGCGTTCCACGTTGGCAGCCTGGTCCACGTTCTTCTGGTCATCGCTTTGGTCGTTCTGATCGTACGACTGTTGCAGGGCCGGAAAATTCTTTAGCGGGGAAAACGCCAAAATGATTTGGCCGAAGATCCGGGCCTCAAGACGGATATGGGGACTCCTCGCAGGCCTGGCGCTGATTACCCCCTGTCTATTTTCCGCTCAGGTTTTCAAATACCAGAAAATCAAGCCTGTAAAAGGATATTTGATCCAGACGGTTCCCTTCGAAAAATGGCTGGAAAGAAATTATTGCGGCCCGGCCTGCTTGGCTATGGTCCTCAACTACTGGGATGAAACACGATCCGTCAGCCAGCGGAAAATCACGGATGAGATCTATGACTCCGAAAGCCAGGGGACCTATAACTCCGAGCTGGTCTTGTATCCGCGAACCAAAGGATTTGAGAGCTACTCTTTCCAGGGAAACCTGCGGATCTTGAAGGATGTGGTTGGGAAAGACATCCCGGTGATCGTTCTGACGAAAGCCATAAAACAGATCGCCAAAGGACACTACCGGGTGGTGATCGGGTTTGACGATGACCAGGACCAGATCATCTTCCACGACCCCTATTTCGGAGACCGGATGGCCATGACGTCCAAGGATTTCATGAAGGTCTGGGAGTTGGGAAAGGGGCGGAACCAGTCCCGGTGGATGATGGCCGTGGTCCCCGGTCAAAGCGCTTTCCCTTTTCCCGCTCTGCAAAACGACCCTCTGACCTCCATCAATCTGGCCACGGCTTATTACCGGAGGTCGGATTTCATGAAATCGAGGGAGCAGTGGGAAAAAGTCAAGGAATCCCTCAGCGAAGATCCCTATCCCCTGTACAGCCTGGGCATGGTCAGCCTTAGAGAAGGCAAGGCCGAGGAGGCTGAGGCTTATGCCCTTAAAGCCCTCGCCTTGGACGCAAAAAGCGCTTACGCCCACGACGTCCTGGGCCTGGCTTACGCCAATGAAGGAAGGATTGTCCCGGCTTTCCAAAGCCTCGGTCAGGCTGTCCGGCTTGCCCCTGGTGAGGAGTTTATTCGGAAACATTATCTTCAAGTCAGGGCTCTCTACATCGAAAGGGCCCGACTTGAAAACATTCAAAAAAAGGAGAATCTGAATGAGAAGACAAGTTAAGATCTGGGGTGTCCTGTTGATGATCGTGTTGCTCTCTTCCTTTGCCGCTGCCGTTCAGAAACCGGCGGTTCAGCAGGCGACGACGACGAATCAGCTCGTAATTGGCGCGCAAGACGTGATCACGGCTTCCGATGCCGGAGGAGGCTATCTCACCACGGGCGATATCCTCCTCATCGTGATCGTCATATTTGCGGTTATCGGCCTGATCTACGTCCTTGGTCGGTAGCCGGCCGCTATTTTCTTGAGCAAGATCTGACGCGAAGTCTATCACTCGACCTGATTTGAAGAGGGCGTCCTCCCACAAAGGAGGACGCCCATTCTCATGCTGTTTAAGGCGCTTTTCAAATGAATCGACGTGAAAATCGATGCTGAGGACGCTGCAGAATCCAAGGAAATGGCCCGAGTTTAAGGAGGAGGTCTAGGCCCATGAAGCTTGTGGGTATTATTCTCATCGTTCTGGGAGTCTTGGCTCTGGTCTATCAGGGTATTCAATATACGACCAGGGAGAAGATCCTTGATATCGGTTCCTTAAAGGTCACGGCCGATACAAAAAGAACCATCCCGCTACCTCCCATTGTGGGAGGAGTTGCGTTGGTGGCGGGGATCGTGATGATCGTCTTGGACCGCAGAAAGACATCATAAGATCTTCGCGGAGCCCCCTCCCCACCAACAAGCGAGGAACGGCAATTTTCTTCCGCAAGAGCGAGAATCAATAATGGCCAGAGCGGGATCAAGTGGCAGAAAGAAAGTTTGGAAAAAAGTCGTCGTTGCCCTGATGGTGGGCGTTGTTGCCATCGGCTCGCTAATTTTTTGGCAGAGATACAAATTGGCCGTACGGTATTTGGAAGGAAACAAAATAGCGCAAGAAATGGTGATCCTCCTCATGCTGGAAAACGCGAGACCGATCATAGAGAGAGACTTAAAAATGACTCTTCCCCAAAAGATATTTAGCACCATCGCAGGCAAGAGAAATCAAAAAGAGAGACAGACAGATGCTTTTAAAGATGTCAGAAGATTCGGCGAGTTGGGTTTTGAGAATCATTGGCTCAAATTCAAAGATGTGCATAACTTAGGCTCTGTGAACGGTTTTAATCTCTATGGATTTCACTTTGTGCTGGACTGGAACCGAGGAAATACGGACGAGGTTTTAGCTGCATTCAATATCAATTTCTTAAAAAGAGAAATTGGCAAGATGCAAATAAATCAAGATTGCAGTTTTTTCACCGAACTGAAACTTTACGTCGAGAAAAAAGCTAAAGAGGATTGATTTCCGGAGTATTTTTCATGACACTGGATGGCGGACTTTTGCTTGCAGCCTGTTGTGGCTAAAACTCATTCAGGATTATTATTTTCTGTATCCGCGATGCTTCCGGGGCCAAATCCGCCGTCCCCGCCGCGAGGGCTGGAGCCATTGAAGTCATTGCCCTGCGAATGCATGAAAAGGAACATCCCATGAACACGATCAGGTCAAGTGAAAAACAGCACCGGGCTATTTTACAGAGCATCGCCCGGCGAGCGATGATTGATCGAGGCTTACTCCCTGACTTTTCCCCCGGAGCGCTCGCCGAACTTGACAGGATTCAGGCCCCCGCGGCCGCGAGCGGTGAAGCCATTCGTGACCTCACCAATCTTCTCTGGGCGTCCATCGATAACGACGACTCCCGCGACTTGGATCAGCTGACCGTTGCCGAGGTCATGCCCGGAGACAAGGTCAAGATCCTTGTGGCCGTCGCCGACGTGGATTCGATTGTCAAAAAAGGATCCGCCATTGACGATCACGCTTGCCACAATACGACCTCGGTTTATACCGCGGCCATGATATTCCCCATGCTGCCTGAAAAGCTGTCCACCGACCTCACCTCACTGAACTTCAAGGCCGATCGCCTCTCCATAGTCATTGAAATGGTGATTGGCCCGGATGGATCCGTGCGGGACTCTCAGATCTATCGAGCGCAAGTCCGCAATCATGCGAAGCTCGCTTATAACAGCGTGGCCGCCTGGCTCGAAGGGAATGGAGCTGTGCCGGAAGCCGTCGCGGCCGTCATTGCGCTTGACGAGAATCTGCGCACGCAGGATCGGGCCGCGCAGAGTCTGAGGAATCTACGGCATGTCCATGGGGCGCTGAGCTTGGAAACCATTAAGGCGAAACCGATCTTTGACGGCGATCAACTCCGTAATTTCGAAGTCGAAAACAAGAACCGCGCCACGGACATGATTGAGGATTTCATGATCGCGGCCAACGGCATAACCGCCCGATATCTGACGTCTAGAAAATTCCCTTCAATCCGCCGCGTGGTCCGCGAGCCAAAACGCTGGGATCGGATTATCGAGATTGCCGGGGAACACAAATTTAGGTTGCCCGCTTATCCGAATCCAAAAGCGCTGGACGAGTTTCTCATTAAGGACAAAGCCGCCGATCCGCTTCGATTCCCTGACCTCTCCCTCGCGGTTATCAAACTCTTAGGAGCGGGTGAATACATGGCCGAGCTCCCGGGCGACACGGCCCCGGGACACTTTGGCCTCGCGGTCAGGGACTATGCCCATTCCACCGCCCCGAATCGTCGCTATCCCGACCTGATCACCCAACGCTTGCTGAAGGCCGCCATAGAGGGCGATTCCTGGCCCTATAGCAAGGATGAACTGGATGCCCTGGCGAAACACTGCACCGAAGAAGAGGATGCGGCTGATAAAGTCGAGCGGCAGGTCGACAAATCCGCGGCGGCGCTTCTTCTTGAATCGAAAATCAACGAACAGTTTGACGCCATTGTCACGGGTGCATCTGATAAAGGCACCTGGGTGCGGCTCCTTCCTATGCCGGTGGAAGGGAAACTGGTTAACGGGTTCGACGGCCTGGATGTCGGCGACCGGGTTCGCGTGCAACTGATTTCGATCGATGTCGAGCGAGGCTTTATCGATTTCAGGCAAGTGGGTCGATCAAAACACTGAGGCTGCAACGGATGCCCGTTAGAGCGGAGGAATGAATGGGATTGCCGAAGAACACACTGAAAGAGGCCGGGGATCTCGCGGGTAGAAACAAAGCCCCGGCGCGCCGCGTTGCGAAACGGCCGTCGTGCGGAGGTCCTGACATGGAACCCACCGTAAAAAGCGTCCTCCGTCGAGTCCTCGCCGCCTTCGCCGTCGCCGGCATCATTGGGATATTCTCTTCGGCATCCGCCCCGAGCCCGCCTTTTACCCCATCCAATGCGGAAAAAACAATCCTCTTCCTGAGCGATACCCAAGCCCCGCTGCTCTGGGAAACGCTGATTCTTCGCCGGGACCGCAACGAGGAAGCCCGCCAAAAGATCATGGAGCTCATCCTGAGCGAGCCCGATCCGGCGGCCGTCTTTCATCTCGGAGACACGGTCGCCCGGGGCTCCGAGGAGGAGGATTGGAAGCCGCTCGACGATTTTCTCGTCCGGCTGAGGGCCCGGGGCGTTCCCGTTTACGGGGCCATGGGCAACCACGAATACCTTTTATCATCCGCGGAGGGAGCGGCCCGATTCAAGAAACGTTTCCCGGAATTTCCCCAATCCTGGTTTTCCGTCCGCATCCTTCCGCTGGCTATCATCGTCCTCAATTCCAATTTCTGGGAACTCACCAGGGAGGCGCGGGCCGAACAGAAGAAGTATTATGAGGACCAGATGGCGGCCTTGGAAAACGACCCGGAGGTGAAGGGGATCGTCGTCTGCGCTCATCACCCGCCCTATACGAACAGCAAAATCGTCATCCGCTCTTTCGAAGTCGACCGGGAATTCGTTCCGCTTTTCCTCAAATCACGGAAGGCGAAGCTTTTCCTCAGCGGACACAGCCATGCCGCCGAGCACTTCATCCGGGAAGGAAAGCACTTTCTCGTGCTGGGCGGAGGCGGCGGCTTGCTCCACCCGCTCCACATCGGCTCGGACGCGCGGTACGAGGACCACTTCTCCCTGCGGACCGAGCGCCGCTGGTTCCATTATCTCCGCCTCCAAGTGAACGAGGAAGGCTGGAAGGTGACGTTTCGCATGCTGCGGCAGGACCTGGAGAACTGGGTGGACATCGACTCGTTCTCCGCCTCCTGGGATTGACCGGCGGCCTTCCCCGCCAGCCCGGCCTGATTCGAAACAAAATTATATCGTTGTTTCCGCCTCGCTTAGAGGCCGAGCAGGATCAAGACGCCGGCGGCGATGGCCAGGACCTGCATGATCACCGGGAAACCGCTAAAGTTCAATTTGAGCACCGGGATCAGCCCGGTCAGGATGAGCCAGATGCCCAACAAGAGCATTCCCAGACTCTTGGTCACCTTGATTTTTTTGGCCATTTTTTTACTCCTTGAAAAAAGTACCTAATGCCCTGGGGACGCCCTTCGTCCCCTTTTTTAACAGTTTATCAAGCCACAATGACCTTAGCAAGCGAGCCGTTTCGATGTGGGCTAACATCAGCCCAAGGCGTGGGGGGACCGAAAGCCGGCCAGCTTTGAGGACCGCCGGGGATGGCGAGGATCAAGGGCCAGATGATGGTGCGTTATTATGGGCTTTACGCCAATGCCCATCGGGGGGAAAGCCAAGAAGGCGAGCTTAGTTCCCGTTGCCCTGCGGATGCCGCCGAGGCCCGGGGTTTCCGGAAAGGTCATCGTCCCGGCCTCAACCTTCACCCCGCCGACGAACGGGTCCTGGACGTGCTCGGAATTTCCGTCGAGGTCCGCGTAGGCGATGTTCCCCTGCGACGCGGCTCTCCAGCATGCAGCCGACCATACAAGCGCATGTTCGCGGCTTCGGCGAGACGGGCTGTTCGCAGAACTGGATCCTCAGTTCCCTCATGTTCGACCCGGAATACAATATTCTTAGCTGGACCGAAGAATTTTCCATCAACATCCAGGAACGCGACTTGCCAAGCGACGAAGACGCCGGCGATCTTCTCCTCTGCTTCGGGTGATACGCCAGGTGCCGTTCTGGGTCGAGGCTTGTCCTCGAAACGTGGTCTGGATGGAAATTTGTCCCGAGGCTTCGGTGCGGGAGTCGAGCCTGCCGGTGAGCCTGCCCTGGGTGCTGCTCGACTGGACTCTGGTGGAGAAGCGCAGGTTGATGACCCCTGTTTGGGGATTGAGCGAGCCCTGGACCGTGTGCCGGGCGAGTTCCCGTCCGGCTCGGGACTGGACGATTTCGCCCGCGATCTGGTTATCGTCCCTGATCTCGAGGGTGAGCTGCTGCGTCCCGCCTTGGTCCAGGACGATGTCTCCGCTCCACGTGGAGCTTCCCGTAGGGGGCGTGGTTTCCCTGTCCGGAGCCGAGGGTCCATAGACTTCAATTTCCGTGAACTGCATATAATAGGCGCCCTCGGCCCCCAAATACCGCAGATTCGTTCCCACGACTATCACGAAGCGGGCGTTGGTTCGATTGAACGTGAAGACCTGCGCTTCGGGCCCCGGTTTTTCGTAATTGTTCCGGGTGACGACCGTCGTCCAGGAGTTGCCGTCAAGGGACGTTTGAATGGTGAAGTCGATGGGGAAACTTTCGCCCACGCGACGGCTATCGTTTCTGGGATACAGATCCACCCGGTTGATCGGGTAGTTCGTCCCGAGATCGATCATGATCCATTCCGTGTGGTTGACCGAGGTGTCGCCCTGGCTCGACCAGCCGCGCACCCCGGGCTGTTCGGCGCGAACGCCGTCGACGGCCATCTCCGGAGAAAAGCTGGTTAGGTCGAACGAACTCGAGGCCGTGACGGTTTTGTTAAGGGCGAGATTCGGGCCTTCTTGGGGCGTGGCGAGCAGGGCCGAGGCAGAAACCGCCAGCCATACGGCTGCGACTCCTAGACACAGAATCCTGAATTTCCGGTGACGATTGTTCACCTTGGTTCCTCCTTTTGTCCCGTGGATCGGGATGCGGAATTTATCGTTCGCCTTGAAAGATTGAAATCCGGCTGCGCCGACAAATGACACGGTCATTCTATCGTGAGCGGCGTCCCAGTTCCAGTGACCGACTGGCTGCAGCCGAGGGAGATTTTTCGGGTGCCATTGAGAAGAGGATGATCGCATTCTGTTCTTGATTGAACATCTGCACTTGAGATGATGTGTTGTTGACCTTCCAACCCGCAGGGACCGTAAACTGAAATCTGAGTTGAGGGTGATAAAAAATATTGCCTTCGACATAACCCTGGCTTGGATCTTCGCCGAAGACAATTCCATCGATCTGCTTTAAATATTGATCGCGATTTGTAGCAAATTGGGTTTGTTGAATTTTGGCCCGCCCAATTTGTCGATCCATCCTACAACTTCTGGAATAATTCCCTATCATGGGAATATTGAGAATTTACATACATCTTGTTAAGGACTTTGCTGAGATCTATGAAATTATCTTTTTTTTGGCTTAAGAATCGCGGCAACAAGAGATGGGCGTGTTCGATTGTGCTCTTCTTTAGATCCGGGATAACAAGGACGACATAAATCTCCGTGAGCAGCCCGCGGAGCAGCTGCATCTGCTGAAGCTCTTCTCGGTTCGAAGCTGAGAGAACTGCGATAGAATCCGGTTCTATTGGCATCCGGAGTCTCTCCGTGAAGTCATCCAGTCTGTTGAAGAGTTCTATTTGACTTTCTGGGACCACCTTACGAACTGCCGCCTCAAGTCTCTTTCTATTTTGATCATCCCCATTTGAATAAAAAAGTAGCTGCATTGGGTTTAAATCTTCCTTTAAAAACGAATCTACGCCATTTCTATTAATGTCGGCTAAATTATATTCAAGAAACATGCCAAATTTATAAAACCAGACAATTAGTTTCTTATAGGGGTGAGAAAATCTTAATAGCGGCTTTCCCCCAGAATCGGAGCCAATTTGTTCTCTCAAATAGCACTTATTCCAATAAATGAGCACTTATTCTCTGTTTTTTTAAAGGCTATAACCGGCATCATACCGGCCAACGCCCATCAGCTGGTCGGCATTTTCTGAGGAGAGTATAGAATCTTGAGCGAGTCAACAAACCCCTGGGTAAAGCCAGGGGTTTGTTGACTCTTTAGACCTGACCCCAAGCGCCCCCGGCTTGCCAGGCGAGAGGCTTCAGCGAAGGTATAACGCCAATCCCACGCTGGCATAGCTGCGGGAGCTGTCGTTGAGGGCGATGCCGACCTCGGCCAGGAAATCGAGGTCGGCGCTGATGCGGTACTCGAGCCCCGGCACGAGATGCGCCCGGGTAAAGTTCTGATCCGAGTTTTTGACTGAATCGAAGGCGAGCTTGAGGCCCCCGTAGAGCTCCAGACGCTCCGCGGGGCTGCTGCTGAACAGGAGTGAGGTGTCGATGCCGGAACTGTCCTCTCCCGGCCGCGAGTCCGTCAGGTGTGCGCCCAGCGCCACGGAGACGTTGATATTCCGCCCGTGGACGAACCAATACTCGGCTTCGATTCCGAAGTAGTTGAGGCCTTTGAAGATTCCGGCCTTGGCCTCGATGTCGAAGCGCGGTGCGAGCCCGTATCCGGCCCGCCCGGCCACACCCCATACGGAGTCGCCGCCGGTCTGGCCGAAAAGCACCGTCGGGAAAAGGGCCAGCTTGAAGTTGCCCTTGTTGATGGTCTCGGCCGAGTTCATAATCACGTCCTGTGCGGAGACCTCGGCAGCAGCGGCGACGAGAAACACCGTCGCGGCCAGAATAACCACGATTGTTTTAAGCATGTAACACCTCCCTCAATAATGTTCCAAAGGTACCATTTCTCTTTCTATCCATTGAATCATAGGCAAGAAACATACCAAATTCATAAAATCAGACGATTAGTTTTTTACAGGGGTGAGGAAATTGTCTTAGCCGCTTTCCCCCAGAATCAGCAGCAATTTGTTCTCTTAAATAGCACTTATTCCTATAAATGAGCACTCATTCTCTGTTTTTTTTAAGGCCATGACCGGCATCATTCCGGCCAACGCCCGTCAGTTGGTCGGAATTTTCTGAGAAGAGTATAGAATCTTGAGCGAGACAAGCCGGAAATCCGGCAAGCTTTGTTGTTATCTCCGCCCACAAAAGAGATCAGGTCCTTCAGATACTTTTGCTCTGCTTCAGAAACTGCTGCTTTCCGAATCTCTTTCAATTTGGGCGGCACTTTGGGAACGCTCGAGCGTATCGCTGGCTTACCCTGGCTTGCCGGCTTCTTCGGGAAAGAGTTCCGTGCCACCTGAATACGAATATACGTCGGAAGGTGTTTGGGGAACAGCATGGGTTCATCTTTTGCCGAAAGCAAATCTTTCTCCAGCGCCTGGATCAGTTCTCGCACATTGCCGGGCCATTTATATTCGGTCACGATATCCCAGAATTCAGGAGAAGCTCCTTTTGGTACTATTCCAAACCGCTCGCACAAGTCGTTCATATAAAAGACCGTCAATTTTTTGATGTCTTCGGGAAGTTCTCTCAAGGGGGGCAATTCAATAATAAGAGTCCGGAGCCGAAAGAACAGATCTTCCCGGAATCGTCCCTGCCGGACCATGTTTTCCAAGTTTCGGTTTGTCGCCGCCACAAGCCTGAAATCGCTCTCGATTTCTTGACGTCCTCCGACAGGACGGAAGCGGTGCTCTTGAATGACCCGGAGGAATCGTTTTTGAATCAAAAACGGCAGCTCCCCGATCTCATCTAAAAAAAGAGTTCCTCCGTCAGCTTGCTTGATCAACCCTTCCTGGCTTCGATCGGCTCCGGTGAAAGCTCCCCGCGCGTGCCCGAAAAGAACGCTTTCAACAAGCGTCTCGGGAAGCGCCGTGCAATCAACGACCACAAAATTTCTTTTGGCCCGAGAGCTGTTATAATGGATAGCCTTTGCAAAAAGCTCTTTCCCGGTTCCGGTTTCGCCGGTGATGAGAACATTAACGTTGCTGCCGGCGGCCTGGGCCAGAAGTTCCAGACAAGAAGTGATCTTTTGCGAATCTCCGATAATGCCGCTTCTTTTCAAAACGATCGACGGCTTCCCCGGTTTTCTTTCCGCTCGATATTCCAGAGCCCGGAGAATGGGAAGTTTGATGGCTTCGAACGAAGCCGGCTTTTCCAAATAATCCCAGGCGCCGGTTTGGATGGCGAGTTCGGCCTCATCGGGATCGCCCAGCCCGGTGATCACGATGATTTCCGGGGAAGATCGGGCGGCTTTGATTTTCGGAATGATGTCCAGGCCGCTTCCGTCGAGCAAGCGCACGTCGATAAAAACGATATCGAATGGCTCGGATTGGGCTTTCCTGAGCCCCTCTTCGAGTGTGTGGGCATAAAATGAACTATGCCCCAACTGGTTTACGACATTCGCGATCCAGTCGCGAATGAGCTTATCATCATCGATGATTAGAACAGTTGCCATCGAATTTCTATCCGTTCTGGTTCTTCGGGGGATTATAAAAAAAGAAATAAAATTAGTCAAGCCGGGCCGGCGCGCGGGCGGGAGTCAAAAGACCTTCTTCTCAGAGCTCGAGGGAGACATCCTCCCTGTAATCCACGGAGATCCTGGCGCCCGGCTTGGGCTTCAACAGGTCGACGGCTCTGAGGAACGCCCGGTTGCGTGTTGGCGGCGAAATTGTCGTCATAGAAGAAAACGGCGTTTTTGAGGTGATCGTACCGGCGGAGCTCCTCGATGATGTTCTCCGTCGAGCGGAAGCGGTACTTCTTTCCGAACATGCCGGTTACGGAGCAAAAAGAACAGTCGAAGGGGCAGCCCCGCGACGTCTGGACAGGGTTAGGAGCCGGGAATTTCCGGCGCCGGGGATCGGGCTTGAGGAGCGAGAGGTCCGGATAGGGGATCGTGTCCAAGTCGTCCTCCATGGGCAGGACCGGGTGATGGATGATCCGGCCGTCCGCGGCCCTGGAGGAAAGATTGGGAATCTCGGCGAGACTGGCCGGGATTATCCTGTCGGACGCGCTCAAGCAAAGACGGCGATAATGCCGATAACCGCAAAAATGATGAGTACGATGAGGATGATATCGCCCGTGGAGAGATAGCCTCCCCCGGCATCGGAAGCCGTGATCACGTCTTGCGCGCCGATGACGAGCTGATTCGTCGTCCCCGCCTGTTGAACCGCCGGTTTCTGAACGGCAGCGGCCAAGGAAGAGAGCAGCACAATCATCAACAGGACACCCAAGAACTTAACTTGTCTTCTCAATCAAATTCTCCTTTTTTTCTTTTGCCTCTCACTGTCCTGCGCCTATCTTTTTTTTGAAAGCACGATAGGCTTGGGAGAAGCCACCTGTGTTTGCGCAGTTTTCATGCCAACATCTTTCCGCATTCAAAGAGTGACCATCATCAATCGCCGAATCTGCGGTAATACCAGGTTTTGACCAGCTGAGTGAGGATCACATAGCCCTGCAGCTTCCTAGCCCGCCTTCCGCTATTTTGAGTACAACTTGACATCCCTGCACATCACGTTTTATCATCCCAGACGATGGGATGAGGAAAAATCGGAGCATGAACCTTCATTCAGCCGGCGCAGCGGAAAAGGAGTTTCTTATCCCTAAAACCAAATTGACTATTTTTTTACAATTTATCTTGACGCGAGATGCAAAATGGTCTAGATTTTATACTGACCGCCTGAGAAGCTGAAGTTGTCTTCGTATGGCTAAATAGATACATTTAGAGAAAGGAGGTGTCCACATGTCAGACCAAAATGTCAAAGGGAAATCAAAGTACGAATCGCCGATCATTACACCCCTAGGGGAGATGGCCAAAGGGTCTGGAGTCTGTACAGCTGGAAGTTCAGTTGTAGCTCCGGCTTGCGCTCCGGGTGCTGGTGATACGGTGGGGGCTGCTTGCACTTGTGGTGGTTCTCCAATTGGACCCATTGATTGTTCGGCGGGTCAGTATGCAACACGGGATTGCACGGCGGGTCCTTCGGCAAATCGGGATTGCACGGCCGGCACTTGCGCACAAAGCGCTTGCACTGGTGGTACTTCTGCAACATTGGGTTGCACGGCCGGCACGGCTTTTGTATAGCAGATTGCACTGCCGGCAGCGGCATGTAAGAGACCGCATTACGGCTTATCCGGAACAATCGCTCAAGGCTGACAGGTCTCATTTTTTTGGCGGGATGTCAGGCGGCGTTGTTGCCACGAATGCAATATATGGAGGAAATGATCCATGAATCAAACGGATAGACCGATTGCCAATCCCATCGTTGTGCTCCGGGAGGAGTTCGACGACTGGGCCGTACTCTTCAATGCCGATACGGCCTGTGCCGTGGGAACCAATCCTGTCGGTGTCGCAGTATGGAAACTGATGGACGGTAAGAGAAGCATCGAGGGTATCGTGTCGACGATCAAAAACAGCTTTGAAGATACTCCGGACGCCGCCTTCAAAGAGATCGCCGGCTTCATTAACACGCTTGCTGAAAACGGTTTTGTGGGGCTGGAGATGGAGAAAAAATAACGGATGTCTGAGGGACTCAAGGACAAGATAGAATCAACGGTGTCAAAGGTCATGCGCACCCCGCGCAGCCTGACCATTGAAATCAGCGCACGCTGCAATCTGCGCTGCCGCTACTGCTACTTCTTCAACAATCCGGCGATGGTTTACCGGGATCTGCCTACCGACGAATGGCTCACCTTCTTCGACGAACTCGGGTCGCTTGGCGTGATGAAAGTCACCCTGGCAGGCGGAGAGCCGTTTATCCGGGAGGACCTGCCCGTACTCCTTGAGGGTATCGTCCGCAACCGGATGCGCTTCTGCTTCCTGTCCAATGGCGCGCTGATTGGCGATGAAATCGCTGCTTTCATCGCCCACACACGTCGCTGCGAATATGTTCAGGTGTCGGTGGATGGTTCGTGCGCAGAGGTCCACGACTCCTGTCGTGGAAAAGGCTCTTTTGAGGGCGTGATACGTGGCATTCGCACCCTGCAGCGCCATCGGATTGGGGTGGCAGTGCGTGTTACGATTCATCGGAACAACGTGCATGATTTGGAGAACATCGCTCACTTTCTTCTGGATGAGCTGGGCCTGCCGGATTTCGGCACCAACTCTGCAGGGTACATGGGCACGTGCTGCGTGAACGCGGATGATGTGCTGTTGAACATAGAGGAACGGAAGGAGGCCATGGCGACCTTGCTGCGCCTCACAGCGGAATACGATGGACGCATCTCGGCAAACGCCGGCCCATTGACGGATGGGCGCATGTGGCGCCGGATGGAGGAAGCACGGGCACAGGGCAAGCCGGCCTTTCCCAACGGGGGTCGCCTCACCGCGTGCGGCTGTCCGAGCAACAAAATCTCCGTGCGCGCCGATGGCGCAATCGTTCCCTGCAACATGTTAGCCCATGTCGAATTAGGGCGCATCAACCATGATTCTCTGGCAGAAATATGGCAAAACAGCCCGGCTCTGAACCAACTCCGCAACCGACATACGATCCCGCTGACCGGGTTTGAGTTCTGCGCCGGTTGTTCATACATCCCTTATTGCACAGGCAACTGTCCGGGATTGGCCTATACGTTAACAGGTACGGTTGACCATCCCAGTCCGGATGCTTGTTTGCGACGCTTTCTCGAGGGAGGTGGCGCCATCGCATGAACATTCTGAGCGGTATGAAACAGCAGAAGCCGGGACAGGCTGGAATGCGTACGATCAACACTTTGTATTTCTACTTGACCGAAGGGTGTAACCTCGCATGTCGCCATTGTTGGATGGGTCCCCGGTTCGACGCCACAGGCAACCATTATCCCACCCTGCCGGTTGAGTTGTTTGAGACGGCCATCCGCGAAGCCAAGCCTCTGGGGCTGAGTGGTGTCAAACTTACCGGCGGCGAGCCGTTGTTACATCCCCACTTCACTCGTTTGCTGGAGATTGTCCGGCGTGAAGAGTTGAATCTGACGATCGAGACCAACGGCCTGCTGTGCACGCCGGAGATCGCCGCTGAGATCGCCAAATCTCCCAACCGATTCGTATCCGTAAGTATCGACGGAATTGATGCAGCGACCCACGAATGGGTGCGCGGTGTACCGGGAGCCTTTGAAGCAGCCCGACAGGCGGTGAGCAACCTTGTGGCCGCCGGAACCAGGCCGCAGGTCATTTTCACGGTGATGCGCAGTAATGCCGGCCAGGTGGAGGCCATGGTACGAATGGTCGAAGAACTGGGTGCGGCCTCACTCAAGTTCAACGTGGTGCAGCCCACTGCACGAGGCGAGAAGTTGCATGAGAACCAGGAGACCCTGAACATCGCCGACCTCATCGAGTTGGGGCGGCACGTAGAACAGGAACTGGCGCCTAAGACCAAGTTGAAGATCTTCTTTCATTACCCACACGCTTTTAAAGCCCTCCATCGCATCGCCAGCGGGGATGGGTGTAGCGCCTGCGGGATCTTCGGCATCCTGGGCGTCATCGCCAGCGGACACTATGCCCTGTGCGGTATCGGCGAGCAGGTGCCGGATCTGATCTTTGGCGCGGTAGGGAAGGCCAGGCTGGAAGAGGTATGGCGAGAAAACGCCATCTTGAAGGCTCTGCGGGAGGGACTGCCCGAGCGACTGGAAGGGGTCTGCGGCCGTTGCCTGATGAAGGGGCGCTGCCTGGGCTTGTGCGTTGCCCAGAACTACTACAGCAAGGGCAGCCTGTGGGCGCCATACTGGTTCTGTGAACAGGCGGAAGAAGCTGGTCTCTTTCCACCTTCACGTCTGGGAACAATACCCACACAGCCTCCACGTATCAATGTCGGCAATGACGTTGCAGAATAGTAACGGGAATGTCCCCGGGGCCATGTTCTTCGCTTCTTATGTCGGCCCCAGCATGAATCCGACTCTGCGCGAGCCGGAGATCATGGAGATCATGCCTTATGACAGCAGGACCTTGCGCGCTGGCGATGTGGCCTTTTTTCTGCCACCGGAGGCTGATCAGCCGGTCGTACACCGCATTATACGTGTCACCCCTGCAGGTATATCCACACTCGGTGACAACAACACCCTCGAGGATACTCTTCTCTTGCAGCCAAAGAGCATTAAAGGCCGGGTGGTGGCCGCCTGGCGTGGTCAAAAGCGGCGGAAGATCGCGGGCGGATTACAGGGCCGGTTGACACGCCGCTGGCTTCGCTGGCGACGTATCCTTGACCGTGGCGTATCTCCTCTGCTGCACCCCCTTTATCACGCCCTATCTCATTGGGGGCTGATCGCCCGGGTGTTGCCTGCTCCTTTCCGGCCGCGAGTCGTCGTCTTCCACGTCCGAGGCCGGGATCAGTTTCAACTTCTGCTGGGACAGCGTATCATTGGGCGATACGATGACCAGAGGCATCAATGGTACATCCAACGGCCATTTCAATTATTTGTGGATGGAAGGGTGCTCCCAAGTCAGAAGGATAAGGCCCGATTGAACCGGCGAGTTTTGACTGAACGGCAACGAACTATGAACCATCTGCTAACGCAGGGAGTGCGACATGACCTCGACCTGGCTGATGGGAGCCGTTGGGGAATTGCCGCCGGGGACGAGGAGGCCGCATCCATCGTTTCACAACTGGGATGCGCGATGCAGCTACGCATGACTACGGGCGCAATCGAACCTTCTAATCACGGCAATCTGTGCCGACTTCTCGTCCAGGTTGACGCGCACACATCCGCGGCAGATTGCTATGTCCCGTTAGCATCAGAAAATGACGGCGTCGTCGTCTGCGTTCTAAGTCCATGCGATCACTGGGGTGGACCGTACGTCAATCTTGTGAGGTTATCGCTCGTCTTTGCTCGCGAAGCGCAGGCCCGAGGAGGAGTCCTCATACACGGAGCGCTCGCTGAACGGGACGGCATCGGTGTGATCCTGGTTGCGCCGGGCGGGACGGGAAAGACCACAGCCAGCAATCGGCTTCCGGCCCCGTGGCGCTCGCTGTGCGACGATACCACGCTGGTGGTGCGGGATCCGCAAGGGAACTACTGGGCGCACCCCTGGCCCACCTGGAGCCGTTTCCTGGACGGGGGACCGGGCGGCACTTGGGACGTGCAAAACGCTGTGCCTGTCAAGGGCATCTTCTTCCTGGCCCAAGCGGTTGAAGACCGGGTGGAACGAGTAGGCCCGGGGCAGGCGGTCAGCCTGCTCGGGGAGTTCGTGGGACAGGTCTCAACGTTCATGGCACCGGGCCTGTGCAAAGAAGAACTCCGCGCTCTGCATCTGGAACGGTTCAATAACCTTTGCGCCTTGGCCCGGGTCGTACCCGCACACTTGCTTTACATCAGTCTGAGCGGCGCCTTCTGGCAAGAGATCGAGCAGGCGCTTTAGGGAGGACATTGTGATGACACGTGAGACACGATCAGCAAGAATGAATCAGAATCAAAGCAGCCGAGCGCTGGATGATACCATTTAATTATGCAAGAGCAGGCTGAATCGATAAAGCTGAAAATTAAACGCGCCCTACAGCTTGGTCGCGCCTTGCGTTTTGTCTGGCAGAGCGCGAAAGGCTGGACAATTGCGAACGGGGTTCTCATTGTGGTCCAAGGGGTATTGCCGTTACTCCCGCTTTACCTTATGAAGCTCATGGTGGACGCCGTGACCGCGGGGCTGACGGCTCCTGACAAGGGGGCCGCTCTTAGACACGTGCTGTTGCTCGTTGGCTTTATGGGTGCAGCGACCCTGCTTGCTTTCTTGATCCGCTTGATAGCGGGACTGGTCAGCGAATGGCAGGCATACACTGTCACGGACCGCATGAACGACGTCCTCCTCGCCAAGTCCGTTGAGGTAGATCTGGAGTATTACGAGAGTGCGCGATACTACGACACCCTTCATCGCGCCCAACGCGAAGCCCCCTCTCGCCCCATGAGTATCGTCAATGGTTTGGCGCAGATTGGTCAGAACGGAATCTCGCTGCTGGCCATAGCAGGACTGCTCGTGTCATTTCATTGGATCATCGCGACAATACTATTCACTGCCGTCATTTCCGGTACCGCAGTGCGATTAAGATATACCGGCAAGATGTATCGCTGGCAACGTGAGCAGACCTCCACGGAACGGCAAGCCGGCTACCTCAATTGGTTGCTCACGGACAGCAGCCACGCCAAGGAAATCCGCCTGTTTAACCTCGGACCTCTGTTCATGCGCCGGTTTCGCGATGTCCGCCGGAAACTTCGCAAGGGAAGACTGGCCATCACGCGCAGGCGTTACATCGCTGATTTTGCGGCTCAGACCTTTGCCACCGCGGCAATCTACGGTTCGTATGCTTATGTTGCTTATCAGGCGGTGTGGGGGAAGATCACATATGGTGATCTGGTGATGTATTATCAGGCATTTCAGCGCGTGCAGGGATTTCTTCAGGGGATATTGGGCAGTCTGGCAGGACTGTATGAAGACAACCTGTTCCTTTCAAATCTTTATGAGTTCCTTGATCTGAAACGTACAGTCATCGAACCGGTTCATGCCAGACCTGTGCCTCAGCCGATGCAACGCGGTATCGTGGTAAGCCATGTGAGTTTTCAGTATCCCGCAGGCACCAGAAAGGTTTTTGAGGATATTTCCCTCACCATCCGACCGGGAGAAGTGGTGGCTTTGGTGGGTGAGAATGGCTCGGGTAAGACGACTTTGATCAAGTTGTTGTGTCGATTGTACGATCCAACAGGTGGGACCATTACCATCGACGGGGTCGATCTACGCCAGTTTGAAACAAAAGCGTTAAGACACGAAATTGCTATCATTTTTCAGGACTATGCACACTACCAACTCACGGCCCGAGAGAACATCTGGTTTGGGAATACCGACCTTCCGCCCGACCATGAACGTGTCATCGCCGCTGCGCGCCGCTCGGGGGCTGACGAGGTCATCAGCGCGTTGCCTCATGGCTATGAAACGATTCTGGGAAAGTGGTTCGAGGACGGGGAGGAACTGAGCATTGGCGAGTGGCAGAAAGTAGCCTTGGCCCGCGCCTTCATGCGCGATGCACAGATCATCGTCCTTGACGAACCGACAAGCTCTATGGACGCCAAGGCGGAATACGAGGCCTTCCAGAATTTTCGCCAACTGGTGTCCGGTCGCACAGCTATCCTGATCAGTCATCGCTTTTCCACCGTCCGGATGGCTGACCGCATTTATGTGCTGAAGCATGGAGGCATCATCGAAAGTGGCACTCACGAAGAATTAGTAAACCGCCAGGGGGTTTACGCTGACCTCTTTGAGAGGCAAGCCCGGTCCTATCGTTAGCCGCATGAACCGGAGGACTGATCATGGAAAAAAGAGAAGCGGGCAGACTTTTATGCGATTTTCTTTCAGGTAGAAAAATACCAGAAGCCAGGCTGGAAAAATTATCGCCGGCTGATTGGGAGAGTCTGGTAGATTGGGCGCTGTGTTTTAAAGTGGGGGGGGTGTTCTATCGGGAAATAAAGTCCCGTATCTTTCCGCCTGAGCTTATCCCGGTTGATGTCAGAAACAGACTCAGGGAAGCATACCGCAACCTTGCGACTATGAACACGAGTCTTTTTTTTGATGTCTTAAAAGTTCTTAAATCACTGGCCGACAATCAACTGCCGGTCATTGCGCTCAAAGGTCCTTCTCTGGCAAAAAACATCTATGGTGATATTGCTTTAAGACCAATGTCCGATATGGATCTTTTAGTGAAAGAAGAAGATCTGGTCAGGGCCGGCCGGACTCTGTTGACTCTTGGCTATCAGCAGTATTTTCCTGCCTGGGAGAGCGTGTTAAAGACTTACCATCATTTGCCGCCTTTTACGAATAAAAGCGGAACGATTATAGAACTTCATTGGAATATCGTGACTCCGGATAGCTCCATTAAAGTAGATCTTGACGGGTTGTGGGAGAGAGCGTGTCTTATCAGAGTCGATAATGTAGAGGTCCGGGCTTTTTCTCCGGAGGATTTATTTTTATATTTGTGTATCCATGCTTGTTTTCATCTGCAGACCGGATTAGACTTGATTCCTTTATGTGATATGGCTGGGTTGATGAAAACATCCGCAGATAAAATCGACTGGCAAATAGTCATTGAGAGGGCCACCCGGTGGGGCGGCCAAAAGTGTGTTTACCTGATGTTGCTTCTGGTCCGGGAATTGCTGGGAGCGGCGCCGCCGGATAAAGTAATGTCGGAAATAAAGCCCGATGATTACCGGTCAGTTTTTTTTGATGAAGCCTTGGAACAGATTTTTGATGTCAGCCCGTCAGGTCAGCTAATTATAAGAAGAATCGGCAAACTTTCAAAAATACAAAAAGTTAAAGGGATTAAAGGCAAAGTTTTGGCTCTTTTAAAAGGAGCTTTTCCGTCAAGGGAGTATCTGGCCCGCATCTATCCGGTGTCGGTTTCTTCCCCTAAGATATATCTGTGCTATTTATTTCGCCTGGGCCGCCTGATGGTTGACTATACGATTGCGCTTCTTCGGTTATTCCGCCGCGATCAATCGGTTATAAAAGCGGTCCATCAGGGACATCGGGTGAGCGCGGTTTCTGACTGGATGTTTTCAAAATAATCTGTGCGCAAAAAAAATCTTAAAAATGGGAACAGCTGTACCAGCTCACTAGTTTGGTAACCTTTTGTAGGTTATCAAAAGGTATTTCATAGTTCAAGCTCGTTTCAATCAACTGCTGGTTGTGGTATAGGTGAAAACTTTAATGGAATCAAGATTCCGAATGAACCCTCGACTAAATTTAGGGAGGCGGTATGCCTCCTTGGAAGGTCTGGACGTTGAATAAGACGAAGGGAGAATGTTCAATGAGGAAAATAACGATACTGGGAATGGCGATTCTTTTGCTTTTGGCGACTGCGGCGGACGTCCGCATGACGGCCCTGCAGAAGATCAACCCGTTTGCCGGGCCGCTGGGAGCCCCGCCGGTGCCAGTGGACATATCCCTTTCCGCGACGGATTCGGATACTCCTATATTGGGTGTGGACGCGAACGGAGCGGCGTATGTCGTCTGGTACGAGTACCAGAGCAGCCGCAGCTTTTATTTCGCCACGAACAAGAGCGGCCAATGGTCGACGCCGCAGTACATCGATCAAATCCTTTATAATGCCGCGGAGGCGGGATATCCTTGGATGGATGTTTCGGCATCCGGCGTCTGCCATCTGGTCTTCCAGGACGGCCGGACCTGGGTATCATACGATATCTTCCATGCGGCCTACCAAAATGGCAGCTGGAGTTCCTTGACGAATGTCTCCAACAATGACGGCGGATCCTGCTATTCGGGCGTTGCGGTGAATCCCGTCGACAATTCGACCTTTGTCGCATGGCAGGATGGAACGGGCCTCGAATGGGGATGGCACATCCTCCTTCGATATCGAACGGCTGCGGGCAACTGGTCGTCGACTCAACTCTTTCCCCACTCCGGGGGATACATGCCCAAAATCACCATTGACGGCGCTGGCACCGCCCATTTGATCTGGACGATTGGATGGGGACGGAACTTGTGGTATTCTAAAAATCAGACTCCCCAAAATCCCAATACCTGGACCTCTCCCACCCAAATCAAGGCAAACGTGGGCGAAGACTGGAGCTATCCCGCGGTAGCTTGTGATAACGCCGGGAACGCTTATATCATCTGGATGGACGGCACGGCAGGGAACGACGAAATCTTTCTCAGGAAGGTCAACAGCAACGGCACCTTGGGCGCGGAGATCAATGTGTCCCAAAGCGCGGCCAGCTCTCAGGAGGGGACGATTGCGGTCAACAGAAGCAACGGTGACATTCTGGTCGCCTGGAAAGAAAACGACGACATTTATGCCAATGCTCGCCTCAACGGGGCCTGGACCGGACCGGGCAACGTCACTCAGAGCTCGACCCCGTCTAAAAATCCGTGGGTGGCATTGGACAGAGCGGGCGGAGCGCATCTAGCTTGGGCGGAGTATATCAACGGAAACTGGGAAATTATGTATATGTCCCTCTTGTCCGGAATTCTCGTCACAGCTCCCAACGGAGGGGAGGTCTGGGATCCCGGGACCTCTCATAACATCACTTGGCTTTCGGCCGGGCTCACCGGAAATGTGAAGATCGAATATTCCATTAACGGCGGAGCGACGTATACGACAGTGGCCGTTTCCGTGCCCAATACCGGGACCTACAGTTGGACAATTCCCAATACTCCATCGAACGCCTGTCTTGTCAGGATCAGCGACGCGGATACAGGCGCTCCTTCCGATCAGAGCGATGCGGTTTTTACGATATTCGGGCCGATCACGTGCACCTATGCCATATCCCCCTCGACGCAGTTATTTTCGGCGTTGGGAGGCGCCGACAGCATTGACGTGACAACCTCGAGCGGCTGCAGCTGGACGGCCGCCAGCAACGATCCCTGGATCGTCGTCAGCTCCGGCGCGGGGTCTGGAAATGGACACGTTTTTTATACGGTCTTGAACAATCCTTTGACCAGCCCCCGGACCGGAACCATCACGGTCGAGGACAAAACGCTCACCGTGAATCAAGAAGGCCTGCTCGCCAATGGAACGATCTTTCTTCTCCCCTTCGGTGCCCTGAATAATGGGAATGTCAATATCGCCAATATGGGCAGCGCCACGGCCAACACGAACCTGCGGGTCTTGGATGCGGCAGGCCTCAGTCTGCAGGAAAGCAGTTTCACGATCCCGGCCAAAGGCGTGATAAGATCCTGGGATCTCGTCGGGAATATCTTTTCCTACGGCAAACCGCTGACCGTGGAGATCAGCGGAGATCAGCCCTTGGCCGGAGATAACATCAAGTGGGCCAGTCCTCCTAACGACACCGTGGGAGCCGGGTTCACCTGCGCCCCCTTGGCCAAAATGAAGGGAACGTTGTTTTATTTCCCATTCAGTTCGTTCGGATCATCCAACGGTTATGCCGTGATTGCCAACGCGACGACGACAACAGCCAATGTCACTGTCAATGTCTATGATCAAACGGGAATACTCAAGAAAACATCGACATTTCCTATCGGAGCCAGGAGTGTCGTCCGCACTTGGGAAAGCGTTGGCAGCATCCAGGCCATCGCCGATCCGGCGCTCTTGAAAATTAGCTCGGACCAAGACCTCGTCGTCGAGGCTGTCCGCTGGGAGCAAAACCGGCGCGGCTGGGGCTTTGCCATCTTTCCTCCAGCTCTGGGGAGTGGAACGAGCTTTTCTATTCCCTTCGGCGCTTTGAACAACGGCAATATCAATCTGGCCAATATCAGCGGCAGCTCGGCCAACGTAACCCTGCGCATCCTGAATTCCAGCGGGCAGAATGTGAAAGAACAAGCGTTTACGATTCCGGCCTTGGGAGTGAGACGATCCTGGGATATCGTTGGCAACATTTTCAGCTACGGCAAGCCCGCGACCGTGGAATTGACGAGTGATCAAGCCCTGGTCGCTGATAATATCAAGTGGGCCAATGCCCCATACGACACAGTCGGGGCGGGATTTTCCTGCGGGCCGCTGTCGGTGATGAAGGGAAAGCAGTTCTATTTTCCATTCAGCGCCTTCGGACAGTCTAACGGCTACGCGGTTATTTCCAACACAACTACGAGTCCTGCCAATTTGACGATCGAAGTCTATGACCAGACAGGGGTGCTCAAGAAGACATCGAATTTTTCGATCGGGCCGAAGGGAATCGCACGGACTTGGGAGGTCATCGGCAGCATCCAGTCCATCGCCGACCCGGCCCTGATCAGGATCGTATCGGATCAGGATATCGTGGCGGAAGCTGTGCGCTGGGAACAGAACAAGCGAGGCTGGGGTTTTGCTCTTCTACCGGTCACGAATTGAGCCGGTCGTTTACTGCGGGAGGGTTTTTGGCCGGATGATCTCGAGCTTGCCAAGTTCGACGTTTCTATCCTGATCGATGGCCTTTCGCGAAATATCATTGATATAAGTAACACTCAGAGTGTGTTCCCCGGGCTGGATCGAGGGAGCCTCAAGGATCAAGCGTGTCCAGCCGTCCTCGGAGACGGTCGTCTTGGCAATATCCGTACCGTCGAGCTTAATAACGATCAGAGGGCCTATCCCAAAAGCTTTCTCACCACGGACCCATAGGCCGAACGCAACCCGGCTGTCTGTCGCTTTGAACTGCATCGTGCTCTGGCCGTTGCGAAACAGGGCATTCTTCTGGCTGCCGCGCCATTGGTCTGGTGGATGAATTTCAATGTCTGCCGACTTTTCCCAGGGAAGCTTCGAGTCGTAGCGGAACCAATAGTCACCCAAACCGATGGCCAGATGCCTTGTGTCGGGTGCCTTGTGAGCCTGTGCGGGCTGCCAGGTGCGGCTCGTTTCGAAAATGAGGAAGAATTCTTCGAAGGGGAGAGGGGAGAGAGCGAATTCAAACTCTTTCCATCCGCTTGTATCCAGGACAATCTCCCGGATCAAGCTTTTTTGCCGGAACGCCTGATCGGCCCGATAGACATTAACTTTAACGGGATCTTTCTCGATATCGGGATGAGAAGCCATAATCGGCAAAACCAGCCTCGGGCTCAGGGCTGTGATGGTCAGGCCGGCCCGTTTTTTTGTCCATCGAAAAAGAAAATTTCGGCTGTCCGATTCGTTATCGTAGAAGCCAAAATCTTGGGCCCAGCCGAATTTCGTGCGCGCGCTTGGCAAAGACAGACCGTTTCGCGCATTGTAGAGATGAAAAGCCCCAAACGCTACCACTAGGCCCACTGCGATCCACAACGGAAATCGGCCGGACGGCTCTTCGTCCTCGGCGTCCGGGCATGTCTCGCGTGCCCAATTAAAAAGGATGGCTACGAGGAACCAGAAGAAATACGTGATTTCGAAACTCCCGATGTAGCTATGGAAACAATAATCGACCAAGAAAGCGGTCAAGCCGGAGAAAACGCCGGCAACGAGCCACCGGTCGTCCTTCTCCAGGGGAAAGGATCTTATCCTCCGGACAATAGGCCGGGCCAGCCGGATATAAAGGATGCCGAAAAATAAAAGTCCGATGAGCCCCAGCTCGGCGCCGATCTGGAGCACATAGTTTTCGGCAGAATCGGTGTATCTTAAATTCGAGGTTCTTTTCATGTGTTTCGAATAATTGGGCAAGTCGATGATATAGCTGCCCAGACCGACACCCGTGAGTGGATAATCCTTGATCATTTCCAGAGCGATGAGCCACAAGCCCGGCTTCTGGCTGGTGATGGTCCCGCCTTCCTCCTTTCGGGCCACACGCTTGATGTCCGAGAGGAACCGCTGGGCAAGGCTTGTGCTTCGAAAAATGATTCCTTGGACAGCGATCAAAACTGTCATGAACAGGACGACGGCGGTTGTCACCAGCGCGATCTTGCGCCAATATTTTTTATCTCTCGGGACGTAGATGCCGAAGAATACGATGAGCGCGGCGATGAGGGCCAACCAGGCGCTTCTAGAGCCGATGGCCGGGAAGATGAGCATCCCGGCGATAAATAAGGTGAGAAAAAGCCGCCGGGACGTTTTGTGCGAATGGATGGCCATTCCCAATGTCAGAGGAAGGAATGCCGCCAAATAAGCTCCAAAGGCATTGGGATCTTTGAAGGTCGCATTGATTTGGCCCAGATTGATCCAATAGCGCGTATTGCCCAGGCTGATGTCAAGAAATCTTTGGCCAAAGCCAAAGAGCAGCGACAGTCCGGTGGAAACCGCTAAGACGGTCCAAAGTTGGCTTCGAAATTTCTTCGAGCGCGCCGTCCGATAGAGAAGCCAAAAGAACAAAAGGCCGGTCGCATAGTTCAGAAAATTGAAGATCAGGCTCATGATCGCGCCCCCCGCTCGGACGCCGTTCACGTTGACAACGAGATCTCGGACGGCATCCATCCCCAACGGAAAGAAATCGCTGAAACGGAGGAACGTGATGAGGGCGGAAAGGATCAGCAGGATGCCCAGGAGGCGGAGCGATTTGGCCGGTCCGGAGGGGAGTGGGTGCGGTTCGGAGAAGAACGCCTGCCGGACAAGCCAGGCCAGGAAAAATACCAGGAACAGCACCAGAGCCGTGGGCGCGTGAGGGATCGTATCGCCGATCCCGAAAAAATAGGGGAGATTATTGATCAGAGGAAACGCGAATACAAAAAAAAGGAGGCCCCGCTCGGTCTTCCATAATGTCAAGACAAACGTGAGAACGAGAAACGGGGCGAGCCAGGCAAGAAAGCGTGGGACCAGAGGAATATAGACATAAAAAAAAATGCACAAGCCGGCCAGCCAAGCGATTGCCGCCAGGAAGACAAGACCCCTAAAACGAGGCGCTGCCATCGAAAACCGATCAGGCTCCTTTATCACGAAATAATCCAGCTTCCCGGATCTCAGTAAGCAAGGCGATCCCCCCTGATCATTTGTCTGATTGTGAAGAAGATGACCTGGATGTCCAGCCAGAATGTCCAGTTTTCGATATACCAGAGATCGTATTCGATCCGTTTCTGCATGAGCGCGGGATCGCCGGCTTCGCCTCGGTAGCCGTTCACCTGGGCCCAGCCGGTGAGACCCGGCTTGACGAGATGGCGCAGGGCATAATGCCGGATGGTCGTTTTGGATTCAACATTCAGCGGGGTGGGGTGGGGCCGGGGCCCGACGAGAGACATGTTCCCTTTCAAGACGTTCCAGAACTGAGGCAGCTCGTCCAGGCTCGTCCGGCGAAGAAGACGGCCGACCCTCGTCACCCGGGGATCATTCTTACCCGTCGGTTGATAACGGCCGTTCCGGTCCACTTCGCGACTCCAGGAAAACATCGTCCGAAATTTATAACAGACGATTTTCTTGTTTTTTTGCCCCCACCGCTCCTGTTTGAAGAACACGGATCCCCGGGAATCCAGCTTGACGGCGATGGCGATGAGCGGCCAGAGCCAGGAAAAAACTCCCAGAAAAAGGACGACGGCGATTAGCATATCGAACAGCCGTTTGAGGAGCCGCCACTCGGTCTCTTCGAGGGGGTTCGACCGCACCGAAAAGACTGGAAAATTTCCGAACAGAGACACGCTCAAGCGCGATCGCAGATAGCCCAGGATGTCCGGGATCATCCGGACGGGCACAGTTTGGCCTTCACAGTTCGAAATGATTTGATCAATATCTTCAGAGGCATCGCCCGGGAGGGCGATCACGACTTCGTCGACGTTTTTTTGTTCGAGGATGGAGAGAAGGTCCTCGAGTTTTCCCAGGTACAGAGTCCCCAGAGAGGGCTGGGGATGGCCGTCCAGAAAACCGACCACGCGATAGCCTAGGTGAGAAAAGGACTTGATGGCCTGAAAAAAATCCTGGCCGACCTTCCCGGCGCCGATGATGAGGATCGAATGGATATTGCGGCCCATGTTCTGGAGCTTGCGCAAGATGATCCGAAAGATAATTTTGGCATGGCCGAGCAGGACCAGCAAAAACAGCAAGTCGAGCAGGATGAAAAACCGCGATAAGAGGGGAATCTGGAAGAGAAAAAGCAGGATCATCGCGGCCGCGAGCTGAATGCCCACGTTCTTCGAGACGCAGATCAGTTCCGCATGGATGGTATTCGTGCGGAACTCGTCATAGAGATGGGTGGCCCGGCTCGAAAAATACCAAATGATGACGAGCAAGACCAGGAGAAACCATTCCCGGCGCTCCAGGCTGAAAAAGCCCTGAGTGAGAAAAATCCTTCTTTTAGCCAGGAATGAGGACAGGAGGAAGGACAGGGTGAGAATGGCCAGATCGGTGGAAAACTTGAAAGGATAAAAAAAATTCCGGTATTTCATAACGGCATTCTATGATGTTTTCACGAGTCGCTCAAACAACGCCTCGTACTGGGTCGTGATTTTCTCCCAAGTATAAGCCGCGGCGATTCGCTCTGGCCCTTTTCCCCGCAGGGCATCGAGGCGGCCGGGTTGGCCTTCAATGGTTTGAATCAACCTCTCCAGATGTCCCTGGGCTTTGTTGAACAACAGCCCATAAGCGCCGTCCTCCAGGACTTCCCGATTGAACACGCTATTCAGGGCGCAGACGGCCGCCCCGAATCCCAAGGCGCCGAGCAAAGCCGGGTTCGTTCCTCCGTATTCATGACCGTGCAGATACGCATAACAGAAAGCATACAGCGATGCGAGTTCGTCTCGGTCTCGGATATACCCCGTGAACACGAGCCGGGGGTCGCTCAGACTCTTCAAGCGTTCTGCATAAGCATCTCGGTAGGGGACGTCGCCCACGATCACCAACTTCCGGGGCGATCGCGTTCCGAGGAATTCTCGGATCATCAAATCGGCATTATTGTCCGGGATAAGCCGTCCGACGATCAAATAATATCCGCGCGCGGAGAGATGCCATTTGTCGAGGTATTCGGGCCGGAAGGCCGTCCGGACGTCAGCGCCGTAGGCGATCACCTCCGGCCGGCGGCGAAATTCCTGTTCAATGATTCTCTGCATCTCACGGGAATCCGTGAGGACGACGTCGTAGAGCCGGCAGGCCATTTTGGACGCCCAGCGGAAATAGGCGGCCCCTAGTCCTCGCCACTTCGGCCTCCGCCATTCCAGTCCGTCCATATGAATGACCGCTTTTTGACGAAAAAATCTGGCCAACACGCCGAAGGGTCCGTTGGCGGAATTGACGACTAGGACGATGGAAAATCTCTTCACGCAGGCATGAGCCATGGCCTGCAGAGAATGGAAAAATTGACTGAAGTTTTTGTGTTCGATTGTCGGCAGGTAAACCAGATGGATCCCGCGCACATTTTTTGGGCGCTGGGGGAACAGGTTGCGATGGCAGTAGACCGTGATTTTATAGCCGTCATCCGTCAAGCGCTCCGCCAGCGCTTCGATCAAGGTCTCATAGCCGCTATAGACAAAGGGATAGCCGCGCGAGCCGATGACGGCAATCGTAATCGCCATGGGCTCTTTATTATAATCGATCGCCCGAGAAAACGGAATCATGGGCGAGCGGATTCTATTTCAGGACGGCTTTGTCCCAGGCTATAGGTTCCGGTAGACATCGAGAGTCTTTCGAGCCGTTGCCGGCCAATCGTAGCGGCGCGCCCGTTCGAGGCCGTCTCTTCTCATCCGCTCCTGCACCTCGCGGTCGGAGACCACCTCTTCGATAGATGCGGCGAGTCCCTCGACATCAGACGGATCCACGAAGCGAGCCGCTTCGCCCAATATTTCGGGAAGAGCGGCGGCCTTAGAAGCAATGACCGGGCAGCCGCAGGCCATGGCTTCAACACAGGGCAGCCCGAATCCTTCATAAAGCGATGGATAGACAAAGGCGTCCGCTTGCGAATAGAAAAACGGCAAATCGGATTCCGGGATATAGCCGGTGAAGACGATGTCTCGATTCGATCGGCAGCGGGCAACAATGTCATGGAGTTTCTGGGGATGATATTCGCTTTTTCCGGCTACGATCAACTTGTGGGATAGGTTCTTTTTCTGTTTGATTCGGTCGAAGGCTGCCAGGAGAATCGGGATATTTTTCCGGACATCCAAACGACCGACAAAAAGGATGAAGCGCCCTTCCAGGCCGTAGCGCTTGGTCAAGACGTCCCTGGCCGGCTCTTCCGGGACCGGGCGAAAGCGGGAGTCGACGCCCAAATGGGTCACGACGGTCTTGGCCGCGGCCATCCCATAATGTTGCTCGATATCCCTGAGGGAATAGTCGGAGCTGGTCAGAATTCTGTCCGCGTGTTTCAGGCTCGCCTTCACCATCAACCGCAAATAAGCGAGCTCGGATGTTCGGAATAAAGCCGGGTAGTGAACAAAGGAAATGTCATGAACCGTCAAAACGAGTCGCCCGCGATGAAGCGGCGGGGAGGCATATTGAACGTGAATCAGGTCGACGCGGTCCCGCTTTGTCCCTAGGCCAAGAGCAGGAATGCGAATCAGAGGATGATCGGAAACAAGTGGACGGAGGGCGACGTTTTTAAGGGATTTGAATTTCCCGAGATAGACGTGGGACGGGTCCGTGACATAGAGATAGTAGTGGTTGGTAGAGTCCATCGAGAGAAGATTTTCGACCAGGTTCCGGATATAAGTGCAATTTCCCGTTCCGTCTCTTTGAGCTGCGTGAAAATCGATGCCGATGCGCATTGTGATTCCGGTCCGCTCCTCAACCTTGGCTCAGGCGGCCGGCCGCCTCTTTTTATCCTTGCGGTATTCGAGGACACAGGCCAGGAGCGCGGCGCCGAAGAATCCGAGGCCGATGGCCAGGCCGATGGTTAGCTCCTCGGAAATGAAACGGGAACGCGAGATTCGAGCCGTGGAAAGGAGCTCCACCGAATCTCGGAGTGCCCGCTCCGGATATTTTTCGGTCCACCGCTGCCGGATTCTTTTGTTGAAATGGGCAACGATGGTCTGCAGGATGGTCTTCGCCGTTTGGATATCACCGTCTTGGACGACGACGCGAATTTGAGAAGCATCCGGGCCGGCTTCGGCCCAGACAGCGGGAAAGCGGGGGAGCTGCAGATTTAAAACGGCCGGCAGAGAACCGTTCGCCGAAGACTGGTTTATGGTGTCGACGATTTGTTTGATATCAATCTCCAGCTCAGCCGGCACATCGGCTTGGATGAAGGATTCCACAGCCGGCCTGCCGGGAGGATAAATGAGCGTCGCGACAATGGGGGCAATCACCGTCACGGCGATCACCAGCCACCTTTTTTTCCATATGGATCCCCAATAATTGACGAGGCCTAGTTCTTCTCCGACCATGGGGCTTTTTCCAAGCGGCTCAGCGCTTCCATATTCTATACCAAATTCCGCTTCTCTCAACAAGCCCTGGGCGAATTCTGAATTCCCTCCTGAACGCACCGGCAGGAGAGGAAAGCCACAGGCGGCCGGCCGTCGGGGCTTGGAGAATCGGGTCAGCCAGCAATGTGATCAATTTTTGGACACTAGATAAAATTTTATCTATTTGATATTAAATAAATTAACTAAATTTCGCTTGACATTCCGGCGATGGCATTCTATTTTAGCGAATGAGGGCCTCGGTCCCGGATAGATTTTCCGCTTAAAAAAGACGGGAGCAAGACTATGCGCACCAGGTCTTCATCTCAAAAGCATTTCCAAATCCTTTTAATCATCCTCTTGGCCATTTCGGTTTCTGCGCGAGGAGCTTATCTCCGCGATGTCCCGCAGAGCGTCCTGCAGCCGGACGGATCCCTCCTGAAGTGCTTTGCCAGCGGCGACGAGTATTACAGCTGGCTGCACGATAAAGCCGGCTACACGATCATCCAAGATCCTCAATCCGGCTATTATGTCTATGCCCTCAAAACCGCGGAGGGAGACCTGGCGCCCTCGCCGTTCATCGCCGGCCGCGTGGACCCCCGATTCATCGGTTTGGAAAAAGGCGTCCGACGTTCGACCGAAAAGCTTATGCAGATCCGTTCTGAATTCATCCGCTTTTCCGCCCAAGAGTCCATTGCGCCGGCTCCTAAGACCGGGATCATAAATAATCTGGTCGTCTTCATCCGGTTTTCCGACGAAAGCGAATTCACGGACGCCATCTCGACCTATTCCAACATGTTCAATTCCTCCCAGTCCGGGGTCAACTCGATGTATCGGTACTTCCTGGAAGCGTCTTATAGCGGCCTGTCGATCAACGCCTCGTTTTATCCGATTCCAACGACGACGGTAGTCTCGTATCAAGACAGCCAACCGAGGAATTATTACAAACCCTATAACGCGACGACCAATCCCATCGGCTACCAGGGCGGAGATAACGGAACAGAGCGCCGGGATCGAGAACATATCCTCTTGAAAAACGCCGTGAATGCGATCAGCGCTCAAGTTCCCGTCGGCCTGGTGATCGACGGCGACGGGGACGGGATGGTCGACAACGTCTGTTTCGTCATCTCCGGCTCACCGACAGGCTGGAGCTCCCTTCTCTGGCCCCATATGTGGTCGCTCTATTCACAGACCGCCACCGTCAACGGCAAACGCGTTTACACCTACAATTTTCAGCTCCAGACATCCCTGAACGTCGGCGTTCTTTGCCACGAAATGTTTCATTCCTTGGGCTCTCCCGACCTTTATCATTACTCCTTCGACGGCCTTCATCCCGTCTGGTACTGGGACTTGATGGAATACAACGCCAACCCGCCCCAACATATGGGAGCCTACATGAAATTCAGGTACGGGACGTGGATCAGCTCCGTTCCCGAAATCACGGTCGCCGGAACCTATACGCTCAATCCTTTGACGTCCTCCACCGGCAACTGCTACAAGATTCGATCGCCCAATTCTTCCACGGAGTATTTCATCGTGGAATACAGAAAACGAAGTGGGACGTTCGAGTCGTCTCTTCCCGCAGATGGACTTTTGGTCTATCGGATCAATACCAGTCGAAACGGGCTGGGGAATAGCAGCGGCCCGCCTGATGAGGTTTACATCTACCGCCCCGATGGAACGACGACGACTGACGGCAGCCCGGCCAACGCCGTCTTCAGCAGCGCGTTCGGCCGAACGGCCATCAATGACGCGACAAATCCGTCCAGCTTCCTGTCCACCAGCGCTCCCGGCGGCCTCAGCATTTTCGATATCGGAGCCGCGGGAAATACCATCTCATTCACCGTCGGCCTGACGGGAGTGACTTTGCCGACCGTGACCACGACTGCGGTGACTTCGATCACCGCCACTGGCGCCGTGAGCGGCGGGACCGTGACATCGGACGGCGGGGCCTCTGTGACGGATCGAGGCGTCTGCTGGAGCGGGACATCCAACCCGACCATCGCCAATTCGCACACCCACGATGGAACGGGGACGGGTACGTTTATTAGCGCGATCTCCGGGCTGGTGCCCGCGACCGTCTATCATGTCCGAGCGTATGCCACGAATTCGTCCGGGACGGCCTACGGCAGCGATCTCCAGTTCAGCACAGCGGCCACGATCGCGCCTCCTGCTGTCACCACGGCACCGGTTACGAATTTGGCCTCGATGAGCGCCCAGGGCGGCGGGACCGTGACATCGGACGGCGGGGCCTCTGTGACGGATCGAGGCGCCTGCTGGAGCACGGCATCCAACCCGACCATCGCCGACGCGCACACCCATAATGGGACGGGGACGGGGTCCTTTGTCAGCAGCCTCACCGGACTAACGCCCGGGACGGCCTATCATGTCCGTGCCTACGCCACGAACTCGGCGGGGACGGGCTACGGCGCCGATCTTCCCTTCACGACGACGACCGGAACGGCTTTTCTGATCCCCTTCGGTTCGCTCGATAATGGGAATTTGAACATCGGCAATATCAGCCCCGTGATTTCTAATTTGACGATCCGGGTCCTGGATGGGAGCGGGCTGGTCCGGACAGAGAAGAGCACCACCCTTCCGGCACGGGGCATCATGAGAACCTGGGATTTGATCGGCAATATCTACAGCTACGGAAAGCCGTTGATGGTGGAGATCAGCGGCGACCAGCTTCTCGCCGGCGACAATATCAAATGGGCCAGTCCGCCGAACGACACCGTGGGCGCTGGGTTTACGTGCGGGCCTCTGGCACTGATGAAGGGAACCTTGTTCTATTTTCCGTTCAGCGCCTTCGGCCAGAGCAACGGGTATGCGGTCATCGCCAACACGACCCCGAGCAGTGCGAATGTCGTCATTGAGGTCACCGATCAGACCGGGGTCTTGAAAAAGACTTCAACTTTCGTGATCGGAGCGAAGGGTGTCGTCAGGAGTTGGGAGCTTATCGGAAGCATACAAGCCATTGCCGATCCGGCGCTCATCCGGATCGCTTCGGATCAGGATGTGGTCGTCGAGGCCGTGCGCTGGGAACAGAACCGACGAGGCTGGGGCTTCGCTATCTTTCCCTCTTCGGCAGGATCGGGGACGAGCTTCGTCATTCCCTTCGGCGCTTTGAACAACGGAAACATCAACCTGGCCAACACGAGCAGCACGACAGCGAACGTAACACTGCGAATTATAAATGCGGACGGCATCAACATCAAAGAACAATCCTTCACTCTGCCTGGAAAAGGCGTGATACGGACCTGGGATGTCGTGGGAAACATCTACAGCTATGGGAAACCTGTCACGGTGGAGGTCGCGAGCGACCAGCCCCTGGTGGGGGACAACATCAAGTGGGCCAGCCCGCCCAACGATACGGTCAGCGCCGGCTTCAGCTGCGGCCCGCTCTCTCTCGTGAAAGGGAAGACGTTCTATTTTCCGTTCAGCGCTTTCGGCCAGAGCAACGCTTACGCGGTTCTATCGAATACGGCGTCGAATACAGCCGCGGTGACGATCGAGGTGTATGACCCGGCCGGGGTGCTGAAGAAGACGTCGAATTTCACGATCGGTGCGAAGGGAGTCGTCCGGAGCTGGGAGTACCTCGGGAGCATCCAGGCCGTCGCCGATCCGGCCTTGCTCAAGATCAGCTCAGACCAAGACCTCGTCGTGGAAGCCGTTCGCTGGGAACAGAACCGACGCGGTTGGGGTTTCGCCATCCTCCCGTTCAAGTAAAAACAAGAATCCCCTCCTATCCCCAGGAGAAGTCCCGAACAGGTCTCGGGCCCCGTCCATAGAAATTGCCGCCTTTCCGGAAATTGACAGGTCGGGGAAATTTCAGTATAAACAATCCTCCGCTGCAGACATGAAAAGTTGGATAGAGAATGAGGAACGGACCGGTCCGCCGTTCGGAGTTCCAGAGCTGTCGTCCATCGCCAGGGGCGCGGGCCTCATCGTTTTTGGAACCGCAGTGGGGGCTCTTTTCCGTTATCTTTTTCAGCTCGTTATCGCCCGATTTCTCGGCCCCGGACTGTTCGGCACCTTCTTCCTTGGATTTTCCGTCTTCAGAATAGCGGCGATGGCCGCCGAGTGCGGCCTCCCCAACGGCCTCGTTCGATATGTCGCGTTGTATCATGCCGATTCCGATCAGAGGAGAATCAAAGGGGTCATTTTCGCTTCCGCTAGAATCGTTCTGGTTGCGGGTCTCCTGTTGAGCGGCCTCCTGGTCGGCTTTTCCGGGCTGATTTCTCTTAAGCTGTTCCATAATGTGGGGACCGTAAACAGCCTCGTTCCCTTCGCTCTGATCCTGCCTGTTGCCGCTTTGACGTCAATTTTCACGAGCGCGGCCCAAGGCTTCAAGATCATGAGGGTCAAGGTGATCGTGCTGGAAATTTTTGAACCCTTGACACGGCTCCTCCTTGTCTTGGGGCTGTGGATGATGGGACTCCGGCTGGGAGGAGTCATGATCTCCTATGGAGCGGCGACAATGGCCGGAGCCCTCCTCTCCTGGCACCTTTTAAAAAGAATATTCCCTCCTCTCACGAACAGCTCGATCAAGCCTGTCTGCGAAACGTCAAAGCTCCTATCGTTCAGCTGGCCGCTTCTCTCCCTCAATTTTTTTGGGATTCTCCTCTTGTGGACGGATACGCTCATGCTGGGATATTTCCGGCCGGCCGAAGATGTCGGCGTTTACAGCGCGGTCCAAAGGACAGTCCTCGTGGGGACCGTGATCATCATCTCATTCAGCACCATCTTTGCTCCCTATATCTCCCAGCTGCACAGCCAACATGCTCATCGCCTCCTGAAAAATTTGTTCCAGACCATCACCAAATGGATTTTGACATTCAGTCTGCCCATCTATGTCGCCATGATTTTCTTTGCGCGCCCGGTTTTGAGTCTCTTCGGCCCTGAATTCGGGCGAGGCGCGCTCGCTCTCGGCATCCTGAGCGGGGGATGGCTCGTCCACGCGAGCACGGGTCCTTTAGGAGTCATGATCACCATGACCGGACGGCCGATCATCAATTTTTATTGCGCCGGCGGCATGCTTTTTGTCAATATCGCGCTCAACTTGTTCCTGATCCCGAAATATGGCATTCTCGGAGCGGCCTTGGCCACGACTTTTTCCGTGATCGCGGGGAATCTCATCAATCTGGTGGTGGTTCATCGACTCCTCCACATGGTCCCCTACCGCCTGGACTTTCTCAAGCCCTTGTCTGCAGGGTTGATGGCGACGGGGATCTTGTTCGTTCTGAGGGGGACCTGTTTCCGAGCGCCGAGCGGCCTCCTGATGATCGCCGCGTTCTTGATTTTCTTGCTCGTCTATACTATTTTTCTATTGTTGTTAAGATTGAGCGATGAGGATAAGGCGACCTTTGCCCACTTGAAAAAAAACGCCTTGAAAAAATGACATGTCTCTTCTGTGCCCATGAATCGAGCGAATAACAGGGTTTTGATCATCGGCCTGGATGGGGCCACGTTCGACATTATCGATCGGCTGGCCGAAGAAAATCGTCTTCCAAACCTGACCTCGCTCATGCGCGACGGCAGCCGGGCGGTTCTGAAATCATCGGTCATGCCCAACAGTTTTCCCGCCTGGACCTCGATCACCACGGGTGTCAATCCCGGAAAACACGGCATTTTTTGGTCGCTCGTCCGCGAGGATGATCCGGCGAGCGGTTACAGGCTGATGAATTCTTCCGACATTCGCGCCAAGAGAATCTGGGACATTCTGGGAGAACACGGGCATCCCGTCGGCCTGTTCAATCTTCCGACTGAATATCCGCCTGCCCCCGTCAACGGCTTTCTTGTCAGCGGTGCCCTGGCGCCCGGCATTTCAGGGGAGTTCACGTACCCGCCCGAGCTGAAGAAGGAAATTCTTGAACTCGCGCCCGGCTTCCAGTGTGAACTCGAATATGCTCTCAACCGCCTCGATCTGTTGGCGCAGCACATGATGAATTCGATCCAGGATCGAGAGCGGCTGATCCTTCATCTGATCAAAGAAAAACCCTGGGATTTCTTCTTTGCCGTGTTCACCGAAACAGACATTGTTCAGCACAAGTACTGGGCCGGTATCGATCCCCGGCATCCCGACCATGCCCGCTTGAGATCCAAATTCGGTTCTTTCGTCTTCGATGTCTATGAGAGATTAGACGGCGCCATCGGAAAGATCCTGGAACAGGTATCGCCGGAGACAGCCGTTTTTATCCTCTCCGACCATGGATTCGGTCCATTCTATCAATCTTTCTCGCTGCCTCGATGGCTCATGGACGAAGGCTATCTTGTCGTAGAAGACAAGCTCCGACATCGCCTGGCCAAACATCTGCGGGATAAGGTCAAGGCCTTCAAAAAAACCAGATTATGGAAAGCGAATATCTTGTCCACCATCTCCCGTCTTAAAAAGAAATCCAGGGTTCGTCATCTGAGGGAGGCTGAAGCGGCTAAATCGAAGGACCTGTTCCGAAGAATCAATTGGGCTAAAACCCGGGCGTTCTTTACGCCTGATTATGGAATACGATTGAGCGTCAAGGGAAGAGAACCGTCAGGCACGGTCCCGCCCGGCGATGAAGAATCCAGGCTAAAAAAAGACATTCAGCGAAAACTTAAAGAGCTCAGATATTCCAACGGCAGAGCTGTATTCGAGGCGGTCCTGACCAGGGACGAAGCCTACTCCGGTCCTTGCACGCACCGAGCCCCAGACCTAATTGTTCCCATCAATCATGCCTTCGCGCCGGCCCAGCCGGAAACTTGGCCTTACACTCTGACCCATCCGACGTTAAACGGCACTCACACTCCAGACGGCTTATTCATCGCCAAGGGGCGGGGCATCAGAAAAAGCTATCGGTCCAAGGACATCCAGGTTGTCGATATCACTCCCACAATTTTAGCCTACTTGGATACTCCGCTCACGGAGGATATGGATGGGATCGTCGCGCTGGACATCTTTGAGCAGGATGCTCAGGATCGGATGAGGATCCGCCGCCGCGGGTCGTCTTTGAAAATTCCGCAGAACCAGGATCGGGGCTCTTTTTCTCCTGAAGAGCAACAAAGGATCGAACAAAAGCTGAAATCTCTGGGATATATTGATTAACGCCGCCGCGTGTTATAAGATGAAACGCCATACAACATGTTCAGTGATTTCTTAGTAGCACATTACGACAAGATTGAAAAGATCGGTATAGGTCCGCCCTCAGGTCCGAAAGAATTCTTGGGCTTGCTCGAAAAAAGCGCGGCCGGCCAGGCTTTAGAAATGGACGAAATCGTCGCGCTCTTGAACAGCGTCCCTGAGCCGAACAACAGCCGAAGCTTGCTTGATTTTTCGATGAGCCTGGAGAGGCCGCATCGCAGGGAAATCCTCCTGTTGCCCCCTCTATACTTTTCCAGCATCTGTGAAAATTGCTGCCGCTATTGCGATTTTTCTCCGAACGGCATCCGCCTTTCCCCCCGCGAATTTTCGGATGAACTCGCGGCGCTGCTCCAAACGGGATACCGAAGCATCGAACTCGTCAGCAGCCAGGACCCGGCGCTTTATCTGCGCCAGGCGGGATTCAGCCTCGACGACCAAAAATTCGATATCCGACCCGTCCTCGAATACGTAGACATCGCTAAAAAATGCCTGGCCGAATACGGCGGCGGCATGCTCACCAGCAATATTCCACCCCTCGACCGGGAAAGCCTGAGGAAGCTCAAGATGGCGGAGTTGGATTGCTATTTGATTTGGCAGGAAACATTCGACGCGGCTCAATATGGTTTGCTCCACGGAAATGGCGGGCCAAAAAAGAGCCAGAAATTCCGCTTGGATTCCGTCGAATATGCATTGGCCGCGGGGATCGATCATGTGGCCGGCGCGTTTTTGAAGGGCCTGTTTGATTGGCGCAAGGAGGAAGCCTGCCTGTATTTGTTTGACAGGCATTTGAAGAAAAATTGGGGACACGGATTTTCGATCATCGGGACACCCCGGATCAAGGGCAAGTTTATTAGGTCAAAACAGATCCGGCGCTATCATGTTCCCGACATAGACTATGAGCTAAACATCGCTCTCGACAGGGTCCTCTACGATGGCGTTTTGTGGCTTCAAACGAGAGAGCCTTTTGCCTTGAACCGCCGGCTCCTCAAGCGCTTTGGGGGAGGCCTCATTCTCACGATCACGTGCTCAACGGCGCCTGGAGGATATCACAAAACGTTCGACGCCAAAGCTCAGTTCCCCGTGTTCCGGCGAGAGCTCTCTTCATCCCTGACATCCCTGGAAGAGGATGGGTTTATCGTTCGGTTTGATTGGGATAGCAAAACCCTTAAAGAATTCCAGCGGAAAGGCTAGACGGAAACCGGCCGATCATCCCATGAGACTGGCGAACTTTTATGATCTTCGAGCGCTCCGGAGAAACCAATGGAGAACGCCGCACGACGTCGAGCGCATTCAGGCACGAAAATTGTCCAATCTCATCCGGCACGCCTGGACGAATGTTCCGTACTATCGAAAGCTGTTGACCGCGGCGGGCCTCCGGCCCGAGGATATTAAAAACCGGGAAGATCTCCGGCTGATTCCCGTGACGACGAAGCGCACCTTGCAGGACCTCCCCCTCCATGAAAAAACGGCCGCCGGGACGGATCTTCGTCGTTGCCGCATCACATTCACGAGCGGCACGACGGGGATGCCCCTGAAAATATTCATGACGATCCATGACGCGACATTGACGAACTTGTCTTGGGTCAGGGCTTATTTGTCCAACGGTATGAAGCCCTGGTACGCGATCGCCGTTTTCATAGGACAGAGAGAAGAAAACACGCGGAAATCCTGGTACCAACATCTTGGATTGTGGCGGAAACACGAAATTTCGGCGTGGCGCACAGCGGAGGATTGGATTGAGGAGCTTCAGAGACACAAGCCCCAGGTCATTGCCGGCTATGTTATGTCGCTGAAGCTCCTGGCCGAAGCGATTCAAGCCAAGGGAATCACGGGCATCGAACCCAAGGCCATTTTTCACAGCTCGGCCATCCTGGATGAGGCCTCCCGTCGCTTCCTCACATCTGTTTTTCGTGCGCCTGTCATTGATTTTTATGGCGCCGACGAGGCCGGATGCATTGCCTGGGAATGCCCCCGTTGTTCGTCCTATCATGTGAATTCCGACCTGGTCGTCGTCGAAACGCTCAGGAACGGAAAGTCCGCCGGCCCCGGGGAAGAGGGAGACGTCGTTATCACCAACCTGCATTCCTCTGCGATGCCTTTCATCCGGTACAGCCTCGGAGATATCGGAATTCTCTCTCCGAAGACTTCATCGTGCGGCCGAGGCCTTCCTCTCCTGGAGAAAATTCAAGGCCGGACGGATGATTTCATTCTCTTGAAAAGCGGGCGAAGAATATCTCCCCATCCGATTTATCACTGTCTGGACCCCGTGCCGGGCATCCGGAGATGGAGAATGGTCCAAAGGGATATTCGACATCTCGTCTTGGAATTGGAGCCCGGAGGCGCGTTTTCCGCGGAGACCATTTCTTTGGCCCGAGACAACTTGATGGGGCTTTTTCAAGGAGAGATCGAAATCATCATCCAGGAGGTCTCGTTGATTCCGATCTCTCCCCAGGCAAAATTCAGGGCCGTCACATCGGACCTCAGGAGCGGGGTGTCATGAGCGTCGCGGCGCCGCGCAAGAAAAACGTCCTCCCATCAAGAAGGCTTTTTTGGCCCAAGGGGCTCGTCATGACTCGCCTGAAGTTTCCTGGCCTTCTTCGGTCGAACAAGAGACCCCGCCTTCCCGTGGCCTTGACTGCCTATGTCACCTACCGGTGCAATATGCGCTGCCGGATCTGCGGCATTTGGAAAGGAAATGCGGAGGCCCAAACCCAAGAGTTGTCTCTGGGGGAATGGGACCGCCTGCTCTCCGATCCGCTCTTCTCAAAGCTGGAGATCGTGAATATCAACGGGGGTGAACCGAATTTGAGAGAGGATTTGATTCCGCTCGCGGCCAGGTTCATCGACCGATGCCCGCATCTTTCCGCCGTTTCCCTCAACTCAAATGGACTTCCTCCTGAAAAAACCATCGTCCATGCCGAACAGATCTCCCGAATGTGCCGAGATAAAAAAATTCGCTTTTCGATCTCACTCTCGCTTCATAAAATCGGCGCAGGATTCGATGACATCACGGGCATCAAAGACTCTTACCTTAAAGTGATGCAGGCCTTCGAAGGGCTCAAGCGCCTGCGGCGCGAACTAAGATTCTATGTTTCGGCCAATTGTGTCATCAGCCGCCTGAACGTCTCATCCCTCGATGAAATGCTCCTCTGGAGCCAAAAAGAAAGCGTCCCGGTGAATTTTGTCTTGGGGGAGGTAAGGGATCGTTTCCATAACGCCGATATGCAAGGCAATGTCCTCGTCCAGGGGAAAGGCCGGACCGAGTTGATTTTATTTCTGCGCAAGCTGGCCCGGCAGCCGCGCATCTTCGGACAACATGCCTTGAGATACCGCCATCTCGCCGATATGATCGAATACGGGACGCCGCGGACTCTGTCCTGCCATTATTTTCTGGGAGGAGCGGTCGTGGGCTCGGATGGCTTGTTGTATTTCTGCAAAAACAGCGAACCCATCGGTGACCTCCGAACCCGCCCGGCGCAGCGCATCTATTTCGATAAAACGAACTTAGACTACAGAATTCGTGGGCTTCAAAAAGACCGATGTCTTTGCTGCCCTCCTTATACGATGAATGCTCTGGAAGTCGCCACGGACTTGTTCAAAGTCTTGTCCCATTTCGTGGTTCCTCGATAAGCCGCCAAAAATTATCAATCGTTCGCCCATCTTTCTTTTCGGAGAAAATTTAAGTAAGATGGATTTCCGCACCGATTTTCTGGCTGACAAACAGGAAAAGCTGATGAGAAGCTGCCCATGAAGGTCCTCATTCTTAACACACATTCTGCGCTCAATTCGGGAGACGCCGGCGTCGTGTTAGCCCAAGCCCGATTTCTCCAGCGGAAATTTCCGGGCGTCAGGATTTCTATCGTGTCGAGAACGCCGCGCTTCGATGAATCTTTTTATGCGCCTTTCCAGATCACCGTGCTGCCGTATTTATTTCCAGTGCCCAGTCTCTTTTCCAGCCGGCACGAGAAAATCTGGCACGTCGTCAAAGGCGGCCTTTCCGTGTCCGCCCAGACCCGGCTCATCCGGGAAATTCGAAAAAGCGACTTGATCGTCTGCAGCGGGGGCGGATATTTCTACACCCATCGGCGGTTATGGCCGGGGCCGATGTTTTTACAAAACTTTTTTCCCGTCAAGATCGCGGCGGCTTCCCGGAAAACGATTGTCTTTTTCCCCCAGTCTTTCGGACCGTTATTCAGCCCCTTGGCGAGTCGCTGGTTGAAAGGCCTGCTGGAGAGTGAGGCCGTTGTCAGGATCTATGCTCGGGAATCGGCTTCGCGCGCCTTTCTTGGCAATCTCCTGAGCCGGCCGGCAGCGCAAAAAATGGACCTTTGCCCGGACATGGCTTTTCTTCTCAAGAAAGACAGCGGCTCAAGCCCGATGCCCCGAGTCGGCGATCGTCCGCGGCCCGTCCTGGTTCTCACGGCGAGACAATGGGATTTTCCTATGACAAAAAGCCGTCAGGAAAAACGGGGACGGCAGCGCTCTTATCTTTCCGTCCTGGAGGAAACCAGCCTTGAATTTTATCGCCGGTGGCGGGGGTCCGTAGTGATCGTGCCCCAAGCCAGGGGACCCGGTTTTTTTGAAGACGACAGAATTCCTTCCCGTCATATCTGGGAACGCTTGAAAAAACATATTCCGGAAACTCATCTGGCCTGGATCGACCTTCCTCCCGTCGTTTCCCCGTTCCGCCTGATGGAAATTCTGTCGCAAGCGGATCTCATCCTGGCCACTCGGTTTCACTCGGCCATATTTGGGATGATCTCCGGAATTCCCGTCATCTCCCTCGCTTATCAAGCCAAAAGTGCGTCCACCATGGAATGGCTCAAGCTCGATGAGTGGAGCATCCCCATCACCGAGATCCATGCGGAAAACATTATCCATTTGGCTGACCGGATTCTCCGAAATAAAGCCGAGATCCAAGTCTCGATCTTGCGCCAGATTGCGCGAGCTCAAGAGACAATCGAGGCTCGGCTGGGCCTGTTCCTCGAATCCCTCCTGGAGTCCCGCGAGACATGAAGATCCTTCTCATCAATAAATATTTTTATGGTCGGGGAGGGGCGGAATGCGCTTTTTTTGAACAGAGCTCGCTCCTCGAACGGAACGGCCATCGGGTCATCCATTTTTCGATGCAGCATCCCCGCAATCATCCTTCTCCCTACGCACCCTATTTTGTTTCTCGGGTCGAATTCGAAGAGACAAAGTCCTGGCGGGAGAAAACCAAGGCCGCGACCAGAATTCTTTTTTCCCGGGAGGCTCAACGGAAACTCACGGCCCTTGTCAAAACCGAACGTCCCGACCTGGCCCATCTCCATAACATCCATCACCAGATTTCGCCCTCGATCTTACCGGTCCTCAAGCACGCCCGCATCCCGATCGTCATGACCCTCCATGATTACAAGATCCTCTGTCCCGTCTATACGCTCTATCGGGACGGAGCGATCTGCGAAGAATGCCTGGGCGGCCGATTCATCCGTTGCCTCGCCCACAAGTGCGCCAAGGGCTCTTATCTGAAAAGCGGGCTCCTGTCGTTCGAAATGTACCTCCACCGGGAGATCCTTCGTTCGTATGAGCTTGTCGATTGCTTCACCTGTCCCAGTCATTTTTTGAAGAGGAAGATGGCAGGAGCGATCGAAAATGACAAACTTTTTGTCGTTCCCAATTTTGCGGCCGGCCCCGCTCCTCATTCGGGGCCGTCCGGAGACGAAAAAACCATCGTCTATTTCGGACGTCTCTCGCCCGAAAAAGGTCTCAGGACATTGCTCCAAGCCCTGAGAGGTCTCGACGCCCGGTGCTGGATCATCGGCGAGGGACCCGAGAGACTCCCTTTGGAACAATATCTTCGACGAGAGGCGATGGAGAATGTGACCCTGATGGGCTATAAACCCCCGGAGGAATTGCCGGCGCTCATTCAACAGGCCCTGTTCACGGTATTGCCGTCGGAATGGCATGAAAATCGTCCCCGCTCTGTGTTAGAATCTTTTTCTTTGGCCAGGACGGTTGTGGCCTCGCGGATCGGCGGCATTCCTGAGCTTGTCAAGGATCAGGAAACAGGATTGACTTTCGAAGCCGGAAATGCCATCGATCTTCGGGAGAAGATGCAATCTCTGATGAAAAATCCGCCGCTGGCCAGGGCTCTGGGCCGAAACGCCCAGCGGTTCGTTCAGGAGGACTGGACTCCGGAGATATATTATCGCGCCCTGATGGAGATCTATACGATCGCTCGAGAACGTCAACCTTAACATGGAAGCAGCCGTCATCACCACTTACAGATGCATTCAAAAATGCGCGATGTGCAACATCTGGAAATTTCCCACACGGGCCGACGAGGAGTTCAAACCGTCGTTGCTGGAAAAAATGCCCCGGCTCTCCTTCTGCAACGTTACGGGAGGGGAACCCTTTCTCCGTGACGACCTGGACGATATCATCGCTGTCCTCAAACGGAAAGCGAGGCGGATCGTTGTTTCCACCAACGGCTATCTCACGGAGAATATCCTCGCCTTGGCCTCTCGGCACAGGGATATCGGGATCCGGATCAGCCTGGAAGGACTGCCCGCGGCCAATGACGAGCTCCGCGGCATGAAGGACGGCTTCGACCACGGCCTGAGGACTCTTCTCGGGCTTCAGCGGTTGAAGTTCAAAGATATCGGTTTCGGCATTACCGTGTCCGATAAAAATCGCCGCGATCTTCTGGATCTGTTTCGGCTGGCCAGAGGCTTGAAAATCGAATATGCCACGGCGATCGTCCACAATTCTTTTTATTTTCACACATCGGAGAACCGTCTCCAGGACACCGACGAGATCGCCGCCAGCTTCAGAGAGCTCATCCGGGAGCTGCTGCGGTCGAAACGGATAAAAAATTGGTACCGCGCCTACTTCAATTTCGGGCTCCTGGAATATCTCCGGGGGCGGCCGAGACTTCTGCCCTGCTCGGCGGGAACAGATGTTTTTTTTCTCGATCCCTGGGGAGAAATCTATCCCTGCAATGGCTTGGAAGAACGGTTTTGGCTGAAAAGCCTCGGCAACCTCCACGAGAGATTGTTCCGGGACATCTGGCACTCCGCAGAAGCCGCTGAAATCAGGGCCAACGTCCGAACCTGTCCCAAGAACTGCTGGATGATCGGTACCGCCTCACCGGCCATGAAACGACGGCTTTGGCGACCAACCCTGTGGATTTTGAAAAACAAGCTTGGGCGCCGCTTTCAAGACCCGTCATGAAGATCGCCTGGATAGGTCAAAAGGGAATTCCCGCGACATTCGGGGGCGTCGAGTATCATGTCGACCGGCTCAGCCGAGGTCTGGCCGCCCGTCATCATCAGGGCTCTGTCTACGTTCGGAATTGGTATACGGACAGACGCTTGAAGCGCTATGATGGCGTGAAATTGATCTCGGTTCCCACCTTGAGAACGAAACATCTGGATGCGGCCGTCCATTGTTTCTTGAGCTCCGTCCATTGCCTGTTCACAGGCGCCCAGATCATTCACTACCAGGGTATGGGGCCTTCTTTGTTCAGTTTCATCCCTCGCTTGTTCGGCCGAAAGGTGGTCGCCACCATCCATCGGCTGGATTGGGCGACGGAAAAATGGGGGCCCGTGGCGAAATACTTTTTGAAAATGGGAGAGCGCTTTTCTGTGCGCATCCCTCACCGGACCATCACTGTCTCCGAAGAGATCAAGAAATACGTCAGGAATCACTATGGTAAAGAAGCCGTTTATATCCCGAATGGCATCCAGCAGCCGCAGGTCCGGCCGCTGCGGGCTCTTGGTCCAAGATATGGTTTGTCGAGCAAGAATTACATCCTTTTCATGGGAAGGCTGGTGCCCGAAAAAAGACCGGATTGGCTGATCCGGGCTTTTCTGGATATGCAGGCTGCGAATGACTCCTTCAAGCCCTTGAAATTGGTCATCGCCGGTGGCTCGAGCGCGACGGATGATTATGTCCGGAAAATTCATGATGCAGCCCGAACATCGCCATCGGTGATTTTTCCGGGATACGTCTGGGGCGAAGACAAGGAAGAGCTTCTCAGCCATGCCCTGCTCTTCGTCCTCCCCTCCTACCTGGAAGGAGCCCCCATCGCCCTGCTCGAAGCCAAGAGCTACGGCCTCTGTTGCCTGGCCAGCGACATCATTCCCCATCGGGATGTCATCCAGCACGGGAGGGATGGATGGCTGTTCCGCTCGGGGAGCCGGGAGGACTTCAAGACGAGCCTTCGCACTCTCGTTAAGCAACCCGAGATCCTTCAACGCTTGGGCCGGAACGCTCGAGCCAGCGTACAAAAAAGGCTTTCCTGGGACGATGTCGTCGAGATGACGATCAAAATCTATCGCGACGTCCTGGACGGCAAAAGGTTATGAGCGCGCCTCGGCCGAGTCGTGCCCATTTTCAGGAGGGCCAGTGGAGTCGCGACGCGTTTCGCTTCATCCGGAGTGTTGATGGTGTGGCGGCTCGCAGGCGGACGGGATCCAAAAGATGGCTTGAACTCCGAGCCGCCCCCATTCATTTTTTCTCCCGGTTTGGCGAATTCGCTCTGGCCGAGCGCTTTCTCGACATCCGGCCCGGACTTTCAGTCCTGGACATCGGCAGTCCGAAAATTTTTGGGATGATTCTCTCCCGGCGCTATCCCATCCAAATCTGGTTGACCGATATCTGGGAAGATGAAGTCCGCTCCTGGGAAGCCTTGGCGGCGGCTTCAAGCTGGAACAGGCCGGAAATTCATTTTCAGTCGTGCGATGCCCGCAGGACCGGCTACCCTGACGACACCTTTGACAGAGTCTACTCCGTTTCCGTCTTGGAGCACATTGAGGAGGGGGATTGGGTCGCCATGGGCGAGATCTGTCGAATCTTGAAACCGGGCGGTGTGGCCGTGGTTTCGGTGCCTTTCTCTCGCCGCCATCAAGAGCAGGGGATTCGCGGGCATATTTATGGAAGAAAAGGAGCGAGAGGCGAGCCTCTTTTTCTACAACGGATCTATGATGGGGACACCCTGCGGGCGCGACTGATTGCTCCTTCGCGGCTGGCTGTGATCGAGGCCGTCGCCCTGGGAATTTCGGAAGGATGGCTGATGAAATTTTTCGGTTTCAATCTCCGCGAAAGCAGGAGCCGGCTCAATTGGCTGAACAAATATCTCTATTTTGCCAGCCTCCCCTTCGCCGCGTTCTTCCCCGCCTTATCCAGGTCATATCGGTTCATCGCCAATCCTAGCTTATTGCCAGCATCCCCATATTATTTTGACCTCGTGCTGAAAATGCAAAAGCCGTCCGCCGACCGTCAAACGGTTGTTCCCCCGGCGCCGAAAATATCCTTTCTGCCTGCGGATTTTCCGGAAGGATCTCATTGAAGAGGCCATCGGAAAAAGATAAAATGGGGCGGCAAGCGGTTTCCTTCCTTTGATGGTCAAATTGAAGCTGTCGGTGAGCCTGGAAAGCCTGCATCGGTGACTGCGGGACATTCCGATTCGGAGCCGCCGCGGGAAGGCTGGACGGATATCGTTCCGAATGCGATCGAAACGGCGGATGATCGGACGTGAGATGTGTTGAAGCGAGGAGAAAGGTTGCACCGGTTCGGGCTGGATCAAAACGCACGCAACCGCCTCATGCACCTCTTGAGGAACGTCAGGCTCCTCTCCCTTGGAAATCTCATCAGGTTCGTCCTGATCTATCTGCGCGAGTTCCCGAGCAATCGACGGTTTCGCCGCGAAAATCCCGATTTCCCGGTTCCTCCTGCCCGGCTCGCATTCGATGCCTATGCTTCGATCAACAACGAGTATTATTGCCTCCTGGGGAGGAGCCAGGCCGAATACTGGGCAGGCCTCATCATCGCCCACGCCCAAGGACGCCTGACAAGAATTTTGGATTGGGGCTGCGGCCCAGCGCGTGTCTTGCGCCACATGCCGGCCCTGTTCCCCGACCCGATCGAGTTCTACGGAACCGACTACAACCGCCATTCGATTCGATGGGCTCGCTCGCATATTTCTGGGATCAGGTTCGATGGCAATGCCCTCCTGCCTCCCTTGCCCTTCGAGGCCGATTCCTTCGACTGCGCCTATGCCATCTCCGTGTTCACTCACCTTTCCGAACAGTCGGTGTTTTCTTGGCGAGACGAGCTGTTCCGTATTCTCTGCAAAGGCGGAATTTTCGTTTTTACGACGGCCGGCGACAATGGTCGTGATGCGTATCTGTTTGGGCACGAACGGAAGGAGTATGATTCTGCCCGGATGGTCGTCCGGAGATTCATCAAAGAAGGCAAAAAGCATTTCCTCTCTTACGTCAGCCCGAGGTATGTCCGTGAGACATTCTTGACGGGACGGCAGGTTCTCGCTCACATCATCCATCCCTACCCCTATGCCGATCCGTACTTGAACAAGCATTTCCGACAAGACATCTGGGTCGTTCGCAAATAGGGGACGGCGCCCGTTGGAAGGGGGCTTCCCCTCCAAATTGACTTACGGCTTGTGCGCCGCCGCGAAATTTTGTATAAATAATAAAAAATGAGGCGTGTCATGGAAGGGAGCGATACGGACTTGGAGAGGGACGGGACGGAAATCGAAGAGATCGAACTCAAAGAATTTTTCCATGCCCTCTGGAAACGGAAATGGGCCGTCTTCGGGTTGACCGTATTGACCGTCATCGCCGCTGTCGTCATCGACGGGCTCATGCCTTTCGGATGGGAGACCGAAGTCTCCGTTCGGGCCGACCTGCCAAAGGAATTGGCGATCTCGCCGACGTCGATCGCCGAGACGATTACCAAATCATCCGGGGGGCGTTCCTTTGCCAAGATTTTGGGGATGGACCGCGAAAGCCTCCCTCAAGTCCGGGCGAGCGTTTCCCATGGATCCCAGCGGCTGTTGATTGTTTTCGAGGATCAAGCCCTTCCCGTAGCGCGCGATTTGGCTGAAAAGATCGTCTCTTATCTCAATCGAAAGATCCAAGAACGGCTTTTAGCAAGAGGAATAAAATCGACGCAGATGATTTTTTTATGGGTGGAAACCGCCGTTCGCAAGTCCCGTCCTCATCCCCTCTCCAAGACCGGACTGGTGATCATGGCCTCCCTCTTGGGATTCGTCGGTTATGGCCTCGTTGCCTTTCTTTGGGAATGTCTGGAGCAGCGGAGGCGAACGGCGATCGGGTCCGATGCGTGAAGATACCGCCCTGCGTGTCGCCGGCAACACAGCCGCCTATATTTTCGGCAATCTCTTTTCGAGAATTTTCGATATCGTCACGATCTTCATCCTGGCCCGGTATCTGGGAGTCCTAAATTTTGGGAAATTTTCTTTTGCCTTTGCCTATGTCGGTCTCTTCTTCGTGCTGACAGATTGGGGGGTGAATTCCATCCTCGTCCGAGAAACTTCCAGAGCCGAGGGCCGGGAGTCGCTTCTCTTCGGAAGCGGGATTTCCCTGAAGTTTGGCCTGTCGCTATTGGCCATAGCGGTCGTGGGCGCCAGCCTGATGGTCCTCCGAGAACCGGGCGACGTGAAGCTGCTCGTGGCCATTGTATCGTTCAATCTCCTGGTGTCTTTTCGACTGCCGTCATTCAAAGACGTTTTTGAGGTCCCCCTCATTTCCCGCCTGAAGCTGCGGCTTTCTGCGTACGCCGCCATCGCCAACAGGATGTTGACGTTTGTCGGGATCATCCTTGCGGTCCGATTCCACGCGCCTCTCTGGGTGGTTACATTGGTCTATAGCCTCACGGCGCTCCCTGCTTTTTTCTTGTTGATTTCATTCTCCCGCCGTGAGGCCAAGCCGTCCTTCCGGATTAAACTCAAGGAATGGAAATTTCTCCTGAAGGAAGGCTTTCCCATCGGACTGTCCGGCATTTTTTTCATTCTTGTCTTTCAATTCGACATGCTTCTCCTTTCGCGCTTTTGGACCAAGGCGGAAATCGGGCTGTACAGCGCCAGCCGGCGCATGACCGAACCCCTGGAACTTATCCCCACGGCGCTCTTTTTCTCCATTCTCCCCATCGTGTCTCGACTGAACGTCCAGGATAAAGCTCGTCTGGCCCGTATTTATTCCCGGGCCCTCCTCATGATGGCGGTCGCCGCGGGCTTTCTGACCGGAGTCTTGTCTCTCTGTGCAGAACCGCTCATCATCCTTCTGTTTGGAACAGATTATCGGGGGGCGGCTGGATCGCTGATCGTCCTTGGTTTCTATTTGCCATTCATATTTATCTGGCATGTCTGCGGAAGCATTTTCATCGCGCTGAACAAGCAAAGGTTCTCCTCTTGGATCTGGTTCACGGCACTTCTCTTGAACATCATCCTGAACTTGATTTTCATCCCCCGCTACGCGTACGTCGGCGCTAGCTTGGCCCGGCTCGGGACAGGAATGATCGTCGCCGTCTTGGGCATGATGTGTGCTCGCCGATTGGTCGGGCCGATATCGCTGGGCTTTCTTTTCAAAATTGGCGTCCTTGCGGTCATCCCTGTGGCCGTCCTGAAATTCGTCCTTCCTCTCCCTGCCTGGCTGGCCGTCGTTCTGTTTTGTGCTGTATTCGGCCTCGGGCTTTTCGTCCTGAACGTGTTGAACAGAGAAGAACTTTTGTTTTTTTCCCATCAGCTTTGGTCCCGCAGGAGGCCCTCGGAGCACCCATGAAACTCAACCGCTTGGTCTTGTTCGGGATGATTCTAGCGCTCTTTTTTGAGGCTGACCCCTTTTCTGTGAGAATTTTTGGGGTCCGGATCAGGGCGGTTCAAGTTTTGGCCTGCGCAGGAGCTTTTGTCGTTCTGGCCGGAGTCTTGGGCAAGCGATGGCCGATTCAAAAGACACATCTTGGCCCATTCCTATGGGGATACCTGGGCGTCAACGCCTTGGCGATTCTCAATTCCCAAGATCCCCGGCGCGGGATCAAGATCACCATCCTGCTCTTTTCGCTCATCCTTATTTTTTTCGTGATGGAGTATCTCTTATTGAAAAAAGAGATCTTTGTCCGGGCTTTTCATCTGTTTCTTTGGGCCGGGATGGCGGAGATGGCATACGGCCTTTACCAGGTCGCTGCAGGATTGATCAACCTCATCTTCAAAGCTCATCTGCCGATCGGAGCGTCGGGGCTGGCTCAAGTGAATTATATCGGCGCCCCCTGGGGCCGCCCTTACGGAACGTTTGCCGAAGCCGACTGGTTTGCGGCCGTGGCCCTCTTTTATGCACTTCTTTTTCTCGCCCTGAGTTTCTCCTCACGCCCCAACAGGCGCTTCTATCGGGCCGGACTCGTTCTCTCGCTGGCCGTCCTTTTCCTGGGTTTTGTCCGCGGCGCGTGGGGAGGTTTTCTATTCGGTCTGATCCTTTTTATTGTCTTCGGAAAAAGAATCCGGGGATTGAAGTTCAAGCCGGCCATGATCATCAAGCCGGTCGCGATTTTGGTGCTGGCCGTCGCTATCCTGATATTTGTCTTTTCCCCGATCCGCCAGGTTTTTCAAAAGAGATTCTTTCCCGCCCCCGGACAGGAGCGGTACTATACCATGGATATCCGGTGGGTCGCCGTGAAAGAGTCCGTCCGGTCTTTTTTAGAATCGCCTTTGATCGGACACGGCCCGGGCACCGTAGGAAGGAGCATGTCCTTCAATCCCAGTCTTGTCACGACGCTGCTGGAAGATACGGGAGTTCTCGGCCTGATCTTCTTCGGCCTCTTCCTTTTTTCTTTTTTTCGGATGGGCGTCAAACACATCCCCAGGCTCAATGAGCACGATCAGCCTGCCAGCTTCGGCCTGTTCCTCGCCACCGCGGGCCTATTTGCTTCCTATCTCATCACCTGCGGCCTCTGGATGCCCTTCACCTGGGCCTTCTTGGGATTTTCGGTCGCATCCTTGAGGAACGCGGCTCACTCTCGGGCCTCCTGATTCTATTCAAGCGCCTGACTTCGGTTATCCGCCGGAGAGGCTTTTTTGATTTGACAGATCCAGCCACTGGGGATAATATTCCCTCGAAGGAGACATGCATGAAAAAAGCCATCGCTCTGAGTGTTGTTCTCCTCCTGGCCTCCCTGGCCTCGGCCCAGGTCAACTGGTTCAAAGGGACTTTGGACGAAGCCCTGGCCAAAGCCAAGACGGAGAACAAAAAGGTTCTTCTCGACTTCAACTCTTATACCTGAGGGGGATGCAAACTGCTCGGTGAGCAGTTCTTCGAAAACCCCAAATTCCGAGATTATCTGACCAAGAATTTCGTCATGTTCCAGGCCACCATCCAGGAAGCGGACGGCAAGGCGATCTTTGACAAATTCAAGATCCGCGCGACCCCGACCGTCATGATGCTCGAACCCGATGGCTCCGAGCTCGACTGGATCGTCGGCTATGATCCGCCTGCTGAGGACTATCAGGCCGGTGTTGATAAAGCGTTCAAGGGAATCGATACTTACAAAAGCTTGGCGGCGCAGAATGCCAAGAACCCCCAGGATATTGCCGTCCTGTTCAAGCTGGCGCAGAAATGGGACGACCGCTACGATCACGAGAAAGCGGCCGATCTTTACAAGCAGGTCCTCGCTCTCGATCCGAACGGAACGAAAGGGACGACCGAATACGGCCGAAACAAGGAGCAAGTCTCCTATGCCGAGTGCGCCGAGTTCAATATCGGGGCGAGCGCTATGTCGAAGCGGCCTCCCGATCCGGCGCCCCTGCGGGCATTCGTCAAGAAGTATCCTGACGGCACGATCGTCAAGGACGCTTATACACGAATGGGCTCATACTACGGGCGCCAGGCCGCGAAGGAAGATGCCACAAAGTTCTTCGAGGAATACACGGGACGGTTTCCGCAAGAGGGCTCTGCTTACCTGGGCTGGGCGAACCGCGTCTTGTTGGATAAAGAGCCTGTCGACAAGGGCATCGCCCTGGCTCAAAAAGCCGTTGAACTCGTCCAAGGCAGGTCGAAGACGGCCGGTTATCAAACTCTCGGCCGGCTCTATCTCCTCAAAGGCGACAAAGAGAAAAGCGTAGAGACGGCAGACCAGCTTCTAAAGGCGGCCCAGGCTCCACGCGCTAAGCCGAGCGAAATTCCGGCGACTCGAATCAATCCGGCCATGCTGGCTGCGCCCATGGCCGCCCGGATTTATGCTGATGCCGGCCGCCCGGATAAGGCCCTTGCCGTTTACGGCCCGGAATTCCTGGAAGCGAACATGGAAAATAGCGGGGTCCTCGGACGCTATGCCCAATTCTGGGCGACGCAGGGGCAGAATCTCGATAGCGCCCTTGCTGCGGCAAAAAAAGTGACGGAACTGGCACCAGACTCCTTCAACAGCTACACAACTCTCAGCACGGTCTATCAGAAGTTGAAGAACTACGATGAGGCGCTTAAGGCCGCCGAAAAGGCGTTGTCCATCGCTCCAGCCCAACCGCCTCAAATCAAGGAGACGATCCAGAAAACGATCGAATCGATCAAGGCATCGGGCGCGGAAAAGAAATAGACGGCCCGCCCGCTGACTGTTCGCAAGTCGTGTGACGAGGGGAGAAGGCGAGAGCCCAAAATAGGCCGGCTCAGGTACTGAATTCGTCTTTATCTTTTCGTCCCTGTCCCGCCAGGCCCGATATCGGGTGATATTCCACTGCTTCGATTAATTTCTGGCCGAATACGAGAGCCGCTTCGAGAAAGAATACGGCTTCCTCCGGCAGGACGGAAAAGGGACGAGATCGAAGACGAATTCCTCTTTTTCCACGGCCGGCGCCCGGCGATATTCCCTGGACGAACATGAGCCTCAAAGGAATCGGGCACAAAATTTGTCTAATTTATCTAGGAGGCGCAAGTCCGCCTCTCTGGTCAAGGAATGAACATGCGATATTGTCAACGATACATAGCCGCCGTCTTGTCGGCTTTTCTTTTCTCCTTTTCGGCTGTCCGGGCGACTCCTTTGAAAAAGGAGGCGCGCCAGGCCGCCGATCCGAAGATTATCAAATACGCTTTCACGCCTGGAGACGTTCTCGTTTACAGCCATGTCTTCGAAACCGAGAACCGCCTGGAAGAGAAAAAGGACGCCGTCTATCGTGTCCGTTCCGAATGGCAGGTGGAACTGGCCGTCCTCGGCCGGTCTGATGGGACGTCCGCGATCGCCGCACAATATAACCTCCGCAAATTCGAGATCCAGGGCCGTCCGGCGCTGGAACAAATCATGGGCAGGGACGCGGCGCGGGACCTCTTGGCGTCTTACGAAAACGTTAATCCTGAGCTCGTTCGTTACCTTGTTGTCGATGATTTGGGAGACGTCCGGAACCACAGCTATAATCTTAACCTGACCACTTCGAACGTCTATTCGTTCATGACGCACATCGCGCGCCTCCCCGGCATTCCGCTCGGCAGCGGAGCCTCTTTTCAATCGCGGGAAGAAGAATCCATGGATGTTTTCTATGCCGGAGAAAGCCGCGATGTCCGTGGCACATATGACCTATTCGAGGCCGAGCACCAGGGTGGAAAAGCCCTCCTCTCGGTCAACAAAACCTTGGGTCTCCCGGACAGGCTGGAATATTCAGTCTCCTATATCGCCGGGAACGAGGTCCATCGGGAAGGGTATTCGCTGATCTTCAGAGAAAAGCGGACGGCGGGCTGGCCGAAGCTGTTGAAGGATCCGTCGCTGAACAAAGCACTCGTCTTGGCCGCTTTGGCCCGGACGGACCTCGTTTGCGACCGTGATGTCATTCGAGCCTTCTTGAGCTCTTCGGATGCCGAGCGTCAGAATCTCGCGGCGGCGTACTGCGCCCTGAGGGGCATCCCGCCGGGGCTGGATATGGCCTCGTATCTGACGGCGGACAATCCTATCGTCCGGTTTAACGCCGCCAAAGCCATTTTCAAATTCCAGGGCGAAGCAGGGCCGCTACGAAATATGACCTTGGACGCCGATCCCTACCTGCGCCGGCGCTCGGTGGATTTTTTCGAACACAGCACGTACATGGTTCGTTCCAGAATTCATCCGTTATTTGCCTCGGTGCAAAAATGGCTGTTTGACGGCGGCCCCTTCCCCGAAGTCTCCAACAGCGCGGTGGATGATCTCCATGAGGTCCTCCAATTTGTCAAACCGGCGAATTCCGGCATTTTTGGCTGCTATAAAAATTTCCTTGAGGGGGCCGCAGATTTCAAGCATCCGTATTACCTTTGCCTTCCGGAAGACTATGACCCGGCCGAGGTCTATCCCCTCATCATCTATCTGGGCCCGGGGGACGGACGAGGAGATTATACGCTGAAATCCATTGCGGATGCCCTGCGAAAGGCAAAGAGGATGTCCGAATATATCCTGCTCGTGCCTCAAGCCCACGGCAAATGGTGGGAGCCGGAAGCCGAAGCGGCCCTGAACGGCATCCTGAGGGCCGTCCTCCAGAGCACAAGCGTCGACACGAACGAGATCTGTCTCGCCGGGAGCTCCAACGGAGGCATGGGGGCCATGTTCTATGGAACGCACCTGCCCGACATGTTCGCCGCCGTCGCTTCCAATATGGGCTACCCAGCCGTTGACCGGGCCTTCATGGAAAAGCCGCCGGAGCTCGAGCCACTGAAGAATTTGTTCAACGCCAAGGTCTTCCTCAGCCACGGGGGCGACGACGAACTCGTGACGCCCGAGGGAGACCGCGAGGCATCTTCCTTTCTCAAAAAAAATCATGTGCCGGTGACGTATCTCGAGGTGCCTCTAAAAGGCCACGATGTTCCGATCGGAGACGTCCTGGCCAAGGCTCTCGAAGTCTTCGAATCACAAAAGCGAAACCCTTTTCCCAAGCACATCGATTTTTTAATGAACGAACCGGCCTATCCGTCATGCTACTGGATCACGATCCAGGCATACAGCGCCTTGCCGGCCAAGGTGACCGCGAAGATCGTCGGAAATACCGTCGAGATCCAGACCACGGGCGTCAGGGAGATGACACTATCCCTGGATGAAAACATGATCGACCTCTCGCAGCCCGTGCTGGTTCGGGTCAACAATAAGGACGTTTTCCAGGGCGTTCTCCACCCCTCTGCCTCGGGCATCTTGTGGTCCGCCAAAGAACGGATGGACGCCCAGCTCGCGTATTGCGTTTCCCTGGATCTCGATACTTTCTAAAATCGGAAGCATCCTCCTTTTAACTAGGCCGGGCGGCGCAGGGGCAGAATCTCGATAGCGCCTTAGTCGTTTTACGAGAGGAGAGGCCGAGAGCCAAGAAATAGCCCGGCTCAGGTACTGAATTCGTCCTTGTCTTTTTGTCCCTGTTCCGCCAGGCCCGAGTCATCCATAAATTTTTTCTCGAGAGCGGTAATTTTCGTCAAGCTGGCCTGATTGTTCTGGCCTTTCTTTTCGCCATAGGGAAGGAACTGAACGCCGATCTGGTACTTATAGCTCTTGCCGGGATTGGGGGAATACCAGCGGACGATCCCTCTGAGGGTCATAGAACTTGTCTCCCCAGGGATGTTGATCTTCAGGGACACTTTGCTTTCGTATTTGAGAATTTCCTGGGTCAGAAACCGGATCCCGCCGCGGCTGATGTCCAAAACAGGGCAGAACTCTTCGATATAGTCTTTTCCCTTTTTCATCAAGGACTTGTCTTTTTTGTAGCTGATGGTTGCGCCGGGAATGCGAAACCTCAAACACGTCCGTTTTTCTAAACTTGGGTCAACCATAAAAGCCTCCCTTAAAGCTTTTTCCCTTTCCCTAACAATACCAACATTCTATAGCATATACCAAGCAGAAAGCAAATGTCCGTATCGAGTCATCTAAAATCTAACCATGGGGCTATATATCTTGTCATATAAGAATCTAACCGAAAAAGGAGGGATATTTTGGCTGTCGTGATAACCTGACTTCCTTGGCAAGGAGGTTAGGTCATG